>ERZ773233.9-NODE-9-length-213359-cov-24.117644_pt1 | contig 213359 bp, 190 predicted proteins | sample MGYA00580991_ERZ773233 | MGnify/ENA primary metagenome ERZ773233 (study PRJEB29015, sample SAMEA2738178) | human oral metagenome | biome: human oral; feature: human-associated habitat; material: saliva | place: China | collected 2161 ...
AACGAAAGACGAACCGTTTGGGATGTACTCGATTCAAGAAGTAAAATGGCACTTTCTCTATTCTTTTCTAATATCCCAAGGGAAGAACGACTTAGGGTAAAATATGTTACTATCGATATGTGGGAACCGTATAAAGATGTTGCAAGAACATACTTTCCTAACTGTGTAATAGCTGTAGATCCTTTTCATGTCATAAAGCACCTTACCCAAGGTTTTGAACGTCTTAGAATAGACTTAATGAACATGTCACCATATGGTTCAAATGCATATTATCTGCTTAAGAAATGGAGCCATCTTCTTACAAAAGATAGTGTATACCTTGATAATGACAAGGTATACAATTCACGCTTTAAATGCAAGCTTAACAGGAGAGATTTAAGAGAAATGATATTCAAGACTTTTCCTGAATTATCTAAAGCGTATAGTCTTAAAGAGCTTTATAGAAATATGAATAAAGACTGCTCATATGATGATATGCTTAAAGCCTTTAAAACATCCGAAATTAGGCAGTTTAATGAGTTTACAGAAATACTCATTAACTGGAGGGATGAAATTTTAAACTCATATCTTAGACCCTATGATGATAGGAAATTATCTAACTCATTCACTGAAAATGTTAACGGAAAACTGCGTACTTATCTGGCAGTATCTAGAGGAATTAGTAATTTTAATCGCTTCAGAAAGAGAGTTATCTATTCGCTTTCGAAAGATGTTCAATATTCCCTAAACAATAGCCTGCACAGTGATAGTGTTCCTAAAAGAAAAAGAGGTACATACAAGAAAATTAGAGAGTAAGCATTCAAAAAGCACTTCAGGCATATGACTTGAAGTGCTCTTGATTTTATTGGTACCCACACGATAATTTAGAGTACCAGAAAAACACCCTGAGTCTAACGCTATTTACGTTACCCCAGGGTTTTATTCATAGCCTTTATATTGATTTTCGTCTAATCATTTCAAACATTTTAAAGGCCTCTTGAGCTTGATATGAATTTTCTCCATACCGTTGCTTTATACCTTCAATTCTTTCTTCGATAGTTACTACATCTCCTGAAGAATCTGTTGTAATATCCATATAATTCAACAACCTAAGCTCAGCCGAATCATAATCTTCTTGAGGGATGCCATGATAGTACACTTCTTTCCAGTACTTATAGCCCTGTGCTTTTAACACTTCACCCGCCGCTTCAGCATGGTCTTCCTGCTTATCAACAAAAGCATATCCAATGTCATGTAATACCCCTAAGATATACATATCTTCCGGTTTGCAATCGAACTTCTCGCTATGCTGAATAACATAGTCTTTCATTCTTTTGGCGACTTCATTCATATGTTTCAATCTGTTATCGGTTATTTCCATCAATTACTCCATATTCTTCTTACCTGTTGTAATGTACTCAACAACATCTCTGAGTCTCCTTTTCTGGGAATCCGCCATTGGATACATTTGAACTTCATCAATACTTATCCACTTGTATTCTTTAGACTCGTTATCAATCTCTATTGTAGTAGTATTTACCTCTCCATAATAAACTATAGTAAACTCACGTCTAACCTCTCCATCTGAATACTCGATTCTTATATTCGGATCCGTATAAGTCCCTATAATATCCTTTACTACAACATTTATCCCTGCTTCCTCTTTAACTTCTCTCACAGCACAGTCTATTAAACTTTCATTTAACTCCAAAGTGCCTCCTGGGAGCGTCCACTTTGAGTTGTCTGTCCTTTTAAGCATTAAGATTCGATTATCATTTACAATAGCAACAGCAGCTGCCGGGCGTATTGAGTTTGCTTCAGGCATTTCAGGCAAATGCGCATAGTCTTTCCTTTTGCCCTTCAGCCCTTCTTCATACCATTCCTTTACTAAATCGCTTAATTCAACTACATGCTTGTCATTTACCGAAGGAACTTTCATAAACAAGATAGTTGTTCCTGCTCTAGCTTTTTGTGCATAAGCGGTTCCGTTTTCAATACAGTAAAAATCTCCGGCTTTAAACTCATATTCCTCTCCGGTGTTAACATCCATATATTTTGTCCAGCCAGAAATCATATATTGATACTCTACTGCATCTGTATGATAATGGGCGTCCTCTGTTGTATATTTCGAGTAGTTCGTAATGCCAATCTCTACATCATTTTTCTTTATATGATTAAGCTTTTGTGGTATTTTTAGGTCCCCAACCAAGTATTGTCTACGGACACCTTCAAGTGAAGAAGCAATATCCTTTTTTCCAATTTTAATGATAGCCCCCATAATTATTTCCTCCGTTTTTTACAGGAAAAAGAGTTGTAAATACTCAGGTTCCTGTGTCATTAACGAGTTCAAAACCGAAATATTATACTGATATTCCATATCTGAAGCTCTAGCGAATGTATTGTCATATCTCTCTTGATCTAATCCATTGCCTTGCTTTAGCTGCGTCAAGAGTCTTAGAGTATCAGTATTAATTAGTCCCCAGACATGATTTAAATTAGAATAGATATCGTATGCACTATTAAACAAATCTTCTGCTTCGTCATAGTTTTTTCTCTCTGCTTGTATGACACCTTTTCCAATTAGTGAGTGTGATTTCCAGCCTAGTAAAGAAGCTTCAGTTGAAAATTTATCAACGATTTCAAAACATGAGTATGCGTCATCATATAATCCAAGTTTTCTATATACTTCACCTTTAGACCCCATTAAGTACATCTTATAACGTGAATCAATATTACTTTCATCAGGAATATACTCTTCAATCATCGCAATAGCATCTTCACATCTTCCTGAATATATTAATAAGTCAACAATCTTCCTTGTCGTTCTGTGAATGAAATCATTTAATGTATATTCTTTTGCATAGGTCATTGACTTATTAAGCCATTTTTCTGCTTCTTCAAATTTACCTGACAGTACACCTAAATTTCCTCCAATTAAGAACAGAAGCTCATTGTAAATTTCGGGGTAATCCTCAGCTTTTGTATTAATAATAAGTTCTTTTGCATCAGCTATCAGAGGATCAACAGGCTTATAAAACATACTGTGATGAATTTGACGTACGCTCATTTTTATGCATTGTTCATCACTAATTCGTTTTTCCAACGGAACATCTTCAAGATAATCAATGCATATGTTTACCGCCGTATCATAATTACCACCAAGATGCATAATGTCTATGTATACATTAACCAGTTCTATCGGTAAGGCTTTAAGTGTATATTTTTTTATTAAAGCTCCTATGACCTGTATCAGTGAGCTTCCGTCTCCTCGTTTCTGCACTTGATAGATGATATCAATCGGCTTAGTTCTATTCTTTGTACCCAAATCATCCTTAAATAACCAGTCTATAAACTCAGCGATATTAAGTGTTGATTGCGCATGATAAAACATATCTATAAAGGATCTCTTATCAAATTGATCTTTTACAACGCTTTGATAATATTTTCTGATTGAGATGTGAACATCACGAATTAGATCTCCATGAGCATGTTTTAATACTTCATCTCGGACAATGCTATGAATATAATATCGATTGTCTGCATCTGACTTAGTAACAAATGAATATCTATTAAGCTGCTCAAAATCTGTATCCGAAAAATGAATATTGTACTCTCTTATTAACTCCTTAAACAGGTTAGCATCATATGAATTTGCCACAGATAGAATGCGTAATACCGATATAACATCCTTGTCTAAATTGTATAGGAAGCGCTCAACTATCCTTGGATAGTCGCCATTGAAGTCACTCGCTGTCGGTTCCTGTCCATCATTTTTCATATTGAAATAGGTCTCTGACATCAAATAGAGAATAAGCGGAAGCCCTCTACTGCTGACAAGAATCGCATCGATTATCTCATCACTTGATATACCAACTCTTCGCAAATATTCTTTTGAATAATCATCATCAAATTCTGTTAACTGATATTGATCTATGAGCCCTTCCCAATCAGGCCATATTAACTTATCTCTCCCAAATATAAGCACAAGTAAGTTATTGAATTGTTCGCTAGGAAAATAGGAAATAATATCTTGTACCCAGCGTTCATTTCTACTTCTATGAACTTCATCTAACACGTTTTCATTTAATGCCTCAAAAGTATCGAAAACTATTAGTATCTTAGACTTGGGATTTTTCTTTAAGAACTGCCCCAGGTCATATGAAAAGAATAGCGGTAGCATCTCTTCTATTTCGTCAGTAGTACTGTCCGCAAAACTTTTTAGCGTTTCCTTAACATCGTCTTCTGCTCTACTACTAATAAATTTGCGAGAGGCCCTCTCAATAATTTCTGCAGTGATAGCTGTGATTCCATTATCCAAAATCCCTAAGATATTTAGGCCAATATTAACAATACTATTCTCAGAAATTAAATCTTTTTCTCTAGAATAGTTTTCATTCGGATACTTCTTCTTATAGTAAATCGCATAGGCCAGTTCAAACGTCTTAAAATCCACCTTTGCACTGCAACTGTCAACGAGGTTAAGAATTCCTTTCTCAAGATTCCGATTTTCCGATGGGTTTAGATCAAGATACATATAAACTGATTTATCATCGTTTTCGACATGCATTCTGCACAATTCTTTCCTAAGAGTTGATTTGCCGACGCCTCCAACCCCATAAAAAGATATAATATTGTATTCTTTGTCATTAGAAGAACATTTATCCAAATAGAATTGTTTAGCTATTTCTCTATCGATAAAACTCTCTTCTACATGATATTTCTTTTTTTTAAATGAATGTTTTGGTCTTACCATTGCAACCTCATTTACTTAGTACATTAAAATGTTCATCTCTCCAAATCTTATTGATTCCCTTGATAATTTTAGAAACATACTTCTTAAGTACTCCTCCTACCACAACTCTAATCGCCGAGAGGAGGCAACAGCTATGTCTGGCAACATTCTACAATTGAACGATGACCAGCTGCCTGACGGCCGGTACTGCTTATCATCCGGGCTATTTGGCAAAAATTATATCGCAGGAAAATCTGTCAACCATTATTGATAATATCACCCATTTCTTTCGGTTTATTTTAATATAAAGGAAGATTTCTTTTCCATAAAAGGCATACCTGCCATAGTTCACATTTTTTAAACTCAACTTTTCCTATAATTTTTCCATTTTGGTAAAAATGTCTTCAATTTGGAACTCATCAAATTCAAATTCTATCGCAACCATCTCATCAGTTGATGTAAGTGGTTTTCCATTCAATGTAGTCCTACCTTGTTCCGAAAATAAATATAAATTTTTCTTTGCCCGTGAGCAAACCACGTATAGCATTTTTTTAGTTTCATCTTCTCTATATTGTTTTGATTGCCGACATATCGTATCCCAGTGTGGAATATATCCATTTAGAATACCAAATGCTATAACTGTATCATATTCTTCTCCTTTTACACCATGAAATGTATTTATTACCACACCCTCTTTTTCTTTGAAGCATTGTTTAAAGGTATCAATACTTGTAGATAAATCATACCGCTCTACTCTATCATTAATTTTTGCAATAAAACTGTTATAGGATTTTTGTAGAGATTGCTCTTGACTCAAATTGACTTCAAAAATATGAAAGAACTTAATAATCGATTTTTGAAGATAATCCAAGCCATTCTCTTCTTCACACAATAAAGAATTAACTACCTTTAGAATCATAAATGTATCTACTTTTTCGGGTAGTTTTATTTTGTACTCTTCCGATAAAATTTCAACTATTTCATTTGCGATTTTTTTCCTAATCCATGTCTTTTTTCCAGGTTCAGTAAATAATAGCCTTGAAAACAGAAAAAATACATTCATAGGATCATACTTTATTGGAGTAATATCCGGTGCATCAAATTTTACATCAGGTAAAAGTGTCTTCATTTGTTTTGATAATGGAAATAATAACCACCATTGTGGGGCAATAATACATATTTCGTTCTCAGGAATCCCCTCAAATATCCGCCTTTTTACAATTTGAGCTATTCCTTCAAACAAATCTGTTTTATTAATTGTATTATTATAAACTAAGCAACCCATTTCATTTTTAAATTCAGAAACTGCATATATTGGAACATACTTCAGCTGAAAATTAGAATAATAATTAATTATGCGCTGAGTTGTGCGATAACAACCATCTAATTTTTCTTCTTTAAAAGCAACCCCAAACTCTAATTCTAATTCTTCTGATGTTTTTGCAATACCACCAAGTGCACCATAAATAGCTTGATCTGTGTCTCCTACAAAAGTTAATAATATTTTTTTATTAGCCGATACTATACAGCCCAATATACCATACTGTAATTCATTCGTATCTTGATACTCGTCAACTAAGATTGATCTTGTAACTCCACCAATATTCTCTGCAATAAATGGACAGGTCTTAACTAACTCAAAGGATATTTTTAATATATCATTAAAGTCAATCTCTTTCTCAGCTAATAACTTTTCTTCATACTTGTTCACAATTTCAGGAAAATCAAATGGTTTATTATAACCAATGTCTATACCAAGATTCTTAACAATTTCATCTACATATTGACTTTGTACATACTCATCAATAATATGATATCCTTTTTTTAATCGATTATGGTACATTGTATACGGTCTGATAATAAATTCGAGGCAAAACTGATGTATTGTCCCTACCCACACTTTATCTTCCGGAATATCCATTTTCTCCAACCGCTCTCTGATTTCATCAGCAGCTCTATTTGTGTATGTAATTGCAATATTTATTTTTTTTGAAAGCTCATATTTTTTTATTATATATGCTAGCTTATAAGTTAATGTTCTTGTTTTACCACTTCCTGGACAAGCCTTAAGCAAAATGTTACTACCTTCAATACATACCTTTTTCTGTTGTGGATTCAATTGCTCTAAAAAAAGCATATCTTCCATTATTCACACCAACTTTCACAATATTTATCAACCTCAATTAATAATTTTGATACAATATCGTCTTCATATGCAGCTCTAAAATCCTGAATACAACATTTTTTTTCTTTAACATCTGTTAGCATCTGAAATTTTTCTTTTAATTTAATACTGTCCTCAGTTTCCTCATACTGATTTAATGAATATTCAACTATCTTAAATATAATATCAACATTTATTATTTCTCTACTTGCAAATGCAATAGCAGCTAATATATACTGTGGTATGCAAACCGCACTATCAATATAATTTGATAAAATGGTTGCATACCACCCTTTTCCCATATCTCTTGCTAATGTTAAAATCGTATTAGCACAATCTACATCAGAGCCAGTATCTATATTATTTTTATGTTCTTTTATTGTGTAATCTCTACTATAATTCAACTCTATAACTTCATTGATATATTCCTTATTTTGCCTATTATTGGTCAAAGCAAAATCAATTTCTAATGTATGAGGAGCATAGAAAGACTTTACCCATATATTTCTGTCATATAGCATTTCTAGCTTTTCTTTTCTACTTTCTCCTCTTTTTTGAGCTTGCATCTTATAAAAACTACTATTACTTTCTACTATTTGAACATCTTCATCAGTAATAATTGCGCATGATCTATTTATTCTTATATCTGCAAATAGACTCGCAATATATTCAAAGGATACGCTTCCTACATTTATGAGTCCAATTCCAAGCTCATCCAAAGAAACTCCAAAAGCACTTTTTACAATATTAGGAATTAAAATTTCTTCTCCATCTCCTTCTACTAAAATAACCCCTTTCGAAAAGAGCAATACTGTGCGCTTTGCATCCAGATAGCGTTCAATACAATTTGATAATGTTAAGTTCTTTAGGTTAAGAAATTCTTCACCAAACTTGTCTAGCCCATTATTTGGTTGCATTGAAATACTTTTATTATCCAACGATTTCAAAATATTTATATTTTTGATATTCGAAACTTCAGCCAAATGTGTTGAATGGGTAGTAGTTATTATTTGGGTATAATCCTTTGCCACTTTTAACTTATCAAACAAAGTTCTTTGAATATGTGTATGAATATGCGCCTCTGGCTCCTCAATAATCATAATGTTTATAAGTTCTCTCGTTCTATTGATTTCATATTCAACTATTTTCAAAGCCATATAAATCATATTTAGATGTCCTAATCCTAAAGACTCTATATCATTCTGTTTTGATGGTTTTAAAAATAAATATCGTGATAATGATTTTAAATCATCCTTCATCCCAGATTCTAAAATGATTTCTGGAGAATACACCATTCCTATCATGTCCAATAATTTCTCATTAATTTTCTTACCAACAAGTTCTACTTGCTCGACTTCAGATATGGATTTGTTCAAATTCATAATTTCGTCTTTAATTGAGCTGATTTCTGATTCTTTTATCAATGATTCTACTGATTCAATAATTCTTCTGATAGGGTTTTTAGGCTTTTTTAATTCACTTTCTACATCTCGTAAAGCATCAACAAATACCACTGATATATGATCATGTACATCCGCTATATTTAATTTACATCCTAAAATTTCATCATCATCTTCGTCAGGATTTGTACATTGTCCGTTATCTAAATCTCCAACAATTTTTTTGTATATTGTTTCATTTATAAAATCCGTTTGTGCTCGACTTGTAAAATAAAATTCATAATCTGCAATTCTTATTTTATTCCGCTCTTCTTCAAATTTTATCGGATCGGTAATTTCACTTAATTTTTTTCTTATTTGCTTTTGTGGACGAATAAAAAGAGAAATTACGCCAATATTATCATCTCCACTTTTTATATAGGATTTCAGAAAATCCTCATTCTCATTACTAGGCACTAGTTCTGCGCATATCTCCGTTTGTTTATCCACAGATGTAATGTTTCCAAATACTGCCGAAAAAATTATCCAATGTCCTTTCCAGTTATTCAAAGTGTCCGAAAAATCATTATCCTTAAGTCGTTTTGTGTTATAGTAGTATGAATCATCCAACAATATGCGAAGAGCTGTCATTGCATTTGATTTTCCAGAATCATTTTCCCCAATAATTGTATTTACTCCTTCAACGAAAGAAAAATGTGTAGCTCTTAAATTTTTGTAATTTACAACTTGAAAATGATTTAAATACATATATTCAACTCCTTTTTTTACTTTAATTTTTATTCCCCCAGCAACTCATTCACCATTTTAAACGGTCACATCTCTAATAGCGTCTACTTGCATATTTGTAGGATAGTTGTTCGTTGGTAGGATTTTTTAAGCGATACTCTTTAATTGCCCCTGTATGGATTTTACAGTTAATCTTTAAAATTTCTCGATTAAGATTTCAACCTAATGATAATTTTTAGTTTTTATATGATTTAAGTTTTTGCAATCTTGAATTACGCGCATCAAAACAGTATTACCAAAGGGTTTTGGCTCCGTTCAATCGCTGAAACTCACTGTTTGCAGCAATAACATATTTGCTTCTGTTAATCCCACTCGCAGTGGCTCAGGGACTTAAGCTTCGTGCCCTTCACTCGCTTTCATCTCCTGACCCTTGCTGAGGGGCTACCAACAGTTAAGCCATCGCGCGAGCGCTAGACCATAACTTAATAAAATAAACCCGAACCACATACATCTATCTTCATGTGTTGCTCGGGTTTACTAGCTTCTCATTAAATCACAAAGCAAGCCATTTCCCGAAACATAACTCTCCCACTCGCAGTAGCTCAGGGACTTAAGCTTCGTGCCCTGCACTCGCTTTCATCTCCTGACCCTTGCTGAGGGGCTACCTACAGCTCGCTCGTCGCTCCGCGGAGCGAAGCTCGAGTTCGCTGGGTAGGCGTAGCCTCGCGACCGACGTGAGCGAGGCTACTCCCACTCAATTGTTCCGCTTGGTTTTGGGGTGAAGTCATAGAGTACACGGTTTACGCCTTTGACTTCGCTTGTGATTCTTTCTACTATATTCTGCATCAGTTCGAATGGAATATTCTCTACTGTTGCTGTCATTGCATCTACTGTGTTTACGGCTCTGATGATTACTGGCCACTCAAAGCTTCTTGATCCTTCTTTGATGCCTGTTGATTTGAAGTCTGGTACGACTGTGAAGTACTGCCATACTTTGCCTTCGAGTCCGTTCTTTGCGAATTCTTCTCTGAGGATGGCATCGGATTCTCTTACGGCTTCGAGTCTATCTCTTGTGATTGCGCCTGTGCAGCGTACGCCTAGGCCTGGCCCTGGGAACGGCTGTCTATCTACCATGGCTGATGGAAGGCCCAGTGCTCTTCCGACTACTCTTACTTCGTCTTTGAAGAGGAGCTTAATTGGTTCTACGAGCTCAAACTGAAGGTCTTCTGGGAGTCCGCCTACGTTATGGTGGGCTTTGACGTTTCCGCTTTCGAGGATGTCTGGATAGATTGTGCCTTGTGCGAGGAAGTCGATTCCGGAGAGTTTGCGTGCTTCTTCTTCGAATACGCGGATGAACTCGCCTCCGATGATTTTTCTCTTTTCTTCTGGCTCTTCTACGCCTGCGAGTTTATCTAGGAATCTGTCGGTTGCGTCTACGTATACGAGGTTTGCATCCATTTCATCGCGGAACACCTGCACTACCTGCTCTGGCTCTCCTTTTCTTAGGAGTCCGTGATTTACGTGTACGCACACTAGCTGCTTTCCTACGGCTTTGATGAGAAGTGCTGCTACTACTGATGAGTCTACTCCGCCTGAGAGTGCAAGGAGCACTTTTCTGTCTCCAATCTGCTCACGTAGGGCTTTTAGTTGCTCTTCGATGAAGGCTTCTGCTAGTGCCGTGCTTGTAATTCTCTCCATGTTTTCTGGTCTCTTATTGCTATCCATTTATTCCTCCCATTTATGCTTTTCTTTCGCTTTTGGTTTCTTAGTGTTTCAATATATAATATCTTGTAAATATTATAACATTTATTTAATTATTTTCGCTATATTTTTTTGATAATCATAAGCACCGGCTTTGTGGCGCTTATTTCTTCATTTCTATCGTTCGATGACCACTGCTAAATCAATGCAACAAAAAAGGAGCTCGCTTTTGCGAAACTCCTCCTTTGATATATGTGATTTGTCATCCTGTATGCTTTAGCCGAAGAATAGCTCCATGTCCTCTTCTACTGATCCGATTCCTGCGATTCCAAAGTTGTCTACGAGAACCTTTGTCACGTTTGGTGATAGGAATGCTGGTAGTGTTGGTCCAACGTGGATATTCTTTACGCCTAGGTATAGAAGTGCTAGAAGTACGATTACTGCCTTCTGCTCATACCATGCGATGTTGTATATGATTGGAAGATCGTTGATGTCGTCTAGTCCGAATACTTCCTTTAGCTTTAGTGCGATTAGTGCTAGTGAGTATGAGTCGTTGCACTGTCCTGCGTCTAGTACTCTTGGAATTCCACCGATGTCACCTAGGTTTAGCTTGTTGTACTTATACTTTGCACATCCTGCTGTTAGGATTACTGTGTCTGGTGCTAGTGCCTTTGCGAATTCTGTGTAGTAGTCTCTTGACTTCATTCTTCCGTCGCATCCGCCCATTACTACGAACTTCTTGATTGCGCCGCTCTTTACTGCGTCAACTACCTTGTCTGCTAGGGCAAATACCTGCTCGTGTGCGAATCCGCCGACAATGCTTCCTGACTCGATTTCTGTTGGAGGCGGGCACTGCTTTGCCTGCTCGATGATTGCGCTGAAGTCCTTTGTTTCGCCGTACTTACCATCGATGTGCTTACATCCTGGGAAGCCTGCTGCTCCTGTTGTCCATAGTCTATCCTTGTAGCTGTCCTTAGGTGGCACGATGCAGTTTGTTGTCATTAGGATAGGTCCGTTGAAGCTCTCGAACTCTTCCTTCTGTTTCCACCAAGCGTTACCGTAGTTACCTGCTAGGTTGTCGTACTTCTTGAATGCTGGGTAGTAGTTTGCTGGTAGCATCTCTGAGTGGGTGTAAACGTCTACGCCTGTTCCCTTTGTCTGCTCTAGTAGCATCTCTAGGTCGCGTAGGTCGTGTCCTGAAATCAAGATAGCTGGGTTCTTTCTAACGCCAATCTGTACTTCTGTGATTTCTGGGTTTCCGTATGCTCCTGTGTTTGCTCTGTCAAGTAGTGCCATGCCTGAAACACCATACTTACCTGTCTCTAGTGTTAGAGCAACTAGATCGTCTGCTGAAAGTGTGTCGTCTAGTGTCTTTGCTAGTGCTTCCTGTATGAATGCATCTACTTCTGGATCTGAATCAAGTAGTGCGTTTGCGTGCTTGCTGTAAGCTGCAAGACCCTTTAGTCCATATGTGATAAGCTCTCTTAGTGAACGAACGTCCTCGTTTTCTGTTGCAAGTACACCAACCTCAGCTGCTGTTGCCATGATTGCATACTGAGCTCTATCCTCTGTGTACCACTTTGCTGCGTGTGGAAGTACTGATGCATCGTCTAGCTGTGCAAGTAGCTCCTGCTTTGTCTTTAGAGTCAAAGCGATTCTATCCTCGATGTACTCATCATCAAAGTTAGCGTTTGTGATTGTTACAAATAGGTTGAATGTAACCATCTGATCTACTTCTGCTGCAATCTTCTTTCCTTCCTTACGAAGTGCTGTTGTAACTGCTGAAAGTCCCTTTGTTGCATATATTAGTACGTCCTGAAGCCCTGAAACCTCTGCAGTCTTTCCACAGACACCCTGAACTGTACAGCCCTTACCGCCGGCTGTCTCCTGACACTGATAACAAAACATCTTGTTTTCCATTTTGATCTCCTTTTTTCTATATCTCAAAAGATTTATAAACGATTTCCTTATGTGCCCATTATATGTGCTCCTACATCAAAACTCGGTAACATATGTTACGATTTGAAAAAAATATATATTTTTATTAAAATTTTTTCGTGTCTTTTCAATATGAAAATGAATTTCATATTGACGATCTTCCCGCACGGGTATAAAATGAAAATAGTTTTCAATTTAAGGAGATTTGCATATGAAAGCGAAAGGACAATACAATACGAATCAGCGCAAGGAGCTTCAGAGCTATCTTGAGACAATCGCTGGAGAGCACACCACGGTTGCTGAGATCTGCAAGCACTTTAGCGCTCTCGGCAAAAGCATTGGAACCTCTACCGTCTACCGTCAGCTTGAGAGAATGGTTGACGAGGGTCTTGTCGAAAAGTACATCGTTGACGCATCTAGCCCTGCCTGCTTTGTCTATGTAGGCGAGCACATGCATGCTCATAACAGACGCCACTATCACTGCAAGTGTGAGAAGTGTGGCGAGCTTTTCCACATCACCTGTGACGCACTTGATTCCTTGGAGGAGCACCTTCTTGCTGATCATAACTTTGCTTTTGATAACATGCGTACCGTTTTCTACGGTATCTGCGGGAATTGCCGTAACTAGTCAGTGCTAAAACTTAATTGATCAAGCCTTGATTGCACGTTTTGATGTGCAATTTATTACGTTTTACTGTTATTTTTGATGGAGGAAATAATGAAAAAAATTATCACTTTAATGCTTGTCGCAGTGCTTGCTGTTTGCGCGCTTAGTGGCTGTGGCACTTCCAAATCCGGCGAAGATAAAAATGATAAGAAGATCAAGATTGTTACTACAATCTTCCCAGAGTACGACTGGGTTATGCAGATTTTAGGAGACAAGGCTGACAAGGCTGATGTGACCATGCTTTTAGACAAGGGCGTTGACCTTCACAGCTACCAGCCATCTACTGCTGATATCGCAAAGATTTCAGAGGCTGATGTTTTCATCTATGTTGGCGGCGAGTCCGACGAGTGGGTTGAAGATGTTCTTAAGGAAGCTAAGAATAAGAAACTTAAGGTTATCAACCTCATGGATGTAATGGGCGATAAGGCTAAGGAAGAAGAGGTTAAGGAAGGCATGCAGGAAGAGGAAGAAGAGCATGCTGAGGAAGCTAAGGACGGCAAGGAAGAGGAAGAAGTCGAGTACGATGAGCACGTTTGGCTATCCCTCAAGAATGCAAAGATTTTCACTAAGAAGATCGCTGATGTTCTATCCGAGGTTGATAAGGACGACGCTAAGACCTACCAGGCTAACTACGAAAGCTATGCTAAGAAGCTAGACGATCTAGACAAGAAGTACGCTGATGCTGTCGCTTCTGCAAAGAACAAGACTTTGGTATTCGGTGATCGCTTCCCATTCAGATATCTCGTAAACGACTACGGTCTAGATTACTACGCTGCCTTCGTTGGCTGCTCAGCCGAGTCAGAGGCAAGCTTTGAGACTGTCACCTTCCTAGCTAAGAAGATTGACGAACTTGGACTAGGCAATGTCCTTACTATAGAAGGTAAGAATCACAAGATTGCTAATACAGTTGTAGATAACACTAAAAATAAAGATCAAAAGGTACTAACAATGGACTCAATGCAGTCCACTACATCAAAGGATGTCAAAGATGGCGCTACCTACCTCGGTATCATGGAAAAGAATCTCGAGGTTCTAAAAGAGGCGCTCAAATAGGCATCTATAGGAGGAAAAATGGCTCAAATCATCTGTCAAAATCTATCGGTTGGATATGATTCCAAGATAATATTAAAAAATCTAAGCTTTGAGGTGAACAAAGGTGACTACCTTTGTATCGTCGGAGAAAACGGCTCTGGAAAGACCACGCTCATCAAGAGCATCCTAGGGCTTATTCCGACTATATCTGGAAAGCTTGAGACGGGTGATGGGCTGAAATCTAACGAAATCGGCTACCTACCGCAGCAAACTGTCGTTCAGCGCGACTTTCCTGCTTCAGTTAGGGAGATTGTTCTCTCTGGTTGTCAGGGGCGCGTGGGACTTCGTCCATTCTACTCTAAATCCGATAAGCTTTTAGCCGAGGAAAATATGAGGAAGATGGAGATAACTGATCTATCAAAGCGCTGCTACCGCGAGCTTTCGGGCGGACAGCAGCAGCGCGTTTTGCTCGCTAGAGCTCTTTGCGCTACGCAAAAGCTCCTGCTCCTAGATGAGCCTGTTTCTGGCCTTGATCCTAGGGTTACTACGGGCATGTATCAGACCATTAAGTCTTTGAACGAGGAAGGAATCAGCATTATTATGATTTCTCACGATGTGAACGCTGCGGTGAAGTACGCAAGCCATATTCTCCACATCGGACACACTATATTTTACGGAACTACCGAGGAATATATTAACAGTCCAATTGGACAAATATTCCTAGAAAGAGAGGGGCAATCTAATGACTAGACTTTTTAACGACTTCATGCATTATTTAGAATATCCCTTTGTCAGATATGCGATTATTGTCGGAATCCTGATTGCCCTCTGCTCTTCCCTGCTAGGTGTAACCCTAGTGCTTAAGCGCTTTTCCTACATAGGAGATGGGCTTTCACATGTTGCCTTTGGCGCTATGGCTATCGCTGGCGTGCTCAAGGTGACAAATCAGACTTTGATAATACTTCCAATCACTGTAATATCGGCAATTTTGATTCTCAGGGCTGGACAGAACACAAAGATCAAAGGTGATGCTACCATCGCGATGATTTCCGTCGGCTCCCTAGCCTTTGGTTATCTGCTCTTGAACATCTTTTCGACCTCGTCGAATCTCTCGGGCGACGTTTGCGTTACCCTCTTTGGTTCGACTTCGATTTTGACACTTAAGAGCAGCGATGTTCTGCTATGCGTGGTGCTTTCCATCATAGTTGTAGCGATTTTCATCTTCCTATATAACAAGATCTTTGCAGTTACCTTTGATGAGAACTTTGCGATGTCTGCTGGCACAAATGTCAAGCTTTACAATTTCTTGATTGCTGTTATAATTGCTGTTATAATTGTTCTAGCTATGAACCTGGTTGGTTCTCTGCTAATTTCGGCGCTCGTAATTTTCCCTGCGCTCTCGAGCATGAGGGTATATAACAGCTTCAAGTCTGTTACCATCTGCTCTGCCATCCTATCAGTCGTATGTGCAGTCCTTGGTATGGCTATTTCCATCCTCGGAAATACTCCAGTGGGCTCAACCATCGTCGCAGTTGATGCGTTCTTCTTTGGCGTGTTCACTTTGATAGGTAGGATTTCGGCAAGGAGGGCTTAGCGCGGTAGATTACAGCCAAGACTAGCTAGGCTAGCAAAATATAGAGAAAAGAGGCAAGGATATGAAGAAGATTTTAGCATGCATCATCTGCCTCACCCTCGCATTTGGCGTAACTGCGTGTGGAAAGGCAAGCGATAAGGATTCTAACGGAGATACCAAAATCATCTCCGATGCTAAGAACAAGCAGGAGAATTCTAAGAGTGATACTAAGAAAGAAGTAAGCAAGAAAGAAGTAAATAAAAAAGAGGTCTCTGACGATGCTGGAAAAGGCAAATCCAGCAAGAGCAAGTCTAAGACCAACAGCAATAAGATAGATGTTGACCTAAATAATTTGAACGCTAATGTCGTCTACTCTCAGGTATATCTTATGATGACAGAGCCTGATAAGTTCATCGGTAAGCGCATCAGAATGTCAGGTCAGTTCAATGTCTACGCCGCTCAGGAGGGAAACCCAAGCGGCGTTACTGAGTACTATGCGATTATAATTGCAGATGCTCAGGCATGTTGCCAGCAAGGTATAGAGTTCGTATGGCCTGGTCATACTTACCCGGAAGGATTCCCTGAGGTAAAATCAAACGCCTCTGTGACAGGCATATTTGAGGTTTACGAGGAGAACGGTAAGAAGTACTGTCGTCTAGTTGCTGATACTGTTGAGCCGCTCTAAGGAGCAGTTTGAGGCTCGCATACAAATTAATATGTTTTAACGAAAAAACACCTATGAGGCGCATCGCTGTGATGCTTCATAGGTGTTTTGTATTGCTATTTTTTCTCAAGCAAGTCTGTCATGTTGCGAAGGCTTATCGCAAGTGTTGACGAGTTGTGAAGCAGGGCTGTTGTAGTCGGTGTAAACATACCAAACATTCCCATTCCGATTAGGAAGGAATTGAAGCCCAAAATCTGACGATAGCTTAGCTTGATTCTCTTCATAAGCTTCATGCTTATCTCTCTGAGTTTTACTAGCTCGTCGAGCTCGTCGCTTCCAATCATGATGTCAGCAACCTCTCTTGCGATTGCTGCACCGCTGTTGATTGCGATACCTGCATCCGCCTCTGAAAGCGCTGGTGAGTCGTTAACTCCGTCTCCTACCATGATTACCTTGTGGCCTTTGCTTCGTTCTTCTTTGATGAAATTAGCCTTGTCTTCTGGAAGTACTTCTGAATAGTAGCTGTCCACTCCGACCTTTGCCGCGATAACTCTTGCTGTTCTCTCGTTGTCACCAGTCATCATAACTGCATTCTTAATTCCGAGAGCCTTAAGCTGCTTGATTGCCTTTGCTACGCCAGGCTTGATAGGATCGTCTATCAAAATTACCGCTACGAGCTTCTTATCTATAGCTAGGTATAGATGTGAGTACTCGTTTGGCAGATCTTCAAAGGCCTGTTTCTTATCTTCGTCTATTGTGCAGCCCTCATCCTCAAATATGAAGTGGTGGCTTCCGATGCAAACCTTCTGTCCATCAAGCGTAGTTGCAATTCCGTGAGCTACGATGTACTCTACCTTGCTGTGCTTTTCCTCGTGGTCAAGTCCCTTTACCATAGCTTCCTTAACGACAGCGTTTGCTATCGAGTGAGGATAATGCTCCTCTAGACAAGCTGCGATTCTGAGGCACTCATCCTCATTGATATCGCTGAAAGGCACAACCTTGTGAACTTTTGGAACTGCTTCTGTTAGAGTTCCTGTCTTATCAAATACTATCGTGTCTGCCTCAGCTACTGCCTCTAGGAACTTTCCGCCCTTGACAGTCATGCGGTACTCGCCCGCCTCTCTCATCGCTGAAAGAACTGCGATAGGAATTGAAAGCTTAAGTGCACAGCAGAAGTCTACCATCAGTATCGATGTCGCCCTTGTTATATCTCTTGTAATGAGATACTGAAGTGCTGTCGCACCGAATGTGTATGGAACAAGTCTATCTGCAAGCTTTGATGCCTTATCCTCTGTCGAGGACTTTAGCTTCTCAGAATCCTCAATCATGGTGATGATTCTGTCGTACTTGCTGTTTCCAAGTGAGCCCTCTGCCTCGATGACAATCTCGCCCTCTTCGACTACAGTTCCTGCATATACAAGGCTTCCCTCATACTTACGCACTGGCATTGACTCTCCAGTCATAGAAGCCTGGCTTACGTGAGCCTCACCGCTGATGACCTTACCGTCTACTGCTATGACATTTCCGGTTCTTACAATTACTATATCACCGGCATTAATTGTATTTGCATCTACGAGAATCTCTGTTCCATCCTCAGCCCTTGTCCATACCTTCTCAACATTGAGGGCCATGGCCTTAGCTAGATCGCTGATTGACTTGCGATGTGTCCAGTCTTCCATTATCTCACCAACTCCAAGCATGAACATTATGCTTCCTGCGGTTGAGAAATCTCCTCTGAGCATTGAGACTGTTATGCTTGTCGCGTCAAGCACAGATACCTCAAGTTTACCATGTATCAGTGACTTTAATCCCTTTACTATAAACGGAATTGATTTGATAACTATTATTCCAGCTGCTAATGGCATCGGTATAAATAGCTTGGAAAAAACACGTCTGCCTACGTGTAGGCAGAGCTTGTTTTCGAATTCGTATTGTAGCTGTCTATCAGCTATTGTCGTGAGAAGCTCCTGGTTGGATTCATAATCAAAATTAGATAATGCATCTATGATGTCATCTCTAACGTCTCCTGAAAACTCTATGATCGCAACCTTAGTTCTCTCGTGAACCTTTACGCTCTTTACACCGGAAAGCCTGCTGAGATAGTTATCTAGGATATCCGCTTCTTCAAAGGTCATGCGGTACTGCACTAGCTGCACACGCATCCTGCCCTTGCTCTCGTGTAATATTCTACACCTCATCCAAATGCCTCCTATATGAAAACTGAAGCACTATTATGCTTCAGCTCCCTCTGCCTTCTCTTCTGCAGCTCTGAGAACTTCCTTAGCGTCCTCAATCATCTTAGCTTCTGCTTCCTGGCAACGCTTCTCGTTGATTTCGTCAGCATCTGCACTGATGTCCTGGCAGTTTTCTCTGATGTTTGTTACTGTCTTCATTACCTCATCTACTCCGCGCTTTACAGCTGCTGTAGCGTGTGTGTATACCTTCTTAGCGTCTGCAGAAGCAAGTACCTTAAGTCCTGCTGTACCTACCAAAACTCCGCAGCCCAATGTTCTTAGTGTCTTCAATACGTTCATTTTTCTAATCTCCTTTTCTTAAAACTTATAAATTAGGAATATAAATTTTATAAAATACATCCCACTCAAAACTATCATTTAAAGCCATTTTAATAGTCAATGACTATGTTAGTCAAGTATAAAATTTGTTATACTTATGCAACATTGATTAGTCCCATAAATCTTCGGTTTCAATAGAAGAACCTGCGATTCATTTGCACAAAAAGCAGGTCCTTTATATATGAGTGATTTAGATTACTCTGCTACAGTAGGCGCTGTATACTGTCTGCCTAGAAGCTCCTGATTGAGGGCATATAGTCCCTTAGGATCTCTTCCGAAAAGCTCAAATTTCTTTATTAGATCATCAGCATTCTTCTCTTCCTCTAGCTGCTCCTTAACGAACCAGTCAAAGAACTGCATTGTTCTGTAGTCATCAACATCGTGTGATGCCTTGTAAATCTTGTTAATAAGATCTGTGACGAATCTCTCGTGCTGAAGTGCTAGACGAAGCGGTGCATCCATGCCATCGTATTTCTGAGTTGGATTTTCGATTGCATCAAAGATCATTCTCTCGCCATTGTCTATAATATAAGTTCTGATTAGCATAGCATGGTCACGCTCTTCCTTTGCCTGAACTTCATACCAATTAGCAAATCCATCTAGACCCTGCTCATGGTAGTAGTTAGCAAAATCTAAATAAAGATATGCTGAGTAAAATTCTGCGTTAACCTGCTTGTTTAGTAAATCTGTTATCTTCTTATCTAACATTTCATCTTCCTCCAAAATTTCAAAACACTTACAGAGTATTTATATCCGATTTAATTGTATACTAACATATTATATCGAAAATTTTATGTTTTTATTTTAGAGCAACAACCCTGCAAGCTTTTGATGCTTTACAGGGCTGATTCGTCTTCAATATTTTTTCTATATCTTTCTTCTTACTATCCTGTAGTATTCTCTTGCTGTGAATGCGAAGATTACTGCGTAGAGAATTGCAAATGCTAGCACGCATATAACTGTACATTCAATTAGAAGTCCAATGTTGAATATGCTAAATATTTCTAGGATAAGTCTTATCATGTTGAAGGCTCCTGCCACATGCAAAATTGCAACTATGAGTGGTGCAAAGAAGACAAAAGTTATTTGCTTTCTTATTGTCTGTCTTACATCTTTTTCCGACATTCCCACCTTCTGCATCATGTCAAACTTGTCCTTATCATAGTACCCTTCTGAAATTTGCTTATAGTAGATTATCAAAGCGGCTGCAAAGGCAAATACAACTCCTAGAAATGCTCCAAGGAATAGGAAGCTATTAGTTAGGCCACCGAGCATTTTATCTGCCTCATATCTTGTTACATTATATACATTGGTTATTCCTAGGCTTTCTCCCCTATCACTCCAGTATTCTGTAACACATTTAGATAAAGCAGCATACTTTTGTTCACCTACCTCATCACGATTCTCAATATTTGCAGTCATGAATAGCATATTTCCCATGGAGCTAGAGTATTTATTTGCTTCACCTGCAATAGCATCTGCGATTTCATCATCATGCACAATTAGCACATACTGAGCATATACAGCTGAGACAGTTGATGCTGGAACCTTAAGATTCATCTGCTTTACATCAAGATTAATTCCAGAGATATCAAGCTTTCCATTTAGCTTTGTTCCTATTGATATGGCTTCGTTCTTTGATACACTTATTTTCTTACCGCTAAATTTCTCGTATTGTTCTGCTGTCATTACGGTTAGAAATTGCTTATTAGCCACTTGGATAAAGTTAATTCTTTGACTGACTTCATCAAATTCCACCTTATAGCTTTGGAGTACATATGCATTTGTATCTACTAGCTTGATATCCTGCTTCTCAACCATATCTTCGAATAATTTTAGCTCATCATCTATACGTGCGTTAGATGTCTTACCGTTTTCCTTAAGCTGCTCACCATCTAGTGACACGCTGACGATGACATCTGAAGGCGTTATCTTTTTGATAACATCATTAATTCCAACTCTAAGCGATACAGTAACAGATACCATAACTATAACCATAGTTGAAAGGATACAGATGTTTGCCATACCTACTGCATTTTGCTTCATTCTGAACAAAATACCTGAAATGCTTGTAAAGTTTGCCTTCTTGTAATAAAACCTTTTGTTCTTCTTAAGTACCTTTAGCACAGCTACGCTAACTGTCGTAAAGAGTAGATATGTTCCGATGATTACTAGAATTACCGCTACAAAGAACAGGATTATTGCTGCTAGAGGATCCTTTATACGGATTGCAATCATATATCCTGCAACTAGGCATGCAGCTCCAATTATACTTAGAACAATCTTCGCCTTTGGTTCACGCTCAGGTGCCGATGCTCCTTTTAGCATTTCTATAGGCTTTGATATTCTTATAGATAATATATTCTTTATCAAAACGAGTGCGAAAACTATAGCAAAGAATATTGCTGTATGCGTAACCGCATACATATTTACTTCAAAAGCAATTATATGTCCAGCACCTATCATCTTTGTTATTACCATTAGAGCTAGCTTGCTGAACAAGATGCCAACGCCTAGACCTATTATTATGGATATAGTAGAGCTTATCATACTCTCTGCTACAAGAACTCTTCCTAGATGTCGCTTTTCCATGCCCAGGATATTGTATAGTCCAAACTCCTTACTTCTCTGCTTCATCAAAAAGCTATTGATGTAAAAAGAAAATATTATTGCAAAGCCTGATACAATTACATTTCCCAAAAACATGCTCTGTGTAACGTAGTCTGCCCCTCTAAAATTTGCAATGTCCTTGTTATTGCTTAGAAAACTCATTATGTATATAACGGCAATCATGAGTATAGATGCTATAATATACGGCATGTAAAGCTTTCTATTCTTTTTCAAATTCGATACGGCGAGTTTTAGTGTGAAGCTTCTAGGCATTTCTCTTACCTCCCACAGATAGGGCTGTCAATGTGTCTGAAATGCTCGCAAACATCTCATCATTCGTCATATCTCCTCTATATATCTGATGGAAGAGTTCTCCGTCCTTTATGAACAAAACGCGTCCTGCTGTGCTCGCCGCTTTCACGCTGTGCGTTACCATTATAATGGTCTGTCCACCTTGGTTTATTGAGCTGAATAAGTTTAATAGATCGTCTGCTGAGTTTGAGTCTAGGGCTCCAGTTGGTTCATCTGCAAGTATCAGCCTTGGGTTTGTGATTAAGGCCCTTGCAACTGCTGCTCTCTGCTTTTGACCACCCGATACCTCGTAAGGAAATTTATCAAGTATATGCGTGATTCCTAGATACTCAGCTATTAGCTTTAGCTCTGCCTCCATTTGGCTTGGCTTTGCTCCTGCAAGCACCCTTGGCAGATAGATATTATCTCTCAAGGTGAATGTATCTAAAAGGTTAAAGTCCTGAAATACAAAGCCTAGATTGTCACGTCTAAACGCCGAAATCTCTCCGTCTCTTATGGCTGAAAGATTCATTCCATCTAAAATAACTTCTCCAGAGCTAGCCCTATCTAAAGCTGCAAGTATATTTAGGAGCGTTGTTTTTCCTGAGCCAGACTCGCCCATGACAGCGACATATTCTCCTCTTTCCACACTGAAGTTAACATCGCGTAGTGCAACTACTCCGTTTGTTCCAAGCTTTGATGTATAAACTTTTTTAAGATTTTTTACTTCTACTAATGACATATTGTTCATCTCCCTTCTTGGAACTATTCTATCTAAAAATAAAAGGTAATGCATATACACTACCTTTCAAAATCCTATTCGTATCTTACATTGCTGTAAGGTATATGTATATTAATTTTCGTACCTTCACCTAGCTTTGATTCAGCCGAAAGTCTATACCCTAGCTTATCAGCGATTTTACGACAAAGGTATAGGCCAATACCCGATGACTTACTGCTAGTTCTTCCGTTATATCCAGTGAAACCATCCTCAAATATTCTGCTAATATCACTGGCTCTTATTCCTATACCACTATCTGCTATGGATATTATTTTTTCTGAAGTCGTGCTCTTAAGACTTACTACAACTCCGCCCTCATTTGTGTACTTTAGGGCATTTGAAAGTACTTGGTCGATTATGAAGCCAAGCCACATCTTATCAGTTACTATATTTTCATCTAGATTATTAAGCTCTATTGAGAGCTTCTTTTTGATAAAGACGATAGACTGAGACTTTACGACTTCCTTGACAAGTTCTTGTACATTATAGTTTTGAAAAACAAAATCTGTGTTATCGCTAGCTAGCTTTATGAACTTAAGGAGCATGTCTAAATATCCATCTATCCTTGCTAGCTGCATCCACATTTCATTTTTTTCTTCAATACTGCTGTTTTGGACTATTAGATATAGAGCTGACAGAGGCGTTTTTATCTGATGAACCCACGTTTTGTAGTAGTCATTAAGTCCGCTTTCTAGGCTTTCCCTTTCCTTTATCGCTTCAATCAGCATATCATGGACCTCTACATACAATCTTTGATATTCCTCATCTATCAAATCTCGTGGTGGCAAATCAGTCCTAGCTGTGTACATTAAGTTATTCTCACAATCCTTGAGAATATTTATGTATCTCAAAAATCTAAAGTAATCTATACTGCCTATTATCAAAGCAAAGAATAACTGTAATAGTCCTGCGTAAAGGCTTACATTCCAAGGAATTCCTGCAAGCATGGTAATAAATGCGAAAATCAAAAGCATGAATACGAAAAAGATGATTACCCTTATTCGACTCTTAATATATTTAGAGAAAATCATTCCACAATATACCCTAGTCCCTTCTTTGTCTTTATCAGGTCACTTATTCCATGTTCTGCAAGTTTCTTCCTCAGTCTTGTCATATTTACTGTCAGGGTGTTCTCATCTACGAAGCTGTCTGTATTCCAAAGCCCCATCATCAGATTTTCTCTGCTGGTCATCTTCCCCTTGTTCTTGAGCAGAATTTCCAAAATTTTGTACTCGTTTTTTGTGAGTTCAATATTTTCTCCATCAAAGTAAAGGCTTGCGTTTTTCATATTTAAAATTATACCATCATGCTCTATAACGTCCGCCGTTTCTCCCTCGCTGAAATCATATGCACGTCTCAGTAAAGCCTGTATCTTTGCAGTTAGCACATTAAGATCAAAAGGCTTGCATATGAAGTCATCAGCTCCCATATTCATCGCCATTACAATGTTTAAATTATCGCCGGCTCCTGATATGAATACTATCGGAAGCTTTGATATCTGTCTTATGTGACGACACCAATAAAAGCCATCAAAAAAAGGCAGAGAAATATCTAGGAGCACAAGGTCTGCTTCTGACTTTGCGAAATCACTCATGATATCGTGAAAGTCCTTAGCAATTATTACCTCGTAATTCCAGCTCCTAAGATGTTTCTCTACTTGATTAGCAATTACATTATCGTCTTCAACTAAAAATATTTTGTACATAAGCTTCCCTTAGTCGCTCACATCAAGGTCGAGCGTTATTCCTATGGCAAAGTCTGGGAAGGCCTCTTGGACATCCGATAATATGTGCATATACTCTTCGTTTCTGTTTGGTGAATCAAAGTCGAGGATTATATCAAAATTCATAATCTTTTCCTCGTAGTTGACATAAAAGCCGTGCATCTGAAGCACATATTTGTGAGACATTACAAGATGTCTTACCTTCTCAAAGTCCTGCTTAGCTCTATCGTCCTTGCTGTTTCTCGCATAGACGCTTATTCCTGCAAGGATTATATTGTTCTTATCATAGGCTGCCTTCATAAGATGACGCTCCAATTCATCAAGCTGCCCAGCAGTATATGTATCAAGCACCTCTATGTGAAGAGAGCCTATCAAAGTGTCCGGCCCGTAGTTGTGAAGTATAACATCGTAGACTCCGTAGACATCATCAAACTCCATAATAGTTTGCTTGAGTTCATCTATTACGTCCTTGTCTATTCTCTCTCCTATGATTTCTGAAAGCGTTTCACTTATCATTTCATAGCCAGCTTTAATAATCACTAGAGATATCAAGGCTGCAAGATATGACTCAAGGCTTACACCCCAGAAAATATAAATCAAGGCTGCTACGACTGTCGACGCTGAGATTACAGCATCTAGCCTTGCATCTTCACCTGAAGCCACAAGTGAATCTGAATTTAGTTTCTTGCCTTTGCTCTTTACATAGCTTCCGAGGACGAGCTTGACTACGACTGCTACAGCAACAATTATCAGCGCTATATTAGTGTACTCAGGCTCGCTCGGATTTAATATCTTCTTTACCGACTCTACAAGAGATGTGATTCCTGCATAAAGGACGATTATGGCGATAAGCCCTGCACTTAGGTACTCTACTCTGCCATGTCCTAGCGGATGCTTTTTGTCTGGTTTACGACTTGCTATTCTCGTTCCGATAATAGTGATTATCGAGGATAGAACGTCGCTCAGATTGTTAACCGCATCAAGAGTAATAGCTATAGAATTGGTCAAGCTTCCTATTGCCGCCTTAAAAGCAGCGAGGAATAGATTGGCTATTATTCCTATTATACTGACCTTAATTATCTCTTTTTCTCTCATAGAGGTCTCCTAGTTCTATGTGCCAAAAGTTATCTGAAATTATAATAAAGGTATTATAATATATCTATAACCTCTCCCGCAAGGGCTTTGTTCATACTTCTTACTGCACAGAACTTACCGCACATGCTGCATGTATCTGCGTGATCCTCTTCAGGCATTCTGCTCTTTCTGATTTCCTTTGCAACCTCAGGATCAAGTGCCTCTAGCCACTGAGCATCCCAGTCAAGAGCCTTTCTTGCATCAGCCATTCTATCGTCCTGATTTCTTGCTCCAGGTATTCCCTTTGCAATATCAGCTGCGTGTGCTGCGATCTTGCTTGCGATGATTCCCTGGTGAACGTCGTCAACATTTGGAAGTGCTAGATGCTCTGCCGGTGTTACATAGCAAAGGAAGGCTGCTCCCTGCCATGCCGCAATAGCACCACCGATAGCTGCTGTGATGTGGTCATATCCAGGTGCGATATCTGTTACTAGAGGTCCTAGTACATAGAAAGGTGCTCCCTTACAAATTGTCTGCTGAATCTTCATGTTTGCTGCGATCTGATCCATTGGCACATGTCCTGGCCCCTCAACCATAACCTGAACATCGCGCTTCCAAGCTCTCTCTGTTAGCTCTCCTAGCATGATGAGCTCCTCAATCTGGCATCCATCTGTTGCGTCAGCTAGACATCCTGGACGACAAGCGTCTCCTAGGCTTATTGTTACGTCATATTCTCTACAGATTTCAACGATTTCATCATAGTATTCATAGAAAGGATTCTCGTTTCCTGTCATGGACATCCATGCAAACACAAGGCTTCCGCCACGGCTTACTATGTTCATCTTTCTGCCGCCGTTTTTGATCTGATCTATTGTCTTTCTTGTAATCCCACAGTGAAGTGTGACAAAGTCAACACCATCCTGAGCGTGAAGTCTTACAACATCGATGAAGTCCTGAGCAGTAAGTGTACCAAGGTCTCTCTGATAGTGAATAACTGAGTCGTAAATTGGAACTGTTCCTATCATTGCTGGACACTCTGCACATAGCTTCTGCCTAAATGGCTGTGTATTTCCGTGGCTCGAAAGGTCCATGATTGCCTCTGCACCTAGGTCAACTGCTCTCATAACCTTCTTCATCTCTATGTCGTAGTCCTTGCAGTCACGGCTGATTCCAAGGTTTACATTTATCTTTGTCTTTAGCATGCTACCCACGCCGTTAGGATCTAGCGACTTGTGGTTCACATTTGCTGGTATAACCATCTTTCCCGAAGCCATCAAAGGTAGCAGTTCCTCTACGCTGCGGTTCTCCTTCTTTGCTACTGCCTCAAGCTCTGGAGTTACAATCCCCATGCGCGCTGCTTCCATCTGAGTTGAATACTTTCTTTCCATGATTATTCCTTCTACCTTTCTTGAAATGAAATCTCTATTTATCTTTGAAAATAAATACTTGTTTGTTTGCCTAGGCACCGGCCTAGCTTTGCTCTATATAAACCTGCTCTTTAGGTCAAAGCCGTGATCTAACGGTCCACTTCCTGCTCCCAGGTCAAGTCCTGAAGCAAGGGCTCCGCTTATATATTCCTTCGCTCTTACAATCGCATCTTCAAGCTCCATTCCCTTAGCAAGATTTGATGCAATCGCGCTCGATAGCACGCAGCCTGTTCCGTGAGTATTGCTTGTATTTATTCGCTCTCCTTTGAACCACCTAAAATTGCCATTCTCATAAAGCACATCATCCGCATCGCTGATGCTATGTCCACCCTTTAGAAGAACTGCAACTCCATGCTTATCGCCGATTTGCTTAGCAACTCTCTCCATATCCTCTGTTGATTTAATCGTCTCGCCTGAGATAAATTCTGCCTCTGGAATGTTTGGAGTTATGACCCTTGCAAGCGGTATTAGCTTTTCTATCAAAACCTCGCAGGCCTCGTCTGAAATCAGCTTCGCACCGCTTGTTGCAACCATGACTGGGTCAACTACAAGATTCTTTGCCTTCCACATATAAAGCTCTTCGACTATGGTCATCGTAAGCTTGGCATCGCTCACCATTCCTATCTTAACAGCATCCGGGTAGATATCCTCAAACACCGAGCTTATCTGGTCCTTTAGGAACTTGCTGTCAACATTTAAAATAGACCTAACTCCAACAGTATTCTGTGCTGTCAAAGCTGTGAGAACCGACATTCCGTATACGCCGTTTGCAAGCATAGTCTTAAGGTCTGCCTGAATACCTGCACCACCGCTCGAATCACTTCCTGCTATCGTCAATGCTGTCTTCATAATATCCTCCTATCTTATCTGACGCTTCAGATAATCCAAAACCTTGGTTTTGTCCATTATACCAATCAAAATAGCCGCAATCAGCGTACCACCACAGGTGCTAATCAAAAATGGAAGAACAAATGTAAATGTCGCAACCTTGGCATTGCCCATAAGAAGCAGTGCAACTGGATATGCGAGAAGTCCTCCTATTATTCCTGTTCCGATGATCTCGCCTATGTAGCAGGCCCAAAGCTTCTTGCTCTTCTGGTATATTAAAGCGCATAAAAGTGCTCCGACCATGCTTCCTGGAAATGCTAGTAGCGATCCAGTTCCCATAATATTTCTAATTACCGAAGTCACAAATGCAGAAAGCACCGCATAGACTGGTCCAAGAAATACCGCAGCAATTACGTTCATCATATGCTGCACCGGAAAACACTTAGCTGTTCCCACAGGTATTGAAAAGCCTGAAAGCGACACCGTGAGCGCTACAAACATCGCAGCAACCACCATCTTCTTTAGTTCTAATTTTCCCCTATTATTCATAAGTTCACCTTTCTTAATTTCCAAATAGGCTTCTGCTCTTAGCCATCAAAGCATCCGCAGCCGCCCTAACATCTTCCTTTGCAAATAGCGCTGAAATCACTGCAACTCCATCTGCTCCTGAGCCCGAAAGCTTATCCATATTCTCTAGATTTATCCCGCCTATGGCAACCATAGGAATCGAAATATTATCGCTTATTCTCTTATACTCGTCTAGCTCTATCGGCCTTGCATCTAGCTTGGAGCTTGAGCCAAAGGCTGCGCCAACTCCAACATAGTCAGCCCCTTCGTCTTCAGCCTTCTTTGCTTCGGCTAGGTTATGTGCTGTCGCACCGATTATGTAGTCATCTCCTAGAAGCATTCTCGCTTCAGTTATAGGCATATCATCCTGACCCAGGTGAACACCATCTGCGCCTGCCTCTATGCAGGTGCTTGCATCGTCGTTTACTATGAGCTTTGCTCCGTGCTCATGGCATATCTCAGCAAGCTTTCTCGCAGAGCCAACAAATTCATCTCGTGATGCGTGTTTTTCTCTTAGCTGGAGTATCCTTATCCCTGCTTCGAACATAGGAATTAGGATTTTCTCCCATTCTTCTTCGCTTCGCCTAACTTCATCCGTTATGGCGTAGACTAGCAAATCTTCTTTACTAAATTTCATCAAATATCTCTCCTAAAGTATTGATGCTCATCGCATCTATCAGACACTGCCTAAAGCTTGCCGTTCCAAGAGTGCCTCGCTCCTTCATAAGCTTAATTGCCTTAACAGTATTTAGCTTATAGTCAGCTGCTGCCCTTCTCACGACCTTGACAGCCGGCTCATCTTTGTTCTCTGCAAGTCTTGTGGCAATAAATGCGCTATACATACAGCCACTTCCTGTAAGCTTTTTCATCAAAGGACTTCCGCCACCTATCTCAAACTTATCACTTTTATCAAAGACTAAATCGCTTTCGCCAGTCATGAGAATTACTGCGCCTGTTTTTTCGGAAAGTCCGCAAACTGCTTCATCTGCAAGCTCAAGACTTACGGTCTCGACTCCCTTTGATCTAAACGGAATGCCAAGAAGTGCTGCTATCTCTGACTTATTTCCTCTGATGCAGTCAAAGCTCACATCCTCAAGGAGCTCTCCAAGAATCTGCCTGCGAAACTCTGACGCACCAGCACCGACAGGATCGAGCACGACGGGTATTCCCATCTCGTTTGCCCGTCTTCCTGCAATCAGCATGGCTGTAAGCTTCTTCTCATTAGGCGTTCCTATATTTATCATCAGCGCATCGCAAAGCGATACGACTTCAGCTACTTCTCTCGGTGAATCTGCACATATGGCGGCACCACCTGCTGCTAGCACAAAATTTACCGTATCGTTTATGGTCACGCTGTTTGTGATTATGTGAATTAGAGGCTCTTTCTTGTCCATATCTACCTCCACAGTTAAAAAAAGAAAAAGAGTAGTACCCTTCTGGATACTACTCGTCAAAATACATCCCTATGCTGGCATTATCCAATCAGGTTTAGGGTCTTAACGCATCTCAGCGCTAACTCTCAGCAATTCCGCTCCCCTTGATTCTTTATATTTACTTGTAAAAATTATATCACGGCTTGCATGCTTTGTCCACAAGCCTGTGACCTAGTTGACAGCTCTTTCTCTTTCGCTTTATCACTGATTCAATAAAAGCTAGAAAATCGTAATGCCTTTTGTTGCAAAGATTATAGCTGCAGCTACTGCACCAATGATCAAAATGATATTTGCTACTATATCAATTCTGACTACCCATATGAGTATCTCTGTTAAGACATTTACAGGCTTACGCTCATCATTTAGCCCCGTGTGATACACATTATGCTTTACAAATATGTATCTTAGGAGCAGGCCAATTAAAAGCCAAAATAGCGATGTTGCTAAAACAATATACGGAATGAATGGTAAAACCACATAAAACAATCCAGATACTAGTAGCAGTGGCCAAAGTATCAAAAAGAATACTGCACCCATATTACCCTCCTTAAAGAAACTAGAAAGCGACTAGCCCCTTCATTGCAAACGCTCCATAGAAAGCTAGTTGCAGAATTATTGCCATAGCGTTTCCTATGATATCAAATTTAACGAGAACTACAAATAGCTTTGTCAATTTATTTATCGTCACGCTAGGCACTTCTCGCCCCATTTTAAATATACCATATTTAATGCATAAACGCCTTAAAACTAGTCCGACTATGAGCGAAATCACATTGATTGCTAATCGTTTATATGGAAATGTCAATAAATATATTTCAGCCATATTTATCCTCTTATGCGTCTTTGCACGAATTTGATGCACTCTACAATTGGAATTACAAGTACTGAAAGTCCAAGTGCGATAGCGTATTCTGTAAGGCTTACCGATGTAAATCCAAACATATTAGCAATGAATGGAACCTCAATGACTATTGTAACAAATACAAGGCTCATGATCATAGTTCCAAAGAGTGCCTTGTTCTGGTAATTGAGTCTAAATATGCTTGCCCTCTGCGAGCGCATGTTGAGACTTTGGAATATCTCGCACATGTTCATCGTCATGAAGGCCATGGTCATACCATCTGGTGAGAGACCCTTTGGCATTTCGAAGTAGCCGACCTCCATCGAGTGTCCGATAATATATGATGCTATTGTAAGCACTGTTATCATCAGTCCCTGATAAACTATATCAAAGACCATTCCTCCAGCAAAGATTGAATCCTTGGAATCTCTAGGAGGTCTTCTCATCGTATCAGGTTCTTCCTTCTCTAGTCCTAGAGCAAGAGCTGGGAAAGCATCTGTAATCAGGTTGATAAAGAGAAGATGTACTGGCTTTAGAAGCGTAAATCCAAGTAGTGTCGCAAAGAATATACCAAGAACCTCACTCATGTTGGAGCTCAAAAGGAACTGTATAGCCTTACGTATATTATCGTAGATTCTTCTTCCTTCTTCTACTGCATTTACTATGGTTGCAAAGTTATCATCTGCAAGAATCATATCAGATACATTCTTTGTTACATCCGTTCCTGTGATTCCCATGCCGATACCGATGTCTGCTGTCTTAATTGATGGAGCATCATTTACACCATCACCTGTCATAGCTGTTATCGCACCACGCTTCTTCCAAGCGCTTACGATTCTAACCTTATGCTCAGGCTGAACTCTAGCATAAACTGAGAATTCCACGACTCTGCTCTCAAAGTCCTCATCGCTTATCTCGTCAAGCTGCGCACCAGTTATTGCTGCCGATGCATCTTCGATTATACCAAGGTCCTTTGCAATGGCAACCGCCGTATCCTTGTGGTCACCAGTTATCATTATAGGTCTGATACCTGCCTTACGGCACTCTACTATCGCATCCTTAACCTCTGGTCTTATCGGATCGATCATACCTGTAAGTCCAATTAGGCAAAGGTCGTGTTCTAGGTTTTCTGAACTGTTATTCTCGGGATTTTCGTTCCAGTCTCTCTTTGATACTGCAAGTACTCTTAGAGCCTTGTCTGCCATTGCCTTGTTATCAGCAAGGAACTTGGCTCTTAGCTCATCTGTGAACGGAACTTCCTTTTCACCATCAAAATAGCTTGTGCACCTGCTCAAAATCACATCAGGCGCACCCTTGGTGAACTGAACAAAGCCAGCTTCAGTCTTGTGAATTGTGCTCATCATCTTTCTTGATGAATCAAATGGGCACTCGTTCACTCTAGGATATGCTATCTCTAGCTCGTATTTCTTAAGTCCTTGCTTTACAGCAAAGTTAACTAGTGCAGCCTCTGTAGGCTCACCTTCAGCCTCATCCTTATCGTTAAGTATCGCATCACAGCACAAAGCCATAGCTGTAGCAATCTGTCTGCCATCACCGACATGCTCTGTAACTGTCATCTTGTTCTGTGTAAGAGTTCCTGTCTTATCTGAACAGATAATCTGAGTACATCCAAGGGTCTCAACAGCTGTAAGTCTTCTTACAACAGCGTTTTCCTTGGACATCTTGGTTACACCGATTGATAAAACTACTGTAACTACTGTAGCTAGTCCCTCTGGTATTGCTGCAACCGCAAGCGATACAGCTACCATGAATATATTTAGAATCGATGTAAGGCTCATATCCTTTGATACGAATAGATCAAAGACAAATATGAATACGCATATCAAAAGAACTAGGTATGAAAGCTTCTTACCGAGCTCATTAAGCTTAATCTGAAGTGGTGTAAGCTCTTCCTGTGTCTGATTTAGGGCATCAGCAATCTTGCCCATCTCTGTATCCATACCTGTTGCTGTTATTACTGCAATTCCGCGTCCGTACACAACAGTTGAACCCATATAGCACATGTTCACTCTATCTCCTAGAGGAACATCCTTGCCATCGCCTAGGTTTAGGATATCAATCAGCTTATTTACTGGTACGCTCTCCCCTGTGAGCGCAGATTCCTCAATCTTTAGGCTCGCTGCACTTATAAGTCTTCCGTCAGCTGGTACGGCATCACCTGCTTCTAGAACGACTATGTCACCAGGCACTAGCTCTGCACTAGGTATAACCTGCTGCTTACCATCTCTGATAACCTTACAGGTTGCTGCCGTCATGGTCTGCAGGGCCTCTATGGCTTCCTCAGCCTTGCTCTCCTGAAGAACTCCAAGTATAGCGTTAATAAGAACTACTACGATGATGATGAAAACCTCTACCATCGACTCGCCTGAAATAATGTTTGTAACTGCTGAAACACCCGCTGCAATAATCAGCATGATTAGCATAGGGTCCTTTAGCTGATCCATAAATCTCTGTAGCTTAGTCTTCTTATTTCCCTCTGCAAGCTTATTTGCTCCATACTGAGCCTGTCTTCTTGCTACCTCCTCAGATGTAAGCCCGCTCTCTCCGGTATTAAGGTCCTCTAAGACCTTCCTCGGATCATGTAGGTATTCTTTTCCCATAATATCCTCTCTTTATTTAAAATAAAGGTATAGCTTTGCTATACCTCGGGTTTATTCACTCCAGTAGAAGTTCTCCCGGCCTGCTCCAAGCTCAAAATGGTATTTTACAATACCCATATCCATCTTTGTAAAGAAACCGACTCCTGGTCTCAGCTTTACTCTTCTTTCGTTATGAACTATGTTAAACCTCTGCTGATTAAGTGCAGTAGGTGCAAGCATGGCTGCTTCTAGGCCTCTTTTGTACCAATCAGGGTCGCTCTCCTTATAATCACTCACCGACCTAAGCTTCTTGCTCTTATGCGGCGTCCCTTGAGTCTTCCCATATCCTATGGTAATGACTGCAGCAAGCTTTTCGTTAAGCTCTGCATGATATACAGTTTTACTCTTCTTAAATGTCTGTCCAACCCAGCATGTGTTTAGTCCAAGGCTCTGAGCTATCATCACTAGATGCTCCCCGTAGTATCCACATTTAAATTCTAGGTCTGGACCCTTAGGGCCAACTAGCGCGATGTAGTTTTTCACACCTTCAAACTTACCATATTTAGCCATTAGGCAGCCAAAAGCATTCTCATCATTTTCGATAAACTGCATCCTCAGTCCACTGATTTTGTTGTATCTATCTATGGCCTTCTGCATTATCAAAACATGCTCTGAGTCGATATCCTTATCAAGATAAGATCTCACAGAATGTCTCTGTCTCATTAAGTCAAACTTGTCCAAGAAAGTACCATCCTTAAAATATTATATGCACTACTATAACATTTTTTTAGCTATTATGCTCGCTTTTTTTCAAAATATTACTAGGCTTTCATCACATTCTAGAAAAATGTATCATTATATTATCAGAGATAAAATCCATTCCTGCAACCAGTACTCCCATTACAATAGAAAGTACTCCTATGATTCTAAGACCAATGCTTGAATTTGCCATGGTCTCAGCCTCTTTTAACTCTTCAATATAATGCTGGTCCGGAGATTCTCCGTTGTAAATTACGCTAACAGGAATTTCTCCCTTGCCCTTACATTTGCTAAGGAACCTCGCGCTGCTTTCGAACGAATCCTTCGTCTCTGTATATCGATATTCCCTTCCCTTTGCAGTTTTGAATACAAGTTCGAAATCACATTCAAATGACCATCTGCTCCTTCTGATGTCAAGAACCCTGATAGTTCCACTTACGGTTTTCTTCTTTCTCTCATTTTCGAAAAGCTCATTGAGCTTTCTAAGATTATTTGACTGAAACGCTGCTACGCTTATCATAGAATAACCTAATACGCATAGCAATATTCCTATTACATACTCCATTTTATCTCCTGTTAAATACAAAAAAGAGAAACTCAAAATGAATTTCTCCTGCTTTGCTTGACTTCTATCCTAAGAACGCCATTACTTGCTTGCGCACTTCGTTGCCATCTGCAAGACCCTTAGTCTTACCCATGACAGCTCCCATGAGCTTACCCATATTCTCCTTGCCGCCTTCAATTCCCATGGAGCCTGCGGTCTCTCTTACGATCTCCGCGATCTTCTCAGGGGATAGCTGCTCAGGTAGATACTTCTTTAGTACTGCGATTTCGGACTTATATGCATCGATTAGATCCTGTCTACCTGCCTTCTCAAAGTCAGATAAGGCGTCATTACGCATCTTTACCTGCTTCTGTAGCAATTTTTGGATCCCTGCATCATCAAGTTCTTCTCTGTTGTCTACCTCGTACTGCTTAACAGCTGCACGAGCCAAACTAATTGTATTTTTGGCTGTCTCGTCGCGATCCTTAAGGGCCTGCTTGAAATCAGCCATCAGTTGCTCTTTTAGATTCATGTAAATCACTTCGCTTCCGATATATTAATACTTTCTTGCTTTTTTTCTGGCTGCCTCAGATTTCTTCTTTCTCTTTACACTTGGCTTTTCGTAGTGCTCTCTCTTTCTTACCTCAGCCATTACGCCATCTCTAGCGCAAAGTCTCTTGAATCTCTTAAGAGCGCTTTCCAAGCTTTCGTTTTCTCTGACGATTACCTGTGCCATATCTAATCACCTCCTGCCTCTTCGTAAATTCAGCAGTGTTCAGATTTAACTGTAACGCAAATATTATACTATCTTTTCAATCAACAAGCAAGGAATATTTTTAGCCCGGTGGCCAAAGCATTTTTCTCTTTCCAAGCACGTGGAAATGAAGATGCTTAACAGTCTGGAAGGCATCCTCACCGTTGTTGCTAACTACACGATATCCGTCCTCAAGTCCAAGGCTCTCAGCGATTTCATGGATTTTGAACATGATGTGACCGAGAAGTTCCTTGTCTTCCTCTGAAACATCATCAAGAGATGTAAGATGCTTCTTTGGAATGATGAGAACATGAACTGGTGCCTGTGGCTCAAGGTCATGGAAGCAGATAAGCTTATCGTCCTCATATACCACATTTGATGGAATATCGTGCGTTCCTATCTTGCAAAAAATACAATCACTCATCTATTATCACTCCTTTCATTCCGTCCTTATATACCTTATCAAGCTTGACCCTGCAAAACTCATTGAGCTTGCTCTCGTCAGCCTGTGTATAAACTCTAATATAGTTATCTGTGTATCCACACATCAAAGCATTCCCATCCAGTTCCTCAAAAAGCACTGTCCTTATGCTTCCTTCACAGCTTCTCCTGAAATCCTCAGAAACCTTCTCAGCATGAGCTATCAAAGCCTGGCTCCTCTGGTTCTTAAGCTCGCCATGAATTTGATTTTTCATCTCAGCTGCCCTAGTTCCTCTTCTCGGAGAATACTTGAAAGCGTGCACCTTGACAAACTTCGCCTCATCACATACAGAAATGCTCTCTGCAAAGTCCTCATCACTTTCCCCAGGAAAGCCTACGATTATATCTGTAGTTATACCATAGTGAGGATCAAAGCTCCTAAGCTCCTTTACAATCTCTAGGTATTCCTGCCTTGTGTACCTTCTCGCCATAGACGAAAGCGTGTTATCGGAACCGCTCTGTATGGAAAGGTGCAGATGCGGACAAAGCTTCTTATATTTAAGAAGGCTTTTCACCTGCTCTTTATTTATAACTGTTGGTTCTAGCGAGCTAAGTCTTATTCTAAAATTCTCAGGCATCGCATCTAGCTCTGCAATGAGAGGCTCTATACCATCAAAGCCTATATCCTTACCATAAAGTGCTGTGTTGATTCCTGTAAGGACTATCTCCTTAAAGCCTCTATCAATAAGTCCCTTCGTCTCAGCCTTTATCTCTGCTAATGACCTACTTCTAACTTTTCCTCTGGCATATGGAATTATGCAGTAGCTGCAGAATCTATCACAGCCTTCTTCGATTTTAATATACGCTCTAGTTCTAGAATCCATGCCTGTTATAATGCCATCTGAGTGGTAGCTATCAAGCCTTTCCCTATCGCCAGCACCTTCTACTACAACACCCTTCTCGCTCATGTACTCTTCTATGTACTTAGGGAGCTCAGCCTTTTCGCCGGTACCACAGACAAGGCTTACACCCTCAATGCTAGAAACCTCATCAGGGTCAGTCTCCGCATAGCAGCCTGTTACAGCAATCACGGCATCTTCATTCAGGCGCTTTGCCTTTCTGATGAACTGTCTAGACTTTCTGTCCGCCAGGTTGGTAACCGTGCACGTGTTGATTACATATATATCTGCCCTATCTTCGTCAGAAACTATTTCGTAGCCTTTTTGCACGAATTTTTCCTTCAGGGCCTCTGTCTCATATTGATTCACCTTACAACCCAAGGTGTGAAATGCTATTTTAATACTCATGCTTGAAATTATATCACAGCTTCGTGCAAATATCTCCCATTTTGATATCAAAATATGCCTATTTTGTGGGTCAGGCATCTATCTTCACCATTTTTTTATAGTAGAAATAGGAAATTTTAAATTTTACTTGTTTAAACCAGCTCAAATAGTGTATAATCAAATTGTGAGCAATTGATGTTTGCGAAAAGAGGTATGGATATGGATAAGATTTATGATATAAGAGTTATTGATCGCTTAGGTGAAGAACATAGCATGAGCGAGTCCAGGGGAAAGACTCTTTTGATAGTAAATACAGCTACTGGCTGTGGATTTACGCCGCAGTACGAGGGCCTAGAGAAGCTCTATCGCAAATACAAGGATAAGGGCTTTGAGATTTTGGATTTCCCTTGCAACCAGTTTGGACGCCAGGCACCAGGAACTGCTGAAGAAATTCATGAATTTTGTCAGCTAAAGTATGATACGAGTTTTCCACAGTTTGCTAAGATTGAGGTAAACGGTGCAAACGAGCATCCTCTTTACACATTCCTGAAGTCGCAGAAGGGCGGCCTTCTAGGAAAGAAAATTAAATGGAATTTCACAAAGTTTTTGATTGACAAAGACGGAAATGTAATCGAGCGTTTTGCTCCTACAGTTAAGCCTGAGGACATCGACGATAAGATTTCCGCAATAATATAAGGAGTTAGTATGGATAAGTACGATAATTTAAAGCTAGATAATCAGTTATGTTTTCCGCTTTACGCTGCGGCTAAGGAGATTGTTAGAAAATACAAGCCTATGCTTGATGATCTGAATCTCACCTACACTCAGTACATCACCATGATGGTTCTGTGGGAAAGAAAATCAGCAAATGTAAAGGAACTTGGTTCGTACCTTTATCTCGATTCCGGAACACTAACGCCACTCCTAAAGAAGCTAGAGTCCAAGGGATATATCAAGAGAACTAGGATGGCAAGCGATGAGCGTAACCTTTTGGTCGAGATTACACCTGAGGGTGAAAAACTGAGAGACAAAGCTGTTTATGTTCCTATTCAAATGGGTAATTGCATAAATATGGAACCTGAAGAGATGGCAACTTTATATAAGCTACTTCACAAGGTTTTAGATAATACATCAAAGTAAGCTAAATATAATATCAACATTATAAATGGAGAATTAGGAGGATATAATTATGTCAGTATTAACAATCACAAACGAAAACTTCGAACAGGAAGTACTTAAGTCAGACAAGCCAGTTATCGTAGATTTTTGGGCAGCTTGGTGCGGACCATGCAAGATGCTCTCACCTGTTGTAGACCAGCTAGCTGAGGAGCTTGATGGCGTTAAGGTAGCTAAGATCAACATCGATGAGCAGATGGAGCTTGCAGAGAAGTACAATGTTAGCTCAATTCCATGCGTAGTTGCATTCAAGAACGGCGGAGAGGTTGGCCGCTCAGTAGGACTTGCACCTAAGCAGAAACTAGTAGACCTTCTTAAATAATTAAAATATATAATCACACTATAATACGCAAAATTTAAGGGTTAAGCACAGGCTTAGCCTTTATTTTTTTCTTGAATTTTGATGCTTGCTGTACTAAGATATTCTAAAAGAATGAAAACCTAGGAGGAGTTATGCTATATCTAAATCAATTAGAATACCCAGATATAAAGTATCCAACAAATGTTAAAGAGCCAGGTTGCGACCTTGATGTAAACGGAAATATCAAAGACGCTGGCTGCGGAATCTGCTCAGCTTGCATGATGGTAGATAGACTTTGTACAGAGAGCCTAAGCATGGAGGAATGTATTAAGATGTCTATAGATGCAAAGGCAAACCTTGATCCAGGTACTGAGATGAAGTTCCTTGCCCCACCTCTTGCAGAGAGATTTAATCTTGATCTTGTGGAATCTGATAACTATCACGATATGATTGATGGTCTAAGAAATGGTGGCTGTGCGATCGTAAATGTTGGCGGAGACTATGAGGGACACCACGGCCTATTCACACGCAGTGGCCACTTTATTGTTGCCGTAAGCTACAGAGATGGCGAGTTCCTAATTCTAGATCCTTCATGGAGCGAGGACAAGTTCCAGGAAGAAGGACGTAAGGGGCAGGTTCGCGAAGAAGGATTCTTAATCTACGCAAAGCCAGATGTTGTAGATGCTGATGCTGCAAATCGTAGCCCACGCTACTACATCTTCACCCGTAAGGAAGATAAGGCTAGCAAATAATAGCGAAAAAAGGGATTTCTGCATGGAAATCCCTTTTTAACATCTTATATATTTTTTATCATAAATCTAGGATTACAAGTTACATTTAATTGTTTGCAGTCGAGACAACTAAATATATCTGGCACATCTTTTTCATCTAGATATTCGTATCCATATTTAGAGAAAAAATCTGGCGCTTTTGCTGTAATATATATGTACTTTCCTCCAAGTTTTTTTATTTCTTTTTCAGTCACAGACAATAAATTTACACCTATATTCATAGATCTAAACTCTTCCAAGACAGCAATATCATTAAGAATATATTTCCCTTTTCTATAAGTTATGCTACTACCAGCAATAATATTGCCATCAATATCTTTGCAACAAAAAGCTTTAATAAAGCCCCATGGGTGTAAACTATTTTTCTCTAAATTGAATTCAAGTCCTGATTCTTTGAACAGTTTTTCAAATATTATATAGTCTTGAGTTTCTAATATTTCATATTCCATGTTATCTATTCATCTCCTGATAAATAATTTACATGCTATTATTTAAATTATCAAGTGATTCTCAAGTAGCTCTATATTGGCAATCAGTCTTTTTTCTTCTTAGTAACAACAATAAATATTATGCCTAGCACCGAAGCCCCAAGTATTATGCCATAAAGCTTAATATTTGATCGATCGCCTGTGTTTGGTACATTCTTTCTATATAGATGAATAATGTCGCCATTCTTTTCTGTATAAGTTCTTATTAGCGTGTAGCCCTCAAACTTCTCAGCCGGCTTTGTTCCATACTCTGGATCCTTTAGATTCTGATTGTCCTCAGTCACCCAGTAGGTTCTAATCTTGCCGTATACAAAGGTCAAAACATTTGTATCGTTAGCCGATGATAATGTTAGGTTCTTACTTGCAAAGTCTGGAGCGTAATCTCTGATGCTTAGTGCATTTTCAAATAGAACTGAATATAGGTTTCCTATACCAGTTACAGAACTTGCTAGCACTCTTCCTGCCTCGTCAACATATCTGATTTCCCAGTTTGCCTGTTGTCTTCCAACCCACTTAGCATAGATTGTCATGTCGTGAGGAATGCTCTCATTTACATCAAAAGGCTGTGTGAACGCCGCATCCTTAAACCAGCCTGCAAACCAGTAGCCGTCCTTTGATGGGATTGTTGGAAGATCCTTGTGTACACTTCCCATCTTTGGAATGTCGATAACTGATGGTAGCGCTGATGTTGCACCGTTACCTTCAACAGTTACCTTGATGTGTGGCTCTTCCCATTTTGCGTATAGAACCATATCGCGAGAAGGCATCGTGGCTTTATCCGAAAGCTTTGTTTTATCATACATTGACCTTACAGTATACCAACCTGCAAATACATAGTGTGCCGGCACATTTGCAGGCTTTATTGGGTTGTTAAGTCCGCTAATTTCAGAGTTTAGAGGTGTTCCAAAGAGAAGTCTTACTGAATTATTATCTGCATTTGCAAAACGTAAAGTAAATTCATTTCGTTTTTTATAAAGGTGTAAATATGCAACACCATCGCCATCATAATCTCCGATTATCTGATTATTCCTAACCAAATCTACATGTAAATTAGGTGTATATGGCTTTAGATCAGGATTGCTTGCATCTACATTGGTAGTAAATTCATCCTCACTATTTGTGTAGTAATAAAACACATTTGTATATGAATCTGAATTACCAAATATATAGTAAAAACTACTAAAAGAATAGGTCTCTAATAGAGACTTTTCCTTTCGCATATCCCTAGTCCAAGTGCCATCGATATTTTGGTAATGATACACGGCATATATTTGTCTAACAGTTTCAGGTGCTAGTACTCTTGCATGGAACTCTATATGATAGTCATCTACCATAAATTTATATCTCTCAGTAAATGAACTAATAATGTTTTCAGTGCTAAACTGGGAATCTGTGGGTGAAGTCCATCTAAACTTCTTGTCTAGCACTGGAACATCCTTTGTCGAATGTCCGTATATTCCCCTATATGACTCTCTATGGTCCTCTGCATTAGTATCCATATTGTAGTATACCTTTGTTATGGTCATAACAGGTCTATCGTAATATACATTCACAACAGTTTCACCATCTCCGCTAACGGTCTTTCCGTTGTTATCCGCAGCTGTCTTAGCGCTGTTGTACTTCATGTATTTAGTTTCACGTGCAGTAGTATCATATACTACTGCAGTATTTACATTCTGAACCTTTACCTCAGTGTCAATTAGATTGTATGTCTTCTGATCATCTGCCAGATCAACCTCGTCTGTGCTCTTCTGATACCAGTAGTTCACTCTATAGCTAGCCTGAAATGGAACATCATACTTAGCGGATACAACCATGTCCTTGCCTGGCTGAACGCCTGGTGTCCAAACATGTGCTACACCTGACTCATCTACATATTCCCAATTTTGGAAAATCTTGCCAGGAATGTTTGGCTTCGCTGGCGTAGACTGATTTGTTCCATAAAGGAATGTCTCATAAAAGTCCTGATCTGGATCACCAGTCTTAAAATATGTGGTGAATTCCTTTCTCGCATAGTACACAGAAACCGTTATGTCTCCGCTAGGTGCTATTGTAACCTGCTCTGGAACTAGTGCCTGAAAGCCTTCGTAACTTCTGTTTGCACTAGCCTGCGTCTTCTGGCCTACATTTCCTGTAAGAGTCTCGTATTCTGCCATTGACTCATCATTGTAAGTGCCGTCAAGACTCTGTCTTACGTGTCTTACCTTGTATGTTCTCGTCGCTGGTGCTGTCTGTCTACTTGGCGCCGGATCAGCTGCGTAAACAGCTGCTGGCAGTGCTGTGGCAAGCATACTGCAAATCAAAGCAAAAGATAGCAGTAGCCTAAAACCCTTCTTTTTCATAGTTGCCCCCCTTTAGGTAAAAAATACATTAAAATTATACTACATTACTATTTCACAATCAACACAAGCTATCTGATAAATCATCCCATTAATTCAATTTGATGAACTTTTTGAGACTCATCAAAAAAGGACCTGCGGTCGCAAGTCCTTTCATTTATATCGATTTATTTCTCAATCTCTATTCCCAAGCTCCCTTTAAATTGTGCACTACTTATATACACTTTGAGAGCTAAATTTAATCAAAGTTTTTCAAAAAAATTCATTTCACAACTACACTTATCGCACAGATTACTAGAGCTATTGCCATGACAATATTCACCGCTTTTTGATGATTGATGAATAGATTTCTCAGCTTTGCTCCAGCGAGTAGCCAGATCATATTGCACACAGGTCCAGTGAATGGCAAGAAGCATCCTACGAGAAATAGACTAAGAAATGAATCGCTATATGGCGCAACATAGGTTCCTAGTGCTGTGAAGCAAAACAGTATGACCTTGGCATTGGTCAGCTGGACTATTAGTCCAGTTTTGATGCTATAGTTGACCTGCTTGCTTGTTTCTGGAGACACTGTACTCCTTAGTATATGTATCGCAAGCCAGATTATATATGCTGCTCCAACATAGGCAAAATATGCAATGTACTTTCCGAGAACTTCACCAACAAAATATATAAGGAAAACCGCTATCATGGCATCTATGAAAAAGCCGATGAAAATTCCCCACCACTGTCTCAAAGCTACCTTTTTGCCCGCGTTAAGACTTGCCGATAGACTGCATAGATTTGCAGGTCCTGGCGTTATTCCGTTTATATAGCAGTAAAATAGAAATGATGGTATTAGTGCAACTGGCATTAGCCTTCTCCTTTGTCATGCTTAGTTTAGCTCTTTTCCGTCAAGAACACACTCGACGAGTTTATCCTCTTCATTATAAACTAACTTGAGCGAAAAGAAATCCTCTCTTTCATCTAAAAGCCTTAAGAAAATCTTATCGCCCTCCCAGAGCTCTAGTTCCATAAGCTTTGATTTAGGCACCCACTCTAGAACACCCTCGTCGCAGGCCTTTGGCTCTCCTTCAACATTTTTTGCAGTGAAAAGATGCATGTACTCTATGGTTTCCTTGCCCTTCTTGCCATAAACAAAAGTGATAATCCCCCTAAAACTATAGTCGCATAGTATATATCCAGTCTCCTCATATACCTCGCGAATAAGACATTCCTCCGGACTTTCCGCATGCTCAAAATGTCCGCCGACACCTATCCATTTGTCCTTATTTACATCGTTTTCCTTGAGGACTCTATGCATCATCAGATACTTTCCGTCACGCTCTATGTAGCACAATGTGCTCATCTTTGATCTTAGCTCATCAAAACCTGCTGTCATTTTCCTACCTTCTTAAAGTAAAAAAGGCCGCGATGGGCCCTATTAGTTGAAAATATTTACTCCAACGACGCTTGCGATCATCATGATTACACCTGCAAGCGCAACGCCTAGCGTAACTGAAAGCACCGTCTTCTTAAAATCTATATCGAGTATGCTCGCTGCAAGCGTTCCTGTCCAAGCACCTGTTCCCGGAATAGGAATACCCACAAACAACAAAAGCGCGATAAAAACACCTCTATCGCTCTTCTGCGTGAGCTTGTGTCCAGCCTTCTCTCCCTTGCTCAGGAAGAAACGACACGGCTTCCATATAAAAGGTCTTTCGCACCCCCAGATTAGAATCTTTCTGGCAAATAGGTAGATGAACGGAACCGGTATCATGTTACCTATCATGCATATGAGTAAAGACTCTATGACTGGCAGGTCGCGCGCCTGAGAAAATGGTACTGCAACTCTGAGCTCAGCCATGGGGAGCATAGACATAAAAAACAAATAAACGTAGTTTTTCAGCATCTTCACTCTCACTGATCTAAATAATACTTAAGAGTATTTTACTTGAATCAGTCGATATTAGCAAGCTAATAAAAATTCGTCCCTCATATTGCATGTGAGCTTTATGCCGCCTGCCTCAAGAACCTTCTGAAGTGCTTCTAGAGTTTGTGCAAGGTCTTTCTTGTTTGCATTTTCGCCCATGTGGCCGATTCTAACAACCTTACCTTTGAGCACATCAAAGCATCCGCTTATCAAAATGCCAAACTCATCTCTAAGCCTGCTCAAAATCTCATCCTCTGTAATTCCTTCAGGAATTTCGATTACTGTTACATTGTTAGAATATCCGCTTTCTAGATAGAGCTTAAGTCCAGCCTTTTCTACTGCAGCTCTTGTGGCCTTTGCAAGCTGCTCGTGTCTATTCTGAAAATCTGCATCCTCAAGATAATTATCTATCGCAACTCTTAGTCCCATGATATCGCTTGCCGGCATCGTATATGGGAACCACTGGTTTTCGTAATAGTCTTTAATGAAAAGAAGGTTTGCATAGAAAGCCCTTATAGGAGTTTTGCGATTTTGCATTGCCTCAAAGGCTCTGTCGCTAACCCAAACCATAGTAAGTCCCGGAGGAGCTGAAAGCGCCTTTTGAGAACCTCCGCACAGTATATCTATCTTAGAGTTACTTACATCTAGCGGCTCTCCAAACATTCCTGCTACGGAGTCGCATACAGTCAAAATTCCAAACTCGTCAAAGAGCCTGCTTATGCCTTCGACATCGTTCATAACTCCGCTTGGCGTATCGCAGTGAACCACGGTCGCATACTTAAAGTCGCTATCCTTTGATAGGAAATCTCTTAGCTCATCTACATTAACTGGATTTCTATAGTCACTGCTAAATAGCACTGGCTCTCCGCCGTACATGCTAACAAAATCAGCAAAGCCCTTGCCGAAGATACCATTGTCTACTACAAGTACTCTGTCGCCTTCTTCAGTTAAAGAAGCGCAGGCAGCCTCTAGGCCTAGTATTCCTTCTCCACCTAGGATGAAGGCTTTGGTATCAGTGTGCATTGCCTTTGATAAAAGCTCACAAGTTTCCTTATAGAAGTCAAAGAACTTAGGATCTATATCTGGATTCGTAAACTCCTTGCTTCTTTCTAATCTTACGTTTTCTCTGACCTGTGTAGGTCCTGCTGTCATTATCTTGTACATTCTACGCTACCAGGTACCTTCCTTGTTGCTAGCTTCAAAACTGGTGCCACTAGAAGTGCTACCACTATAGCAAATCCAACCTGTGCAATATTGCCAGGCATTGATCCAAATGGAGCTATCCAGTTTCCGGTTAATATAACCTCTGCAAAGTAGTAGCCAACTAGCTTGATAACTAATGCTAAAACTAGGGAGACAAGGCTATTCACAAATGCGTTCTTGATTGGCTTTTTCTCTGCGAAATATCCAACTGTATATCCCATGAGTCCAACAATTACGAATGTGAATGGCGCCCATGCACCCCATCCGCTCATTATATCAAAGAGTCCCATTCCGCAAGCACCTGCTAATGCTCCTGTTCTTCTGCCAAAGAGCATTGCTCCAATGAATAGAGGTACGTTGCCAAGGTGGATTAGTCCGCCGCTTCCTGCAAGTGGAAGTCTGACATTAATTAGCCATGTTGCAACGTAAACCATTGCGATGAAAAGTGCTGTAATTACGAGCTCTTGTGTTGTTATCTTTTTTCTATTTTCCATTTGTATAACTCCTATATATTATATTTAAATCTATTACAATATTATTCTAGCACTAATCTAGATTTATTAAATATGCAATAATTTATTTTTTATAATATACAGTTTGGGATTATATAGGATTTTGTTCTTACTGTACTTGTTAAAATATGCCATTTATATATATACAGTTTTTATTTTGGTAAATAGAATTAGTCTTTTCCCAAATAAAAACAGTAAGCCCATTATTTGGACCTACTGCTCTTCATTTTTATCTGTCTATTTTATAGTTTACTTTGCCTTATTATTTTCTAATCATCTAAAAAGAATACATCATCTACATGGAGCTTGAGAAATTTTGCAATTTTCATTGCGAGCTCAAGCGTGGGATTATATTTGTCGTTTTCAATAGCAACTATGGTCTGCCTGCTGACGCCTAGTTCATTAGCTATATCCTCTTGCCTGACCCCTGCTTCTTTTCTTAACTGTTTTATTATGTTTTTCATACTGCTGTAGTCAAAAGAAACGCTCCACCATAGATAATTAGAAAAATAAACAAAGCAGCTCCAACTATTACTTCAAAGAGTATACGTGAATTTCTATCCTCTTTATATTCTTTATCGCCTGCAACCATTTTTAGTTTCATCACAGTCTCTGATACTAATTGTACGAATGAAGATATGGACAAGATCATCCAAGGGAAAATTTCAATCCTTGCTCCATATACTTTTGACTTATATAAACTGTAAATTAACCATATCCATAGAAATAGCATGGCAACTCTATATCCCCAGCTCTCAGAACGCATACGGATGTTTCTATCCATTTCATCCATCTTTTTCACAGCGTTTCTCCTTTCAGAAATACTAATGCCAATAATTGAATGTAAAAAGCTCTTTACATTTTTATCTTAATACTTTTAACAAAAATGTCAATAACTTTTTACATTTTGCTTTCACTCTATTCCTGATCAAAGATTCTATATAGCTTATCGTTAGGGTCGCTTATCATTTTAATTTTACTACCTAACTCAAGCACTTTACCACTGTTATACGGCTCCCACTCAGGAAGACCCTTGCCATTTGGATTTCCAGTCTTTACAAAGTTAATCCAGTAAGACGTCATAGTTTCGCAAAGCTTCTTGTCACTGCTGTCATATAGATATGGTGCTTTTCCTATGTTTCCGTAGGCGTATGGAAGTTCTCCTGTATGGTTAGAACCAATCGACTTGTTTTCCTTGGTGAAGTAATATCTATATACAGGCTCTCTTTCGCTTGCTAACCTGCTCCATACATCATGCCCATAACCGAAGGTTCCAGCGTTATAGATTATTTTGAAGTTCTTTACTGCCTCTTCATCCGTCTTTGCTGGGTAAAGCTTTAAAATTTCCTCATATCCCTTAGGGTATATCTTCTTTATCTTAGCCTCGTAGTTATCCTTATCTGTCTTTGATTCAAGGAGCAGGAAGAAATCGCCATCCTCCTTGTTATATCCCGTCAGTAATGCCTTCTCATTGTTTTCACCGGCCATATAGCTCTCATATGGGGATTTTGTCAAAGCGTAGCCATCATTTGTCATCGCATTAAGCGTTCCATACTTGGTATTTGTGTTTGCTATGTCCTCGGCAGATATCTTTCTGAGATCCTTAGGCTTCTTTGCACCTAGCTCATCGCGAAGAGATTTACCCTGCTTGATTGCCGTTTTGATATCCATATATGAATGAGGCGGGTTCTTTGCTGTAATTGATGAACTCTCAGAGATTGCGTATTTGAACTTGCCTTTTGCCAGTGGTGAAGTGCACATTGCATTTACCGAGGATGAGCCTGCAGACTCACCTGCAATTGTGATATTGTCAGGATCGCCACCGAACTTTTCGATGTTTGCTCTCACCCAATCAAGAGCCTTTACCTGGTCAAGGAAACCGTACATTCCTGTAGTTCCGTTTGGAGACTCAGAAGCTAGATTTTCATCAGCATAAAACCCGAGTGCCCCAAGTCTATAGCTAAAGTTTACAAATATGACATCATTCTTCGCATAGGACTCGCCGTTATAGTCCTCCCACCAAGCCTGACCAGTTGTGAGCGAACCTCCGTGGATATAGAAGACGACCGGAAGCTTTTTCTGTGGTCCTCTTGGCTTCCAAATATTGAGATAAAGACAGTCCTCGCTCATCTTTGGAACATATCTGTTCTTTATTGTTCTAGTCACATTGTGGTAGAAGAAAATATCAGTTGCAGATGAAACGACTCTGTTCGTGCGCTTTTGCATGGCCATGGGCTGAAAGTGATCCGCCCTGAGAACACCTTTGTACTTCTCAGGATTTTTCGGTTCCTTCCATCTCAAATCTCCAACTGGAGCCTTAGCATATGGAATGCCTGCATAGACCTCAACTGAGCGATCTTTGTTATATACACCCGTGAGCCTGCCCTCTTTTACTTTGATTTCGCCCGTGCTATTTGCTCCCTCATAGGTAGCTGGGACGAGCTTTTCCTTAGGAAGACTTATGAATGAAATTAAAGCGAAAAGAATAAACATGGCAATCACTGCCCTTCCGCCTTTTCTTGTCTTATTCCAATAAAGACTTATTATAAAGGCTGTAACCAAAACAAGAATTAGTCCAGACCAAGCATTTCTATTCAAAAACATATAGAGTTCAAATACTATTGTCACCAGTATCAAAAAGCTATAAAAGGCAAATTTTTCTTTTCTCATTCCCTTGCTCCTTTCAGGGCATCAAAGCTAGGCCTTGAAACAAAATTCCTCGATAATTTTCTCGGCAACCTTTATCCCATCGCAGGCTGCACTCGTTATGCCACCAGCATATCCAGCGCCCTCGCCAGCTGGGTAAAGACCTTTGATGCTTCCCTGAAGATTTTCGTCCCTAAAAAATCTAACAGGTGATGAGCTTCTCGTCTCCACAGCCTTCATCACAGCATTATCATCGTCAAAGCCCTTGAGCTTTCTTCCTAGATATGGCATGGCTTCTCTAATAGATTCAACCGCAAAGCTAGGAAGCGAATCAATCACGGCCTTTGCATCTTCATCTCCATCTCTGAACTTAGACCAGCAGGTCTTAGGGAAGGCATATCTTCCGCCACCGTTTTTGTAAGCGAGCCTCTCGTACTTTTCCTGAAACTCTACTCCAGCCAGTGCATCATCTCTATCAAAGTCAGAAACACTAACATCAACTAGAAGCCCGCTGTTAGCCGTTCCACTGTCACGCTTGTGATTACTCATGCCGTTTGTTACAACACCGCCCTCTTGAGAAGAAGACATTATGACCTCACCACCTGGACACATGCAAAATGTATAAACTCCTCTTCCATTTTCACAGCGATGTGATAGCTTGTACTCTGCAGGCGGAAGACCTTTGGTTTTCCCATACTGAGCTTCATCTACCATCTTCTGCGGGTGCTCTATTCTCACTCCTATGGAAAACGGCTTTGCCGACATCTTTATGCCAAGCTCGTGCGCATACCTAAAGGTATCCCTTGCGCTGTGGCCTATGGCAAGGACTAGAGTTTCTGTTTCTAGCGTGTAGCTTTCTCCAGTCAAAACATCCTCAGCTTTGATGGCTTTGATTTTTCCCGATGGTGCGTCTATGCCAACTAGCTTGCTTGAAAATCTAATCTCACCGCCTAGACGTATTATTTCCTCGCGTATATTTGCAACCACATCTCTGAGAAGGTCTGTTCCTATGTGTGGCTTATTTTTGTAAAGTATTTCATCTGGTGCACCGGCACTTACAAATTCACTTAGGACTTTATGGATTCTCGGATCCTTGATTCCTGTCGTAAGCTTGCCGTCAGAAAAAGTTCCGGCACCACCCTCGCCAAACTGAACATTTGATTCTGTATTTAGGGCTCCGCCATTCCAGAAGTTTTGCACATCCTCTGCACGCTCGCTCACGCACTTACCTCTTTCGATGACTATCGGCCTATATCCCTGCTGAGCAAGTATCAAAGCACAAAAGATTCCACAAGGTCCAAAGCCTGCAATAACTGGCCTATGCTTTAGCTCACGCACGCCAGGCTCAGGGGCTTTGTAGCTCATGTCAGGTGCTATAGAAAGATTTTTTTTAGGGTCAGGCTTTAGCGTTATTTTCCTTGCGCCCTGCCTTTGCTCCACATCAAAATCAACCGTATATACAAATTTAATATCGCCCTTGTCTCTAGCGTCTATCGACTCCTTTACGATTTTATATTCCTTTATCTTGATGCTATTTCCGAGCTTCTTCTCTATTTTCTTTACGAGAAGCTCCTTAGGCTCGCCGAGCGCGAGCTTTATTTGGCTAATTCTATACACTCTTAGCTCCTATCAAATTAATTCTGTTTTATTCACCTAGCGCCTTTTCTGCAGCAGCACTACCTGCCGTATGACCTGTCGAAAAAGCAATGGTTAGGTTATATCCGCCCGTGTATCCACTTACATCGAGCACCTCCCCGCAGGCATAGACCCCTGAGATTAGCTTAGATTCCATGGTCTTAGGGTTTATCTCCTTAACTGAGACACCACCAGCTGTAACAAAGGCTTTGTCTAGCGATAGCGTTCCCTCTGCCTGAAACTCCACATTTTTTAAAAGCCTAGCAAAGTCCTCAAGTTTTTTCTCTGGTATTTGCTGTAGCTTCTCTCCATCCGAAATTCCTGCAAGTTTTAAAAGATAGTCAGATAGTCTTTTAGGAAGCTCTGATTTAAGGTAGCTCTTTAGCTCCTTTTCTCCGTTAGTTCTTGCCATGATTCTAAGCTCATCTAGGATTTCTCCCTTTGATTTTTGCGGAAGTAGGTCGAGGCTAAGTCTTACGGTTTCTAGCCCATCTTTTCGCATTATGGTATTAACAAAGCCAGAGCACCTTAGCGCAATAGGACCTGATAGTCCAAAATGCGTGAAAATCAAATCCCCTTCGTGGCTTGATGTGAGTTTATTCTTTTTGTTATATACACTGAGCTTTACATCTTGAAGCGATATCCCACTAAGCTCAGAGAGAAAATCACCGTAGTTTCTGCATACTATTGGAACCTCTGCTGGATAAATCGGACTTATGCTATGTCCTAAAGCCTCCATGAGCACATAGCCATCTCCATTTGATCCAGTTGAAGAAAATGACTTTCCTCCGCAGGAAACTATAACGCATGGAGCATAAAACTCCTCACCATGCTTTGTTCTAATGCCAAGAGCTTTCCCCTCTCGTCGCAGAATCTCTGTTACGGCACTGCCTGTCTTTATCTTTACACCGTGCTTTTTTAACTTAACTTCAAAGAGCTCAACTATGCTCTTTGATGAGTCGGTAACTGGGAAAACCCTGCCCTTGTCTTCTACCTTCAGCTTAAGCCCTCCCGATGTGAAGAAATCCATTATATCCTTGTTGTCAAAGCTAGCCATACTGCTATATAAGAACTTTGAATTTACGGGAATCTTCGCAAGGAGCTCATCCCTGCCCTCTGCATTTGTGAGATTGCACCTTCCGCCTCCTGTTAGAAGAAGCTTCTTACCAAGAGAATCGTTTTTCTCCAACAAAAGAGTCCTAGCTCCGAGGCTCGCAGCCGAAACTGCTGCCATCATACCAGATGCTCCTGCTCCTATTACTATTACATCAAAGCTTTTCACTTTGTTCTTATCCATCAATCATCTCCTGATTCAATCCTTCCTTGACATTGTTATTTTTTTGTCTAAATTGTGATTGAAATGTGGTGCCTTGGGTACAAAAAATACAGGCTTTTAGCCACTTACATCATAACTTTTTCTAAAGTGATACGCAATATGTTTTGATCTACGAGCTATGGAATTATGAACTTTGTATCATCTATTACATTATTCGATATGAATTGCGATATGTGATTAGTCTTTTTAATACTAGTTATAAGAAATCAGATTATTAACATCAGCCTATCACAATTGAAACTGTTTTGGTAAACATTTATAATCTAACATGTAGATTATGTATGTGATTTTGTTCATATAACTTTAGTTTTAAAGTAAGAAGGAGGAATTTTATGATTTCATTTATCATGGGTGTAGTACTGCTTATCGCAGGTTACTTTACCTACGGAAAGGTTGTCGAAAGACTCATCGGACCAGATGATAGAGTAACACCTGCATATAGCAAGGAAGACGGCGTTGACTTCATTCCAATGAAGGCTAGCAGCTCATTCCTTATTCAGCTCCTTAACATCGCAGGACTTGGCCCAATCTTCGGAGCTCTTACAGGTGCTCTTTGGGGACCAGTAGTATACCTTTGGATTGTATTTGGTACAATCTTCGCAGGTGGTGTTCACGACTATCTATCAGGAATGCTTTCAGAGAGAAACAACGGTGCTTCAATCTCTGAGATTGTTGGTAAGTACCTAGGACCAGTTATGGCTTTTATTATGAGACTTTTCTCAGTTGTACTTCTAGTTATGATTGGCGTAGTATTCATGGTTGGACCTGCTCAGCTTATAGCACTTCTAACACCAAGCGCATTTGGAGTTCAGTTCTGGACAATAGTAGTTCTTGTCTACTACTTCCTAGCAACTCTACTTCCAATCGACAAGATTATCGGTAAGATTTACCCAGTATTCGGACTAGCTCTTATCGTAATGGCTCTTGGAATCGGTGGTGCAACACTTCTCCACTCAGGCGAAAGACCAATGCTAGAGATTTGGGATCACTTTGAGAACATGTATCCTGCAAAGGAAAAGCTTCCAATCTGGCCTCTAATGTTCATCACGGTGGCTTGCGGAGCTATCTCAGGCTTCCACGCAACACAGTCACCAATGATGGCTCGTTGCCTAACAAAAGAGAAGAACGGCCGTAAGATTTTCTACGGAGCAATGGTTGCGGAAGGTATTATCGCTCTTATCTGGGCATCAGCTGGTATCGCTTTCTACTACAACAGAACTGGCGATGGTACAGGGCTACAGGCTCTTCTAGATATGCAGGGTGGAAACTCAAACACTGTATATCAGATGTCAAAGGCACTGCTCGGTGGTGTTGGTAGTATCCTAGCTATGGTAGGCGTTATCGCATGTCCTATCACATCAGGTGACACAGCATTCCGTTCAGCAAGACTTACAATCGCTGACTGGTTCAAGATTGACCAGCAGGATAAGAAGAAGAGACTTCTTCTATCACTTCCACTCCTACTAGTGGGTTACGGAATTTCTAAGCTAAACTATGCAGTTATCTGGAGATACTTCTCATGGTCAAACCAGACACTTGCTATGATGGTACTTTGGGCTATAGCAGTTTACCTATGCCGTTACAGAAGCAAGATCAGCAGCTGGATGGCTTCAATTCCAGCAACATATATGACAGCTGTAACAATTGCATACATCTTGCAGGCTAAGGAAGGTCTAAGAATTAATGCAATGGTTTCTGATATAATCGGTATCTCAATTGCTGCAATAGTATTCATCTTCTACATGGTAAAGGTTTATACAAAGGCTGGAGATACACCACTTGTGGATACTCCACTAGAGGTTAAAAAGTAATCTCAATTCAAATTAAATACATAGTGTATAAAACCCCGTATCACCGTATACGGGGTTTGTTTGTGGTCTAGTGTAACTTCCCACCTTTTATATAAAAATCGCTTAAACAAAGAAAATAGCAGCTCTAGCGTTATGCCAAGGCTGCTACTTTGATACATATTCACATAAATTAAGCTTTCGCTCCTCTGAGTTTACGCTTTCTAATCGCAACGCTATGGAAGCTATCTGCCTCTTGGGTCAGTTCCTTTGCAACTACTTCTAAAATTTCGTCGAGCTTTTCGACATCCTCCTCTGAGAATCTCTCCTTGATGCGGTCGCAAACGATTCCGATATAGTCATAGACCATACCGTAGTTTTTGGTGTACTTATCAGTTGCTTCGAGGTAGTACTCTCTGCGATCGGTTTCACCGCGCTTCTTGTTGATATATCCCTTTTTGATAAGGCTGTTTACTCTGTATGTCGCATTAGGCGAAGACATATGTGCTGCGTCGGCAAATGCATTTACAGTTGGCTCTTTTAGGGCTGTGATTATCTCCATGCAGATAACCTCAAATGCAGATAGTGCATCATCGTCACCATCATCATTAAATGCCTTATCGTACAAGAGCAGTTTGAATTTGTCATAAACATGCGAAAAATTTTCTTTCAGCATATATCTCTCCCATCATCCTATTGCGAATGAAATCTCCCCACTGCAAGCTACTTCACCATCCACGGTCGCAACCACATTTCCGAAGCCTACGTTACCGCGGCTCTTAATGATTTCGCATTCCAGCGTCAAAACATCCCCTGGAACTACCTGTCTCTTAAATCGGCAGTTTTTGACTCCGCCGAAGAAGGCTAGCTTTCCTTTGTTCTCCTCAGCGCATAAAATTGCGCAAGCACCAGTCTGAGCCAGAGCCTCGAGGATCAAAACCCCTGGCATGACAGCCTTCTGTGGAAAGTGACCTAGGAAATGCATTTCGTTCTGTGATACGCACTTAATTCCCTTGGCAAACTTACCTGGCTCCATATCCGTAATCCTGTCGACAAGAAGGAAAGGATATCTGTGAGGAAGAATTTCTTTTATCTGTTCTGAATTAAGAGTCATCTTAATCTCCTTTATTTTACACTAAACTCTCTTGAAAATCAAAGACGCATTATGTCCACCAAATCCGAGTGAATTTGACATAGCGTATTCGCTGTCAAAAGCTACTCCCTCGTTAGGACAAATCTTGAGATCGCAGTCCTCATCTGGCACTTTATATCCTACTGTAGGAGGTGCAAATTGGTCTTCTAGAGCCTTAATTGCCATTACAGCTTCAATGGCTCCACTCGCACCGAGAAGGTGTCCAGTCATCGACTTTGTTGATGAGATCAAAAGCTCCTTGCTGTGCTCACCGAAGGCAAGCTTAACTGCCTTGGTCTCACCCTTATCATTAAGTGGTGTTCCTGTTCCGTGAGCGTTTATATATCCCACTTCGCTAGGCTCTATTCCTGCATCTCTAATAGCTAAGGTCATGCAGTCAGCAGCTCCGCTACCATCTTCGAGCGGTGCAGTCATATGGTTTGCATCGCAGCTAGCACCGTAGCCAGCAATCTCGCCGAGAATCTTAGCTCCTCTCTTAACCGCATGCTCATACTCCTCAAGGATTAGGATTCCGCTTCCCTCACCCATTACAAAGCCGCTTCTCTCCTTATCAAAAGGAATTGATGCGCGAGCCGAATCATCTGAATCTGAAAGCGCCTTCATAGAAGCAAATCCACCTATTCCTAGCTCACAGATACAGCTTTCTGCACCTCCGCAAGCCATCACATCTGAATATCCATCTCTTATGTGGTGGAAAGCAGCTCCTATCGAATCTGAAGCTGATGCGCAGGCTGTAACAACGCATGTGCAGCTTCCCTTAAAGCCTAGTTTGATAGCTATCATTCCTGCTGCCATGTTAGTGATACTTGATGGAACAAATAGAGGTGAAACTCTATCGTAGCCATGCTTATCTCCTCTTAGGCATTCACGCTGGATTACTGGAAGTCCACCGATTCCGCTAGCAACATTTACGCCGCATCTTAGCGCATCTTCTTTTGACATATCAAGACCGCTCTGCTTAAAAGCCTCCTCTGCCGCATAGAGAGCAAACTGCGTGAATCTAGCTGTTCTTCTAGCTTCCATCTTGTCCATGATTTCGCAAGGGTCAAAGTCCTTGACCTCACCTGCGATTTTTACCTTTGATTCCTCAGTGTCAAACTGAGTAATGACGTCAATGCCTAGCTTTCCAGCCTTGGCGTTTTCCCACATATTTGAGCTTCCGATTCCTATAGGGGAAACTGCTCCGATACCTGTAACAACAACTCTTCTCTTCATAATTTCCTCCTACATGGCCATTCCGCCATCGACCTTGAGAACCTCTCCGGTGATGTATCCAGACTCTTCAGTCGTCAAAAATAGAATTGCACTTGCAACATCTGCTGTAGTTCCAGCTCTTCCCATTGGAATGTTGCTCTGAAGCTTTTCTGCTGCCTCTTCAGGTATAGCATCTGTCATTGCAGTGCTAATAAATCCTGGTGCAACAGCGTTTACAGTAACGCCTCTGCCTGCTAGCTCTCTAGCAAAGCTCTTTGTCATACCTATAATTCCAGCCTTTGCTGCAGCATAGTTTACCTGACCTGCATTTCCGACAATTCCTGTGACAGAAGAAATATTTACGATTCTTCCATATCTCTTTCTCATCATCACAGACGCAGCTGCTTTAATCATATAGAAAGGTCCATAAAGATTTGTCTTAACTACGCTATCAAAGTCCTCTGCACTCATTCTCACGCCAAGTCCATCCCTTGTGATACCAGCGTTGTTTACAAGAATATCAAGTCTTCCTAGCTCGCTTATAGCTAGATCTACGATTGCCTTGCACTCCTCTTCGCTTGAGACATCACCCTTTGCTAGGATTGCCTTAGCGCCTGCTTCCTCACAGAGTCTCTTTGTCTCTAGAGCAGCATCCTCGCTTCTGCTGTAGTTGATTACAACATCAACACCGCTTTGCGCTAGCTTTACCGCAGCCTCTCTTCCGATACCTCTTCCGGCACCTGTAACTATTGCAACTCTATTTCCCATATTGATTACCTTCCTAACTCTTCAATAGCCTGGCGAAGCTCATCAGCTGTAGTTATGCTAATTGTCTTCACCGAGCGATCTACCTTTTTGATAAATCCAGATAGTGCATTTCCTGGACCTATTTCAACAAAGTATGTAACCCCAAGCTCTATCAGCTTTCTGATTATCTTCTCCATCAAAACACCAGACTGAACCTGCTTTGATAGAAGCTCTGAGATTGACTCATCTGCCTGCTTTAAATCTCCTGTGTAGTTGAACAAAACAGGAAATTCCTCTTCACCTAGATTAAATTCCTTTGTCTTCTCAAGGAGAGCATCTCCAACTGGCTTCATGTATGATGTGTGGAAAGGTCCTGAAACTGATAATGGCATGACTCTTCTTGCACCCTTTTCTAGGGCAAGCTCAGATGCCTTAGCTACTGCTGAAGCCTCACCCGAAATTACAATCTGACCAGGACAGTTGACATTTGTTATCTCGACCTTTTTATCCCCATTTGATGCCTGCTTGCAGCACTCTGTAAGCGGCTCCTGCTCTAGTCCAAGAACAGCGGCCATGCTTGAATCTACGTCCTTTGATGCCTTTACCATCTCGTTTGCTCTAAACTGAACTAGCTTTAGCGCATCCTCGTATTTAAAAACGCCTGCACTGCACAAGGCTGTGTATTCTCCAAGACTTAGACCTGCTGCAAAATCAGGTTTAATTCCGTTCTCTTTTAGTACGCTGTAAATTCCCATACCGAAAGTCAAGAGAATTGGCTGCGTGTTTTGGGTCTGAGAAAGGTCCTCCATGCTTCCATCAAATGCGATGCTTCTCTGCTCAGCTGGCAGTTTGTCAAAGCAATTTTTAAATCCTTCAAACTCAGCGTACAAATCTTTGCCCATCCCTGGTTTCTGACTTCCCTGTCCAGCAAATAAAAAAGCTGTTTTCATTTTGTTCTCCTCGCTTAATATTTATTCAAATCCCTTTGACAGTTCATCCATAAGGTCCTTGACTTTAACTATTTTATCTATTCTTCCGCAGTTTTCACCGCTGAAGAAAAGTCCGTTTTCTTCGTCTCCATTAAATCCTGCTATCAAAGCCGCGCTTATGCAGTACGGCGTCGTCTTAGGGTCGCATGTGCTTATACAATTTATGCAGCGACTTGGCGCCTTTCGACCTTCCTTTTCGACCTGCTCGTGAAGAGCTGATTTTAGTGCTCTTCCTGGAAGCCCTACAGGACTTTGTATGATTTTTATATCCTCAGCCTTCGCTTTCACGATTTTATCCTTGAATCCCTGACTTGCATCGCACTCCTCACAGGCGATGAACCTCGTTCCCATCTGAACTCCGTAGGCTCCGCACTTAAGTACTTCTTTGATATCATCTGCATCAAAGATGCCTCCTGCAGCAAAGACAGGTATATCTCCACAGACCTTGACGACATCTGAGACTATCTCGGTCAGAGGCTGATGGCTTTTGTTTAGCAATTCCTCTTTCTTAAAACCTAGATGTCCGCCTGCTCCTGAGCCTTCAACAACTATGAAGTCAGGTTTTCTTTCACATTTTTTATTCCAGCTTCTCACGATCAAAGCTGCCGCCTTGGCACTCGAGACAATCGGAGCTATTAGGACATCTTTGCCATCAACTATTTCAGGTAGGGCAAGGGGGAGCCCAGCACCCGATATGATCGCATCTATTCCTTCTCTGACAGCAGCCTCGATACATTCCCTATAGTCAGTAGTTACAGTCATAGCATTTATGGCTATCATTCCTCTACCATTAGCAATTTCCTTAGCAATTTGTATCTCTTTTCTAAGGGCACGCACATCTGCCTCTACATGATTCTGATAGAAATCTTCCTCACGAAAGCCGATTAAAGCAGTTGAAATAACACCCATACCACCGCAAGCTGCGACGCTTCCGGCGAGCTTTCCCATGGATATACCAACTCCCATACCGCCCTGAATAACTGGAATTTCGAGCTTATCACTAAAAACTTTAGCAAACGCTCTATTTGCAAAACTCATTCTTACATTCCTCATATTCTCTCATCATTTGCTCGAAAATACTGCGAAGTGGTTTCACTTCTTTGACAAGCGCTGACACCTGACCAGCCATCAGCGAGCCTCTCTTGACATCACCCTCGTGAACGGCTCTTCTAAGTGCGCCAAGCGTATATTTTTCGAGCTCCATTAGGTCTGCACCAGCCTGTTCTCTCTCTAGGTACTCCTGAGCCATAGGATTTTTGATGACTCTCACAGGAGCTCCTGAGTTTCTTCCTGTAACGATAGTGCTTCTATCCTTTGCCTTGATAACGGCATCCTTATAGTTTTGGTGGATAGGACACTCCTCGCTTGCAAGCAGTACAGTGCCGACCTGAATTCCCGTAGCTCCAAGGAGCTCTGCAGCAGCCATCTGACGTCCGCTGGCTATACCACCGGCAGCTACAACTGGAACGCTCACTGCATCTACAATCTGCGGAACCAGAACCATGGTTGTTATTTCACCGATGTGCCCACCGCTTTCGCAGCCTTCAGCTATCATGCCATCAGCACCCATAGATTCAAGTCTCTTAGCAAGTGCAACCGATGAAACAACAGGGAACACTTTGATGCCCTTACTCTTCCAAAGCTCGATGTACTTACCAGGATTTCCTGCACCAGTTGTTACGAGAGATGCGCCCGACTCAGCGATAACATCTGTCATTCTTTCTACATCAGGATTCATCATCATTAGGTTAATGCCAAAAGGTCTATCTGTCTTTGCTCTAACAGCATCGATTTCGGCCTTTAGCATCTCAGCATTCATAGCTCCAGTACCGATGATTCCCATGGCACCCGCATTTGATACGTCAGCTGCAAATGAACCAGTAGCAACCTGTGCCATGCCTCCCTGAAAAATTGGAAATTCTATATCAAAAATTTTATTTAAATTCATATTCAATCCCCTTATGCCCTAAAAAGCATTCCTCCATAAGTTAGTCCTGCGCCAAATCCAACGCTTACTGCTAGCATTCCGGGCTTAAGAAGGCCCTTATCCCTCATGTCAGCCATTGCGATTGCAACGCTGGCTGCCGAGGTATTTCCGTATTCCTCTAAATCCATGAAGCATTTTTCAATAGGAACGCCTAGCTTTGAGGCAATGCTTCTGATAATGCGCTTGTTAGCCTGGTGGAAGATGAAGAAATCAACATCGTCCTTATTCACACCGTTTTGATCTAGGAGTTCCTTGGTTACCTCCGGAATCTTGTTTACCGCAAATCTATAGACCTCTTGTCCCTGCATGCTAATTCTCTGCTCAAATCTCTCGCAGTATAGGACCTCAGAATCTGAAATTACACCTTCTAGGTGTGCAAAGAAGCCATCCTCTCTCAAGGTACATACGGCAGCGCCAGCACCGTCTCCAAAGAGCACATCTGTCCCTCTGTCCTTCATGCTCATGAAGCTGCTTATAGTTTCACTTCCGACCAGCAAAATGTTCTGGTAGCTTCCTGTATGAAGAAGGGCATTTGCCACGATTGCTCCATATATGAAGCCTGAGCAAGCACCGTTCACATCTGTAGCAAGCACATCTTCTCTTAGCCCGAGCATACCGCAAATCTCTGTAGCAACTCCTGGAGTTGCCTTATCTGCTGTAAATGTGCATACGATTACCGCATCTATATCACGAGCAGATAGTCCTGATTCCTCTATAGCCTTAAGCGATGCTTCGCAGGCGATGTCTGCATTGCTTTGCCCGTCTGCAAACCATCTGCTTTCGATACCGCTCTTTTCTCTAATCCATTCGTCACTTGTGTCCATGATTTTAGCTAGGTCGTCGTTTAGAACCTTTCTCTTGCCGTGAGCAAGTCCAGTTCCTATAAACTTCATAGCAAGCTTTTCTTTCATCATACTAAATAAGTTCCTTTCCGACCTTACGCAGCCTGTGATATCTCTGCTTTACGATGTCATCTCCACTTATCTTCATCAGTCTTGCGAGGTTCCCTGCAAGTGCAGCATCTAGTCTCTTAAATACTGGCTCGCTGTTTTCGTGAGCACCTTCACCATCCTCTTTGATGATGTAGTCGCATATGCCCATCTCCTTGAGCTCTGGTGCTGTCATCTTCATGTTCTCACAAGCTTCCTTCCACTTTGAAGCATCCTTGTATAAAATCGAAGCAAAGCCCTCTGGTGAAAGTATTGAAAATACGCTATTTTCTAGCATTATCATGCAGTCGCCAAAGCCTATTGCAAGAGCGCCTCCGCTTCCGCCTTCACCTATGAAGACATTTACGACTGGTACTCTTAGCCTGCTAAGCGTTAGAAGGCAATGAGCAATCGCACTGCCCTGGCCGTTCTCCTCAGCCTCTTTACCTGGATATGCACCAGGAGTATCGACAAAGGTAATGATAGGAAGTCCAAATCTCTCAGCATGCTTCATGAGTCTTTCGGCCTTGCGATAGCCTTCTGGATTTGGCATTCCGAATCTGTGACTTATCTTCTCGTCAAGACTCTTTCCACGCTCCTGTGCTATGACAAGAACAGGCACTCCGTGAAATCTTCCGACACCTCCTACAATAGAGACATCCTCTCCATGAAGCCTGTCTCCACCAAACTCGCAGAAGTCAGAAATTAATCTATCGATATAATCCCTGCCTGTAGGCCTAGTCTCGATTCTCGCTATCAAAACACGTTCATCTGCACTGCGGCTTGAAATAGCCTCGTCTAGTTCTCTAGCTAGTTCTTTTTTGTCTGAAGAAGCAAGCTGACTTTTCTTTCCTTTTTGGTGGAGTGAAATGAGCTTAGCAATGTAGCTTTTCAGCTCTGCTCTTGGAACTACCCCGTCCAAGAGACCATGCTCGTAGAGGAATTCCGCACTTTGGAAACCCTCAGGTAGCTTTTCACCGATAGTTTGACTAATGACCCTAGGACCTGCAAAGCCGATGAGTGCTCCGGGCTCTGCAAGTTGAATATCGCCAAGGGAAGCAAAGCTCGCCGTGACGCCACCCGTTGTCGGATTTGTCATGACCGAAATGAATAGGCCTCCCGCCTCACGTAGCTTACCAATAGCGGCTGAGGTCTTTGCCATCTGCATCAGAGACAGCATTCCCTCCTGCATTCTTGCACCTCCAGAAGCTGAAAAAATAACGAGCGGAAGCTTTTTCTTTGTCGCATATTCAGCAGCCCTTGTAACCTTCTCGCCTACAGCCATGCCCATGCTAGCCATCATAAATCTAGAATCCATGACACAGATAACTGCTTTGTGTCCGTCTATCTTGCAGGTTCCAGTGACTACAGCCTCAGGCATATCAGTCTTCTTTTCCACCTCTGAAAGCTTATCTTCGTATTCAGGAAAATCGAGTGGATTGTACCCCTTTATCCATCTTCCGAACTCTCTGAAGCTGTCCTCATCGCAGATGTACTTGATGCGTACTCTTGCTGCGATATTCTTATACTTTCCGCACTCAGGACACTCGTATAGATTGTCTCTCCACTCATTCTTTGGCGCCTGAAATCCGCAGCCCTTACACTCTACTATTTCGTTTTCACTGCGTATCTCCTCAAGCGTCGCTGATGATTTGCTGATTTTCTTAACAAATCTAAGCAGCTTTATCTTGTCGCCTAAAATCTTTTCCATTATTTTCCTCTTATATCAGTAGCAGTTCTCAAAAGTTCTAATAGTGATTCCTGCTCTTTTTCAATAAATGAAGTGTTGTAATTTCCTCTAAGAAATACTCGATTAAATAGAATTAGATACTGTAACAAAAGCGTTGTATCTATTCCCTCGATGATGGTCTCCTCAAGAGCCCTTCTCATCCTTCTCACCGCCTCAACTCTAGTGTCGCCGTAGACGATGATCTTAGCTGCCATAGAATCGTAGTAAGGACTGATGTCACAACCGCTATAAAGCGCGCTCTCGACTCTTACACCGTTTCCACCTGGGAAGTGAACCATGTTCACATGTCCTGGAGAAGCAGCAAAATCCCTGACCGGATTCTCAGCACAAATTCTGCACTCTATTGCATGACCTTTAATCTTTACATCGCTTTGGTCTATATCAAGTGGCAAGCCCGAAGCGATTCTGATCTGCTGAGCAACAATATTTACCCCTGTTACCATCTCCGTTACAGGATGTTCAACCTGAATTCTCGTGTTCATCTCTATGAAATAGAAGTTGTTCTCACTGTCTAGCACGAATTCAACAGTACCTGCTCCCTCATAGTTACAAGCCTCAGCAGCCTTAACCGCTGCTTCACACATCCTATCTCTAAGTCCCTGATCAAAAGCAAATGCTGGAGCTTCCTCTAGCATCTTCTGATTCTTCCTCTGTATTGAGCAGTTTCTTTCACCTAGGTGAATCGTCTTCCCATAGGAGTCAGAAAGCACCTGTACCTCTATGTGCTTAGGGCTCAAAATAAGCTTTTCAATATATACTGTGTCATCGCCAAAGGCCGCTCTTGCCTCCGCTCTTGCCTCATCAAAGGCTCTTTCTATATCCTTAAGCGAATCTGCCCTTCGCATGCCTCTGCCACCGCCACCTGCGGAAGCCTTAATCAAAATAGGAAATCCTATCTTCTCAGCTATACTCTTTGCTGTCTCGATATCCGTAACCGCCCCATCTGAACCTGGAACCGTTGGGACCCCAGCCTTCATCATCAGCTCACGCGCAGCAGACTTATTTCCCATCTGTTCTATGACATTAGATGAGGGACCGATGAATTTGATACCGTTCTCTTCACAAAGCGCAGCGAATGCAGGATTTTCTGATAGAAAGCCGAAGCCCGGATGGACTGCATCACAGCCCGTTCCGAGCGCCGCCTCTATTATATTATCCATCTTCAAATAGCTTTCCGAGGGTGGTGCAGCGCCGACACAAACAGATTCATTTGCGAGCAGGACGTGCAGCGAATCCTTGTCAGCTGACGAATATATCGCTACGGTTTCTATATTTTTATCCAAGCACTCTCTGATTATTCTCAGAGCAATCTCTCCTCTGTTTGCAACTAGGACACGCTTTAGCATCTCTCTACCTCGTAAATATTTTGATTGAACTCAACCATATCTCCATTGACTTGCAGTACATTCTTTACCACTAGATCATATGGTGCCTTGATCTCATTCATCATCTTCATAGCCTCAATTATGCACATTGGCTCTCCGGCTTTGACCTTGCTACCCACTTTGACGAATGGCTCGCTTTCGGGGTTTGCTGCAAGATAGAGAGTTCCAACAAGTGGGCTTTTAATGTACTCCTTGCCACTCTCATCTTCCATAGTCTTTGGAGCTGCCTTTACCGCCTTGCTTACCATGTCTGGCTGGCTAGGCTGAACAGCACATACATCAAAGCTTGAATTTGTGTTTGCCTTCTTAAGCTTAAGCTTAAGACCATCAGCATCAAATTCCATCTCCGAAAGGCCAGAGGTCTCGAATATCTCTATTAATTCCTTGACCCTGTTCTTAACTTCCATGACTATGCCTTATACTGGTCAACGCACTTAACTACGTCTTCAACTGTCTTTAGCTGTTTTAGTACATCATCAGGTAGCTTGATGTCAAACTCTTCCTCAAGAGTCATAACTAGCTCAACTGCATCTAGTGAGTCAATCTTTAGATCCTCTGCTAGGTTTGATTCTAGCTTGATCTTGTCCTCATCTACGCTAAGTGTTTCAACGATTAGTTCCTTTACCTTCTCAAAAGTCATTATAAATACCTCTCTCTTCTTTAATAATCAAAATTAAACTATTGCTTTTCCCACTCACGCGGTGGTTTTGAAGTAAGTAAAATATTTTATCTAAAAGAATTTAGTTAAAATATTTTATATAATTCTTTGTTAGAATACCATTTTGATATATCTATGTCAAAGGTTTTTTCGTGTAAAAATGTGTTGTTTTTGTGAAATCATAAGTCATTGCAAATAAAAAAAGCCTCGCATTTGAGGCTTTAAACCCTTAAATACCAAGCTTTGATTGTCATAATAAATCACATATATAATTTTGCCATCATATATTCGTCAACAAATTCACCATCGACTAGCGTGGTTTTTCTTTTGATTCCCTCAATAGAAAATCCCTGTTTCTCATATAGATTTATAGCAGATGTATTTTGCGTCTCTACTGTAAGCTCAAGTCTTTTGACCTGATTTTTTCTCGCCCATTCATCTAGCTTATCAAAAAGTTTTGTTCCGATTCCCTGTCCTTGAAATGAACGTCTGATTCCAATAACAATATATGCAGAGTGTCTTATTCTTCGAAAGCTTCCTCTTTTTGCTGCTAAAAAACCTACAATTTCGTGTTCACTAAAAGCACCTAGGAATAAATCATTTTCATTTGAGAGATTGTTTACTATTAAATCTTCATCAAACTGCCTTTCATCGGGCTCAAACATCATAAACTTTGTTTCTTGATCTATACTCTTCATACAATCAAAGAATATCTTTGCTTCGCTTTGATCTATCTTTCGTATTTGCATAAATTACCTCTTTATAGCCTACTAGACTGCTTTATTCATTGCAACGATACTGCACCACTCGCCCAAAATAGCTTTTTCTACTATCTCAAATCCACATTCTATCATACATTTTTCTACAACCTCAGATTTCTCTGTTAGTATGCCTGATGTAATGAATATGCCCTTTTCTTCAAGATGTCTTTTGGTATCCTTTGATAGTCTCATGACAATATCTGCAAGTAAATTTGCAACTACAATATTTGCTTTATAGTCAACACCCACTGTTAGGTCTCCAACTATTGCCTTAGCTCTATCGCTAACACCATTTAGTTCATAGTTTTCGTTTGATACTCTTACAGCATCCTCATCTATGTCTATTCCAAGTACATCAGATGCGCCTAGCTTTGCAGCAGCTATTGAAAGTATCCCCGATCCACTTCCTACATCTAATACCTTATATCCGCCGTGCATATATTTTTCTATCATTCTTATGCAGAGCATAGTTGTCTCATGAGTTCCCGTTCCAAACGCCATGCCTGGGTCTATCTCTATGACAATATCCTCCTCATTAGGCTTATACTCACACCACGTAGGCTTTACTACTATATTATTAGAAAGCTTCGTTGGCTTGAAATACTCCTTCCACTTATCGCGCCAGAGCACATCGTCTTCAACCTTAGCACTAACTGAAAGCTCTCCTAGATCTGCTTCAGCACCATATCTTCCCTCGGCTGCAGATTTAGCCAGCTCCTCTATAGCCTTTCTTACATCGTTTGACTTGCTGTGTCCTTCCTCATCATCAGCAAAGAAAACAGTAACTGCAGGCTCAATCATGCTAAGGTCTGGTATCTGACTTCCGTCGTACCATTCGCTTGGACCAGGAGATGCTATCATTGCAAGGATTTCATCTGGATCATCTATCATCGCATCGTTAATTCCTATGTTCATAAGTGCTGCAAGGACTGGATCAATTCCGCTCTTGCTCGTCTTAATCTTCACTTCTATATATTTCATGCCTATAGCTCCTTTTGTTCAAAAACTAAAATAGCTCCGCTTAAAATATATCATTTGCGAAGCTAATTATCAATAAATATGTCAGGTTCCTTTTGATGAGTATCTTGTCGAATACTTTAGAATGACATCTTGGAAATCGCCTTCTTAAGCTGAAGTCCTACTGTTGCCGCTAAGAAGCACTTTACAACATCAACAGGCATCTGAATTGATATTGATGAGAGAAGAAGTACTGAAACTGCCTTATCAGTTTTGATGTAGCAAAGCATGATGATCAGCTTGTAGGTGATTCCTATGGCATAAATCAGAACAAAGCCAACCATCGATGCGAAGAAATATCTTTTAATGCTAGGTGTTCCTCTCTCTGAGATATATCCAACTGCATACGATGCAAAGATGAAGGAGATGATATATCCAAATGTCGGCATGAGCACATAGTTGAAGCCTCCGCCACCAGCGAAAACTGGAACTCCGCATATTCCGAGGACCAGATATATTGTAAGGGAAAGTGCACCTAGCTTGCTACCTAGTACAAATCCCGATAGGATAACGAAGAAGAGTTGCATGGTTACATAGTCCATAAACGGCATCGGTATCTTGATGAATGCACCAACTGATACCAGTGCTGTAAATAGAGCTACAATTGCTAGTCTGCTTGTCTTGTTTTGAAACTTGTCTGTAATCATAATAATAACCTCCGTAGTAAATTACGAAGGTTATTATATCACTATGGATTTCATTGGTAAACTATTTTATAATTTGGTTTACAATACGCTGCTCATGACTAAAAAATAAATCCAGAGGCCATGTCAACAGCTTATTTATTAAAAACCAAAGATTTCTTTTACCTTTTGTGCAAAGCCATTTTTCTTCTGATAGCAGTTCTTATCTAGAGCCGCATCCATATCTTCTATAGCCTTGCGCTGCTTTGCGTTAAGCTTTGTTGGAACCTCGAGCTGGACCTTTACATAAAGATTTCCCATTCTGCCATTTCTAACATTCTTAACGCCCTTACCCTTGAGTCTAAAAACAGTCTCTGGCTGAGTTCCTGCTGGAATCTTATATGAAACCTTACCGTCAAGCGTTGGTACTATAATCTCATCTCCTAGCGCTGCCTGAACAAAAGTAATCGGCATGTCTAGGTAAAGGTCATCTCCAGTACGCTTAAATAGCTTATGCGGTTTTACATCTAGCACGATGTAGAGGTCTCCTGCCGGACCTCCGTTCACACCTGGCTCACCCTGTCCTCTTAGTGGAATAACTGTATCTGTATCGACACCTGCTGGTATCTTAACATCTATTGTTATCGTCTTGCGAACGCTTCCTGTTCCATTACAATCTGGACATGGAGTCTCTATCTTATATCCTGTACCATTACACTCTGGGCATGTGCTCTGGCTGTGGAACTGTCCAAAAGGTGTTCTCTGAACGCTATCTACAACACCTTTTCCGTTACACCTTGAGCATGTGTGCTTTTCTGTTCCAGGTGCATTACCTTCACCACCACATTTTTCGCACTTAACCATCTTGGTAAGTCTTATCTTCTTATTTGTACCGAAAGCAGCTTCTTCAAATTCAATTGTAACGTGCTTCTGAAGGTCTCTTCCCTTCTGAGGGCCGTTTCTTCTTCCGCCTCCGAAGCCACCACCGAAGCCACCACTAAACATGCCACCAAACATATCAAAGATATCTTCAAAGCCACCGCCAGAAAAGCCTCCCTGACCAAATCCAGCGTTTGGATCTACACCTGCATGTCCGAAGCGATCATACTTTTCCTTCTTCTCAGCATCTGAAAGTACAGCGTATGCTTCGTTTATTTCCTTGAATTTTTCTTCTGCAGCTTTATCGTCAGGATTTCTATCAGGATGATACTTCATTGCCAGCTTTCGGAATGCTTTTTTTATCTCATCATCTGAGGCTCCTTTTTGTAGCCCCAGGACCTCATAGTAATCTCTTTTTTCTGCCATATTCTCACCTATACTAACCGCAAACGAGGATTTGCTTCAGAGCAAATCCTCTTGCGAGTCAAGCTAAATCTTTCCTTTATTTATTCTCATCATCTACAACAGTGTAATCTGCATCAACTACATTGTCGTCTGCTGCGCTTCCTGCATCTGCACCTGCGCTCTGACCTGCTCCACCCATGCCTGACATGTCTGGGCCAGCTTCAGCGCCTGCCTGCTGATATAGCTTTGTTGAAACTTCAGTGAACTTAGCTGAAAGTGCTTCTGACTTAGCCTTGATGTCCTCTTCATTGTTAGCCTCAAGAGCCTTCTTTAGCTCCTCGTTAGCTTCCTTGATAGCTGATTCATCTGCTGCATCAATCTTTCCTTCTAGATCCTTTAGGGACTTCTCTGTCTGGTATACAAGAGCCTCAGCCTGGTTTCTATTCTCGATAGCTTCCTTCTTCTTCTTATCCTCAGCAGCATAAGCTTCTGCTTCTCTTACCTTAGCCTGGATTTCTTCCTCTGAAAGCTTTGTTGATGATGTGATTGTAATCTTCTGCTCCTTACCTGTTCCGAGGTCCTTAGCGCTTACATTTACAATGCCGTTAGCATCGATATCAAATGTAACCTCAATCTGTGGAATTCCACGTGGAGCTGGAGCGATTCCTGTAAGCTGGAACTGTCCTAGTGAGATATTATCTGCTGCCATTTCTCTTTCACCCTGCATTACGTGGATGTCTACAGCTGTCTGGTTGTCTGCAGCTGTTGAGAATACCTGGCTCTTCTTTGTTGGGATTGTTGTATTTCTCTCGATTAGCTTTGTTGCAACTCCGCCAAGTGTCTCGATTGAAAGTGAAAGTGGTGTTACGTCTAGTAGAAGAACGTCGTTAACCTCACCTGTCAAAACACCAGCCTGGATAGCAGCACCGATTGCTACGCACTCATCAGGGTTGATTCCCTTGAATGGCTCCTTACCTGTAACTCTCTTTACAGCTTCCTGTACAGCTGGAATTCTTGTTGAACCACCTACTAGGATTACCTTCTCAATATCGCTGTTTGTAACGCCAGCATCTTCCATAGCCTTCTTCATAGGTGCAACTGACTTTTCAACTAAGTCTGCAGTTAGCTGTTCAAATTTAGCTCTTGAAAGGTCCATGTTTAGGTGAAGTGGTCCATCTGCTGTAACTGTGATAAATGGCAAGTTAATATTTGTTGTCTGAGCACTTGAAAGCTCCTTCTTTGCCTTCTCAGCTGCTTCCTTTAGTCTCTGAAGTGCCATCTTATCAGCTCTAAGGTCCACACCGTTTTCCTGTGCGAATGTATCTGCAAGATATGTAACTATCTTGTTATCAAAGTCGTCACCACCAAGCATTGTGTCACCATTTGTTGCCAGTACTTCAAATACGCCATCACCTAGCTCAAGGATTGATACGTCGAATGTACCACCACCCAAATCGTATACTAGAATCTTGTGTGAGCCCTCTTCCTTATCTAGACCATATGCTAGTGAAGCTGCTGTTGGCTCGTTGATGATTCTCTTTACATCAAGACCTGCAATCTTACCAGCATCCTTTGTTGCCTGCTTCTGCGCATCTGAGAAGTATGCTGGAACTGTAATTACTGCTTCAGTAACCTTCTCTCCTAGGTAGCTCTCAGCGTCAGCCTTTAGCTTAGAAAGGATCATTGCACTGATGTCCTGTGGAGTGTACTTCTTGTCATCGATTGTTACTGTGTAGTCCTCACCCATGTGTCTCTTAATGGATGTAATTGTTCTCTCAGGGTTTGTTACAGCCTGTCTCTTAGCTGTCTCACCTACAAGTCTTTCGCCGTTCTTTGCAAAACCAACGATAGATGGTGTAGTTCTGTTACCCTCTGCATTTGCAATTACTACTGGTTCGCCACCTTCCATTACTGCAACGCAGCTGTTTGTTGTTCCTAGATCTATTCCTATTACCTTTGCCATATCAAATTCCTCCTAAAATACTTAATTTATTTCACTAATTGTTAGTTGTTTACCTTAACCATTGCAGCTCTGATAACCTTGCCGTTAAGCGTGTATCCTTTCTGCATTACATCCGTAACCTTGCCGCTCTCATACTGTGGATCATCACCAGTCAAAACAGCATTATGGAAGTTCGGATCAAAGTCAGCTCCTAGAGCATGAATTTCCTCAAGTCCAGCCTTGTTTAGCTTATCTAGCATCTGCTTAAAAATCATCTGCATTCCGGTAACAAAGCCTTCGTCATCTGTATCGTGCTGAAGCGCTCTCTCAAAGTTATCCAAAACCTCTAAAAGGCTTGAGACAAGATTCTCATTCGCATAGCTTCTGAGGTCATCCTTCTCTTTGGAGACTCTCTTCTTATAGTTCTGAAACTCTGCCATGAGTCTGACATATTTGTTTGCCATATCATCAGCATTTTCTTCTTCCTTAGCTACAAGCTCTTCCTCAGCTTCTTCTGGCTTATCTATATCCTCAGCCTTATCCTCGCAAGCCTTGCATTCCTCATCCTTGAGCTCGCATGCCTCTGCGTTCATCTTCTTCTTATTCGCCACTATCGTGTCCTCCCTCTTCTAACTGAAAGCTCTGATTCAAATTATCGGTCAGATACTCCATTATCGAAGTTATTTTGTCGTATCTCATTCGCTTAGGGCCAATTACACCAATCTTACCCACCTGCTTACCGTCCACACTATATGTGGCTGTTATCATAGAGTAGTCGTTCATCTGCTCATCCATATTTTCTTCGCCTATGGTTACTATCATTCCCGTATCACGGTTTATGACAGTCTTGATAAACTCATCCTTATGACTAAACAAATTGAAGAAGCTCTTAGCACGTTCTATATCGTTATACTCTGGAAGGTCAAATATATTGGTCATCCCATCCATGTATAGCTGAACATTTAACATATCCTCAAGAGTCTTGAGGAAGTCTGGCATGATATCCTGCTCGAGCTTATCCATAGCTTCGACATCGTTTTGGAAGCACTCGATTATGTTACCTGTCAGCACATCCGTAAGTGTTCTTCCTCTATACTTATATGTCATCGACTTAGCTAGCAGCTGCAAATTATCATTGCTGCATGGCGATTCCAACTTGAGCGCCGTATTGCTAACCTTGCCTGTATCTGAAACTATCATCATCACAACCGTGCGATCATCGACCGGCAAAAGATTTACGAACTTGATTGTGTCGTCGGCTGCCGTAGGCGTTACCGCAAATGATGTCAAATTCGTTATCTTAGAAAGGATTCTCGCCGCATGCTCTATGGTTCTATCAAACTCCCTGATATTCGCCTGAAGCTCACGTGCGATTTCTCTCTTCTCATCTAATGTAAGTTCCTGCCTCTCCATCATCTGGTTTACGTAAAGGCGATATGCCTTATCCGAAGGAACTCTACCCGCCGATGTATGTGGATGCGTCAAATAACCCATCTCCTCAAGGTCGCTCATCTCATTTCTGATTGTCGCAGGGCTTATGCCAAGCTCAAGCTTACGAGATAGAGCTCTTGAGCCAACAGGTTCAGCAGATTTAACATAATCGTTGATAATAGCATGTAAAATCTTTAGCTTTCTCTCTGTCATCTCCATCTGCATCATCTCCATTCAGTAACAAGCACCTTTCCGTGCCTGCTGCCTTAGCTCTAACCTATCTTTGTTATTAGCACTCATCGTGTTCGAGTGCTAATCACTATGTATAATTTACTCCTTATCCCATAGATTGTCAACCCCTATTTGCAAATAAATTTAATTTTTTCTTGTGTTTTTTTAGTATGCGAAATTTGTTGATTTTGTGTGGGATATTGCTAATCAAGTCCGTACTTTTGTCCGTACTTTTGCTATAAAAATAAGCAGATATGCTAGCCCACATCTGCTTATCCTATAGCTTATTTAATTTCAAATTCTATCTGTTCCACCCCATGGTCCTATTAACCGCATCGTGCCAACCCTCGAGTCTATACTCACGACCTTCTTTGTCCATCTTAGGCGAGAATACCTTGTCTACCTTCCAGTTGCTTCTTATATCGTCTATATCCTTCCAATATCCTGTTGCAAGACCTGCAAGATATGCTGCTCCAAGCGAGGTAGTTTCTATGCCCTTAGGCCTTACGACATCAGCTACGAGAATATCTGACTGAAACTGCAGCAAGAAGTCATTTGCAGAAGCTCCTCCGTCAACCCTGAGCACATGAATATCACGACCTAGATCAGAAGACATTGCAGCTATTAGATCGTAGCACTGATATGCAATGGACTCAAGTGCTGCGCGCACTATGTGATATTTGTTTGCACCTCTAGTAAGTCCGAAGATTGTGCCCTTTGCCCTAGCGTCCCAATAAGGAGCACCAAGTCCAACAAAGGCAGGAACTATGTAAACGCCGTTGCAGTTTTCAACCTTGCGAGCCATTTTCTCACTGTCTGAAGCTTTTTTGAGAAGCCCTAGTTCATCCCTCAGCCACTGAATAACCGCACCACAGATGAAAACTGAGCCTTCTAGAGCATAAGTTATCTTACCATCTATGCCATAGGCTATAGTAGTAAGTAGTCCGTTCTTTGATTTAATCGGTTCATCTCCCGTATTCATAAGAAGGAAGCATCCTGTTCCATATGTACTCTTAACAGTTCCCTTCTCAAAACATATCTGTCCAAATAGAGCTGCCTGCTGGTCTCCTGCTGCACCAGCTATTTTAATAGGTCCACCACCGAAGAGCTCGTCTGTAGTTTCTCCATAAACCTTGCTCGAATCACAGACCTCAGGAAGCATGGACTTAGGTATATTGAGAATCTCGAGGATTTCATCGTCCCACTCAAGAGTGTGTATGTTGAACATCATGGTTCTCGAAGCATTTGAGTAGTCGGTAACATGAGCCTTTCCGCCCGTCATCTTCCAAATAAGCCATGTGTCCACAGTTCCAAATAAAAGTTTGCCCTGCTCTGCTAAATCTCTTGCGCCTTCAACATTTTCTAGTATCCAGCGAAGCTTTGTCGCGCTGAAATACGGATCTATAAGAAGCCCAGTCTTATCTCTAAACATCTCATCAAGTCCCTGCGCTTTTAGGCTCTCGCAGTAGTCTGCCGTTCTACGGCACTGCCATACTATGGCATTATATATAGGCTCGCCCGTTTCCTTATTCCAAACGATGGTGGTCTCTCTTTGATTGGTAATGCCTATGGCGTCGATATCCTTGTGCGTAAGTCTTGCCTTAAGCATGGCCTCGTAGGCAACTGTCATCTGCGATGACCAGATTTCGTTTGCGTTGTGCTCAACCCAGCCCTGCTGAGGATAATGCTGTTTGAATTCTAGCTGTGCAGAGCTTATCTGCTTGCCAGTTCTATCGTATATGATGCAGCGTGAGCTCGTTGTTCCCTGGTCTAGCGCCATAATAAACTTTTCCATTATTACCTCCACAAAAATAGATCAAAGGATCTACACAAATATCGCCATTATTTTGTTCGAAATATCAAAGCCTCTCTCACTTAGCCTGAGGCCTTTTTCGTCCTCTATTAAATCTCCGCTTTCCAAGAACTGCTCTATTTCATCTCTTCTACCAGCGTAGACATCAGCAAAGCGCTTACCAAATAACTGCTCAAATTCATCAAAGCTTATACCTGCAGTGCGTCTTAGTCCAAGAAACACAAACTCAGAAGCCGTATCCATGAAGTTGTTAACATGAAACTCGCTGTATTTGTAGTTCGCAAATTCAGCATCCCCAAGATTTTTCAAATTCTTAGCACCGCCTGTCTTTAGAAAATCTCTTTCCATCAAAACGCCCTTGCAATAGCCTTCATCAGTTGCATTTGTAAATCTCACACCATCTATATAAGATGAAGCACTTTTACCAAAGCCTAGGTAGTCTGATAAAGACCAGTATTTGAGATTGTGTCTGCACTCAAAACCCGGCTTTGCTGCATTTGATATCTCGTAGTGCTCATATCCAGAAGACTTCAGGCACTCTATTGCCCTGTGATACATCTTCCTATCTGCACCATCGCTGACCTCTGCAAATACACCATTCTTATACATATCATATAGCGGGGTTTCCTCCTCTATCTGAAGACTGTAAAAAGATATGTGCTCAGGTGAAAGCTCAAGCATCTGTTCTAAAGTATCCTGCCAGACATCCTCGTCTGCACCAGGTACCGAGAACATCAAATCTAGATTTATGTTATCAAAACCTGCTGCCCTTGCAGCGGCAAAGCTCTCGCGTGTATCCTTTGATCTATGAATCCTGCCAAGCGTCTTGAGCACATCGTCTGAAAAAGACTGACATCCCATGGAAAGCCTGTTAAAGCCTGCATCGTGAAGCTTTGATAAATACGCCTCATTCACTGCTCCAGGATTTGCCTCAAGAGTAATTTCGCAGTCATCTGTCACATCAAAGAAATCTCTTATTGCATCTAGTACTTTTATTAGGCTCTCCGCCTTTAGCGTGCTTGGTGTTCCTCCGCCAAAGAAGATGCTATCTACCTTTCGACCCGGCCTTTTGGCATTTTCTATCTCCTGCACAAGAAGATTTACATAGGTACTTTCCTCTTCAGCGTTTGGTGCTCCTGCTGCGGAATAAAATCCGCAATATATGCACTTACTTATACAGAAAGGGATATGTACATATATCCCTAGTCCTGCATCTATATTATTTGTCATCATCATATTTTAGGACCGCTGTGAAGGCTTCCTGAGGCACCTCTACCTTACCGAACTGGCGCATTCTCTTCTTACCTTCCTTCTGCTTCTCGAGGAGCTTTTTCTTACGCGATATGTCTCCGCCGTAGCATTTTGCGATTACGTCCTTACGGTAGGCTCTTACCGTCTCTCTTGCTATAACCTTCTGACCTATGGCAGCCTGAATAGGAACCTCAAACTGGTGCATAGGAATAACTTCCTTGAGCTTCTTGCAAACGAATCTTCCTCTATCGTAGGCAGCGCTCTCGTGAACTATCATGGAGAAGGCATCGACTAAATCCTTATTTAGTAGAACATCCATCTTAACAAGTGAGGACTTCTGATACTTGATAAACTCGTAGTCTAGCGAGCCATAGCCCCTTGTCTTTGATTTTAGGGCATCAAAGAAATCATATATAACCTCATTTAGCGGAAGCTCGTAGTGAAGCTGAACTCTATCTTGGGCAATATACTCCATGTGAAGCATGGTTCCACGCTTCTTCTGGCAAAGGTCCATAATTGTACCAACATACTCCTTAGGAGTCATAATATCTGCCTTAACTATAGGCTCCTCTATATGGTCAATCTCCGTCTGAGGTGGCAGGTTAGTCGGATTTTGTATCATCTGAACGCTGCCGTCGTTCATAACAACCTTATATACTACGCTAGGCGAAGTTGTGATTACTCCAAGGTCAAACTCTCTCTCGAGTCTTTCTACGATTATCTCCATGTGGAGAAGTCCAAGGAATCCGCATCTGAAACCAAAGCCCAAAGCAGTAGATGTCTCAGGCTCAAAAACAAAGGCAGCATCATTTACCTGAAGCTTCTCAAGTGCATCCTTAACGCTCTCGTACTTCTCTCCCTCTGCAGGATAGATACCGCAGTAAACCATGGACTGAACCTTCTTATATCCTGGAAGAGCTTCATCAGCAGGGTCCTGAGCAAGCGTCACAGTATCACCGACTCTAGCGTCCTTAACCTGCTTGATGCTAGCGCAGATATATCCTACCTCTCCAGCTCTCAAATACTTAGTTGGAACGTGAGAAGGCGCCATAATGCCAACCTCAGTAACCTCGTACTTTTTCTTCGTATTCATCAAAAGGATATTGTCTCCAACTCCTACCTGGCCATCAACTATTCGAGTGTAGATAACAACACCCTTATAGTTATCGTATACGGAGTCAAAAATCAAAGCCTTAAGCTTACCATCTGGATTTCCACTAGGTGCTGGAACAGACTTAACCACAGCCTCAAGAAGATCGGTTATACCAATACCTTCCTTTGCAGATACAAGCGGAGCTTCTGAAGCATCTATGCCTATCATCTCCTCTATCTCTTCCTTTACCTCATCAGGCCTTGAACTAGCAAGGTCTATCTTATTTAGGACAGGAACTATCTCAAGGTCCTCATCGAGTGCAAGATAAACATTTGCCATTGTCTGAGCCTCAACACCCTGAGTTGAGTCAACGACAAGAACCGCACCTTCACAAGCCGCAAGACTTCTTGAAACCTCGTAGTTAAAGTCGACATGACCTGGTGTGTCTATCAAATTGAATATGTACTCATTGCCATCTTCTGCCTTGTAAACGAGTCTCGTTGTCTGAAGCTTGATAGTTATACCACGTTCCCTCTCAAGATCCATGTTATCAAGGAACTGCTCCTTCATGTCTCTGTGAGCAACAAGACCTGTGTTTTCGATAATTCTATCTGCTAGAGTAGACTTACCATGATCTATATGAGCTATAATGCTAAAATTTCTAATATACTTCTGATAATCTTTATTTTCCATGCTTACCTCACGCATCACTAATACATATATTCTACAGTAAAAGCAGATGCTGTTCAATAAAAAAACATAGCCGAGTTATCGGCTATGTTTAAAAACATTTTTGGCCTGATCTTACTTAGAAGTGAATTCCTTCTTTGTGATTACCTTACCTGATGCATCCTGGTACTCAACAGCGACTTTGATTCCCTTGATCTTTGTCTTTGTTTCCATCTCAGCTGCTAGGTTCTGGAATGTAGCCTTTGCACTCTCTAGAGCTGTGTCTAGCTGAGTAGCCATCTGCTTGATCTGGTCATCTGTCATTTTCTCCTGGTACTTGTAGATGTATGTTAGAGTGTTCTCCTTAACTGTAATCTCTAGACCATTCTGCTGTGCAACATTCTTAATCTCTGAGTCTAGCTTAGAATCGTTCTTAACATACTCTTCTAGTGTCTTGCTTCCGCAAGCAGCTAGTGCTAGTGCTGAAATTGTCATAACAGCTACCATTAGCAATGCAAAAAATCTCTTATTTTTCATATCTTTCCTCTTTCCTCTCTAAAATTCTTGTGAGTTTATGAAAATAAAAATCCACCTAGATTATTCTACCTTATGAAGGCTAAGTCGTCAATTACATTTCTTTATAAATCTCGAAAATAGTTAAAAATATTGAAATTCACTACTTTATAGCATCAAAGCCCTTCTGTAAATCCTCAAGAATATCATCTATGCTTTCTAGTCCAACTGAAAGTCTAACCATGCCTGCATTGATTCCAGCTTCGGCAAGCTGCTCGTCAGAAAGCTGTCTGTGAGTTTCGCTTGCTGGATGAAGCACGCAGGTTCTGATATCAGCTACATGAACCTCATTTGATGCTAGCTCTAGAGAATCCATGAACTTCATTGCAGTGTCTCTTCCACCTTTGATTACGAATGAAATTACACCGCTTGCACCCTTTAGATACTTCTTGTATAGCTCGTGATATTTATCGCTTTCTAGCGCTGGGTAGCTTACGCTCTCAACTAGATCGTTCTTTTCTAGGTACTTTGCAACTGCTAAAGCGTTCTCGCAGTATCTTTCCATTCTGAGGTGAAGCGTCTCAAGTCCTAGGTTTAGAAGGAAGGCTGAGTGAGCTGCTGGATATGCACCAAAGTCACGCATTAGCTGCATTCTTGCCTTTAGTATGTATGCCAGATTTCCATATTTCTCCACATATCTTAGTCCGTGATATGAGTCGTCTGGCTCTGTCAAATCAGGGAAGTTTCCGTTAGCCCAGTCGAATTTACCGCTGTCTACGATAATTCCTCCGCCCTGTACTGCATGTCCGTCCATGTACTTTGTTGTCGAATGAGTAACGATGTCTGCACCAAACTCAATAGGCTTGCAGAGCATAGGTGTAGCAAAGGTGTTATCGATTACAAGAGGAATCTTGTGCTTATGAGCAATATTCGCAAATCTCTCAATATCAAATACGCTAATTGCTGGGTTAGCAATAGTCTCACCGAATACTAGCTTTGTATTTGGCTGGATCTTAGCTTCGATTTCCTCATCGCTAGCATCTGTAGATACAAATGTGCAGTCTATTCCTAGCTTCTTAAGCGTTACATTGAAAAGATTATATGTTCCTCCGTAGATCTGTGCGACACTGAGAATATGGTCTCCTGCCTTACAGATATTCATTACGGCGAACATGTTTGCTGCCTGACCAGAACTTGTACACATAGCTGCAATTCCACCCTCTAGATCAGCTATCTTTTCTTCAACTGCCATTACAGTTGGATTCGCAAATCTTGAGTAGATTAAAGCCTTGGTTGGATCATCAAATACGTCTGCAACATCCTGTGTCGAATCAAATACATAGGTTGTGCTCTGCACGATAGGAAGTACGCGTGGCTCTGAATTCTTTGGTTTATAGCCTGAGTGCAGGCATTTTGTTTCGTCTTTCATAAAAGTCCCCTTTTGTTTTTCATCTTGCGATGTTCTTAGTTATATCATATCTTTTCTATTACAAAATTATTTGCTTACTGCGACCTGTAAAACACTATTTGCAACTGGAAGCGCCGTATAGTAAGCTTCACCAGAGTTCTCTAGGCAAACTATAAATGCATAAGGATGATTCTCATCCTTTAGGAATCCAGCAAACCATCCGTAAGGCTTCTTTCCTGCAGACTCTGCAGTTCCAGTCTTAGCATATACATCTAGATTTGGTAGGTTAGAATCTCCAAGATAGGCTTTTTCTACAGTTTTCTTCATCATATCAGAAAGAATTTCGGATGTAGATTCATCTATCATCTGATTTGTCATCTTGGTTATTCTGAAGTCACTCATCAAAATATGAGGAATGGCAGCCTTTCCACCATTTGCAATAGCTCCCATATATACCATCATAGAGCATGGGTTCACAAGGTCATGATACTGACCTACCCCAGACCATCCTAGGTTTAGCTCAGAATCCTTAGGAAAATCAAAGCTTCCCTTTACATTTCTGATTCCATCAATATTGTATGATTTGGTAAGTCCAAGCCTGTTTACATAGTCTTTCATGACATCTGGTCCCATTTCATCAGCTAGGACCGAAAATGCACCGTTACACGACTGAAGTAGCGCACCACCAAGATCAACATGTCCGTGTGGGTATAGGTATGCACAGTTTAAATCTTCACCGTGGATGACTCTAGTTCCATCGCACTCGTAGCTGAAGTTTTGATAGTCTGTGTTTTCAATTGCTGCTGCCGCAGTTACCGTTTTGAAAATCGAGCCTGGCGGTAGCTTTGATGAAAGAAATCTATTCATATATAGACCAGACTGGTCGTCTGCTGAAACGCTTGGCTCATTTTCGGGATCAAATGTAGGTGTGCTCACCATACATATAATTTCACCCGTCTTATAGTTGTAGATTCCAATGCATCCAGCATCGTATTTGGATAGCTGTCTATAGGCCTCCTTGCACACATCGGCATCTAACGTGAGCTTAAGGTCCTCGTTTTTGCCCTTTAGCTTATATGTACCCGTCAAAAGATTATATCCTATGAGCTTATCCTTATATGCGCTGAGTGCAGATGTTGAAATTTTACCGTTCACATCGCCTACAGCATGGACTGTTGCCTCTCTTATTTCGGGATCGTCGTTGTATTTTATCTCACCGCCCCCACTCTTTGCTAGGAGGACATCATTTCTGTCATAGATGGCTCCACTTTTAAGAACGCCGTTTTCATATATGCTTCTATTTCCGTAAAATGTCGCCCACTTGCTTCCGTATTTGACAAAGCGGAACACAAATACTCCTGTACCGATTATCAAAATAGCTGCAAGTGCTAAACAGATTATCGATCTAACTTCTAGTTTTCTCATGCAATCGCCTCCTCACTTGATACCGCAATGCTCGCATTTGCTCTAGTGTCTGAAGCCTTCAGGAAGGCTAAGAGTCCCCAAGATGCAACCATGCTAGTTCCTCCATTTGATAGGAATGGGAAGGTAACACCAGTAAGCGGGAATAGATCCACTGAGCCAAATACATTTAGCATTGTCTGGAATATGAATAGCGACATCGCAGAGCAGGCAGCTATCGTATAGAAGGTCGACCTGCCACTCCAAATCGAGCGAATCGCAAATAGCGAAAGCGTTACTATAGCAAGGATTGCAAGTACCGCGATTATGAGTCCCCACTCTTCAGTAATAAATCCAAAGACAAGGTCAGTTTCGGAAGCTGGTATGGTTTTAAGCCATCCATCTCCGGCACCTACTCCTATGAGTCCTCCGCTTGATGCAGCTGACATGGTTCTAGTCTGCTGGTAGCCCATCTCGTCTGCGAATTCCCAAACATGTCCCCATGCCGAAAATCTTGCGGCAACATAGGCCTTAAACTTGAGAACCATGAGTCCTCCAACAAAGGCAACGCCGACAATCAAAATGAGCTTTGTGAAGTCACCGCTTCGCAGAAATGAAATAACCAAAAAGCTAACAAAGAATATCAAAGCTGTACCGAAGTCACCCATCAGTGCAAGACAAATGAAGCAGAATCCTGAAAACAGCATGAATATCAAAGAGTTCCTCTTCTCCATCAGCTCATCTAGCGACGCCGCACCTACCCAGATGAAGGCTAGTTTAACTATCTCAGACGGCTGTACTGAAAGTCCTCCTATGCTTACCCAGTTGGCAGCACCGAACTTTGTTGTACCTAAAAGCAGGTTGAAAATCAGCATGGCTGCAGCTCCTGCGTAGAGGTATTTTTTGATAGCCTTACTTCTATCTAGATTTCTAAGAACCGTGCACATTCCAACAAATAGGAGCACTCCAAAGACTATAGCTATGAACTGCTTGAGCACTGAGTGCGGGAATTTACTTGCCGTGACCGCAAGACTTAAAGTTGACAAGAAAAACGCTATTGTCTCCATCTCAAAACTCTTTCTCTTGAGCATTCTCATGGAGATAACATAAACCCACATAAGTATGCATAGACCCGCAAATGCTACTGCAATCTGGCTTGTATATGATTCTCCTAGCGATATATCTAGCTGAATCACTGTCATTAGCTGAAATAGTGTCAGCATCAAAAGCGATGACCATGGCGATAGAAGGAAGGTTTCTTCCTTTCTGAGTTTCTCGTTGTTTCTCTTCTCCTCAAGGCTTATTGGAAGAAGTGTGCATGTGCTTTGTCCGATGAGAATGCTATCACCTGGCTCTATAGGATACTTCTTGCCCTTGGTGAGTCTTTTTCCGGCACAGATACTGCCGTTGCTCGATCCAAGATCCATATATGACCACCTTCCCTCAGCGTCTCTGCTGAGCGTACCGTGGCTTCGTGAAGCTGCACCGTCTTTTAGTACAAGGTCGCAGCTCTTTGATCTTCCTATTAGGTTTTCCCAGTGAGTTATCGGATAGGCTATGCGATCGTTTACATTGAAATATGCCCACACCTCATTTGGACTCCTGCTTCGCAATAGCGAAACTATGGATTTGATCAAGATGAAAAGCGAGAGAATTATGAACACCCATCTTGCGATGGCCGTGTAAAGCAGTCCGTAACCGTCTGAGAGCGTAAAAAGCTCTTTGAACAGGTCGAATATGCCTATGAAAAACTCTCCTATTTTCGATAAAATGTTTTGTATAACTGACATTTTAATCCCTCAAAATTCGACTATAACTAAACGGCGAATCCGCCATCTACTCCGAGCACCTGCCCGTTTATAAAACTAGCCTTATCGCTAGCTAGGTAATAGACTGCCTCTGCAACCTCTTCAGGAAGCCCTATTCTTCCTAGCGGAGTTTCCTCTGCTAAGGCAGACATATCGGCCTCGCTATATTCGCTGTTCATTTCGGTTGCAATAACTCCTGGCGATACGACATTCACCCTTATTCCCGAAGGTCCAAGCTCTGCTGCAAGGCTCCTAGCAAATCCAATTATTCCTGCCTTTGTAGCCGCATAGACGCTCTCGCAGGAAGCTGCTCTCTGACCCCACATAGATGAGATCATGACAATGCTTCCCTTCTTTGCCTCGACCATGTGTGCTACAGCTTTACGACTCACATTTATGGTTCCAACTAGGTTAATACCTATGAGATTATCTACATCCTCATCGCTCATATCTGTTATGAGTCCCGAAGCTGAAATTCCTGCGTTGCAGACCACTACATCAAAGCTAGGTATTCCAAAATATGTTCTAGCCTGATCAAAGGTCTTTTCTATTTGCTTAGCATCTGAAACATCAGCTTTAATTGCAAGAGCTGAAGTCTTAGCTGCAAGCTTTTGCGCCGCCTTATCATCGCTTCCGTATGCGAAGGCTACAGAAAATCCATTCTTAGAAAAGAGCTCTACGCAGGCTGCTCCGATTCCCCTTGATCCTCCTGTGATAAAAACACTTTTTCTCATCTATACCTCCTTTAGCTTGCTAATCTCTTTAATCAGGCCACTTACAAGCCTTTCAAACTTGTGAGCTACCTTATCTGCGGTAATCTGCACCTCTGAGTGAGTTAGCGGCTGGTCCAGTATTCCTGCTGCCATATTGCTTATGCACGAAATTCCGCAGACCCTAAGACCCATGTGATGAGCTGCAATTGCCTCAACTACTGTGCTCATTCCCACAGCTGATGCTCCAAGCGTTCTAAACATCTTAATCTCTGTTGGTGTCTCAAACTGAGGACCGCTAGTCTGAAGGTATGTTCCCTCTTTGATGTCTATGCCTTCGCTTGAAGCTGCTCTTCTTATGCATTCGCAAAGCTTCAAATCGTAGACTCTGCTCATATCGGGAAATCTAACACCGAGTTCCTCTATGTTTTCGCCAATCAAAGGGCTTCTGATGAAGCTTGAGATATGGTCTTCAATCAGCATTAGGTCCCCTGGCTCAAAATCTAAATTAATTCCTCCAGCGGCGTTTGTCAAAAGAATATACTTAGCGCCTAGAAGTCCCATCGTCCTTATCGGAAGAACGACATCGTCTATTGCATAGCCCTCATAAAAGTGCACCCTGCCTTTCATTGCAACTATTGGAACGCCTTCAACATATCCAAATAGAAACCTTCCGTCATGTCCTTGAACAGTGGACACGGGAAAACCATCAATTTCGCTATATGGAATTTCACAAACGACTTCCATCTTTGATGCATAGCCTCCGAGTCCGGAACCCAAAACCACAGCCATAAGTGGCTCAAAATCCGTTTTGCTTCTAATCTGCTCTAGGCAATAATTTATCTTCTCAAATTCTTTGTTCATGATATACGCCTCCATATTGAATTATACTCCCAAGACATAGTTTTTTAAATAGCTAGATTGAAAAGCTCATCAAATTTACATATAATGTGTATAGCATATATTTATATTAAAATATAAAACATACACAAATAATGGATATAGGAAAGGAAGAAACATGGAAACCAAAAACTTATGGCCAACATATACAGAAAGTGACCTGAAGAAGCTTAACGAGCTTTCAGAGGAATATAAGGACTTCATATCTAGAGCAAAGACAGAGCGCCTCTGCGTTTCAGAAGCTATCAAAATGGCAGAAGCAAGAGGATATGTAGATATTAAGACTTTGATCAAAGAAGGAAAGAAGCTAAAGACTGGTGACAAGTTCTATGCACAGCATATGAACAAAACTATGATTCTTGGAATCATCGGTAAGGATAGCATTGAAAACGGTACAAATATTCTCGGCGCACACATCGACTCACCACGCCTTGACATCAAGCAGAATCCTCTTTATGAGAGCTCAGAATTCGTATACCTAGACACTCACTACTACGGTGGAATCAAGAAATACCAGTGGGTTACAATTCCACTAGCTCTATACGGAGTTGTAGCAAAGAAGGATGGCACTGTTATCGATATCGCAGTTGGTGATGATGAAAACGATCCAGTCTTCTCAGTTACAGACCTTCTCGTTCACCTTTCATCACAGCAGATGACAAAGAAGGCAAATGTTGTTATCGAAGGCGAAGCGCTAGACGTGCTCCTCGGAAGCAAGCCTTTAGATGCTGGAGATTCAGACGACAAGGAAGCAACAAAGGACAGAGTTAAGGCTGGAATCCTTGCAATACTAAAAGAGAAATATAACTTCGAAGAAGACGACTTCCTATCTGCTGAGATTGAAGTTGTTCCTGCCGGAAAAGCAAGAGACCTAGGCTTTGATAGAGCTATGGTTATCGGCTACGGACACGATGACCGTATCTGCGCATACACATCGCTTGCTGCAATCTTAGACAGTGAAGCTCAGGACAGAACATCTCTTTGCATCCTTTCAGATAAGGAAGAGATTGGAAGCGTAGGCGCAACAGGAATGAAGTCACACTTCTTTGAGGATACATTTGCTGAGATGATGGAGCTTTGCGGAGAGTTCTCCGAGCTTAAGCTTCGCCGCGCACTTAAGAATTCATGTGCGCTTTCATCTGATGTAAGCGCAGGATTTGACCCTACATACGAGAGCGTTTTCGAGCGCAAGAACACTGCTTACTGCGGACATGGTATCACATTCAACAAGTACACAGGCTCAGGCGGAAAGTACGATTCCAACGATGCTAGCGCTGAGTTCATGGCAAAGATTCGCCAGATTCTCGACGATGCAAAGGTAGGTTTTCAGACTGCTGAGCTCGGAAAGGTTGACGCTGGCGGCGGCGGAACAATTGCCTACATTCTAGCAAACTACGGAATGAATGTAATTGACAGCGGTGTTGCCGTTCTCTGCATGCACAGCCCATGGGAAATCGCAAGCAAGGCAGATATCTACGAAGCATATAAGTGTTACAAGGTATTCCTTAAGGATATGACAGTTATAAAATAGGGCGGTACATACCTCAAAATCATACAATCGTGTATCAGCCTTAAGAACACAAACACTGAACCACGCGTTTAGGCGCGTGGTTTTGCTTATGCAGCAAAACAACCGGCAATATTGCCGGTTGTCAAAATCATTTGTTTTATTGACGAGTAGCCGTTCAAATAAATGTGGCAGCTACTTTGAAACGATTATATATCTTCAATATATCCGTTAGTATATATTCTGTATGTAATTGCCCCTACATTTATTCCCCTGTAATGCATATATATCGTTCCCGTACTTCCATTTAACACGGTTGAATAAGATAAGTTATTTGCATATGCGCCCGAAAAACTTCCTGAAATGTTTATTATTCTTGATGAACCGCCATCAACCTGCGAATAAAGACCTGTAACGGATGTTGTTAAGTACGCCATAAATTTACCGTTACGATCAAATACCCTGTGTGTGAAATACTTTGTTTTTGTTTTATCCGGAAATCCTTGCAATATCGGAAATTGAATGTTCTGAGTGTTTAACTCCGTATTTTCTATTTCATCTACAATTGCATAGAAACCGTTTTCCAACACAATCAAATTTGTCATACGAATATCCTTGCCGACTACGCACTCTGTCCCATCGGAATTAATGGTCGTATCGCCTTCTCGTTTATCAGAAACAGATTCCGTTGAGATTTCTTCTTCGGCATAGGCGTATAATGGCAAAAGTAAAACCGAATTAAATACCATCAGAAATGCAATAATAAATGAAAAAGCGAGTTTCTTGTTTTTGAAATATTTATTCATATAAAACACCCTCCTTACTTTAAGTTGCAATAATTAAGCTACTAATTCATAATTAAGCAAAATTCAATTAATTCTTATATAAATACTATCATATGAGAATACATAAGTCAACCATTTGTTTTTATATTTGTACATAATTACCTTGTTTATGTATTTATATATGTTTCAATTTATCGCATGCGTATGTAATTATGAATATATAAATTCCAAGTTATTCCATGCTAGCAAAGTCTAAAATCAATCGTTCCAATAAGCGTATCCACCTTTGTACAAACGACATTTACACTATCGCCAAGCCTGAATTCTCTTCCGTGATTGCTTCCAACTAGCCTATAGTTTTCCTGATCAAACTCATAGTAATCATCTATCAAAGTGTCAAGTCTTACAAGGCCTTCAACGGTGTTAGGAAGCTGAACAAAAATGCCAAAGCTAGTTATTCCGCTAATTATACCCTGCTCCTCGTAGCCAACCCAGCGCTCCATGTACTGAGCCTTCTTCAGTCTTTCTAACTCACGTTCCATGGATATAGCTTTGCGCTCAGTCTCAGACACAATGTCTGAAACCTTCTTAGCCTTTTCGCGATACTTTGATAGCTGCTCATCGCTAAATTCCTCATGCATTTGATGCTTAATCATTCTATGAATCCAAAGGTCTGCATATCTTCTTATCGGCGATGTAAAATGACAGTACTGCTTGAAAGCAAGTCCGTAGTGTCCTAGGCACTCAGGCGAATAGAAGGCCTTTTGCATGCTTCTGACCATGACTGCGCTGACAAGAGAAAGCTTTCCGTCCTTATCAGCCTCATCAAGCAAGTTCCTCAAAGCTAGAGGATGAATATTGCCCTCATTTAGCGGAAGTGATAGCCCTATCCCCTTTAGGAAGGCTTTGAGCTCCATAACCTTCTCTGGAAGCGGCTTTTCGTGTACTCTGTAAATGAACGGGTATTCCATCCAGAAATAGTGTTCTGCTACAGTTCTATTTGCAATCAGCATGAACTCTTCTATCAGTCTATTTGCCGTGCGTCTTTCGCTCAGAAATATGTCTACCGGAACTCCATCCTTATCGATTTCAAACTCGGCCTCATCTATATCAAAATCTATACTTCCAAGTTCTTCTCTTGCCTTTCTCAGGCAGCTAGCTAGCTCCTCCATCTCCTTGAGCATTTCCGCGTGAGCCGAAACCTTGGCAGTTGCTTTGCCCTTCTCCAAAAAGTCCGAAACCTCATCGTATACAAGCCTTGCACTTGACTTGATTACGGATTCGCTTATTTTGTATTCGATAACTTTACCGCTCTTGTCGATTTCCATTATACAGCTCAGAGTAAGCCTATCCTCGCCTTCGTTCAAGCTACAAAGCTTATTGGAGAGCAAAACAGGAAGCATAGGCACGACATAATCTATCAAATAGATGCTGTTGCCCCTAGATAGAGCCTCAGAATCAAGAGCCATGCCCTCTCTTACAAACTCGCTGACATCTGCTATATGAACTCCAAGAACGTAGTTTCCTTTTTCGTTTTTCTTAAGTGAAACGGCATCATCAAGGTCCTTAGAATACGCACCATCAATGGTTACTATTTCCTCTTTTCTTAGATCTAGTCTTTGTTTTTTATCTGTGTACTCAAGCACAAGGTTTACAACCTTCTTCGTCTCGTTCTCTATTTCCTTGCTAAATTCTGCATTAACTCCGTGTTCAAAGATCAAAGCTTTGATGTCCCTATCCGAGTCATCCTTTCTTGCAATAATCTTGAGTACATCTCCCTCGGCAAGTCTATCTTCCTGGGGGTATTTCCTGATTCTAACGAGGAGTTTATCTCCATCTTTTGCGCCATTAAGCCATTTGCTCGGGATAAAAACATCCTCCTTGATGCGTTTTTCCATAGGGATTAGAAAGCCATTCTTCCCGCTTTTGTCGAGCGTTCCAACAAGCTCTGTGATCGCTCTTTCTTTGATGTTTACGACAAAGCCCTCAGGTCCGTTTTCCCAAAGTGGCATGGGGATCAATGCAACCTCTGCTATATCTCCATCCATGGCATCCTTCATGTGCTTTCTCGCTATGAAGACATCTTTATCAAAAGCATCGCTTTTAAGGAAACCAAAGCCTCCCTTTGCTCTATGTATCTCACCTGTAATTACTTTTTTCTTTGTTTTTGCTTTTTTACTCATTTTCCCACCCAAGGCTAGGCCTTAAATTATGGAGGATTTCTGCACTCATGCAAAGCATCCTCCAATCTAATTATTTACTTTTAAGTAATGCTCAGTTTACAGCATAACTCATAATAAAGGTAAATATATCGTTAAAATATTTCTCCCTCACCTCATCTACATCGTTATATATTTCGTGTTTGGAATCTTCATAGTTGATATGCTGAACATTTGATGCCCTCTTAGCAAACTTCTCGTGTCCGCTCATATTTACGAGTGCGTCGTTACCAGCCGTCAAAAGAAGAACTGGAGTCTTTACCTTAGAAGCCCTTCTCAAAAGCCTAGCTGTTGCTTTAAAGCTTGCAGCGCCCCAGCCATTTGACATCATATAGGTGTGGTAGTGCTCGTCCCTTAGTCTTTGATTGAAAATATAGTTATATCTCTTCTCAGATCTTGCACTGCTAGTCTCAAAGCTTGGAATGCCATCAAAGCGCCTTCCTCCTGGGAAAGGCAAGTTCTCTTGGTGCATGAGCCTGATCTTTGCACATAGCAATTTAACGGCTATACTTGGAGTACTTCCTGTTTTGATGCTAAACATTGGTGAGCTCAAAACCGCTGCATCGAAATACTCAGGGTGCTCCTCAAGAAATAGAGCCGCAATAGCACCGCCCATGGAGTGTGCGTATATTATTTTCGGAAGCCTTCCTGCGCTAGGCATTACGATTTTGTCCATGAAGGTCTTTACGTCTGCGATATAGTCAGCATAATCCATAACATGAACCATGTCCTTGTCATCAATCTGCCTGCCAGAATATCCGTGCCCGCGCTGCTCAAGGAAGAAAACATCAAACCCAGCCTGCCAGAAGAAATGTGCGACCTCGTGAAACTTTCCCCAAAAGCCGCAGTAGCCGTGGAGCATGACTATGCAGCCCTTAGGCTCTTTCCCCTCGCCCTGGCTAGCGTGGTAATACCTTAGATTTAGACCATCAAAGGAAGAAAAATCACATTGCTCTACGCATTCGCTACGCCACCTAGGGTTCTCGTTTTCCATGTACTCATCGTAGTTTACATCTTTGATGAGCTTGATATCTAGGTTTTCTAATGTAATATTACTCATTTTTGCTACCTGCCATGCCCTCTATTACTGCAAAGACCTTGTCTGGGTAGTTTGTGATTATTGAGTCAACACCTAGCATGCAGCAAAATTTGACATATTCCTCTTCATCGACAGTCCAGACATTGACCTCAATGTTTTTTTCCTTGCACTCCTTCATGAAACCCTCGTACTGTAAATTGTAGAGTGCTGGATGTAGTGCTTCCATACCGTGAAGCTTTGCATAATCAGGCATGCCAATAGTTCCGTCTGCGTATAAGAAGCCACATTTTGCATCAGGTCTAAGCTCTTTGATTTTCTTAACCGAAAGGTGGTTAAACGAAGAGAAAATAACGCGGTTCATAAAACCGTATTCCTCAGTCAGCGCGATGGTCTTTTCCTCTATTCCGCTGTAAAACATTATGCCTGTCTTAAGCTCGATATTTATCGTCATATCAGTATCTGCGAAGAGTTCAAAAACCTCTCCAAGCGTTGGAATCTTAGCACCCTTAAATGTCTCATCTCCATACGAGAAATCAAACTCTCTTAGCTCTGACAAAGTGAAATCCTTTAGCCAGCCCTTGCCATCAGAAGTTCTATCAATCTTCTCATCGTGGCAAACAACAAGCTCGCCGTCCTTTGTCATCTGTACATCTAGCTCTATTCCATCAGCTCCTAGCTCTATCGCCTTAGCAAAGGCAGGAAGCGTATTTTCTGGGCAGTATGCACTCGCGCCGCGATGCGCCCAAACAAAAGGTCTATTCATCTGTCCATTCATTACAAATTCTCCTATTTATTTCCCCAAAGCTGCTCGTATTCTATACCAGTTACTCGCTTTAGGACCTTCTTTTCCTCTACAGTTGCCACTGAATCGTCCTCACCCTTTCTTCTTGCGATTTCCTTGTGAACAAGTTCAAACTCTTTCTTCGTAATCGGGAACATATATCCGAAAATCAAAAGTAGTGTAACGAGAATCACTGGCAAGAATATGAAAATCATCGCTATGCCGTTTTGGGTGTGAAGACTCTGTCTGAGACCAGCCTTTGCAATACCAGCATCGTAGCCGGCAAATGAAATCAGAAGACCGATAACCCAAGCAGATATTCCTGCTGAGATTTTTCTTGCAAAGGTTGCCATACCAGAAACAATTCCCGGTCTGCTCACCGAAGTAATCAGTTCATCAACATCTGCCATATCTGCAAGTATAGCGAATATGCTTGTCAAGGTTGCTGCGTTTCCTATGCCCACACCTGCTGAAAATGCAAGGATTGGAGCAATTGGCGCACCCTCGTAAGAGAATGCCAAAAGGCCTAGAGTGCAAACTATTCTTATAGGTGCACCTATCAAAATCGTCGCCTTCTTTGATGTCTTAGTCATTATAGGGCCAAACACGAGCATGCCGAGTAGCTGAGAAATTAGAAGAACGCCCATGAGCATAGTTAGATAGCCCTTAGAATATCCGTTTAGCACCTCATCAACATAGTAGATTGCCATGCCTGAGACGAAGTCCATGCCGCACTGTCCTGATAGGTAGATTCCGACAAAGATTCTAAAGGATCTGCTTTTGAATACCGAACCAGCCTGAGAGAAGCTATCTCCAATGCTGCTTTTAACAGGTTCCTTGAGCTTTTCCCATGTTCCGGCAAAGCTTATGAGCGAGCTCATGCAGAATAGAATTCCAAAGAGAATACCCACCTTGAGATACATATCAACATGAAGAGTATCTTTGATCATTAGAGTTGGAATAATCCCGGCAGCGATAGCTCCAAGAGTAGACCATATCATACGCATGGTTGAAAACTTTGATCTTATCGCATAGTCATCTATCATATCAGGAAGAAGTCCATTATATGGAACCATCAAAATCGTAAACCCTGTCGAAAACAGGCAGTAAATCACTATGTAGTAAACAAATAGCATCACCTTGCTGTCACTTGGAATTGTCGTCCAAAGAAGAACGAATGTAACTGCCGATATTACGCCACCTATCAAAATGTAAAAGCGCTTAGGTCCAAACCTTGAAGTCGTTCTATCTGTGATATTTCCCATTATCGGATCTGTTACCGCATCCCAAACCTTGCCGGCAAGCGGAATTGCGCCAGCCCAAGCCGCTGGAATTCCGAGCGCTTTAGTCAAAAATACCATGAAGAAGGTGTTGATTATTACAAAGGCACCGCCTCCGTAAAACTCCGCCATTCCATAAATCAGTCCCGTCAGTGCACTGGTACCACGGTACTTTCCCGCTATTTTTTCACCCATATTTATATCCCTTACTTAATAATTTTATTTAACTTTATCTATTTGCTCAGAACATCGATTAGCTCATATAGCTCATGGTCAAACTCAGATTTTTCGGCGAGCGCGCCCTCTATTTCAAAGGCCTGAGTCTTTCCGTTTACAGTGCCGATCGCCTTGTTTTCGATTCCACTTGCTATAAGCTCAATCGCCTTTGCTCCACACTGAGAGGCGAGAAGCCTGTCATCGAGAGTCGGTACACCGCCACGCTGCAGATAGGATAAAACCACTATTCTGGTTTCGCGCCCTGTAACATCAGCGATTTCCTTAGCGAGCTCATCTGATCTTACACCCGAGCCTTCCGCATTTATGATTATGCTATTTAGCTTCCCACGTCCCGCACCCTGAAGAATCTTTCGGCAAACGCGATTTACATCTGCCTCAATCTCAGGGATCAAAACTGCCTCGGCACCGCCACCTACACCGGAATAAAGAGCAATGTCTCCGCAGTGCCTTCCCATAACCTCGATTATGGTATTTCTCTCATGAGCAGAGCTTGTGTCTCTGACCTTTGATATAGCGTCTAAAACGGTGTTTACCGCAGTATCAAAGCCTATGGTGTAGTCTGTATATGCTAGGTCGTTATCAATGGTTCCCGGAAGACACATAACATTGACACCGAGCTTTGATAGCTCTAGTGCGCCTCTCATTGAACCATCACCGCCTATAACAATCAGTGCATCTATACCGAAGGTGTCGAGAATTACCTTGGATTTCTTAACGCCCTCTTCAGTGCTGAATCTTTCGCTTCTTGCGGTCTTAAGTATGGTTCCGCCGCGGTGCAGAATATCTCCGACACTGCTGAGACTCATTCTTTCGATTTCACCATCGAGCAGACCTTCATATCCCCTCTTTATTCCGTAGACCTCAAAGCCTGCGTCTATACCGCATCTAACAACGGCACGAATTGCTGCATTCATGCCAGGTGCATCGCCACCACTTGTCAAAACTCCGATTTTCATAGTAAACTCCTGACCTAACTAGCTATTTGCAATATGTTTTATCTTGACATTCGCATGTCCTAAAAGCTCAGCCATTTCCTCGGCGAACTCTAGGCTAGGCCTAACAAGGCTATTCACCGAAGACATTATCTTGCCATTTCTCAGATATACCAGCACCTGATTATCTCCAGGGTACCTTGCCATTATCTTGCTGATTTCGCTAAGAACCTCTTTTTCGTCTAGCTTAGCGGCCTCTGATATACCCTCACCGCTTTGCGGTATTCTTAGCTTTACAGCATCCGTCAAAGCGCTAGCGCTCGAATTTGCCTTTACTCCCTCATGGGAGGAAGTAGCTTGTGAGTTAGGGCTAGCATTTGCAGAATCATCTTGAGCTCTTGACGTTCTTTGTCCACCTGACTGCTTTCCATTTGACCTTCCAGACTTAACAAGCTCAATTATCCTATCCGCTTCATCTATGCCGACTATATGTTCAGCTATAATCTTGGCCTGACCGCTTTCCGCCACATCGGCACGACCGCTCAAAACTATGATATTGTCCTGGGCTAAAAGCTCTGCACAGTTCTCAAAGGTCTTAGGGAAAACTATGACCTCAACATCTCCATAAAGATCCTCAAGCTGCACAAAGGCCATCATCTGCCCCTTCTTTGTGACAAGATTTCTGTGCCCCACGATAAGACCTATGATCACAAGCTCCTTACCGTCCTGAATCTCGCTGACCACGTCCATATTGCCATCTTCCTCAGACTGGCTCTTACTTCCGAGTTGAGTTGTATTTACGGTCGCTAGCCTATCAATAATATCCTTGTACTGGTTTAGCGGATGGTCGCTGATATATACACCCGTCATCTCTTTTTCGAGACTTAGAAGCGTACCCTTATCAAAGTTAGCAATATCAGGAAGCCTTCCTGAAACACTGCCGCTTCCCATCTCCTCGCTATTAAGCTGAAATAGAGACATCTGTCCAGCAATGTTCTTGCGCGCATTCTGCTGTGCAGACTCCATCACATCCTCGTAAACGGCTAGAAGCACCGCTCTGTTAGGGTCTATACAGTCTAGCGCACCTGCCTTGATAAGGCTTTCCATCGCCTTCTTATTTACCTCTTTGATATCGAGGTTATTTACAAATTCGAAGATATCCTTAGGTGCCTCACGTCCCTCTCTTGCCTTTATTATCGCGTTGACAACGCCCTCACCGACATTCTTAACTGCCATGAGGCCAAAGCGTATCTTTCCATCCTTTGTTGAAAAGCTATGCTCGCTCTCAAGTACAGATGGTGGTAAAACCTCTATGCCGATTTCTCTGCAGTTTGCAATGTACTTGGATATAGCAGCTGAATCGCCCATAACACTTGTCATCAACGCAGCCATGAACTCAACTGGATAGTATCTCTTGAGGTACCCTGTCTCAAAGGCAAGAACCGCATAAGCCGCTGCATGCGATTTGTTAAAGGCGTACTCCGCAAAGGAAACCATATCATCAAAGATGGCCTCTGCAGCTTCCTTTGATACACCATTTCTGATACATCCAGGAATTTCAACGCTTCCATCATCTGCAAGCTTACCGTTTATGAACCACTCCTTCTCCTCCATCATAACGTCGGCTTTCTTCTTACTCATGGCACGACGAACGAGGTCAGATCTTCCGTAGCTATAGCCTGCAAGGTCACGAACTATCTGCATTACCTGCTCCTGATAAACGAGGCAGCCGTAGCTTACATCTAGGATTTCTGCAACCTTAGGCGTCACATACTGAATCTTATCTGGGTTCTTTTTGTTCTCAATATACTTTGGAATCGAGTCCATAGGACCCGGTCTAAAGAGTGATATTCCGGCAACAACATCCTCAAAGCAGCTCGGTCTTAGCCTTTTCATAAAAGATGTCATTCCGGAGCTCTCAAGCTGAAATACTCCAAGCGTATTACCATCAGCAATCATAGAATAAACCGCAGGATCTTCGTAGCCTATCTTGCTAAAATCTATGTCTATACCGTGGTTTTCCTTTATCAAAGACTTCGCGTTTCGGATCATCGTAAGGTTTCTGAGACCTAGGAAGTCCATCTTGAGAAGTCCAAGCTCTTCAATGGTTGTCATATTGAACTGAGTCGCAAGCCCCTTATCTGACATGTAAAGCGGCACGTACTCGTTCAGAGGAAGCTTAGATATCACTACGCCAGCTGCGTGAGTTGAGGCATTTCTCGGCATTCCTTCGATTCTCATCGCCATATCTATAACCTTCTTGACGCCTAGGTCCTCGTCGTACATTCTGCGAAGGTCTGGACTTATGTTCAAAGCCTTCTCAAGCGTCATATTAAGTTCAAATGGTATCGCCTTTGCAATTCTGTCGGCCTCTGCATAGGTCAGGTTAAGCGCTCTTCCAACATCTCTCACCGCAGCCTTGGCCTTGAGTCTACCAAAGGTTATAATCTGAGAAACATTCTCTCTGCCATACTTTTGCTTAACATACTCGATTACCTCACCTCGTCTTTCGATACAGAAGTCTATATCTATATCAGGCATGCTGACACGCTCAGGATTTAGAAATCTCTCAAAGATCAAAGTGTACTTAATCGGATCTATGTCCGTTATCTTAAGACAATACGAAACAAGGCTTCCTGCAGCTGAGCCTCTGCCTGGACCAACAGCTATATTGTTATTTCTCGCATAATTAATGAAGTCCCAAACTATTAAAAAATACTCTACATAGCCCATATTCTCAATGACATCTAGCTCGTAGTTAATTCTCTCTAAAAGTTCAGGCTCTATATTTTCGTATCTATCTCTAAGGCCAGCCTCTACAATCTCACGCAAATACTCTGCACAGGTTTTTCCCTCAGGTGGAACAAACTCTGGCAGATGATACTCACCAAAGGTGAACTCGACATTGCATCTTTCGGCAATCCTTGCGGTATTATCAATAGCCTGGGGAGCAAAGGCAAAAATAGTTCTCATCTCAGCCTCGCTCTTTAGGTAGAACTGGTCGTTAGGAAAGCGCATTCTCCTCTCGTCGTCTATGCTCGTAGCAGTCTGAATCGCAAGAAGCACATCATGAGCCTCAGCGTCCTCCTGCTTGATGTAATGCACGTCGTTTGTTGCAACTAGAGGAATATCAAGTTCCTCAGATAGCTTGAGAAGCTGTTGATTGACGAGGTATTCCTCCTCAAGACCCTGGTCCTGCATCTCAAGGAAGAAGTTTCCGTGTCCGAAGATTTCATCTAGCTCAAGAGCTTCCGCGCGAGCCCCTTCATAATCTTTGTTCAAAAGCCTCTGCTGAACCTTGCCTGCAAGGCATGCTGAAAGAGCGATGATTCCACCGCTATACTTTCTCAGAACACCCTTGTCAACCCTAGGCTTATAGTAGTATCCGTTTATATAGCCCTCGGATACGATTTTTATCAAATTTCGGTATCCATCGTTGTTTTCGGCAATCAAAACGAGATGGTTCTGGTATCTATCTAAATCTGGATCCTTGTCCTTCATACCGCGAACAGCCATGTATATCTCGCATCCGATGAGTGGCTTAAGGCCTTGCTTCTTACACTCCTTGTAGAAGTCTATAACGCCGAACATATTGCCATGGTCAGTTATGGCAAGGGAGTCCATACCAAGCTCCTTGGCACGCTTAACAACGCCGTCAATTCTTGCGGCGCCGTCCAAAAGGCTATATTCCGTATGTAGGTGAAGATGTGTAAATGACATTTTACGTGTCTCCTTGACAGCTTTATAACTTACTAATAAAATTATACCATAGGCGGGTTATTTTTGATAATGAAATATGGAGGTTAATATGGTTAATACCACTACCGAAAACTATAAGTTTTTCCAGCACAAGGATTGTGAATTCTTCCCATGTCACAAGACTAACAAACCGGAGGATTTCAACTGCTTGTTCTGCTACTGTCCTCTATATGCGCTCGGCGATAAATGCGGTGGGAACTTTCAGTACACAGCTAACGGATTCAAAGACTGTACAAACTGCATGTTCCCTCACGTGAGAAACAACTACGAGAAGATTTTGGAGCGCTATCAGGACATCATCGCTGTTGCTGCTAGAAACAGTGAAAAAAAATAAATTGCTTACATTTCCCGAGCGCTAAGGTCATTGACCTTGGTCTCGGGTTAATTTTTAGGAATAAATATGAAACAGATTGCTGTATACGGTAAGGGAGGCATAGGAAAATCGACCTTGAGTGCGAATATCTCCGCAGCCCTTTCATTAAATAATAAAAGAATACTCCAGATTGGCTGTGACCCTAAACACGACTCGACAAAGCTTTTGATGCGAGGCCTTTCCATCCCTACGGTTTTGGACTATATAAAGACAAAATCTCCTTTGGAGTACCGCAAAAGCGATATACTCTTTGAGGGCTTTGGAAAAATCGGCTGCATAGAAGCAGGTGGCCCAAAGCCAGGCGTCGGTTGCGCTGGAAGAGGTATAATAACTGCCTTTGAGCTACTTGAGACCCTTCACATCAAAGATAACTACGACATGATAGTCTACGATGTTTTGGGAGATGTAGTCTGCGGCGGCTTTGCAGTTCCGATACGCAGGGAGTATTCCGATAGTATTTTTATTGTCACCTCTGGTGAATATATGTCGCTATACGCAGCCAACAATATACTGCGCGGCATCCAAAACTATGATGAAAATCGCCCAAGACTCTTGGGAATACTATATAATAGCCGAAATGTCAAAAATGAAGACGATAGGGTTTACAAATTTGCAGAAGCAGTTAAGCTTCCCGTATTTGCGCGAATCCCTCGAGACGATATCTTTGCACGCGCAGAAAAAGCTAATGTGACTGTGCTTGAGCTCACCCAAAACGAGGAAAATCCTGTAGCAGATATCTTTAAGGATATAGCGAAAAGGATATGCGAAGGCACTGAACACTTTGCCGCAAATCCTTTGACAGATGATGAACTAGAGGCTTTGATTCTATCAAATGAAGGCGCACCTCCTAAGGCTAGCCACAGCACAGCTTCTTCGCCAAAGCAAGAAGAGGAAGACACTTCTTCCTGTAGCTGTGAGTCCGTAGAGCCTTGCGAAACATGCACGGGCATCAGCTCTGGCCAAGAAGAAAGCACTAGCGACTATGATGCTCCATATCTATCAAAGAATGTAATCAGGGATGAGCCACTCCACGGCTGTGCCTTCAATGGTGCTATGACTATGAGCTCAAACCTTAAGGATGCTGTGATCCTCGCCCACTCACCAAAGAGCTGCACCTACCTTTCCATACAGACCATTAGCTCTGCTGGAAGAAGAACTCTTTTTGAGCGCGGAAACATCCTGCCATCGTCACTTATACCTAATGTGCTTTCGACTGATATGAGCGAGACAGATATGGTATTTGGAGGAAGCGAAAACCTTATTAGCAAAGTCAAGTCAATCCTGAATTCTAAGTCTCCACCACCAGCCATTGTCATAGTAAGCTCCTGCCCTTCTGGCATAATTGGAGATGATATTGACGATGCACTAAGCCTCTCGACCGAAAGAACTAAGATAGTGACGGTAAAGGCGGAAGGCAACCTCACAGGAGATTACCTTCAGGGAATGCTAATGGCATACACTTCGCTTGCAAAGCAGATAATAGATAGGAATGTAGAAAAAAGAGAAAGAACCGTAAACATAGTCTTCGAAAAGGTCGTTGCTCGAAACACGGAGATGAACTTTCAAAGACTTAAGACCTTCCTTACTCGCATGAACATATCGGTAAACTGCCGCTTCCTATGTAACACAAGCTACGCTTCGCTGCGCGATTTCTGTTCAGCAGAGCTAAATCTGCTCGCATATCGCGACTATACTGGCAAAATACTCGAAGACTTCTTCATCAAAGAATACGGCGCAAGCTTCTTCGAAAAGCAGTTCCCTATTGGATTTAAGGAAACCTCCGATTGGCTTCTTGCTTTAGGAAAGCGCTTTGATGCAAGCGATGAAGCAAAGAGCATAATATCGGAAAACGAGTTCATATATCAAAATAGGATAAAATCAGTAAAGCCCAAGCTCGAAGGCAAAAAACTCATGATTATTACATACAATCACGAGCTCGACTGGATACTGAACGCCGCCCTAGACTGCGGTATGAAAATCGTAAAAATATGCGTTTTAAATTTCTCTCAGGATGAAGGCTTCCGCTCCTCTCTTTCCGAAATAGACGGTATCGAGGTTGTAGAAAACTACGATAGAGATGAGAGAAGCTCTGATATCAAAAGGCTAAAGCCTGACATCATCCTCTCAAACTACGAGCCTGTAAGCGAGCAAAGTTGCATCACAGACACGATTCCAATGTGTCCAGATAACGGCTTCTTTACAGGGCTTGAAATGGTCGAGCGTTGGTCGAGGCTTTTTAGTAAATCAAAGGAAGGAGAATGGCTCAATGACAGAAAACTATTTGACAAGTATTACTCCAGATAGCATGTCTGGGCTAGTCTTTGCTTTTGAGGGAATATCAAAGGGTCTAGTCCTTATGAATGGCCCAACGGGCTGCAAGTTCTATCACTCAGCCACATCTGATAACCAGATGATAAGGCAGCCGGAATTTGATCCGCTCGAATACCCTGAGTTTTGGTATTTCGGACAGCCTCGCGTTCCTTCAACCTTCCTAGATAGACGCGATTACGTTTATGGTAGCGAGGATAAGCTTTCTGAGGTAATAGCCTTTCTTGAAAAGGAAATTGACTTTGATCTACTTGCCATCGTAAACACGCCTGGAGCTGCGCTTATCGGTGACGATATAGAAAGAATCGTAAGAGAGTCAAGCAGGGACGAGAAAAAAATCATCTCCATAGGAAGCCCTGGCTACTCCCTCCCTATTTGGGATGGCTACATCAAAGCCTGCCGCACCCTACTAGAAAAATTCGCAAGGAATGGCAAAAAACTAGCTGGTAAAACCGTAAACATACTTGGACTTTCCATATTTCACAGAGACTTTGCCGGAGATAAGGAAGAGCTAAAAAGAGCTTTTTCTCTCTGCGGTATAGATGTGAACTGTTTCCTATGTGCAGGCTCCAGCATAGGCGAGATAGAAAGCATTCCTAGCGCAGACCTAAATATAGTCATCGATAGTCTCTACGGACTTGATTCTGCAGAGCTTCTATCTGCGCGCTTTGATATGCCCTATATTGTATGCGATGGTCTTCCCATTGGATTTAGGGCCATGGAAGATCTTGTAAGTAAGGTTTGCGACATTCTCGGCAATGATATGAGTTCATATATAGAACAAAGCGAAAGAGCAAGAGCGAAGTGTTTTTCTCACCTCTCTAGGATTCATACTTTAACTGGACGACCAAAGGGCGTTAAGTTTGCCGTACACGGCACGCTTTCACAGTGTCTTGGATATACCGATTTTATTACAAGCTATTTTGGAATGAGCCCAAATTCCATATCTATTACTGAAACAGATGCACTCAAAGATAAGATTCGAAGTTCCTCTGTGCTTTCGGCACAGGAAACTAAGCTTAAGGATATTCTAAAGGAGTATGGCTCTAGCGAAGCGCTCGAAAAGAATATTTTTGATACCGATGCCGAGCTTGTCTTTGCAGATGGACAGACAATTGCCATGCTTAGAGCTAAGGGAAAAAGATTCAGCGGAATTGAAATTGCACTCCCATCACTAGGCTATATAGATGTAATTGAAAAATCACATTTAGGTATAGGCGGTGGACTTCTTCTATGTGAGCAAATCCTAAACGGCATGCTCTATTAGAAAGATTTCATAAAAAATAAATCAAAAATATGTTGACACGCACATTTTTTGGTGTTAGTATTTATCTAATTTAACAAACCTTTGATGGAGAATAGTAGGCTTAGATGCAGCAGAAGAGAGATTTGCAGATGGTGTGATTGCAGACTGTATGCGCTTTGTTGAATGGCCTCCTGAGGGCAAACTGAACGGGTTACTTTGATAGTCTTAGTAGGGGCGACGGAGAAGATACTTCGTTAACAATATCTGCATATGTTAGTATGCGAAGGAGTGGGCGTTTAACGCCAAGCCGGGTGGCACCGCAGGAGATTTCAGCTCTTGTCCCAGCGAATATGGGATGAGAGTTTTTTGTTTTATACATCCTTTCACACTTCGCAAGTTTTGATGAAAAGACAGAAGGAGAAAAAAATGTCAAACAGCACAAACAGCAAAGCAATACCTTACAAGATTTATCTGCACGAGAGCGAAATGCCAACACATTATTACAATGTTAGAGCGGATATGAAGAAAAAGCCAGCTCCACTTGTAAATCCAGCTACAGGTAAACCAGTTACATTTGATGACCTAAAGCCAGTTTTCTGTGATGAGCTTATCGAGCAGGAGCTAAATGATACTGATAGATACATCGAGATTCCTCAGGAAATCAGAGACTTCTATAAGATGTATAGACCATCACCTCTTGTACGTGCATACTGCCTAGAGGAGAAGCTTCAGACTCCGGCAAAGATCTACTACAAGTTTGAGGGTAACAATACAAGTGGAAGCCACAAGCTAAACTCTGCTATCGCTCAGGCCTACTATGCTAAGAAGGAGGGTCTCAAGGGCGTCACAACCGAGACCGGTGCTGGTCAGTGGGGTACTGCCCTCTCGATGGCATGCTCATACTTTGGGCTGGACTGCAATGTTTACATGGTTAAGGTTTCCTACGAGCAGAAGCCTTTCCGTCGTGAGGTAATGAGAACCTACGGTGCATCAGTAACACCTTCCCCATCTGAGACTACAGAAATCGGTAAGAAGATTCTCAGCGAGCATCCAGGCACAACAGGAAGCCTTGGCTGCGCTATTTCAGAAGCAGTAGAAGCTGCTACAACACACGATGGATATAAGTACGTTCTAGGCAGCGTACTAAACCAGGTACTTCTCCACCAGAGCATTATCGGTGAGGAAGCTATGGCTGCAATGAAGAAATACGACATCAAGCCTGATATTATTATCGGCTGTGCCGGTGGTGGAAGCAATGTCGGTGGACTAATGTCACCTTTTATGGGAGAAAAGCTCAGAGGCGAAGCTGACTACCGCTTCATCGCTGTTGAGCCAGCATCATGCCCAAGCCTTACAAGAGGTCGCTACGCTTACGACTTCTGCGATACAGGACGCGTTTGCCCTATGGCTAAGATGTACACTCTCGGAAGTGGCTACATCCCTGCCCCTAACCATGCAGGCGGACTTCGCTACCACGGCATGAGCCCTATCGTATCTGAGCTTTACCACCAGGGAGAGATGGAAGCTATAAGCTATACACAGACAGAAGTCTTTGAGGCAGCTCGTGACTTTGCAAGAGTTGAAGGAATACTTCCTGCTCCTGAGAGCAGCCATGCTATCAAGGCAGCCATCGACGAGGCTCTTAAGTGCAAAGAGACAGGCGAAGAGAAGACAATTCTATTTGGCCTAACTGGTACAGGATACTTTGATCTATATGCTTACGAAAAGTTCAATGATGGCGTTATGACTGACTACGTACCAAGCGACGAAGAGATTGAAGCAAGCCTTGCTACACTACCAAACATCGAAGGATAACAATATAAACACTATAATACAAATTTAGCCCCGAGGCCTAGGCCTTCGGGGCATTTTTGTACGTGTCTTATATCAAAAAATTCTCTGCTTTTTAATTGAATTCTGCTAGTATTATATAGAAAAATATTACTGCAAAAAAAATGACTATTAGAATCGTTCCTAAGATTCCACTGCTATACGATGAACTACTGTTTGTACCATAAGATGATGTATCCATTCCATATCTAGATGCATTATTAATACTATTCCTTGCGCGAACAATTTTGTAATATCTACTCAGAGGATCTTCACCGTCAATAATCCTATAATAAAAATCTTCTAGCCATTCTACATCTTCTGTATCACACAGTTCCTCTTCATAAGCATCCGGTTCATGTACTAGCTTATTCCGTATCCTCCTGTAATACTTAAGGTTTTTTAAATCACTTTCCCATCCAGGTACTAGATCCCATCCTTTATCATTTTCATACATTTTATCTATATATGCTGAAATTCGCCTCTCATCTTCAAGCATATCACCGCAGAGCTTTTCTAAGCGTTTATATGAGTCCATAAATCCCATAGTCTATTCCGTCCTTTGATGTGTTCACAATATACTACGATTATTAAATATAAAATCAATCCATTCAACCTATAAAGATTAGCATAATCTCCTACTAACACGCAAGAAAAATTTTAAAAGAATTGATAGTTAATTAAGAATTGAATTTTTGTTACATATAATATAAAATATAAGATAGTATGAATCATAGGCAAATTTAATATATTTACTTTTAATTATTATTTAGATACTATTGCAGAATAAGTTACATACTTATTTTTAAAATTATTAAGGAGAATGGTAATGAAAAAAACACCTAAACGATTTTTGTGCGTCGCACTAAGCCTTGTCATGGTATTGATAGCAATACCTAGCGCTGTATTCGCTGAGGAAATGCCAAGCGAATACAAGGAGCAGACAAAAGACAATTATTGGGCAGAACTTGCTTGGTACAAAGACAGCGGCTTTCGTGCTGTCATACCATCTTATCTATCGGATTACTTCGCTAGTAGCAGAGTTAAATGGGTTAATACCTTAAATTATGATTATGTTACAGGCTTCCCTAATGCCGGAATTTCCAGTGATCCTAATCTTTCTGAGGAAGTTTCGGAGACCTTGAATAATTTGGATATGTATGCGCAGGATTTACCACATAGGGAACCTCGCGATCCTGCACTTAACAGATGGCAGGGTGGTAAGCAATGGAATCCGTACAACTTTAACTACTCGACTGATCTTTTAACTAAGAATATAACTGATTATAATGTTCGTGGGGATATTACCGAAAGAGGACTATCAAGCACAGAAGTTGCTATGCATAGTATCGGTGATAATATCAACCTTGATTTTAATCTTGATATGTCACTGTTCAAAAAAATGATGAACACAATCCTCATAGCTTATATAAATTCGGAATTCCCTGCGTATTACATGATGAAGGACAATATGCCTGAGACAGCTATAACGCAATCAGACGGACAGTTAGTATTTGTTTTAGATCTTCCTAAAGGTCTAGAATCAACAGATGCTACAGAATATAAGCTGAGTGGAATTGATGGATTTGACCTTTCCGTTACAAAAGAGAACGGTGGCAGAAGAATTGTTGTCAAAGCAAGACTTAGAGCCCCTGCTAACTATGAAATGTTAAAAGATGTATTCGCAAAGATTCAGAAGGTTAATTCCGTTACTTTAAATATAAATGGTTTAAAAGTCACTTCCGAAGTTGAAACGAACAAGAACAGCACTGTAACTGGATACGCTTATGGAGCTTACGAAAACATATTTACCACAGATAATAATGCAATTATAAACCAAGATGCTTCAGCTATTGAAAATGACGACCATCATTCATTTGCTCGACTATCAACAGTTTTTGCTTCGAAGCAGCTTGCTAGTGGTAAAGACGAAGCAGGAGACCCTAATAAGCCTGAGCTAATTACCTACTCACTTAGAGTAAATCAGAACAAGGTTACATTCATAGACGATGGTAATACTCATGCAGTTGTTAATGTAGAATCAGGCAAATCTATAGACACTGATAGCCTCACAGATCAGTCTATGCCGGCTGACCCAAACAAAGCAGGATACACATTCAAGGAGTGGAACACTGCAATGGATGGTAGTGGAACAAAGTTCACAGGAAGCACCCTAGTAAATGAAGATGTTACCGTATATGCTATCTACACAAAGAATGCTTCTCCAAACACTGGAGGCAAAGCTAAAAAACCTTCAAATCCAATTACAGGTGATTCATCAAGCTTACCACCTTATATCATGCTCATGGGACTAGCTGCAGGACTTGCAATCTCAGTTCGTATGAGAAACAAAATAAAAGAGAGCTAATCAGACTTCGCAATAATCGACCCAAAGAGTAGACCCCTAAGCTTCCTCATTGAACTTAGGGGTCATTTTTTTAGATATTTACTTGCCAGAATTTGACTCTGTTTTATCCTTATTAGTGTCTTTGTTTACATCCTTGTCTTTGGACTTTGCTTCTCTCTTTGCATTCTCAAAAGCTTTGAGGATTGCCTGCTTAACGCCATCTGTAGAAGCAGTTGCATTTGTTACTGCATCAACACCTTTGATTTCAGTCTCCGTCTTTCCTTCGAATCTATCAAAGCCCTTTTCCTCTAGGAATAGGTTCCAGTAGAATAGATTTGGACCAGCATACTTTGATTTATCGAGTTGCTCTCTCGTTGCATGATCTGTAACCTCGACAACCTTTCCATCCTTGATTTCTACTTTTACAACAACATCGTAATCGTAGTCTTTTCCATGGAAGATAACATCCCCTCTGAAGATATTTTGCTTGTTCTCTGCAATCTCCTCTTCAGTTCTATTATCTTTTTCCTCGTCTTTGTTGTCTTTGTTCTTGTCCTTGTCGTCGTCCTTATTTTTGTCCTTGTCACCGCCAGGCTTTACATCTTCGCTAGGATCCTTTTCTTCTGGTACTACTGGTGCGACGATAGGTGGTGCCTCGGTCTCGTAGGCATCCTTGATTGCGTTATATACAGCTGTTTTTATCGCATTGCTCGTATATGTAGCTCCTGTAACCTTATCTACATTAGGTGTCTGGGCACTTAGAATTCTGCTTATAACTGATGCACCATTTGCAAAGTAGTTTATTGGGCTTAGAGTCTCGCTGTGGGATGTCACCTGAATATCAGCTATCTTGTTACCACTTACAACTACCTTAACGCTCAGTCTTCCACCAAAACCTGTTCCGCTTCCATAGTAAACACCATCTTTTAGCTTGGCATTGCTTGGAGCTTGGATGCTTAAATTCAAGTTTTGTGCTGGTGCGCTTGGGCCAGTCGCAGCACTCTTCTTTGCAACGGCCTTAGGCTTTTCTATCTTCTTCTTTTGCTTCTTTTGTTTGCTTGGCTCAGCCTGTTTCTTAGCCTGAGTCTTAGGCTGAACAACCTGTGATTTAGCGGTTTCACTATCCTGGTTATCCTTGTTCATTGTCTTTGCCACACTGAATCCCGTAATTCCAGCGAAGACCACGAATATCAAAAGTGATGCGATTATCTTATCTGCTCTTTTCTTCATTAATTACCTCCGTTCTCCAGTGCGTTATAGATTGCGTCTAGGATTCCAACTGAGCTGAATGTAGCTCCGCTAACAGTATCAACATTAGGTGTCTGCTGCTCTATAACTGATGAAATAACTCCTTTTGCATTGTTAAAGTAGGCTGCGTCATCCACATTTGATAGAATATCGACTGCCGTTATCTTTCCGTCCTTGACCGTAACGCGAACCTTAACCTCGCCCTTGTAGCCGTTTCCTGTTCCTTCCCAGCTGCCGTCCTTATATCCATCAGCTTCCCCATTTGAAGCTGAATCATTAGCCTTCTTGCTGTTATCAGCCTTAGCTTCTGTCTTCCTAGGCTGCACCTTTCTTGCTTCTACCTTCTTTGTTGTAGTACCAAAGCTTATTCCCACAGCCACTAGAACGCAGATCAGTGACGTAATGAGAATGCTTAATATCGACTTATTTTTCATATCTATCCTCCTCCGTCACTAGACTGCCTGTGCTAGCTTTCTTTTGCGTGCATTTAGGGCTTTTCTAACTCTGAGAATTGTGTATGAGATGAAAATTACAGAGTAGAACACTATGTTTAATGTCACAGTATTTGATGCTGGTTTTCCGATGTAAACCATCATTACCTGCACATATACCATTGCATAGAAGATGTATGCAAATTCCTGCAAGTTCTTCCATTTACTTGCCTGCATCTTCTTGTGAACAAAGTTAAACGATGTCACAAGTAGCGGAAGCATAACTGCTATGGCAAAGACACCTGCTGCAAACATCATTAGATTTGTCCAAAGCGCAATTCCATTCATTTTATTCACATTAGGAAGCGTGAATAGAAGTGCCTGAAATAGATAAAATGTGTTATGTGGTAAAATCATAAGCCCGCCTATTATGGAAAGCTCTGCACGATTCTTACGAAGCTGTTTAAATACCTTGTACTTCATGCTGAATGTACCCATATACATTACGAGTATGAAAAAGGCTCCTCCTAGAGCGCCTGAGGATATAGACCTCATAAATGGCTCAAGACCATCAACATATTGGACATTATATCCGTTCAGTCTCAAAATCGCGTGATATATTGAAATTATAGAAATCACACCTGCAATAGCATAAATCTCCTTAGAATATTTTTTGATAATGTCGCTAAAGAGATAACTTAAGACAACTACTGTTATAAGACAGTACATACCTAACATCAGTATAGTTCCTCCTTTAAATTATTATTGCTCCCCCCTGTAGCTCGCAGGCAAAGTAAGCATACGGATTTTTTATGAGCTATGCTGAAAAGTTAGTAATCACTAACCCCACTGTGAAATATAAGTCCTCAAAAGAGGACAAAATTGGCGGAGAAGGTGGGATTCGAACCCACGTGCCCTTGCGAGCAACCGCATTTCGAGTGCGGCTCGTTATGACCACTTCGATACTTCTCCAAATAAGGTTTGCAAATAGATATACCCCGTTCACAAACCACCGTAATATTATATCATACTGTTTATTTCACATCAACAGGAACAATGAAGCTTAGGGCTTTCTCACAGATTTCAATATCTATACCCTCAGTGCGTGCAAGTTCTCCATCTATGCATATACCGAAGTCCTTTGTTCCCTTTGGTTTTAGACTGAGCTGCTTACTCTTCTTCACATATATAATTTTATCTATCCCATCAACCTCAAGATGTGTTCCTTCCTTGTACTTAGGCAATAGCTTTAGGAACTTTAGCCTTGGAAGATCGTTTATTATATTAAGATCAAAGAAACCATCGTCAATTATCGCCTGTGGTGATGACTTTATTCCGCCTCCACAATAAGATCCATTTGATATGGCACAGAGAAGCATCTTTCCTTCTCTGATTTGCTCGCCATCCTCGTAGATATCAAGACAGGCACCTCTCTTTTTGATGAAGTTAAACAGTATGGCCGATTGGTAAGCCGTAGCCCCTGCAAAGAACTTTTTCTTTCTAAGCTTAAAAGCCGTTTCAACAACATTACAATCAAAGCCTATGTTGAACATATTAAGGCAGTACCCTGTTTGTTCTTCATTCCCAAGCTTGCTTGTGTACTTCATCACATCGATTTTTCTACTCTTTCCATTTAGCTGGGAGCGCACGCTCATGAAATCTCCAGCATCCTGAAAATTCCTAATCATGTCGTTGCCAGAACCTATAGGAATGATTCCTAGCTCAATTCCATCAAAGCCTATTACCGCCGATGCAATTTCATTAGCTGTACCATCGCCTCCACAAGCATAAAACCTTGCAGGCTCACCATTTAGTCCCTCTGCAATAGCTCTTACTCTCGCTTCACTACCTCTATTTGGCTCAGTCATAATTATCACGGATTCACTTTTCGTGTCCTTCAACGCGACTTTTATTTCCTCAATCAGCTCTTTGCTCTGATTGCCCTTACCCGCGACAGGGTTAACAAAAAAATAATGCTTCATATACGCAGTTACTGTTCCTTATAATCTATAATCCAATCATCGTTTTTATCAGAGGCTCCGCCTCCGGCTCACTATCTGATATCGCGTAAGCACTGAGAACCTCTTCACAGGCTTGCTTTAGCTTTCCTTCATCACTTGAGTAGACGATGGCAATCGTATCCGAAAGCTCAACCCTATCGCCTCTCTTTGCGACTAGTTTTATGCCTGCACTGTGATCTATTTCATCCTCCTTGCTAGCTCTTCCTGCACCTGAGTGCTGCGAAGCAAGTCCAATTCCTTCAGCATCAATAGACTCTATATACCCAGAGCGCAAAGCCTTAATCTCAGCACTAAGCTTAGCTTCTGGAAATAGCGAATAATCATCGATTACAGCCTTGTTTCCGCCCTGATATTCTATCATTTCAGCTAGCTTTTGTAGTGCTCTTCCGCTTGAAATTGCACTTTCTGCTAGCGCAATTCCCTCATCTATGCTAGATGCCTTACCACCAAGATATATCATAGCCCCTGATATATTAAGGCAAAGCTTAAGTAAGTCGCCTTCTATATTAGCTTTGAGAAGCTCTATAGCTTCTATCACCTCAAGGCTATTTCCTACAGAATGACCTAGTGGCTCGCTCATATCTGAAATTATTGCTGCGGTTTTCTTGCCCTGAGAGCTTCCGATTTTGCACATCAGCTCAGCTAGTGCCTTGGCATCATCCTCGGACTTCATAAAAGCACCTTTGCCACATTTAACATCTAAGAGAATCGCATCACTTCCTGCGGCGAGCTTCTTACTCATTATGCTCGATGCTATGAGGCTGAGATTTTCGACTGTTGCAGTTACATCTCTAAGCGCATAAAGCTTCTTATCTGCTGGCGCGATATGCCCACTTTGACCGATTACGGCAATTCCGATTTCGTTAACCTGCTTGTGAAAATCCGCAGGCTCAAGCGTCGTTTTAAATCCTGAGATTGACTCAAGCTTATCTATGGTTCCACCTGTGAATCCAAGACCTCTTCCGCTCATCTTGGCGATAGGAACTCCACATGATGCAGCGATTGGTGCAACTATTAAAGTCACCTTGTCACCGACTCCTCCCGTCGAATGCTTATCCACCTTTGTTCCGTGAATATCCGATAGATCGACTATATCTCCGGAATGAAGCATTACCCTAGTTAGGTCAAAAGTCTCCTTCTCGCTCATATGTCTGAAATATATGGCCATCAAAAGAGCCGAAGCCTGATAGTCAGGTATATCGCCATTAAGATAAGCTTTGATGAAGAACTCGATTTCGGAAGTACTGAGCTCTTTACCGTCTCTCTTTTTGCATATAATATCAACTGCATTCATATCTATTCCTACTTTAAAATCTCACTTAAAAAGCTTTCGCCTATTGCCGGTTCATCCACATCAAGGTAGTCGCAGATTGTAGCTCCTATATCTGCAAAGCACTCCCTAGTTCCAATGTTTGCAGATTTAATTGGCTCGCCGAAGGCCACAAAAGGAATGTGTTCCCTCGTGTGATCAAAGCCGCTGTGCGTAGGATCATTTCCGTGGTCTGCACACAGGATAACTATGTCTTTTGGACCTAGCTTCGCCTCAAGTTCAGGGATTCTTGCATCAAAATCCATTATCGCATTTCCGTAGCCGATAGGATTTCTTCTGTGCCCGTAAAGCGAGTCAAAGTCAACGAGGTTTGTGAAAATGAAACCGCTTTCTACCTTATCTAGAGCCTCAAGAGTTTTGTCAACTCCATCCATATTACCGTCTGTATGAACCCAGTCCGTAACGCCACTGGCATTGAAAATATCGTGGATTTTTCCTATGGCATAGACTTCTTGCCCTGCTTCATCAATCAGGTTTAGGATTGTCTTTTCTGGTGGTGAAACCGCATAGTCACGGCGGTCTGTCGTTCTCTCACGCTTGCCGTCCACAAGCTTATATGGTCTTGCAATTACTCTTCCACAGGCCCATTCGCCCTGAAGAAGCTCTCTTGCAGCCTCACAAATCTTGTATAGCTCCTCAAGAGGTATAACATCTACATTTGCAGCGATTTGAAATACGCTGTCAGCTGATGTATATACGATAGGATAACCTGTCCTCTCGTGCTCCTCTCCTAGCTTTTCTATAATTACCGTACCAGACTCTGCGTAGTTACCTATACAGCGCCTGCCTATTTTTTCCTCAAACTTTGCGATGAACTCAGCAGGAAAACCATCAGGGTAGGTTTTGAACGGTGTTAGGCTTTCTATGCCCGCAATTTCCCAGTGACCTGTTATGGTATCCTTTCCCTTTGATTTTTCCTTAAGCTTACCATAGGCACCCGAAGGATTAGAAATAGCAAAGCTTCCGTCTCCTTGGCAAAGCCCGTCTATATTTCCAAACCCTAGCCTTCTCAGGTTAGGAATCTTCAGTTCATCGCCCATGGTCTTTGCAATATGACCAAAGGTGTCGCTACCAGCATCGCCGTAGCTTCCTGCATCGGGCAGTTCTCCAACTCCTAGACTGTCCATCACAATTAAAATTACTCTGTTCTTGTCCATAGCTACCTCCTCAAGCCTCATTCTAAAGAATCTTTATAGGATTAGCCTCGATATAATCTAGGGAGACTAGTTTGTACTCTACTCCATTTAATATACCCTGAAAACCGTTCTTAAAAGCGTCCTTACCGTGCAGATGCCCATAAATACAAGTCTTAACTCCGTATCTCGAAAGCATATTCGTAAACTCTGAAGGCTGAAACTTATCGTTACAAGGTGGATAATGAAGCATTGCAATTATCAAATCGGGCTCCTGCTTCCTAGCCTCCTTAAGCGACATCTCAAGTCTAATCAGCTCACGCTTAAAAATCTTCTCGTCGTGCTCATCAAAGCCTTCTGTACCAGGGCAAATCCATCCCCTCGTTCCGCATATACATATGCGTCTATCTCCATCAAAAATAAGTGCCGCATCATTTTGCAGAAAGCGAATATTTTCGCTTATTCTATTCAATTTCTTGACAGATCCCCACCAAAGGTCGTGATTTCCTTTGGTTATAATCTTGCGCCCAGGCAAGCTCTCAATCCACCTAAAGTCAGCCAAGGCTTCCTCTAGTCTAAGACCCCATGAGATGTCTCCGCAGATCAAAACAGTATCATCGTTAGCGATGTTTTCCTCCCAGTTCTGCTTGAGCCTTTCTGCGTGGTTTTCCCATCTGCTACCGAAGATGTCCATGGGCTTTGATATTCTCTCATCAAAAGATAGATGTAAGTCTCCTATTGCAAAAATGCTCAAATTCTACACCTCATCACCATCATCTAGCTCAAGAACCTTGCTCGCTCTAGCCTGATCTATCTTCTCTATATTGCGAAGCTTTCTATTGATGCTTCTCGTTCTCACGCCAATGAGCTTATCGAGCTCTACATTAGCCTGATCTATTCTCTTCTTTGTCGCCTCTAGGACGTTGCCAAAGCTGTCAAACTCGGTCTTAACCGCACCGAGAATCTCCCAAACCTCGCTTGAATGCTTCTGAATCGCAAGAGTTCTGAATCCCATCTGAAGGCTGTTCAAAAGACCTGTCATAGTCGTAGGTCCAGCGATGTTTACCTTGTAATCTCTCTGCAAGGTCTCAACAAGTCCGCGCCTAATAACTTCGGCATAAAGTCCCTCAAAAGGAAGGAACATTATCGCAAAGTCAGTCGTGTATGGCGGCTTGATATACTTGCTAGAAATATCCTTAGCCTCCTGCTTGATTACCTGTTCAAGCTGCTTACCAGCCTTTTCTATCTCAGCAGAATCAGCTAAATCATATGCATCAAGAAGCTTGGCGTATGCATCCCCTGGGAACTTAGCATCTATTGGAAGATAGATAAATCCATCCTCAGAACCATCCACTCCAGGGAGCTTGATAGCAAACTCAACTCTCTTTGGACTGCCGTCTACACTCACATTCTCGTCGTACTGCTCAGGCGACAAAATCTGCTCTAGGATACCGGCAAGCTGCACCTCTCCGAGAATACCCCTTGTCTTTACATTAGTCAAAACCCTCTTAAGGTCACCAACACCTGAAGCGAGGTTTTGCATCTCTCCAAGACCCTTGTAAACCTGCTCAAGTCTATCATTAACCAGATTGAACGACTGAGTGATTCTATCGTTCAGTGTCTTCTGAAGTCTCTCATCTACAGTACTTCTGATTTCTGAAATCTGCTTGTTGTTATCTTCCTTAATCTCACTGAGCTGAGTTCTCACAGTCTGCCTGATGTTCTCAAGTTTCTGCTCACTCTCCATACTGAAGTTTGATAGAGTCTCATTGATTCTTCTCAGGCTCTCGTTCTGCGTCTTAAAATGCTCGCTCTGAGCCCCAGCGATTAAGTCACCATAGTTTCTGAAGCTGCTATTTATATGCTCCATGGTGTCACGCCTTGTAGCATCAATATCAGCCTTTAGCTCATCCTTAAGCTTTCGTAGTTCTTCGTCCTTGCTGCTATCCTCAATGCTTTTGCTGAGTTTAAGCACTAGCGCAACTGATACAAGCGCTACAATCAAAGTTATAACGGATAAAATTACTATGATTAAGTTCATCTTTTTACCTTTATTTATACCTTGTTAAAACAATATTTTCTAAAATAATTTTACTATCTAAAAGCCTTTTCGTCTACATCAAAATAGCCCTAGGCGGACTTAACTGCTTAGGGCTGATTTGGTTTAAAATCTAATTTTTAAGCAAAGGTTTTTGCCTTAATATCGACTTGTTTCGACTTCCTACAGACCGTAGATGCAGTAAGCAGGATAGTGCTCTCCCATGAATAGCCATGGGTTTTCTCCCATCTCGATATGCTCATCAAAGCTAACATCTGGAATGAATATCTTAACCGCAGTTCTCTTAGTTCCTGTAACAGTTCTTCCTTCTGCAGTAGGGTTTGCCACAAATTCCTCGATTGCCAGGCGAAGCTTGCTTATGCCAGCCTCCTTCTCGAAGTTATCAATAAATTCATTTGCATCAACATATGCTACATTGTCGCCATCTTTTAGCCAGTCCAATTTTAACATCTTCTACCTCCACTTAGGCTCGTTAATTACACATAGAAATATTAATCATGAAAAATCATAATTCTATTTCAATTATAATAAGGCTTTAGACTTCTGTCAATATATCGAGAGCCTCAACATAGCCATCAAAGCCGTGCCCTGAAATGCAGGCACATGCAGCTTCGCTGATAAACGAATGCTTCCTATAATCCTCACGCTTTGATATATCTGAGATGTGAACCTCTACCGTCCTTATTCCCACGGCTTTTATCGCATCGGAAAGCGCAATGCTAGTATGAGTGTAGCCTGCTGGGTTAAACACTATTCCATCAAAATTACCGTAGGCCTCCTGTATCTTATCTATCAAAACGCCCTCGTGATTTGACTGAAAGAATTCCACCTCTATGCCTCTCTCTTTAGCTGCCTTTGATATCAAAGCGATGAGGTCATCGTAGGTTTCCTTACCGTAGATCTCAGGCTCCCTAATTCCAAGAAGGTTAATATTAGGTCCGTTTATGACTAGAATCTTCATAGCTTATCCTCCAGACACCTGCTTTGGTAGAGCTTAGATAGCTCCATGATTTTCTCAAACAGAGCCTCATCATACTCAGAAAGCCCATCCTCGCTCATCTTCTTGATAGCTGCAACCAGCTCATCTTCTCTGCTCGAGTCATAGATGCCGATTCCATTTGCTTTCTTGATGCCAGCAACTTTCTTTACAACATGCATTCTCTCTTCAAAAAGCCTTAGAATCTCGCGGTCTAATGCATCTATTTTATCCCTGCATTTTTTTAACTCAATCATTGAAAACAAACCTACCCGAAAAATTAATATCACCAAGCATCAAATCCAAAATAGCAAGAGCTGCTGCTGCCTCAACACAAGGCACTGCACGAAGTGCAATGCAAGGATCATGCCTTCCACTAATCTTAAGCTCCACATTTTCACCCTTGCTAAAGCTTACGCTCTTTGATGGCATTGAAATCGAAGGCGTCGGCTTAATGCAAACCCTAAAATTCAAAGCTTCACCTGTACTTATTCCACCTAGTATTCCACCGTTATGATTGCTAGTAAGAGCGATTTCTCCATCGCTTATGAAGTATTCGTCTCTTGCCTCGCTTCCCCTAAGCTCGCTTAGCTTAAAACCATCGCCAAACTCTATACCTTTGATCGCTGGGATGGCGAAGACTGCCTGAGAAATCCTGTTCTCAAGCCCATCAAACATAGGCTCTCCAACTCCGCAAGGAAGCCCCTCAATACTGCAAGCTATGCTTCCACCAAGCGAATCCCCCTCTGATATTGCCTCTGCGATAAGTTCATCTATTCCAGATTCCTGTCCACATACTGACTCAAGCACAGCCTTAACTTTAATTCCATTTCGCTCAAGCATCTGGATTGCAATTCCTCCAGCTACGCAAAGAGCAGCCGTGAGCCTTCCCGAAAAATGACCGCCGCCTTTATAATCCTGATATCCTCTGAACTTACCTTCAGCAGTAAAATCTGCGTGTGAAGGTCTTGGAGAATCCTTTATATCCTCGTAGTCAGCACTTCTTACATCTTCGTTATATATCAAGGCAGCAAGTGGCGCACCGCATGTCTTACCATCAAAGAGACCGCTGACAAATTCTGGCACGTCTTTTTCAGAGCGCTTGCTCGTCAGCTTACTTCTTCCTGGAGCTCTTCTACTTAGGAAAAGCTTAAGCTCATCCATGTCGATTTTAAAACCGCATGGAAGTCCATCAAAGCTCATTCCTATCGCCTCAGAGTGCGACTGCCCAAATATTGATAGCTTTATATTATTTCCAAAAACCGAGGCCATGTAACCCTCCTATTTCCTTATGCATTTGCCTGAAAGCCCTAGCCTATCAAGTTCATCAAAGAAACCCAAATATGACTTATTCACAGCAAAAGCATTGTCTATCAAAACATCTTCCCTGCATCTCAAAGAGGAAACAGCTGCGCTCATTACAATTCTGTGGTCATCAAAGCATCTGACTTCTCCACCCCTCAGCATTGCGCCTTTACCTAGACCACTTATCTCTATGGCATCCTCATGGATTTTGTAACTTCCTCCAAGCCCATCGATAAGCTCCTCTACTGCAAGAAGTCTATCGCTCTCCTTGAGTCTAAGTCTTTTGATACCCGTAATTTTGGATTTTCCATCTGTAAAGCATGCTAAAATCGCTATTAAAGGAACTAGATCTGGGATATTTTCTGCATCTAAAGCTATAGCCTTAAGAGCTTTATCTCCAAGTGGATATGCTTCAAAGACTGCCTTATCATTGTCCATTACAGCGCGAACGTCTGCGCCCATTTCTCTAAGTAAATCAAATATTCTTCTATCACCCTGAAGAGAATTGTGGTTTAGTCCCTCGATAACAAGAGGATCATCTCCGAGCACTCCTACAGCAAACCAGAATGCTGAATTTGACCAGTCCCCTTCGACGATGTATTTTTCGGGCAATATATATCTTTGCCCGCCCTTTATTCTATAAATATATTCAAAGCCCGAGCTTTCCTCTGAAACTGCGATTGAAAATTTGCGCATAACATCTAAAGTTATATCTATATAGCCAGCTGAAACAAGTGGCCTTCGCACATGTATTTCGCTGTCACCTTCAAGCAGTGGCAGAGCCATCAAAAGTCCGCTTATATACTGCGAGCTAATATCTCCTGGTAGCTTGAAAATTCCATGCTCTAGCTTTCCGCTAGTGCATATAGTATCATTTTCTCTATCTATATTACACCCGTGGGATTTGAGCTCGTTAATTAACTCATCCATGGGTCTTTTTCCAAGTCTTCCTCGCATGAGAAATCTCGCTTTTAGACCTAGCGCGCAGACAATAGGAAGAAGAAATCTTAATGTCGATCCGCTTTGATTACAGTCTAGGACTACCTCACTCCTTCCGTCCATGAGCGATAACTGCATCTTATAAATACAGTCCTTTGTAGCCATTATATCCTCAGACGGCCTTGCGGCTGTCCTACTTAAATCTGAAGCTTCCCTCGGTTCTCCTTGTGCATCTAGCGTATCTGCTTCGCCAAGTTTTGATAGAAGCTCACATATCAAAATTCTGTGCTCATAGGACTTTGATTTTGGCGCTACTACCCTATTCATCTGAGATACCTCTCTAGGAGGCTTGCAAGCTCTGTCACTAAAAGTCTTTTGATTTTGCACTTGTTCATTTTGCATGGGATTACGATGTCTATGTAATCGCCACTTCGTTTTTTGTCCGCTTTGACATATTCAATCAGCTCATCTACACCGCAATCTATACTCGCATCGTAGTCGTATTCATCTATCAAAGCGAGAAATGCTTCCTCTATACTCTCATCACACCAGCCTTCGCCAGCTGAAATTCGAAACATTAAAGCCATTCCCTTGACCACCGCCATGCCGTGGCTCACTTCATATCTAGAAGCCTTTTCTATCGCATGACCTAGCGTGTGTCCAAAATTTAAAGTCTTGCGAAGTCCTCTATCCTCAAAGTCCTCCGATATAATCTCATACTTAAACCTTGCACACTCGGAAATTACTGCTTCAAGGTCTAATCCCGCGTCAGCCTTCCCTGTAACTAGCTCATAAACTGGCTTTGATAGCATGGCATACTTTATAACCTCGCCAAAGCCATCCCAAAAAACTGCTGAATCAAGTGAGCAAAGTAGCTTTATATCTCTAAAAACAAGTATAGGCGTATGGAATGCCCCTATCAGATTCTTGCCCTTATCTATGTTTATTCCTGTCTTTCCTCCAATTGATGAATCTACCATTGCAAGGAGAGTGCTAGGAATTTGGATATAATCTATACCTCTGAGATAGCTTGCAGCTACAAAACCGGCTAAATCGCAGAGCGCTCCTCCACCCATGGCAACAATCATGTCATCTCGGCTTATTTCCTCTTCTATTAGAAGGCTTATTAGCATCTGGTATTTCTCAATGTTCTTGCAGCCTTCCCCACCAGCGATTTTAATTTTTGCAACATCAAAACCCGCCTCAAGCATACTGCTTTGGCAGTCATTTACGGCTTCCTCAGGAATATTAGCATCATAGATGAAGGCAAGTTTAACTCCTGTTTTAATAGAGGAAAGCTCCCTTCCTATATCTCTGATTGAGCCTGCTTTGATATTTGCATCGCTGGATAAATTACTCATTTAATCGCTTCTCTAATTCTTAGAATTCCCTTCATAATCTCATCAAATTCACTCGGCGTCACCGACTGCTTTCCGTCGCTTAAAGCTCTTGCCGGATTGTCATGCACCTCTATCATCACGCCATCTGCTCCGCAGGCAACTGCTGCAAAGGCCATAGGTTTAACGAGACTCGCTTGTCCCGTTGCGTGGCTTGGGTCAACAATTATCGGAAGATGTGTTAGGCTTCTCAAAACTGGAACTGCCGACAGATCAAGCGTATCCCTTGTGTAGTCCTCAAAGGTTCTAATTCCTCTCTCGCAAAGGATTACATTCTCGTTTCCGCCGTCCAAAATGTATTCGGCACTAAGCAAGAGTTCCTCAAGCTTGCAGCCCGTTCCTCTCTTTAGCAAAATAGGTTTATTGAGCTTACCAAGAGCCTTGAGAAGCTCGTAGTTTTGCATATTCCTTGCACCTACCTGAATTATGTCAACATCCTCGTAAAGCGATAGATGTTTTTCACTCATTATCTCTGAGACTATAGGCATACCCGTCGCCTTCTTCGCCTCAGAAAGAAGCTCTATGCCCTCTGCCCTCATGCCCTGAAAAGAGTATGGTGAGGTTCTCGGCTTAAAGGCTCCACCTCTAAGAATTCCCGCGCCTGAAGCCTTGACTGAGCTTGCGATATCGATTATCTGTTTCGCCGATTCCACCGAGCACGGACCTGCAATTACCGCAAAATTTCCTCCGCCGATTTTGGTACCAGCTGCATCGATGACGGTGTTTGGTTTATTTTCGTCCCTTGCCGCCTTCTTGAATATTTGGTTGCTTGTGCCATTTGATACTGAAGAATTCCACATTATATCAAAACCTCACTCTAAACATATCTCTCAAACTCCATAAAGATCCTGTCCTTACGTGTTCTATTTCCTATTTCCTTGACAAGTACCTTGCCCTTGCCTCTGAGCACAATCTTATCGCCCTCATCAATCTGAGCATCGACCTTAGTCTGCTCTAGGCTATTAACAAAGACTATTCCTCTTTTGATAGCCTCCTGCGCCTTCGTCCTCGAAAGTCCAAATGCGCTAGATACAATATTATCAAGCCTAAGCGAGGCCACCGTATCCTTTACCGTAAGCCTGCTGTTTTCTGGGAGCTCAAGCTCCGAAAGCTCATGTTCCGAAAGCGAAAGGTAGTTTCTTCCCGCCTTTGCATAATTGGTCATCAAAAATTCCACTATCTCTGACGACACTATTATATCTGCTCCACCTTCATTTACAAGGATATCTCCAATCTTGCTCCTGCTCACGCCAAGTCCTGTAAGGGAACCGAGGTAATCACCATGCCTTAGCGCTTTGCCGCCTTCCTTGGTCTTAACCCTGATGACCTTTAGAGCATCCTTTGATGCATCCTCGAGGCTCACATAGTCTGGCAGACAGAACATTAACACTCTCTCTGCATCTTCATAACCACCAAAAAATACAATTTCTACATCAAATCTCCCTTTTCCCCTAATATAATTACTTGCAACAGAATGTTCGTGGGGATCTAGAAAATCGCTATAGGTCAGCATGTACTTTTCGCTAGCGCCTTTGATTTTGTCTTCAATTTTACCTAAAAAAATTCGATCCTCTTTCATATATATTATTATATACAATATTGTGATATATGCCTACTGTTTTAGAAAACTTATATTCTCGGCTCTATTTGTGATATAATAGGTCTTTAAGGAGTAAGATAATGAAGTTTGATTTACACTGCCACATCAAAGGTGGTTCAATAGATTCAAGTATAGATATAGATGAATATGTAAACATCCTGAGGAGCAAAGGCTTTGGTGGAATGCTTGTCACAGATCACGATTCCTATAAGGGCTTTAACGCCTGGGAAAGCGAGGGTCAGAAATTTGACGACTTCGCAGTACTAAAAGGCATTGAATACGATACAAGGGACGCTGGTCACTTCATTGTCATCATGCCAGAAGGCGTTGAGAATAAGCTTCTCACAATTCGCGGAATGTCACTAAGGCAGCTCATTAATGTCGTTCACTCTGGTGGTGGTATACTCGGTGCTGCCCATCCTTTCGGAGCAAAGGCTGCAAGTGCAATGTTTTGCCGCAAGGTAAGGCGAAATCCCGACATTTTTAAGAAGTTAGATTTTCTTGAGGGCTTTAATACATGTGAAGCCAAGGAAGCAAACGACAAGGCTGTTGCGCTCGCAAAGAAGTATGCACTTCCGTGTACTGGAGGTTCAGACTCCCACAATAAGGCGCATGTAGGCAAGGGCTTTACAGATTTTTCATCCCCTATCAAAAACAATAACGACCTGATCAAGAGCATTAAGGCCAACGAAATCACAAGCTTTGGCGGTGTTGAGCGTGAGTTTCTCATGAGGCATATTCTCAAGCATAGCTTTCCAGCGACCTGGGGATTTAGAGCCTTTAACCGCAGTATTGGGCTTGCCTATGTTTTTCGCAGAAGGCCTTATCTGTCAAAGCTAAAGTCTAACAAATAAGTATTGAAATCAACTCACATTCGGTGTAATCCGCTTGTGAGTTTTCTCTTTTTTTGATACAATTATGGAGATTAATATTATTTGGAGACTATTATGAACGTGAACAAAGTAAAACCAAACGGATTGGCGCTTCTGCCTATCATAGTCTTTCTGATTCTCTTCATCGGCGTCGGTGTTGTTCAGAAAGATTTCTACTCGATGCCAGCAGTCATTGGTTTTTTGATTGCACTTGCTGTCGCTTTTTTGCAGACCAGAGGCATCAGCTTTAATGAGAAAATTTCCATCATAGCTAAGGGCGTAGGCGATGACAACATTATCACGATGTGTTTAATCTTCCTAGTTGCGGGTGCTTTTTCTGGAAGCGTTTCTGCTGCAGGCGGAGTTAACAGCACGGTTAACCTAGGCCTTTCTCTGCTTCCACCTGGCATTGCAGTAATAGGACTTTTCATCATCGGCTGCTTCATATCCATTTCGATGGGGACCTCCATGGGTACCATAGCTGCCCTTGCTCCTATTGCAATGGGTATCAGCGAAAAGACGAACTTTCCTATAGCTATCTGCATAGGTGCCGTAGTTTCTGGCGCTATGTTTGGTGATAACCTTTCAATGATTTCTGATACTACTATTGCAGCAGTAAGAACTCAAGGCTGTGACATGAGAGATAAGTTCCGTAAGAACTTTTTGATTGTCCTACCTGCTGCTATTGCAACTATAGCCATTCTTTTCTTCATGACAAGAGGCGCACACTTCACAGTGTCTAAGGATCTTGACTACAATATATTCCAGGTAATTCCATACATTCTTGTACTGGTTACTGCACTCATAGGACTCAATGTTTTCATAGTTCTCATCTGTGGCATTACATTCTCAGTAATTGCAGGCCTTGCTACTGGCGCAATGAAGGTCTCCCAGATTTTCACTTCTATGGGTGAGGGTGCTACAGGAATGTACGATATCACAGTTATTTCCATTTTAGTTGCTTGCATAAGCGCTCTTGTTAAATATAACGGTGGCTTTGCTTTCATTCTCGAAAACATTCATAAGCACATACATTCATACAAAGGTGCCGAGTTTGGCGTTGCTGCTCTTGTTGGTCTCATCGACTGCGCTACTGCAAATAACACTGTAGCTATCGTAATCGCAGGTCCTATCGCCAAAGAAATTTCTGATGATTACAGCATTGAACCTGCGAGAACAGCTTCTCTTCTTGATATGTTTGCATCTGTATTTCAGGGTATAATACCTTATGGAGCTCAGCTGCTTTCTGCAGCAAGCCTGACTGGGCTATCGAGCTTTGATATAATGCCATACCTGTTCTATCCATATCTGATGGCGATTTGCGGCATTGTAAGCATTATCATATCAAAGAAGAAGTTAGGAAAAGCATAAATGCTCAATTTTACAGATAATCCAAAAAATAAATACGATATTGTCATTGTTGGCGCTGGCCCTGCTGGCGCCACTTTTGCACGTGAGGTTTCAGGAAGCGGATACTCAGTCTTGCTTATCGACGGTCAGGATTTGATAGGTAATAAGCCATGTGGCGGTCTTCTTGCCCCTGACGCCCAAAAATTGATGGCTCACAGGGATTTTGTTCTCCCAAAGGATATTCTTGTCGACCCACAGATTTTCTCGGTTAAAACGATAGATCTTGGCTCAGGATACATTTGTAATTATCAGAGATACTATCTTAATATGGATAGACGTGCCTTTGATAACTTTCTGCTAACGCTGATTCCTGATGATGTGACTAGAATAAACGCAAAGCTAATCAAAGCCGAAAGAAACAGCGATGGATTTAGCCTAAGTATATCAGATGCAAATAAAGCCAGACACGAGATAGATTGCAGATTCCTCGTAGGTGCCGATGGAGCTTCTTCAATCATTAGACGCAGATTCTTTGATAAAAAGATATACAAATACACAGCCATACAGCAATGGTTTAAAGGTAATGGCAAGGAAAGTCCCTACTATTCCTGCATTTTCGACAAGAAGACCAGCAGTGGATGCTCATGGACCATCCACAAGGACGGCTATGTGATATTCGGTGGATCCTTCGAATTGCACAATTGCAGGCAGGCTTTTGAAGAGCAAAAAAGGGGATTCGAAGAGTTTATGGGAATAAGCTTTGGTGAGCCACTAAAAACCGAAGCTTGTCTTGTTTGTAGCCCTAAACATCTATCTGATTTCGTAACTGGTTCAGACAATGTCTTCCTCATAGGCGAAGCTGCTGGTTTCATCAGCGCTAGCTCACTTGAGGGCTTCAGCTCAGCCTTTACAAGCGGAACCATGCTTGCTAAGGCCTTTATTAAAGGTGACGAAAACAAGATTGCCAAAACATATAGAAGGCTGACGCGTCCACTGAGATTTAAATTAAGGCGCAAGATTTTTAAACACGACATCATATTTAATCCAGTACTGCGCAAACTCATAATGAAAACAGGCATTACAGCAATAAAAGAAGACCGAAGCTGATTCGGTCTTTTGTTTTGCGCTCATGCGACAAAAGAGCTCCGCTTTCGCGGAGCTCTTTGATTATCTGCTATTAGTCAGCTTAAAACTAGAGTTTATTTCTCTGGCTCGTAGCTTTCCTTTAGTGCCTGGAAGTGTTCGTATCTTTCCTTAGCTAGCTTCTCAGCATCTTCGAATAGCTGTTCAGCTCTCTCTGGGAATCTCTTTGTTAGAGAATCGTAACGAACTTCGCTCATGATGAAGTCTCTGTAGCTTTCTGTAGCAGGCTTGCTGTCAATCATAAGTGGGTTCTTACCTTCCTTAGCTAGATCAGGATTGAATCTGAGTAGGTTCCAGTAGCCTGAGTTTACAGCACGCTTCATCTCATCCTGCGCCTTGTTCATACCATTCTTTAGACCGTGGTTGATACATGGAGAGTATGCGATGATTAGTGATGGTCCATCATATGCCTCAGCCTCTCTGATTGCATCTAGAGTCTGCTTCTGGCTAGCACCCATAGCGATCTGAGCTACGTAGATGTAGCCGTAAGCCATAGCGATCTGAACCATATCCTTCTTCTTTACTGCCTTACCTGAAGCAGCGAACTTAGCTACAGCACCTAGTGGTGTTGACTTTGATGACTGTCCACCAGTGTTTGAGTATACCTCAGTATCAAATACCATGATATTGATGTTCTCTCCACTTGCTAGAACGTGGTCTACACCGCCGTAACCGATATCGTATGCCCATCCGTCACCACCGAAGATCCACATTGATGGCTTGATTAGCATTTCTTTGTTATCTACAACGTACTGAGCATCTTCGTTGTTAGCTGCGATCTTTTCGCAAGCTTCTAGAAGTGCCTTACCTGTTGTCTCTGCACCTTCAGCATCTTCCATTGCATCAACCCATGCTGTTGCAACGTCGCCAAGCTCTGCAGCTAGTCTTGTAGCAACTGTCTTAAGCTCGTTACGTCTAGCCTTCATTGAAACTGCCATACCGAATCCGAACTCAGCGTTGTCCTCGAATAGGGAGTTAGCCCATGCTGGACCTCTTCCTTCAGCATTTACTGTGTAAGGTGTGCTTGGTAGTGAGTTACCCCAAATTGATGAGCAGCCTGTAGCATTTGCAATGAACATTCTGTCACCGAATAGCTGTGTGATCAGCTTAGCATATGGAGTTTCTCCGCATCCTGGGCAAGCTCCTGAGAACTCAAGAAGTGGCTGCTTGAACTCAACGCCCTTAACTGTGTTCTCCTTGAATGGAACTTCCTTAGGTGTAACGTTATTGAATAGGTGGTTGTACTTCTCCTGTGAAACTGAAACGATCTCGTCGTTAACAGCGTTCATAACAAGAGCCTTGTTAGGAGCTGGACAAGTCTGAGCACATGATCCGCAGCCTGTGCAGTCTAGTGCTGAAATACCCATTGTGTACTTCTTGTTCTCGTCCTTGCCACCCTTGAACTCAGCATAGTCACCGTTTGTTCCTGCTAGCTCAGCTTCGCCTTCGATTACGAAAGGTCTGATTACGCCGTGAGGACATACATATGCACACTGGTTACACTGGATACAGTTATCCTTGTTCCATACAGGAATATCAGTAGCGATACCTCTCTTCTCGAATGCAGCTGTTCCGTTAGGTACAAGTCCTGTTGGAGTGTCGAGGAATGTTGATACTGGGATTGAATCTCCATCCATGTGAGCATATGGGTAAAGAACCTTATTGAGGTAGTCTGTCTGTAGCTGGTCGCGTCCAACAAATGGAATAGGTGCAACGTCAGCTTCACATGTTGCCCATGCTGCAGGTACGTCAACCTTGTGAACTCTCTCGATACCTGCGTCAACAGCAGCGATGTTCATGTTAACAACGTTTTCGCCCTTCTTGCCATATGTCTTTCTGATAGCGTCCTTCATGTAGTTTGCTGCTTCCTCGATAGGAATGATGTTAGCAATCTTGAAGAATGCTGCCTGAAGTACTGAGTTAGTTCTTCTTGCACCAAGACCGATTTCCTTAGCAATTGATACAGCATCACATGTGTATAGGTTGATGTTGTTCTTTGCAATGTACTGCTTCATTGATGCTGGAAGATGTGACTCTAGTTCAGCGTCTGACCATGTGCAGTTTAGTAGGAAGCTTCCGCCTGGCTTAACGTCCTCAACCATCTTGTATAGGTTTACATATGCTTCGTTATGACATGCAACAAAGTCAGCCTGCTTTACGTAGTAAGTTGACTTGATTGGCTTGTCACCGAAACGTAGGTGAGAAATTGTTACACCGCCTGACTTCTTGGAGTCATACTGGAAGTAAGCCTGTACCTTCTTATCTGTGTGGTCACCGATAATCTTTACGCTGTTCTTGTTAGCACCAACTGTACCGTCTGCACCAAGTCCCCAGAACTTACATGCAACTGTTCCTGCAGGTACTGTGTCAGGATAGCGTGATGGTGTGAGTGATAGATGTGTAACATCGTCATTGATTGACAATGTGAACTCTTCTTTTCTGTTGTCTGCCCAAAGGTTCTCATATGCAGCAAGAATGTCTCCTGGCTGAACGTCCTTTGAACCTAGTCCGTAACGACCACGTGTCATTACGCAGTTTTCGAACTTAGTGCCCTTAAGAGCTGCTACCATATCTAGGTATAGAGGCTCTGCAAGTGCGCCTGGTTCCTTTGTTCTGTCGAGAACTGCAATCTTCTCAACTGTCTCTGGCATTACTGCAAGAAGGTGCTTAGCTGAGAAAGGTCTGTATAGGTGAACCTCGATGATACCAACCTTCTTGCCTTCTGCTGTAAGCATATCTATTACTTCTTCAGCAGCATCGCAAACTGAACCCATAGCTACTAGGATTTCTGTTGCATCTGGAGCACCATAGTAGTTGAATAGCTTGTAATCTGTTCCAAGCTTCTCGTTAACCATGTTCATGTACTTCTCTACGATAGCTGGTGTCTCGTTATAAACTCCGTTGCTAGCTTCTCTGTGCTGGAAGTATGTTTCTGGCTGCTCTGCTGAACCCATGCTGTGTGGGTGTGCTGGATGAAGTGCACTAGCTCTGAAACGCTTAACAGCTTCCCAGTCTACCATTGACTTAAGGTCATCGTAATCCCACATCTCGATCTTCTGGTTCTCATGTGATGTTCTGAAACCATCGAAGAAGTGAAGAACTGGAAGGCTTCCGCCTATAGCTGCAAGGTGAGCAACAGCTGCAAGGTCCATTACCTGCTGTACGCTGTTTGACGCTAGTAGTACGAAACCTGTCTGACGTACTGCCATAACGTCTGCCTGATCACCAAAGATTGACAGAGCATGTGTTGCAAGAGCTCTTGCTGATACATGGAATACTGCAGGAGTATGCTCACCTGCTAGCTTGTACATGTTTGGAATCATGAGCAAAAGTCCCTGTGAAGCAGTGAATGTTGTTGTGTAGGAACCTGCTGCAACTGCACCGTGAACGGCACCTGCTGCACCACCTTCTGACTGCATCTCTACGATATGCACCTTTTCACCAAAGATGTTCTCTCTTGCGTCAGAAACCCACTCATCCATACTTTCTGCCATAGGTGAAGATGGAGTAATTGGATAGATAGCAGCAACTTCTGTAAACGCATATGCTACGTGTGCAGCAGCTGTGTTACCATCCATTGTCTTAAGTTTTCTCATGTGGATATCTCCCTCCTGAATTATATAAACACTATAATACAATTAACTTTGTATACACTTTTATATTACTCTCTGATTCAATCAAAGTCAACAATCCAAATAAAGATTAGTTTTCACTAACCGTGTTTTTTTAAAGATACCTTTTGCCTAGATAGATAAGTATCTATATGCTGAAATATAAAAATCGGCACGCTTTAACGGATTGTCAAGTATGCCGATTATTTCAACTAATTCTATATGCTTTGACTATGGCAAAGATTTGCTTTACTCTTCTTCCATCGCCTTCATATCAGGTGCGAAGATTAGCTTACATCCTGTTGCAGCTTGGATGTCTTCCTTAGTGAAGTCAGGGTGAAGTTCTGTTACTACAAGCCCCTCTGGTCTAACTTCCATAACACCCATCTCTGTGATGATCATGTCAACAACCTTCTCTGCTGTTAGAGGAAGTGTGCACTGCTCAAGAATCTTGTGGTTACCCTTCTGAGTGTGTGTCATCGCAATGATAACCTTCTTAGCTCCAACTACAAGGTCCATAGCTCCGCCCATTCCAGCAACCTTCTTGCCAGGAACAATCCAGTTCGCTAGGTCTCCGTTAGGTGCTACCTGCATAGCGCCAAGAACTGTAGCATCAAGGTGTCCACCACGGATGATACCAAAGCTAGTAGCCGAATCAAAATAGCTTACCCACGGAACTACTGTTACATATGTTCCTCCTGAGTCAATGTTATCTACATCTGCATCTGCAATATCATTAATAACTGAGTTAAGTCCTGCAAATCCATTTTCTGAGTGAAGTGTTACTGTAACATTTTCTGGTACGAACTGTGGAACCATTGTTGGAAGACCGATACCGAGGTTTACAACATCTCCATCATGAAGTTCTTTTGCTACTCTCTTAGCAATTCTTGCTTTTATATCTGCCATTTTGGTTCTCCTTCCACTACATAATCAACCGGAACTCCGGAAGCCTGGAATGTATCAGGATCTACTTCTCCGATCTCAACAAGCTTTTCTGTTGCTACGATTACCTTATCTGCAGCTCCTGCCATTATATAGTTGTAGTTCTTAGTTGCCTTGCTGCACATAAAGTTACCAAATCTATCACATATGGAAGCTCTGCATAGAGCGTAATCAGCACGAAGAGGTCTTTCTAGAAGATACTTCTTGCCATCGATCTCTATTACCATCTTGTCCTTGCCTAGCTCGTCCTTCTCTGTCTCCATTGGTGTACCAAGTCCTGTTGGTGTAAGTACGCCACCGAGTCCAAAGTTAGCTGCTCTGATCTTCTCAGCAAGTGTTCCCTGTGGAACAAGTGTATAAGTTAGAGTACCCGCTGCGAACTGCTCGTTAAGTCTTGGGTTAACACCTAGATGGGAAGCTATGATATGGTCAACCATGCCATGCTCTAAAAGCTTACCAATTCCTCTTGGTGTCTTACCAGGTCCATTTGCTGGCTGTCCCTCTGCAAGTCCGCCGTCGTTACCGATTACTGTAAGATGCTTAACGCCCTTTCTTACGAGCGCGTCCATAAGTATCTCAGGTGAACCGGTTCCCAGAAATCCTGAGACCATAATCGTCATACCGTCTTCAATTCCGGCTACTGCTTCGTCAGCAGTTATTACTTTGTTAATTGACATTTCTAAATCACCTTTCTTTATAATGTTCACTTCGAATATTATAGCACAAAATCAGCCACAATTCAATGAAGTTCACGGATTGCGGCCAATATTTGCGTTCTATTTTGTGATGAAAATCATTAGACTATATCAGTCCTATAATCAAGAATCCACCGCATACTACAAGTGCTGTAAAGAGCAATGTAATTATGCAATATCCCATAATGTCACGAGCTGATAGTCCTGCGATTCCTAGAGCTGGAAGAGCCCAGAATGGCTGAATCATATTTGTCCAAGCATCACCCCATGCGATAGCCATACCTGTGATAGCTGGGTCTACGCCAAGAGCCTTTCCTGCTGGCATCATGATAGGGCCCTGAACTGCCCACTGTCCGCCACCTGATGGAACAAAGAAGTTGACTATACCAGCCGATAGGAATGTGAATAGTGGGAAGGTAACCTCTGTTGCGATTGAAACGAAGAAGTTACTGATTACTGAAGCTAGTGACTGTCCTGTTCCGCCTTCTGCAAGCTTGAATACCATCATTCCCATGATTCCTGCATAGAATGGAAACTGAAGTATGATTCCTGCTGATCCTTGGGTTGCAGAGGTTATAGCTCTAACGTAAGCAATTGGTGTCTTATGGCAAGCTATACCTAAGATTAGGAACATGAAGTTTACTGTATTTAGTGTGATATTGAATCCGTTGTGTGCAAAGTAAAGAACCAGATAAATCACACCTGCAAGTACGATAATAGCTGAAGGAATGAAGCTCTGCTCAATCTTTTCAGCAGGTGTCTCTGGCTTCTTAAATACTGTTACATCATCTACAAGTAAGTTAGGGTCAACAGTGATAGTCTCGTCTGGAGATGGATGCATCTTAGCATTGATAAATGGTAAGAACAAAAGAATTATACCAACCATGATTAAGTTATATGGTGCAAAGATTGTGTGTGCTGTTGAGATAGCGTCAGAAACCGCACCACCTGTAGCTAGTTGAAGTGCATCCTTTCCTGGTGTTGCAAGCGCTAGAGGAATTGATCCCGAAAATCCTGCATGCCAGATTACAAATCCCGAGTAAGCTGAAGCAATTAGAAGTCTGTAGTCTACGCCTTTAACCTGTCTTGCAATTTCCTTTGCAAGGATGGCACCAACTACGAGACCAAAGCCCCAGTTAATCCAGCAAGCTATAAGTGAGAAGAACGTTACAACAACGATACCCTGTGTAGGCGACTTTGCAATACTTGCAATAGTTGCAACGATTCTCTTAACTACTGGTGCATTAGCAAGCGCACTTCCAAGTACGAGTACCAAAGCCATCTGCATTGAGAATGCGAGTAGATTCCAAACACCTACACCCCATCCTAGCTCAATCACCTGAAAAGGAGTTGCTCCAGTTGCAGGAATAGCTGCGACAAAAACGATAATAGTTAGGACAATACAGAAGATAAATGGATCAGGTAGAAATCTGTTTACCAAGTGTACACATCCGTTAGTAAATTTCTTAAACATCTTGTCCTCCTATGATTTAAGAATTGGATTAAAAAACAATTACAATTTAATTATATTCCCGCAATTTTGTGTAGTCAAGATTTTCCCTTATTTGAAACTTTTGCATTTATTTGATTACAAAGCGTAATGAACAATAATAGACCTCAACTGTGCTATATTCATCAAAAAAGGAAATATCCCGAGGACAAGCCTCGGGATATTGGTTTGGTACTTATATAATTATATTATAGGTTATAATTACTTACTTTCTTGAAGCGATGTCAGCCTTATCCTGCCAACCTCTCTTCTGTACTTCCTGCATGATGTATGACATTACATGCTCTGCATACTTTCCTGGACCGAATCCAGCATCGTAACCTAGCTCCTGTGCTAGCTCGTGAGAGATACGAGGTCCACCACATGTCATGATGATTTTATCTCTAAGACCTTCAGCTTCAACAAGCTCGATCATCTTTGTTAGATTCATGATGTGGATATCCTTCTGAGTTACAGTCTGTGAAACGAGAATTGCATCTGCATTTACTTCCTTTGCTTTTGCAATAAGCTCTTCGCAAGGAACCTGTGAACCCATGTTGTATGCTACAACGTTCTTAAATCTCTCAAGACCGAAGTGTCCATGGAAGCCCTTCATCTGGATAATAGCGTCGATACCTACTGTATGAGCATCAGACTCAATTGATGCACCAACTACTACAATGTCTCTTCCTATGTTTTCGCCAATCCACTCACCGCACTCAACTCTGTCAAGAACGTTACCCTCAACCTTAGGAACTTTGATTGCTGTGTAGTCGATTGTCTGCTGAGCTGAACCGTAAACTACGAAGAATGTAAATCCAGGTGCTAGCTCGTGATAATATGTTACGCTAGGCTCGTCAAATCCTAACTTCTTTACATACTGCTTTGCGCATTCCTCAGCTTCTTCACCATAAGGTACAGGAAGTGTGAATGCCATTTCTACTTTACCGTCGTTTAGGGTATCACCGTAAGGCTTTACCTTTGTTAGATCGCCAGTTGTCTGTACTGTGTTTTCTGCCATTTTCATAACCTCCTTATCCTTACTCATGATCCATAAATAAATCTATGAATGGGTTGAAGTAGTTTTCACCTCTTGTAGTTACACCTGCAAGACCGTGTCCGCCGTCTTTTGGACGCTTAACTCCACCGAAAATACCTTTTTCGATAGTTGTGAAAAGTCCTTCCTGTTCAACTTCTGCAAGTAGCTTGTCAGCCTTCTTGAGAACTTCCTGAGCACGAGTCTGGATAATTCCGTCCTTCTTGAACTCAACTTCATCACCGATGTCCTTACAGTTGTTGAAAATGTACTGAGCATTTTCGATTGAAAGATATCTATCGTGCATATGAGGTGTGTGAATAGCCTCTGTAAGCATTCCCTGCAAGAGCAGTGACTGCTTTGACCAGATTGCAACTAGGTTGAAGAGCGCATCCTGAATGTGGCCCATGAAGATGTTACCTGTCATGAACTTTGTAGGTGGCATGTACTTAAGTCTTGCCTTAGGGAAGATTTCTCTTGCCATGATAGCCTGTGAAAGCTCAAGAAGGAATCCATTCTCTGTCTTAGGATCCATCTCAAATGCGTGACCAAGACCCATCTGCTCTTCTGAAATGTTTGCAAGTACAGCAAACTGTTCATTTATAAACTGTGATGCGGTTACTGTGTGTGCCGCCTCGATAGCGTCGTCTGTAGTTAAATAGTTATCCTCACCTGAGTTAAAGATGATTCCGCAGTATCCGATGATAACTCTGGACATGAACTGGTCAACTAGTGTTCTCTGCATGTTGATGTCACGGAATAGGATACCGTAAATAGCGTCGTTAAGCATTACATCAAGTCTCTCTAGTGCACCCATAGCTGCAATCTCTGGCATGCACATACCTGATGAGTAGTTACACAATCTAATATATCTGCCAACTTCTTCTCCAACTTCATCAAGAGCCTTTCTCATGATTCTGAAGTTCTCCTGTGTAGCGTATGTTCCACCGAATCCCTCAGTTGTTGCTCCATATGGAACGTAGTCGAGAAGTGACTGAGCTGTTGTTCTGATTACAGCGATAATGTCTGCACCCTGTCTAGCAGCAGCCTGTGCCTGAAGAACGTCCTCGTATATGTTACCTGTAGCTACGATAACATATAGATAAGGTTCTGGACCTGATCCAATTCTGTCGAGATATTCCTGACGCTTTGCCTTCTGCATATCGATTCTCTCGAATGTCTTTTTGATTGATGGCTTGAGTGCTTCAGCGGCCTCCTCAACTGTACAGGTAGGAAGCTTTGTTACGTCTAGCTTACCCTCTGACATCTCTTCAGCGATAGTCTGAGGATCCTTGCCTGTCTGTACTATTGCATTACCAATCCAATATGCCACACCTGTCGATAGAACGCCTGCGTCCTTAAGCTGATCTACTACGACGTTAGGTAGTGGAGTGTCAACATCATCAACGCCGTCTACTCCCAAAAGTCTGAGAATTGTTCTCTCTGTTGACACAGTTGTGTGTCTTGAGATAAATTCCTGCATATCCTTGGCAATGTTAGCAGCATGATTTCTGGCACTTGCAACAACATCAAAGTCAAGATTTAGTTTGCTTTTCATCTTTTTTCTCCTTATTGATATATTTCTTCGCTCCTTCTATTATCTCCGCGCTGATTCCTAGCATCTTTGCAATATTTAGAGCGTCCTTAGGAACTGAACCGTTTTTGCCGACCTCGAAAAGTCGGTAATCCATGTACTTGGATATAATGTTTATCCTGTCTTTTCTTTTTGCGTACTTAATCTCTCTATCGAGAAGATCAAAGTCCACATCTGCAAGCCCTCTGACCTGCATATTTATAACACCCTCCCTTTCGCTCACAGTCTCAAAGTGAGTCGTTATAAGCGATATGTAAGGTTTTGTTATCAAATAATCTACAACCGATTTCGTTAGAGCAAGACCTTCGATTGGATTTGTTCCACTCGCTATCTCATCTATCAAAATGAGAGATCTGTCCTTGCTGTGATCAAAGATTTCCTTGAGCTCCTCCATCTCAGATCCGAATGATGAAAGTCCTCTTTCCACTGATTGACTATCACCTATTAGCATCTGCATGTAGTTTGAAAGTCCAATCTTTGCCCTCTTTGCTGGAACGAAGAACCCGTACTGCGAGAGGATTGCTATCTGCCCAGAAAGCTTTAGGGAAATCGTCTTTCCGCCCATGTTGGCACCCGTTATACAGGTTACGCCATCCTTTAGTGAAATCGATACTGGGCAGTATTCCTTGCCCTTATTCATCAAAATTTCCTCAACCTGTAGATTCCTGCCTTCATCGAACTCTATTACATGTTCCTTGACAATCTCTGGTCTTACAAGATTTCTCTTTATTGAGAATAGTCCCTTGGCAAGCGCCAGTTCAAACTCTCCCATTATGTCACAGTTCTTGAGAAGAATGTTTCTGTACTCTCCGATTTTCTTCGATAGTATTTCTGCTATTCTTTCCTCTTCAGCCTCGATTTTGTCGTTGAGCGCTTCCATGCTCTGGGTTATCTTGAACACCTCTTCGCTAGGTCTTAGCTTAAAGGTTATGCTCATGTAATCCTGGTCAACCTCTTCGAGTTCCTTGAGACCTTTAATCTTTTCTAAGTCTGGGTGGGACCTTGCTACGACTATGTCAAACTTCGGTGTAAGCTGTACGCCTTGTTCTCTTCGCAGTTCTTCCCTCGATTTCTTCTGAACTCTTCTTATCTCAAGCTCCAGCTCTCGCTTTTCCTTTCGGTAAGAAGCCAGCTCCTCGCTGAACTCATCGTATATGTAGAAGGTGTTCATCCTGTCTTTTCTTGGGTCGAGAATGTCTAAGAGTTCCTCGGTATCCTCAAGAAAATATCTCTCAGGAATCTTTGCCTCTTTGATAGCTTCACTATCTGCTAAGCTTGTCTCAGCTGCCTCCTCGTCACTACCAGCCTTTGCCTGTGAAACACATCCGCAGGCCGGCCTATATGCTACGATTTCTCTCTCCTTGGTTATCTTTAGGAGTCTTCTCATCTGAAGGAGCAAAGACTTTACTTCGAAAATCTCCACAACCGATAGAACGCTATTTTCACTTCTTTCTATGGTTCCTGTGGAATCCTTTAGCTCCATGTAGATTTCTTGAATCTTGTCCTTTAGCATCGGATAAGCTTTGATGAAATCCACTATATCCTGAATCCTGTCAAGCTCCTCATTCAGCAGCTGTTCATCTCCGGGATAAAACGGCCTCGTAGCTTTTAGTTTTTTCTTTCCGAAGGGTGAGATTACATCGAGCTTCAGCATCACATAATCGAGACCTGTCTCAGCCTTGGTCTTCAGATTTGCTAATCTTTTGTTTGCTCCGTTTTGCATATCTACATCCTCACATCAATCACCGGAATATCTGGGATAGCTTCCTTCATCGCCTCTAATAGGCTTCTGTTATCAAAGGTATATCCCGCCGGTGCCCATGGATTGACAGTTATAAGGGCGATTTCTATCTTATTTAGGACAGATACCCTAAAGCCCCTCTTTCGGAGCTTTCCCCAATCCATAGGATTTATGAATATCTTAGTCGGATCCTTGAGAACGAATCTGACCTGTTTTAGCTTCTTTGTGCTTATATCTGAAATTACGCTGTTTGTAAAAGCACCTGGGATGAAGACAAACTCGGTATCCTCTTCGATTGCCTCGTCTATGTGTCTAGCTGCCCCAAGTCCAGTGAGAAGGTCAAGCTTCTTAACCTCTCCGCTCTTACTTATGGTCATAATCTTGTCTTCGTGTTTATAAGATTCTATCGCATCCCTGTAAATTCCATCCTCAAGCTCATCTATTGAGTAGAGGTTTACAACATGCGCGGTTTCCTCGACAACCTTGTTCATCTTTCTTGAGATGACAGCTCCTGTCGCAAGGATTATCGCATCCGAAGTATCCGGAGATGCTATTGTTTTTCTGTCGATTGCGCCATCTATCAAAACCATATCGCAGCCTTCATTTAGCATATCCTGACAAAGCATTTTCTGCTCAGCATTGATAACAGGTCCTGCGACCTGAACGTATCCTGCGGATTTTACCCTGCAAATCAAAAGGGTTCCTATCGCTGTTGAATACTTGGTTTCTTTGACTACCTCTAGTCCGGCGTCTGACATGTCGTATAAGAACGACGGTACTGCCACGAGCGTATCCTCATCGAGGTAAACTCTAGGCTTTTCGGTTCCGGTTACAAGGTCCTCAGTCTCTCCGTCACGTCCGGTCGACGTAATACCCAGCATGACTCCCTCGTCCATCGCCTCTTCAATCAGGTAATTGAGGGCAGTGGTCTTGCCTGCATTTTTGGACATTCCCACTATGGATAAAGTCTTATATTTTTGTGATAAGTCATATATCAATCCCATATCAATTCCTTAATATCTAATGTATGGGGGACCGAAGCCCCCCATATTAAATTTAACATATTGCGAGAACTAGTGCTTGTTTCTCTCGTGTCTTGCAAGGTTAGCAGGCTCCATTGACTTAATCTGTAAGCCTTCTCCAAGTGCTGATACACCTGAAACCTTGATACCTTCCTTACCGTTTCTGTAGTTGAAGTTGCACTTAACCTCTGGCAAGCGTGGCTGTGTATAAGTTGTGATAACACCCTCGTAGTTTCTGAGAATGATCTTATCAGGTGTCTCTGAAATTACGTACTGTGGCATTACTGGAGTCTTACCACCACCGCCTGGAGCGTCGATTACGAATGTTGGAACGCAGTATCCTGAAGTATGTCCTCTTAGACCTTCCATGATCTCAAGTCCCTTAGCCATTGTTGTTCTGAAGTGCTCGATACCAACTGATAGGTCGCAGATGTAGATGTAGTAAGGTCTTACTCTGTTCAAAACTAGCTCGTGAACAAGGTCCATCATGATTGACTTATCGTCGTTGATACCTCTTAGGAGTACGCTCTGGTTTCCTAGTGGAACACCTGCGTCAGCAAGCTTTCTCAAAGCTTCCTTAGCGTCAGCTGTGATTTCCTGTGGGTGGTTGAAGTGTGTGTTTAGCCAGATTGGGTGATATTTCTTAAGCATGTTTACGAGCTTGTCTGTTATTCTCATTGGCATAACAACTGGTGTTCTTGAACCAATTCTAACAATCTCAACATGGTCAATCTTTCTAAGTTCGCTGATGATGTATTCTAGGGTATCATCCTCAACAAGAAGAGCATCTCCACCTGATAGAAGTACGTCTCTAACTTCTGGAGTCTTCTTGATGTATGCAATACATGCATCTATATCTTCTCTTGATCTAGCACCGTCAGTTTCACCTGCAAGTCTTCTTCTTGTGCAGTGTCTGCAGTACATTGAGCACTGGTCTGTGATGAGGAATAGAACTCTGTCTGGATATCTGTGTGTTAGTCCAGGAGCTGGTGAGTCTGCGTCCTCGTGAAGTGGGTCAGCATCGTCAGCAGGTGATCTGTGCATCTCCAAAAGTGTTGGAACAGCCTGCATTCTTACTGGGTCTGTTGGATCGTCTGGATCCATGATTGAAGCGTAGTAAGGTGTGATACCAACTCTGAAACCGCCGATAACCTTCTCGATCTCAGCTCTTTCCTTCTCTGTTAGGTTAACAACCTTAGCGATATCTTCTACTGTTGAGAGTCTGTGTGAAACCTGCCAGTGCCAGTCGTTCCACTGCTCTTCTGTTACATCCTTAAATAATGGAATATCTTTCCAATTTCTAAGTGCCATGATTTTCTCCTTTTCATTCATAGGTTAGCCTGTGAAATTTTTAATCCGAGATGGAGTAGTCATCACCCCACCTCGCAATAGTCATTTTGGGTCTATCAAAGCTTGATAACACTTTGATAGGATTGATAGTATTCTATAAGTACTTGTTTGCTATTAAGCGTACATCTCGTTGAATAGCTTTCTTAGTCCTTCGTGCTCTCTTAGAACCTGAAGTGTGATCTCAGCGTGTCCAGCTGTGTAGCCGTTACCGATGATCATGTCAACGTCCTTACCAACACCCTCAGCACCAAGAGCAGCCTTAGTGAAGCTTGTTGCCATTGAGAAGAAGTAAACTAGACCCTTGTCCTTTGTGCAAAGGATTGAAGCCATCTCTGTGTTTTCGATGTTTACACAGTTGATAACAAGGTCACAAAGCTCTCCATTTGTAAGCTCCATAACCTTCTCGTACATTCCAACTGCATCTGTAGCATCGTGGTGGAAGTATGCATCAGCTAGGTCTAGCTCACGAGCTCTATCCTCTGATCTCTGTGATCCAGCAGCGCAGATAACCTGACCTGTAACACCAGCTCTCTTCTTTGCCTCGTATAGGCACATTAGACCTGACTTACCGCCGCCACCGATAACTAGAACCTTCATTCCTGGCTTTACTAGCTTAGCAGCCTGTGCTGGAGCACCAGCAACGTCAAGAGCGGAAAGAGCAAGTCCTTCTGGCATATCCTCAGGTAGCTTAGCGTAGATGCCGCTCTGGAATAGGATAGCGTGTCCCTTGATGTCAACCTGGTCGATAGCTGGTCTCATAGCTACGATCTCGTCGATTACAAGTGGTGTAAGTGAAAGTGAAACTAGTGTAGCAATCTTATCGCCAACCTTTAGGTCACCCTTCCACTCTGGTCCGATTTCTTCTACTGTTCCGATAAGCATTCCGCCTGAACCTGTCCATGGGTTCTTGTGCTTACCAGCCTTAGCAACGATACCAAGCATTGTTTCCTTTATCTTCTCGATATCTTCAGCAGTTAGATCATCTCCAGGCTTCTTTCCACAAGCGTGGTCACAAATTGATGTAAATGAAGCTGAGTCGATGTTTAGTGTCTGAACATTGATCTTAACTTCGTTGTCATAGATCTCCATATCGTTATCTATAACGTCAGCTGGCTGTGGTAGAACACCCTTTGGTGAAATTACTCTGTGAGTACCGTATGGATTACCCTTTTTCATATTAGCTTCCTCCTAAAAATTATAAAAATTTTAACTAACTTAATTTGGCGTATATAATGTAATATACATTCTCCATATATTATAAATCAGTCTCTATTTTTTTCTATATGCTTGACTGCGTGTATACAAGGATTTAACAAAAAAATAACAAGCGAATTAATTTCGGTTCGCATAAAATAGTGTGCGAACCATTTTATAATCATTTTTAATTAACGCTCGTTATTTTCTTGATTAGTAAGTTTAATTATTCCGTGTGTAGTTATATGTTGTATTTGTTTTTCTTGCGAACGAGCTGAGTCTGACTTATGCCTATCGCCTTTGCTGCCTTACGAGTTGACCCATATTTTTCTATGGCATGCTTGATTATATTCTTTTCAAAATTCTCGACCATAACCTGCATGTTGACCTCTTCCACTGCCATGCTCTCCTCACCTGAGTTCATTACATTCATATCAAAGACATCTGCGTGAAGCTCCCTCATGACGTCAAGCAGAGTTATCTCTTCACTTCTTGCTGCAATCATAAGCCTCTGAACTATGTTCTCAAGTTCCCTAGTGTTACCCGGCCACTCGCACTGTCCGAGGTAGTCAAGAGCATCTGTGTTTATAGCTCTTTTGATAGAAAAAACCTTGCCGTAGGCATCGAGGAAATGCTCGACCAAAACAGGAATATCCGAAGGTCTATCCCTCAAAGCTGGAACCCTAATTCTAACAACATTTAGTCTATAATACAGGTCTCTTCTAAATCCACCTGCGTCTATCAAATCCTCTAGCTCTCTGTTGCTTGCAGAAATGATTCTTACATTGAACTTAATCGGTTCCTGACCTCCGACTCTGAAGAACTCTCCATCCTGTATTACCCTCAAAAGTTTAGCCTGCATATCAGGTGGCAAATCGGCGATTTCATCGAGGAAAAGCGAGCCGTTGTCCGCAAACTCAAAGAATCCCTTTTTGCTCGTCTCAAGGCCTTTTGATTCGTCCTTCTCGACTCCGAAAAACTCAGCCTCAAGCATGGATGGTGCAATCGAAGCACAGTTCACTTTGATAAACGGCTGCATCTTTCTGTTGCTGTTCTTGTGAATTAGATTAGCAACCTTTTCCTTGCCGACACCAGTTTCTCCGGTAATCAAAACATTACAGTCGTACTTCGCAACGGTGAGCACCTCATCGATGACAACCGACATCGCATGACTCGTAAATACGAAGTCCTCCATTATGGTTTGGTTTACACCGCTAGCGTTCACGAATCTGCTCTTGGCTCCACCATAGGAAGAATCATCCTTTAGTCTGATGGTCGTCTCCTCTGCATTCTCTATATATGGTGCTAAGTCTTTTACAATCTCAATATCGAACTTGTCGTAAGCCTCGAGGTAACCATCTGCGCACCTTATGTCTAGCTGTCTGGATATCGCTTCTGTTATATATAGGGCGATGTTGTAGTTATTTATCAGGTTTGCGAAGATGACCGTTCCTCCACTCTTTGTTGCAAGAATGTTGATTGTCTCTGCACCCTGAATATCCGCGCAGTTGACCGAAAGATCAAAGGCAGAATCGCCGTCGATATCAGCTATGCACTCAAGCGGCTTGAGGATATCCACATAGTGGACCTCTGTGAAAACCTTCTTAATAAGCTGGTTGATTCCCTCTCCCTTGAGCACCATATCCGTCTTGTGATCTAGCAGACAGATAACCTCTGCATCTTCTCTTGCTACCTTGCGTATCGCAAAGCCAAAAAGAAGATTTGATAGAAGGTTATTACCAACAACGAGGAACTTTCTCTTGCCGACAGCTGTACTGCTTATTCTGTAGATTGTTCCAGATTCGTTGAAGGTGAACATCAAAAGCTTTAGCGGCAGCCCCTGAGGCCTTCTTATTATCGGCACATCATTTGGCAAAATGCAGTAGCCCTCTGCCTCTATCTGTCCGAAGGACTTATCTATGGAAGTAATCTTATCTATATATAGCGGAAGTGATGTCAGCGAAGCATTACATATAACCTCGTCACCAACCTTAAATCCCTTGAGATTTTCGTGTTCAGACCCTATCTCACTGACCACGCCGTAAAGCATTCCGCCTGTGTCTGTAACAGGATTGTGGAGCTTACCCCTTCGGATAACTATGTCCATTATCTTCTGCTTAATCTTTTGATCGTTGTCGTTTGCCTCAAGGCAGATTTCCTTAAAGCTGGTTCCCTCTATATGAATTCTCCTGATATCTATACGAATCTCATCAGGAAATATATTGTGGTTATTGTCAAGCTGCCAAGCCGAAGTTGGAAGCACATGCTTTGGCTCTAGAACTCTATTGATGCCATAATTGTTATTCATTTAATGTTCACTCCATTTTTCGAACCTTTTTCGGTTCATTTTGCTTATTTCCAATATTAACGCATTAAGTGCCTTTTTGCAACCGTTTTTGTGTGGACAGCCTCGCCGCCTAAAGCTATAATTTATTTATAAAGTATTATCAATGACGTATATATGCAAAAGGAGAACAGTAATGGAAGAGAAAATCACTTCAATGATTAGAGTTAGAATGTCAGCAAAGGACGCTCATTACGGCGGAAACCTTGTAGACGGAGCTCACATGGTACACCTATTTGGCGATGTTGCTACAGAGCTTCTTATCAAGTGTGACGGAGACGAAGGTCTTTTCTGCGCTTACGATAACGTTGAATTCCTTGCTCCAACATATGCAGGTGACTATATCGAAGCAGTTGGTGAAATCACAAAGATTGGAAACACATCAAGAAAGATGTCATTTGAAGCTCGTAAGGTAATCGTAGCTAGAACAGACATCAATGCTTCAGCAGCAGACTTCCTTGAGGAGCCAATCGTTGTAGCTAGAGCTACAGGAACTTGCGTAACACCAAAGGAAAGCAAGAGAAAGTAGTTAAATACAGATTTCAATAAAAGCTAAGGCACCGAACTTCGGTGCCTTTTTGTTATAGTTTTATGATGCTGAATAGGATTTACTTTGATAAGATATACTACTCATTACAATATCTCTTCTATTCTCCAACAGAAACTGCTGTAATACTCACGTAATCCTTGCCTTCTAACGAATATTCTATTTCGAAAATGCAAAACCAAATGCTATCGCCTGTGTCTTCAGGGTTATCACTGCCCGTTTCTTCCTCTTCAGCTTGGAAGGTCAGCTTGTCTCTTGGGATAAAATCTGAGAGATACATGCTGAGATTTCCTGTTTTGTGGTCAAAGTCATATGCTACCCCAATGTCCTGTCTTTTCTTAGGGGAAACAGGCATCCCATCTGCTGTATAAAGGTTAATCTTCTGGATCTCGGGTACTAAATTCTTGGAGTCTTTATCTTTAAAGCTTATTTTTATATAGGAATCTTTCTTGTTCTTTATGGATACAAAAGGAACATCTCCCTCTACCTTTCCACAGGTAGAGCTTCTGATTTTCATTTGCTTTGATTCCGAGAAGGATGAAAATTTTTCTGCATCGTAGGTCTTTATGAATGGTGATGCCGTTTCCTTAGAAGTTTCAACGTTTAGCTTGATATCCGTTTCATTTGTGATGCGGTCTTTATCGGCTGTTGGCCTATATGCCATATGTAAGACGGCAAAGACTATCGCAGCGATACCGATTAATACGACAAAAGCAATAAGTAATTTTTTCCCAAAAAGCATAGATTTTGTTGACATAATAATACCTCCTACATTTAATAATCACGTATATTATTTAGATTATTACACACAACATCATAACTATAGTCACTGCTAAATACTTCTTCATTTGTTCACCATATTTATTTTAATTCTATGTTCAACTTGATTTTGCAATTTGCGGAAACAGTACTATTTAAAGTCAATTAATTATGCTAATTATCTTTACGATTCTCTTCCCACCTCTCTATATCTTCTTTGGTCCAATATTTTATCTCGGCATTAGTTTCACCTATTATCTCGGTTCCTTCATCAACTTCGATTCTTCTTAGTTTAGGATTTCTTGATACATCTAACGCTTTCACATTAGTGTTATACACTTCTACTATTTCAAGGTTAGGATTATTTGATATATCAAGTTCTTCAAGAGGTCCATTAATGTAATCAAAATACTTAAGCTTTTTCACTGAATTTAAATCAAGTTCTTTTACAGATGTGTTATATAGACTTATTGTTCTACAATTTTCATTAAAAATAATTTCTCCCAATCCTTTTGAACTATTGAGAATTACATATTTGAGTTTTTTGTTTTTACTAAAATCTAGTTTTTTTAACTTTGAATTTGCCCCTTCTTCAAATAGCTTTATTTTAAAAAATTCTAGTTCGGACACATTGCTTACATCTATAGAATTAATTTTTGAATAATATGGACTATAAAGATAGATGTTCCGTATGACATTATCTCCCACCTTTTCAGGAACAACAATATCAGGACCGGTTTTTTCTATGTCTATCATTGTAAGACGGTTGTCCTTATCTACAAAGAATCTGTCCTTATCCGTAGTAATTAAATTACAGCTACTTAATGCTACCACTATAACACACAACAGCATAACTATAGTCACAGCTAAATGTTTCTTCATTTGTTCCTCCATATTTATTTTAACTCTATATTCAACTTGATTTTTTATCAGCAAAAATAGTATTATTAAAGCTAGTTGTTCTTACGCAGTTCTTCCAATTTCTCTATATCTTCTTTAGTCCAATATTTTATCTCGGCATTAGTTTCACCTATTATCTCGGTTCCTTCGTCAACTTCAATGAATTTTAACTTGGGGTTATTGGATACATCTAAAACTTTCAGATTGGTGTTATATGTTCGCACGGCTCCAAGATTTGGATTATTTGATATATCGAGCTCTTCGAGAGGAATCCCATAAAATTTAATACTTTTGAGTTTTTTCAACTTCTTTATATCGACAGTCTTTATATTGGCGTTTTTTATCCACACTTGATCAAGATTAGTATTATTGGAAAGATCAATACTTTCAAGCGGTCCGTTCCAATATGCGAAATCCTCAAGTTTTTTTAATAATTTAAAATCAAGTTCTTTTACCGATGTGTTATATAGATCTATTGACTTACAGTCTTCATTAAAAGTAATTTCTTCCAATGCTTTAGCTTTATTGATAGTTACATGTCTAAGCTTTTTATTTTTACTGAAATCAAGCCTTTTGAGCTTTGAATAACTGCCGCCCCCCCAAAGTTCTAATGTGAAATATTCTAACTCGGATACATTGCTTACATCTATCGAATCAATCTTTGAAAAATATGAGCCTTCAAGATAGATTGTACGTATTACATTATCACCAACCTTTTCAGGAACAACAATATCAGGACCGGTTTTTTCTATATCTATCATTGTAAGATAGTTATCCTCATATACAAAGAACCTATCCTTATCCGTGGTAATTAAATCACAACCGTCTAGTATTATCATTAGGACACAAGACAATATGATTGCAGTCACTGCTAAATATCTACTCTTCATTTTCTCCTCTATGTTATTTTAACTCTATATTCAACTTGATTTTGCAATTTGCGGAAACAGTATTACTCAAAGCTAATTAATTTTGCTAATTATCTTTACTCTTCTCTTCCAGCCTCTCTATATCTTCTTTAGTCCAATATTTTATCTCGGCATTAGTTTCACCTATTATCTCGGTTCCTTCGTCAACTTCAATGAATTTTAACTTGGGGTTATTGGATACATCTAAAACTTTCAGATTGGTGTTATATGTTCGCACGGCTCTAAGATTGGGATTATTTGATATATCAAGTTCTTCGAGAGGAACCCCATAAAATATAATACTTTCGAGTTTTTTCAACATTTTTATATCGACAGTCTTTATATTGGCGTTTTCTATCCACACTTGATCAAGATTAGTATTATTGGAAAGATCAATACTTTCAAGAGGACCATTAAAATAATCGAAATATTCGAGTTTTTTCATAGATTTTAAGTCAAGTTCTTTTACCGATGTGTTATATAGACCTATTGCCTCACAGTCTTCATTAAAAGTAATTTCTTCCAATGCTTTAGTTTTATTGACAGTTACATCTCTAAGCTTTTTATTTTTACTGAAATCAAGCCTTTTGAGTTTTGAGTAATTACTATCATACAAAAGATTTAACTTGAAAAACTCCAACTCAGATACATTACTTACATCTATCGAATTAATTTTTGAATAATATGGATCATAAAGATAGATTTTCCGTATGACATTATCACCAACCTTTTCAGGAACAACAATATCAGGACCTGTTTTTTCTATGTCTATCATCTTAAGACGGTTGTCCTCATCTACATAGAACCTGTCCTTATCCGTAGTAATTAAATTACAGCTACTTAATGCTACCAATATAACACACGACAGCATAACTATAGTCACCGCTAAATATTTTTTATTCATTTTCTACTCCGTATTACTTTTACTCTTTTGTTCTTTTATTATCATATGCAGATTCTAAATTATCTAAATTTGTGCATATTTTTCCTTTGTATGTGTATGGGGTTTTGGGTCCCATTTTATCATTAAGTGCATTAAGTTGCCCACTTACACTCTCAGGATTATAGTATACATCTGTCATCTTTATCGGCTTCATTTTATAGTATTTGAATACCTTGTTGTAAAAAACGAGTCTATCGGTTGTCTCATTTGTTGGATACATTTTATAAATAAGTTCACCTGTCTTTGTCCCCGGATTCGCTATCGAAGCTCTTAATTTTAGTTTCTGTGCCATAATACCTATTCCATCGGACTTGATGCCGAAATCTTCATTTTTACTAGGCATATCTACTATTTCAATACCCAAATCAGCTAGCCCATATGCAGCTTGCACTCCCACTGGTATCCCCGGGCATGCGACGTTTGCTCCAATCTCCACTGCTGCTTTACATATAACTACTGCATAATCCCCTCCATCCTTTCGCATCAAATTCTTTAAATATTCATTCTTTAACGCGCCTACTTTATCCGTTGTTGATGAAATCATTGTGGATACTTTAATCGTTGTATACGACTCTCTAAGTTCCATTGGTTTCGCATGATTGTGATCTGCTCTTCTATGTTGTCTATATTCATAATGATAACGACCATCTTTGAGTGAAATTTTTCCTGTTTCATATATATAATCTATAGTAAGTGCCGTATTCATCATTGTGCATCTTTCGAGAATACTTGAATCTACAAGTTCAGCGCTTTCCATGCAATATACCCTCGTTGCAACATCCATAGTTGCTGCAAGCTCATATGCACTGTCTTTCAACACCATTACCTCGTTAATTGTCTTCCTATAAGCATGCTTAATAACCTTATTCAGGTCATCAGGTTTTGCCTTAAGGATTAGGAATTTTACATATTCTTGGTACGCTTTAAATTCTGCTGGTGTCATTTCAGCAACAGATAAATTGGAAAACTTTTCTACGAAATCTTCGTTAAGCCTTCCCTTGGTCAGCATCTCTTTATTGTATTTGTCAAACAACTGCTTTTCCATATCAGCAGCCCATACAGGTAACTCTTGGAACCTAAATCCGTTTTTTCCCGATCCTTTAAGTTCTGCAATGCACCTACCTATCTTTGTCATAGCAGCTTTTTCCGCTAAAAACAGTTCATTTGTTTTTCTTTCTATCTCATCAATCTTTTCTAACTTACTATTCATTATAGCGATAATCTTTTCTGCCCTTGTCTTTATATAAGCATTTCTATTAATCTGCAATCCGCAATAACTAGCAATAATAGGACAAAGTTCAAGTTGCATCTGCTTATGCCTATATTCTTCAATTCTCTTAGCACATCTTGCCTTTATTCCTTCTTGCTCATATATAATGCTGTTAATGATGTCTTCATTGAGCTTCTCATCTCCTACACTCATTATCATGGTATCGCAAGCCTTGGATATGTTCTCAGCAGTAATTATAAACATATCCATCAGTGTTTCATAGCAATATAGTTGGTTTAATACCGCCTTCCCCGTCATGCCCTTTAGTTTAGGCGATCCAAAGGAATATCTGGCAATGGTAGACTTTGCTTTCTTGTAATAAGAACTATATTCATCGACATTACTTTTTATTTCGTTCATGCTCGTTCGAATTGAATGTGGATTAACAATTCTTCCCATTGTCATTTTCTCCTTCACTTTCCCCTATTTTCTTACGCAGTTGTTTTATTTCACCGCTTAGCGAATCCATTAACTTTTCATGACCTTGTTTTTCGACAATAAGTAGTTCACGCTGCTCACTTAGGATACCTCTTAAGCTATTATCAGAATACAAATAATCAATTTGTCCCTCTACTTCGTAAATATCCTTTCTTCTTTCAAATTCTTCCTCAAAATAGTCCGCATCCAATTTTTTATGAATACTTTTCAAAATTTCCAAAATTTGATTGTCATACTTATCTCTATAACCCATCATTTTTCTCCATTTAATCTGTCCACGAATCAAGATTACTTCTTGCTGAAAAGCTGTGCTACTTTATCATCAAAGTCATTAAATGCATTATATGAACGTTCAATTTTCTCTGTATCATTTTTTAACGCCATATTCATATCTTTTATCACATTAACGCAAACATCATAGCACTCCGTGCTGTTCGTATTTCCTGCTATCGTAGTTTCCGTATCTTTTTCGGCAAGCTCCTTTATATCCATTTTTGCGGAAGAAACATCATTTTTGAGGTTTATAATTAATGCGCTTTCAATTACTATTTCTTTACTATCCATACGCTCTCCTTTACATAAGCGGAATTTTAACCATTGTTACAACACCGTTTTCATACATATATGCCATTCCACGTTCTTTTCCCAGTTCGTTTTTCCTGATATTGAAAATTTGTTGGGATTGTGGATCTCCTAACACAACCCCGCTTTGCGAATTATCTCTCAACGCCTTTGATACTACGTCAAATCCCTTGAGTTTATTCGATGCTGAGGATGCGAATATCTGTATTTGCGTTACAATTCCTCGTCTAAGAAGCATACCATACTTAGTTCCATCATTTCCAAGTGCTTCAACAAAAGCATCTACATCTTCAATTATAAGTGATAATGGCTCAAGAGACATATAAAAATCTTTCATCTTTAAATCACCGGTATATTTGTCATATGATTCTTCTCTGATTTTTATTAATTCTTCAAATTCTGATATAAAATCTTCAATTCCACCTGAAGGATCCGCATATATTACATTCTTATGTTTCTCATAATCATCCATGTCTCTTGTTCTTGAATCAAATAAGAAAATCCTGCCGTCACCCAGCTGTGATAGAATAACTCTTATGGTATTCGTCTTACCTGATTGAGGAACTCCCAAAATAAGATGTATCTGAGATTTATAATCGAGATAGTACGGCATTACTTTCTCACTGTCGAGTCCTATTGCAATTCTCCTATCCCCATCTTTCTTGTCATATATAATATTTTCAAGTCGTACCTCATCAGGCAAAATTGAGATACGTTTTGCTTCTATACCATCATTGGACTCCTTGATTATCTCTATCAGCCTTTGCAACTCAATAGTATATTCTATATTGCTATTGCACTCACAAGGCATATATTCCTGCATCAGATATACATTATCTCTGCTCACAAGCGCTCTTCCTTTAATATCAGATAATTTGTAATCACTTCGTCCTATAAGGGAAGTCACTTCACTTGAGTCAGACATGAAATTGCAAATCCTCGCACCAAAATTATTCAGCACGGCATACTTCATCGCATTTGCTCTTGTTGCAGTTACAAGTGTATATATTCCTAAGCCAACCCCATCTCTCGTAAGCTGCGTAAAGAAATTCTCAAGCTCATAATCAATCTCCTTGACTACATCATAATTATCAACTATTACAAGTATTGCAGGAAGCGTTTCGTAAAGTGCAGCATTGTACATTTCAAGAGATGTTGCATTAGCCCTCGCGAACTTCCGCTTTCTTTCCGATATTTCAGCTGTCAGCAAATTTCGCAACTTCCTGAATTTCTCTTCATCATCAAATGAAATGTAATCGGCTACCTGTGGAAGTTCTTTAAGCCTGAATAAAGCTGAGTTACCGAAATCGATTATATACATATTGAGTGCTGCCGGAGAGTTATTCGATGCAAGCGACAAAATTGCATTAGTTGCAGCAGTTGACTTTCCGACCTTTGATGTCCCGAATATCGCCATATTTCCTGCTTTTGAAAAATCATGGAAATATATCTCCTGTAGCTGCCTGTCAGGCATGTCGATTATTCCGACGGCATAAGACATATCTGGCACTTCACAGGTAACACCTTTACGAATTTCCGGATTTACTATCTGCTCAGGCAACGGAGGAAACCACGGCTTAGCGACAGCCTTGCACGGTGTATCCTCATATATATTCTTAATATGCTTTACAACTGCATCAAGCTGTGTCAATTTATTAGTGTCATTTGACTCACCGGCACTCAGATCCTCATTTATGAGCATCCCCTGACCGAGCTCATTCAGTACAAAAATTCTATCATCGACTTCGTTCTTCTCCGCGTCCCTGCTGTATGCACCTCCACTATATGCTGACTGGAAAAGTTCATATATCTCATTGTTTCCTACCTGAAGATATGCGCGACCCGGCTGAGTGATATTGGCCGCATCACCACTGCGTAAAAGTTCTCGGCTGTCAGCCTCGTTCTGTACCTTTAGACAGAGCTTAAATCTGGAGTTACTCCAGATCTGATCGTCCACTATGCCTGACGGCTTTTGCGTAGCAAGAATTAGGTGCACTCCGAGACTTCGGCCAACTCTTGCTGTCGATACAAGTTCTGCCATAAATTCCGGTTGCTCCTTCTTTAACTCCGCAAACTCATCGGATATTATAAATAAATGAGGCATCGGTTCTGTTGCCTGCCCTGCCCTAAATTTTTCCGAATATTTGTTTATGCTGTTCACACCGTTTTGATTGAAGACATCCTGGCGCCTCTTAAGCTCACTCTTGATCGAAGCAAGAGCTCTCATACTTTCTGTTCCGTCAAGATTTGTAATCGTTCCAAGAAGATGTGGCAGTTCCTTGAACAAATTCGCCATTCCACCGCCTTTGTAGTCTATCAGAAGAAACCCTACATCGTACGGATGAAAATTACAAGCAAGGGATAGTATATATGACTGCAATATCTCTGACTTTCCCGAACCTGTCGTTCCTGCGACAAGACCATGAGGGCCGTGAGCTTTTTCATGAAGATCAAGGTTTACTATGTCGCCTTTACCTCGGACTCCAAGCGGAACAGATAGTGACTTGTGTGTTGCATTTCTATTCCACAGCTCCTTGATATGAATTTCTTCTGGTGATTTCACTCCGTATAGGTCAAGAAAGAATATGTTCTCCGGAATCTGCGTAGTTACTCCCTTATTATGAATAATCGGGTTTAAGCGTCTTGCAAATGTCTCGTAGTTAATCTCGTCAACGTCAAATTTGAGTTTCTTGTTTGCAAGATTTCCCTCAGTCATGAGGATACTTCCCTCATCTTTTGCTTCAATATTAAGAACCGTCTTTACGTTCTCAGGTAAATTGTTCTCAATTTGGGTCATATATATCAGTGAAAATCCCAGTTCAACACCCTCCTCATTAAGGTGCTCCATTATATTGTGATTTATTATAAGTTTAGACTCATCAATCAAGAACACATAATGGGGAATGTATCTTGTTTCTTTTTTCGACTCATCTCGTGTTATGCTCCTTGCCTTTAATTCTCTTGTTATATGACCGAGAACCTGATCACGTTGATTCTCGCCGGAAATTACGCCAGATACATTTATGTCCTTGATATCGGTATGTGGAAGCCAACGCATCCATTCATATTCATCTTTACTGTCCTCACCGATTATCGGTACAATGCAAACATCGTGATAACTATGAAAAAAAGCTATTTGAGTTACAATATTCCTTAATCTTGCCCTGCAGTAATCTGGTCTGCCTACTATCCCGAGATGAGATTTCTTTAGATCAACAACATAAGGGATATCCTTTACAATTTTAAAATTTCCGTATACTGCAAGCATCTCTTTATATAGATCATCACCTGCTCTTCCATATACTTCATCATCACATTCGATCTTAAAGCTTGGGGCACAAGGCGCAGTTCCAATGGATATACTTAGAAAATCATCATCATTGAAGTTTCTCTCATATATCCTGTTAGTATAGTGGCTGACCTCATCCTCGATTTCTTTGAGTGAAAGGTTTTGATATCTCCTCGCCTCCTTAAATTCTTCCGTTCTGTCATAAAGTTCCTTGCGTTTAGCAAGCAGGTATTCCTTATATGATGCTGTGTTTTCTCTGTTTTCAGCGATTTTGTTTTTCTTGTCATCAAAATACGTAATGGTTGTGACTATCATCGTTGCCCCGGTTGCAGCAACCATAACAAGCATGAATAATCCTCGGTTCATGAACATACTCATAAGCACTGTGGCGATTATCATAACACAGCTGGGGAGTATCCTTTTTACAAGCTCTCCTTTTCTCTGTTTTTCACGTTTATCGGGAGTCTTAATTTGAACCTTTGCATATGGCTCGGTCTTGACGATTCTCGGTGAACGTTTATATATAGGATATTCATCAAACCTATCCGGTTTTTTTATATATGATACAAAATCGGTTTCAAATGTATTACCACATATTCCACATATTTCTAACCATCCGTCATGATAAATTATTTCGGTTGTGCCGATGAGGATCTTGTCACCAGATACTAATTCAGCATTAACCTTCTTTATCCCATTAATAAAAATATAATCATCGGATTTAAGATTTTTACCAATAATTATTACATCTGGGGTCTTTGACATTAATCTGAGCATGCATGAATTATCATTGCCAATTTTAATTATTTCTCTTCCTAAGGTAGAAACCGCTTCATATCTTGTAGGTAGAAATAGCTGCGTCCTTCCCTCGGCATCTATTTTATAAGAGAAAACATCGACACTATCTTCATTTGAATGAATTAGATGTTCTGTATATTTATCATTTTCAAATAGTAAAATTCTATAGTCCATTGTTCCTTCCTATTTAAGTAACTTCGGTTCATCATCACTATTATTTTGAGGATGTGCATCTTCATTCGAAGCTGATTTTTCGTTAGATTTCCTCTCTATATCATTATCTTTTTTAATTGAATTACTATCATTTGTTAAGCCATACCGTTCTTCATTTACTGACTTAAGTAGTTTTTTTATTTTCTCGTCCAATGCATTTAATGTTTCTGTTTTCTTTGAACCTGTCATTGATGCATCCTTGCTCACCTGTGCTTTTCTCTGAGCAAGTGCAAAGATACGATGCTCATTATCGCCAAATTTTTGAGCGTAGTCATCCGCAGTAATATAGTCATGTCTTCCAATCATGACCCAATAGTTTAGATAATCTTTATTTGTTCTGTATTGGTCAATTGCCTTCAGCACATTCTCTTTCTGAGTTGACGTAAGTCCACTACTTTTTACTGCAGATACTGCTGCCATATATCTCGTAGAATTTGACATGTCAGTCTCATTGAGAGATTTCAAAGATTTTCCTACAGAACCGTAATCATTTGCGAAATACTGCTCAGTAGCTGTCATTATTCTATCATTTATTTTCCCTTTTATAAAATGTTCATAGCCAAAAAGAAAAATGGAAATAACCATAATTATGCACACTATGGGTAGTAATCTTTTATTTCTTATTATGTCATTTTTTTTAATCACGACAAAATTCTCGTTCTCATATTCACGTTCATTCTCTATGGCTTCGAGAATTATCTCACGCACTTCGGATGCAGATTTTGCCATAAACACTTTGTATAATATATCGCTTTGTAAAAATAAATCTGCACCACCTCTTAAAAAGTCTTCATACGAATGTTCAATGTCAAGTGTTGTACCTATCAATGCTTTATACTCATCAAGAAAATTATTATCCTTGATAGAGAATGTTCGATCTATAACATTCGGTCTAAAAGCCGCATCAATAAGAACGTTATTTGGATTTAAAGAAAACGAATATATAGGCGTGAGTTCTTCAAGCTCACCAGCTGCCAAAATAAAACCATATTTATCAATAAGACGCGCATTCCGTACACTGTCAAAAGTCTGAAAGTTTTCTGCGTCATACGTGAATATATAGTAGTCGTCGTCCGATGATATATTGCAATTAACTAGTCTTTTAGTTTTTATTACAAGTTGCTTTATTCCATCATCACCAACGGGATAATTAGTTTTTAAACACCTTATTTCAATTTTCTTTCTTTTTATCTTTTCATCCGAATTTATTTTTGAAGATTTTGAGACTTTACTTGTCTTTTTTCTATTCTTCATACTTCACCTATCTCCGTAATTTTATCTCCTGAAAAAATACCTTCTTCTTTGAATGTATTAAAAGTGCTTATAACACGCTCCTGTACAGTTGATCGCACAAACGACTTTGTTTTATATGGCAGATATCCATTTGTATTTAGTTCATTTATAACATCTGCTATAGTTCTATTTTCATCTGCTATCACACTTACTCTAATATCGCCTTGTTCTAAGGTTATGGTTATTCTCATATTTTTTCCTGTTCCATCTGATAACAACTGTTGACATAATACATGTCAAGATTATACATAATGCAATTTTTTTATATTTTTGGATAAAAAGATTATTTATTTCTTTGTTACTTTCGACTTCTACTCCTGTATCTACCTTATCGAATAAAGAAAACGATTTCAATGTATTGTCGACTTCTTTGTCATAATTTATTATTCCTTTCCATTCGCCGTTAAACAAGCCTGAAATAATTTGAACTTGCTCTTTTTCCTTGTTACTTTTGATTGTATGCATACTCACCATACTATCATTTGTAAATACCGCAAATCCATATTCGGCAAGTACATTTCCTTCCTTTTCGTTTTCTCCACTTATACTTTCTGGATTTATTATTAATTTGTTATCATTTGCATATATGCATGTAGGCATATATGAAATGAATATTAAAAAAATCAACACGATAAATAAAGCGATTTTGCATATTTTGCTTTTACTCCGTAATCTATAAATTACAATCATCATATTCCTTTTATAACAAAAATTCTTCGACATCCAAAGACGCCGAAGAATAACTAATCTTATTTGAACTGTCCTGCGATATTTGAATCTAGCTCCTGTGCAGCAGCTAAAGTTTGCTCTATCTGCCTTGCAATTGTTTCTACGAGTTCCCTTGTCTGATTAAGACCTGGTTTAAGACCAGCAAACTGCTCTACATATGCATTAGCAGCAGCACCTTCCCAACTATCTGGTAAACTGTTTATTACGTTCTGGATCTCACCTATTAGGTTTTCAAGATTATTACCGTAATTTCTTAGGTTTAATGACGCTTGTGATAGTCCTTCAGCGTTAAGTCTGATTTGTGACATATTCCCCTCCATAAACTTAGTTAATTAACTGTATTTTTTTCAACCAGCTTCACGGGCTGGATTAAAAACTTCATTACATCACTGCTGACTCTTCCGTTTACCTTTGCATTTGATAGCATCCCCTCAAATGCACTCAGCCTTGATCTTGTATCTTTACTATTTGTCTCAACAGTATTTATAAAAGCAGTAACAGATTCACCAAGTGTATCGTGGTCTTTCAAATTAGTTTCGTTCAGAATTTTAACAGTATCAGATACGAACTTACTATTCAAAGAATATGCCTCATCGAGTTTTGTTCGGTTTTCTTCTTGTATTTTATTAAATCTGCTTGATGTATCTTGTGCATCTTTAATGAATGCGTTTCTCACATTATCAATTTTGCTCTTATATGTGTTTGACCCCACCGACTCATCCATAGCTGATTTAATAAATTCATTAGGTGCTAATCGTGAGGATTGTAGTCTAAGTTTTTCTTGATATCCCGCAACAGCATCTTGGATTGAATTCTCAATTGATTTTATATCCTCTTTAGTAGGTAGAACCTCATCAAATGATATTGTAGGTGATTTCCCTTTGATTTTTTCACTAATTGCATTTAAAGCTTCTTTTTTGACTTTAAGATCATTCTTAGCATTGTCTATATTATGCAACTGTATATCTGTTGGATTCTGACTAATTAAATACTCATCCACCATTTCTTGATATTTTGTAACGGATGCTTCATAATCATCTACACTCTTTTGATATACCGATAAATCATTTAGATATATATCATATCTAGTATTGAAATCAGCTATAGAATCAGCATATTTGGTAATCAGTCTTAACATTTCTTTGACCTTGGATACGCTATCATCTACTGCCTTAATATCAATATCTATATTAATTTCATCGCTTATACTTTTATGTGCGGATGCATATGCCGTCTTAAATAAGTCATCAATTTCGTCTGCATAATTATTCCCACTATTTTGGTATGCATCCGTGTTTTGCTCTTTAAATTCCGGCATTTCCATTGGAATTGTTGGTTCCTTAAACTCAACTCTATAATTTCCTTCTGCAACTTTTCTTGCTGCAGCTAGGTTATTCCCATCATTATTGAAAACTTCTTTTATATTGTACTGACCAAGTTCAACCTCATCCATTAAGGCATTAATATATGCATATGAGAGTTTATTATTGAATGAATTATACACATCATAGATTTGGAAATATATATCATCAAATTTCTCTTTTTTACTAATACTATACTCAAGATTTATTGTCTGAGGATTTTTATAGTTAATGCTCAGTATACTTGAAGACAGATTTCCAGGAAAGACTATAATACCAGCATAGGTTCCATTTTTAAGGCCTTCTTCTGCGTCTATACTTGAAACTAGCTTAAAAGTTTTTTCGTCGAGAGTTTTAACAAATTCCTCAGAATAGTTTATTATTTTACCTGAATATTCCACTCCAACATCTTGATTAACAATTGCTATTGTTTGTTTTCTTGATGATGAATCTTCTACATTAGATTTTTTTGTAACTTTATTATTAGAACAACCTGCAAAAGCTACTACAAAAACTATTATCATTGTTAATAATATGACTAAAACTTTCTTATTTATCGTATTATCCTGAAGCATATTATCCATTTATGCTGGCATATATTATATGCCAATTTCTCCTTATATTGTTTATAAATCTTGTTTTAAATATAGAATTAATATCTATTTTCACAACAATTATCATATACATTAAAATATCTGTCAAGATTTATTTATATGGGAATAAACATTTTTCTCCAAATAGCTTTAAACCAGTTGATAAACCCCTTTTATTCACCCTACATTAAAACACCGAGTCAAAGTTACTAAACTCTGCTCGGTGGTTTGATTATCCTTGTAATTTATCTATCTCTTCTCTTGTCAGCTTACGGTAGTGGCCTAGTGAAAGCCTTCCGATTTTGATGTCTCCTATAGCTATGCGCTGAAGCTCCTGAACCTGGTTTCCGACAGCTGCAAACATCTTTCTGACCTGTCTATTCTTACCCTCGTGAATAGTAATATCCACGATAGTCGACTTAGGCAAATCTTTTACTATCTCAACTGAATCGGCTTTGACCTTATATCCTCCGATATCCACTCCGTTTATCAGACGGTGGCACTTTTGCTTTGATAGATATCCTGCAACATGTGCTCTATAGGTCTTGGGCAGCTCGTGCTTTGGATGCGCAAGCTTATAGGCAAATTCACCGTCGTTTGTGAGAATTATCATGCCCGAAGTGTTGTAGTCAAGCCTTCCCACAGGAAAGAGCCTCTCCTCAAAATCCGTCACCAGCTCCATGACCGTAGCTCGTCCGAGCTCATCGCTCACAGTCGTAACGTATCCGACAGGCTTGTTCAGAAGAATATATACTTTTTTTTGCTCTGTATCGATGGTTCTGCCGTTTACCGTGACCTTATCACCCTCGCAGACCTCGTAGCCTGGGCTAGTCAAAACAGCCCCGTTGACCTTGACATTTCCGTTAGTAATAAGCTCATCAGCCTTACGCCTACTGCAGATTCCTGCAGATGCTATATACTTATTTATTCTCATCTCTCTCCCTCTTTGTAAAGGTTTGATCAAAACCTGCTCGCTAGGTCTTGCTAAAGATCGCTGATGGCGATTTCCTTCATTATCGCGCATTCCATACGCTTCTTGAAGAGCTCGCAGCCGAACTCGTAAACACCTCTGATATCGCCGGAAGACTTAAAGCCATTAGCTGCACAGCCACCGCTACAATATAGCTTAGCCCAGCAATCACGGCAGTCCTCTCTAGCGTAGACATTGCACATTTTGAACTCATCCTTGATATCGTCTCTTTTGATTCCATCAAAGATATTGCCCATCAAATATTCAGGCTCACCAACAAACTGGTGACATGGATAGAGGTCTCCCTGAGGCGTCACCGCAAAGTACTCTGTACCCGATCCGCAGCCCGAAATCCTCTTATATATGCAAGGTCCATGGTTCAAATCTATCATATAGTGATAGAAGGTGAAATCCTTGCCCTGCTTGTGCATCTCAATCATTTCCTTAGCAAGCTTTTCATACTGTTCAAAAATCACAGGAAGGTCTTCATTACTAAGCGCAAACTCGCTATCAGGCTCACAGACGACAGGCTCAAGTGACAGCTCATCAAAGCCTAGATATAGCATCTGCTTGATATCCTCGGTAAAGTCCGTATTGTACTTGGTATAGGTTCCGCGAATGTAGTAGCCCTTGCCACCGCGTGACTCAACGAGCTTCTGAAACTTAGGCACTATGACATCATAGCTACCCTTGCCGTCTGCAGTCGTTCTCTCACGGTCATGGACTTCCTTACGTCCATCTAGGCTCAAAACAACATTATGACATTCCTTATTGGCAAACTCAATAACCTCATCGTTTATGCCCATGCCATTAGTCGTAAGCGTAAATCTAAAGTTCTTACCGTGTTCCTTCTCAATCGACCTTGCGTAAGCAACCGTGTCCTTAACTACATCAAAGTTAAGAAGCGGCTCCCCGCCAAAGAAATCGACCTCGAGATTGCGTCTTGAACCTGAGTTTTCTATCAAAAAGTCAATGGCCCTACGAGCAATTTCCTTGCTCATGAGAGCGCTCTTTCCCTTAAATCTTCCCTGTCCTGCAAAGCAGTATGAACATGTCAAATCACATGTATGCGCAACATGAAGACATAGTGCCTTGATGTCTGTATGTCTGTTTTTTAGAACGCTTGCCTTAGGCTCGTAGATGTCCTCGGTAAACAGCTTAACCGCTTTCTTTAGTGAAACAACATCTTCATAGGTCTCGATTACCTCAGCCTCTGTCACATCCTCAAGATGCCCGTAGTTCTTCATGATGTATTCTACGATCTCGCCCTTAGTCTTCTCACAAAAAAGACGGATGATGTCATAAGCAACATCATCCACCACATGTACTGCTCCGCTATAAACGTCGATTACAATGTTGTAACCATTTAGCTTATACTGATGTACCATACTAGTTCTTCTTCTCGCACTCCTGGTTAGCTACACCACATGAAGTCTTGCAAGCTGACTGGCATGATGTCTGGCACTCACCACAGCCGCCGTCCTTTAGGCTGTCCTTAAGATCTCTTGTCTCTATAGTCTTGATTCTCTTCATTATCGTACCTCTTTCGTAAAAAATCTGAATAAGTTCGCGTGTAAATCACCCATCAAAAGGTAAAATTACACACTGATATATTATCTTTTTGGGTCCAACTTGTCAAGCTACATAAAGCTCTAGGTCCCATCTGAAACGTATTTCTACTTTGTTGGCTTGTAGCTGCTCTTTAGCCCTACAATCTTATTGAATACCTTCTCATCTTCTGTGTTTAGCTTGCTATCTGCGATGTAGTATCCATGTCTAAAGAACTGGAAGCGTTCTCCCGCCTTTGCATCTGCAAGCGCTGGCTCTGCGTAGGCAATCTTCTCTACCTTAGATGCTTCATTAGGAACTAGATTTCCGTTCTCATCTTCTATCAAAAGTTGATCGTACTCTCTAATCTTAATCTGAACAGCAGTCTTAGCATCAACGAAGTGGATTGTACCTTTAACCTTACGCTCTGTGAAGTCAAGTCCGCTTCTTGTTGCAGGATCATAGGTACAGTGAAGCTCTTTGATGCTTCCATCTTCGTTTTTGATGACTTCCTCGCACTTGATGAAGTATGCGCCCTTGAATCTTACCTCGTTACCCGGAAAGAGTCTGAAATACTTCTTTGCAGGAACCTCCATGAAGTCCTCTCCATCGACGTAGAGTTCATTTGAGAATGGAATCTCTCTCACGCCCATCTCTGGAACATTCTTATTGTTCTCTATCTCAACCATCTCTGTCTTGTCCTCAGGATAGTTTGTGATTACAACTTTGATAGGATTCTCAACTACGTTTCTGCTCTCAACCTTGTCCTGAAGGTCTTCTCTGACGCAGTGCTCAAGAAGTGATGATTCAACCGTGCTGTTAGCCTTTGCCACGCCTATTCTCTCACAGAAGTCTCTGATTGCCTCAGGTGTATAGCCTCTTCTTCTCAGGCCTGCAATGGTAGGCATGCGCGGATCATCCCAGCCCTCAACAACGCCGTCATCAACTAGTCCCTTTAGAAGTCTCTTGCTCATAACCGTTCCTGTTAGATTAAGTCTTGCAAACTCAATCTGGCGAGGTGGATTTTCCCAAAAGCCAACTTCATCCAAAACCCAGTTGTATAGCGGTCTGTGGTCCTCAAACTCTAGCGAGCAAAGCGAATGTGTGATTCCTTCAATCGCATCCTCTATAGGGTGAGCAAAGTCGTACATCGGATAGATGCACCATTCGTCTCCAGTGTTGTGGTGTGTGGCATGCGCAATCCTGTAAATTACAGGGTCTCTCATGTTTATATTAGGAGATGACATATCAATCTTTGCTCTTAGGACCTTTTCGCCATCGGCGAACTTGCCAGCTCTCATATCCTCGAACAAAGCGAGATTCTCCTCTACACTTCTGTTTCTAAATGGGCTTTCCTTACCAGGCTCCTTAAGTGTTCCTCTGTACTCTTTAATCTGCTCTGCAGTAAGGTCATCTACAAAGGCCTTTCCTTTTTTGATTAAGGCAACAGCAGCATCGTACATTGTCTCAAAATATGAAGACGCCCATAGCTGTTTCTCCCACTTAAAACCAAGCCACTTGATGTCCTCTTCGATTGCATCAACATACTCTACATCCTCCTTGACAGGGTTTGTATCGTCATATCTGAGATTGCACTTTCCATTGTACTTTAGCGCAGTTGTGAAGTTGACGCAAATTGCCTTAGCATGTCCGATGTGTAGATAGCCATTTGGCTCAGGCGGAAAACGAGTATATACCTCTTTGTATACTCCATCCTCCAAGTCCTTGTCTATGAAATTATGTATAAAGTTATTTGAAATAGGTTCGCTCATCTTTGCCTCCTACCGTTTATTAGCACCTTGTAGTATATCATAAAATCTACTTATTTTAAACAAGTATGGGAAATTAAATCCCCTAACTAGACTTATGCTATACTACTTCTGTTGTCATTCTCCAAACCGGCAACGGAAAGGAGGTGCAAAAGTGCTTAAGCTATTGGCTTTCATATCGGCTATTATGGCAGAAGTAATCGCACATTACATCTGCAAGTGGTTAGATAGTCTAAGTGATGACAATTAGCCCAATGAAAAAGACGGAGTCGCACCTCCGTCTTTTTTGGCGTGCAAAAGTGCATGCCGTTGGCTTTTATTACCTATATTATATCACAGTGCAATTCGATGTCAACTTTCCAAACTTCTGTATGGGAAATTCGCAAAGCCTGTATTTTTCAGATGCGTTTAGGCTTTTCGCATAGTTCTACTTGACACGAGATTTACACCCGTTCCTAGAAAATCAGCTATGATAACCTGGTTTACGGCAATCGGTGCCTGAACTTTGATAGTTTTTATTTCATCCATTGCCTCCTGCCACATGTCAAGCGGCATTTCTCCATCCGTTATGACTGGGATAACTCTGCTCAAAGCGCCCTCTATCCTAACCGTTGATGTAAGGATTCGCATAGGTCTTATTACCTCTTGGCGCGCGTAATTTAGACCTTCCTTACAGCCATATCCCTGTACATCTTTGACCTCATCTCCCTCAAGCTGCACTGTTACATTGCAGCCCTTTGGGCAGTTGACACAAACTAATTCCTCTTGTCTCATTTCAATTCCTTTAGCTTTCTTTTATTTGAACTAGCAGATCCCCTTCGGCATCCTCTAGCATGGTATTTGCAATAATTACCTGCTCCATCTCAGAAGGTATCAGGTGATCTTTATGGATTGACCTTATCACCTTGCCACCCTTGCTGATTTCTATTGTAACATCTGTCAAAGGCTTTCTAACCCTGAAATAAAGAGTTACAGTCTTAGGCAAGTTTTCCTTATGCAGCTTTGCTGGAACCACGTAGCCGATGAGGTTTCCCGCTTTGACACTGCTGTAATCACCGCCCGAACCGTTTAGGTATCTGAGTGCACCTAGCGCAGCTTCTCCTGCCTGCTTTGTTACAAAGTCTGCTAGGTCGTGAACGTGAAGTCCGTTTCCGCATGCGAAGATTCCTGGCACTGACGTCATGTAGTTTTCGTCTACTATAGGGCCGCGAGTGCTCATGTCCATGTCTACTCCAGCTTCCTCAGCAAGGCTGTTTTCTGGAATCAGTCCTACGCTTAGCAGAAGTGTATCTACATCAAAATACATCTCGCTTCCTGGTATAGGGTTTCTATTTTCGTCCACCTTTGCTAGTTCAATTTTTTCTAGTCTATCTTCGCCGTAAACATTTGTTACTGTATGTGAGAGATATAGCGGAATCCCAAAGTCATCGAGGCACTGCTTCATATTTCTTGGAAGCCCATTGCTGTAAGGCATGAGTTCGGCTACGCCTAAAACCTTTGCTCCCTCAAGGCTCATTCTTCTTGCCATGATGAGCCCTATATCACCTGAGCCTAGGATGAACACGCTCTTTCCTACCATGTAGCCGTCTATGTTTAGATATCTCTGAGCCTGACCTGCTGTGTAGACTCCTGTCGGACGTTCACCGGAAATAGCTAGAGCACCTCGGCTTCTCTCGTAGCAGCCTACAGATAGAATGATGATGTCTGCCTGTAGCTTTTGATATCCCTCTTCTTGGTTTACATACTCGATAATTCTATCGCTACTCATGTGAGTTACCATGGTGTTCAGTTTGACTTCGACACCGGCTTCAACTACCTGATCTTCGTATCTTTCTGCAAAACTTGGCCCGCTGAGCTGTTCCTTAAAGGTTGTTAGACCAAAGCCATTATGTATGCACTGGTTGAGAACACCGCCGAGCTCTGCATCTTTTTCGATGAGAACTACATCCTTGAGACCTTCCTGCTTTAGTTTTGCTGCCGCAGCTAATCCTCCGCAGCCTCCACCTATAACTACTGCCTGACACTGTCTCATACTAGCGATTCTCCCTTCCTAATATCTTTGATTTCTTTCTGTCAAGCACGACATCAACTGGCGAGCAGTTTAGCTCTCGTGCTAAGATTTCAACGACCTTAGGTTCGCAGAATCCTCCTTGGCATTTACCCATTCCTGGGCGAACGCGCTTCTTTACACCTTTGACGCTACGCGCACCGCATACCGCATTTATAGCTGCAACGATTTCTCCCTCTGAAATCTGCTCGCAGCGACAGACTATATTTCCATACTGTGGGTTTTCTTTGATGACAGCATTCTTCTCTTCATCTGTGAGCTTTGCCATCACGATATCGCCCTTTCTAGTCATGACTGCATCAGGGTTTGGCACAAGCTCTAGTCTGTCTTTGATGTACTCTTCGATTACATACTCTGTAATTCCAGGCGAGCTTGCAAGCCCTGGTGACTCTATTGATGCAATATTTATGAAATTAGGATTATCCTCCCCTAGTGGCTCTATGATGAAGTCCTTTGATGTTGAGCTTGGTCTTGCGCCAGCAAATGTACGAATCGCCTTGTTTAGGGGAACTTCCTTTAGAATTCTAAAAATGTTGTCCTTTATATACTTTATTCCGTCATCGCTTGTCGCTATGCTCGCCTCGTCTATAGGCTCGCTGTTAGGACCGATCAAAGTGTTTCCGTAGACTGTAGGCACAGCAAGTACGCCCTTTCCCTTCTCTGTCGGAACTGGGAAAATAACATTATCTACGATGTGCACATTCTTTTCTATGACAAAGTATTCTCCGCGTCTTGGCTTAATCTGAAAACCTACATTTTCTGTGATCATCTTGCAAATTTCTTCTGCACCAGTACCCGAGGCATTGACAACTAGTTTTGTACTAAATTCCTTGTCTCCTGCTTTGACAGTATAGCCGTATTCTGATTTTGATATGCTCTTAACCTCGTGGTTTAGGAAAAGCTCTACGCCATTTCCGATTGCAACCTGCATGCATGCGATTGCAACTTCCCATGGGTAGATTACTGCTGTCGTCGGAAAGGAAAGCACCTTCGTTATGTTATCAACTAGGTTCGGCTCGCGAAGCCTTGCCTCATCACCTGTCAAAAACTCATGTGGTATATCCCTGCTCAAAGCCCTTCCTGCAAGGACATCAAGTTGCTTTTCCTCGTCGCTGCTACAAGCAACAACATAGGCACCCGTTGTTTTGATAAGGCAGTTTAGATCCTCACAAAGCTTAGGGTACATACGCGCGCCCCTAACATTTAGCTTTGCCTTTAGCGTTCCGTCCTCTGGATCATAGCCTGTATGAACTATCGCAGAATTTGCCATAGTCGCTCCATTGGCCACGTCGTTTTCCTTGTCGACCACTGCTATCTTAAGCTTGTAGCGAGAAAGCTCTCTAGCCAGCATGGTGCCGCTAATTCCCGCGCCAATTATCAAAATATCAAAATTCATTTTTCCTCCGAATTATTACTTATTTATAGTAGCTTTCTGCAAGCTGTGTTAGTTCTGCAAACCTTGTATAGTATTTGCCTGGGCAAGCTGTTGGAACTATATCTCTATGACCGATTATAGGCTTCTTTCCGTACATCTTCCAAAGATTTGCTATCAGTCTAGCCGTTGTATCAAAGTCACCATCTGTCATTTCAGGTCTGCACTCGATTCCTATGGTTCTTAGGTTGTAGTTCCAGTTTCCTGCATGCCAAGCTGTATCGTTTGGATTTACTATGCACTCAACTCTGCCGCCCTGCACAACATAGTGAGCTGAAGAATCTCCATTCATTCTGCAAAGCCAGCAAACTACTCCTGAGAAAGACTGTCCCTCATGTCCCCAGTGATGAATTACTATATAGTCTATTGGTTTTTCTGCTCTTCCGATGTTATAGTTAGGGCTCTGCCTTATGCCAAAGTCTATTCCATCAAAGTTAATATCGTCTCTAACTGCCCCGTCAGGTCCAACAAAGTACTTTGTTGCTCCAAAATGAAGGAACTGGTTTGTGTAAATCTCGCCATCTTCATTAGAGAAATACCTCTTGCCATTTTGCTCTATCCACTGCGCTTTTCTGATAAACTCTCCAGTTTCATCAGCATTATAGCTGTGATTGTTTGGCGCTTTGAAAACTCCAGTCATGGCTGCTCCATCTTTACCCATATAGTATCTATGATAGCCAAATTTAATAAACTGGTTTACGTAGAGAACGCCCTCGGCATTAGAATAATAGTACTTTCCACCCTTCTCTATCCACTGAGCTTTTCTCTGTATTTCTCCTGTATCACTAGCGTTATAGTAGCTTCCGTCCTTACCTATAAATATGCCCTTTTGGATTGCGCCTTCTTTGTCAACGGAATACTTCTCGCCGTCATGTGATACGAACTGTTCTTTATAGATTTTACCATCTTCGTTAGATAGGTAACTATTTCCATTCTTCTCTATCCTTTGATCATTCCTTACAATCTCGCCATTGTTATTTGCATTATAGATCTCGCCATCTCCGGCTTTGAAGATATCCTCGCCTGCAGCACCGTCAGCATCTAAATAATATCTATATGGACCAAATGACACAAACTGGTTCTTATATATTTCGCCAGTTTCACTCGTCAGATATTTTTTGCCATCCTGCTCTATCCACTGCGCTTTATTTGCTACAAGTTCATCTGTACCGGCCCTATATATGCAAACATCATTTGTAACGTAAAGCTCTGCTCCTAGTGCCTGTTGATTGTTTTCATCTGCATAAGCATACATTACGCCAAATACTAGCACTATGCACAAAGCAAGACCAATTCTTAATTTCAATCTCATAATATTCACCCCTAAGCAAATTTAACATAGAAACGGGAAGACGAAACTTCATTAACGTCTTCCCTTTGATGTACAATTAATCAGGTCTCAAAGTTTCTCTGATAGTATATCGCAAATTCTTTTTGATGCGTTTCCATCACCATATGGATTTACCGCCTTGCTCATCTTATCATATTCTTCAGGCTCATTGATGAGCTTCATCATTTCTTTATATATATTATCTCCGTCGAGCCCAATGAGCTTTGTGCTACCTGCTTCTACACCTTCTGGTCTTTCAGTAGTATTTCTCATAACAAGCACAGGCTTTCCTAGCGAAGGAGCTTCCTCCTGTATTCCACCTGAGTCTGTGATGACAAAGAAGCATTTTTTGATGAAATTATGGAAATCTATCACATTTAAAGGCTCTATCAGCTTTATTCTAGGGTGATTTTCAAAAACCTCATAAGCAGCTTCTCTTACTGCGGGATTCAAATGAATCGGATATACCACATAGAGATCAGGAACCTCGTTTACCACCTTTAGAATTGCTCTAAAAGCATTCTTCATCGAGTCGCCCAGGTTTTCCCTTCTGTGCATAGTTAGCAAAATCATTCTGCCTTCATCTGAGATATATTCGTTTGTGTAGTTTTCCTTTACTGTTGTTTTTAGCGAATCAATAACGGTGTTTCCCGTTATGAATATGCTTTCGTCCCTTTTGCTCTCTTTTAGTAGATTTTGCCTTGCTGTCTCTGTAGGTGCAAAGTGAAAATCTGCAACTGAGCCTATGGCCTGCCTATTGAATTCCTCTGGGTAAGGTGAGTATTTGTTATATGTCCTAAGCCCTGCTTCGACATGTCCCACTGGAATCTTCAAATAAAATGCAGCAAGTGCCGCAGCAAAACTTGTCGTTGTATCTCCATGAACCAAGACAATATCTGGCTTTTCTCTCTTGAGTACGCTCTTAATTCTCTCTAGGACTAGGCCTGTGACATCAAAGAGATCTTGGTTTTGCTTCATTATTTCAAGATTGAAATTCTCTTTTACATCAAAGCATTCAAGCACCTGCTCCAGCATTTCTTTGTGCTGTCCAGTGACAAGAACAAACACTTCAAAATCATCTCTATTTTGTAGTTCCTTTATGAGTGGACACATTTTTATAGCTTCTGGTCTTGTACCAAAAACCACCACTACTTTTTTCATTCCTGCCTCCTTAAGCATTGTACACTTGCTGGGTTTATTATCTGCAATCAGCTTACAGTGACTCGAATCCCCATTTATTATTCTTATCGATATTTCTAGTATCAAGAACCAGTTTGCCCTTGAGTAGATCTAGATTCTGTATTATCTCATCATGAGCAACCATTATTATTACAAAATCAACATCTGCAAGGAATTTATCTAGATTATGGTACTGATTATCAACTATATCATTTTTGACCATAGGGTCATAAACCTTTAGCGGGCTTGCTAGATTCTCCTTTTGGTATTCGAGCATCTGCATTGTCGGAGAGTTTCTCACATCATCTACGTTTTCTTTATATGTGAGTCCGTAAATTCCCACTCTAGTAAAATCCTTTAGACCATTTTTCTTCATTATGTCATAAGCGCGTTTTAGAACGTACTCAGGCATGGAATCATTTATCTTACGTGCCTTGTAAATCAGTTCTGTCAAAAGTGGATATTCTCCGACTAAAAACCAAGGATCTACAGATATGCAATGCCCACCGACACCCGGTCCTGGCGAAAGTATGTTTACCCTAGGGTGCATGTTCGATATCCTAATCACTTCGTTAACATCTACCCCGCCTTGTCTACAGATCTTTGCTAGCTCGTTTGCAAAAGCTATGTTTACATCTCTAAAGGTATTCTCAACTACCTTCGTCATCTCTGCCGTCTTAATATCGGTTAAATTGATTTCGTTCTTACAAAAGCTCTTGTAAACTTCCTTTACTCTTAGGGCTATTTCTTCGCTATCAGCTCCTACAGTTCTAGCGTTATTTTCGATTTCATATATTATGTTTCCTGGCATAACCCTCTCAGGAGCATGTGCTAGGTTTATTTTCTTACCTGTTTTAGCAATATAATCTTCAATTATCGGTCTAACATATTTGTCTATTGCACCCGGTGTAACAGTCGACTCTAAAACGATGATTGCATCATCTTCGGCAAATTCAAGCACGGATTTTGTTGCGTCCTCTACATATTTGCAATCGAGCTTCTTTGATACTGAATCATATGGTGTCGGTACGGTAATTATATAAAATGATGACTCAACAGGATGTGTCTTGAACTCTATTTCATTTTCAAGTGCCTTCTCTAAGAGCTCGGTCATGCCGGGTTCTTCAAATGTCACCTTTTTTTCACGCAGACTATCTATAATATCGCTCTTCACATCTGTACCGACAACTTGCTTCCCAGATTTAGCCAGTATCAGCGCAGTTGGAAGACCTATATATCCTAGCCCTATTACATTGATCATGCTTGTACTCCTTTTGTAAAATACCCCTCAAAAATATCGTAATTCCTTAGAATAGTTTCTTAATCATTGACAAAAGTCTATTATTATATGCCTCAAAGGAAAACTCACTCTGCATGTTCAAAGAGTTCTCTCTAATGGCATTGTAAAATTCCTTATCGTCTCTTAGCTTCAGTATAGCTTCGCGCATCTCATCTACTGAGAGGTGATCTACGGCAAGCCCTATATTCCACTCTTTAACAAGCTCAGACAAGTATGTGTTCTTCGCTACAATGATTGGCATACTAGCAAAGATTGATTCGTATAGCTTGTTTGGAAGAGCTATCCTTACATTCTCCATCGATGCGTCATAAACAGAAAAAATACAGTCACATTTAGAATATAGCTCTGCAATTTCATCATCGTAGAAAAACTTACCACGGTATTCAATGAAGTCTTTTTTCTCTGCAAGCTCCTTGAAATAACTTCCGTTCTCAAAGCCTGCCATGAGAAGCTTAACCCCAGTTCCATCAAGAGCCTCAGTAAGTCTCTTAAGCTCATTTATATAACGGATTCCTCCAATATATCCAACGGTGAACGGTCTTCCCTCATTTTTCTTCCTAAGCTCTGCATAATTATTGAACAATCTACCATCTGGCATGTTTGGCATGAATATTATTTTTTCCATATCAAAATGCCCTTCAAAGTGACCCAAAAAGCTTCTACTTGTAACAACAATTAAATCAACAAGTCTCAGCATATGAAGCTCCCTGCGTTTCAGATACTTAGACAGTAAATTGATAGGAAAACTCTTTTTCTCATCTGTGAGATAGTAATGTATATCTGGTACTTCGTAGATGATTTTAACATCAGCGTCTAGTTTGTTCTTGTACCTATATGCTATCACAAGGGTATCGTAGCTTTGCACATGGATAACCCTTGGCTTCAATTCCTTAATCAAAGCGAGTGCCTGCTTTATGAATTTCAGCGTTGGAACTATACGCTTCATAGGATTTGTTCTATTTGCAGATATATCTATCCTGTTAACAGATACGTAGTCTCTACGAAGCTCAAGTCCTGCCTCACCATCCTTGTCCCAGTAAATCGTATGTATGTCAAAGCTGTCCTTTAGCAAATCCATACGCTTTACTAGTCTTGGAGGAAATGTGGAATTTATTAAAAATAAATATTTATCTCTCATAGTCTTTTAAATTCACCCACTACTTACATAGTTTCTATTTCAACAGTACATCGTGCTGCTTATAGAATTCATCTATCATAAAATTGCTGTATTTTTCGTAGAAATCTTTGATTTTCTCGTCTCCGCTTTGCTCATATATCGCCTTTAGCATCACTATGCACTTTGCAAACTTGTCATCGCTATCCAAGGCCACTAATTGCCCCTCCGATAAATGCATCAAATCGCCTGTCAAATATCCGTTTAAGTCGTATAGCGGCAATGTCCTCTTTAGCATTTCTACGCCTTTATCATAGCTCTCTTTCGCAATCTGCTTACTGCTATTTGATGCATCAAGTTGACTCCAGTCGTAAAGTCCTATGAGAACATAAAGCTGCGTATCAAGTCTATAATGTGGAGCTAGATTCGAATAATCCTCATAATAAGCGAATTTACCATCCTTGCCTAGGTAATCTGTAAATGCAGATTGTTTATCAATACTGCCATCAAAGCTTCTTAGGCATTTCTCATTTAGAAATCCAAGTGCCTTTTCCCCTGCCTCAAGATATCTCTCATCACCAGTTAGTTTATACGCTCTTGCAAATACACTTAAGGCTCTTCCCTGTGCCTTTGCCGATACCCATCCGCTATTTATAGTGTCCTCTCTATATCTGCTACCAAGCATCATAGGAATGGAGCCATCAGACTTTTGATGTTCCAAAAGCCAATTTGTGCAGCTTATAAATCTGTGCCTTGCTTCAGAGTTATTGTCTTCAATTGCTTCTGTATACCATATCAAAGCATAGCTCGTAGCAAGGTCTACGTCGTACTCGAATTTATCTTCCCCTGCTATAATCTTTGGAACTCCGTTTTTGTCAAGCCTTACTCTTTGACCTACGTTCTTATCAGTCATTTCGTCTGGCTTCCAGTACGGACCCATAGCTTCATACTTGCTTTCGCTGAGTTTTTTATTATAGTAAAAGTCATCCATCTTTATGTGCATACCTCTGTTGAAGTATCTTGCATTGATGATATGCTCCTCCGGCATCAAAATCGAATACCTCTCGTCAAGCTTGTTTACGAAATAAGCCTCGTGACCAGATTCCTTTCCATCATCTGTGAAGTAATCAAAGCGATAGTAATGCCAGCCTTCATTTAGGCTTGCTAGCTCCATTTCGTATGTAAACTTTCCATCCTTGACGTCAAGCTTCTTTACTTCCTTGCCATCAAAAACAACCTTTACCTTGCTAACGCCCTTGCTAGGAATTCTTTCAAATCTATAGCTCGCCTCCGTTTCAAATAAAGGCTTAAGCGGAAGCTGGAACTTATGTCTTACAGGGCTTGAAGTAAGCGCAGCATATGCCGCTCCTATTAGACAAAGCAGTAATGCTATTATTGTTACTATGTACTTTTTCTTTATACTTTTCCTAGTAGCCCCTGTGATTAAAAGCTTTGATGCATAAGCGACAGATAGGGCTATTACTATCCACCAGTATGCTATACCTATGTAATTGCTAGAAGCAAATCCAACTATTACAAAAATAATATCCATAGGAATGAGCACAGCTCTTATTCTATCTTTTTTCTCACCGCAAGCAATCATTACTGCCAGCGATAAGATGCAAATGCTTACAAAGAATATGAATATACCTAGTCCGTAGTTTGCAATTATTTCAAGCCACAGCGAGTGTGGATTGCTCAGGACATAGTTATGATCAAATGGAGCAAGAAATTTATTTACCCCGTATGGCCCGTATCCAAGTCCCTTGGCATCTCTAATTGCATGTGTAAACTCCATTATATAGGTGTTCATTCTTATATAGGCTGATCCAGTCTGAGTATTTACACCAGAAAACTGCTCGAAAACCTCGTTTCCTAGTCCTCTACCCCCTCTCTTTAGAGAAACGGTTATTATCAGCTTTTCTAGACCATAAGCGTATATAGCTCCAGCGATTAGCCATCTATATTTGACTGTCGATACAATTGAATAAATCAAAAGGCCTAAGCATATACCAAATAGGCAGATTACTGCATCATCCTTTAGAAGAAGGAACTCCATCAAAGATAATTCAATCACATTCAGCGCATTAACATATAGCTTCTTCCCAAGCTGAGGAAAGAAAAGTGGTGAAAATAGCGCAAGACAGGCACAGTAATCGTTTTCGTTAAAGAAGATACCCGTCGCAACACTAGGAATGCCACTACTTGAATTAGCCACGGCTGAAACATTGTAGTAGCTTGATGTGGACAGGTGATTCCCCGTTACAATCTCAAAGATTCCTAACAATGTCAAGGCTACTATCGATACTTTACAGAATAGGAAAATGCGATTTTCCATACCTTCCGTCTTCACGGCAAGGAGAACGCACAGTGCTATGGAAAACTGTAAAACCATCTGAAGCAGCTCTTTAAAAGCATCCTTGTCTGTAATCGTTCCTCTTAGCAGCATTAAGGCTATGCTATATATGAACCATACCGCCATGAGTATTACAAAAGATTTATCCAAGGATTCGAATTTCAGTTCCTTCTTTCTATATGCACGGTAGAAGAAAACGCACAAAAGTAGTGGTATCGCCACTCTAAACAGCGTTACAACAATTCCGGCAACTCTAAAACCAAAGCCTATGCTCGCGCCAAAGAAGACAGAGAAGACTAGAGCTCCTATAAGTATGGAATCTGTTTTCTGCTTGGATAAATTCATCTTAACCCCTTATTTTAGCCTTGATTCTGATAAGAATCGAAAAAATATCCTTTATCGCATTCCTGTAAATTATACAGATAAAAGCGATCGACATAGCTGTGAGCAGGGCTCTAAAAACAAGTCCTATCTCATAGTGGTTCATAAATATTGAAAGAGCTATAATAGCTACATTGCTTATTAAAAGCTTTGATATGCCGTAATCGCACGGATATACTTTCTGCGCAAATACGTAGAGCAGAATCGCCATAACAAAGTAACCTACATATGTTGTATATGCTGCAGCCTCTGGTCCATAGCTTGGAATAAAGACTATATTCAGCACTATGTTTAGCACTGCACCAATTACATTTGCCAGCAATATATATCCAGTTTTCTTTTCAAACGATAGGCCGTATCCAACTATAACTGAGACTCCGTACATAACCTGTCCAAAGAGAAGTCCTGGAAGAAGCAGGTAAGCTGCCCCATACGCGGTATTTGACATTACTGCAATGATTTCCTTACCCCACATAGTCACAAAGATGCATATTATCATCAAAATCATATAGTAGAATCCCAGCACTCGCTTATACTGGTATTTGGCATCCTCATCATCCTTCTTGTCAAAGGCAAATGTGGTGTATGCTGTAAATACTGCATTTGATATAATCGATAGAACAGAGCTAAATCTTGCTCCAATTCCATAGATTCCTACCTCGGCTGCCGAGAAATAGTGCAGTATGAAGTATCTATCTGAAAGGTTCAAAAACCAAGCAGCAATCGCAGTCGGAATAATAGGAACCGAGTACTTTAGCATTTGGTTTAAAAGAGCTTTATCGTACTCCCTATAATTAAATAGCTTAGGCAAGAAAATTAGGTATGCCAGAAGCTGAAATAGCTGTACTATCGCAGAGCTTAGTATCAAAGCAAATGCCCCTAGGTGAAGTACAGATACAAACACTATGTTTGTGCCTATCATCAAAAGCGATGCGCTTACATTTACCATAGCAAAGAGGAACATTCGATTCTCCATCCTTGCGTGTAAAGCGTATGGCGTATACCAAAGGTTAAAGCTTATGGTTATAAGCGAAACAGCAACGAGAATTTGGTGCTTTTCGGTATGGAATAGCCAAAGAGAAATATCCTTGCTGAATATCGCTATTATAAACGGCGTTATTCCGGCAATTATGAGCGTTATCAGTGAGGTGTTAAACACCTTGCTCTTATGCTCCTCTGTTCTCTCATCAAAGTAAAAAGCACTGAAAGCGGAGTCTAGACCTAACATAAGAAGTGGCATAAGTATAGCCGTCACATTGGTTATAGAATCCGAAATACCAAGCTCTGTCGGTGTCAAATACTTTGTATAAAGCGGTAACAGGAAAAAATTTATCGCTTTAATCATCATATTTGCAAGCACGAGTATTGCGCTTCCTTTTATGAAATTACCAAGTTTACTATCACTCATAACTAAAGCTCTTTTACTTCCTCAAAGGCAGCTCTTCCGCTGAGTTTCTTTGCCTTGCCTTCATATATTTGACCAATAACCTTGCCATTTTTCTTACAGTCGTGGTAGCTTTCTATATACTTTCTACCAGCAACGCCAAGGTCATGCCTAAGCTTTCCGTCATTTATCAGTCTCTCTAATTCACTCTCTATGTTAAGAGGTGAAGCGCTAACTATAGGTAGCTCCTCTGGCAAGTTCTTCTGCATATTATCTGTTATATATGTAATTACAGGCTTGCCCATACCCATGGCTTCAATTGCGAATACGCCGTAGGTTCCTCCGAGAATCTGATCTACTATTATATCGGCCTTCGTATATTCCTTGAAGGCATCTTCCTGATTCATATTTTCAACTAATATGTATTCTATCTCGTATTTTTTCTTCAGATTTTCCACAGCCTTATGTACATGGCTTGTTCCCTTAACACCTCTATTTGATGGTGCATGAACAATGGTCACCGTCTTTTTATCCGGATCAGGATATTTAGGCTCAAATTTATCTGGCTCTATCCTTAAAGGAACAACAAATGGCTGAAGCTCCGCCGGAAAATGTGGAAGAAGCTCATCGTCGTGAACAATGAAAGCCTTAGCATATTTCCCTAGCTTAAGCATTCTTGTTCTAAGCTTCTCTTCATTCGTCAAGCCGACCTCCCTCCAGTAGTGGTTCATTCTATATGCTATAGATTCCTGCCTAACGTCTGAGCCATGAAACTCAAAGAAAATATTCTTTTTTAGGAGCTTCAAAAATGGCAGGTCTAAATTCCAAGGCAAAAGACTATGCCCAAAGTGGAAATGGTAGGTGTCATACTTAAAGCTACACTTCAAGAAATTGAAGAATACCCTTACTGCATATATAGGATACATGTGTTTCTTACCTTGCACCATCATCATACATTCATCGTATGGATAGTGAACTGGAGACTCGTCCCACAGTATCAGCTTTGCATCATATCCGTTGCTTCTCAACCCTTTTACAGAGTAGTAGGCCTGACCAGCAACCTCTCTCATTCCATGCATTATTTTCATAATTAATTTTATAACACTAGCCTCTAGTATTAATTCTCCTTTTGTTTTTGAGCAAAATTACTATTTGTTAAGCAAGTCCGAAATCACCTGCTCAACTCTCTTTTCCCAGGTGTTGTTCAATGCAGCTTTTTTTACATTTTCTAACAAAGCGTGGTAAAGTTCGTCATTAGTATAATACTCTAAAATAGCATTTTCTATGCTATCTGCACCTTCCTTGCAGATTAGTCCGCTCTCGTTTTGCTGTATAAATCTTGCCATAGCTGGACAGTCCGTAGAAATCATCGGTAGTCCGTGGCTCATACACTCTAGTACCTTAACAGATATAGCCATGTCCATATAGAAATGTCTCTTCTTTGGAAGGACTCCAAGGTCACACCTTGCATAAATAGGTTCTAGAGCTTCTCCCGATGCTTCTATAACCTCTATCCAGTCGCTTTTTAGAAGCTCACTATTTTTAAGATGTACAAGCTCTTCCTTCTTTGTTATCAGGTTGAACTTCACTCTAAATCCACTTTTATTTATGCGGTCAAGTGCTATAAGCAAGTCATCTATGCCATCAGCCTCTCTGACTCCACCTGCATAAAAAATTTCTCTAGCGCCTAGCTTGACTTCGCCTCTAGGCTCATTGCATCCTGGTGGCAGTACGCCTACCCTTCTAAAGTTCACAGATTCTAAAATCTTTATGCATTCCTGTGACGGGAAGTAGACTACATCGCAGTATTTTCTAAATGCCACAAGATCTCTCCTGTGCATCATTTTTAGAATCGTTTGCTTCCAAAGAGGCGTTCCCTTCCATGCCCATTTTGAGAACTTCCAGTAAAAATCTCTATAGAACAAGCCTATAGGAACTCCCATCTTATGAACCTTCTTCAAAAGTGAAAGATCTATTTGATTGAAGAATGGACCCGAAGGTGGCTCGACATAGCATATATCCGGCTTATTGTTATCAAGCCAGTCTAGTATTTCCTTTACCTTTGCCTGTCTTTCCTTTCTTCTGTTCTGTTGTCCTTCTAGGAGCTTGACTTCATGACCTAGGTTTACAAGCGCATTGTACATTCTGAATGGCCTTACTGAAGATCCCGATGAAAGCTCTCCAAAGTCAGTAAATGTTATATATAAAACTTTTAATTTCATAGAGTGTCTTATTTCCTCTTCATCTCTGCAATTAATTCCTCGTGACTTCTAGCAAAGTTCCCGCTTACAGCTTCTCCCTCGCCCACTGATTTGGTAACAACAGCTCCCATATTTGCCCTGCTACCTGGGCCTAAATCAATGCCATTTCTGATAACTGCACCTAGTCCAATCCAGACATTGTCACCGATGTTACAACGACCACCTATTGTAGCGCCAGATGCGACAAGACTAAGCTTTCCAATTTTGACACCATGGGCAATATACACAAGATTATCTATGCTGCTGTAATCATCAATAATTGTATTGTCCCATGGATAAATAGCTTTATCTAAGCATACATTGTGCTGTATCTCGACATTCTTGCCTATCCTTACACCGCCGACATGCTCTACCAAAAAGCTCTCTGTTCCTTCTCCGTTTTTCTTAAACTCAAAACCAGTTCCACCGATTACAGTGCCTGCTCTAATTACCGAGTTATCTCCTATAACCGTATTTTCTTTGATCGATACAAATTCCTCTATTGTCACATTGTTTCCTATCGTAACATTCATATCCGCAATATATGCCATCTTGCTGATATTACAGCCCTCGCCTATAGTAGTCGGATGGTTTTCCCTTCTATATCCATCTGTTTTAGTCAGGTAGTTGTGTAGCGAGAAAAACACAGCTCTAGGGTATTCTGTTGCAATTACTCCATAGTTTCTGTCTTTAGACTTTAGCTCTTCTGCAACTTCCCTTTTGGTTATTAGCATTGAAATGCCATCAGGAACATTTTCGACAAAAGATATTTTTTCGGCAAATGTACACACATCTGAGCCATCATTGTAGCTGACTAGCCCTAATGACTCCACCGGCCTTTCATCCATCACCTCAAAGGCAATTCCCATTTTTTCTAAAATCTCACTTAAAAACATTTATACCTTCTTTCGAAAGAACCACCTAGATTTATTTATCACCCAAAATTGACTTTAGATGCTCTATGTAGAGCTTGTGATCAATTGCAAAGTTTCCCGAAACCTGAGAATTATCAGCAACATCCTTTGTAACTACTGCTCCCATAGAAATCTTACAATTCTTACCTACCTTAGTCATAGGCGCAATACATGACTGGACACCAACAAAAGTATTATCTCCAATCTCTGCCCAACCTCCAAATGTTATGTTTGCTGCAGCAATAACATCTTCACCAATCCAAGTATCATGGCCTACCATTATGCAATTGTCTATGGATGAATATCGCCCTATCTTGGTTTCCCCGCCTATTACACCCTTTTGGATGCTTACATTTGTATGGATTGTCGATCCCTCATATAGGTGAACAGTTCCTGAACTATATACAAGTTTTTTCTTTGGCCCCTCTCCATAGTAATAGAATGCAGGAGAGCCTATAACTGTGCCGCTCATTACTCTAACATTATCGTCTATGACAACGCCGTCATAAATTACAACCTGAGGATCTATGGTTACGTTATTTCCTATCCTTACATTCTTAGGTGAAATCACAGCTGATTCTGCAATATTGCAATTTTCGCCTATGACAGTATCGAAGTTAAGTTCTCTTTGTTTTGATATAGCCTCATGTGCTTGGAAGAAAACAGTTTTAGGATCATCTGATGTGCATATACCTCCATCAAATTCTTTACTTATATCCTCTGCTATGTCTTTAGGACATATTATGCAACTTACACCTGCATCCCTAACAGCCGGAAAATATTTCATAGACATAATGTATGAGATGGTTTTGAGGCTTTCATCAAATCTGAGTCCTGAAAGCATGACAGTCTCGAACTCGCCATCATTAACCACTTCAATTTTTTCATCTATAACACTGTTTAATTCTGATAATTTCATGTTTACCTCCGTGGGCTTAATCACACTCTAAATATAGTCTTTTTCGTTAAGGATCTCGCTAGTGTTACTTATATTTTCTTTGATTGCCAAGTATCTATCGCGTACGCTAGAGTCAATTATCTTTTTTAGGGCATCTCCTATTGATATTTCTTTCTCGTAATACCAAAGCGGATGAACTAGCATTTGAATCTTATTAAACTTCTTTTCTGCGATTATACCATCGACATCTTCTCTCCAGCGCCTTCTGCTATCGGAGACATATTTGATATCTCCATCAAAAAAGACCTTGTCATAGGCATTTATTATTCCATCGGTCTTTATGTTCATATCGAGTGTAATCTTGTCAGGTCTGTGCATTGACATAAATCTCACCGGTTCCCCTATGATATCCGATAGGATCTTCGCCTCCTGCGTAATAGCTTTGCCGTAGTCAAAACTCCTCCTATCAGTTTCAGAACAGTAGACTGTATCATCAAAGTGTAAGCCGACATTATGGCCTAATCTAACAAGTTCTTTAATCAAATGCCTCTCTCTATTTCCTCCAATATTATAGAAGTTTGTAAACATCAGAATAAAATAGGTTGACGAAACACCGAGTTCATTTTCAATTTTAGCCATTTCAACAGCCTTTTCTAGCGACATGTCTACATCATGCCTTAGGATTATTTCCTGATCATATCTATTATAGTTAGAGTAACCACAGAAAGAATATCCCTGCTTCTTTGCTAGCTCTATTATGTTTTTATACCAAGAATGGGTAAATTCCATTATCTTTCCTCGCCTATCTATTCCTCAATTAACTCAATTAATTTATCTGTAAGTCTCTTAAAATCAAACTCCTTAGCTAACATGCTGGCATTATTACACCACATATTATATCTATCTTCATCGCCGTTAAGCATATCTGCAATCAGCTCTGCCATCTCAAGCGGTCCATCAGAGTTCTTAGCAATTCCGATTTGATTTTTGTTTATTATGCCAAATTCATTTTCCTCGCAATCCATTACAATTGGTTTTCCACTTGCAATGTAGTCAAAGAGCTTATTACCACTTATTCCATACTTAGACAGGCCTCCTATATCACCGTCCATAAGGTTTAGATCGCTTTTGCTCAAAACGTAAGGAATGCATTCCTTCTCAACTCTTCCCTTAAAAACAATATTAGTAAGTCCTTTTTCCTTAACCTTTTCTCTAAGTAGTTCTAGCTGATCACCACCACCGTAAACTATGATTTTGATGTTGCTTGCAATCTTTGATAGATGCTCTGCTATATCTATAAAGTTACCGGGCTTATTTGCAGCTCTAAGAGATCCCGTATATAGAACTTTCTTGAAGCTGTCATCATCTAAATCTACATCTTCGAAGCTCTTAGTCATCTTATTCTCATTGTATACTTCTAGATCTATACCGTTATTTATGAAGTGAATCTTCTCCTTTGAAATATCCTTCTCCCAGCCTCTATCCGAAATATACTTGCCGGCACCTGGCATCGTGAATATAAGAGTGTCTGCTCTCCTGTATAGCCTTCGTTCCCCTCTATACATAAGCTTTGTTAGTATGTGATTTCTAGGAATAATTTCATATTCCACAAGGCTTTCCGGCCAGAGATCCCTTACCTCACAGATGCACTTAACACCTAGTTTTTTAGCAATTTTAATACCAGCAAGCAATGTCAAAGGATGAACTGAAGATGCAAAAATCACATCTGGCTTATCATAATTTTTAACCACACGAAATATGCGCCTATAGAACTGGTACATATTCTTTACGCGGCTCTTTCCGTTGCCTACATAATTAGATGTCTCTATAAGCGTGTACTTGAGGCCGTCTACTTCTTTGTCGCAGTAGCCAGACTCTCCCACATCAAAATTTATATCCGTGTCGTGCACTGTCGACGCACAAAATATCCTCACGTCATAGCCAGCTCTAATTAAATACTTTGCAAACCAGTAGTGTCTTCCGCCATGATCGAGCATCGTATCAGTTGCATAATGATTAAAAATCCAAACTTTTTTGTTCATAATTTCTAGTATGCGCTCTTTACAACATCGCATATTGTCTTTAGCTCATCATCTGTTAGATATGGATGCATAGGAAGACTCATAACCGTCTTGCTAAGCTTTTCGCATTCAGGTAGAACTACGCCTTCATTTGCTTCTGCATATGCAGTCGACTTGTGCATTGGAATAGGATAGTAGACCATGGCTGGAATACCATTGTCATTAAGTGTCTTAATTAGCTTTTCTCTTTCCTCAGTTGACTTTAGTTTAAGTGTAAACTGAGCCCATGATGAGCCGTAACCTTCAGGTACTACCGGTGTTTCTACTATATCCTTTAGTTCCTTTGTATAGTAATCAGCCACATGATTTCTCTTGACCAGCTCATCATCAAAGATATTCAGCTTTTCGATAAGCACTGCTCCCTGAATAGTATCAAGTCTGCTGTTTAGACCAATCTGAATGTTATCATACTTGTCTGATCCCTGTCCGTGGACATGGATGGACTTCATCTTTGCATAAAGCTCATCTGAGTTTGTGAATATCGCACCACCATCACCGTAGCACCCTAGTGGCTTAGCTGGGAAGAATGATGTACCTGCAACATCACCGAATGAGCAAGCCTTCTTTTCACCGATAGTTCCACCGAATCCTTGTGCAGCATCCTCTAGGACAAACAAGTTATACTTGTCAGCAATTCTTCTTATCTCATTGAAATCAGCAGGAAGTCCAAATAGATCAACGGCAATAATGCCCTTTGGCGCAAGTTTTCCTTCAGCAAGAGTCTTTTCTATGGTCTCTTCTAGAGCCTTAGGATTAATATTAAATGTATCTCTGCATGAATCTACAAATACTGGTGTTCCTCCAGCAAGGCTTACGCTTTCACCACTTGCAAAGAATGTGAATGATGGTACGAAAACCGCATCAGTCTTCTTTACTCCATATGCCATTAGTGGAATTGTCAAAGCATCTGTACCACTTGCGCAAGCGATTACATGCTTAACTCCAACATATTCTGCAAGTCTTTTCTCAAGCTCTGCAACTTCAGCTCCTCCTATGAAGTGCTTGTGTGCAAGAATCTCCTGAATTCTCTCGTTTACCTTTGCCTCTATAACATCGTACTGTCTGTGTAGATCAATAAATTGCATAACTACATCCCCTCCAATATCTAAATATCTAAATGAAATATTTTTGTTCAAAAACTATATTAGTTGCTTATCTGCTTCTTCTAAAATCTTTAGCATTCTAATTGCTGAGTCTGGACCTGTTACGGACTCATGATTATTCTCTATGCAGTCTCTGAAGTGGTCAAGACTGTTGAACAGAGCATCACCTTGTTCAAGCGAAGGTATGATACCGTCCCCAATTCTTGTTTTTACAACAAAGTCTTCGTATTCCATATTCTCAACGATTTTAACATCAAAACCCTTGTCATAAACAATTAACTTGTTCAATGCATCAACATCATCGTATACTATCATCTTCTTAGTTCCTGCGATGATAATTCTTCTCTCCTTGATTGGAGATAGCCAGCTTGAGCGTAAGTTAGCTAGGAACTTATCGAATTTGATGTTAAGGAATGTTATCGATTCTCTCTTAGTATAGATTTTCTCTCCCATAGCGCTTACTGCAATAGGCTCTGCTCCATCAGATAGATAATCTATGATAGAAAGATCGTGAACACTTAAATCCCACATTGAGCTCACATCATTCTTAAGCTGACCAAGATTTATTCTTGAGCAATCGAAATATAGTAAATCTCCAAGATCTCCACCATCAATTATTTCCTTAATTTTTTTGATCACTGGGTGGTATACCATTATGTGGTCAACATGTATTTTTAGATTCTTTTCCTTTGCAAGGTCCCTCAAAATAACAGCCTGCTCTACCGAATCTGTGAAAGGCTTTTCTACATATACATTTTTTCCTGCAAGTAGTGCCTCTTTTGCAAGCTGAAAGTGAGCGCTAGTCTCTACTGCAAGTGCTACTGCCTCTAGCTCAGGATCCTCTAGTAGGTCTCTAAAATTCTCTGTGTATGTAACGGACTCAGCATAAGTATTCTTTGCAAGCTCAATTCTCTCAGGCTTTTTGTCGCAAAGATATTTGAAATCAAAATTCTTATTTCTATAAATATTTCTCGCTACATTCGGTCCCCAGTATCCAAATCCAACTAAACCGATCTTAACCATTTCTTACTCCTTGTTGCTAAATTATATCCTTGAATTAATTATTTACTCTTTTTGTGTGCCTTAGCCGGCGTGCCAAATACTGTTAGTCCTGATTCAACATCAGACATAACAACACTATTCATGCCGACTGTAACATTATCTCCTAGCTTAATCTGATTCATAATAACAGACGAAGCTATATATACATTATCACCAGTCTCAACAGAACCGTACAAATACGTTCCTGAAACAAGTGTATTTTTCTTTCCGAGGATGCAGTTGTGACTCACCTGACAAAGCGCATCTATCGATGTCTCATCTCCAATAACGGTATCATCGATGGTTCCTCTAGAAACTGTTGTTCCAGTTCCTATGTAAACGGATTTACCAATCTCAACACCACCATAGTGGCTCAGCATTTTTCTGTGTCCATCAGCACCTTCTACATATCCAAGGTCTGCATCACCTATGCAAACGCCTGATTCTATGATGGCGTTTTCTCCAATTTTGACATTTCCCTTTATGGAAACATTGTTTCCAATAATGCTATTTATGCCAACTTTGATATTTCCATCTAGACTGCAGTTGTGTCCGATTTTTACACCCTCTCCAATCACGCATTCGTCTGAAATATAGGTGTTATGTCCTATATTTTTTGACTGGTCTGCTTCATTACTTGTCTCTGCAAAGTACTCAACTAAGGAGAAAAATACTCTCTTTGAGCTAACGGTGTAAATTATATTTGGACAGCTTATGCTCTCACCAGTTTGCGTAATAACAAGTTTGCATCCGGATATATCCATACCCTTAGGAATTGATTCTAATTTTTTTATCCATGTGAAGGTTCCCTGCTTGTAGTTCTTTAGCGATGAAAAACCGTCTATCTCACAGTTTTCATCTCCACTGAACTTGAAGCTTTCTCCACTTTCTTTTAGATATTCTAGAAGTTCTTTAATCTTCATTTTTCTCTCTTATTTCCCGATGTTTAGGTTTTCTCGTATCTCTTTTGCCGGATTACCATAAGCCACTATCTTATCTGAAGTATCTTTAGTTATCACAGCACCAGCTCCAATAATGCAATCTGAACCAACGGTTCTTCCGAGTGTTACAATTACTCCATCATCAATAAGTGTGTTCGATTTTATTTTGACGCCTCCCGAAAGGACTACACCAGACGCAATATAGACATGATCCTCAATGACATTGTCGTGATTTACCTGTGAACCTGTATTTACCACAACATTGTCACCTATCGTAGGATTAGGTGTTATCAAGCAGCCACACTCTATTAATATACCTTTGCCAAGCTTAGCACCTGGTGCAACAACAGCGTTTGGATGTATTATGTTTACAGCCTCCCAGCCCTTTGCCACAAAGTTGTTATATACCTCTCTTCTATACTTCATACTGCCAAATGAGATGAAGAATTTATTTGTATTGTATTTTGCTTTTAGAGCATCGAGGTCTTCATATATTTCATCTATATGGACGCCGTTTATGGTCTTACCTCTGTTTTCCGGATTTCCGTCGATTGCACAAGCAACCTCATATTTATCTTGCTCTCTTAAATTGTAAAGAACAACATTAAAATGCTGTCCTGTTCCAACTAGGATTATCTTCTCCTTCATAGCAATCCTCTAATTATTTCCTGTAAAATCTTCCATAGTAGCTGCTGAATCTGAGTTTATTCCTTCTCTCTTAAGCACGCAGTATATGGTTTTAAAAAATATTGATACATCTAGTCCAAATGAAACCTTGTCGACATATTCGATATCCTTGTTGAACTTCTCAGTCCAAGTTATCGCATTTCTTCCTGACACCTGTGCAAGTCCTGTAAGCCCTGGTCTTACATCGTGTCTTCTTTTTTGCTCATCACTATATAATGGCAAGTATTTAACTAAGAGAGGCCTCGGCCCAACAATGGACATATCGCCCTTTAGTATATTGTAAAGCTCAGGTAGTTCATCTAGGCTTGTTGATCTAAGTTTCTTACCAAAGCTAGTTAGTCTATACTCGTCATCAAGCAGATTCCCATTCTCATCCTTGGCATCAGTCATGGTTCTAAACTTATATAGCTTAAACACCTTACCGTTTAGTCCAGGTCTTTCCTGCTTAAAGATTACAGGCCCTCCAAGCTTTACTCTTACAAGTATTGCAAGAATTATAAGTAAGGGGCTAAAGATTATTATGCTTAGCGCCGCTATGAGAAAATCCATAAACCTCTTTATTAATTTGCAGTACAATCCATTTGATTTTGATTTCATTCTTTACCTTAAATTCGTTTCTATTTCTATTTAAATATTCATCTATTTCTTTAGAAGTTTATTCTTTAGGTACTTCTGCGCGTGCTTGTCATAGAGTTCCTTGCAAAGTATTGAAAGCGCTACACAAAGTACAAAAGAGACTAGCAGCTTACCCTTATTAGACTCAAATCCAGTGAGCCCACAAACCTTAGCTGAAAGTCTCCACAGGAATACCTGCAATATGAAGAAGTAAAATGTAAGACTTCCTGCATACTTTATAAGCTTGCTTTTTGTTAGTAAGCGAGGCTTAAACTTAATTGAAATTAGCATAGCCAAAGCTATTAAATAGTAGTACAGAGGTGTAGTTACATATACTATTCCCATCTTATAGTGCAGTGTAAAAGCTGTTATCAATCCTGTGATAATCAGATTTACTGCCATCATAAGGGCTGCTTTCTTATTATTCCCTTTATCGTCCTCAGTAAATGCCATGCAAAGTGCTGCTCCAAATGCCACCTGCATTGCACGAAATACAGGGTTTACATATCCAGGTTGCACCCCAAATATCTGTAGCATAACCACTTCCGAGTATACTAGAACAGAGAATATAACTGATGTTACTAGGTATATACACCTTCGGTTCATCTTGAGCAGCTCTTGAACTAGCGGATATATGAAATATCCTAGAAGCAAAGAACTTATAAACCACGTCGCTCCACTGTGCGATATTCCAAATAGACCGCCGTACATGGATTGCAATCCAAGAAGCTCAACTGGTGTTGAGTATATCTTCTGCTGAAGCGTGTTCTCTACAAGTACATACGAGAGCATATGCACCAAAATGTAGATCGGGAAAAGCGTTATGAACCTCTTCTTATAGAAAGTTCTAAGTTCTCCCGCGTCGAGCAAGTTTCTATTGCTATTGTTATAGTATATGGAAAAACCAGATACGACAAAGAAGCAAACCATTATTGGTGATGTAGTCGCACATATCAAGCCATCTACTAAGCTACTCCCATATGTACATCCGAACATCGTTATGGAATGCCTCATATATATAAGAACTGCACAGCAGATCTTAATTATATCCAGTATCGCTAGATGTTCTCGTTTTTCCATAAACCTATATCCTTATAAATATATTGAATTATCTCTTTCCCTTACTCTTCGGATTAAAGAACGTCAATCTTTTCTCTATTCTTAACTTCCTTCATTGCATTCTTAGAATCGAAGATAGCCTGAGCGTTCTTCTCTATCATGTCGTAGTCAACGTTTGTGTGTGCCGCAGCAACAAATACTATATCGTAGCTAGCAATTGCTTCAGGACTTATATCAGTTAATCCGACATATTCCTTACCGTGCGCTCTGAACTTAGGAATGTATGGGTCGAAGAAATCAACATCTGCACCTTCGCGCTGCAAGATTTCGATTACATCGATAGCTGGGCTTTCTCTGTAATCATCTATATCAGCCTTGTATGCTACTCCAAGAACTAGTACCTTTGATCCATTCAAAGCTTTCTTTGCGCGATTCAAAACCTTAGCAGCTCTGTCCACGCAGTACTCTGGCATCTTGTCGTTTATCATCATTGATGCTTCGATCATAGAAGTGTGGAAGCCGAACTCTCTTGCCTTCCATGTTAGGTAGTATGGATCTAGAGGTATGCAGTGTCCACCTAGACCTGGTCCTGGATAGAAAGCCTGGAAGCCGTATGGCTTTGTCTTAGCAGCATCAACAACCTCCCAAAGGCTGATATTCATTCTATCGCAAAGGATAGCAAGCTCATTAACGAGTCCGATATTGATATTTCTGTATGTGTTCTCTAGAATCTTCTCCATCTCAGCTACAGCTGGTGATGAAACCTCGTGAACATCTCCTACGAGAACTTCGCGATACATCTTTGCTATAACTTCGGTTGCATCCTTGCCAATAGCTCCAACAACCTTAGGAGTATTCTTTGTCTTAAACTGCTTGTTGCCTGGATCTACTCTCTCAGGTGAAAATCCGAGGTAAAAGTCCTCTCCGCATTTAAGTCCAGAACCTTCTTCTAGGATAGGCTTGATTAGCTCCTCTGTTGTTCCAGGGTATGTTGTTGATTCTAGAACAACCATTGTGCCTGGCTTTAGGTGCTGGGAAATAGCTATTGTTGAGTCCTTAACATAGCTGATATCTGGCTGCTGGTGAGAATCAAGTGGTGTTGGAACACAGATAGCGATGAAGTCAACATCCTTAACAAATGAAAAGTCGCTTGTTGCAGAAAGCTGTCCTGCATTTACAAGCTCTACTAAGTCGTCATCCACGACATCTCCAATGTAATTGTGTCCTTTATTAACTAGGTCAACCTTCTCCTGCTGTACATCAAAGCCTATTGTCTTAAAGCCAGCCTTTGCCTTCTCTACTGCAAGTGGAAGACCTACATATCCAAGACCTACAACGCCTACAACTATCTCGTGGTTTTCAATTTTCTTAATAAGGGTTTCTTTAATATTTTTCACTTCTATACCTCTAAAGAATTACATATAAAATCTTACAAAAGTCTCTAATTTATCACTCTTCATTTTACCTCAAATGCAGTGTCTGTGCAAGTTTTTGCAAGCTCTACTAGCCTCTTACAGGCTCTATATTGAGGCTTGTTTTATTCGAAACACTTTCTAATCGTTTCGATTATTATATCCTGCTCCTCCACCGTCATCTTGTTATCGCTCGGCAGACAAAGGCCTCTATGGAATATGTCCATCGATACATCTAAAGGCCTGCCATCTGAGCCCACCGTGCCACCTGAGATGTAGGCGTTTGTAGTACATCTTCCGCTTCCCTCTCTCGTAACAAAAGGATTCATACGGAATAATGGTTGCGCATGCATAGCCTTCCAAATTGGTCGTCCCTCTGCATTTATCTCAACTAGGCGCTCGAGAATTTCTGTAGGGCAGGTCTTTCCTGGCTCACTTATATATAGTGCTTCAGAATCGCTTCTCACCTGTTTGCACATCGCAGACTCGTCAATGATTGCGCATGAGAGCCAGTAGTTGGGCTCACTGTTTTTCTCATCAAAAGGATTCATCGAAATCGGAAGGCCTTTGAAGCCTTCTTTGTATCTTTCGTAGATCGCCTTCTTTTGCTCGATATGCTTATCAAGATACGGCATCTGACCTCTTGCAACTCCTGCAATAACATTGCTCATTCTGTAGTTATAGCCTACTTCCTCGTGCTGGTACCAAGCTGCTGCCTCTCTTGACTGAGTTGACCATTTCCTAACCTTCTCGGCCGCCTTCTCGTCGTCTGTAAGTAGCATTCCTCCTGAAGATCCAGTAATTATCTTATTTCCGTTAAAGCTTATCGCATTAAATTGTCCAAATCCACCAGTCTGCTTGCCTTTATATGTCGCTCCAAATGACTCAGCAGCATCCTCGACGATTATGGCACCATGCTTATCGCAAATGGCTTTTATCTCGTCTATCTTTGCTGGAGTGCCGTATAGGTGTGCTATGACAACAAGCTTTACCTCTGGATATAGCTCAAAGGCCTTCTCAAGTGCAACTGGATCCATATTCCAGGTTTCGTACTCTGAGTCTATGAAAACGGGCACGCCGCCTTCATAAAGAACAGGATTAACTGTAGCAGAGAAGGTCATATCGGTACAGAAAACCTTATCGCCCGGCTTAACTCCAGCAAGCTTAACTGCTAGGTGGAGCGCCGATGTTCCCGAAGCAAGAGCAACAGCATCCTTGGTCTCAGCCTTTTCGGCTACAAGACGCTCTAGCTCATTTATGTTTGCCCCAACCGTGGACATCCAATTTGTTTCGTATGCCTCCCTCATGTAGTCCATCGACTCTTGATAGATTGTAGGCGTTGCTAGCCATACCTTTTTTTCGAACTTAAATGCGGTTTCTTTTGACATAAGATTTTGCACGGTCAAAGACCCTGCTCTCCTTTCGTAAAATCAACTAAATGCTGACATATTTATTGTTTAAGCGCAAATTGCGTTTAGATCTAAACAAAATCTAACTTCTAAGCTTCTCAATCTCCTTCTTGAGATAGAATGGCTGTATTATGCAGTACGGTACTATTACTAGGATATTTGACAGCACAACTATGATCCAGGCATTTGGATAGAGCATGGTTCCAAAATAGACAACACTATATTTAACAATGACTCCTATGCTGTAGCAAATGCATAAAACCATGACCTTACCAAATCCGTAGGCAAAGGTCTCCTGAACTGACTGAAGCATCATGATGCTTCCGTAGACTGCAAAGATAAGCGCATAGCTATAGTCCACCTGAATTGCATGATCGCCTAGCCATATGTTTACGACAAACTGCATAACTGCAATTATACAAAACTCCCCTATGACTCCAACTATTACTGCAAGATTAGCTGTCTTGTATATCTTCTTCACCCAAAGGTAGTCTCTCTCTTCCTGAGCCTTTGTAACCGCAGACCATACAGGAGTAAGCGCAAGCGCAAACACAGTGCCTGCCATTGAGAAAAGCCTATAGTATATCGAGAAGTAAACCTCATACTTAGGTGATGTAAACTTTGTCACTAGATAGTCATCTGTTAGCAAGATCAAAAGGTGGAGTATCTGAGTCCACAGAAACAAAATTCCTATGTTTATAGTCTTTGTTGCTGCTTCCTTCTCAAAGTATTTAAGACTAACGCCACAACCCTTGAGCTGCTCATCTCTAAATGCAACTAGCGTCACAGCTATGTATAGGATATTTGAGCTAACTACAAATACAATCGCAAGCCTTATAAGGTTATCGCTTATCGATGAAGAAGGTAATAGTAGTACCGCTAAAAACTGAAATAAGGATGTCAAAAAGGCTATCATATTGTTCACTGCAGACTTCTGCAGTGCATATAGAATATAGATTACGATTTTAAAAACAAACTGTAATATTATTCCTACATAGATGATTTTTACCGTAGTTGCTAGAGTTGCCTTATCTACGACCGATTCTGATATATTGAAAAAAATATTCCAATCAACATAACCTAGAGCTATCGTGCCGATTCCAAGTAGAACCAGAGCTATGACTGTAATCATTATGTACGCCGACGAGATATATGTCTTTATCCTCTGTTTATCTCCCCTTACGAATTCTCTTGTCAGGCAATTTCTGAGTCCGTTACCTATTCCAATATCGAACATGAATATCCAGTTTGAGGTCGATAGAATCGTAAACCAAACTCCTAATACTAGCTTATTCTCAAAAAATCCCATATAAATAGGCAGAGAAAAGAAAGATAACAACATACCGAGGCCTTTAAACATAAAAGCTCCGGAAATGTTCTTGAATAAAGCTCTATCGCTACTACTCTTTAATATCTTCAAAATTAATTCTCCACCCTATTTTTCTAAATTATGCTAGAATAAGCCTCACTTATCTGCTCGGATATAGTCTTAGCACTAAACCTCTCTGATATATCCTTAGATATCTTCTCATGGTTGTATCCCTTTGCGTTTTCGTGCATAAACCTCATAGCTTCCACGAGTTCATTTAGGCTATCCCGCTCTATCAAAAGGCCGTTTTCCTCACTGACAAAATCCTCTGGCCCACCACACCTAGTTGCTATAACCGGAAGTCCTGAGGCAATTGCCTCTATGTATGCAAGTCCAAAGGTTTCACTCTTTGATGTGAGAACAAAGCAATCTGCCAAGGAAAGCTCCTCACAGATTTTCTTTCTATCAATTTTACCTAGCATTCGCACATGACTTGATATGCCATACTTTCCTATTTTCTCTTCTATAAAAGCTCGCTCCTCACCATCACCAGCGATGGTCATGCTTAGATTTTTTCCTTCTTTGATTAGCTCAGCCACAGCGTCGATAACAAGGTCTATTCTTTTGTTAGGCGTTAAATTTGCCACAGTAATAAAGCTGAAAGGCTTGCTCTCGCAGCCCATAGCATCCTCTGCCCTAACCTTAAAAATATCTGTATCCACTATATTACTTATGCATATAGGCTTAACCCCAAAGAGCTTCTCCATCCTCTGGCAAAGCGCTTTACTAACCGCAATTACAAGGTCTGCCTTCGCGTACATGCTACCATATTTTTGAATTTGAGCGCTTGTGAGTTCTGTATTTATGAACGAAGAATGCTCAGTTATAACCTGTTTATATCTTCCATCCAGCGCCTTTTGTGTCATATAGCTTATATCAAAAAAATGCGAGTGAACTATGTCAGGCTCGCCATGCTTTGATATAGCATGCTTTAGAAGTTTCTTGAGACCGAGAGTTCCAATACTTATCAAAACAGGCTTAGGGACTGCACCTACAGGCACATTCATCTCCTCAACCTTGATTCCATCTCGCTCATAGCTTACGAGTCCCCAGCTTCGCTTGCGACGAAAAGATCTTAAGTCAAGGGATAGCACCAAAACATCATGCCCCGCCTCCGCCAGCGCCTTGGCTTGATCGTGTTCAAAAATTCCCAGAGTTTGGTTGTTTTCGCTAGGTACACCCCTTGATACAATAAAAATCTTCATCTCTTGCTCTCTTTGCTAAGACTAATTTCTCTTATTTTCGGTAATTCTATAGGTCTTGCAAACTCCCTCGACCATGCCCTTGATGTTTCCGTCATTCTTCTCAGATTCTCGAATAAGCGCATCTAGGCTTGTCAAAAATTCTTCGTCATCCATCTTGATAGGCTGACCAACAAATATCATATTGTTTTCGGTCTTGTTAAGCCCCTCTTCATCCATCAAAACTTCCTCATAAAGCTTCTCTCCAGGTCTCAACCCCACAACCTCTATCTCAATGTCCTCATGAGGTCTAAAGCCCTTCATCTTGATAAGATTCTCCGCAAGTTCATATATCTTTACCGGCTCACCCATGTCAAGAACAAAGATTTCTCCACCCTCTGCAAATAAGCTTGCCTGAAGTACTAGAGAAACTGCCTCAGGTATGGTCATAAAGAATCTTCTAATGTCCTTATGTGTAACTGTAACTGGGCCACCTTCTTCAATCTGCTTGAGAAATAGCGGAATAACTGACCCGTTGCTTCCGAGCACATTTCCAAATCTGACAGCCGAGTATCTCGTATGCTCAGATTTACGTGCATAAACCTGAACTATCATCTCACATATTCTCTTGGATGCCCCCATGACATTCGTAGGTCTTACTGCCTTATCGGTCGAAATCAAAGTGAAATTATCAACAAGATATTTATCGGCAAGCTTAACCACATTGAGTGTTCCTAGGCAATTATTCTTGATTGCCTCATTAGGAGAATCCTCCATCAAAGGAACATGCTTATGTGCTGCAGCATGATAAACGATCTGAGGTCTATACTCATAAAACAGTGCGTCCAGTCTATCGTAGTCTCTAATAGATCCTATCAAAGTTATAATCTCTGCATATGGGAAATGTCTCTCAAGCTCCATCTGAATCTCATAGGCGTTGTTTTCGTAAATGTCAAAGATGATAAGTCTCTTAGGCTCATATCTTATAACCTGTCTACAAAGCTCAGACCCAATTGAACCACCGCCTCCAGTTATGAGCACGGTCTTATCTTTGATAAAATTATTGATGCCCGTAGCATCTACCTCTATCGCATCTCTTCCGAGCAGGTCCTCGTAGCTTATCGCTCTAAGCTCTCTAACAATCGAAGAAGAAAGGCTCTTAGCAACCGATGGAAGAATCTTGACAGGAAGCTTGGTTTCCTGGCAAATAGCGATTATCTTCTTGATATCTTCTGATGCAGCAGATGGCATTGCAATGATAATCTCATTTACATTGTATTTCTTTACAGCACGCTTAACATCATCTCTAGTTCCTACAATTGGAACGCCCATCAGCATTTTGCCCCTCTTGTTTACATTGTCGTCTACAGCGCAAACAATCTTGGATGTTGATCCTGTCTTGTTGATATCCTTAATCAAAATCGAAGCAGCTGAGCCAGCACCAATTACAAGAATAAATTTGTTTATCTTGCTGTCACCGTAGGTTCCTCTAATACTTCTATATAGCTGCTTACTGAATCTTAGCACAGCAAACATAAATACGATTGCAATGAAGTGCATAGGGTAGTAGCTTCTCGGCATGTCGTACTGCATGAGCACGTGGAAGGATATTATCAAAGCCTCTATAACAAAAGATGCTCTAAATATATCCATTAGTTCCTTCATAGACGCGTAGCTCCAAACTCTGTTATAAAGCCTGAAAGCCAGCATAATCGCTATAGTAATAGTGATGTAGACAGGAGCAGAACGCAAAACATAGTCTAGGTATTCAGCTGGAAGCTCTCTTATGTCAAATCGCAGCGCTATAGCAAATAGGGCGCCAAGCTCTACTATGACCGCATCCAAAACCATCAATACTGCAATTCTTAAATTCTTGCTATTCAAAGCTGTTATTCCTCTCTTCGCCTTACTAGAACTCGCCCTTCATATCTGTTGAAGCAAATTCCTTAAGCGGGAACTTAACTGGGGCCGCAGTCTTCTGGCTCTTGTAGATTGAAAGCACAACCTCAAGCGCATTTCTTCCTGCAACAGCGTCAACATATGGCTTTCTGTCGTTTTCTATAGCGTCCATCACATCAGCAAATAGGCTTGTGTGACCATTTCCGTAAACATTGCTTGTCTCTTCCTCAAGGCCTTTGTTTTCCTTATCCTCTTCAGTCTCAACAGCAAAGTCCCAAACATCTATATTGTTCGTTGAAGTTCCGCCAATCTTGACAGTTCCGTTCTCTCCGAAGATGTATAGAGTTTCCTCAAGGTTCTTAGGGTAGACATTTGTTGTGCCCTCAATAGTTCCGATTGCGCCATTCTTGAACTTGATAACAGCCATTCCAACATCCTCAGCCTCAAGGTAGTCGTGGAACTGCTGTCTTGTTGCTCCGTAGATTTCCTCAATCTCATCACCCATCATCCATCTGAGAAGATCGATACCGTGGATGCACTGGTTCATCAAAGCACCACCATCCTGTTCCCATGTACCTCTCCATGGAGCCTGCTCATAGTATCCTGCGTTTCTATTCCATCTAACATGGATTGAACCGTGTGAAAGCTTACCGAATCTGCCTGATTCAACAGCCTTGCGAAGTTTCTGAATCGCAACATTAAATCTGTTCTGGTGGCATGCGCTAACCTTAACATTCTTCTCCTCTGCAAGATCGATGATCTTATTAGCATCCTCTATGCTCATAGCCATAGGCTTCTCTATTATTAGGTTTACACCCTTATCTATACAGTGCAGAGCTATCTCAGCATGTATTCCGCTTTCGGTTGCAATACTTACAAGCTCAGGCTGCATCTCCTCAACCATCTTCTTGTAGTCAGTGTATCTCTTGATAGATTCATCCTTCTCAAGACCATACTTAGCAAGAAGCTCTTCCATCTTCTCCTCAATGACATCGCAAACAGCAACAATCTCTAGCTCGTTGTTAATAGCTGCCTTCATGTGGTTAACTGCAATTCTTCCGCATCCTATGAGCGCGTATTTCATGATAAAATCCTCCTGAAATCATATATAAAATCTTGTAATACAGTTTATTATCCTAGCTTTTGCCCATCAAAATGAGCCCAAAATTAATTCTATCTATTATACCATATATACGCCTCAAATAAAAGTCCGCAATCCTTAAGAAATACAATACTTATATGACTTTTTTTGTTCAAAATACACAGTCTAAAATCAAAAGCCCTCCCTACTGTTCTCACAGTAAAGAGGGCCTGCAAAATCATCCTATTTTGATATTAAAAATTTACAGATAAAACATTAGTCGCCAATTATGCTTATAGCGGTATCTGTGATCAAACGACTGCCTCCTAGCACCAGCAAATCCTTTATAGAATTTGCTTTTACATATTCCCTTGCATAGTCAAAGTTGTTCTCGTTTATCAAAATCATAGGTGCACCGCGCCTTTCTGCAAGAACTCCTCCGCAAAGACCATCAGGGAAATTATCACCATAGCTCAAAACAACACTATTTGGTTTATTGAAGAAGTATTTAGCGATGGCTATAGACGTCTCATATCTATCAGCTCCAAATACTCTAGTAGTATTTCCCATTGACTTAAGCCAGCCTTCTGTCGCGCTACCTATGGTTCTATATCCACCGATAATTGCGTATTTTCTACTGTTTATGCCCTTCAAAAAAGCCTTCTGTTCATTGCTCAATGCATCTCCAACTAGAAGAATAGGTCTTCCCGAGGCCGATGCCGAAAGGCTATCTGCAAAGCCATATCCCGAGCACACAAGTATCTCCTCGTTGTTTACATTAGCCTCCTTGAGTATAGCTAAATTAGTTGCAAAGCGGTCATCTCCAGAGATTCTTTTAACAGTAAAATTGCCTGATAGTCGAGTTCTCATATACTCTGGAACTACACGTGTCCCGCCTATTAAGTACACCTTGTTAGCCTTGCTTGCGCTGAGGTTTTGATTGATATAGTCAATCGCCGCCTCCATATTGTGCTCGTTCACAAGTAGAAGCGGAGCATTGTTTATCTTTGCTAAATAAGCGCCAGAAAGTGCATCGGCATAGTTGTCACCATTAGCCACAACTGCAGCGCTAAACTTGTCAACATTCATACTCGCCTTTAGTTCATTTGCAACCCTAAGAGATGTCTCATAGCGGTCGCTACCAGCTATTCTCTTGCTCAAAGTTGACTTATTAAAAACAAGAGTAACCGAACGAATCTCAAGATACTGTTTCTTACCCTCAGCCTTAAAACGTGCATAATCCGCACCCGTCAAAGTGTAAGTAATATCATCGCTTGGGCTGTTGCTGGCCCTTCCTGACTGCACATATTTCACAGTTCTCTTATATCTATAGTCAAGGCTTGAAATCTCAATACCGCTATCCGTTCTATACTTCTCCTGATATCCTATTTCACCGCTTCCTGAGCTTCCACCCGCAAACTTCAGCTTGCCTGATATTCTCAAAAGATCAAGCACGTGAGTCCTCATATCTCCATACGCAAGTTCAACAATAGGATTTCTTGATGAGTTAGCATCACTCATATTTAGGACTAAGTCAAGCTTATTGCTTGTAATTGGCCTATACTTTGCTTTGACCTTTACATTCCCAGCTGGCATCGTAAAGTCATAGTATTCCTTGCTGTCGTAAGGGCTACTCAGATAAATTTGGGTATTACCAGAAGTAATCTCCCATCCATCAAAGATTATTCCATCTGGTGCATCACTCGGCAAGAGATAAACTTTGCTACCTTCTTTAGCACTCACTATCATATTTCCATTATGAGTGTCCATAGCTATGCCGTTTTCAACAGTTATGTTATAGCTTCTCGCATCATCTGCATATGAGAAAATACTCTGTGAAAAAACAATTCCGATCATCAAAATAAGAGCCACCGATATGCTAAGCCATTTCTGTTTTCTTCTAACCATTGCTACCTCCTTTTCTCCGCAAATGCGAATTCAAAATAAAAAACGTGGCTAACTCAGCCCCCTGAGAAACCCACCTCTTCTATTACAATATTGGTGCGGTCTAAGGGATTTGAACCCCCATGAGTTTCCTCACACGGACCTGAACCGTGCGCGTCTGCCAATTCCGCCAAGACCGCAAATATTATTTTTATTCACCTATACAATTATACATACCGCTTTTACGATTTTCAAGTGAAAACAGGAAAGCCTTCGATATTAATCTCTCAAAACCAAATCTATTCCTTAAATTATACAACCCTCAAATGCTCATTTTTAGGTGTTTTCTCGCTTTGATTTACACATATTATGATATCCTTTGATGCTTGCAATTAAATGTGAAGTAAGGTATAGTGAAATTTGAATCACTATTTAGCTAATTGCAAAATGTGATTATGGAGGAAATAATGAATCGTAAAATAAAAATATTTATGGCTTTGGGCGCAGCATTTTTGCTCAGCACAGCATTCGCCTACGCTGACGATAGTGAATCCCCTAGTCAAAATAATTCAAACATGCAAGATGCGAGCTTGCTTCCTTTGACCTATACCACTCCTTCAAACGGTCTATATATAACGAGCGATGGTCGTATATATAAGGCTGACGGAAGCGCAGAGGTAGCCCAGAAGGCAAGATGGGTTGATTACAGCGGCAACAGGTATCTAACAAGCGAAACAGGTGAGATCTATAAGAATCAGTTCGTTTCCTTTGGTCCATACAGATATTATCTGGATTCTAACGGAATTGCGAGAACAGATGTCTTTTATGCAAACGATGGCGAAAGCTACCACTCAAACGAAAATGGTGAAATCGTAAGACAGGACCTCAAGCTCGAAAAAAACGGAAAAACATATTTTACCAATGAAGATGGTGTGATTTACAAGAACCAATTTAAGACTAGTGGTTCAAATAAGTATTATCTGGGCGCGGATGGAGCGGCCATGACTGGCATATTTACTGCAAACGACGGAAGAAAATACGGCGCGAATTCCAAGGGCGAAATTGCCGAAAATGAATTTTTAACGGTAGGTGCTTACAAATATTATATAGGTGAAAACGGCACTGTTACTACTGGTTTATTTGTAGCAAGCGACGGAAATAAATACGCGGCAAATTCAGAAGGTCAAATTTATAAAAACCAATTTGTCACCTCTGGCAGTTCCAAATACTATGTTGGAGCAGATGGTGCGGTGCTGAAAGGGATAATCACAACAGTTGACGGTAAAATGTTTAACGCAGATAATGCTACTGGTGAGATAATCATGAAAGCTCAGTGGATAGACAAGAACGGCAAGAAGTACTTTTCTAACGCTGAAGGCGAACTCTATAGAAATCAGTTTATTTCATTTGGTGTTCGTAGGTATTTTATGGGGGCAGACGCTGCTCTAGTACACGGAAGCTTTAGCTTTGACGGCAAAGACTACAACACAAGAGCCGATGGCGAAGCATACGAAGTCAAGGTTACTAGAACAGGTAAGATTTCATCAACTGTAGGTGCAAATGTAAGACCAACAGCTGGAACTAATCTCCCCGCTTTATACGGACTTCCATTTAATGCTGTGATATCTATAATCAAGGATGTAGTCGGAAATGATGGTTATAAATGGTTTTATATCAACCATGCAAACGGCCCAGGCTATGTGCGTTCCGATTTAGTATATAATATCGTGAGAACAGAGACAGAGGTAAAGGAAGATACAGGAAGTACACCTCCTCCAGTAATGAACGATAGCGAATTTGAGCAGTATATGATAACTCAAGGATTCCCAGAAAGCTACAAACCTTTGCTGAGAGCCATGCATAAGGCCCACCCTACTTGGGTACTCAAGGCAGCGCAGACAGGTCTTGACTGGAACTATGTAATAACCAAGGAAAGTGCCTTAGGCGTAAATACAGTTCTTCCATCATCACCAGAATCCTTTAAATCAAAGGACCCTAACGCAAAGAATGCAGACGGTTCATACAAGGTTTACGATAGTGGTGGATACATAGCAGCATCTAGAGAAGCTATCGAATACTATATGGATCCACGTAATTCCTTTGATGAAACCTTCTTCCAGTTCTTATCAAATAGCTACGATGGAAATACTCAGACGCTATCTGGAATAAACACAATTGTTAAGGGTACATTCCTAGGTAAAGCCTTTCCAGAAGGTGGATACACATCATATGCTGACCTTCTTTTGAGCGCAGGCAAGAGATACGGTGTAAATCCATTCATACTTGCATCAAAGCTTATCAACGAGCACGGAAGCAGCGGTAATTCTGGCTCCGTTTCAGGAAAGGTTAGCGGCTACGAAGGCTACTATAACTATTTCAACATCGGAGCTTATGCTCATAGCGGTAGAACAGCAATTGAAAATGGTCTAATCTATGCTAAAGAACACGGCTGGGACTCAAGAGAAAAGTCTATAATGGCAGGAACTGAATTCTTTGCTAAGGACTATATTAGAAGCAACAAAACTACAGCATATTTCCAGAAATTCAACGTTATGAACGGCGCTTCAGCAGTAGCAAGAGGCCAGTACATGACGGCACTCTGGGGAGCTAACAGTACAGGAGAAACACTCGGCAAGGGATACGCATCTGCGTACTCATCAGCGCTAACATTTGAGATTCCAGTATATCTCAACATGCCAACGCTTCCAGTTCCATATCCAAGATAAACAAATAGGCTGATTACCAAAGCAAGGTGATCAGCCTTTTAAATTTCTAATTATATGTCTAATCCGAACCTACTTCCCTGCAAGTATTTCACCTGCCACACTGCATGCGTACATGGCTGCAGTTTCTGCACGAAGTATTCTAGATCCGAGTGTTACGGTCTCAAAGCCTGCAGTCTTTAGCTCTGCAACCTCTTCATCGCTAAATCCGCCCTCTGGACCGATTACAATGGTCAAAGATTTCTTCTCATCTATAATCTCGCTCATATACCTTGCGCCACCGTAAGCATTCTCATAAGGAAGAAGATTTACGTCTGAGCAATATTTGGCAAGTTCCGAAAGTTTAACTGGTTCAATAATTTCAGGAACAATATTTCTCTTACACTGCTCGCTAGCCTCTAGCAATATGTCCTGATACCTGCTCAAAACCTTGTCTCCCTTTTCCTTCTTGTATTTAACAACACATCTAGAAGAAACATAAGGCACTATCTTGGTCACACCAAGCTCTGCCGCTTTCTGAAGAACAAGTTCAAACTTCTCCTTACGAATGAGGGCAACAGCAAGAGTTAGCTCTACTCCAATCTCGTTTACTCTCTCGTCCTTTTCCTCTATTTTGGCAACAAACTCCTTGCCACTGCTATAGCAGGTGGCAAAGTATCCTATTCCGTCGTGGACGATTCGCACCTTCTCGTTCTCGAGCCTTACCACATTCTTTGCATGGTGAGCCTGCCTCTTGTCAAAGATATATTCATCGCCAACCTCAATTGGCACTTCGCTAAAATACTGCTGCATTACTTAGCCCACACATCAGCGTATTCAGCATTCTTCTCAAAGGTCTTAAGCGCATAAGAGCATGTAGGTACAATCTTAACACCCTTTTCTCTAGCCTTCTGTGCAAGCTCGTAAACTAGCTTTCCTGCAAGACCCTGTCCGCCATAGGCAGGATCAACTATTGTATGCTCAAGGTCCCAAAGACCATCTCTTACAACATAGGTGCACTGACCAGCCAGCGTATCTCCATCATATGCTGCAGTTCTAAGATTCTGCTCTTCGTAAACTATTTTAATCATATCATTACTCCTCAAATATTCTAAATCACGCATTAGGCTCAATTTACTATATTATACTACAAATTCACGGGCTATAAACAAGGGAAATATATGATCAGCATATATACATCAAAGCTAGAATTTCATATACCAAGACATCCTGCACTCACCCTGCGCTCCCGCCTGCTTTACAAATTCAGTATTATCGTCATCTATTCCACCTATTGCAAATACAGGTATGGAGACATTCTCGCATATTTTTCTGAGAAAATCTAGGCCGCGAGGCTCAAGACCCTTCTTGCAGTTAGTGACAAAAATATGACCAGCTATAAGTGCATCTGCACCTAGCCTTTCTGCTTCGATAGCCTCATCCAGCGAGTGAACTGATACCCAGGTACTATCAGCCATATATTCCTGCTCTAGGAAGCTTTGATATGAAAGCTGAAGATTGCATCCCAGCCGTTCTGCCACATTAGGCATATTGTTACAGATAAAATCTATGCCTTTTTCATCGCAAATTTCTTTGATAGACTTTGCTAGACTTAAATATTCCGCCTCACTAAGATCCTTTTCTCTAAGTATCAAAGCATCGCAAAGCCCAAGTCTAGATATCTTTTCGACCTGTTCTTTTAGGCTCGCCCTGCAGAGACTTCGGTTTGTAACCGCGATTTTCTTAAACGTAGACATAGTCATTCATCACCGGCTGAATGCCACGTTTTTTGAGGCTATCGTAAATTTCTTCAAGCCCTCTAGTATCAGCAATTTCAAACTGTGCATCACCCTTATCTTCGCTTTCGCTGTGACTTCCAATGCCTGTGCTTACCCCAGCGGAAATCTTTGTTGCAGCAAGACCAACAACATTATCTCTAAACTCAGCGCGCTCTCTTGTGGATATTGTCATTCCAGCAAAAGGTAGGAAAAGCCTGTACGCACACATTATCTGAAGAAGCTGCTTTTCGTGTACATCCTTTGGATTTATGCTCGCATTGTTTATGATAGGACGAAGTCTAGGACATGAGATTGAGATTTCAGCCCATGGATACTTGCGCTGAATAAGATATGCGTGCATGCCCGTTCCAAGCGCATCCTTTCTGAAGTCATCAAGACCAAGAAGTACAGCAAAGGCAACACCTCTCATCCCTCCCATCAAAGCGCGCTCCTGCGCATTAAACCTGTATGGAAAGATTCTCTTATGACCTGCAAGGTGAAGAGTCTCATACTTATCAGAGTTATATGTCTCCTGAAAAACAGTAACATAGTCAGCACCGCACTCGCGAAGATATCTATACTCATCGCTGTTCATAGGATAGACCTCGATACCTATGTTCTTGAAGTACTTCTTTGCAATCTTACAAGCCTCACCTATGTATTTAACATCCGAAGCCTTACGACTCTCACCCGTCAAAATGAGAATCTCCTCAAGCCCTGTATCTGCTATTGCCTTCATCTCCTCATGGATTTCTTCCATGGAAAGCTTTGCTCTTTTGATTTTGTTATGGCAGTTAAACCCGCAGTAAATACAGTAGTTCTCACAGTAGTTAGAAATGTATATAGGCGTGAAAAAATATGCCGAATTTCCGAAGTGTTTTCTTGTTTCTAGCCTTGCCTTTCTTGCAATCTGCTCTAAAAATGGCTCAGCTGCCGGTGAAAGCAGTGCCTTAAAATCCTCTAGGCTACAACTATCAGACTCAATTGCTCTCAAAACATCGCTGGCCGTATAGTCCTCAGCTCTATAGCTTTCTATCTCAGCTACTACCTTATCCAAAATCTCGTGAGGAATTTGCTCCATGTCATCCATATATGTCATATGGTCGCATCTTTCCTCGGGTCTGTGCTCTTTTATTACATCAAAACTCATACTCTAATCGCCTCCTGCTATTCTGCTAAGAATCCTGTAAGTGGTGAAGATGCAGAAGCACCTCCATCCAAAACCCTGCCAAGTCCGGCAAGATAGGCAAGTCTTCCAGCCTCTATAGCTCTTGCAAAGGCAGATGCCATAGCAGGAACATTTCCTGAAGTAGCTATCGCTGTATTTGCCATAATCGCAGCAGCACCCATCTCCATTGCCTCGCAAGCCTGAGACGGACTTCCTATTCCAGCATCAACGATTATAGGAAGGTCTATCTCCTCTATCAAAATCTTAATGAACTCCTTTGTCGCTAGACCTCGATTTGATCCTATCGGAGAAGCTAGTGGCATAACAGCAGCTGCACCGGCACTGACTAGATCCCTAGCCACATTTAGGTCAGGATACATGTAAGGCATAACAACAAAGCCATCATTTGCTAAAATCTCAGTCGCCTTTATAGTCTCGTGATTATCAGGAAGTAGGTACTTACTGTCCCTAATAACCTCTATCTTAACAAAGTCACCACATCCTAGCTCGCGCGCAAGCCTTGCTATCCTCACAGCCTCGTGCGCATTCCTCGCCCCAGAAGTGTTCGGAAGCAAGGTCACATTCTTAGGAATATACTCAAGAATGTTCTCACTTCTTGAGTTTGCGCGCCTAAGTGCCAGCGTTATCATCTCAGCACCCGCATCTTCAACCACTGCCTTAATAAGCTCTACATCATACTTGCCTGAGCCCAAAATAAATCTAGAATTAAATTCATGACCACCTATAATCAGCTTGTCATCTGTAATATTTGTCTTCATAGCTTGTCAGTCCTTTCCTACTCCTCGCCTAAAATAAGTCTTACTATCATGTTAGCCTGATGTCCTGCGCATATCATAACTCGAGGTGCCATAAGGCCTATTCCTTCAAAGGCATCGCTTTTTCCGTCGCCGCAAACATAAAGTCTCGAAAATTTCTTTTCAGTTTTAATCTCATTAGCATCACCATATCCAGCCATACCGCTTCCTGATACGATGATTGTCTCGCTATCTCTAGAAAGAAGCTCGCTAACAATCATGGCCTTAGCGCTAGGATTGTCAAAAGCTTCGCATACGATGTTAAATCCTGTAAATAGCTGCTTTATATTCTTATTGTCAACCTTGACATTTTCATAGCTTACATTTATATACGGGTTTATTTTTAGTAAAATTCTCTTTAGAGCCTCTGTCTTAGGCATCCCAAGTTCATCCACAGTATAGACCTGCCTGTTAAGATTACTAAGGTCAACAATATCGAAATCCACAAGATGAAGTTGCCCTACTCCGCTTCTTGCGAGCATGACGGCTATGTGCGAGCCCAGGCCACCAAGCCCAGCAATCGCCACCTTAGAATTCCTAAGCTTCTCATATATATGAGGAGAAAAGCGCTCATCCTTCACCGCATCAAACTCTGCTTCACTAGGTATTTTATCCCTGTTATCAAGGCAGCTTTCCCCTCGCATTGAATCTCTAGCTCCCATCAGCCACCTCCAACAAATCTAACGACCTCTAGGCAGTCGCTTTCTTTGAGTACAGTGCTAGGAAAACTACCTCTAGGCAGAATATCAAGATTTAGCTCAACTGCTACCATAGCTTCAGAAAATCCCATCTCAGCGATAAGATTGCTCACTGTCATACCTTCCCTAAATTCAAATCTTTCTCCGTTAACCTTCATATTTTCTCCTACTAGTCATATATAAATTAAAAGACCACACGAAGATGTACACCCAAGGTGGTGCACCCCTTCGTGTGGTCTTTCACACTCTAGATAAAGTTTAACAAACTAGTCTACTTCTGTCAACATGAAACTACTTTCATAAAAAAGAGCCGGTATGAAACCGACTCTTTAAACACTACTTATTATAGCTTATCGCTTATTTGTATTTGCAATGCCAGAAGAATGAGAATCCTAGTGGTGACTTGTAGAATCCTTCTACATCGCTAGCTAGTAGATATGGATCTGTGTAGTGGTATAGAGGTGTGATACAACCTGTGCTCATGATCATATCCTCTGCCATGTGCATCATTTCGTAACGAGCCTTGTCGTCTGGTGTTGTCTTGATTGCATCAATCAAAACATCATAAGTCTGAGCCCATGTACCATTCTTAACATTTACATCCTTGCCAAACTTTGTTAGGTCTAGGTCGTACATTGCAAGATTTTGGTGCTCGCCCTTACCGAACTGCATGTCGTTGTTTCCTGAATGTGTCTGCCACATTTCAAGGAATGTTGTAGGGTCGTTGTAGTCTGCTACCCAACCGTTACGAGCGATTGTGAAGTCTCCAGCCTTACGTGTTGTTAGGAATGTAGCCCACTCCTGGTTCTCAAGCTGTAGTTTGATTCCAGCGTTTGCTAGTGTTGACTGGATGTACTCACCGATTGCCTTGTGAGCATCGTCAGTATTATATAGGTATGTAAGTGTAGGAACGTTAGTGAACTTTCCTGACTTTTCATCATACTTGTAGTATTTCTTCAGAATTTCTACAGCCTTCTTGTAGTTTGACTTAACTGCTTCTGAAGATGCATCATAGTAACCTTCGTAGTCCTTGCTCTTTCCAGCCTTTGCTGCAAAGCTCTTGCCATCAGAATCCTTTAGAGCCTTAGCAACGAATGTTGATGCTGGAATCTGATCAGCCTTACCGATTTCGTTTACGATGTAGTTACGGTCAATCATTAGGCCGATTGCCTGACGAATTTCAGCCTGAGCCTTCTCAGCTTCTACTCCTGTTAGAGTTGAATCCTCAGGTAGAATTCTCTTGTTGATGTTCCATCCCATGTAGTATGTACCTAGCTGGTCAGCTACATGATATTCATCCTTATAATCCTTCTTTAGGCTATCCATTTCATTTGAAGGCATTGAGTCAATCATCTGCCAGTCGCCGTTCTTGAAGTTTGTAAGCATGTTGTTTGTGTCATCTGACAAGTAGAACTTGATTGTCTTCATTGTAACGTCCTTCTTGTCGATGTAGTTTTCGTTCTTCTCAAGTACGATCAAGCTGTTGTGCTTCCACTCTTTTAGCTTATAAGCACCATTTGATACATACTTTTCTGGTGATGTTGCCCATGACTCATCGCTTACAACATCTTCTCTTACTGGAAGATATGTAGGGAATGCAAGAAGCTCGTTCCAATATGAAACCTTGTTCTTAACAACAACCTGAAGTGTGTTGTCGTCAACTGCTGTAACATCAAGCTTAGCACCTGGTACTGGTTCCTTATCCTCGCCAGGCCAGATGTCATCATAACCCTTGATAAGCTGGAACATATTTGAATAGTCAGCTGCTAGTTCTCTTGATACTGCACGATTCCATGCGAATACGAAGTCGTGAGCTGTTACAGGCTTTCCATCTGACCACTTAGCACCTTTTCTAATCTTATAAGTATAAGTATATGTGCCGTCTTCATTTGCTACTGGGTCAACTAGCTTTTCTGCTAAATCTGCCTTAAGAACTGCTTTGCCGTCCTTATCTGAGTCCCACTTTGCAAGTCCTGAGAATAAATGCAAAGTCATGGTTCCGCCGTCAACTGTTGAGTTTCTAGCTGGGTCCATTGTTTCCGGTTCTGAAGCTATGCAGACCGAAATTGTGTCAGCATCGTGCTTTGACTTATTGCTGGATTTGCCACCGCAAGCTGCGAGTCCAAATACCATTACAAAAGCTAGAGCCGATACAAGGGCTTTTTTCATGTGTTGCTTCTTCATGATTTTTCTCCTTTTCAATGAAATGTTTTATAGCAAGGACTTCTGTCCTAACCAACAAATGATTCACAGATTAGTTAATCTCCTTAACTCTGTGACATGCGACAAAATGTCCCTTCTCGACTTCCTGGAATTCAGGAACCTGCTCAGCACATATTGGCTTTGCATACTGACACCTTGTTCGGAATGGACATCCTGAAGGTGCATTAAGAGGACTTGGAATATCGCCCTTAAGAACTATACGCTTGTTAGCCCTAGCAATCTTAGGATCCGGTACTGGAACAGCCGAAAGCAAGGACTGTGAATATGGGTGGAGCGGCCTTGTATAAATTGTCTCAGCATCGGCTAGCTCAACCATCTTTCCTATATACATCACTGCGATTCTATCGCTTATATGTCTAACAACGAGCAGGTCATGAGCTATGAACAGATATGTTAGCCCTAGCTTTTCCTGTAGCTCATCAAACATATTTATCACCTGTGCCTGAATCGATACGTCTAGAGCTGAAACTGGCTCGTCACAGACGATGAAGTCAGGGTTTACGGCTAGAGATCTAGCGATACCAATACGCTGTCTCTGTCCGCCAGAGAACTCATGAGCATATCTAGCAGCATGTTCACTGTTAAGTCCAACATGATCCATTAGCTCAAGAATCTTCTCTTCTCTTTCCTTCTTATTCTCGTACAGCTTGTGTACATCTAAAGGCTCTCCGATGATATCAGATACTGTCATTCTTGGGTTCAGTGATGAGTATGGATCCTGAAATACCATAGTTGCCTTTTCTCTGAACTTCTTGATATCTGCCTTTGTTTTAATAGGGTTTCCGTTATATATAACTTCTCCTGATGTAGGCTTGTAAAGGTGTAATATTGTTCTACCTACAGTAGTCTTACCGCATCCAGACTCACCAACAAGTCCTAGTGTTTCACCTTTATTTATGTTAAAGCTTACATCGTCAACCGCCTTAAGTGGTTTATTTTTGAACCATCCCATGTTTATGTCAAAGTACTGCTTTAGGTTCTTTACCTGAATAAGCGGCTGTTCTGTTTTGATATTATCACTCATTATCTGCACCGCCTTTCTCTTCAGCTTCTGCTGCAGCCTCACCTAGGCTTACAGGCTCACCCTTCTCTAGTTTCTCTTTGACATTCATCCAACATGAAGCCTTATGCTCTGCGTTTATATCCATGCTCTCAGGTGCATCTGATATGCAAATCTTCATTGCATTATCGCATCTTGGAGCGAATGGACATCCCTTAGGAAGATTTAACAGGTCTATCGGTGTACCTGAGATAGGCTGTAGTTTCTGGCCAAGATTGCTTACGTTTGGAATGGATCTCAGAAGACCCTTAGTGTATTCGTGCTTTGGATTGTAGAAAATCTCTTCAGCAGTTCCTCTCTCGCAGTATGAACCAGCATACATTACTACTACTTCATCGCACATCTGAGCTACAACACCTAGGTCGTGAGTAATCATGATGATTGCCATTCCTAGCTGCTCCTGGAGATCCTTCATGAGCTCAAGAATCTGAGCCTGAATTGTAACGTCAAGCGCTGTCGTAGGTTCGTCTGCTATGAGAATATCTGGCTCACAAGCAAGCGCCATAGCTATCATTACACGCTGACGCATTCCTCCCGAGAATTCATATGGATACTGCTTCATACGTTTCTCAGGATCGTTTACGTTTACGAGCTTCAGCATTTCAACTGCTCTATCGTATGCCTGTTTCTTATCTCTATCAGTGTGGAGAAGTATTGCCTCCATCAGCTGATGTCCTACCGTATATGTTGGGTTTAGTGAGGTCATAGGATCTTGGAATATAATTGAGATCTTATTACCTCTTATGTTCTTCATTACCTTTTCGCCAGCGCCCACAAGCTCCTGTCCATCAAACTTGACTGATCCACCGACAATCTTGCCTGCTGATGCCAAAATCTGAAGTACCGAGTAAACCGTTACAGACTTGCCTGAGCCTGATTCTCCAACGATTCCCAAAACCTTACCGCGTTCCAAATTAAATGAAACACCGTTTACTGCCTTGACTTCGCCTGCATCTGTAAAAAAGGATGTATGTAAATCTTTTACTTCTAATAAAGCCATTTTACACTCCTCTCTTAAGCGTTAAGCTTAGGATCAAATGCGTCGCGCAATCCATCACCGAATAGGTTTAGAGAAAGTACGATTAGAGAAATAACGACTGCCGGAATTATCAAATGTGACGGATATGATGATATTCCGTTAAGAGCATCCGATGCTAGTGAGCCAAGTGAAGGCAGCGGTGCATTAACACCAAGTCCTAGGAATGAGAGGAAGCTCTCTGTAAATATAGCACTTGGAATCTGTAGTGCCGTCGATATGATGATAACACTGATACAGTTAGGTATCAGATGTTTCTTTATAATCCAACCTGCCTTAGCTCCTGTTGCCTGAGCTGCAAGAACATATTCCTGCTCTCTTAGGGATAGAATCTGTCCTCTGATAAGTCTTGCCATCGATACCCAGTATAGCAAAGCGAATACGACGAAAAGACTGACGATATTGCTTCCGATTCTCTCAAATATTGTGCCATCTAAAACATTACCTAGCGCTGCCTTGAGGACTGATGCTAAGAGTATAACCATTAGCATGTCAGGAAGCGAGTAAATGACATCGACTATTCTCATTAGAACCATATCGACCTTACCGCCGATATATCCTGCTATTGAACCGATTGTCATACCGATTACCAAGACTATGATACTTGCAAAGAAACCTACTGCAAGCGAAATTCTTGTTCCATATACTACACGGATAAAGTAGTCTCTTCCGTGTCCATCTGTTCCGAAGATATGTGGGAACACCTTATCGCCCTGGCTAATCTTCATCTTCTCAGTCATACCGTATTGCATAGGAGCAATATTGTTGAAGCTTGCGTCTACAGGCTCTCCTCTCTTTACTCCGAGCTGCTGGTCATAGCCATATGGCCAAAATGCAGGAAGTATCAGAGCTGCTAAAGTTATAACTACGATTATAATCAGACTGACGAGTGCAACCTTATTCTTAATAAGACGCTTAACTCCATCCTTGAAGAATGTTGATGACTCTCGCATCTGCACCATATATGCTTTTTCGTCAGCCGTTGCAGGTATGAAATTGTCCATATCTACATGCATGCTTAGTTTATTTGTAATATTATCCATTGTGCCCTCTCTATTCTAAAGTGATACGTGGATCTGCAATCTTGTATAGTATATCGCTGACAAGGTTCATTATTACAATGAGTGTCGCTAGTATGATCGTTGTTCCCATAATCAAAGGATAGTCACGACCTATTATACTGTTTACAAATGCTCGTCCGATACCCGGCACTGCGAATATCTTCTCAACTACAAGTGAACCTGTAACTATGTATGCTAGCATAGGTCCAAAGTATGTGATTACAGGGATAAGTGAGTTCTTAAGTGCGTGATGCAAAATTATATCACGGTTTGAAACGCCCTTAGCCTTTGCTGTACGAATGTAGTCCTGACCAAGAACATCTAGCATAGATGAACGTGTCAGACGCGTTATATATGCCATAGGATATAGCATCAAAGTAATAATCGGAAGGATTAAACCTCCTTCTGCATCGCCGTTTGCCGGAAGTACTCCAAGCTTAATAGAAAATAGCATAAGCAAGAAAATACCCATTATAAACGATGGCATAGATACCATAGCTGTCGTCAGAACCATGATAAATTTATCAATCAGCTTGTTTCTCTTAAGAGCTGCCAAAGCTCCAAGCCCAACGCCAAATATCAAAGCAAAAATAGCTGCTGTTACACCTAGCTTTGCTGATACCGCAAATCCGTCTGATAATACATCAATAACCTGACGTCCTCTCTGCTTTAGCGAAGGTCCAAAGTCAAACTGAGTAACTATACCTTTCAGATATGTTGTGTACTGTTCCATGACCGGCTTATCAAGCCCGTATTTAGCCTCTAACTGAGCTCTTACTTCTGCCGAAGCCGCCTTCTCTCCTATGAATGGTCCGCCTGGTACTAATCTCATTACAAAAAATGTAATAGTGATTACAACCCAAACGGTCACAATTGCGATTAATATTCTCTTCAGAATATAAAGCAAAGTCCTTGAATCCATTATTTCATCACCTTTTCCTTTTGGTTTGCCACATTTTTCACATCATTTGGTTAACTTTTATAATAACCTATTTTGCCTTGATTCGCAATAAAAACTCGTCACTTTATGAGCTTTTCCAACAAAATTTTATCACAATTTCATCACATATCACGCTCAAAACTATTGAAAAATAAAAGCGAATTTTATTCTACCACAAAACGCTTTACTTTGCAAAAGTTTTTGTTATTGATTTGTGGTTTTTTCCAATTAAAGTCGTATTTTGTTGTGCCAATCGTTAATATTTGAGTACAGATCTCTCAACCCTATTCTTTAGCGAGCGCAGCCTGCGAGTGAGTTTATTTGTATCCTCTATCCTTCGAATTACTGCATAGGCATTATCTTCTTTATACAAAAGAACGGCTGAAAGCTTAGCCTTAATGTCGTCGCAAATCTCCTTGACCTGCTCAAGGTACTCATCCTTTGACATATTGTTAAGTCCTGCAGGAAGCTCCTCTATATCAAAAGTATATTCTATATCAAAGAGTTCAAATATCTTCTTTGATAGGCGAAGCTTAAGCTCATTTGCTCTAACTGCAAACATTCCTGTGTGCTCCTGCGCTTCAGCCATCTGCTGCGCCATAAAGCTTTCTAGTGCCGCAAACTTCTCATCTAGCTCATCGTAAGGCATGCCCATCGCACTTCTGTAAAACTGAAGTTCTTTGAGCGCTGAATTTATGATGTCTGTTAGCTTCTTTCTGGTCGACTCTTGCATTATCTCCTTTATGGAAGCACTGCTGTCTCTTAGGATCGTAGACTTCAGTTCTTCGACACCTTCGCCAGTCTTTGCACTTACCGGCATCAGCTTTATCTCACTAGTCTCCATAATCTCGCTCAAAAGCCCCGCGCAGTAGCCTGTGTAGGCGTCTAAATCCTCCAAGCTAACCGTATCCATTTTGTTCACAGCAAAGTAGAATTTCCCTGCGTATTCCTTGGTGCTCTGCAAAAAGTCTATCTCTATTTGATTGATAGGACTATCTACAGAAAGAAGGAAGATTACGGCATCGCTTTCCTTCATGTAGTCGTACGCGACCTCTGTATTGTTCTTATGGAAAGAGCCAACGCCTGGCGTGTCAACATATGTGATTCCGTTCTTAAGAAATTCGGACTCACTGTGAATGACAACTTCCTTAACACCAAGCTCATTTTTGGCATTTTCCTGCTCGCTTATATATGCGGAAAGTTCATCTATTTCGACGGGCCTGATTTCTCCGTTTTCAAAGCAAACCTCTGCAGATTGCTTTCCGTAAACCACCTTGGTCACCGCCGAGGTAATCGGGACTATGCCAACCGGCATGTAATTTTTTCCGAGTATGCAGTTACTCAAGGTACTCTTTCCCCTCTTGAACTGTCCTATGACTGAAATTGTCATATTGCTATTGCTTAGCTTATCTATCAAAAGCTTACACTGACGCCTCTGGATGCTGCACGCAGCCTCGCCACCGGAAAACAGTTCATCCGCTTCCTTGGCAAGTTCCAAAATGTCAATAGCTTCTACCTTTAATTCATTCATCAAATATTTCTCTCCTGATAAAAATCGTGATAAATAGACATGAGTATAATACCATTTTTGAGCATACAAATAAATATTCCTTTAGTTCTGCAAATACTGCTTTAAGCAAATTTTTACAGTGAACCGATTTTGTGTTATGCTTTATAAAAAATTATTTAGGAGGATGTCATGCCAGAATTACCAGAGGTAGAATCGATAAGAAGCATGCTCGAAAAACGAGTTTTAAACAAGAAAATATCAAAGTTAGAAATCCTTGATACCAAGGCTATTGCAAGACCTGAGCCTGATAGCTTTTGCAGCGCCATTCTCTGCAGGAAAATCCTCAGTATTAGGCGAGATGCTAAGTATCTTATATTTGATTTTGATGATACATCAAAGATGATAGTCCACCTTCGAATGACCGGGAACTTGCTTTACATGGATGGAAGCTCAAAGCTAAATATTAAGTTAGACGAAAGTGGCTTACCAAGGCACGCGCGCGTTATTTTTACATTGAATGACGGCAGCTTGCTCTGCTTCTGCGACCAAAGAAAGTTTGGCAGGCTGTGGTTTTACTCGAGTGACGAAGATTACAAAGCTTGCGGAATAGATAGGCTTGGGCCCGAACCTTTAAGTGCCGATTTTAGTAAAGAATATCTTTACAAATGTCTCGCAAAAACCAAGAGACAGGTTAAAGCTGTACTTTTAGATCAAAGCATAGTTTCAGGTATAGGAAATATCTACTCTGATGAAATCCTCTTTAAGGCGGGAATACTTCCTCAGACTAGAGCTTGTGACATAAGCAAGAACATTGCACTTTCCTTGTACGATGCAATAAACGATGTCATTTCTAATGGAATCAAGGCAAATCGGAGCTCAATCGAAGCATATATGTTAGGCGCCAGTAAGCAGTATTCAGATTTAGAAAAGATGAAGGTCTATCAAAAAGCAGGCAGTAAATGTATAGTCTGTGGTACTAAAATAGAAAAATTGACAATAGGTGGACGAAGCTCATGTTTTTGCCCTAACTGCCAGCGTTAGATCATAGCTTATGGCATATGCCTCTTGCAAAATAAAAGCCGCCACATAAATTACTGTGACGGTTTTACTTTGTCTTATTCAATAAAACTACTTCAGTTTTGCATTTGTCTTTGCAAGAAACTTCTCATTTTCGATGATGAAGCGCTCATGCCTTGCCTCGCCGATTAGCCCCGCTTCATCCATGGCTTTGATTTTAAATACCAGCTTTCTTCCGTCTACTTCAACAAGCTCACTTTCACATGTAACCTCCATGCCAACTGGTGTTGCTGCAATGTGTGATACTGTCATAGATGTTCCAACAGTGCCCTGTCCTTCATCTAGCTCAGGTTCAACTGATGTGTGAGCCGCCTCCTCCATCATAGCTACCATAGCTGGTGTTGCGAAAACATCGAGTCTTCCGCTTCCCATCACCTTTGCGGTTAATTCCTCAACGACAGTTTTCTTTATCTGATTCTTTACTCCTACCTTCATTTCGCCCTCTGTTCCTTTCGAAAAACTTTCTTTGATTATAACATCAAAATTAGAATATAAAAGTAATAAATTCTTTATAATTATGTTTATAGTTTTGTAATAAAAGTATACTATAGTTTATTATAGCGAGTTATATTTTGACAGGTGGAGATTTTGATGGGAAAGGAACACATATCGGATATCAGCAGCCTCAGTGCTGAGAATCTGAACGATTTAAATAGAAGAAGACGCATAACATATATCGCCTCTACGGTAGGCTTTATGATTACGATTTTGATGGTATTTGCACTGACTGTATATATACTGTCAGTTTCATCCGTTTTTAGTGCAGCCTACTATTCGGATGACCTCGGCATGAAAAATATAGATGTCGCACGTATTCGTACAGGAGAATATCTTGGCATCCCATGGATTGTCTTGATTCCTGCACTTGTTCTTGTGCCGATTACTTTTGTAATTTCGATAATGAGAGCTGGTGAATTTGGACAGGATGGCAAGATCAAGCTTAGCTGGTTTGATAAAATTTTCTCTGAAATTCAGATTTTAGTTGCAATGCTTGCAAGTGCAGGCATAGTGATTTCAGACGAACTTATTCGCACCTGGATATATAGAAGCCATCTGCTCGATAAGCCTATTGCTGCTGTATTCAAGCAGGCCTATAACTCAGCACCTAACAATGAGACCATCAGGTACTTCATTGAGGAAAATCTAAGTTCCTTTAACAGTTCTGGGATATTTGTCGAGCCGCACTGGGTTCAGCTGGTTTTGAGCCTGACAATAGCCTTTGTCATTTTCTTTTTAGATATCATGACAATTCACTCGCTATCTAAGAAAATCAAGCGTGGCGAGCTCCTAAAAAGAACCATCTTAGGCTATATCCTAACACATACATTTAAACTCGCGGGCGGTGAGAAATACCTTTTTGCTAAGATAATAGGATGCTTAATCCTCTGCACTCTTCTTGCTGCAACCGGATGGGGCGCCTTCATAGTTCTTATTTTGATCTTCATATTCGTTCCCGTTCAGCTAAGAAAATATGCTGAGCTCAAGCGAGGCATCCGCGAGGTCAAAGCAGGAAACTACGACTATAACATACCCGTATATGCTAGCGGCGAGCTGGATAGATTATCCATGGATATAAACTCCATAGCAGATGCTCAGGAAATTGTGGTTGCAAACGAGCTTCATAATCAGAGGCTCAAATCCGAACTCATATCACATGTATCACATGACCTAAGAACACCGCTCACTTCTATGATATCTTATCTAGATTTACTTAGATTTGAGGGTCTAGATAGCGAAAAGGCTCCAGAGTATTTAGACATAATAACAGATAAGACAAACAGGCTATCAAAGCTAACTGACGACCTCTTTGAGGCTGCCAAAATTTCTAGCGGAGATATACCTGTCGAACTCACTAAAATCGAGATGGTTTCGCTCGTAAGGCAGGCCATTGCTGAAGAAGCAGATGCATTCAAGAACAAGGATATAACTCCGGTTATGAACACAAATTTGGAGAGTGCCTTCGTCTATGCAGACGGACAGCAGCTTTGGAGGGTTGTTGATAATCTATTTACAAATGTTTGCAAATACTCCGTTACCGGAAGCAGAGCATATATAAATTTATATGATTCCGATACATACTACGCTTTGGAGATCAAAAATATTTCAAATTCTCCGCTAAACATCAATCCAGATGAACTTATGGAAAGATTCAGGCGTGGTGATACTTCAAGAAACACCGATGGAAGTGGCCTTGGTCTAAGCATCGCAAAGGACCTTGTGAAGCTAATGCACGGTAAGTTTGAGATTGAGATTGATGGCGACCTATTCAAGGCAAGCGTCTATATGAAGAAGGCTTAGTTCTAATGAAAGCTTAATGCTATAAGTTGCAATAAAAAAGTTGGGATTTTTGTTCCCAACTTTTTCTTTTTTGTTTTACTTTTTTGTTTCTATCTTTGATTTATCAAAATCTGAAAACGGCTTAACCTCGGTATCATTGATGTTTTTGTAGTAAATCTCGAAGTGATCTTCGTTATTCATCTTCCAGTTTTCCTTAGTAGACTCTAGCTTCGTATCTGTGCTAATTATGGCTTCACAAGGAATGAGCTTCCCAAAGGATCCTTCTTTCTTCATTACTAGCGTAATTTTTAGATTTATGGACTTCACAAGCTTCTCATCTTTATATAGATTACTCTTTACAAATGAGCCCTGAAGTTTTTTGATATCAGCGATATCCTTAGTTACATCACCCTTGAATTCAAGGAATACGTAATCGCCCCTCTCAGTCCTAACGAACTTATCTGCGTATTTTTCGTAAAGTTTTAGTACGGCCTCTTTATTTCCTATTTCTGGTACTGTATGCTCTTTTGGATCTGCGACCTTCCAGTTCCATTTACCAGATTTATAATCAGAGCTTGCTTTGTAAAGTTCCTTATCGTTTGGCGCGTAATATTTATCCTTGTTAAAAAGTGAATCACTGCTACCATAGGTTGTTAAAGCCTCTTCAATACGCCTTTTATCTGCTAATGCATACTCACCTGTTCCACCGAAGTAATCGTATTTAGAGTCACCATCTACATAAAATTCACTATAGCTTAATGGATCAAGCTGTATTTTTCCTTGTCTAGCCTTTGTCTCTGACCTAAAAATTTGTTCCTGATCATTATACATATGATTTTTTCTATATATCTTTATTGTATATTCTAAGTTCTTTGCTTCACCGATTGACTTTACATAAGACTTAACATTAGATTCTGGCTTATTTCCACAGCTCGCAAGAGCCACACATAACATAAGCACAAGTAGTGCAAGTGCTAAAAATCTTTTATTCTTCATTATTATCTCACACTCCATTCTACTTTACTTCTGCTTTATCAACTCCGTCAGGAGTCTCAACTACAATACCTGTATTCTGGTCTGAATAAGTAACCTTGCTTGTCATTTTTGCTGATGCATATTCTGAGTCGTACTCACTCGTATAGGTTATTCCCATAGGTGTAAAGTCTTCCTTGGATACCTTAAATACAATTTTTGCACTTCCACTATAGTAGAAATCATATAGACCAAATGCAGTATCTAGAGCACCAAATATCAGATAGTTGTTTGGGTCTACAAGCTTTAAATCACTTGTCTCATATGTAAATGTATAGCTATCCTTCTCCTCTGAAAGCTTAACATCCTTCTTGTGTTCTCTAAGGAATTCAATGAAATCATAATTGAAGCCAAGTGGCTGTCCATAAAATTCATCCGAATACTGGCTTATAGTCCAAACCTTACTTTTCTCAGGCACCTGAGGTAATTCATAGCTTAGCATCGAGTCACCATAATATTTGTATTCTATCTTCTCATGTGCCATTGTAGTTCCTGTGACTGTAACCTCGCCTGAAACACGGTTTGGTCTTAGCTCAAAACTTCCCTTGAACTTTCTCTCACGCCAGTATTCAGGCGCCTCCCCCTCCTTAGGCTCATGTTTTACACCATTATGTTTAGTAGTAATGCTAATCTTACCATTCTTTAGCTGCTCAAAACCCTGAAAACTCTTCTCAAGGATTTCGTCCTTGCTGAGATTTTTGTTGTCAGTTTTGCTACCGCCACCACCTTGGCATCCAACTAGTGCAACTATCGCTATCAAGCTTACTGCTAGTAGCATTGTTCTTTTAAAATAACTTCTCATGTTTTACCCCCTGAATTTTAGTTAAACTCTGAAAGCTTGTTCTAAATATTATAAGATTTATTAGAATCCAATGCAAGGAATTTAAGATTTTCTTAATGCTTCAAAAAATGAAACTTTTAACTTTTGCATGGAACAGCTAAGCAAAATTGCTAAAATTAGCAAAGAAAAAACCCCATCTTACGATGAGGCCTTCACTTACTTAATTATTCCTGGTTTGCGTCCATAATGGTGTCGAACTCTTCAACTACCTTGGCAAACAATGCGTCGTCTTCGATATCAACAAGCTCAAACTCGTCCTCTCCAACTTCCTTGTATCCATAAATATATACATCATCACTGCCATCTAGTGGAATAAGTGCGATGTAGTCCTTGCCGTCGTAATCGAAAATTCCCATCTCTTCACATTCAATAACTTCACCGTCATCAAATTCTAGTGTGATGATTGCGGCTTCGTCCTGAACGGTCTGCTTCTTATCTGACATTTTTACCTCCGGTTATTAACATCCTTAGTGTCCAATTGACACCTCTGATTAACTATATCACCAAACATATTTTAAAGCAACTGCATAAGGGTATTTATTCATCAAAATCCCCTATTTGTCTATTTAAAAAACTCAATTACATTTCTTGCTGATTCTTCGCTCATGCCCTCAACTTCGGTAAGCTCAGCAAGGCTTGCCTTTTTGATTGAATCAATAGATCCAAAGTGAGCAAGAAGTGCATTTCTCCTTCTCGGACCTATTCCCTTGATTTCATCAAGAATGGAGCTTATGGTCTTCTTTCCGCGAAGGTTTCTGTGGTACTCAATAGCAAATCTGTGGACCTCCTCCTGAATTGTACCTGCATAGGCAAATAACAAAGGTCTATCCTTTAGGCTTATCTCTCTTCCGTCCTCAAACATTATGCCCCTAGTCCTGTGGCTGTCATCCTTGACAAGACCTACTACAGGAACTTCTAGCCTTAATGCATCTAGAACCTTCTTAGCTGCAGTAACCTGCCCTCTACCTCCGTCCATGAATATACAGTCTGGAAGTATTGCAAAGGCAGGATCACCCTTTTGGGCCCTGCTAAAGCGCCTATAAATCATCTCCTGAAGACTTCCGTAATCATCTGGTCCTTCAACTGTCTTTATCTTAAACCTTCGGTAGTCTTTTCGAATTTTGTTTGTTCCCTCAAAGACAACCATAGCTCCAACAGAATCAATTCCATTGGTGTTAGATATATCGTAGGACTCAATGCGGTAGCTCTCTCCCCTAGGTTCTATATCAATATTCCCTTCTAGCAACGCAGCCTTTATTTCCTTCCTTAGCTGAAGCTGCTTTTCGGCCTTTGATCTATTCTTTTCGCTTATAGTCTTGCTCATCTCAAGCCTATCCTGCTGCGCAAGCTTTAGCATGCTCAGCTTTTCACCACGCTTTGGCACACTTATCCTCACCTTATGTCTGCCCTGAGATAAGAATTCTTCTATCAAAGCGCTTTCCTCTGGAAGCTCCTCGACTATGATTTCGTGAGGAACCTCAGCCCATCTGCTGTAGTACTGCTTAATGAACTCAGCCGTCATCTC
>ERZ773233.10-NODE-10-length-208490-cov-5.960026_pt1 | contig 208490 bp, 184 predicted proteins | sample MGYA00580991_ERZ773233 | MGnify/ENA primary metagenome ERZ773233 (study PRJEB29015, sample SAMEA2738178) | human oral metagenome | biome: human oral; feature: human-associated habitat; material: saliva | place: China | collected 2161 ...
TATATCAAGCGGTGCAACCACCTAGCTTCCTGGCTATCTTGATTAGGAACATGTCGATTCTTCAGCAGAACCTACCAAAGCTGCGCTATTTTGTGCGCCAGGCCTAAAAGCCAACGCTAACACGCTGCAGAATCATAATCACCCGCATATGAACTGCCTCCCATTTCTCGTGTCTAAGAAATGGGAGGCAGTTCACTTTGTTGCTTGCGGTCGATTGATTTTCTCGCCTGTTGTAGCACTTATTTCATTGCTGCAAGAGTCTTTTCCCAGGCAGCAAGCGAGTCCACGCAGGTCTGGTACGCAACGCAGTAGCTCACGCGCAGCCAACCTGGGCAGCCGAACGAATCGGATGGAACAGGAAGCAGCTCAAACTGCTTAGCCACATCGCAGAATGCCTGAGCATCTCCGCCAGGAGCACGAACCCACAGATAGAATGCACCATCAGGCTGGACATACTCGTAGCCAAGCTTGGTCAGCCCCTCGGTCAACACTTCTCGATTCTTGGCATAAGCCTCAACATCTGCTGGCTCATCAACGCAGTCAATAATGACGCGCTGGAAAAGAGCTGGCGCGCATACAAAGCCCAGAGCGCGAGCAGCACCTGCACAAGCTGCATAAACTTCCTTTTGGTCTGGATTAGACGCAGGCACCAGCACCCAACCAATGCGCTCACCAGGAAGCGAGAGAGACTTGGAGTAGGAATAGCACACAATGGTGCGCTCGTAGACATCAGGAACCCAAGGGACCTCAATAGTGCCAAAAACAATCTCACGGTAAGGCTCGTCAGAGATAACGTAAATGTCAGTTCCCAGCTCAGCGGAGCGTTTACGGAGCATGTTGGCAAATACATTCAGATTCTCCCTGGTATACACAGCACCAACAGGATTGTTTGGAGAGTTGATAATCACCGCGCGAGTCTTAGGCGTAAGAGCTGCACAAACAGCATCAACATCAATCTGGAAGGTTTTCTCGTCGGCCAAAACCTCAACACAAGTTGCTTGAGCATGCTCAATCCATACACGGTACTCAGGGAAGTATGGCGCAATAACAATAACCTCTTCACCTGGAGAAACAACGGAATTGAGCGCCATAGAAACGGAGGCTGCAGCTCCGCAGGTCAAGATGAGGTCATTGGCCTGTGCCGCGTGGTCTCCAAAGCGGCGTCGCAGTGATGCGGCAATCGCTTCTCTGGCTTGAGGAATACCTGGAGCTGGAGTGTAGCTGTGGACCTGCTGTGGAGGCAGCTGCAGTGCAGCCTCAATAGATGTGCGAACAGCTTCGGGAGCAGGCACAGAAGGGTTGCCAATGGAGAAATCAAACACATTCTGGGCACCAATCTCAGTACGGCGTTGTGCCGCATAACCTGCAATCTCACGGATTGCAGACTTTCCTGTTCCGCATGCAAGACTTTTCTGATTGACCATGGTGTCTCGATTCTCTCGAAGCCTACCGTAACTACCCTTCTCGTAAACGTCGCGTGAGTGCTGTGTGCCCTTCGCAACCGTCGATACATAGCATATTGGGCGAGAAAATCGATCTTCTCGCCCAAGCTTAAAAAGTTTTAACAAATTTGTATTTTTTGCACGGGTTTTGCTGCAAATTTTTGAAGCAGACCGGCCGGCCTCAGCCTATTCGTACACAGAAGGCTTCAAAACACCAACAAATGGCAGGTTACGATAACGTTCAGCGTAATCAAGACCGTAACCAACAACAAACTTATTTGGCACGTGAGTACCCACGTAGCGAGGATCAATAGCAGGACGCTTGCCCTCAATATCCTTGACCAGGAAGGCAGCAATCTCAATAGATGCAGGGTTACGGGACTTGAGCATACGCACCAGATAAGAGAGAGTTAAGCCCGAATCCAGGACGTCTTCAACAATAATGACGTGACGACCCTCAATCTTGGTATCAAGATCTTTAACAATGCGTACAACGCCGGAGCTCTTGACACCGTCGCCGTAGCTGGAAACAGCCATAAAATCAATGGAGAGTGGGCACTCAATGGCACGCATAATATCAGCCATGAACACAACGGCTCCACGGAGAACAGCAATGACCAGGGGGTTCTTGTCCGCGTAATCGCGCGTGATTTCTGCACCCACCTTATTGACGATGTCCTTAATGTCCTGTTCGCTAAGAAGAATCTCTTCAATATCAGGGTGAAGCTCCGCCATTACTGGCTCCTCTCAAATGGCTTATGACCAGAATAGATGTTCAATTCTAGCAGCTGTTTTGTATCTTGCGTACATTTTACTCGTTCATCGGGACGAATTCCCGCAACCCACACTACATGTCCACGAATATTTGTCCGCACAATAGGCATCATACTCCTGGATTCAACGGGTACGCCCGCCTCACCCAGCAGGTCAGAGATCTTTTTTGACTGCCCATGCATCCCCAGGGGTTGCATAGTATCTCCCGCCTCGGGTCCCGAGACCCACAAGCTACCACCGTGAACCGGATCAACCCCGCAAGCTTTTGCGTCGAGAAGAACCGACTCACCCAACCATTCCTGGCTATGCGCGGTTGCATAGGACACGACATCAAAGCCGTGCTCCACGGGGAGAATACGTGCCGAGAGCACTCGACCGTCTGCCAGCTCCAGTGTTCCCGGAACTGCGAGGTGCTCGCCAAACGTTGCTGCAGCATGCGACGTACCTGCAGGTTCACCGCTGGCCGCGACCGCAGCCGCAGCGCCCGTGCCCGCACTGGCCGCACCCCTTGCGGCACCCGTGAACGAGAACGTCACGGTGCCCAAACGAACGCGTGCTTCAAGGTTTTGCAGCAGGTTAGCCACGCCAACTCCCGCAGCAACCGCTTCAAGCACAGCATCTACGTGTCTGAACTCAAGCCAAGCCTCAGGAATCAGCTGCCTGGCCACAATCCTCACCACGCGACGAGCAATCACTACGTCGGTAGAACTCAGCTTCAGCGCGTCAAGTACCAGCGAAGACTCGCTCTTGCGCAGCGTAATCTGCTTCAGCTTGCGAGCAGCTTTTCCCTCAAGGTAATCGTCTTCGTCGGTCATCAAATCTGCAATTTTGCACACCGTCTGCACCAACAACGGGTTTCTCGCCTTCAGCAGAGGGAGCACGTTGTGGCGCATATACGCACGTAGATAGTGGGTGTCGGTGTTGGTGGCGTCCTCGTGCCAGTCCAAACCACGCGCCTTCAGCCAGTCTTTAAGCTGGTCATGCGTGTAGTCGAGCAAGGGGCGATAAATCAACCCACGATGCCTGGGAATTGACGCGAGGCCGCTCATGCCGGATCCGCGCATCACGTTCATCATGAACGTCTCCGCTCGGTCGTCAGCCGTGTGCGCCGTCAAAATCTTTGCCTTCTGGCGAGAAACCCCCTGTTCAGCACAAAGTTTTTGAGCGAGTTCTCGCGCGGCGTCATACCGCACACGACGACCAATTTCTTCCACGTTGCCGTCACGCTCCTGCGCAAGCTTTGCTACGTCTACGCGCAGCACAGTGCAGGGAATTCCCAGCGAGTCGCATGTTGCTTGAACAAGGTGCTGGTCGGCATCTGCGTCTTCCCCTCGAAGCAAGTGGTTTACGTGCAGCACATGTAAGCGTTCTTGTGCAACGCGCGCGAGACCCGCGCCGTCACCAAGGTTGAGCGGCTCCGTTACCGCCATATGAAGCAGCGCCATCGAGTCAGCTCCGCCCGAGACCATAAGGATAACGGGTGCAGCTGCCTGACCACGTCGCGAGCCCTCTACCTGACCTCTACGCAATCCATCTACCTGGTCCTTTGCAGTGAGAGCGTTCTTTTTATTGAAGTATGCGTGTACGGATGGCACTTAGCACCAATTTCTGTCCGGTGTGTTTGTTACAGTTATACCCGAAAGTTACTCAGTAGAAAGAAATTCATGAATCCCACGTTTCGCCTACATATTCTTGCCAGCGGATCAAAGGGCAACTGCAGCCTGCTAGAAACGCCTGATGGTCTCATTATGATTGATTGCGGAATCTCTAGAAAAGAAATTCTGCGTCGGTCTAAAGAGTTGAACGTTAACCTGTCTGAGCTCGTAGCCATCTTTATTACGCACGAGCACACCGATCACGTCGCAGGTCTTTCGGTTGTCAGTAAAACTTTTGATGTTCCTGTGTTTGCTACAACAGGAACTGCCGCCGCACTCTCAAGAAGAAGCTCCTGCTCAAATGTCACCTTTACCCTTGTTGACCAGGCAGGCTCTGTCCATATTGATGCCGCACCAGACGTTGAAGTTAGCACGTTCCCAACCTCGCACGATGTCTGCGAGCCCATGGGTATGCGCTTTGATTTTCTTGCCGGCCCTGATAGGCGCATCGTGGACTCCGTGGGTTATTGCACCGACACAGGCATTCTCACGCCTGAGGCTCTCGAATGCCTTTCCGACGTGCGCATTCTTGCTATCGAGACCAACCATAACGAGCACATGCTGCTCACAGGCCCTTATCCGTACGTGCTCAAACAGCGAGTCCACGGAGACTCCGGTCACCTGTCAAACGAGTACACTGCGCAGGCGTTGTCGCAGCTCGTAGGCCCAAATACGCGTTGCGTGGTTGGCATGCACCTCTCTCACGAGAATAACCGTCCAAGCGTCGCAGTTAGAACGCTTGCTGAGGCGGTTGGCGCGCAGCCGCTCAACGATGCGTTCACCGAGGCGCAGACTCCCGACGGCTCGCTTGCTGTCTGCGTAGCTAGTCAAGATTGGCCAATGTCGCTGTAGCTACGCATTTGTGCGCCGCCCAGCGCCGCCCCGCACCTCAACCGCATGTCCCAGGCTTGCGACAACAAAAAAGCGAGAAAACCTTGGAGCTCCAAGATCTTCTCGCTATGCGAGGTGCCTGTAATCGGGCGTTGAACAGGCACGTCTAGCCGTACGCCTGGCTGCAGCTATACGTGCCTGGCAGGTCAACTACCAGGCACCTTACTGCCTGAGCAGGAGCTTGACTGATCGTCAAAGCCGCTGCTCAGATGTTCTAGTGTTAGTCGATCGCAATCTTTGTGACGCTAGCCTGCTGGTCCTGCTTTGGAACAGTGATGGTCAGGATGCCGCCATCAAGCTTTGCAGTTAGGCCCTCTCGGGCTGCGTCCTTCAGATACACGCCGCGAGTAGCCTGCCACTCGGAAGACTCTTTGTGCAGGTAGTTCTTGGCCTTCTCCTCCTCAGACTCCTTGCGAGTAGCAGTGATTGAAAGCCTGCCCTCGTTGAGCTCGACGTCAATGTTTTCCTTGGAAACGCCAGGAAGCTCGGCCGTTACCACGTAAGACTGACCCGCATCCTCAACGTTCATAACAAATGCATCAGACGAGACGGAAGACAGGGCGGAATAAGGCGCGTCAAAGAAAGAATCAAATGAGCCAAAAGGCCACGTGCTCAGATTTCTTGCAATACGATCATAAGGAACTACATTCTTCATAGTAACCACTCCTTTACTGGTAGATGCCGTTATGGGCACTTCGTTGTTCACTGTTTGTTGTACCCTGATTGCGCAAATTTATACAAATTTTTATAAAATTTCTAAGTCTATATGACTAAGATTATCCTGCTGATATGTACAGCAGGATCATGCGCGCACCGACGCCGATTCACCAGGCCGTCTCACACGCTCTTCTCACAACCGTTTAAATATCCGAGCAAAACTGTGCAGGAATACACGAGCTGCGGTATCATGTTTTATATCAATGTTTTGCGAGACTACGACAAAAGGATCATCGTGGACACCTCGAACAACCTTGAAAATAACGTTTCACCTGCTGATCAAGACCCACGTTCTAACAATCAGCAGGACTTTGAATACGCTGAATCTTTTGAGCAGGAAGCTCAACCAGCCGATGGGGTCGAGCTTCACGCAACTGGCGCGCAGCACTTCTCGACATCTGAATCTTCCGGGCACGAAGGCGAAGGCGCTGTAAAGCAGCCATACGTTCGCCAGCATCGCCATCACAAAACAGTGGAACCTATCAGCGACTTTACAATGCCAGGCGAGAAGCTCGAACTTCCCGAGAACCAGGCTGCTGGCTTTGAATCAAGCAAGGGTGCTTATGCGAAGAAGGGTTGGCGTAAACCAAAGAACGAGATTGCTCATCTTCGTAAGGACGTACACTACGGCCAGTTCCTGCAGGTACCCAAGGGTCAGCGCGACATCTTTGTTCGAAAAGAACGCCGCTCAAATGCAGGTTCGCTGATTGCCGCCATCATTGTTTTGGCCATCATCGCCGCAGTGGTCTATTTCCTCTGGACCTGGATGTCCGCCAACTGGGGCGTTGCAATTCGCTAAAAGCGCTGTTCACTAGCGGTAGCTGCAAAGTTGCGAAGCTGACGGGCATGCACAAAGCCGAAGCTCAACTTTCAACTACGTTAAAAATATACCCGCCAGCAAACAAATGACCTGTTGGCGGGTATTTTTGTGTGTAGATGTTGCAGGAAGACGGGTTTCTTATGTCGATTTAAGATCTAACGTCCTAAGGCCAATCCGCAACCTAGGTAAGTATGTGTTTCCGAGTCTATGCAGCCTCACATCGTATATTTTTCAGGGTCGATTGATCCAAAACCTAGGTAATTATGTGTCCACATGATCCAAAAGTAGGGTAATTATGTGCCGAAAGGTACATAATTAAGTGGGTTTTGGACCAAAATCGGGTTTCTCGACACATAATTAGTAGACTTTTGGATCAATCGAACTTCAAAAATCTATAAACGCAAGTTCTACGCACATAATTGCATCGGTTTTGGATCATGTAGACAGCCAAAAGTTGAATTCTTCGGGTGATCCTCGTCGTTCCGTACACAAAAAGCCGCTGATACGTCATGTACCAGCGGCTTTCGTTTGTGGTGTTCAGTGTGCAGCGAGAAACCCGTGCACTCGCAACGCCTGGCGAGAAACCCCGTGGTCTAGCTCCAGGGATCGCGCTCAAAGAGGGGCTCGCTCACGGGACGACGATCGGAGTACGGGTCGTAACCATCATCGTCCTCGTTTTCCGCGCGCACAAACTCCGGGTCGACAACCTGCGCTTTCTTGGAATCCGCGTCCTTGTGTGCGGCATCCTTGCGTGCTGTGACCTGCGGCGTAGCCGTTGCAGCAGTGGCAACTTGCGTCGCGACCTGCAGTGTAGCCGTCGCAGCGTCCTCGCGTGCCGCGGCCTGTAGCTCGAGTTTCTCGGCCCTGTTTGCCTCATCACACATGCGCAGCCTCACTTACTTCTTGCGAGCAACCAAGTTGCCATTCTCGTCAGTATCAACCAGAACAGTATCGCCCTCATGCAGCTCACCTGCAATAATCAAGTTTGCCACCTGGTCAACAACGCGACGCTGAATCAGTCGCTTCAGAGGACGAGCACCGTAAACAGGATCCAGACCGTCAAGGGCCAGCGCCTGCTTAGCAGCCTCAGAAAGCTCCAGCGTCATACGCTCGTTAGCAAGCCTGCTACGAACATCCTTGAGCTGAATGTCCACGATGCGCTCGATGTCTTCAAGACCCAGAGGCTGGAAGATTACCACGTCATCGATACGGTTCAAGAACTCAGGACGGAAGGAGCTACGCAGCGCCTCCATAACCTGCTTTCTAGACTCCTCGTTGAAGCCCTCTGCGCCGGCACCAGCAATGAACTGCGAACCAACGTTACTGGTCATGATAATGATAGTGTTCTTGAAGCTCACTACCCTACCTTGACCGTCGGTCAGGCGGCCGTCGTCAAGAACCTGCAGCAAAATGTTGAAGACGTCAGGATGAGCCTTCTCCATCTCGTCCAGCAAGATGACGGAGTATGGATGCCTACGAACTGCCTCGGTAAGCTGACCGCCCTCGTCATAGCCCACGTATCCTGGAGGCGCGCCAATAAGACGCTGGACCGAGAACTTCTCCATGTACTCAGACATATCAATGCGGATCAGCGAACGCTCGTCGTCAAATAGCAGCTCTGCCAGCGCCTTTGCTAGCTCAGTCTTACCTACGCCGGTTGGACCCAGGAAGAAGAAGCTGCCCAGAGGCTTGTTTGGATCTGCCAGGCCCGCGCGAGAACGGCGAACTGCTGCAGCAACTGCGGAAACAGCGTCGTCCTGACCAATAACGCGCAGGTGAAGCTGATCCTCAAGGTTCTTGAGCTTGTCCATCTCGCCCTGCATCATCTTGGACACAGGCACGCCGGTCCACGAAGAAACTACCTCGGCAATCTCGTCTGTGGTGACCTCTTCCTTGAGGATTCCGCCGTCTTCCTGCTTGGCGAGAAGGGCTTTTTCTGCCTCATCATATTTGCGTTCAAGCTCTGGAATGGTGCTGTAACGAAGCTCAGATGCCTGCGCCAAATCACCCTCACGGGTCACGCGCTCCATCTGCACCTTTGCGTCCTCAATCTGAGACTTCAAGTCCTGTACCAGGTCAATTGCCCCGCGCTCGTTCTGCCAGTTGGCCTTCATACCATCAAGCTTTTCCTGCGTCGTAGCAATCTCTGCGCGAAGGTTCTCCAGGCGCTCCTTAGAAGCAGCGTCCTCCTCCTTCATCAGAGCCTGCTCCTCAATCTGCATCTGAGTGAGCTGACGATCAACCGCATCAATCTCTGCAGGCATGGAATCAAGCTCCATACGAAGCCTTGATGCCGCCTCATCTACCAGGTCAATTGCCTTATCTGGTAAGAATCGGTCAGAAATGTAGCGGTTAGAGAGGTCTGCTGCTGCAACCAGAGCGGAGTCCGTAATACGGACACGGTGGTGCTGCTCGTACTTCTCCTTAAGGCCACGCAGAATAGAAATGGTGTCTTCAACAGAAGGCTCGGAGACAAGTACGGTCTGGAAACGGCGCGCAAGAGCAGCGTCCTTCTCGATGTACTTGCGGTATTCATCCAGCGTAGTAGCACCAATTGCACGGAGTTCGCCACGAGCAAGTGCTGGCTTCAAGATGTTACCAGCGTCCATGGATCCCTCGGAAGCGCCGGCGCCTACGATGGTGTGAAGCTCGTCGATGAAGAGGATAATCTGGCCGTTAGACTTGGCCACCTCTTTTACCACGCTCTTCAAGCGGTCCTCAAACTCACCGCGATACTTTGCGCCTGCTACCAGGGCAGACATGTCAAGCTCAACAAGCTCTTTGTCGCGCAAGGTGCTTGGAACGTCGCCAGAAACAATGCGCTCTGCCAGGCCTTCCACAATTGCGGTCTTACCAACACCAGGTTCGCCGATAAGAACAGGATTGTTCTTGGTGCGGCGGCTCAGAACCTGAATGGTACGGCGAATCTCTTCGACGCGACCAATAACTGGATCAAGCTTTCCCTGGCGAGCAAGGTCGGTTACGTTGCGACCGTACTGCTCCAAGGCCTCAAACTGCGGTTTTGCATCCTGAGAGGTTACGCGTTCATCGCCACGGAGCTCGTTGTAAACCTCCTCCACGCGCTTAGCGGTAACGCCGGCGTCGTGAAGAGCTCTACCCGCATCAGTGTTGTCGTTTGCCAGCGCAGTGAGCAGATGCTCGGAGGTAACGTAGGAATCTCCCAACTTAGTGGCAAGCTTCTCGGCCTCATTGATAACCTTGAGAAGGTCGTTGCCAATGCCAATCTGTGCTCCGCTTACTTTTGGAGCCTTAGAGATTGCCTGGTCTACCTGCGTGGCAATTGCATCAGGATCTGCGCCAATCTTCTCCAAGATAGAACGCAGGTTGCGCTCATTGCTGTCCAGCAGCGCCTTAAGCAGGTGCGTTGGTGCAACCTCGGAAGCCTCCACATCACCAGCAATACCAAGAGCTGCCTGCAGTGCTTCCTGGGCGGTTACGGCCCATTTATCTAGTCTCATAAAATCACCCTCCTACCCCAAACAAAATCGTGCCGGGGACTGAATCTTCATCGGATTCTATATACCCCCAAGCACGACTTTTAATACATATCTAAGTGTGTTTGTAGTAGATTTTCTTATTGCATTATGCTGAGCTTTTCGGCTACGCAGCTTTAAGCTTTTGCAGCCCTACCCCGCACCTTATTGCTTCTAAAATTCAGCCTCTTCATAGACCAGATTTTGTTCAGTTTCTATTGTCGAGAAAAACTTGGCAGGTGTAAGCACTGGTATATCCGAGCGGGTAAAATCTGCTGCGTTTCTTGTGACGATATAATCTGCCTTTATCTTTTTTGCTGCACGCCAAATAAGACAGTCTTCAAAATCTTCCCACTGCTCAGAAAGCGCATTTGAAATATCCGCTCCATCAATAGAACATATGTTAAGCAGCGGAGATACTTCTTTAAGGATTTCTTGCATACGAGCAGAGCCATGAGCCTTAGCGCCCACATAGTAGAGATCTGTGTATGACTGGGCTGCTATCCACAACTCAGCATCCCTAAACTGCTTCATTATGAAAAGCTTTTTTGCGTTCGCAACAAACTGTTCCCTGCACAAAAAGATGTCCAGCAAAACATTAGTGTCAATCAAGAGCTTCATAGTCACTTGACCTCCACTCACTGATTGCCTCTTTGTAGGTGCTGTTGCCTAAATCATTCCAAAATGACGCCGGTGCGGGAACTGAAATCTTTCCAAAAAGTGACGAAAGCTGCTCTTTGTCCTTCTCGCTCAATTGACGAGAAGATCCTTTGGCAGAAGATTCCAACGAAGCGCCCTCATGAGCATCGGGAAGCTTACCTGTCACCAGCACATATTCAAACGCCGCATTAATCAGCTTAGTCGTGTTTGATCCAAGCGATTCAAGAACCTCGGAAACCTGATTTTTGACTTCAACAGGAATACGAGCAGTTACAATGCTGTCCATAGCCACTCCTTTACCTAGTTATATCATTGTATTCACGTATTACAACTAGGTCAAGGAGCACTGATTAAACAGTTTCTGACTGAATGTTCCCGTCTTTTAGAACAAGAGAGTGGAAGCGCTCTCTTGTTTCAGGGGTCACTTGATGAGACGTCATAATAACGGTTCTTTCCTCATCTTTTAAGATCAAATCAATGAGACTCTTAACTGAATCGGCATCCAAATGAGCAAAACTCTCGTCATAAATCACAATTTGTGGCTTAAACAAAAAAATTCGCGCAAGAGCAAGCCTCTGTCGTTCTCCACCAGAAAGACTGCTTCCGGCTTGATCAATCACATGCTCAATTCCGTCTGGATATCTGGTAAGAATCTCAGAAAAGCCCGATTTTGTAATAGCGTCAATAATTTCTTCATCAGTAAAGTCATGGCAAAACAACGTGACGTTATCCCTGATAGTCGCATTAAAAATGAATGTTTGCTGAGAGCAAGGGATTATGAACCGAGCGTATTGCTCACTTTTGAATTGCTTGATTGGCACGCCATCCAAACAAATGTCTCCGTTATCCGGGCTCAGGGCATCCGTTAATAGTTTGATGAGTGTTGTCTTTCCGCTTCCCGAACTTCCTTCTAGTAGATACTTTCCGCCACGTTCCAAATTAAAACTAATATCCGATAAAACTAATTTGTCCTCGTCATAGCCATACGAAACATGATTGACCGTTAGATTTGCAAAACGCTCAGGGGTATTTTCTGTCCCACTTTCCGTAGCTGGGGCTTCATTAAGAAGCGTTTGTATTTTAGTAATTATCTCTTTTGCGCTTCTCATATCAGTAATTGAATCGCTTATGTTTTGAATAGGATTTGCTATGTAAACAACAAGCTGAGATGCTGCAACCATCATTCCCACTGTCATTAATCCATTAAGGGTAAGAATGGCACCAATAAAATAAATTCCAATGTAAATAATTTGACCCACAGTAAATGAAAGTAAGCGAGCTAAAGAACTAAAGTACCGAGCTCCAAATTTCTGCTTCTCCCAAGCCTGATTCGCACTGCTCATGGCAACCCGTGAGGCCTCTGTTAGATGAAAGCTCCTGAGCAGATCAAACCCTTCAAGATGCTCATTTGCTGTAGCTATAAAATGCTCAGCTGACTCAGACTGTGCTTTTCGCTTGTTAGAAATGATTCCAGACATTGTGTTGGGAACAAACATCTGGACAGCTACCATGCATAAAATGAACAGTACAAGCCACGGCGAAATAAACAGCAAAATTATTAGGCTTACTACGCCAGAAAAGACATCTATCAAGAGATCAATAAAGACGCGGAAATATGTTTCCTCAAGTAAATCAAGGTCGTTAGTAAGGATTGAGAGCCAATGACTTGTATTGAATGAGTGAAACTCAGGAATTGAGCGATTGAATATCTTTTTTATCAGCTCATCACGCAGATGTATTTGACAGCCCTGTATAACTGACCAGCGCAAACGTCTGCAAATCAAGTCGACAATAAAATAGCAGAATATATAGAGGCCAAACCAGAGCCCATCATTCAATGCGTCCGACAAATTGCCATCCATGGCAAGGTTAACGGATTGAAGCATTACAAATGAAAGTGCAATTTCAAACAAACTACTTAAAAGAGAGAAGACTACAAAGAATATTAGTTTGCTCTTTTGTTGAGCGTAAAGGTATTTAAGCATGCCATCTCCTTTAAAAGAGATTTCGTTTTAAAAAGGTTATGACTGCATGTGGTATTCGGTATTCGGTATTCGGTATTCGGTATTCGGTAAATGGGAACCAAACAAAAAACCAGCTCCCCACATACGCGCGTGAAGAGCTGGTCATCTTACTAGTAGCACTTGCCTCGTTGTCTTACAATTCCTTTGGCTGCGTCGGGTCGTCCTCGGCAGCGTTAGCGTCAGAAGGAGCGGAACTTGGCATACCAAGCAGACGCTGCATTACCATTTCTGGGCTAGTCTCGCTATATCGAACAAGCGAGGTAATGCGCTCACGCATTTGGTACTCATGCAGCTCATCCTCTAGCACGCGAATGCGTTCACGTAGCTCATCAATTAGATCGTCCTTCTCGAGAGCTCGTTCACGCATGTCAAGAATGCGCACAACACCGGCAAGGTTGATGCCCTCGTCCGTCAGCTTGGAGACAAGATTGAGGCGGTCAATGTCCGCGCGAGAATACAAGCGCGTGTTGCCCCTGGAACGGCCGGGGTTGATCAGGCCCTTCTGCTCGTACACGCGCAGCGTCTGCGGATGCATGCCCGTGAGCTCGGCCGCAACGCTAATCATGTAGAGCGGCTTATTACGACCGTCATCCTTCTTTCGAGCCATTACCGCTCCTCTCGGTAGCTGCGCTCATCAGCGTCAAGCAGCGCCTGAAGAGCGTCTCGCTCCTTCTTGGAAAGTTTTGTTGGAACTTTAACGTCTACCGAAACATACAGCGCACCGCGAGTTGTGGGGTCCTTTACGCGAGGAGCGCCCAAACTCTTGAACCTAAACGTCTTTCCGCTCTGTGTACCTGCGGGAACCTTGAGTCGCACCGTAGTTCCGTCAGGCGTTGGCACGTCAACCGAAGTACCCAAAGCTGCCTCGTAAATGCTCACTGGCAGCTTCATGCGCACATCAGCGCCATCTCGCGAGAAGACCGGGTGAGCTGCAACGTTGATGGTAACCACAAGGTTACCTCGTGGACCGCCATTAACGCCGTACTCGCCGTGTTTCTTGTAGCGTAGCTTCATGCCATCGTAAGCACCAGCTGGCACTTTGATGGTCAGTGACTGCTCTTCACCAGTTGAAGGCACGCGATACGTTGCCTTGCGAGAAGTTCCCTTAAACGCCTCGTCAAACGATACGTTTACGGACATAGTAAGGTCGCTACCTGCAACTGGACGGTTTGCTCGCCCGCCAAAGATATCGGCAAAGTCAAAGCCGCCAGCTCCCGCGCCAGCACCGCCGCCAAAGCCGTTAAAGAAATCGGCAAAGTTGGCGCCGTTTACGTTGGTGGTATAGGTGAACCCACCCTGGCGACCACCAAATCCACCTCCAGGAATACCGCCAAATGTAAGCATCTGGTCATATTCCTGGCGTTTCTTATCGTCAGAGAGCGTGTTATACGCTTCCGAAATCTCTTTGAACTTGGCCTCATCGCCACCTCTGTCGGGGTGGTATTTAGCTGCAAGTTTTCTAAACGCTTTTTGAATATCAGACTTCGAGGCGTCGCGCTTCACGCCAAGAACGTCATAAAAAGTCTTACTACCTGCCATTCAGCACGGCCTCCTCTCTAAACTACTCTGTCTTACTCAGCTGCACCGTTCGCAGTTGCACCGTTTGCGGCTTCTGCGCTGTCTGCGCCTTCTGCAGCTTCTTGCTCTACTGGACGCTTTGGGCCACCGTGAGTAACAACAACCATCGCAGTGCGAATATCCTTGCCACCCATGCGATAGCCCTTTTGATACACCTGAGCAACGGTCTCATCATATGCCTCGGTATCTTCAATTTGGCTCACTGCCTGGTGAGATAGAGGATCAAAAGCTTCGCCCACAGGATTGACTACCTCAACGCCCTCTTTGTTCAAGACGCCCACAAGCTTATTGCATACTGCGGAGACACCCTCAACAAACTGCTTGGCGGCAGGGTCAGTCAGGTTGTCCGCGTGCTCAATTGCGCGCTCCAGGTCATCAATAACAGGGAGAAGGTCAACTACCAGCTTCTCTGTTGCGCGCTGACGCTCATCAAGACGCTCCTGAGCGGTGCGACGACGATAGTTATCCCAATCAGCTTGCAGGCGAAGGAAGCGATCATTTGCCTCAGCTGCCTGCTGCTTTGCCGCCTCAATCTGGTCAGAGACCGAGTCAAGCTCAGTCTGCAGGCGGTCGCGCTCCTGAGCTGCACGCTGAGCGTCAGCAGCAATCTCTGCCTCAGCCGTCTCTTCTCCGCGACGAATTGCTTCAGCAATCATCTCTTCTTCGGTCATCGGACGGCCTGCGCCCGCCGCGCCAGCTGCTCCGTTGGCAGCGGACTTGTTGCCATCAAGCGTCTGACTTGCAGAGCCATCACCCACAACGCCGACGGCACCTACGGTTTCATCACCGTTATTCTCGTTATCAAAGGAAGTGCCAACCTTGTTCTGATTTTCTGTTGCCACCGCCATCACCTCCCTATGTGTAGAAGGCGGCCAAACGTTTCCGCCAGCCGCCTCCGAGTCATATCACATTGTCTACCAGCTGCTACACCAAGTTACCCAAGCGCATATGCCGAGAAACTCAGATTAGTTCTGGTTCTTATCGTCGTCGACAACCTCGTAGTCTGCATCAACAACATCTGGCTCAGAAGGGTTACTTGCTGCGCCGTTGTTGCCTGCGGTCTGAGCCTGAGCGTCTGCGTAGACAATCTCTGCGAGCTTCTGACCAACCTCAGTGAGCTTCTCGCCAGCCTTCTTGATTGCCTCAATGTCGGAGCCATCAAGTGCGGTCTTTGCCTCAGCAACAGCCTCTTCAACAGCCTTCTTCTGATCCTCAGGAACCTTATCGCCAAGGTCTTTGACAGTCTGCTCGGTGCTGTATGCCAGGGAGTCTACCTGGTTGCGGACCTCAATCTCGTCCTTGCGCTTCTTGTCTTCCTCGGCGTGGGACTCTGCGTCCTTGACCATGCGATCAACTTCCTCGTCGGACAGAGCGGTGGAGCCAGAAATGGTAATCTCCTGGGACTTGTCAGTTGCCTTGTCCTTAGCGGTGACCTTCAAGATACCGTTTGCGTCGATGTCAAAGGTGACCTCAATCTGAGGGATACCACGCTGAGCAGCAGGAATACCGGTAAGGTTGAACTTACCAAGGCTCTTGTTGTCAGAAGCCATCTCGCGCTCGCCCTGGAGGACGTGGATCTCAACGGAGGTCTGGTTGTCAGCTGCGGTGGAGTAAACCTTTGTGCTGGAAGTTGGGATGGTGGTGTTGCGGTCGATGACCTTGTCAACAACGCCGCCAAGGGTCTCAACACCCAGGGACAGTGGGGTTACGTCCAGCAGCAGGATGCCGGAGACGTCGCCGGTAAGAACGCCACCCTGAACAGCTGCACCGTCTGCAACAACCTCGTCTGGGTTGACGGACATGTTAGGCTGCTTGCCGGTCATGCTCTTGACCAGGTCCTGAACAGCTGGCATACGAGTGGAGCCGCCGACCAGAATGACCTCGCTGACATCGGAGAGCTGAAGGCCTGCGTCCTGGAGTGCCTTGGTTACAGGAGCCTTGCAGCGGTCGAGAAGATCGCGGGTGATGCGCTCAAACTCTGCGCGAGTCAGGGTGTAGTCAAGGTGCTTAGGACCAGATGCGTCTGCGGTGATGAATGGCAGGTTAATCTGTGCCTGCTGAGCGCTGGAGAGCTCCTTCTTGGCATTCTCTGCAGCCTCCTTGAGGCGCTGAAGTGCCATTGGGTCCTTGCGGAGGTCAATGCCGTTATCGGAGTTGAACTTGTCTGCAAGCCAATCGATAACGCGCTGATCCCAGTCGTCACCGCCCAGGTGGTTGTCACCGTTAGTTGCGAGAACCTCAACAACGCCGTCTGCAAGGTCAAGCAGGGAGACATCGAAGGTACCGCCACCGAGGTCGAAGACAAGAACCTTGTGGTCCTGGTCCTTCTTGTCCAGACCATAAGCAAGGGCTGCTGCGGTTGGCTCGTTGACAATACGCTGAACGTTGAGGCCAGCAATCTTACCTGCGTCCTTGGTTGCCTGACGCTGTGCGTCGTTGAAGTATGCTGGGACAGTAATGACAGCGTCGGTTACAGGCTCACCGAGGTACTTCTCGGCATCTGCCTTCATCTTTGCAAGGGTCATAGCGCTGATCTGCTCTGGAGTGTAGTCCACGCCCTCAATCTCAACGACTGCGCGACCGTCGGTGCCAGCCTTGACCTTGTAAGGGACAGTCTTGATCTCAGACTGAACCTCGTCAAACTTGCGGCCCATGAAACGCTTGATGGAGAAAACAGTGTTTACAGGGTTAGTAACAGCCTGGTTCTTTGCTGCCTTACCAACAATGCGGTCACCGTCAGCACGGAAGCCGACGACGGAAGGAGTTGTGCGGTCTCCCTCTGCGTTAACGATAATAGTTGGCTCTCCACCCTCAAGGACAGCCATAGCTGAGTTTGTAGTACCCAGGTCAATTCCAAGAATCTTACCCATTGTGAATCATCCTTTCCTATGTACGTGTTCCGTTTGGCGAGAAACCCCACAGGTAGATGACCTGAAAAGGGGCACAAGCTAACCGCGAACACATACTGTGTTTCTGCTTTACGGTTTTGCTTATACCCCTATGTCTGACTTATATACATAATCTAAGTCAGTTTGTAGTAGATTTTTTCACCGACGTTTTGTAGCCGCCGGTGGAATTGATGTTTAAATCGTTCTAACTCTCACAAATGCTGTTCAAATATTCTGTTATATCTGCAAAATTATTTGAATCAATCTGCCTAATAAATTCAGAGCCAATAACTGCCCCATCAGCACCATTCGAAAGCACTTCTTTTATGCCCTTATTATCTTTGATTCCAAATCCTACAAAAGCAGGCAAATCAGAAAGCTTTCTTAACCTTTTAATCGTCTCGATATACGCATGTTGACTTGATAAATCTCCTCCAGTTTTGCCTGCAGCGGAGACCACATATGCAAAATGGGTGGACTCATTGATGGCTTGTTCCATCTCTAAATCAGACATAGATTCAGAGAATATTCTTACAATTCCTGAGTAATCATTACGGGATTGAACGCCATCAACACAAAGAACTGCATCGTAAATCCAATAGGGCAGCTCTCTAACTTTAAAGTTTTCCAATCCCTCTGCATACGTCATGAGCACAATACGAGAGGAAAAGATCTTCCTAACTTTAATGAGCTCTTCTCGAACAACGTCGGCATTTAGCATAGGTAATGTTAGTTCATGCGTCTTATTGATTGTCTCCCCATCCATAAAAGGATTACTTACCGGTAAGCCAATCTCAACACATCCGATTCCGTGTCCTTCAATTTCTTGAAGGACACGGTAGAACATTTCCCAATTCGGATATCCCAGCGGCAAATACAGCGCTAGTTTTCTTGCTAGTTCATTATGTTCATTACCGCTGAAACACCTTTGCATTAGAGATCCTTAGAATGGAAGAGCGTGAAGAATGTAGCCAAGAAGTGGGCCATATACGCAATAGTCGGTCTCAGAGAGAATACGCATGATTGGCTCATAAGATCCAACAAATGGCAGAAGCAGAGCCTGACCAAAAATAAGGATAAAACCATTGGCAAGTGAGCCAATTACTGCACCCCTAGCACCACCATGAGCATTACCAAAAATTGCTGTTGCCGCACCAGTAAAGAACGTTGGAATAAGCGCTGGGAAAACAATAATTGGATATCCAACTGCAGCAAGAATTACCATGCCTACAAGTCCAGATAGAAGACTGCAAAGGAATCCAACAATCACGCAAGTTGGATAGCCTGGGAACAGCAGAGGAACATCAAGACCAGGCTTTGCTCCAGGAATAATCTTATCTGCAATACCGTGGAATGCTGGAATGATCTCTGCAAGCATCATTCGAACGCCAGTAATAATAACGGTAATCCACATACCAAAGCTAATACCCTGAAGAATTGAATAGACCAAGACGTCCTGTCCTCCAGAAATGTTTTCCATAACCCATGCAGGATCTGCAACAATGCTTACGCAAAGGAAGAGCAAAGTCATTACCAGCGTTAGAGCAATAGTCATCTCGCGAAGGAAAGCAAACTGCTTTGGAATTTTGATCTCTTCGAGGTCATGCTCTTTGTTACCAAAAGCTTTTGCAAGATATGTAGAAATCAGCAGACCGGTAGAGCTTGAATGAGCAAGAGTAATCTCTTCTCCACCCTTAACACCCTTAATGCAGTGATTAACATAGGCGCAAGAGAAGGTCATATAGCATCCGAGAAGCACTGAACCAACCGCAACAATTCCCCAGAAATCAAGCGGCGTGTTGTACTTAAGTAGAGCGGCAATAAGGCCTGCAAAAAAGAATGCAACATGTGCCGAAAGATGAACAAACTTGAATTTTGTAAATCTTGCCAAAAGTAAGTTAATCAAAAATCCGAATGCAAAAATAAGAGAGAGCTCTGTGCCAAGATCAGTCATATATTCAGCACTAGCAGTGCCAATATCAGTGGCAGGAACAGAGCCATTTCCGAAAGCTTTTCCAATCATTGTTGCCAAGGGCAAAAGCGCCATTCCAAGCGTTTGTCCTCCAACATTGACCATTGTAAAGCCAATCATTGCTTTAATCGCAGATGGAAGAAGTTGACTCCACTGTCTCTTCATTGCAATCATTCCGATTACAACGACTAGTCCAATGATAAATACTGATTGGCTTAGATAATGATTGACGATGTAAAGAAAAATCTCCATGACACTATCCTTCCATCTGGTTAATGTGCTGCATTAGCTGATCTTTTAGATATGCCTTATCCATCATGTTGTCGATGCGAATTATTGGAACAGAAGTTTCCCTCAGAGCATCAGCAAAATCTGATGTAGTAATAACTAAATCATATGCAGATGGGTCTACGGAGCCGATATCTGACGCGTCAACAGTTCCGTCAATTCCTTCGGCATCTAAAATCTGCTGGGTAAATAGCCTCATCATCATGCTACTGCCTACACCAGCGCCACACACTGTTACAACTTTAATCATAATTACCTACCTCCTACTTGTAATTGCGATTACTTCAGCAGCTTTGTCTGCTTTTAATATCTTCTGAACGTTTTCCTCATCGCTTAGAAGCTCTGCCAAATCTGCAAGTGCATTTAAATGCGTTTGATGATCTATTGCACAAAGAGCAACTACCAGTTGTACTGGGTCATTCTTTGGGTGTCCAAAATTTACTGGCTGCTCAAGAGTGATGAGCGAAAAGCCAATACCTAGAGCACCTTCTTCTGGTCTTGCATGAGGCATTGCGATGCCTGGGGCAATAACAATATAGGTTCCGTTGATTCGGACATTTTCTATCATTGCCTCAATGTACTCTTCCTTTGCAACACCTTTCTTTACTAATAATCTTCCAGCCTCCCTAACTGCATCGTCGCTATCTTTGGCACAGTAATGTGTTTCAACTAAATCTTCTGTAAGGACTTCTTCTAGCATTGGGCAATACCTTTCTTCTTTATCCTGCTTAGGCAAAAAACCTAAATACTCTTCGAGTTTTTTCTGTAAGATTTTTTTGTTGGATTTACTAAGAGTTACTGTTTGTGAAACGATGGATATAATTTCATCCGGAGAAATAGTTTTTTCGCTCACTCTGAGAATATTTTCAATTTTTCTTTGATCTCTTAAGTCAAGCTGAGGGGAAACTTCAACAACCTTGACGTTCTTATACGTAAAAGGAAATGTGCTGACGACAAAATCAATGTTGTGATTTTCCAACCATTTCTGTGCTTCATTTGATCCAAAAGTTCCCAGTACTGAAACTTCATATTTGGACTCTAGTCTTGAAGAAACTATTTCAGATGTAGCCACACCAGCATGACAAACCACGATCACCTTAGGTCTTAATTCGACGGGCCTTTTTGTTCTCTCCTGGGAAGCCATAAAGAACATAGTAAGAAATGCAATTTCGTCATCAGAAAAGGAGACTGAAAGTCCCTTTTCCAAAATATAAATCGATTCAGCTGTCGCTTTATATAAGCCTTCAAACTCATTTACTACATAATCTAAAAGTGGATTGTATACTGCTTCTCCACTTACAGCACGCCAGTATGCAGGTCTTAGGTGATTAAGTATGCTTTCAAAAAGCTTTTCGTCATTGGCAAAATTCGATGGTGTAACCAGCTGATCCATTTTGTTGATGAATTCAGAAACTAAAATTCTCAACCTGATCCAGTTTTCGGAGATGTAATCACTCATCCCGACAACAGTTGATTCTCTAAATTTTGCTGAAAGGAAATACAACTCATCCTCTGTAATGTCTTCACCATAGAGTTCTTTTAAATTATCTACACATTTATTTACTGCACCGTATTCAGGACTGCCCAGCAAATCCGGTTTATCAATATTGCAGGGAAGACCAAGAAGCTTATTCCCCTTAAATCTTGCAATGGATACAAGCATGTAAGCAATTAACTTTTGCTGTGCATTTTCCGAATACTCAACTTGAAGACAATTTGATATTTCATCTATTGAAGTTTTTATTTGATTGATTCGTTCACTGTCCTGCACACTTATAAATGCATTTAGATATGGCCAATCTTTTGTTAAGTTATCAGCAAAAAGGCCTCTTATCTTGAGTTCGTTGCCTGTGACTGATACACCTTTAAAAGGAGTAGCCTCTATGCAGAAATAACTTCCAGTGAAACTCTTTTTAATTTCATCCAAATCTCTCTGGATTGTATTTTTAGAAACCCCAATAGCATGCTGAAGTTCTGAAATTGATATTTCTCTTGCCCGTAAGATGACAAGATTGAGAATAACTCGTCTTCTCATTTCTGGATCAAGATAAAAAATATCGTCTTTTTTCACCAGCTCTGAAAACTCAATTTCAACTGGAGCTTCATAGGTCAAAATACCTCTTGCATTTTGAATTGAAGCAAGTCCTTGAGAAATCAAAAGTTGGTTTAAGGTCGATAAGTCTTTATAAACAGTTCGAGAGGTTACATTGTGCTGCGTCGCAAACTTCTCAACAGAAATCTGTTCAGCTTCCCGGCACAATATATTAAATAAATTTTCCACTCGACTTTTCATTTTATTTCCACCTCATAATTAGGTTATATGTTGTTTCAAGACCGAACAAATATCATTTGATTCATTCACTTTGAAGCAAATGGGAAGCTCTTTATATATCAAAGTATTAATTATTTTTTCTGCTCAGTTTAATCTTTCAATCATAAAAACGAGACCTCGATGATTGTTCATCGAGGTCTCGTTCCTCTGGGCCAATATTTATTAGCAAACCTATCCCAACAGCGTGTCTCTACCGTAAGCCTCACGCCATGCGACAGAAAACTCATCGACAGCAATCTTTGTACCAGGATGATCCATCATGGTGTAGACAATATCAGGTGGAAGGGTGACCGCGTCGATGCCACCAGAGATGAGCGCATGAACCTGCTCAGTATTCTTAAACGATGCAGCAAGAATCTTGGAATTCAGTCCATGAGTCTCAAGCATCTGCATCAGATCAAAAACTTGGCCAATACCGTCGCCGTAGTTGCACATGCGATTAACGTAAGGAGCCAAGTAATCTGCGCCATTCATGGCCGCCAAAAATGCCTCGTCCGCAGAATAAATTGCCGTTGCCAGAACACCGAGGCCCTCGGACTTGAGCTGTTTAATTGCTTTGTATCCGTTGCGGGTAACAGGAATCTTCACATAGGTATTCTCGGGACGAAGGCCACATATATAGCGAGCCTCTTCCAACATCTTCTGATAGTCAGTTGAAACAACCTGCACGAAGAACTTTTGCTCAGGCAACAGGTACTCCACGAACTCCTTAATTACCTGTTCGGGTTGCTTACCACTTCTAGTGATGATTGCAGGATTGGTGGTAACTCCATCAATAGTCAAAAGCTCATCAAGTTGCTTAACTGCCTCAAGGTCAGCTGTGTCTAGAATAAACTCCATGCTTGGCTCCCCTTCATCACTAGGGCATCTATGTGCTAAGAACTATTTTAGCCGTTGGTCTTCTCGCCATAAGCTGGTATTTTGTCTTATCTCTAAACGGCAACGCCAGTGCAGTATATAGAAACTACTCAGAGTCTATAGCGTCAACCAGTGGAATTCTGATAGTAAATACAGAACCCTGAGGGTTGTTTTCAGAGACTGTTATGGAAGCTCCATGTCGCTTTAAGATAGTTTTAACCAGTGAGAGACCAATACCCGCACCGCCAAACTCTCTGGATCGTGACTTATTCACCCTGTAGAACGGCTCAAATACAAGCTCTCTTTGCTCAGGTGCTATGCCTACTCCTGTATCGGCAATTATAATCACGCCTTCTTGACCCCTGGTTTCTAGAGTAATGTTAACTGAACCTTCTTCATTGTTATAACGAATGGCATTTTCAACCAGGTTGTAAAGAGCTCGATATAGCAGATTGGTATTTCCCTTAACGATAAAGGTCTGTGCCTCAGATTGCGTTTCAGAATGTGCGTCAACCTGCACGTTTACCATATTATTTTGAGCAACCGATTCAAGATCATCCACGACCGTTTTAATTACTGAATCAAGAGAAACGTCCTCAGCTTCTCCTAGCTCAGATGTCTCCGCAAATTCCAAAAGGTCAGTGATGATGGAAGATAGGCGGTCAATGTATGTCTCCATCGTAGTTACAAGCTCGTCATATTCATGCTGTTCGCGTTTCTTTTTCTTGAAAACGTCAAGCTTGGTCCGCAGCACCGCAATTGGTGTTCTAAGCTCGTGAGCTGCGCTAGCCGAGAAACGCCTTTGCATTGCAAATGCTTCATCTAGTTGCTCAGTCATCTGATTAAATGACTTAACCAGCTCTTGAATCTCTTCTCCACCACCCTCAATTTCAATGGAATCAGACAATGTATTTGGGCTAATTTCTTTCATGTGAGCAGAGAGTTGTTGAACCGGCTTGGTATAGTGGCCTATTAAAAAATAAGCTACACAGCTTCCTGCAACAATCACAACAAGCAAGATACCCAGCGCGTCAAACAAAATAGAGCGTTCGATAGCATCTACATCCAAAACGATAGAAAGAGCTCCCTGATTGATGGCGTTGGCTGCAGCTAGTTCCAGCAGCTCAGAAGTCGAGCGATACACAAGCCAGGTCAAAACAACGCAACAGCACACCAATAAGCCCACCATAAGAAGAGTGAGTTGAGCACGTATCGAGCGCATTGGCTTTGGGATTATTTCACTTATCTTAGTCATCGCTGTCCCTCTTAAAGCAATAACCCTCTCCTACTTTGTTAGAAATTGGGTCATATCCAAGAGCTTCTCGTAACTTTTTTCGTACCGAAAATATGTGAACACGCACAGAATTGCTGAATAAGTCCACGTTGCTATCCCACGCATGAGTCATTAGCTCTTCACTGCTCACAACCGCTCCAGCATGTCGCATCAGATACTCTAGAATTGCAAGTTCTTTCTTGGTGAAATTAACCTGAGCGTCTCCAACAAAAACTTGTCGGGCCGTAGTGTCAAACCGAAGTTCTCCCAACGTCAAAGACGCTTCTCCATGCGTATATTCGCGGCGCAAGAGTGTCCTAATACGGGCCTCGAGCTCACCAAACGCAAAGGGTTTTATAAGGTAGTCATCGGCACCCGCGTCTAATCCAACAATGCGATCAGACACCGATGAACGCGCAGAAAGAATCAGCACCTTAGTCTCTGAGTGCTCCGCTCGTAGCGTACGCAGCAAATCAAGCCCATCGATACCAGGAAGGTTAAGGTCAAGTAGAATCAGGTCATATTGCTCAAGCTGAGCCATTTCAAGAGCCTGAGTGCCGTTGTCAATAAGATCAACGTAATAACCGTCCAGCTCAAGCCCCTCTCCAATAGAGGCAAGCAGCTCTTTTTCATCTTCCACTACAAGGATTTTCAATTCTTCCCTTTCAAATGCAGCCTGATGCTATTTGCACGTATTAGAGTGCGCCTGGACCAAGCTCAAATGACTCAGTCCAGGCGTACTTCATACAACACTTCAAATGCTAACCGATTGAACCCTACGGCGAGAAGTTCTTCTCGCCGTGTGCCGTGAGCGGTATGTAAGTTTCTATAACCTACTTTGACTGAGCAAGGGCCTGGTCAACACGCTTTTGAAGCTCGCTGCCTTGAAGCTTGCTGGAGCCACCGGTAATTGGATCGCCCACAAGTCTACCGTTCTGGTCAATAACCATAGTAGTTGGGAACGCTGTTAGGCCTTCGATAACGCGACCGCCATCGCTGTGAGGATCAAGAGCGACGTTTCCGTAGGTAACGCCCTGCTTCTGGAGAATATTCACGGCTTCCTTCTTAGCGTCGTCCGTGTATGCGGCTTCGGCGTTAACACCCAAGACATTAACACCTTTGTCCTTATAGGTATCAGCAAGTTCTTGAAGCATTGGCATCTCCTGAATGCAGCCAGTGCAGCCGTTGAACCAGAAGGTCAGAACGGTGACCTTATTCTGTCCAAATACGGTGTTGTCATAGGTAGCGCCAGTAGTGATATCTGTTGCCTTAAAATCTGGGAAGGTATCGCCATCTTTGAGGTGCAGTTTTGATGCAGCCTCGGGTGGAACTGCAGCAGAATTCTGCTGTTCGGCAGTTGGAGCGCCTGTTGAGCCCGTGTTGCCGGTACCACCCACGCTGCATCCAACAAGCGCAACAGCCATAAGCAGGCCAGCGACATACGTCAGGGATTTTGTTACAAATTTTTTCATTTCATAGTCCTTTCTGTCTTTTCTACGTACGAAACGTGGCTATACACGTTTTATGACACTTACTTTGCCGAGCATGCTGTTTGCTGATTTTCCAAGCGCTTTGCTGTAGCAACCTTTTCCGACTGTTCGATTTTCTTGTTGATTAAAAGGAGCTTTGCATCAATCGCATGAACAGGACAGACCTTGATGCATTCTCCGCAGCGAATGCACTCAAGAGCTGCGTTATTCTTCGTAATATCTACGTCCATCTTGCATGTACGTGCACATTTTCCGCAGTTTACACAGGTTTTCTCGTCAACTCGATACTGCAAAATTGAGATGCGATTAAACAGAGAATAAAAAGCCCCGAGCGGGCAAATCCATTTGCAAAAAGGACGATAAAACATAATGCTCAACAGCACGACAGTTGCCAGAATGCTGAACTTCATCGTAAAAAGTGTGCCTAGAGCTGCCTTAATGCTGACATCTGCTAAAGAAAGCGGAATTGCTCCCTCAAGAATTCCCTGTGGACAAACATACTTACAGAAATAAGGCTCTCCCATTCCTACAGCATTTTGAATCAAAGCTGGTAGAGCCCAGACAAGTACAATTAATATGACGTACTTCAAATAGCGCAAGGCTTTGAGCTTTTTGGTGCTAAATTTTTTTGGGAATGGAATCTTGTGGAGAAGATCTTGTACCCAGCCAAATGGACAAAGAAATCCGCAGACAAACCTGCCTAGCAAAGTTCCAAAAAGAATCAAAATACCTGTAATGTAATACGAGAAGCTGAATTTAGAAGATCCAACTACTGCCTGAAATGCTCCAATAGGGCAAGCGCCCGTAGCTGCTGGGCAAGAATAGCAGTTAAGTCCAGGGACACAGACTGACTTTGCAGGACCAGTATAGATAGTTCCCTTAGCAAAATTTGTTAGGTGAGGGTTGGTTAGAAAGGTTGCGCATGCCTGCACGAAACCTCTTTTAGTGATAAATTCTCGCACTTTCTTTCCAAGAAATTTAGCTCCCGAGAGTACTTTCACTGCAGGCCACCTAACCAATGCCTACACACTCAAGGCAGATTCGTACCGCTTTTCCCAAAACGGTCTGAGCCTCTCCACGAAGCGCGCCGTAGACCACAAACACGCATCCTAGCAGCAAAAACAAAATAGGCAGAATTCGTAAGCGGCAGCTCCAGCCACAAGCTTGCTTTGACTTCATTGGCACTCCCCTCTCTTGTGTATTCAGTACAACAGATGGGGTGTTAAATCACTGTTAAGCTGATTTAAATTTCTGGGATGGGTTGTTTTTTTATAAATCTCTAAACTTATCAAATACGCAATTACATAAAACCGCAGGTATACGGCTTGCAAGAAAATTGGACCTTCTCGCCATCGACTTCCGAAGCAAATTTCGGGTCTGTAAAACACACCTAAGTCGGATATTCTGCAAAAAAGACGTATACATAACGCCGAAAATACCTCAATCATGCAGAATATCTGACTTAGGTGTGTAATATGCCCGCAATTGAGCAGAATATCTGACTTAAGTGTGTTCCTTAGGTGTGGAATTTACCTATAGTTAAATCTTTTATATAATGCTATTCATTTTCTAGCATATTAGATGAAGTTTATGCATAGAAATGTATATCAAGCATTGACGCTCTCTGATTGTCAAACAGTGAGGCCCTAGTTATCTGATTATCTTGATTCAGAGCTAGTCGATTCTTCAGCGAGGCATACCAAAGCTGTATTATTTTGTGCGCCAGGCCTAAAAGCCGACGCTAACACGCTGCAGAAAAAAGCTGGTAATCCTTACGGATTACCAGCTCAAGGTCAGTGTGTTTCTCGCCACATGAGAAAGTCACGTGTGAGCTGCGCTTTCGTGCTTGGCGCGCGTTCATACCTGCAGCAACGCCGTGCTCGGAGGTCGCGCGGGCTCGCGCCCGTCGTACCTGCGCCCGCCGCGCCGCACCGTGCGCGCTCTTAGTGGGTTGCGTCCTCGAAGAACTCCCATGCCTGAGCGTCGGTTGCGCCCTCGTGAACGATCATGCGGACAGCCTCAGCCATCTGCAGAGGATGGGTGCTCTGGAAGATGTTGCGGCCCATGTCAACGCCGCGTGCGCCCTTGCGGATAACGTCGTGTGCAAGGTGCAGAGCGTCGCGCTCAGCAAGCTTCTTGCCGCCAGCAACAACAATTGGAACTGGGCATGCTGCAACGACTTCCTCGAAGTCCTCGCAGTCGTAAGTCTTAACAATCTGGCAGCCCATCTCAGCGATGATACGGGTTGCAAGCTTGAAGAAGCGACCGGTACGCTCCATGTCCTTACCAACAGCGCAAACGCCAAGGGTAGGAATGCTGTAGCGGAATCCAGCGTTAATGACCTGGCTGAGGTTGTCGATGCTGGAAAGCTGGCCATCAGCGCCAATGAAGGCCTGAACAGCCATGCAGTCTGCGTTCATGCGGATAGCGTCCTCGATGTCAACAGCGACAACCTCGTGAGAGAGGTCGGACTGCAGCATAGAAGAACCAGAAGAAACGCGAAGCGCAACGCCCTTTACGTGCTCTGGAGAAATGCTTGTCCTGATTGCGCCACGGGTGCCCATGAAGCAGTCAACGTAAGGAGCAAGCTGTGGAAGCAGCAGGTCAAGACGCTCGAGACCAGCGGTTGAACCCATGAAGTAACCGTGGTCAAATGCGAACATTACAGTGTTGCCGCTCTTTGGATCAAAAATGTTGGAGAGGTGCTTCTGCATACCCCAGTCGAGGTTGTTTGCACCCTTTACATAAAATCCCTGATTGTTAGCAAAAGGAGTGTCTACGTGATAATCCTTAGCTACTTTCAATCCGTCCAAATCTGCCATGAAAATCCTTTCAATAAAATCTTAAAGCGCGCAGAGAAGGCGCCTTCTTGGGCGAAGCTGTCTCGTAAGAGAATGAGCCTCGTAAGAGAACGCGCTTCGTAAGAGAACGCGCTTCGTAAGAGAACGTGCCTCTTTGGGCGCCCACCCTAGGAGGACCACCCTCCTCTGCGGCTGAATTACCTCATAAGCTGGCGAGAAGATCGGTCTTCTCGCCAGCCGTGAACTTACGCCTTGATTAGAAGGAGTAGTTGTTCATGTTCTCCTTGGTGAAGACAAGGCGCTCAGGAAGCAGGACAACGCCGTTGTTCTTCTCGCCAGTCTTTGCACCCTCGGCGATGGAGTCGTTAGCCTCAACCTTGACATCACCAATGCTTGGGATGGAGATGGTGTCGCCAACCTTGACCTCGTTACCAGCTGCAAGGAATGCTGCAACGTAGCAGCCCATAGCGCCCTGAACTGCGCAGTCCCAGAGGCCCCAGTTGTAGATGGTGCCGTGCTCGCAGTAGGACTTGATGGACTGTGGAGAAGCAAAACCGGTGATGGTGATCTTCTTTGCGTCGTAGCCCTTGTTCTCTGCAGCCTGGAGCTGGCCAGGAAGAGCGGTGGAGTCGTTGCAGATGATCAGGTCAATCTCTGGGTAAGCGTCAAGAATTGCCTCACCAATGGTGATTGCCTGCTCAGCGTCCTGGTTGGAGTAGTAGTTCTCGTGGACGTTCTTCCACTTAGGATACTTCTCCTTGATGATCTTCTGTGCAGCTACCTGCCAGGAGTTCTGGTCGGTAACGGTTGCCTGGGAGTAGTGCCAGACATAGGTGATCTCGTCCTTCTCTGGGTCCTTGCCGCGCTCCTTGAGGCCAGCAACACCCATATCAACGAGCATCTGGCCAAGGATCTCTGGGGTACCCTGAGAAACCATGAGGGTACGATCCTCTGGGTTAGCATCGGAGTCCCAAGTGGTAACTACGATGCCAGAAGCAGTTGCCTTCTTCAGTGCATCAGAAACGCCCTTTGCATCAACGGTAGAGATGCTGATTGCGTCTACGCCGTTAGCAACTGCCTGGTTGATGACGGAAACCTGAGCGGAAACGGATGCGGTTGCGTCGCCGATGTAGTCAACGGTGAAGCCCCACTCCTTGGACTTGTCCTGTGCGCCCTTGTTTGCGGACTCGAAGAATGCGTTGCCGGTAACCTTAGGAATAAATGCTACGGTCTTACCCTTGACGTCTCCGCCGCCCTCGGACTTCTTGGTCTCTTCCTTCTTCTCGCCACCACCATTATTGCAGCCTGCCAGAGCGAGGCCAGCACTAACTGCGGTGATACCAGCGGCACCAATAAAACCACGACGAGTAATCTCTTGCATAGGTAACCTCCCTTGTCTGTGCCTAAGGCACAATTTCCCCAAAGCTTATGCCTTGGCTTTACTGCTGCTTGAAAGCAGCGATTTCAAAAACGTACCGATATTCGTTCCGCTTGCTGCCGATCGAGCAACGATGACAACAACCAGCAGGACACCAACAGGAATATCCAGATACTGTGGGCTTACCTTGAAGCACAGTGGCAAGCCGAAGCGCAAGAATGCAATAACAAACGAAGCAAGTGCGGTACCAACAATGGAGCCTTTACCACCAGTGGAAAGTGTACCACCCAGAACAACTGCGGTGATGATATCCATAGTAAGGTCGGCACCAAGGTCGGACTTAGCGGTACCCAGGTAAGCGGTCAGAACAACACCTGCAATGACTGCAGAAACTGCGGTGAGCATGTAAGTGGACATAATGACACGACGGCTGTTGATACCAGAGAACTCAGCTGCACTCTGGTTAACGCCAACCAGGGTAACGCGGCGACCATACTTGGTCTTGTGCAGCAAAATAAATGCGATAACCAGCATCAGGATGTAGATAAGAAGCTGGAATGGAATGACGCCAAAGAGCTGGAAGTTAGATACAAACTTGAAGTCCTCGGGGAAACCGCCAATTCCCTGGTAGCTCTCGGTCTTGGAGAGCGTGGAGATAAGCAGCGCCAGACCGGAGTACAGGAAGCTGCCGCCTAGGGTAACAACCATTGCTTGTACTCGACAGTACGCAATCAAGAAGCCCGAAAGTGCACCGCAAGCAACAACCAAAACAAAGGCAACGCCTACAGCACCCCAGATGGGAAGACCAAAGTCCTGCCAACCAACGCCAATGGTGATGGATGTGAGGCCAACCAGGGAAGCAACCTGGATGTCGATGCCGCCGGTAACCATAACAAGCGTTACAAAGAGCGAAATCATAAATACGGGCAGGTTATCGTTAATGCTGGTAAACAGCAGTGCCGGACGCAGGAACTTAGCGTTTGCAGAACCAAAAATGACAAACTCAAGTACCAAAAGACCAATAAGAATCATGTTCCAGCTTGTCTGGCCCTTGGACAAGAATCCCTTTAGTGTCTTCATCATTAGCGAACACCACCCTTCTTACCTGAAGGGCTCAAAGCTGCCTCACCAAAGTCTGCAATCTGCTCGGCAAGAACCTCGGAAGTTGCCTTTGGAGAAACACGTGCGTTCAGACGAGCATGCCTGTTCTGAACAATGGAGCGGTGCTGAAGCAGGGCGTCCACAACAACAATGACAATCAGGATAACGCCGGTAATTGCGTTGTCGTAATTTGACGAGAAGCCCATGAAGACCAACAGATAGCTGATGGATGCCATGATGACGGAACCGACAGCTGCACCAAGGACGGAGCCAACGCCACCAAGCAGGCTAACACCACCAAGAACGCAAGCTGCAATAGCCTTCATCTCGTAGCCGTTACCGCTCATTGGGGTAACAAAGCCAATACGACTGCAGAAGATGATGCCGCCGATAGCCGCCATAACGCCGCAGATGACGTATGCCAGAATCTTGGTCTGAAGAGCTGGAATACCAACCAGAGTTGCACCGTTAGCGTTATCGCCAACTGCTGCAAACCAGCGACCACGACGGGTCTGAGTTAGTGCAAAGTGAATCAGAATAACCAGTGCGATAACTGCGCAATAGTAAACGGTGAAGTCACCAATACCAGTTACTGCCGAGAAGTCCTTGAACTCCTTAGGAAGGTTCTCAACCCACTGACCATTGGTGTAGACGTAGACAATACCGCGCAGAACACCGTTGGTACCCAGGGTAAAGATGAGCGATGGAGCCTTCATAACGGCAACGCCCCAGGCGTTGACCAGACCAATTGCTACACCAATAAGAATACCTACCAGGCAAGCAACGGGAAGTGGAGTTCCATCTCTCAGCATGCTGCCAACTACTACAGCAACAAGACCCAGGTTAGAACCAACAGAAACGTCAATCTCACCAATGAACAGGGTGAAAGCCACGCCAACAGCGACCAATGTGTAGACAACGGACGTGTTAAAGCAGGCAGCAATTGTTGCTGGCGTCAAGAATGCAGGATTCATTGCACCAACAATAATAAAGAGAGCAATCAGGAATGCGAGGCTGCTCAGTCCCCTAGCCTTGAGAAGGCGCTTTACAAGATCCATACGTCACCTCCTACAATCCAAATGCAGCGGACATGAGGTTGTCCTGCGTAATTTCTTCTTTTTTGAACTCATGATTAATGCGGCCCTGATACATGGTGAACGCACGGTCAGCAAGCTCAATAATCTCTTCCATGTCAGAAGAAATCAGAAGAATAGAAACACCTTGCTTACGGAGCTCCTGCAGAACAGCGTATACATCGCCACGAGCAGCAGCGTCAATACCACGAGTTGGCTCGTCCAAAATAACAACCTTTGGAGCAACCGAGAATGCGCGGCCAATAACAATCTTCTGCTGATTACCACCAGAAAGACCGCCTACCTCCTGATCAAGGCCGGTAACCTTGGTACGGAAGTTATCAACGTAGTTCTGAGAAACCCTATCCTCTTCTTTACGGTTAAGCAGCAGCTTACCCAAGGAAGAGTTTGCAAGCAGAGCACTTGTGGTGTTCTCAGCAACGTCTCGAATTCTAAACAGACCGTCATTGAAGCGGTCCTCTGGAACATAGCTCAGGCCTGCAGCAATGACGTCCTTGGTGGATTTACCAGTGATATCTTTGCCATCAACAAATACCTTGCCGCCCAAAACCTTATCCATACCGTAAATAGTGGTAGCCATCTCTGATCTACCAGCACCAACGATGCCTGCAAGACCAACAATCTCGCCTGGATAAATATTGAGGTTCACATCAGCAAAGCCATAACCAGTAAACTCAGCAAGCTCAAAGATTGGCTCTGCGTTGTAATCAATGTTTGCGCTCTCGGCAATCTCTTTCTTAATCTCTGCTGCGTCTGGTGGAAGAAGTCCGCGTACAAGATCTTCTCGCGTAAAGTCCTCCACCTTACCGCGCATAGCCATAACGCCGTCGCGCAGAATACCAATGCTGGTAGAAATCTCAAAGACCTCTGCCAGGCGGTGGGTGATGTAGATAATGCCAATGTTCTTCTGCTTGAGCTCCTGGACTACCTTGAAGAGGCTCTGTACCTCGTCAAAGGTAAGTGCAGAAGTTGGCTCGTCTAGAATAAGAATCTCAGAGTGGCGCATAAGACCGCGGAGAATCTCAACCATGCCCTGCTCAGCAATGGAAAGCGTCATTGCCTTGCGGTCCAGATCAAGCTCCCAGCCAATCTCTTTCATAGTGTCTTCGAGCATCTTGTTGAGCTCAGCTTTTGGAGCCTCAAAACCAATGGTGATGTTCTCTCTAACGGTCATGTTAGGGAACAGCATGGGCTCCTGAGGAACCATATAGATACTGTGTGCAAGTGCGGCCTTAGGGTTGGAGATATCAACCTTTTGACGATCGATAGAAATTTCTCCCTCATCGGCAGAGTAAATACCCATGATGATCTTCATGAGGGTAGATTTACCGGAACCGTTGCCACCAATAAGAGAGATGACCTCTCCTGGCGCCAAATCTAAGTTAATGCCTTTTAATACCTCGTTGGAACCAAATGACTTTCTGATTCCACGGACGGAAAGAAGTGTGTCGCACTGCTCACACACGTCTTTTCCTTCAGGCGACTTTGGGTCAGTGGCATCGATATCGATGTCAAAAGATTCACCCATAGTACCTCCTACCAAAAAATAACAAACGGCCGTACAAAATCTCACACTTTGAAGATATCTATAAATAGGCATTCTTCAAAGCACCGTCACGGCAAACGGTATTATTACTGCCGTGAATGGTATTTTTGATTGTATTATGAACAATAGTCCGCAATACCTCTATACGTAATTATGGTATTTGTAGTATATCTTCCTGTTAATAGGGAGAATAATTACTATAATGAAGTCTAGTATGTTAGATACAAATGTTTTATCATTAAACAAAAGTATCAACAGGAGGATGCATGGACGAACAAACTTATGCACTAGCTACTAAGGCTGCATGGTATTACTACATGGAAGATAACACCCAGGCTCAGATTGCTGAGGTCATGGGCGTTTCTCGTGCAAAAGTTATCCGTCTACTTGAAGAGGCTCGCGCTCAAGGCATTGTTCAGTTCAGCTTCAGAAAGAACGATAGCCAGCGCGTTTCCGCAGAACAGCTCCTTATTGACCGCTTTGGCCTCAAGGATGCTTTTGTGGTACCCACTCCCCTGGACAGCTCTACAATCAACCAATCTATTGCTCAGGGTGCAGCTCACTACGTCTCTGACCACCTGCGCGAGGACGGCTACCTCAACATTGGCTACGGCGATACTGTCAGTCGCATGCTGGGTTTTCTCGCCAAGAACCGCGAGGAGTCACTTAACGTTGTAAGCCTTACGGGCGGCGTGAGCTACTACCTGCCAACTGTTGGCACCACCGCCTACTCCATGCACCTGTTCCTGACGCCGTCTCCACTTGTCGTGTCTTCTCGCCAAGTGCGCGATGCGCTTCTTGACGAGAAAAGCCTGCAAGACGTGTCCACTATGACGGAATATGCAGACATGAGTGTGGTCGGCATCGGCGCCGCAGTTGAGGGCGCTACCGTTTTGCGCAACGGCATCCTGAACGAGGGCGAGCTGGCCGTACTTAAGATGCAGGGAGCTGTCGGCGACGTCCTCAATCACTTTATGGATAAAGACGGCACCCTTATTAAGACAGAAATTGAAGATCGCGTCATTAGCACCGATCTGGACAAGCTTCGCCAGCTTAAGAACGTTGTTGGCGTTGCTGGTGGTAAAGATAAAGTTACGGCAATTAAAGCAGTACTTAACGGCGGCTATCTAAACGTGCTAATCACGGATTCAGACACCGCTGCTGAGCTGCTTCTTTCGTAAACAAGGAGGATCTGATGAGAAAGTATCTTCTTGCACTAGACGCGGGAACAGGAAGTATTCGCGCCGTTCTCTTTAGTGTTGACGGTGAGCAGGTTGGGGTTGCTCAGCGCGAGTGGGAGCACCATGAGGACCCTCGTTGGCCTGGCAGCATGGACTTTGATTGGGTTACTAACTGGCAGCTTGCTCTGGACTGCATCAAAGAGGTTTTGGCAAAGACCTCCATTGATCCTAAAGAAATTGCAGGTATTTCCACCACCTGCATGCGCGAGGGCATCCTTCTGTATGACCAAGACGGCAACGAGATTTGGGCATGCGCTAACGTTGACGCTCGAAGCGTTGACGAGGTCAAGCAGCTCATCGATATGGACCCAGAGCTTGAGAAGAAAATCTACCAGAAGAGTGGTCAGACCTATGCACTAGGCGCTCTACCTCGTCTTCTTTGGGTCAAAAACAAGATGCCAGAAATCTATAACAAGGCAGCCAAGATTGGCATGTTCAACGACTGGCTTGCTTACAAGCTCACGGGCATTCTTGCAGTTGAGCCATCAAACGGCAGCACCACCGGCATCATGAGCCTGGAAGAGCGCGCTTGGGATCCAGAGATTGCAAAAGAGTGCGGCCTACGTGATGACCTGTTTGGTCAGGTTGTTGAGTGCGGAGAAGTTCTTGGCGCTGTATCTGCAGATGCCGCAGCAGAGACGGGTCTTGCCGAGGGTACGCCTGTTGTTGTCGGCGGCGGTGATTGCCAGCTGGGCATGATTGGCGTTGGCGCTTGTGAGCCTGGTCAGGCTGGTGTTTTTGGCGGCAGCTTCTGGCAGTACGAGTTCAACACCGATAAGAGCACTCCAGACCCAGAGTATCGCGTCCGTGTAAACTGCCATGCTATTCCGCAGATTTGGCAGTACGAGGCTCTGGCATTCAAGCCTGGTCTGGTTATGCGCTGGTATCGCGACGGCTTCTGCCAGGCAGAAAAGGCCGAGGCAAGAGAGCGCGGCATTGATGACGTGTATGAGGTCATGAACGAGCGCGCTGCAGAGATTCCTGCTGGTAGCCACGGTATGCTTTGCTGCTTCAGTGACGTTATGAACTACATCCACTGGATCCACGCAAGCCCAACGTTCACCAACTTTGAGCTTGATCCAGAGCGTTTCAATAAGTACACCTTCTATCGCGCAATTTTGGAGAACACCGCCCTTCTCGTCCGCGGCCATATTGAACTGGTCAAAGAAGCTACGGGCAATGAGCCAAGCGAGCTCATCTTTGCAGGTGGCGCTTCCAAGTGTTCTCTGTGGGCACAGATTGTTGCCGATGTTACTGGCAAGAACGTCCGCATCCCAGAGGTCAAAGAGGCAACTGCCTTGGGCGCCGCTGTCCTTGCGGGCTACGGCGTAGGCATCTATCCAAGCATTGCTGAGGGCGCAAAGCGCGTTGTTAAATGGGATAAGACATTCTCTCCCAACCCAGACAACAAAGCTGTTTACGATCAGCTCTATGTCCAGTGGAAGGATGTTTACAAGAGTCAGCTTGAACTTGCAGAAGAGGGCAAGGTTAAGAGCATGTGGAGAGCACCTGGTCTGTAAATGCCGGGACTCCGCTACGCCACGGATACGCATGGCACGCAAAAAGAACGTTTGGTCGCAGTACAAGTTGCGCCTGAAAGGAAAGCAAGATGTTTATTGTCAACGAGAACGATTTTGAGTACAGGTGCGGAGATCATGGCCCTAAGTACCTGATGAAGGGTCCTCGCATGAACTATGCCATGGTCCAGTTCCAGCCAGGCCAGGATTTCCAGGCACACTACCACAATGTTATGGAGGAGAACTTCCACATCCTTCAGGGCAAGATTGACATTGTGGTTGATGGCGAAGTCCACACCCTCTCGGCTGGCGACTTCATCCACATTGAGCCCGGCGAGGTTCACTACGTCAACAACCCTTATGACGAGCCCATCGTTATGGTCTCAACCCTTGCTCCTTTCCAGGAGGTCGACAAGGTTGAGGTAGAAAACCCCACCTACTAAGATCAACATCTGGCGAGAAAACCAGCATTTGGCGAGAAGATTGCTCAAGTGTGACGTTTTTCTCGCCAACGCAAACTAAAAGAGGACTGCCTGCCGGTAGCCCTCTTTTTATTTCTAGACAGCATGATGTCAGACTACAACCAGATAGCACAGCTCATGTGTCCTGTTAAAGGGCATGTTTAGCACCAAACAATGGGATGTTTTGTTTCTATAGATGCTACAAGGAGTTTCCTAATTTTATTTAACCTCCAAAAATGACTAGTTTCTTTGAAGTCTAAAGTTGTCTTTTGAACAGAAAAGCTTCTTAAAACAGAATTGTCTAATTTAATATCAATTGGACCTCGTAAAGTCATTCTAAAATTTGATTCACAGTCATTTGAGTCATCGCAATAAACAACTACCTTCTGCGTTTGTTCGTAATCATCAGCTGGAATCTGGTAAAAATGGTCCGCATAAAAATGTTGTGAAAGCTTATTTTGATCGAAATACATTTTGTCTTTCGCGAATCCATAATTAATATAGCCATCACAGTACATACAAAAACCATCATCAAACGCGCGAGAAAAAATAACTTTATGCGTTTCTTCGTCAATGAGCTGATATCCCTGAACCTTTGCATGCTCTTCTATAAATCTATCGAGTTCATCAAGGGTAGGCTGTGCTTTTTCAACAGGATAGAGATCATTATTGCTATTAGGAAGCATGTTATTTAATAACGGATACTTTGATTCACCCTCATCTGAACTTAAAGCGGCGTAAATATTTAATACGCCGCAAAAATTACCAACACTTTCAGAACAAATTTCTCCATATTTATGCTCGCAGGCATTATCAATCCAATCGAGAAAATCGCTCTCTAGGTCTCCATAGCGTTCCCTAAACTGTTCAGAGCTAAGCTCTTTACGCTTTTGATCTAAAAACTTTGAACTGATGTAATCTTCATCATCAATGTAAAGATCTTCAAAAGGTATTGGACCGGGTTTAAGTTTTCCCTCTTCAAAACACCTGCAACGAACAAATGCATCAAGACCCATTACAACTCCTTTCTCTGTTGTAACAAATCTAGACACTCATAAGATTTCATGTGTCCAACAAAATGGACACTAAGGGTATTGCCACTCTGGAAAGCGCACCTCATTTACGCTATCCCAACGCAAACTAAAAGAGAGCCACCTTGTGATGGCTCTCTTTTGAAGTAGCTGTCTAAGTGCTTACTGCAGACTAAATGTCTGAGCTGCAAGCTTATCCTTGCCAAAGAGCGGATACACCTCTACTTCAACATCGGACGAGCTAATGAGCTTGTATGCCTGTTCAACATCAAGGCTTGTGCCAGTCTTAATCTTTGTCATGGTGCTTTCCCAATTAACATCACTGGAAATAGCATTTTCAAGTTGCTGACCGTCCTGATACACTTCGACGCGTACTGAACTCATAAAGGCAGCAGTCTCATCAGAATTGTTTTTGAAATTAAACGTAATCTTTGCGGCTGGATCACCCTTGTAATCAGCAATCTGCGTGAGCGTACCAATAGTAACTTCATACTTTTCTGGCTGCTTTTCTTCTGACTTCTTTGGCTCTTCCTTCTGAGCATCAGAGGTGGACGTGGACGTTGCGTTACTATTTCCGCAACCTACCAAGCCGAGAGCAAACAAACTAGAAGCACCTGCATAAATGAACTCGCGACGTGTTAAAGACATAATTCCTCCTATGTTTGATGTGTCTTTTGCCTGTTAAACGCCTTTTTGAACAAGAACACTTACTACAATGCAGATAATAATCATTAGCTTGTGGTCATGTGTCCACTATGCTGGACAGTTGAATTGTTATTTGAGCTGCTGTGCCAAGTGATTTAGCAAAATTAAAGTAATCCCGTGACGAAGGATTACTGAAAATACCTTGGAGAGCATTTTGTAGATTTTCCAGTGTCGATTGATCCAAAACTCGGGTAATTAGGTGTCGACACAATCCAAAAGTGAGGTAATTATGTGCCGAAAAGCACATAATTGGGTAGATTTTGGATTAAAACCGTTCTTCTCGACACATAATTAGGTGGGTTTTGGATTAATTGGATCCTAAAAATCGATAAAACTAGTCTCACACACATAATTGCCGCGTCTTTAATCAATCTTTTCAACGACGCTATGAACAGCTGCAAAAAATACCGCCAGAAACCTGGCGGTATTTTGCGATGCATATAGGAAAGTGTGAAACACAGCGTTTAGCTTCTTGTTCTCCAAACTTACTTGTTGGACTGCTTAATCATCCAAATGGTCTTGGAGAGAAGAGCGATGTGCTCGTCCATTGCTGCGGAAACAAGGAAGTTGTCCTCAGCGTCTGCGTCCTTCTTGATCTCTGTTGCGAGTGCACGAATTGCTTCGTAGTCAGCAAGAATAGCCTGGTAAATCTCCTGTGGATTCTTGAATCCCTCTGCTGCCTCGGAAAGAGTCGCGTTCTTGAGGAAGGAGTCCATGGAGCCCAGTGGAGAGCCATCGTTCATCAGAATGAGCTCTGCAACCTCGTCAAGCTGGTCATACATTGCACCGTAAACCTCGTCGAGGTCAGTGTGAACGTTATAGAATGAAGGGCCGCTGACGTACCAATGGAAGTTGTGAATCTTGTGGGCCTCAACAGCGTAGTTGGCGAGAAGAACATTGAGCTTATCGTTTAGCATAGGTAAACCTTTCTATCTGGTTCCTACTAAATAGGAATGATTACTATTTAGTACCTATATTCCCCTCTTTGAATGGGATATACAAACTTTCTAAAATTTTTGAGATGCAATGTTTGAAGTCGTAACCCCACAATAACCTGCATGATTTTGCTATTACAGTCGACCTGCACCTACTCTTTTTGACAAAACGGTTAAATCACACGAGTTTCTCGCCAAAGAGTTATGTAAAGAAGGCAAAATCAGCGCAATCAAATGTTGAGCTCTCTCTTGCAAGGAGACCACATGTCCAAGATTCCCGAGGGCTACCGTTCAAGCCTTTCGCTCTACGACACGCAGAAGGCCATTGAGCAGGTTAAAAACGTGTTTCTGACCAAGCTGTGTGCCGCGCTGAAGCTGTCGCGCGTCACCGCTCCGCTGATTGTTGATCCCCTTACTGGTATGAACGATAATCTCAATGGCGTCGAGCATCCTGTTGCCTTTGACCTGCCAAACGTTGGCAAGAACGCCGAGGTAGTTCAGTCGCTCGCAAAGTGGAAGCGCTATGCGCTCTGGCGCTATAACTTTGCCGTCGGTCGTGGCCTGGTCTGCGATATGAACGCTATCCGCCGCGACGAACAGCCCGATAACCTGCACTCCATTTACGTGGACCAGTGGGACTGGGAGCGCATCATCACGCAAGGCGAACGCAATACTGATACGCTGGAGGACGCGGTTTGTCGCATTGTCGAGGCAATCTGCGGCACACTCGACGAGCTCAAATGGCACTATCCTCAGCTCAATACGCAGCTCAGCCGTGACGTTGCCTTTGTGACCTCGCAGGAGCTCGAGGACCTCTACCCTACTCAGACGCCTAAGCAGCGAGAAGATCTGTTTGTTCGCGAGCATCCAACCACGTTTATCGTGGGCATTGGCAGTGCTTTGAACTCTGGCCAGCCTCACGACTTTAGATCTCCCGACTACGATGACTGGTCACTCAACGGTGACCTGCTGTTCTGGGATGAGACCTTGGACTGTGCGGTAGAGATCAGCAGCATGGGCGTTCGCGTTGACGCCGAGACGCTTAAGTCGCAGCTGGCAATCGCTGGATGCGAAGACCGCCTCGAACTGCCATTCCACAAGATGCTCATTGATGGCGAGCTGCCCTTTACCATTGGTGGCGGTATCGGCCAAAGCCGTCTTTGTATGCTGCTATTAGAAAAAGCGCACGTCGGAGAGGTACAGGCGTCTATCTGGGACAAGCAGACCGAGGAAATCTGTGTAGAAGCAGGCGTTTCTCTGCTCTAAACGTAACTCAAAGCGTACAGCCTAGAGCGCGTGGCATTTGATTGTTTACGCAGGCATTCAGCGTGAACAAATAGAGTGTTGTTCAATAAGTTGTGCCCTGCTTCCAAAAAATTTTGGTGTTTCTCCTGTTAGCGCTACAATAGAAGCTCAGTTTAACCAATAGCCGCTGATCACTACTGGCGATTTAAGGAGCGACTCTATGAATTGCCCCAACTGCGGAGCTGAAATTGGCAAGCACGCAAAGTTCTGTTCCAACTGCGGACAGAAGCTTTCTGACGCCGTGAATGTCGAGGACTCTCCTGATAATACTCCAATTGAAGCTAACGTCTCCGCTGAAGACGCTGCTCCCGAAGAAGGCGCTTCGCCAACCGAGGTCGCAACCTCTGTTGAAGGCGCAGCAAACAACCTGGATGAAACTGTCATCGCAGACTCACCTGCAGATGATGCAACTGCAGCAGAAACGTCACTCTTGGAAGTCCAGGATGACGACACCTACATTACCGCAGATGAAGCTCCTACCACAATTGCTGGTGCTGATCCCGCTGTTGCGGCTGAGGAGGAGCCCACAACCTTCATTAATGACCCAGATCGCATCAACGTTTTTGACTCAGAAGACATCGATTCAACTGCTATTTCGCATTTCGATCCTTCGCAATTCACCGTTGTTTCAAGCGGACCTAGTTCCGTTGAGCGTAAACAGACTGAAGATGGCTCTGATTCTCTACGTAAGGTGGCATTTGGTCTGCTTGCAGCCGTTTTGGTTGTAGGTGTTTTGGTTATGGCCTGGATTATCCAATCGCATCAAGACAATGCTGCTCAGCGCAGCGCCGTCCAGCAGCGCATTGCAACCTATCAGGAGCAGATTGAGAGCGTTGGCGTTGATCCTCGCAGTGACAGCAGTCGTGTTGAACTTCTTAACCAGTACGAGAAACTCAATGAAATTGAAGAGCAGATTCAGACTGATCAGAAGAACGGACAGTTCCATATGCCTAATGGCAGTGACGATACAGGAATCAACGTTCTGAATAGCTCAATCTCTGATCGACAGAAGAGCATTCGCGACTGGTTTGAGGCCGACTACAAGCGCAGACTAACCGCAAACAGCTTCAACGACACAGATACCGCAAATACTATGGATCAAAAGTCTGTGGCAAATAAGCTTGTTGAGCTACAGGCTCTTCTCGGAGATATTGAGCACGAAAAGGTTATCTGGGGAGACGACACAGGCAACAATTCAGCCTATGATTCATACCACTCTCGCGTATCTGACCAGATAAAGAAGGGTGAAACTCTTAAATCTGGCGTGGCCGAGAAGACCAAAAAAGAGCAAGAACAAAAAGAGAAGGACAAGAAGTCCGAAGAAGACCGCAAAAAAGCTCAAAAATGGGTTGGCACCTACAGCGGTACCGGAACCGACGGCAAGCCGATGGAGGTTGTCATTCAGAAGGACGGCACGGTCATTTGGCGCACTGGTGGTCAGCCAGAGGTTCGTGGCACCTGGACCGGTGACGAGTCAAAACTTGAGCTCAGCTTCAATGGCCAAGTCAGCGGCAGGAGCGAGCCGTTCACCCTCTCCTCTACCAACGGCGGTAGAACCGTAACCATCAGCTCTCAGAGCAGTACTTGGAATACTGACACACTTTCTAGGAAGTAACGCTGACTAGAAAACCGCACGTCACAAGACACAAAATAAGGCGAGAAGACCGATTGATCTTCTCGCCATTTTTTGCGTGCGATAAACTTGCGGAACGCAACACATGTCGCAACGCAGCTTGGTTGCCGCTCGACGACTACTCGCCCAGGACGACGTGCCTGAACTCGCCATTCTCGTAGATGCCACAACTGTGCGTGCCATCTTTTGGAATACCTACGGAGCCTGGATTGAATACGGTTACCTCAGGGTGATCGTAGCTCTTCTCATTAAACTTTCTATGCGTATGGCCATAAACAAACGCATCAAGGCTGGGCATCTGAGGCCATTTATCAACGCTGTTGTGGACACCAGGTCCAAACATGTGACCATGCGTGAAAAAAATGGTGAACTGCTTGCCTGTCTCAGAGTTCTTATCAAACAAAATGTTGTAATCAGCCATGCAAGGAAAATTGAGGACTGACTGGTCAACCTCAGACTCACAATTTCCACGAACGGCAATTACCTTGTCTGAAATGCTATTAAGCATCTCAATGACACGCTTTGGATCGTAGTCAGCAGGAATATCATTGCGAGGGCCGTGATAGAGTAAATCGCCAAGAAGCAGAACGTACTTTGGCTGTTCCTCTTCGATGACCTGCATCAATTTTTGACAATAATCGGCAGCGCCGTGAATATCTGAAGCAATTACAACCTTCATCTACGTATCCTCTCTATACGTGTTTCTACACGTAGCTTCATGCGCGTGTATCAATCAATTATTTTATTGTATCGATGGCGTTTAACCTGTTGCGAGTAATACCGATTCGGTCACCGTGTAAATGCCTACTTAGAACCTACCGGTCATCCTTGCGTCAGGATCAGCCTTGGCAACACGCTGGCGAAGTTCTGCAATAGCCGAAGGTATCTCGTCTGTGTTGTATGGCGTCATCTGATACACCCAGTTAATCCAGTTGCGATACAGCAAGTTTGCGTGCGCACGCCAGGTAAACAGTGGCTGCTTTTCTGGATCATTATCAGGGAAGTAGTTCTCTGGTAGACGAATAGGCAGACCCTTGTGGAAGTCACGCCAATACTCCTCTGCAAGCGTATCGCGGTCATATTCAAAATGACCGGTTACAAAAATCTCGTGGAAATCTCTGGTGGCGAGAAGTGCAGGACCGCTGGTAAATCCCTCAGAAAGCACTGCAAGCTCAGGATGGTTTACCAGAGATGAGGTCTCTATGGCAGCGTGACGAGAGTGTGGCATGTAATGTACCTCGTCAAATCCATTAGTGAGGAAACAATACTCATCGCATAAACGCTGCGGAAAAATACCAAAGAGCTTAGCACCCAGCATCTTCTTAGGAATATCGTGTAGGTAATACAGACCAGCTAGTGCGCCCCAGCACAGGTACATAGTAGAAAAGACGTGTTCCTGAGACCAGTCAATAATGCGACAAAATTCATCCCAGTAGTCAACATCCTCGTATTTGAGGTCCTCAATAGGAGCGCCTGTAACAATAAGGCCGTCGTAGTTTTTATCTTTGAAGTCATCAAAAGTTGAATAAAACGTTACCAGGTGGTCAGCGGCGGTGTTTTTAGATTCATGCGAAGAGATGCGCATAAAATCACACGTAACCTGAATAGGAGACTTTGAAATCAGACGGAGAATCTGCGTTTCAGTCTGAATTTTCTTAGGCATTAAATTCAAAATTGCCAGGCGAAGTGGACGAATCTCCTGACGCTCTGCAACTTCTTCTTCAAGCGCAAAAATACGCTCCTCGTGCAGCGTTTTCTTAGCTGGCAAACCATCTGGAATATTAATAGGCATGGTAACTTCCTTTGGCTAATCGTTGCACATAAGTATACTTGTTTATATGGAAATAACTTTTGCCGAGCTCGGGCTAAACGAGCAAATTCTGGCAGGCGTAGCAACGCTTGGGTTCAACGCACCTACTCCCGTGCAGACCGCGGCAATTCCCGCTGTCCTTGCAGGCAAAGACGTTGTTGCATCTGCACAAACGGGAACGGGTAAAACTGCGGCGTTTATGTTGCCTACGCTGCAGCGCATTGCTGGTGAGAAACACGGTGAGGCCGAGAAGTCCGACAGCAAGGAGCGCAACGCAGCCGCCAAGCGCGGCGCCAAGCACAACGCCAAGCGAGGCGACGCCAAACGCAACGCATATCCCCGAGCGCTGATCATTACGCCAACACGAGAGCTGGCTGCTCAAATTGATGCCGTTGCCAAAAGCGTTTGCGCGTCCACTGGTCAGCAGGCCGTCATTGTTACCGGTGGCGCTCGCTACAAACACCAGATAACCGCGCTGCAAAAAGGCTGCGATGTGCTGGTGGCAACCCCTGGACGCCTGATAGATCTTCTCGACAAGAAGCATACAAGCCTGGAGAATATTCAGGTACTGGTGCTCGACGAGGCAGATCGCATGCTTGACATGGGATTTTGGCCAAGCGTTCACCGCATTATGGAGCAGCTGCCCAAAGCGCACCAAACGCTGCTTTTCTCGGCAACGCTCCCCGCATCAATCACATCGACCATAGATGCGCTGCTTAAAGATCCAGAGCGCATTGAGATTGCAAGAACTGGACAAACTGCAGCAACAATTGAGCAGCATTTGTGTTCGGTTACTCAGGGACAAAAACCGCAACTCTTGAAAGCACTTATTGACTCGTTTGATCCCGCGCCAGAGCGTGTTTTGGTGTTCTGTAGGACAAAGTCTCGTGTTGACAGCATTTACAAAAACCTCAAAGCCGCAGGTCTCAAGGTTGACGTTATGCACGCCGACCGTCTGCAGAAAGCTCGCGCAAGAGCGCTGGAGCGATTCCGCAGCGGCGCCATTCAGGTTCTTGTTGCAACCGATGTTATGAGCCGCGGCATTGATGTCCAGGGCATTGATGCGGTCATTAACTTTGACGTGCCGCTTGACCCTGAGGATTATGTTCACCGCATTGGCCGAACAGGCCGTGCTGGAGCCGCAGGTCAGGCGTTCACTTTTATGGGGCCAGATGAAGTCACACCACTCAGAGAAATTGAGTATTTCACAAAAGCGCTTATTCCCTCGTGGGATCTACCTGGATTTTCTTATGACTCGGGTCGCATTATGCTCCAGGAATCTCGCTCTACCACCAAGTCCACCCGTTCGATGTTCTCGGGTTCAAGATCAAGGGGTAAGGGATTTGGTTTTGGTGGCAGATATGGCCGACACACGTAATCTATAATCAGACGCAGTTGGCTAATACAGTAAAGGAATAAAACATGGGTCCTTTTAATGGCGTTGGTGTAATTTTTGCTCTTGGAGCTGCTGCTTTACACGTGGTCATATTTTATCTAGAGTCATTTGCTTGGACTTCTGACGGCGCACTCAAAGCCTTTAACATGACAAGAGAAGAGGCAGAAAATACCCAGGAAATGGCTTTTAACCAGGGATTTTATAATCTCCTTCTTGCCATTGAGGTATTCGTTGGCGTTTTCTTGATGGCCACCAGAAATCCTGCTGGTAAACCACTTATTACCTTTGCTGTTTTTTCAATGTTTTGTGCCGCCGTGCTTCTCTATATAACTTCTCCTAATAAGCGCTCTGCAGCTATCAAGCAGGCAGTATTTCCTCTTATGGCACTCTGCAATTTGATTCTGTAACTTTAAGCTTTCAATGCTGGGTGCTCACAGATACCCAGCTTTTTTGTAAGCACTTCTCGCGAGAAGGACAATCATGAAGCAACTCCGCCCATATCCCCAGGTTATTGTCACTAAGAAAGCAGCTCGCGCACTTGCGGGCGGACATCCTTGGGTCTTTGAGGGCGAGGTCATCCGTGTAGATCCATCTCCAGAAAGTGGCGAGTGTGCTCAAAATGGTTGCATTGTTGATGTCTTTGAAGAGAACGGTACCTACCAGGGAACCGGTCTTCTGTCAGAAATGAGCAAGATTCGCGTCAGAATTGTGACAAGAAACGCCAACGATAGACTCAACGAAGCATTTTGGAGTCGCAAGATTAGCTGGGCGTGGGAGCACCGTAAAACCACTATGGGAAACCGTGCTCTACCTGGGACTGAGCCCGATACTAATTGCTGCCGTGTTATCTTCTCTGAGGCCGATGGCTTTCCTGGCTTAATAGTTGACCGCTATGAGAATGTACTTGTTGCGCAGGTAGGAACCGTTGGCATGGAGCATCTGCGTGATGCTATCTACCCACTGCTACTTGAAATTTTCTCTGCAGACGGCCAGATAATTGACGGTATCTACGAAAGAAACGATTCTCCTTCGCGCCTTAAAGAAGGACTTCCGCAATATAAGGGTTGGTGGACAGCTACTTCTTCTGATGAGAATGGCCTGACTGCAGAAAGTTCTCTTACTTTGCCTTCAACTCACGTTCTTGCAACCGAAAACGGACTTAAATTTAATCTTGACCTGGAGAACAGCCAAAAAACCGGCTTTTTCTTAGATCAAAAATATAACCGTCGAGCAGTTCGTCAGCTTGCACAAGGTCGCCGTGTACTGGATTGTTTCTGCCACGTTGGCCCATTCGGCCTGAACGCTGCGGCGGGAGGAGCAGAATTTGTCCGCTGTGTAGACGTCAGCCAAACCGCCATTGACCTTGCACGCCAAAATGCAGAGCTCAACGGCTTGGCAGACCGCATGGACTTTACCTGTGCAAATGTTCTTGAATACCTACCAGAGTTAGCACAAGACCGCGCTCAGCTCAAAGCAGAGGGAGGTCCGTTTGACCTCATCATTCTGGATCCACCCGCATTCACTAAAACACGCGACAAGGTTCGAAGCGCTATGCGTGGCTATAAGGAAATCAACGCTGCTGCCATGAAACTGTTACCCCGAGGTGGCTACCTGGCAACTTGTTCCTGCTCACACTTCATGACCAGAGATCTTCTCGCCCAGGCAATTGCTGAGGCAGCTCACCATACCAACGTGCAGCTCAAACAAATCGAAGAGCGCCAGCAAGCTCCTGACCACCCAATTCTTTGGGGTGTTCCCGAGAGCCATTATCTTGATTTCTTCATTTTCCAGGTGGTTTAATCCTGCTGTTTATGTGCCTGCCTGCGCTCTTTAAAGAACGCCTTGAGTTGTGCAGATGCTTCGTCTGCTAATACTCCGCCTGAGACCGCAAACTCGTGATTGAGTCTTGGATCACCGCTCACGTCAAACAACGTGCCCGTTGCGCCGCCCTTGGGATCAAACGCGCCAAACACGCAGCGATCAATACGAGCATTGACCATCAGTCCTGCACACATCAAGCATGGTTCTAACGTCACGTAAACCGTACAACCCGAGAGCCTCCAGCGGCCTAGTCTTTTTGAGGCCTCTTGCATGGCGAGAAACTCAGCGTGCGCAGAGGGATTGTTGTCAATCTCACGACGATTATGTGCAACGGCAATAACCTCTCCATCGCACACTACAACTGCGCCGATAGGCACTTCTCCTATCTGAGCTGCAAGTTCTGCCTGATCAAGAGCAAGTTTCATGTACTTCTGATCAAGAGCAGCTTGTGGGGTCAAAGGCTCTTGCGCTTCGTCACTCATAGCTGCTCCTCACTTGTCTGATTGTTGTTACTAATCTGTCGCTGTTCTGTCGCGATTCTGACGCAAACCCGTCACGAACCTGGCGCTTATTTGTCTTCACTTAATTATGAAGCAAAACCGAACTTCCCAAATCCCCTACTCGCAAAAAACTGAATTATGAGGTAGGATATTACCGCTTTGGAGAGGTGGCAGAGTGGTTGAATGCGGCGGTCTTGAAAACCGTTGAGCGGTGTCCCCGTTCCGAGGGTTCGAATCCCTCCCTCTCCGCCATTTTTTGGCGGACCTCAACTTAACGTTTTACCTTCAGAACTTACATTCCATTCCACGTTATTTCTAGCTCAACGTTCTTCTCGTCAGTGTGTGGGCGAGCATTCCATTTACCAAAAGATTCGTTAGTAAGTTAAAAGCTTTAATCAAAAACGCCTTAGATTTTTACTTTTGGGTATAATTAACCTGTCCAAATGGATGGCTGACACAGACGTGTCGGTGATTGAAAGGATTTAGCATGATTATTGCCGCAGTTGTAGTTATTGTCCTTCTGGTTTTCTGGGCAATTAGCATTCACAACAACATCATCCGCGCAAGCAACAGGTGCGACAACGCTTGGGCAGCTATCGATACGCAGCTTCAGCGTCGTAACGATCTGATTCCTAACCTGGTCAACACTGTTAAGGGTTACGCAACTCACGAGTCTAAGACTTTTGAGGCAGTTACTTCTGCTCGCGCTGCAGTCGCAAACGCTCGCACTCCTGAAGAGAAGATGCAGGCTTCCGGCACTCTTTCCAACGCTCTGACCAACCTGTTTGCTGTTGTTGAGAACTACCCAGAGCTCAAGGCTAACCAGAACTTCCTGGAGCTCCAAGCAGAACTTACTGACACCGAGAACCGCCTCAGCTACGCTCGCTTGAGCTACAACGATGTTGTCATGAACTACAACAACATCATCGCTGTTTTCCCAAACAACCTTCTTGCTGGTGGACGTTCCCCACGTACAAGCTTCCAGATTACCGACGAGTCTGCTCGTCAGGCACCAAACGTACAGTTCTAAGAGCTGTTTCGTTTACACTTTGTACCAGTACAACCCGGTATCTGCATTCCCGCAGGTACCGGGCTTTTTTGTGCACAGTGTTGCCTCCCAGAATGAACTGGTCATGCGCTACTCGTACGCCGTTTGACCGTTGTTCGCATGCTGCTCGTACGCCGGCTACAACCAAATCCGAGCAGCTAGATTATGTGAAGAGTCTTTACAGCCTTGCAGGAAAATCGTTAAAATAGTTACATCTGTGAATTGTCCTCGCAAGCACAATTCACGTTCTATTGGATGAAGAGAAAGGTCAGCATGAAACCTCGACCTCACAGTCGCTGACCTCTTGCGGTGTGCCGATTTGCACCGTGAGGGGTGAAATCGCAATGCAGTCCCCGTGGCAATTACGCAGAGCTTCTCGCCCAAAGCCACGCTTTAGTCTTCGGACGCATGTAAGGAGCACACATGATTTATCTTTCCCAGTTAATGGGTAATCCGGTTCTAGATTCAGAAGGCGAGAAGATCGGTTCTGTCTCTGACCTTGGAATTGCTACCGGAGAAGTTTTTCCTCGCATCACTTCCCTTGCTTTTATGGGCCCTGGCCGCACGCCAATGATGATTTCTTGGCGCAAGTATGTTGATACCTATGATGAGGACGTCATCAGGCTCAAGGTGCCTTCAACTGAGATTCGCTTCTCGTACCTGCAGCCTAACGAAGTTCTTCTCGCCCGAGATATTCTGAACAAGCAGATCGTTGATACACGTGGTATTCGTGTTGTTCGCGTAAACGACCTCAAGCTTTCCGATACCAGCTCAACACAGCTGCGCCTTCTGGGCGCAGAGGTTGGCGCACGAGGCCTGCTGCGCAGCCTTTCTCCCCAGCTGGAGCACCTGGTCACTCGCATTGCGCGCGCTATGGGCCACCCCATACAGGAGCGCATCATTGCGTGGAGTTACATGGACCTGGTTGAGCGCGACCTCTCCAACGTCAAGCTCTCCGTCTCCCACAAGACGTTGGACGAGCTGCACCCCGCTGACGTCGCTGACATCATTGAGCGTCTGGACTCTCGCCTGCGTAGCCAGGTGTTTGCCCAGCTTGATGACGAGCAGCGAGCCGGCGCAATGGCAGAGTTCAACGACGACGCTATGGCAGTTGAGCTCATCGGCGGCCTGAACGAAAAAGAAGCATCTCGCATCCTATCCGAGATGGACCCAGACGACGCAGCCGAGCTTGTCTCCGAGCTGAGCTATGACCGTGCCGAGAAACTTCTGCGCTTGATGGGCGTTAAGGAGCAGCGTGCTATTAGGCAGCTGCTAGGATACCGTGAGTACACCGCCGGCCGTATTATGACGTCTGAGGCGCTTTCTATTCCTGAGGATCAAACCGTTGCATACGCTTTTGATCGCCTACGCAACCTGGACGAAGACTTTGAGACCGTCCGCTATATCTACCTTACTGACGAGGACGGCCGCCTGTCCGGAACCGTTTCGCTGAACCGCCTGATTGTCTCCGAGCCAGAAACTCGTCTGGAGGAGATTGCTAATAAGAACCTGGTCACCGCCTCACCAGAGGACGACCAGGAGGACGTTGCTCGTAACATTGCAAAATACAACCTGCTGGCTATGCCTGTTGTTTCTGACGACAACCGCCTGCTGGGTATTGTTACCGTCGACGACGCCCTTGACGTTCTTGAAGAGGAGCACGCTGAGGACCTGCAGATTGTTGGTGGCGGCAGAGGCGATTCCGATTCTGGCGACCGTGGCCGCAACATCATTTGGTTCCTCCACCGCAACCTCTGGCTCTTGTTCTGGGTTGCTTCCGTTGTAGGTACTACCTTTGCGGTAACAGCCGCAACATCTAATCCAATCATGGGTATTTTCGCAGCTCTTTGCACTATTACGATGCCAATCTCACTGAACCTGAGCGAGAATACCGTCAACTACGTGACAAACTTCTTCCTTACAGACGATCCTGGTAGCGAAAAGTCTCCTTCAATCTTGGGCTTTGCCTTCCGCTCGCTTCTACTGGGTCTTCTGGTCAGCGGACTCATTTGCATCCTTGGTGCCGCAGCTCACGCCCTACTAGAAGCTCTGTTCCACCCCTACGATCCAAATGCAGGCACATTCTACTCCGCGCTCTTTGACCAAACCATTATTCAGATCTTTGGTGCAGCAGCTGGCTCTACGCTTATTTCCTTCCTGCTAACCCCAATTTTCTTGGCTGTACTTCGTCATCGTGAAGAGAAAAACCAGGAAACCTCAGGCCTCACGCTTACCCTGATTTCCATGAGCCTTTCGGTGGTGACATTCTTCGTTCTCTCTTACGCTCTCTCGCTTGTGAGCGTGATGTAAATGGCGCAAGAGAACAACGCCGAGGTAAAGAGCGCGGTTGCAGTGCAGGATGTAGCTGCAGAGCAGAGCGCCGCTGTAGAGCAGGACGCGGCTGGCCAGCTTTCTGCGAGCGACGGAAGCGTTGTCGAGCAGAGCAAACGCACATCTAAGCAAAAGGCTCCGGTCAACAAAAATAGCCTCAAGTACATCTTGATGGCAATGGGTCCCGGTCTTCTCGCCGCATTTGCTGGAAACGACGCCGGTGGCATTGCAACCTACTCAAGCGCGGGCGCTACCTTTGGCTACTCGCAGCTGTGGACCGTGCCGCTCATGTGCTTCCTGCTGATTGTGGTTCAAGAAACCGCAGCTCGAATGGGCTGTGTCACCGGTAAAGGCATTGCATCGCTGGTGCGCGAGCGCTTTGGTATTCGCCTGTCCACGCTGGCAATGGGCGCACTGCTGCTCTCCAATATTGCTGTTACCTTCTCCGAATTCGCAGGTATTGCGTCCAGTATGGAGCTCTTTGGCATCCCAACGTACGTCTCGGTGCCTATCAGCGCTCTAATGGTGTGGCTCTTAACCGTTGGCGGATCGTACCGCCGCATCGAGAAGATTCTACTGGCCATTAGCTGCATTTTTGTCACATACGTAGTGGCTGGCGTGCTTGCTCAACCAGACTGGGGCGAGGCTCTGCGCGTCACCATCATTCCGCAGCCTTCCGCTGAACCGTCATACATTTCTCTGTTGGTTGCAAATATTGGTACTACCATCAGCCCATACATGATCTTCTTGGTTGCATCAAATGTTGTCGAGAAAAACCTTGATACCAGCGATATTCCCGCACAGCGTGCAGACAATGTTGCCGGCGCAGTCCTGGCCGAGGTCATTACCTGGTTCATTATGCTGACCACCGGTGCAGTCCTCTTCCCTCGCGGAATCTCTGTTGACTCCGCCGCTGACGCTGCTCGCGCACTTGAACCACTTGCAGGTCAGTACGCTAGTACCCTCTTTGCGCTGGGTATGGTTGGCGCGTCCTTCCTTGCAGCGTGCGTTCTACCAGGCATTACCGCGAGCGCCATTTGCGAGGCATTTGGTTGGGAGCGCGGAGCCGACCGTAGCTGGCAGGAGGCCCCTGTCTACCACGGCATTATTACAACTGTCCTGGTCATTTCTGCGCTGGTTGTTCTAATCCCAGGCATGAGTCTCTTTGGCATCATGATGGCTGCCCAGGTCATCAACGGTATTCTGCTGCCAATTCTGCTTGTCTTTATGGTTATCATTGCGGCCGACAAACACATCATGGGCAAGTACGCCAACGGTCGCATCTGGAACGCGCTGACCTGGTTTACCATCATCACCGTCATCATCCTGACCATTGTGATGTTCATTTTGCAGGCCATGGGCTTGTAGCGAGCGTCACGCATCTGCAACACAAAAAGGGCGAGAAGATCGATCTTCTCGCCCTTTGTTTTATGCATTTAACTGCAGTTTATTACTTGCTTGCCTTGTCGAACTCGTCCTTGAAGTCAGAAAACATCTTGCCCATGCGGCCAAGCTGCATGCCAAAGCCCTTGGCGGCCTTGTTTGCAGTAGACTGCGTAGATGACTTGCTCGCAGGCTTAGCAGTAGACTTAGCAGCAGGCTTACTAGCTGCGCTCTTGTCAGTGGCGGACTTGTCTGCCTCACCTTGCTCCTCCGCAGATGGCTTCTCGAGGCGAACATCCTCTGCAGCAACGGGAGCTGGTCGCTCGGAATCGTCTTCTGCGTCAGGCTCGGTAGCGTCTTCGATAGCACGCTTTGCCTTGGCCAGCGTCTTACCCAGGGCAAACGCGCCTTTCTCGGTAGCCTCTGCAACAGCCTTTCCAGCCTTGGCGGTAGCCTCAGAAGCCTTAGCGGCTGCGGCTGCGTATCCCTCGCCTGCCTTTGCAGCTAGACCGCCAGTGAGCTGAGCATCTGCTGCCTCGTCGGAGAGGACCATGGCGCCGTTGGAATAGCCCAGCAACCACTCTGACTTGATAGCAAACGAGCCTACCAGCGCCTCAGATCCAGCGCCGTCACCCACAAGAAATGCCGAGACCACACCAGTGACCTGGTCAAACTCTGCACCGCTTACGTATCCCAAGCTCTTTCCACTCTTAGTGCGAGCTTCCATACCGTGCCACAAAATACAGGTATCAAAGTCCAAGTTCAAGCGCTTGATTGCTGCTTTATCGACGTTATTCTCAGGATCTTTAACGAAAAGTCCCTGCTCAATGGTCTCCATAGACTCCAGTGTGACAAACGCGTCATCCTGCTTGATCATGCCAGCAATGTCGGGCTTCTGAACCATCACGCCCACTACCTGCGAAGGCTGGCCCTGTTTGAAGGGTGCAAAAACCACGTTGTGAATTTTTCCTAACTTGGAAAACCGCTCTTCTCCCGCGTGTTTGCCCTTTGTAGCAGGCTTTTTGGGGAGAAGGACCTTTGCGCCTAGGAGCTCGGTTGTTTTCACGTGAAACCTCTCTATAAAAAACGGGACGTCATAAGGCGTCCCGTTACATTGCTTGTAAGCAAGGCTTATGCCTCCTGGTAGCCCTCGCCAGCGTGCTCCTGCTCGTTAGCCTCGACGTTCTCAATGCGAACAGCCTGAGCCTCAGCAGTTGTAGCAGTTGGTTCTGGAACAACAAAAGAATCTGCAACGACATCAGCAGCGTCTGCGACAGTGTTAGAAGCAGAGGTCACAGCATCAGACAGGGATGCGCGAAGCTGATCCATGCGCTCGCGAGCAAGGTCAACCTTTGCGCGGAGCTCATCGGTCTTTGCGTCAACAGTAGGCTTGACCTCATCAATCTTAGTGCTCACAACCTTAGATGTGCGCTCGTAAGAATCAAGTGCGGAATCCCATGCATCATTGACGGCATCTGCAGCCAAAGCGCGAGTCTCCTCGCCGGAACGTGGAGCCAGGAAAAGACCAGCTACAGCGCCAGCGGCAGCACCAAATACAGCGCCTAGAAAGAAACCAGCAGACTTCTTGCTCATAAGTACCTCCTGTTAAACAGCAAAACGCTGTACGTAATCATACCGCAATAAGGGCGTTTATCGAACGGGCTTTGGACGAGGAACGTTAATCATGTTCCAGTCGTCTGGGACGTCGGTGACCTCGGAGTCGTCAGTGGCGTCCTCGACAGCTGTTGCCTCGGCAAGCTCGTCGGCGGCGTCGACGTCGGCTGCGGGCTCGGCGGCATCGGGCGCGACCTCGTCGGCTGCGTCGATGCCTGCGACCTCGGCGTTGTTCTCTTCGGCGTCTGCAACCTCAGCCTCAACTGCATCAGCGGCTGCTGCATCAGCGACGTCCTCGGAGGAGTTGTCGGCAGCGTAATCCTCAGCTTCTACGCTCTCTGCCTGGAGTGCAGCGTCAGCCTCAGGTTCCGCGGAGTCTGCGAGCTCATCGTTCTTCTCGCCGTCAAGGCTCTGGATGAGCGCAACGAGGCCAGAAACGATTGCATTGATGTCCGGATCGGCGTCCTCCTGGTTGCCATATGCCCAGTTAAGGAGCCATACAGCACTGGAAAGCGAAGCTGCAACCAGCACGTCATCTGGACATGCAAGGATGATCTCATAGAGGCCGCGACGGGAATCTACCAGGGAAGTCTTGCCCGAAGCAACGTCTCCCGCGAGGTTGGTCAGGGCCAGAAGCTCGACGGTCACGTGCTCAAGCAGGTGCGCTACCTCGGTATCTTCTGCGACAAGGCCAAAACGGGCATCGGCATCGCCCAAGCACAGGTGATTGGAAAGACCTGGCAAAAGCTCAAGCACGCGCTTGGTTGCCTCAGCATTTTCTGAGGTCAAACGTGGCGCTTTAGCCGAAAACTCAACGGTAGCGGTCAAGTTTTTAGGTCCTACCACAACTTTTTTGATAGAAATCAACTGCGCCATTTCAACCTCTTTCTATTGGTTCACTCTATTGTAATCATTCTTTTAGTTATTCATTTTCTGATGTGTTAGAGTTTTCGCCAGCTGGCTCGGATTCACCGTCTACCTGTGGTTCTGGGGCAATTACACGCAACAAAGATAGTCGACGACGACGCATCGACTGCACGCGGAATACGTAGCCATCCTTCTCAAAAACCTCACCGGGACGAGGTAGATGATTTGCCAAATCCAGCACAAAGCCCGCGATAGTCTCGTACTCCTCGGATTCCCCGACCGGCCATCCAAGTTCAGCTGCATCATTGAGCGAGAAACGGCCATCTACCAGCCACTCTCTATCAGAGAGCTGCGTCAGGTACTTGTTGTCTGGATCAAACTCATCCTCAATCTCGCCGACAATCTCCTCGACGATGTCCTCAACGGTAATGACGCCAGCAGTTCCGCCGTACTCGTCAACAACGATGACCATCTGATCGCGGCTTGTCTGCATCTCAGTGAGCAGCGGAATGATGTCTTTGGTATCGGGTACGTAGTCAGCAGAACGTACGAAGCGCGCGATCTTCTCGTCACTAGCGTGCTGGTCAAGCGCTGGCTCCAGCAAATCTTTGATGTGAGCGATGCCCACGATGCGGTCGATATTCTCGTGGTAGATAGGGATGCGCGAGAAACCTGTTTGGCGCATGACGCGAAGGACCTCGCTGATAGTTGCGGTGTCCTCCATGGCGGTCATATCAACGCGCGGGACCATAACCTCGCGGACAACGGTGTCGCCCATCTCAATGACCTCGTGGATCATGGATTTTTCTTCTTCAGAGAGGTCCTCGGAATCCTTGACAATGTAGCGGAGCTCTTCCTCAGTGACCTCTTGATGGTCGTTGGTAGTGTCAATGCCCATCAGCGTGGTAACCGCATCTGCTGAAGCAGACGTGATGAACACGAGCGGGCGCACAATCTGCATGAATGCCTTCATGGGGCCGACAACTGCTTTGGCCACTGCCTCGGAGTTTGCTAGGCCGATGCTCTTTGGAACCAGCTCACCGATGACCACGGAAAAGAACGAAACAATCAGCGTAATAGCCACTACAGCTAAAGGAAGCGCCAGGTCAGCGTGGACACCAATGCTAATAAGCCAAGTGCCAAATGGCTCGGAAAGACTTGTTGCAGCAAATGCCGAGGAAGCAAAGCCTACCAGGGTAATTGCAACCTGGATTGTTGCAAGAAAATATCCGCGATCAGTGGCAATGTCAATGACAGCCAAGGCTCTTGGATCGCCCTCGTCTACGTCTGCCTCAAGTGCCGCGCGACGAGAGCTGACAATAGCCATCTCAGCCGCAGAAAAGAAGCCGTTTACCAGGGTAAGCAGCAGAGTTATTCCAATACTTAACGCAATGTCCATCGAATGTATGGGCACCTACCTCTTCGAAGTTACTTTTTTGTACAGACTATTGTACTCTAACGTGCTCTACCTTGTAGTCTGCAGGAATTTGACACAGTCTCGCCATGAAACGCTGGAAGACTGGCGGTGTCGGAAGCGGCAGCGTGATGACGCCGGTTGAATATGTGGTTGTGCAGTGGCTGCGCGACAGGTGCAGCGATACTATTTTGATGGCACCGATCGCTGTTTTCTCCGTGGATTTGGCTAACAAACAGCTGTCGGTTCTGGTTATCAAGCAGTTCTCAATATTTGATGCAAAATTTTGAATAACTTGCCTTAATAATTCATCCACATGAATACGTAACTTTTACGCCTAAAATTATGTGCCCAAAACGGTAAAAAATGCGTTTAGTTGGGGTTGAAAATTAGAAATTTGCCAAAATAACCCCAACTAAGACGATTTTTTACCGCTTCAAAAACTTTTATCTGGGGAAATACTATATACAGAAACCTGTATTCCCCAACTAAACGGATTTTTTACCACTTCAGCGTCATTCGGACCATCTTAGGGCACTTTTTAAGATGTAGCGGAGTTACCACTCCAAGGTTAACCTGCTGAATCTTAGTGTTTTCAGGTTTGCTAACCTCTAGCCGTCAATTACCCACTAATTGACCTGCAACGATGTGTGCTCTTCCCCGCTTGTCCATTCTGCTCCCTTAACAGCAAAAGACCCCCACATTCAGCATGAATGTGGGGGTCTCGCTCAATATACCGCTAGATTAGAGCTGCTTGCCAGCCTCGACCAGGTCCTTGACCTGCGCACGAACGGCATCCAGGTCCTCGTCGGAAGGAATCCAACCGATAGCGTGAACAGGCAGTGGCATAGTAAACTCTGCTGTCTCAAGCTCTGCCTGAACCATCTTTGGTCCAAGTGGAGCCCAGCCGTAAGAACCAAACGCAAAGCCAATACGGTGGTCATTCTTTGGAGAAAGACCGCTCATATAGGTCAGGAACGAAGAAACAGTAGGCAGGAACTTAGAGTTCAGCGTAGGCGAACCAACGCAGACATACTTGGAATCCAAGAAGTGATACATGACGTTGGAGATGTGAGTCTCTTTAAGATCGATGAGCTGGGCAGGAATGCCTTCAGCCAAAAAACCGTCCAGAAGAGCGTGAGCCATCTTGTCGGTTGAACCCCACATGGAGTCGTACACAACCAGGGCTTTCTCCTCAAGCTTGCCGGTAGTCCACTCCTCGTACTTGGAGATGATGTCGGCAATGTGGGAGCGCCATGCAACGCCGTGTGCTGGGGCGATAATATCGATGTTCTCCAGGCCAATGCCCTTAACTGCGGTAACAGCAGAGTCAGCCTGACGACCGTAAGGGAGAACAATATTTGCGTAGTACTTGCGAGCCTGCTTCATAACCTCGCAGTAGTCGGACTCGTCCTCAAAGCGGGTGCTTGAAGCGTAGTGCTGACCAAATGCATCGTTGGAGAAGAGGATCTTATCGTAGTCGGAATACGTGACCATGTTGTCTGGCCAGTGGACCATTGGGGTCTGCACAAAGGTCAGGGTGCGCTTACCAATGTTGAGCGTATCGCCCGTCTTTACGCCGTTGACGTTGATATTCTCGCCATAGAAAGCCTTGAGCTCCTTGACGCCCTGAGGTGCGCTTGCGTAGACCTCAGCGTTTGGCGCGAGCTCCAGAATGCGAGGAACGCTGCCGGAGTGGTCCATCTCGATGTGGTTGCAGATCAGAACATCAATCTTTGCTGGATCGATGATGCTCTTGATGCGCTCGACCAGCTCCTCGGAGAATGGGCGCTTGACGGTGTCAATAAGCGTGACCTTCTCGTCCAGGATAAGGTATGCATTGTAGGTAATGCCCTGCTCAGTGGTGTAGCCGTGGAACTCGCGAGCGTTCCAGTCAAGGGCGCCTACAAAGTAGACATCGGGTTTGATTTCGACAGAACTAAGCATGTGTCCTCCAAAGACCACAGTGCGAAAATTTGACACTACAAGAATATCATTTGCCGGCTCGTGAATGTATGTTCACGTAAACTTTCCAGATAACTTTAACCCAATAGATTATGAGAAGTTGAGGTTATGACTATCTATATTTCCTGTAATGGATAGTAAAAATAAGGGCTATTACCACAAGAGTAATACAGCCTAAACCAACATAAGTTGTTCCAAATCCTGAAAGGTCTAAGGCGACTCCAATTAACGGATCCGAAACCACTGATGCGATTTCTTCAATCTGATTTGATACGGAGAGTAATGTTGCGCGATTATTCTCTTCAGCGATTAAATTCATTTGATTGTTTATCAAAATACTTAAAGTGGTTGAAAATAAATTAATCGCTAGATAAGTAAAAATACATACGTATATACTTGGGATTAGCCCGGCACACAGTACTAAGATTGCAATCACGGAAAGACTGCCTAAAATAACGAGAAATTCTACGTTTCCTGAAAACGCAATAGTATCTCCAGCGGATTTCTTATAATAATTTTTAAGTGTTTTCACTATCTTTGCCGTAAGCCTCGATCCAAAAAACTCGCCCAAACTTGCAGCAGCAGTAACAATCCCTAAGAACTTTATATCAAATCCCATACCGGTTAAATTTGGGGCAATAAACTGGCTGTAATTACTAACTAAAATTAATGAAATTGCTGAAACTGTACAAAGCGAAATAAATATATTTGTTTTCACAATCTTTATAAGTTCCTGAATAAATGTCTGTACATTTTCTTTCAGATTCAATTTACTAGTTCTAGTCCTTATAAATCCATCTTCTTCTGGTAGACAATTGTTTCTTCTATTAGGGCTTACATTATTTTCTTTAAATTCCAAAGTGACTAATAGCCCAAGAAAATATACAAAGATCGAAATAACAAAAGGAATCAAAGGATTGATACTAAAAAGAACAGGAGCTATTAAACGAACAGTAATTCTAATGATCGACTGAGTTCCTGTCATTTTTGAAAGAATTAGAGCATATGTTCCATTTTTCCTATCCATCCTAGAATTTGCATTTGTCGCTTCGAAAAGAAAAGCACTTCCAGCTCCCGACTGTGACGCGCTTGCTAAAGAAAAGAACAATTCAGAAGCTACCATCAATAAAAAACTATTTGCAAAGGTTAAAGTTACTATTGCCACGAGTCTAGAAAAAGAAGCAATTTTTAAAACAATATGGTGTCCGCAACGATCAGATATCCATCCTGTTGGAATCTCAAGCACTGCTGTAGCTATTGCTCCAACACTCTGAACTAGCGCAATATCAAAATAACTTAAACCACGCCAAAGATAATAGAGGGTTAAGATGGTCCAAATCAGAACACTTGAATTAATATAATTTGACCATTCGTAGAGCAGAATGTTCTTTTCTGTTGTTGCTAGCTTTCCTTCAAACATTCATTTCCTCTTTAGATTATTTCTATCCCTCCGTTTTGATTTCCCCATATTATAAGATCTCCAAATAGAATTATTTCCAACTATCCTATTGCTTTGGTGGGGCCAACTTAAAGTAATACTCCCACAGAAATATTTTCCTTGCTGTTATGTTCTTTTGACAGTGCTAACATAATTTACATAGGTGAAAAATATGTATCCGGAGAGGGGAACCTATGAAAATGCTACGCGCAATGCGTGAGCCACTGAAGTATGTTCAGGGCAAAAATGCTTGTCTCGAGTTTGAAAAAGAGATGGGCTACATGGGAAAGCGCTTCCTGTTTGTTTGCTCTAACAGTGGCTACAAAGCAACCCATGACATGATCGAGCAGAGCTTCGAGGGCAAGGGCGACTATTACCGTCGCTATGAGATCTTCGGTGGCATCTCTTCCAACGGCGAGATTAACCGCATGAAGGCTATCGTCGAGGAGGACAACATCGACGTAGTCGTCGCTATCGGCGGCGGTAGCGCTGTTGACACTGCAAAGGCAACCGCATATTACGCTGATAAGCGCATCGTTATTCTCCCTACCGTTGCAGCTACTGACGCTCCATGCACCGGCCTCTCCGTTATTTACAACGATGACGGTTCCTTTGACAAGTACCTCTTCTACCCACAGAACCCAGATGCAGTTATGGTCGACACCCAGATCATCGCAAACGCACCTGTTTCCTTCCTGGTAGCAGGCATGGGCGACGCACTGGGCACCTACTTTGAGGGCCGCGCATCCATCCGCACCGAGTCTCCTTCCCTTGAGGGAACCGGCATTACTCGCGTTGGTATGGCAATTGCTAAGGAGTGCTACCTCACCCTTCGCGATTACGGTTCACAGGCAATTAAGGCTTGCGAGAACAACGTTGTAACCCCAGCTCTTGAGGCTATCTGCGAAGCAACCGTCTACATGAGTGGTGTCGGCGCTGACAACGTCAACTGCGCAGCAGCTCACTCCTTCTACAACGGCCTCACCTCCCTTGGTGGCCACAGCGCACCTCACGGCAACTGCGTTGCTTTTGGTACCCTGGTTCAGCTTGTTCTTGAGGGTGTTCCTCAGGAGGAGTTCGACGAGGTTCAGGACTTCTGCCTTGAGGTTGGTCTTCCAACTACCCTCGAGGAGGTTGGCATCACCACTGACGAGCAGATCAAGAAGATCGCTGAGGCTGCTTGCGTTCCTGGCGAGACCATCCACAACCTTGCTGGCGACGTCACTCCTGACGAGCTCTATGCAGCTATCGTTCAGGCTGACGCTATGGGCCGCGCTCTTAAGGCTTAAGCTTCTAGCTGCACGCTGCGACGTACACCGACGCGCCGTAACAGCACATTTGCTTGAAACAGAAGAGGGACCGCAGATGCGGTCCCTCTTTTTTATTGCAGTTTTGATGTGATGGCGAGAAGTACGTGCAATGGCGCGACGGTACACAGCACAGACGAGGCTCGCACCGAGGCAGCAGCGTCGACACGTCTACAGGCCCAGTACCTGTTTGACGTCCGCAGCAATCAGCTCGGGATCCAGATGACTTTCTCGCATAAGCTCTGCGATGTTGACGCGGTCGTAGAAAGCCTTCTTAACACCGTAGTTCAGCACGCGTGCAGAAGAAGTTCCCAGGTAGCTGGCGATATTCTGTCCCCAGCCACCCTCGATGATGCCGTCCTCAATGGTCACAATGACTTCATGGTCTTTTACCAGGTTGTCGAGCAGATTCTGGTCAACGCCCGAGGCAAAGTATGGTTTGACCAGCGTAGCTTCAATTCCCAAGGTGGAGCTGAGGGCTTCAATGGTTTTCTCGCCAAGATTGTAGAAATCGCCCAGAGCAAGAACGGCCACCTTGGAGCCCTTGCGCGTAACCTCATAGGTGTTGAGGGCGTCGAAGTTTGTGCGGACGGGACCCTCGGCATGGACCACAGGACCGGAAGGAATTGCGATGTAGACAGGGTGTTTGTCCTGGTCAAGCGCCCAATCGAGCATGGCGATGTACTCCTCGGCGTTGGACGGCGCGAGGTACACCATGTTAGGGATGTTTGCAATCATGGAAATGCTGCTGAGGCCCTGGTGGGTGGCGGCCATCAAGCCCCTAATGGAGCCGGAACCCACGATAACCGCAGGGTTCTGGTTGAGCGCCAGGTCCTGAGTGAGCTGGTCGTAGGTGCGCTGGATGAAGGTTGCGCTTGAGCCCCAAACTACATGCGCGCCCGCGTGAGCTGCACCGGAAGCCATCGCAACTGCAGTTTCTTCGGCAATGCCCACGTCAAGGTAGTGCTTACCCAGTTCTTCTCGACGTTCCTGCGTAAGACCAAGCAGGCCAGGAACAGCCGACATAAGCACCAAGAACTTTGAGTCAGTCTTTGCGCGCTTGAGGGCATACTCTGCAAAAATACTGGCATACGACTCGGACGAACCGGATGCAGGGCTCTGACCAGTCTGGATGTCAAACGGCATGTGCCAGTGCCACTTCTCCTTGTTTGCCTCCGCGGGAGCATAACCCTTGCCCTTGAGCGTATTGATGTGGACTACGACCGGATGGGCCGAGTCTTTTACCTGCTCAAATACGGCGATAAGAGCCTCGATGTCGTTGCCGTCATTAACATACAGGTAGTCCAGACCCATCGACTTGAAGAGGTTATTCTCGGCAGTTCCGTTAGTGCGGCGCAGCTCAGCAAACTGGTCGTACATGCCACCGTGGTTCTCGGCAATTGACATCTGGTTGTCGTTGAAGACGATGATAAAGTTGCTGTTCAGCTCGCCGGCAACGTTCAAACCCTCAAGAGCCTCGCCGCCGGACATGGATCCGTCGCCGATAACTGCGATGATGTTCTCCTTGCCGCCCATGATGTCGCGAGCCTTTGCCAGACCAAGCGCCAAGCTGATAGACGTGGAAGTGTGGCCGATTTTGAAGAGGTCATGCGGGGTCTCGGCGGGATCGGTGTAAGGAGACACCGAGTCGTAAAGCGCAGGATCCATGTATGCCTGCTTGCGACCGGTGAGCATCTTGTGCGGATATGTCTGGTGCGAGACATCGTAAACGATATGGTCAACAGGCGAATTGAACACGGTATGAAGCGCGATAGTTGCCTCGACGATACCAAAGTTTGGGCCAAAGTGGCCGCCGTGCTTTGACTCCATGACCAGCAAGTTGTCGCGAATCTCCTGCGCAAGTACTACACGAGCCTCCTCGTCCAACTTCTTTACGTCTTCTGGTCCATTGATATTCTCTAAGTACATGTGCGACCTTCCTTGGATTTAAGCTACTATCACGAATAACATCGCCATCTCAACGCTGTTTGTCTGAAATACGTACCCAGATAGCCGCCGCGCAATACCGACAGGCAAGAAAATAAGTCACATGAGCAAGTGAGTATTAAAAGCTTACGCCCACGGTCAGCCATACCGTACAGGCAACATCATTAGTTGCTTGTACCGTTTTGATGTTGGTTGAAGATGGTTGAACATAGTTGAAGATGACTGACGATGGTTGACGATGGTTGAAGATGACTGAACACACCTATGTCGGATAATCTGTCAAAAAGACGTATACATGATGCTTAAAACACCTGAAACGTGCAGAATATCGTCATTAGGTGTGCAATATGCCCGTAATTGAGCAGAATATCCGACATAGATGTGTTCCATAGATACGGAATTTACCGATAGTTAAATTTCTTATATATGTCTATTCATTATCCAGCATATTAGATGAAGTTTATGCATAGAAATGTATATCAAGTAGCGAGGCTCTCTAAATGTCAGACATTGAGCCCAGTTGTCTAGTTATTTTGACTAGAAACATGACAATTCTTCAGCGAGGCACGGCTAAGCAGCACTATTTTGCACGCCAAGCCTAAAAGCCGACGCTAAACACATTGAGGAACGCAAAAGAACCCTCGCACCTGAAAGATGCGAGGGTTCGTACTTGAAACGCTTCATCTACCTGTGGCTTCGTGCCCGCAACGCCTGCTGTGCTCGCAGCGTACGCCTGACCTGCGGGTTAGCGCTCGCCGGCGGCACGACGCTCGGCGTACTCGGCAGCAAGACGAGCCTGAATGTCGTGTGGTACCTGCTCGTATCCTGCTAGCTCAACGGTATACTCACCCGTTCCTCGCGAGAGGGACCTCAGCCTTGTAGCGTAATCGGTAACCTCAGCGTATGGAATCGTCGCCTTAATGGTAGTTTCACCAGCGGAAACACCGGTGCCGGAAGACATTCCCTCAACGCGACCGCGGGAAGCGGAGACGTCGCCCATGACAGAGCCTGCGTAACTGTCTGGAACGGTGATCTCCAGGTGAGCCATAGGCTCCAAGAGAACTGGTTCTGCCTGGTCAACAGCCTTCTGGAAACCAATACGAGCAGCGGTCTTGAATGCCATCTCGTTGGAGTCGACTGGGTGGTAAGAGCCCTCGTAAACAGCAACTTTAACGTCAATCATAGGATATCCAGCCAAAACGCCTTCACGCATGGTCTCCTGGACACCCTTGTCAATTGCAGGGATGAAGCCGCGTGGAATGTGGCCACCTACGATTTCGTCCACAAACTCGTAACCTGCGTCTGGGTTTGGCTCAATGCGCAGCCAGCAGTCGCCGTACTGGCCAGAGCCTCCGGTCTGCTTCTTGTGCCTACCCTGAGCGCTTGCAACTCGACGGATTGTCTCGCGATATGGGATGCGAAGCGCAACCTTATGTGCGGAAACGCCGGCTCGCTGCTCAAGACGCTCGAGAAGAACGGCTACTTGTGCCTCTCCAATTGCAGAAACAATGGTCTGGCCGGTGTCCTCATCACGCTCAACCTTAAGAGTTGGATCGGCGTCGGCGGCCTTCTCCAGGAACGCAAAGAGCTTGCCCTCGGTACCGCGCTCATCAGGCTCAATAGCCGTGCGATACAGGGAGTTGGGGAACCTAAATGCAGCGGCCTCAACCTTACCGGTAACGGAAAGCGTGTCGCCTGTCATGGCCTCAAGCTTTGGAACTACCACGATATCGCCAGCTGCAGCGGTGTTGACGTCAGCCGTTTCTTTGCCGCACATACGATACAGGTGAGAAAGGCGCTCGGGCTTGCGGGTGCGAGCGTTGATAAGCTCAGTACCTGCAGAAACAGTACCTGCCAGCACCTTCACAAAGGTAAGCTTACCGTTCTGTGGATCCTGCAGAGACTTGAAAGCAAACGCAACGGGGCGCTCGTCATCAGGTGAAATATCAAGCTGCTCGCCGTTGACCAACGGAATGCGACCAAAGTCGGACATAGTTGGGAACCAGCCGTCAACGGCGTCAAGCAGGGAGATGACGCCCTCTTCGCGAACACAAGAGCCGGAAAATACTGGAACAAAAATGCGCTCCATAAGGGCCTTACCCAGCAGGCCTTCAAGCTCTTCCTGAGTAATCTCTCCGCCCTCAAGGTAGCGCATCATCAGCTCATCGTCTGCCTCAACAACCAGTTCGGTCAGAGCGGCGCGGGCAGCTTCTGCCTCTGCCTGGAACTCAGCAGGAATATCAGTGACCTCAGGCTTGCCATCTACCAGCTTGCGCGCCTTCTGATGGACAACGTCAATGATGCCAGAGAATGCTTCGCCGGAACCCATTGGAATAGTCACTGCACCAAGCGAGGAGCCAAAACGGTCCTGGAGCATAGCCATCGCGGTCTCGTAGTCTGCATCAGGGCGATCCAAGCGGTTGATGAACAGCGCGCGGGACAGAGAAAGATCCTCGGCGGCAAACCAAAGCCTGGTGGTGATAGTGCCAGGTCCACTAGCTGCATCAACAACAAACAGCGCAGTCTCAACAGCGCTCATTGCCGAATAGGCGTCACCCACAAAGTCAGGATAGCACGGTGCATCAAGCACATTAATGCGTGTATTTTCCCAGGTAATTGGTGCGATAGTAGTAGAGATAGAGAATCCGCGCTCTGACTCTTGTGAATCGTAATCAAGCGTGGGCTTTGTGCCTGCGTGGCCGCCTAAACGAGTGGTTGCACCCGTCAGATGCAGCATTGCCTCGGCAAGCATGGTTTTGCCCACGCCACCTTGGCCCACCAGGACCACATTCTTTACCTTAGAAACATTTTTTTCGGCCATGATGCCTCCTCTGACTGCGGCAAGCAGCCGAGAAGGTCAGCCGATAGTACGCGCCCGAGTCTAGCGCGATATGCTTCGGCCCTTCCTGCTACTTACCGAACAAGAAAACCTCTAGCCACCCTACCGTACCGCAAAGCGTAAAAAGAGACACCCACCATTCGATAAACGACATACGGTGGGTGCCTCAAAGTTTCTTCTCGTCAGAAGAATTTGAACTGTTACTGCAGGTAAATGACGTGAAATCTTGCTATATCACCCTTGTGCATCACAAAAGTTAGATTCTAACTCCTCGGTGAACGGTGTTGTTAAAAATCAGGTAGCCGATAATTGCGTTCACTAGCGACAGTGTGACAAAAATAATGTTTGGCAGCGTCTCGTTAATCACGCCTGTTGACGAGCTAAACGATTCGATAACTGGAACAATCATCATCATGAACGTTCCGCCGATAACAAACATAGAGCCCAGAGTACCCGCAAGAGAAGATACGGTGACCGAAAGGCTTCTCTTGGTAATATCAACAACGGAAGTCCAGTCAAAGTTTGGTCGGCGAATATCAATGGCCAGGCCAACGTTAGACACCAAGAACACAATGCAAAGTGGCAGAATAACGTTTCTCAGCGCCGTTTCAATGGTGATGTGACCAGGAATCAGGAAGAAAATCTGAGTCACAACACTAAAGATGAGCACGTAAAGCATGTTAACGGCAATCTTTGCGCCAAAAATCTGCTTTGAAGATACGGGCATAGTTGCCATCAGCCAGTTTGAGCGGCCTTCCAGCGAGTACGAAATGGCAGCGGAGTTGGCAGCGCAGAACATCGAGGTACCAAACCAGGTGGTTATCATGCCAAAGATGGTTCTTGCCAAAGGTAGATAGCGCGGAACCTCGGACGCAGGAACAAAGTAGGCCACGATAGACGACGTGCTAAAGAACAGAGAAATAAAGGCGAGAATAACCATCAACAAGCAGCCAAAAAGCATATTTATAAAGACTGCTGGATAACCCGTGATGGTCTGAATCTCTTTTCTAATCAGAGCAACAAATGGCGTTGCAGACTTGGTGGAAATCTGTTTGGTGGTGAACTTCTTCTGGACCTTATCCTCGCTTACCAGTGCATTAATGCGGTCGTTGAAGCGAGAAATGATTGCCACAATTGCTGCAGGAGCTCCAACAGAAACCAGGATAAACAGCAAGAAACTGACAAGGGAGCCGGAGTTAAAGAAATCCGCAATCCACAGTGATGGAAGATAAACTACGCCAACTGAACTTGCAACGCTAAAGACGGTGTCGCGGAAATTATCCACCACACCTGGGACAAACTTGTCTGCATTGAAAGATACCGTAAAGACAAAGAACAGATAGGCAACCATAAAGAAAAGGCCAAAAACGCCACCGATGACCATTCCCAAGTTCTTAAAGTGCAATTTTGCAGCAAGAGCAGAAACAGCGAAGGCCAAGAGAATAGCTACGGAAACCGCAAGGTTCGGCCCAAGAACAAGTGCAAACAAAGCGCCAATCAAACGTGGGAGTGTGCCCGCTTCAAAGGAAAAATAGGCCAAAAAGACTGGCAACATAATGGTGATAGACCAAATACCCTCTGCAGCATACAGAGCTGCTACGCGAGAATAAATAATGGTGCTCTTTTTGATTGGAAGCGACATGATAAAGTCGTAATCCTTGTACGCAAAAAGTACGCCATTAGCCTTCACAAACGTCAAAATAACACCAGGTAGAGCACCAACGAGAATTCCTGCTAAAGGAAGCAATCTTGTGAAACCGGCAATGGCTAGAGTTGTCGCAATGCCGTAAATGTAAACCATCATGAAGAGTGCGCCAACAACTGCAAAAATACCACCGACAATAGGCAGGGCATTTGCGCCAACCTTTTTCTCAAAATTCTTTCGAGCTCCCACAACCTGCGTAGTCCAAATCATGGTGATCTGAACCTTAAGCAGCATCCAGAACACTTTGAGATCGGAAGGCAGCTTGAGCTCAGAGCGATCGAGAACAGGAACTTGACCGGCGCTTACTTGAGCTGGAATAAAGACATCTCCTGAGAGTGGCAGATTCTGCTCAGGCACATCGGGGCGCTGAGGAACCTGTGGAACATTGTTTGCCATGACTAGTTCTCCTTAGGGAAGGAGGGAGGAACTGGAGCGCCTGGAGGTACTGGTGCGCCGGGTACAGTTGGAGCTGCTGGTGCTGCTGGTGCTGCAGGTGCTGCTGGTGCAGCAGGTGCAGCGGGTGCTGCAGGTGCTGCAGGTGCAGCTGGTGCTGCAGGCGCAGCCGCTACAGGCGCGCCAGGAATGACTGGCTGAACAGTGGCGCCGTCCTTTGTAGTAGCCATATCCTGAGCAATCTCGGCAGAAACACCAGGAGCGCCGGCCTCAAGGCCAAGGAAGACTTCCTCAAGAGAAGCATTGCCTCGAATCTCGTCCGTTTTACCTGCGGCAAGAAGCTTGCCCTGACGAATAATTGCAATTTTATTGCAGAGTTTCTCGACAACCTCAAGAACATGTGACGAGAAGAACACGGCAGATCCGCGGTCGGCAAGCTCGTGCAGCATCTTCTTCAGCTCGAAGCTTGCTGCTGGATCCAGACCAACAAATGGCTCGTCCAAAATGATGAGCTTTGGCTCGTGAAGCAGGGCGGAAATCAGAACCAGCTTCTGCTTCATACCGTGAGAGTAGCTGCCAATAGCATTTGCCAGGGAATCAGTGATGCCCAAGCGATTGGCCAACGTAGTAATGCGCTCGACGCGGTTCTCCGCAGGAACGCCAAAGATGTCACTGACGTAATTGAGGTACTTAATGCCGCTCATGAACTCGTAAATGTCTGGGTTATCTGGGACGTAAGCGATAACCTGCTTTGAGCCAACAGGGTCAACCAGTACGTTCTTTGAATCCACAAAGATGACGCCGCCCTCAAATGGCTGAGCACCAACGATGGACTTGATGAGCGTGGTTTTACCTGCGCCGTTGTGGCCGATAAAACCGTAGATGTCGCCAGGCATAACGTCGAGCGAAAGGTCAGAAACAGCTACCTTGGAGCCATACTTCTTGGTAAAGTGCTGGACGCTCAACACGGGAACAACCTCGCCAGGAGCCGCTGGTGTTGGAACTGGTGCGGGAGAAGCCGCAGGCACAGGAGCAGCGGCGGCAGCTACGGGTGCGGCTGGTGCCGCTGACGCGACGGGTGCAGCAGGAGTGGCGGGTGCAACCGGAGGCACGGGAGCGTTAGGAACGGGTGGCTGTGGGATGTTGTCGGCCATGTTAGTTTCCTTCTTCCAAGTTATCTATCTTGTTCACACGAGTGTCTTGAGCTTTTGGAGCTCGCTTTGCTCTTTTTAGGGCATCGCGAAGTATCCATTCTACCTGAGCATTGGTTGAACGCATGTCGTCTTGCGCCCAGCGTTCAACCGCCTCCCAGACTTCTGGAGCTACACGAAGTGGATATTGTTTGCGAGGTGCCATGGGTTTCTCGCCATGCTTTACTGCTGCAAGGAACCGGTATTAAGTACAGGCTGAGCCTCGGACTCGCCGCAGAGAACAACCATAAGGTTGGAGGCCATGACGGCCTTGCGGTCCTCGTCAAACTCAACAACGCCATTCTGGGAGAGCTGGGTAAGAGCCATGTCAACCATGGAAACGGCACCCTCGACGATCTTCTTACGTGCGGCAATGATTGCCTCTGCCTGCTGGCGGCGGAGCATTGCCTGCGCAATCTCAGGAGCATAAGAGAGATGCGTGAGGCGAGCGTCGTCAACGGTAATACCAGCAACAGAAAGGTTGCGGCTCAGCTCAGACTGAAGCGCCTCGGAGACTTCCTCGATGTTGGAGCGCAGAGTAATTGCGGTGTTGGACTCGGACTCGTCCTCCATGTGGTCGTAGCTGTAGATGCTCGCGACGTGCCTAAGCGCGGTCTCTGCCTGCATAGCAACGTAGCTGTCGTAGTCGTCGACGTCAAAGAGGGCCTTTGCAGTATCGCTCACGCGCCAAACAACAACCTCGGCGATCTCGATTGGGTTACCCATGCGGTCGTTGACCTTGAGAACTTCGCCGTTCAGCGTACGAGCACGGGTGGAAATGATGGAGGTGTGTATATTTACACTTGGAGTTCCCACGCCTGTAGAGAGAGAGGAAAGATCTCCCAGGTTTGTAGAAAGAGTCTTGGCGTAGTAAGGATTTGCCCAGCGAAGACCCTCGTCCTTAACGGTGCCAATATACTTACCAAATAGAACGCACACCTTTGCCTGACCAGGCTGAAGACTGAATAGTCCACTCGAAACAAACAGGCCTGCAAAGAAGAATACCAGCGCACCAATGATGCTTGGGAACGATGGATCCAGGCGAGGATTTCTGTCTGCAGCCATAGCGCTGAGTACAAAATTAGCCAAAAACAGGGCTGCAACTGCAAAAAGAGCAATAGTAATCAGCAGGAACAGCCAACCACTCTTGGACTTAATGATTTTCTCGGTGCTCATAAGATCTCCTTTGTGACAATGAGCTTTATGTTGGCATCATTGTGATATCACATTGATTGCAAGTCAAGAAAAATTTTTATTTAAATGTTGTTCAAAAATCGCAGGTGAGACGGTGGTTTTGTTGACCTCGGTGCGCGGCGAGCGGTGAGCGCTTGGTCGCACAAGGTGCGTGTGGCGCGTGGCGAGAAGAACGCTGCATGTGGCGCATGGCGAGAAAACCGTCACATATTGACAAGAGACGAAGTGCTTGTAGATTTTTCAGTTTCGATTGATCCAAAACCCGGGTAATTATGTGCCCACCTGATCCAAAAGCGTGGTAATTATGTGCCGAAAGGCACATAATTAGGTGGGTTTTGGATCAAAATCGGGTTTCTCGACACATAAATAGTGCGTTTTTGGATTAATCGAGCTCCAAAAAATCTACATTCACCAATGCGACGCACATAATTGCATCGGTTTTGGATCAAACATTGCCGCCAATATAAAAACACACCTCGGGAGAAACCCCAAGGTGTATTTGGTGTGCACTATTACCTGCTCACAGGCTATGCTCGCAGCCTCGCAGCCGTCGCAGCTCGCAGCCTCGCTCCCGTCGCAGAGCTTGCGGCCTCGCGCCACGCTAGTCAATACGAGCGTCTACCTCAAGCCAACCAAGCTGCTCAATGTTGCCTTTGACATGCTCGCAAGACTTGCGCCATGCCTCAATCTCGGAGTCGGAGAGCTCGGGCACAAAGACCTTCTCGACACCATTGGCGCCGATAACCGCAGGAAGTGAAGAGTAGAAGCCAGAAACGCCATACACGTCGTTGAGCAGCGTGGAGACTGGCGTGATCAGCTTGGTGTCGTGGACAATAGCCTTGATGACCTCGACAGCGCCGTTTGCAATGGAATACTCGGTGCACTGCTTACCACTGTAGGTTACGTATCCGCCCATACGAGCAGCCTGCTCAAGCTCTGGGAGGTCAAAAGTCTTGCCCGTCTGAGCTGCAACTTCATCGAGAGTAAGGCAAGCAATAGCCACGTGTGACCAACAAGCGAACATGCCGTTGCCATGCTCGCCAAGCATCCAGCCGTTGATGCACGATGCAGGATAGCCGGTAGCAACAGAAAGTGCGTGGCGGAGTCGAGCGGAGTCCAGCGTGGTGCCGGAGCCGATGACCTTATTTGGATCGGCGCCAGTCAGATACTGGAGCTCGGTAGTAACAACGTCGCATGGGTTTGAGATGTTGACCCAAACGCCATCAAAGCCAGCATCTGCGATGCGCTTTGCGAACTTCTTGGCCTCGTCAGTGGTGACGAAGAGCTCACCATCGCGGTTGCCTGCAGCCGCAGCTACATGACCAGCAGCGTTAACGATAATGTCGCAGCCAGCAAGCTCCTCATAGCGGTCATCAAGCTCATAGACGCGAGCAGGGTGTGGATAAAATGGCATTGCGTCCAACAGGTCGTTTACCTGAGCTTTGCACAGGACTTCGTTTGTATCACTAATAAAGAGCTCGGTAACAAGTCCCTGGTAAAGCAGGGCATTTGCAACGTGAGCGCCGACGTGATTAGCACCAATGATGCCAATCTTGCTGATGAGAGCCATAATCCACCTCTTTTATCTCGTCCAAAATTACTGTGCCTGATAGCCTAGCGGTTTTTTGCATAAACGGGTAACGATACAGAAAGACGAAACAGATTAGATACAACAGTCCCCTCAACGTGCCATTAAAACCTGTAAACGGTATAGTAGTAATCCAAGATTTGGAGAGGAACTATGGGATACAAGACACCAACATGCTCTATTGCGCGTAGCTGCGGAGGCTGTGAATGGCTTTCGGTCCCCTATCCTATCCAACTTAAACGCAAGCAAACGCAGGTAGAAGAACTTCTCGCTCCGCTGACAAGCATCAATAACGTAACTATCGAGCCTATCCGTGGAATGGACGAACCTCTGGCGTATCGTCACAAGGCGGCAACGCCATTTGCACCAGGCAAAGGGCGCACAGTTCGCTCTGGTTTTTATGCAAGCGGAACGCACAAAATTATTGCCTCAAAGGAATGCCTGGTAGAAGACGGTCGAGCTCGCGCCATCCTCAACGATGTGGCGTATCTTGCCGGCCAGTTCAACATCCATGCCTACCAGGAAGATTGCGGCAAGGGAGCGCTTCGCCATGGCGTAGTTCGCTGCGGATATGCCACCAACGACGTCATGCTGGTACTGGTGGTCAACGGCCAGCATCTGCCTCATGAGCAGGAGTTTATTGCTGCGCTTCGCAAGGCGCACCCCGAGCTGACCAGCATCTTCTTGAACGTCAACCAGAAGCGCACCAACGCAATCTTAGGGCGAGAAACCCGTCTGCTTTGGGGCTCAACATCCATGAGCGACAAACTTTTGGGCTGCACGTTTGAGATTGGCCCAACCAGTTTCTACCAGACCAACCCTCAGCAAACTGAGGTGCTCTATCAGCTGGCCATCGACGGTGCGCTTGCTAGCTCCGAGCTTGCTGACTCCGAGCTTGCTGACTCCGAGCTTGCTGACCCCGAGCAGACCGGCGACGCGCAGGCCAGCGCTGCGTTGACCGGCGCTTCCACTCAGGAAGCTACTTCCGCGCAAACCGGCAACCTGCGAGTTCTGGATGCTTACTGTGGCACGGGAACCATTGGACTTTGCTTGGCACACGCCGCTGAAGCTCAAGGCATCAACCTCTTGCTCACTGGCGTTGACCAGGTTGAAAACAACATTCAGATGGCTCGCAGAAACGCTCGAAACAATAAACTTGAAGCCGAATTTATCTGTGATGATGCCACTCGCTACATGCAAGCTCTGGCAAAAGACGGGCAGAACTTTGACGTCATTATTCTTGACCCACCTCGCGCGGGTTCAACACCTGCCTTCCTTAAGGCAACAGCTCAGCTAGCCCAGAAGAAAATCGTGTACGTGAGCTGTAACGTTGTGACGCAGGCCAGAGACCTCAAAGTTCTTCTCGACAGCGGATTTGCCATTGAGCGCGTAACACCTGTGGACATGTTCCCTCACACCAAGCATGTGGAGACAGTCGTGTTGATGTCACGGGTCAAGGACTAAACAGTATAGAAAAGGCTTGAAATCAAGGGAATCCGAAGAACTGCCCCGGTTTGGGCAAATGATCGGAATTCTTTTTTAGACTGTTTGACAACAGTTCTGACTACTGGAAACATAAGGGTTGTAACTACAGAACTGCTTTTGCCGTATTGAGGCTACAGAAATGATAACTTTGAATTTAATGCCAAAAGCCAGGCGATGAAGCTTGTTGTATTTTGTGGAATAAGTCTTATTCTGGCATTCGTTTTAATGGTAATTACTCCATTATGGTTATAAGGTTATGCGCGAACAAAACTCTTTGATTTTCTGTCACAGCAAAGTTATAAGCATAGTATGCGGCGACAAAGAATGGAATTTGCTAAGGAGGTAGTTTTATGGATTATATACGAGCGATTCTGGACGGGATTGCAATAGCTGCAATCTTTAACGGTGCAGTAGCAGTCTTGGTACTTATTAATCCAAGATACTTTTTTGATTCTTATCCAAAGGCAATTCAGAAAGCTGCACCTGAACAGATGACAAAAAAGGAGAAAAATATAAATTTCATCATAACAATTGTAATTTGCGGGATTTGTTTCATATATTCAATAGCAAGTCTTATACATACAGGCATTTCGGGCTTTTGGAATCTTTTTTGGATGGGGTATATTCAGTGGAGCATATTGAACTTAGGAGATTTCTTTTTGCTGGATTGTCTGTTGTTCCAAGGAAAACATAAGAGCAAGATTGTCATCCCCGGAACAGAGGGGCATCCTGATTATGAGCTCGGCAACTGGATGAAGCATTTGGCAATCAAGGAACATTTTGTAGTAACTCCGTTTTTGATCATATCGTTTGTAGCGGCGGTTCAGGCTTTGATTGTTGGAATATTATGAAGATGAATTTTCGGGTCATTTATCTAAATGGATAGTGAGCTTTTGTTTGGATACGTAAAATACATCGAAATTTAGGAAGAAACATAAAGGGACCGTGAAAATGAGAGTATTGATTTATGGTTCAGGAGTGATAGGAAGTCTTTAGGCGGCTTTGACAGAGATATTTTGGATGCAGTCCTTGCGCCTCGCTTTTTAATGCGCTTGTAATCCTTACGAAACTTAGAAGTTGCTTGAAGTTTAAGCATATAACTTAAACCCCTGCATTGAGATCTTTAAACAGTTCATCTGTGGTGTTGTAGGAGCTTGCTTGAATTTTACCTGACATGATATCGCGTGCTTCTTCCATAGCAGCCAGTGTTTCAGCATTAAACTTTGGGATTTCCACTTTAAAAGGAAGGCCGCCGTGCAAAATGCACTGGCGTAAGAAGATGTTTACGGCACTTGACATATCGATGCCGAGTTCTTTAAACAGTTCATTTGCTTCTGTTTTGATATTACTATCGATGCGAATTTGAGTAGGACTTGTTGCCATAGTATCAGCTCCTTTTAAGGCGATTTTAATACAAATGGTATACGTTGTCAATCAATAAACAAATGTATTTTCGATTTGTTTTGTTTGTCCGACGTTATTTTTTTTCAAAAAACTCTTGACTATAACGCAACGTAATACTTTAGACTTCAAACAGCTTAGGAGGTGAGATTGTGAAAACAGTTAATGAAGTTAGTAAAATAGCAGGAATCAGTATTAGAACCTTGCAATACTACGACAAAATCGGATTATTAAAACCAACGGCTTATTCAGAGGCTGGTTATAGGTTATACAGCGATGATGATTTGAAAATGCTGCAGTCAATTTTGCTATATAGAGAATTGGAATTTCCGCTAAAAGAAATTAAAGAACTAATCAATAGTGAAAACTTTAACAAGAATTTAGCGCTGGAGCAGCAAATCAATTTACTCCTTTTGAAAAAGGAACATTTGGAAAATTTAATTCTTTATGCTAAAGGACTTAAAACGTTAGGAGGAAATAGTATGGACTTTGCAGTGTTTGATACCAAAAAGATTGATGCATATGCAAAACAAGCAAAGGAAGCTTGGAGAAATACATCTGAATGGAAGGAGTTTGAAGATAAAGATAAGAGAAGAAGCACTGAGGAGACAAAAGTGATATATCACAAACTAATGCTGATTTTTACTGAATTTAGTAAAGTAAAATCAGAGGAGTGCGATGCAAAAGAAGTACAAGCCTTAGTCAAAAAACTTCAAGATTTTATTACGGCTAATTTCTATAATTGTTCAAACGAAACTTTAGCCGGACTGGGCAAAATGTATGCCGCAGGTGGGGATTTCACTAAAAATATTGATAACTTTGCCGGAGAAGGAACAGCAGTATTTGTTAACAAGGCAATAGAATATTATTGTAAATGAGTTTTGCGTAGAAAAACTCATAGCTAAAGGCATCTATGTAAGCCTCCAAAACCCAGGAGCTCTCCGTGATTATAAAAAATGAAATACCTCTTTTAGAATATGACGATACCTCCCCAGAGGTTATTTCAGCAGATCACGAATGGACCGCAGGTCAGCTACCAGAAAAGTGCCTCTTTGCATTTCTTGGAGACGTCGTCCATGATTACGCCAACGAGCACGGAGCAGAAGTCGTAGAAACAATCGTGACCGTTTCTCGAGACATTAAAGTCTACGTTTTAGATTCATATGGCGAGAAAATCTGTTTAGTTCAATCCCCTACTGGGTCCGCTTCGTCCACACAGGTAATGGACATACTGGTTAGCTGTGGATGCAAGAAAGTAATTGCGGTTGGTTCTTGCGGCGTTCTAAAAGAGATACAAGAGAATGCTTTTCTCGTCCCAACTAAAGCTCTTAGAGCAGAAGGGACGTCCTATCACTATCTTCCAGCATCAAGATATATAGAGCTTGATAAGGAGCCAATTTCTGTCATAGAAGAGACCTTCAAAAAGGACGGCCTCCCTTTTGAGACGTGCACCACCTGGTCTACTGACGGCTTCTTCCGTGAGACAAAGGATATGGTTAAGTATCGCCTGCAAGAAGGATGCTCAGTTGTAGAAATGGAATGCTCGGCACTAGCCGCTTGCTGCAGAAAACGAGGAGCTCAGTTTGGACAGTTCCTTTTTACGGCAGACTCTTTGGCAAACGTTCATGAATATGACGAGAGGGACTTTGGCAAAGATTCGCATGAAAAGGCACTGCTTCTTGGACTGGAGATAGTAAAGAACTTTACCTAAACCATCGCTAGACATCTGCGCTTGCTGCGTTCCGTAAAAATTAAGCGTACAATTGTTAGTGTGTTCTAACTGGCTTTTCATTAGTGCATTTCTACAAACAGTGAGGCTCATATGAAAGTACAGCAGCTTATCAAAGATACGTGCGCGATAGTCGCCGAGGACATCGGCACGGCAAAAGCAGATCAGATTGCACAGGCAGCTCAAACGCGATTCGAGTCACTCTGTGCAGAAAATACATCAGATTCCAAGGAGCTTCGCGCTCACTCTTTTAAACGCATTTACCCTGGTATTGCTGTATATGAAACTCTACGCGCAGAGAGCATTTCACAAGAAAAAGCTGTCTGGTATATCCGCGAGTATTTCCAGCGATTTGCTGCCAAACGAGTCCCGCTCTTCCAATGGGCCATCAAAACGTTTGGTCTTGCACGCAAGTTTCCACGACTCTTTAAATCAGGTATCGAGAAAAGCTGCACATCAAGTGCTGGATTTGCCTTTGAATATCCAGAAAGTCACGGTAACGAAGCTCGCCTTAACATTGTGAGCTGCCCCTACTATGAGATAACCAAAAAATATGGCTGCCCCGAAATAACCGCTGCATACTGTGATAGTGACGATGCAGGATACGGTAATCTGCATCCTCAACTTATCTGGGGCCGTACAAAAACCATAGGCCACGGTGGCGATTGTTGTGATTTTCTCTTAGAGTATAAAGAGAACTGATTGCAGGTAGATGTTGTCTGCCGCTATCGTTACTGGACTTTCGTCAGTTTTATGACGTGCCTTGAGCGACACCTGTTAGGAGTTTTTATGCAAGATAATCGTATGTTTTCCGACGTCAAGCTGGCAAAAAGATTAACTCCAGCTTGGCTTAGTCCGTTCTTTGCTGTGTTCTTGTTGGCCATTGGGCAAATTATCGGCGCCATTGTAATGACTTTTTTAGCGGCTCTTATTGCTGCTCCTTATTACATGGCGCACCCAGAACTTTCAGATCATCTTTCCGATTCCCTCAATCTGAGAGAGATTTTTGGAGACTACTATCTTCTGGTAACGCTTCTTTCCTTTGTCTTTATTGCAGGTCTCTTTTTCCTGTGGGTAAAACTCTTTGAACAACGTCCGATTGTTACTCTGGGATTTTACAAAGATAACTGGAAGAAAGAGCTTCTCAAAGGCTTTGGTCTAGGACTTCTTCTCTTTTCTATTGTGATGTTGATTCTGATTTTGTCCGGATCTTATCAATTGGTTGGCACTACTTTTACGCCTTATACATTCGGCTTTGTTCTTCTCACCATTCCATTTTGGCTGATTCAGGGAGGAACAGAAGAGCTTGTTACCAGAGGCTGGCTTCTTCCTGTCATGGCAGAGAAATCCAACAAAATTATTGCAATCGTGGTCTCGAGCAGTCTGTTTGGCCTTCTCCACATGTTTAACAGCGGCTTTACCATGCAGTCTCTGATTGATCTAATTCTTTTTGGCGTCTTGGAAACGTTCTACATCATCAAAACAGACAATCTCTGGGGAGCTGCTGGCATTCATGGAGCTTGGAACTTTGCTCAGGGCAACATCTTTGGAGTTCTGGTAAGCGGTAGCACTACAGGCAGTTCTTTGCTGCAGTTTGCCCCTGGCAGTGGCCCGGATTGGCTTACCGGCGGTAGCTTTGGCGCAGAAGGTTCCATCGTTTGCACGCTTGTCATGCTGGTAACTATCCTGATTCTTGCCTATCAACTCAAGAAATCTGGCAAGCTCTTTGTAAAGAAATCTACCGAGAAACCCGGTAAGCCCGCAAACGCTTCTTCATAACTAACCCATTTTTATTAAATTCTAATTTCACGGATAGGGTAACTTTTTCGTCACCTCCTCCTTCTAATTAAAATAACAAAGGAGGAGGTGTTTTATGTCAAAGAAACAAATCAATCTATTTGTAGGCTCTATCGGAGCTTTTATCGGAGTATTTGTTTTTATCGCTTATATTCCACAAATTATTGCAAATCTACAGGGCGTAAAGGCTCAACCTTTTCAGCCACTATTTGCAGCAGTTTCTTGTCTCATTTGGGTCATCTATGGTTGGACTAAAGAGCCCAAAAAGGACTGGATTCTTATTATCCCAAATACTGCTGGTGTAATTTTGGGCGGTTTGACGTTCCTTACTGCTTTATAACAGCTAAACAGCAACTTTACATTAGAAATCTGGTGACATGAAAAATGCCACCAGATTTCTATTTTTCTCCTGGCAGTGGCCAGGATTGGCTTACCGACGGTAGCTTTGGCGCAGAAGGTTCCATCATTTGCACGCTTGTTATGCTGGCAAGCATCCTGATTCTTGCCTATCATCTCAGGAAATCTGGCAAGCTCTTTGAAAAGAAATCTGCCGAGGTCGCAGGTGTAAATCTATAAATTTCATACTACGCTGAATTTCACGAGCGCATTGCATTCTGTCCACCTAGATCGATTGATTTTTCTCGTCCACTTCTCCTGCACCTTAAGGAGAAGTGGATTGTGTACATACGGTCGACTTGCGTCTTGAACAGCAAGTTCTTCTCATTATTTTTTATAATTTAGCTATCTTTTTTGCTGTTTGAGGAGAACTAATGCGCGCTAAAAAAGTTTTGAGCATTTTATTTGCTCTCGCTCTTGTTTTGAGTAGTCTTCCTGCATCTGCTATTGCAGAATCTATTGAAGATGCAGGTAAATACTCTGTTGTTGTCTCATACGTTAATGTACTAAACGACGAAGAGATTCATGCTCCCTCTAAACAAGTTGTAAATGAGGGAGAATCTTGGTCTGTTACAGCTCCAACGATTACTGGCTATGACCTGGAAGATCCTGCTCAGGCAACCGTTACTGGCGTTGCCTCTGGCTCAGATCACTACATTAAGCAGACCATCTATTACATGCCTGGTTATGTTACCTACACCGTTAAACGCATGAAAGAAATGACCACTGGTAATTATGTTGAGGCTTCCTCCGAAGAAAACTACGGTGTGCCCGATGCAATTGTTACCGCCACAGATGTTACCTATCCAGGTTTTGTTCGTACAACTACAGACCTATCACTTAAAGTTACCGCAGACGGTAAGGCTGTAAAGTACATCTACTATGATCGTAATCCTCGCAGCGCAATCTACTTCTCAACTTCTGGCAGTGAGCTATCTCCTGTAATTGGAAATCCAGGGGATGCCGTTCCTGCTGTCCCTAATCCGACGCGAACTGGTTATACCTTTGCTGGTTGGGACCTTAACGATGATGGTATTGCGGATTCCCTGCCCACCACCATGCCTCAAGAGCCTATTACTGCAAAAGCACTTTGGACTCCAGCAACAGCAACGTATCACTACGCCTATTTTATTCAGGACCCAAACAACCCTTCTAACTACAACTACGTCACTACCACCGCTGCTTCCGGAACCGTCGGAACAATGACTGCGACTGCTCCTGTCCAGCCAAATACAGGTGTTTTCCGCTTTGAAACGTACAGTCACGAGAGCGATCCGACTCCTATTGCAGCAGATGGCTCTACCACTATTAACGTGTACTACAACCTTGCGGCTATTACTGTCAACCTACGCCCAAAGAGAAACGGTCCTATTCTTGCAACATTTACCGTTCATTATGGTGATTCAGTAGACCCTTACGCCATTAACCCTAATACAGGCAACAAATACAGTGAGGATATGGTTGCTGCCATGCGTGCAAGCGACCCAACTGGAACTTACTATTGGTACGGTTCAATCCCTGGTATTGGTGGAACTGCAACCACGGTACAGATAAGAACAACCGATCCAGGTACTAAAATTACTGCGGATAATGTTCTTGATGTTTATGGTCGCTACACTAGCTCCACTGCCCTTGGTCCACGCTATCGTTTCTATTACTATCAAAACCTCGACGGAACCTACGATATGGGTGGAGATCATACGCTTTCAAGGCCGGGGACCCTTACAGAAATTGCAAACAATAACGGTGACGGATATCTTGAAAGTGAGAACAGGCATCCTGGCTTCTCGTATGATGGTTACCGTATGAGTATTGGCCATTTTGATGGAACCAATTACGATGCGCTTAGTTGGACCAGTTGGCAGCCATACAACTATGACTACCTTATCACTGATTACAATTCCAACTTGATTGAGCACCGCTACAAGCGCAACACCTATACCGTTACCTACGTAAGCTCCGGCACAACTGTTGCTACGCACTCTCATCTCTTTGGAGAGCCCTTTAATGCCAGCACCGATGTTCCTGGCACCTCTTTGACTTCTCCACGTCCTGGCTATGTCTTTAAGGGCTGGTATGACAACTCAGAGACTGTAGGCACTCCTGTTACCGACACCACTATGCCTGCAACTAATACAGTGTTGTACGCCAAATGGGCACCTCTTACTGCAACCGTTACCTTTGATTCTGAAGGTGGTTCACCAGTCAATTCGCAAGAGCTTACCTACGGAGACGCAGCAACAAAGCCTGCTGATCCCGTTCGCGAAGGCTACACCTTTGCAGGCTGGATTCTCTACACTAACGGAAACCCTTCTGTATACAGCTTCTCTGCAGCAGTGACCGGCGATATTACCCTGCATGCCCTGTGGAAGAAAAATGACTCTTCCGTCTCTTACACAGTCATTCACCAGACAGACGATGGACAGATTCTCTCAACCACAACTGAGACTGCTCCAATCGGCTCTCTTGTCAGCGAGTGGGCTCTCGACGCAGCTGATCGCGGAAACTACGCCTATGTAGACGTTTCTTCTCGCTCTATGGTTCTTGATGAAAATGCCCAGAATAACGTCTTAACCTTCACGTATAGCAAGGAGGCTCGCTACACCTATACCGTTCACTACGTTGATGCACAGACTGGCGAGCAAATTCATTCTGACGATGTTATTGGCAGCCAGACGCTCAACCTGCAAAATGTTTCTGCTCGTGAGATTGACGGTTACACACTTCAGGGTGACAGCACCGGATATGTTTCTGCTGATCAGCTTGAATACACGTTCTACTACACAAAGAACCCTGAAGCACCTGCAGCACCTCAGACCCCAGCAAAGCGTAAAAGCTCTCTGCCCGAGACTGGCGATGCTTCAAGCGTGATTCTTGTTAGCACAGCCCTAACCTCTGTAGTTGCGCTGGGAACATCCTTTGTTCTGCGTCGTAGGAAAAGAACTGAAGCATAACAGAAAGCTCTAATACAACTACAAAACCCGGGTGCCTCGCACTCGGGTTTTTGTTTGCGTATTCTTGAAGTAGTCGGAGGCAGATACGGCTCTAGCCAGAAAACTACTCTCCAGCAGCCATACCTGGAAAACCAATCTGCCGTAGTGCCTCGTACAGCACAATAGCAGCAGCGTTTGAAACGTTAAGCGCACTGACTGAGAACTCGTTAGGGTCAATGAAGTTTCCGCAGATATCCTGCTGTAAAAGTGCTGGATGAGAGTACTGATCATCACCGTCAAGTGCATCGTGCTTTTGACTCCAGTCCTCACGATTAACCAGGCTTGCGGAGTCTTGCAGCATTGGGATTCTCTCGCACTCGTCTGCATATTGTGCCAGAAGCTCCTCAGATAATCCCAGGCTTTCCTTGCCAAAGATGAGATAATCCCCATCGCGATACGTTGCCTGAGTGTAGGTCTTCTTAGCTTTCTTAGTCAGAAAATGTAGCGGGGATCTACTGGCCGTAAAAGCGCCGTTGGAAGCGATGTCTGCAGCGGTGACAGCGTCGTGTGCAGCGTCCCCAGCCGGTGCATAAGATGCTTGGGCTAGACCGTTCTTCTCCAGAAATTGATCCCAGTTATCGTAGACGGAAACGTTAAGGCTTTGCCAGTAGGCCATACCTGCTCGTTTAAGGCTTTTGTCATCAAGCGAGAAGCCCAATGGGCCCACTAAGTGCAAGTGAGTCCCGCTCACTACGCAGGTGCGGCCAATGTTTCCCGTATTTGCAGGAATCTCGGGCTCTACCAGTACAACGTTGAGCATAGGTTATGCCAGAACAAAGCTGGTCAGGAAGGCAATAAGTCCGCCGAGCGCCATGGTGGCTGGCAGCGTCACAAACCAGGCGGCAATAATCTTGCGCGCAACGCCCCAGCGTACGGAGCTACGACGGCGAGCAGATCCTGCGCCCATGATGGATGTAGTAATGACCTGCGTGGTGGAAACTGGTGCACCAAGAGCGGTCATAATCTCAATTGCAACGGTTGAACTTGCCTCGGCAACAAAGCCAATAACTGGCGTGAGCTTGGTGACGCCGTCGCCAACGGTACGCATGATGCGGCCGCCGCCAATGGAGGTACCCAAAGCCATAGTAGTTGCGCAGAGAAGCTTGACCCACAGAGGGATGCCGTTAGAAGGGTCATGAAGACCTGCGGTAACCAGCGCCAACGTGATGATTCCCATGGTCTTCTGAGCATCATTATTACCGTGGCTGTATGCCATAAAGGCAGCCGAGAGCACCTGAAGACGGTGGAACAGGCCATGCGCCTTTTTAGGTGGCCAGTCAGCAAAAATCTCAAACACTAGCTTCATAATAAAGTAGCCCAGTGCCATACCAATTAGCGGCGAGGTAAACAGAGGAATAACAACCTTCTCCACAACGCCAACCCAGAGGATGTGACCGGTGCTGCCGGTAAAGACGATGGTTGCACCGATAAGGCTGCCGATAAGCGCATGCGAAGACGAACTTGGAATTGAGAACCACCAGGTAAAGAGGTCCCAAATAATAGCACCCATCAATGCAGCAAAAATAACGTAGAGCTGAAGCTGAATATCAACCAGACCAGACGCAATGGTCATAGCGACCTTCTCGCTCATTAGTGCGCCAATAAAATTCATGATTGCGGACATGGCAATTGCCGTGCGCAAAGGCAGCGCCTTGGTATACACCGTAGTTGCAATAGCATTTGCGGTGTCGTGAAAGCCATTAATGAACTCAAATACCAGTGCGGAAACAAGTACCGCAATAAGCAAGATGCTAGCCATTTTTCACGATGACATTCTGAATAGCGTTTGCAACGTGCTTGCAAGCGTCAAGGGTAGACTCAAGTCTATCCATAAGGCTCTTCCACTTAAGAACCTCAATCGGATCATCAACGTTTCTGAAAATAGAGCTCAGGGCATTACGATAGACAACATCACCCTGGTCCTCGTACTCATTTGCAGAGCGTGTATGCTGAATAACCGAGTCATCCTTATGGTAATCAGGGAGACGATCAAAAGCCTTCTGCAACTCCTCTGCTGCAAACAGAATCAGATGGGCTACCTGAACAGCCTCTGGGCGCATTTCTTTGATGTCATACATGCTGAGGTGTGCAGAGACGCTCTCAATACCATCTGCAATCTCATCCATAAGCAGGGCAAGACGTGAAATGTCCTCGCGATCAAATGGTGTGATAAAGGATGTGTTGAGGGTGGAAATAATCTTTCCTACCTGGTCATCGCAGAGTGTCTCGTAGTTCTTAATCTGAACTTCATAATCTTCAGAGCTTGGGAATGACTCAATGTAAGAAACAAAGAGTTTTGCCGTAGAAACAATCAACGCTGAAAACTCAGAGAACATGCTATAGAACTCATCTTCTCTACGAGAAACACGACTCATATGGCGCCCTTCGCTCGGACTTTTTATTACAAATACAAACACATTTAGTATAGCTGTTTAAGGCGCGTATGCTGGAGATAATGACAATTTCAACTTCTCCATAGAGAAGCCGTCGATCATAATAAGATATGGACGAGGGAGGCCAGATTATGCGAGAAAAGCTGTTTGAATACGTTGCGAATCAGTACGGCATAAACCCCGACTATCCCTTCTCGACAGCTCCAACCTATGCGGTTTTACGGCACCCTCACAATAACAAGTGGTTTGCACTTGTTGCCGATGTGCCCGGTCAAAAGCTAGGATTAAAAGAACCCGGCCGCTTTGATCTTGTTAATGTGAAAATAGATGATCCATTTCTTCTAGAAATGCTTCTGCACCAGGAGGGTTATCTGCCTGCATATCACATGAATAAAGAACATTGGATTTCTGCGCTTTTAGATGGCTCTGTTGACTTTGATGAGTTGTGTCAATGGATTGATGCAAGTTATTCTGTAACGAACTGACGAATATCTTGTTTAGTACTTGGGTAAGTATCAACAATCTGTTTGTTAGACATTGGAGGTTACTTTACATGACAAAAAAGCACGCACTTTCTTTTGACGAGGATTTCTTCAACAAGCTAGGTCAATTTGGCAGCATTCTCTCAGTCATGATGTATGTTTCTTATATCCCACAGATTACTAATAATCTTGCTGGCAATAAAGGTAGCTTCATCCAACCACTAGTTGCCATGATCAACTGCATTGTTTGGTTTGTTTACGGCGCTTTCAAGAAAGAGCGCGATGTTCCCATTATGATTGCTAACGCCCCTGGTATTCTCTTTGGACTTGTTACTGCGCTAACTGCGCTACTATAATCTGGCAGCTGGTCAGGTCCATAAGCTCACTAAGACTCAACGATAAGGACGGTTCATGTGGCACTTATAGGTTTCTTTAAAGTTGTCTATATTCCCCTGGCCGTCCTGTATCTCATAGCGGCATATGTCCTTCTTGCAAAGCAAAGCTTGAACAAAATCTTTAAGCGCACAAATTTTGACCTCTTCCGCGGTGGAGTGCTCGCACTTTATTACCTTTTTATAGCTATGGTCTTCTTCGTAGACATAATGCTTCTTACCACTAAAACTGTAGTTAAGCAGCAATTTCTTGTTCCTTATATAGTTGGAATTATTGCTATTGCTGTTGCGTGCGCAATCTTTACGCAAATAGCAAAACACTCTAAATCAGATCGTTTTATTACCATTAGAGACTTGGTTGTTCCGCTTATTTGGCTTGCTTCCTCATTTGTTTATACGCAAACAATATTTGCACTTTTACTTGCAGCAAAATAGTAACGCTCGGTTGTTCCATCACTATTCAGAGGGCTTCTCGCCTTTAGGCAGCTCTTTGTTTTTAACATCCTTCTGAGTGCCAGTGACTTTCTTACGATGCTCTTTAAGATACTTTCCCAGTGGTACAGCAATAACAAAGTGATTAACAAATGCTCCACAAGTTGCCAATAAAGCTGCAACCAGCGCATTTACGTAAGGATGCCATGCTGGGAAGAACTGAACTAATACTTGCTGAATTGGAAAAGCCCAAAGGTAGATACCATAGGACAGCTCAAACTTTGTGCCAAACGTACTAAAGTGGCTTCCCATTCCATACGCAAGACAGAAACAGGCAACAGGAAAAACTGTCAGCATTGCCAGATTGTCGATACCACGGAAGACCATAACAAACCACAGAACAATCGATGTCAGACCTAAAACAGGCGAGATAGCAACGCGATCTCTGAATACCCAAATCAAAACACCTAAATAAAACAGGAGAACCGCGCGCACAACGCTGAGTTGCAACGGAGAAAACTTCACGTAATACACTGCTGCCAACGCAAAAACAGGTATCGAGAGCAGCAAAAATTTCTTCTTATCAAACTTGGTGAGCTTGTAGCTGATAAAACACAGGATATAGCAGATAAACTCAACAGGAAGCGTCCATAATGCAGCATTAACCACGTCACCCGAAGGATTGTTAGTAAACACTCCTGGCAACTGATGGACCATGATCAGAGCACCATTAAGCAGGTATTTATACGTCTGTGCATTAGTAAAATACTCTGCAGGTGAAAGCGTTGAAAATAGTGGTCCAAACACAAATGCGGTCAGAATCACAACAAACAAAAGCTCAGGAAAAAGCCTCAAAAAACGTGCCGAGAAAAACTTTTTTGCCTCAGGATGGTGCTCACAGCTGCGTGCAATCAAAAATCCACCAAAGAGGAAAAACACGCCAACAGAAACACCGCCTGGACTCAAGCGGTCACCAGTAAACTTCAAGAGATAACTACCGGCATCGCCACCCAAAACAACTGCATAACAGTGGGAAACAATGACCATCAGTGCGGCAACGAACCTTATAAAGTTCAGGTTATTGACACGTGATGTAGCAACGTCGCTCAGTTTGATCTGGGCACTTCTCGCCATTTACTCGCCTAACTCTATGCGAACCTTTTGCCCCTCAACGTGGACTTTATCCTGAGCAAAAAGCTGCAACACCTCAGGATACAGCTGGTGCTCTACCTGGTGAATTTCCTCTTCAAGCTGGTCAACGGTCCAACCCTCTTCAACTACAACTGGTCGCTGAGCAATAATGGGACCGCGGTCGTAATCAGCATTTGCCAGGTGAACGGTAACGCCCGTCACCTTGACGCCGTACTCATACGCATCCTGAATAGCATGTGCACCACGGAAGCTTGGCAGTAACGCCGGATGCAGATTGAGCACACGATTAAGGAAGGTGTTCAGAATAGGAACGCCGACTTTGCGCATATAACCAGCCATAACAACATAATCAACGTTATAGCGCTTGAGCTCGGTGGCAATAACCATATCTGCAACAAATGGATCTTCGTACGTCTCTTTTGAGAGCGTCAGGGTTTGCAGACCGGCTGCCTCCGCCCTCTTCAGACCATATGCATCAGGGCGAGAAGAAACAACCAGTTCAATGGTTGCGTCTAGCTTGCCAGCATCAATGGCGTCAATAATAGCCTGCAGGTTGGTACCTGAACCGGAAAGAAGAACGCCAAGCTTAATTGGCATCGTTGTAGACCACCTTTCCGGTGCCTGGGATAATCTGACCCATGACAAATGGCTCAAATCCCTGGTCAGAGAGGGCTTCTGCCACATCGTCAACATCGTCCATGTCTACGATAAGAGCCATACCAACACCCATATTGAAAGTGCGATACTGCTCATCAAGAGACAGATTTGCAGCGTTAGAAACGTATGAAATAACTGGTGGAATATCCCATGCAGGACCAGCCTCTCCACCACGATCAACCTCTGCATCAAGGTGAGCTGGCAGTGCACGGTTAAGGTTCTCGGTGATTCCACCACCAGTGATATGTGCCATAGCCTTGATAGGAGCTCCTGCGCGGAGTGCAGCAAGCAATCCACCTGCGTAAATAGTAGTTGGACGCAAAACAGCGTCCGCGAGTGACTCTCCACCGAGCTCCTCTAGTGGCTGGTTAAGCTCCTCGACAGTCTTACCCTCAATAGCTACCTTACGTACCAGCGAATATCCGTTGGAGTGAATGCCAGAAGAAGGAAGTCCCAGAATGACGTCACCTTCACTGACCTTCTCGGGACCTAAGATCTTTGGTTTGTCAACAACGCCTACAACAAAACCAGCCAGATCATAGTCGTCTGGGTTCATAACGCCTGGATGCTCGGCCATCTCACCGCCTACCAGCGCACATCCGCTCTTGCGGCAACCTTCTGCAATGCCACCAACAACCTCTGCGACAGCCTCGGCTTTAAGCCTGCCCACAGCAACGTAATCCAAGAAAAACAGCGGCTCGGCGCCCATGGGAACAATGTCGTCGACACACATGGCAACCAGGTCCTCGCCTACCGTGTTATGGCGATTGAGAAGCTGAGCAATAGCAAGCTTAGTGCCAACGCCGTCGGTGCCACTGACTAGTACAGGCTCTTCCATGTCTTTGAGTGCTGCTGCCGAGAAGCAGGAGCCAAAGCCACCCAAGCCGCCAATGACCTCGGGACGAGTAGTTGTAGCAACAGCAGCCTTGATGGCATCAACCGCACGAGCGCCTTCATCAACGTCAACGCCTGCATCGACGTAGGTAATCTGCTTAGTTGGATCAGCGGAAGTAGTCATTATTCTCCTTCTTACTGCTTTGAAGGGACAAAGCCCTCGTCAATTAACTGCTGTTCTACCTGGTCAAACTTACGTGCAAAAGATGGGTTTAGATTGTCTGGGGTATTTTCTGGCAAGAACCTCTGGTAGAAGTCTTCCGGAATTGCCACAGGATACCTGCCGCTAAAGCAAGACGCGCAATAACCGCGAGAAGGAACGCAGGCAAGCAGACCCTCCAGGCTCAAAAAGCCTAAGGAATCTGCGCCGATATAATCGCAAATCTCTTGAGTAGTCATTTTTGCCGCAACAAGCTGGTCCTGATCGGCAGTATCAATACCGTAGAAGCAAGGCCAGATAACCTTTGGAGATGCGCTTCTGACGTGTACTTCAGTAGCTCCTGCGTCTCTAAGCAGCTGAACAATCTGCTTGGAAGTAGTGCCGCGAACAACAGAATCGTCTACCATTACGATGCGCTTACCTGCAACAACGTCAGAAAGCGCGTTGAGCTTCAAGCGTACACCCAGCTCACGAAGCTGTTGTGTAGGTTGAATGAACGTTCTGGCAACGTAGCGGTTTTTGATCAAGCCAGTGCCAAAAGTCACGTCCAGCTCTTGTGCAAAACCCTCAGCTGCAGGAACGCCGGAATCAGGTACACCGATTACCAGGTCAACGTCTGCTGGGGTCTCTTTTGCCAGCTGACGACCCATTTGGTGACGGACAGAATACACCGAGCGACCACTAATAATAGAGTCAGGACGCGAGAAATACACCTGTTCAAAGATGCAATTTGCTTGCTGACGAGGAGAAAGTCCCATCTCAGAAGATAGGCCGCTGTCGGAAATGCGGATAATCTCACCAGGAGCCACTTCGCGCACATACGTAGCACCCACAATATCCAGCGCGCACGTCTCAGATGCAACTACCCAGTTATTCTCGCCTTCCTCGCCAATATGGCCGAGTACCAGCGGACGAATACCGTTAGGATCCCTAAACGCATAGAGGGCGTTCTCGCGGATGAGCACCATGGCGTAACCGCCCTCGATGAGGTTCATAGTTGCAGCAATACCGGTGCGCAGACGGTGTGTACGGCGAGTAAAGTAGCCGATGAGCTGGGCTGCTACCTCGGAATCTGTGTGCGATCTAAAGGAAATCTGGCGAGAAGACAGTTCTTCTCGCAAGGAGTCAAAGTTGACGAGGGTGCCGTTATGCGCCAAGGCAATGAGGGTCTCATCGATGGACGACATGTGTGGCTGCGCCGACTCCCAGCCCTTGGCGCCCGCAGTGCCGTAGCGGCAGTGACCGATAGCCACTTTACCTGGCATTGCGTTGAGGTCGTCGTTGTTGAAAACTTCGGTTACGAGGCCCGTATCTTTTCTGATAAGTACGGTCTGGCCGTCACCGACAGCTATACCTGCGGAATCTTGCCCGCGATGCTGCAGCGCGTGCAGCGCAAAATAAGTGAGTCGAGCAACGTCACGGTCAGGCGCCCATACTCCAAAGACGCCACATTCCTCGTGAAGTTCCATTGGATCCCCTCCGGATGCCTCAGCTTGAGCCACCCTTGATCAAACGCCTCTCACGTCTGGCAACAATAGATACAGTGTACCTGGAAATTTGCAAGAAAAAGCGCTCCGAACAAATATGTTCGGAGCGTGTAACAATTTTTTAAGAAAGTGACATTTTACTGCCCTGACTGGAGGCTTCTTGCTGTATCCAATATTCCTTCTGAACCGCCAGTATACCGGCTACTGAGCCTTTGGCTGTGCCTCGGTCTTTGGAACACAGATGAGCATGGTGCGACCATACTGATCAGTATAATTGCAGGTAAAGAGCGTAAGAACATGATCAGCGCGAGAAAGAACCTCGGCAGCATCTGAACGAGAGCTTACTGCCCTTGAGAGTCTATCCTTCAGATAAGACCTGAACTCATCAACAGAAGCAAAGTTAAACTGCCTAACTTCCTCATCATCCTCATCAGTGTGATAAGTAAATACTGGCTCGAGCTCGTATGTCTGGGTAGGCGTGACATACCAGATGGTTTCAACCTTATCGAAGGTGTTCTGGTCATTCATAGCGCCAATGTACTGGAACATAGAACCGTTGCGCATATGGTGACCATAAAGAATAGTCTGCTGGTCGACCAAGCCGTTTGGATTGTTCTGGTAGTCCATAAAGATTTGACCACCGATAGACCACTCGCCCTTTGCGTTGGTATGCAGGTAGTGCTCGTTATCCGTGGTCTGGTAAACAGGATAGTTAACCTGTGTGCCTGGAATCTGCACCCAGCCAACAACCTGGCTGTTTACTGCCTTTAGACCAGCCCAATCAACAACAGGAGCCTCATCTTTTTTCTCGGAAACTGTAGCGTAAGCCGCAAGTTCCTCATTGATCACATCCTGCGCGTGGTATTCTACCTGCGTTTTTCCAAACATGATGCCAGAAACAATCAAGAGACCAATTCCGACTATCAGCAAAATAGTTGAGAGAACGTTGGAGAAACCCTTCTTAGCAGGCTTCTTACCGTTATCGTTCTTGGACGAAACCGTACTTTTCATAGATGCCATTTCGACAGAGGTTTTTGAGGTTTCATTATTTCCAGCCGGCTGACCAGCAGCAGCGAATGATGCAAAATGTTTGCCGTTCCTTGATTCCATGCACTTCCCTTCTGAAGGTACTCTATTGTCATACCCCTTAAAAGTTTAGCTATGCATGGAACAAAAATCTTTATACATCTTGCGAAGTCATCGCTTTATCACATCTTTAATCGCAAAACCCGCGCTATAGGTTATCTGCAGCGCGGGTTTTGCTGTTACTGCTGTTTAGCCTAACGCTATCAGCAGACACTATTTAAGCAATGAACAGATGTTTCTACGTTCTGGCTTATGCGTCAGCCATCTCAGCTTTGAGCTTGACGATTTTCTCGCGATACTCTGGAAGAGAAGCGCCAAGAATCTGGGTAGCGTAAATAGCTGCGTTTTTGGCGCCATTGATGGCAACGCAGGCGACGGGCACACCGGATGGCATCTGGACCATAGAGAGCAAAGAGTCCATGCCACCGAGGTCAGAGGTCTTCATTGGGACGCCAACGACAGGCAGTGGGGTGAATGCGGCAACAACTCCGCCCAGGTGAGCGGCCTTTCCTGCGGCAGCAATGATTACCTTGAGGCCACGGTCAGCGGCGGTCTCGGCCCACTGGTGAACCTTGTCTGGGGTGCGGTGTGCGGATGCGATGACCAGCTCATATGGAACGCCCAAGCGCTCAAGTTCAGCGGTGCATCCCTCCATAGTTGCAAGGTCGCTCTTTGATCCCATGATAATGCCGACAACAGGCTGATCTGCCATCTCTGCTCCTTTGTTACGTCTCATAAAATAGGCGGATACGTCAGATATCCACTTCACAGTATAGAGTATGATTTTCTAGAACGTTGGTCCATCAGTCCACGTGAAAGGAAACTGTAATGAATGAAACCAACTCTGTTCTGTACCAGCGAGAAGGCTCGTACATTCCTCGCGTCGCCGCAGTGCACGATCTCTGCGGATACGGAAAATGCTCGCTTGGCGTAGCTATTCCGGTGCTCTCGGCAGCGGGATGTGACGTTTGCCCAGTGCCTACATCGCTTTTCTCGGCACACACCAAGTTCCCCACGTTCTACATGCACGATACCACTAACATGCTCGAGGATTACCTTGACGCATGGCAAGAAGAGGGCATTGACCTGGACGCCATTTATTCTGGCTTCCTCGGCGCTGCTGAGCAGGTTGCAAGTATTCAGCGTTTGTACCAGGAGCATCCAAAGGCGCTTCGCGTGGTCGATCCTGTTATGGGAGACGGCGGCAAGATGTACCCAACCTATACGCAGGAGCTTTGTGATGCCATGAAGGCACTGGTAAACGGTGCTGATATCTTGACGCCAAATCTCACTGAAGCATCTATTCTTACTGGCATTCCTTACGCTGGTCAGGATTTGACTGACGAGCAGGTAGATGAGCTGCTTGATGCGCTGTTGGAGATGGGCGCAAAGTGCGTTGTTCTTAAGGGAATTGTTCGCGGTGATGGCCTTATTCGCAACTTTATTGCTACCGAGTCCGAGCGTGGCGAGATTGTTTCCGAGCTTCTCCCCTATATGCTGCACGGAACTGGCGATCTGTTTGCTTCTGCGCTTTTAGCTGCAGTTATGTGTGGTCAGGAAATCGCTGACGCTGTCGAGTTTGCTGGTGAGTTTGTCTGTGAGTCCATGGAAATTACTCGCGAGCAGCCAAACTTTGAGCTTCGTGGCGTTTCGTTTGAGACAAAACTTGGCCTAATTGCCCAGCTTCTGCAGGAGTAAGACGCTTTTACAAAAGCAAACTGCTCACACAGGCCTTTGCGCCGCAGAGAAGTATTCTTTTTCTTTGTCGTAGGTGCTCACTCGCGTAGAGTGAGCACCTATTTTTATGCAAGCAAGCACCGTTATGCATGAAAATGCATTTTCCTAGTCCTTTATTCGTTTCATTTTTTATCAAACAAAAATTGAGCTTCAAAATAAGGCGAAAAAGGTAAAAAATCCATTTAGTTGGAGATCGAAGGAATTAATTAAAGATTTGATATTAGTAAAAGGCCAGTTGGCGTTCATCAAGCGACACTTTGCTGACTCAAAATCGCTCAAAATCGCTATGCATAAAGACTAAAACCCCCAACTAAACGGCTTTTTTACCTTTTTGGGGCCAAAATCGTCTTAAAAACACCGATTCCATGACTTTCAGTCAAATTAACGTGCAACTCATTCGCCGCGCCACCATTTTGAGGCGTGCCGACCTCCCGATAAGTCACTTCCAGCAGCACAAGCAAAAGAGCCGCTGACTTCAGCGGCTCTTTTGGTGCTTTTCCCACTAACCTGCTTCTATTGCAGGTTATTTAGTGCTTGTGGAGCTATCAGTTGAACCTGTAGTGCCATTAGTTCCCGTTGTGCCGTTTGTGGTGGTGTTCTTCTTTGTTGAAGACTCTCCGCCAACAAGGCCACCAAGAACTCGAACTGGCGTGAACGAAGTAGCAATCTGATCTCGAAGCTCAGATTGAATAGACTCATTTGCACCGGTAATGACCATGGTGATGTTTACGCCGTCAGAAGACTGTGTCTTAGAGAACGTAAAGGTAAAGATAGGTGTTGAATCACCGCCGGGCTTCAAGAAACCAAACAACTGAGACTTCTGAAGCTCGCCTTGATCGTTACGATGAACGCTTACGTGATACACAACCGTATTAATTTTTGGATTGAGCAGTGCGTTAATTGCAAATGCCTGAGCCTGAACGCTAGAGCCAGCATAGCACTCAAGAACGTCCTTTGAGGTGGTATCAGTAACGGTTACCTCAACACGACCAGTGTTCTCATCAGCTTCCTGAACAGAAAAATCCTCGGGGAACTGCGTGAAGCCATTACCCCACTCAACGCCGCCGCGAAGTGCGGAAGCAACGGTTCGTACAGTAACAGACTCGGTAAGATTGGCCGTATTAGCACGGCGAATAACGCCACAAGAAACCTGCATAAGAACAACAATGGTCAGAAAAATCAAAACAAAGAGAACTGCTGTTTTTGTAATAACCTTCTCGATATTTGAACCCGAAGGATCAGAGCCCGAAAGAGGATCAATGTCAACAGCGACAGCTCCACCCTGTCTACGAGCGCGCTCAAGTGCCGCACGCTCCTCATTTGGATGACCTGTCTCGTCTACCTTGGTAAACAACTCTTCAGCTGCATCAGCATCAAGCGCGCCCTTCTGGCGACGCGCGAAGCTTGAGCGATCTGCATCATCTTTAGCCATGTAGCTCTCACATTCCAAAGCATGCTTGCTAAACTGCGCAAACAAGCTTCTAGGGACTTCCGAACTGAAAAATCCAACCGTAGTGCTGGTAAATCTAGAACATACAGCTTAGAGTACGGCGAGAAAAACTATTGTGATTGCACGGCAATCCTGCGACGCACTCAACCGTCTATTTTACCGCCTTGTGGGGTTTGGCGCACCACCAAACTGCATTTGATAGTAATGAGCGTAAATTCCGCCCTTTTCGAGCAACTCTTTGTGGGTTCCACGCTCAACTGCACGGCCTTGGTTGATGGTAATAATCTCATCAGCGCCCATAATCGTGGAAAGACGGTGAGCAATAACAAGCGTAGTTCTGTTCTTTGCCAGCTCGGAGAGGGACTCCTGGACCGCGCGTTCAGACTCGTTGTCCAGAGCGGAAGTTGCCTCATCTAAAATGAGCAGCGGAGGATTCTTCAAGAATACGCGCGCAATGGAAATGCGCTGCTTTTGTCCGCCAGAAAGTCTGGTTCCGCGCTGTCCTACCTGCGTGTTGTAGCCGTCGGGCAACGCCTCAATAAACTCGGCAATGTTTGCGCGTTTTGCTGCAAGTGCGATATCTTCCAAGGAGGCCTCCGGACAACCGTATGCGATGTTCTCCGCAACTGTGCCGTCAAAGAGATATACATCCTGCTGAACCATGCCAATTGCCGAACGCAGGCTGTGCTGGGTAACAGATCGAATATCCTGACCGTCAATGGTAATGCTGCCACTTGTCACATCGTAGAATCGTGGCAATAAAGCGCAGGTAGTTGACTTACCTCCACCAGAAGGTCCAACCAGCGCGACGGTTTTTCCGCTCTCAATATGAAGGTTCAAGCCGTCGATAACCTCTTCAGCATTGTTGTAAGCAAAATGAACATCCTGGTAGATAATCTCACCCGCGGTAATTTGAATGTCCCGGGCATCAGGTGCATCTTGAATATCTAGCTGAGTCTCAAGAATCTCCGAGAAACGCTTGAAGCCCGCAAGACCCTTCTGGAATGTCTCGGTAAAATTCAAAATGTTCATGATTGGCGTTGTGAACAGCGAAATATACAGCGCATACGTAGCCAAATCGATGGCTTGCATCTGACCTTGAGCAATCATCCACCCACCCAGCACCAAAACAACCGTATTCAGAATGCCCATCATACCTGAAATTGCTGCCTGATACCTGCCCATTGCCTGGTACATGTTGGACTTAGAGTCTAAATATGCCGAGTTGCTTGCCCTGAATTTAGTGCGTTCATGATCTTCTGCTGCAAAACCCTTAACAACACGAATACCAGAAAGCGAGTCTTCTAACTGCGTATTTACCTCAGAAATACGTACTCGATTTTCTTTGAAAATGCCGCGCATATGCATGTTGGCAAAGAAATTAAAGACCACCAGAAGTGCGGCAATTCCAGCAAGCACCAAAGTAAGCGGTACGTTAATGAAAGCCAAGATTACAAAGGAGCCAGCAATCTCTAAGAGACCGATAATCAGGTACTCCGGTCCGTGATGCGCCGTCTCGGAAATGTCAAACAAGTCGGATACCAGGCGGCTCATCAGGTCGCCCGTTTTATGACGATCATAATACGAGAAGCTCATGCGCTCGTAAGCGTCAAACAGGTCTTCTCGCATCTTGCTTTCCATGCGTGCGCCCATGATATGTCCCCAGCTAATGACAAAGTAGCGGCACAGAAAGTGGACAAAATACATGACGAGAAGACCAACAGCAATGAACACCAAACTACCAAGAATGACATCTTTGCCCTGTGTGAACAGTCCCTTTGTGAGCGAACGCAAAATTTGAGGAAATGCCAGCTCAATGCAGGCCAAAATGATGGCGCAAATGGTATCCAGAATGAACAGATGTTTTTGTGGTGCGTAATAAGAAAGAAAACTGGCAAACAGCGATTTGCGATGTTTGCCAGAAGCGTTTTTGCCAGAGGTGTTGTTACCAAAAGCATTTCTACAAGAGGTCTGGCTCAAAGAAGAACCAGGTACAGTACGAGAAGAACGATCAGACATGCGTAATTACTCCATGGGCAGTCGGTGTGAAATTGAATCGCAGAGCAGGGCTCCAATGATAGTTTTTGCGTCTTCAACCTTTCCATCAAGAACAGCGTCTACCAGCTCGGACAGTGGAACGAGGTCCACGTTAATGAACTCGTCAGCGTCTGGATCTGAACCCTCAAAGGTCAGCTCGGTTGCCATATAAAGGTGAATGAGCTCGTCAGTAAAGCCGTCAGAAGTTGCAGTTGAAGTAAGAAAAGCCATCTTTCCTGCCTTCATACCTGTTTCTTCTAGCAGCTCACGGTGGGCACAATCAAGTGGATCCTCGCCCGGGTCAAGCTTTCCTGCAGGTATCTCAACTGTTACGCGTCCAAGCGCGGTTCGATACTGGCGGACCAGACAGATTCTACCCTCATCAGTTAGAGCCACAATGGCTACAGCGCCTGGATGACGCACGACATCACGCAGAGCGGTACGTCCGTCAGGGAGCGAGACACGAAGTCGATTCACGTCAAAAATGCGACCAACCCAAACGGTATCTTCAGAAAGTGGCTTTTCTTCCAAAGAAGCATCACGTGCATCCTCGGTACCTGCTACAAAGCTGCGCTTCTGAGGCTCACCAGAATGATGATAGACAGCATCCCCTGCGGCAACGCGCTCACCGTCGTAGGTAAACGAATCAACGGCCAGGTGAAGGTCATTTCGGACAGAATCAAACACTTCAGGAGTTATCTGCATGTCTTCATCAACAATCTCTGGCTCTGTAGGCTGCATATCAGCAAAGACATCATTTAGCTGCGCGTTATTATGACCTCTGTCCCATACACCGTCCTGCACGTTGAGTTTCTCGTCATTCTGTTCTGCCATAAACACTAACCTCAATTATTTTTCTGGGCGACCCTGCAGTGCCTTGAGTCCAATATCATGCCTGAGCTGTTTGCCCTCAAAGTTGATAAGATCACAGGCCTCGTATACGCGAGCGCGAGCCTCCTCGAAGGTTGGAGCAAGAGCAGTAACGTTGAGCACGCGACCGCCCGCAGTGACAATCTTGCCATCTTCGGTTTGAGCGGTTCCGGCATGGTACACAGAGACGCCTTCAAGCTGTTGAGCATCCTCAATACCAGTAATCTCTTTGCCCTTTTCGTAAGAGCCAGGATAACCCGCGCTTGCCAGAACAACAGAAACGGCAACCGTATCGGACCAAGCAACCTGCTGATGACGGAGAGTTCCGTTATCGCACGCCATCAAAATTGAAATCAAGTCTCCCTTAAGACGAGGCAGAACTACCTGGGTCTCCGGGTCACCAAAGCGAGCATTAAACTCAAGAACCTTTGGGCCGTTCTTGGTCAGCATAAATCCACCATACAGGCAGCCAGAATAGTTAATGCCTTCTTTTTTGAGCTGATCAACAACGCGCTGCTCAATAGCAATCATCTGAGAAAGTTCTTCATCAGTCACAAACGGAACAGGAGAATATACGCCCATGCCACCAGTATTTGGTCCCTTATCGTCATCATATGCACGCTTATGATCCTGAGCGGTTGCCAATGGAACCACGTAAGTTCCGTCAGTTAGTGCAAGCAAGGAACACTCTGGTCCCTCAAGGAACTCCTCCACGACGACGGTTGTACCGGCATCACCAAAGTGACCCGAGAAACACTCACGAACACCCTCAAGTGCCTGCTCAAGCTCAGTTGCAACAATAACGCCTTTACCTGCAGCAAGGCCATCTGCTTTAACAACTACCGGAGCACCAATCTGGCGAACATATGCCTCGCAAGACTGCTGGTCTGTGAAAGACTTCCAAGCAGCGGTTGGGACATTCGCGCGCTCCATAACGCCCTTAGCAAACGCCTTTGAGCCCTCCATCTGGGCTGCATTCTCGTTAGGGCCAAAGCACGCAATACCAGCCTGACGGACGGCATCTGCAACGCCCACAACAAGAGGTGCCTCGGGGCCAATAACTACCAGGCCAACGCGTTTTTCTTGAGCAAAGGCAACAACTTCTGCAGGATCATTCTGATTAATGGATGCAAGTTCCGCCTGAGCAGCCATACCACCATTGCCTGGAGCAACATAGATCTTACCCGCACGAGGAGATTCCTGCAGTTTGGTCAAAAGTGCATGCTCACGACCGCCTGCGCCAAGCAACAAAATATCAACGGTGTCATTCATAAGTACTCCAGCCTTCTGATACAACGCCTTTGGGATACATGCCACACCAACAGAACCTTCTCCTAAATGCCTTTTAAAATCAGGAGAAGCGAGTCTTTCTGCAATACATTCTGCATCATATTCATTGGTATAAAGCGGCTTTTTGAGCAGCTTTTCTGTACGCTTCTCGCCGCTTGAAATCACAACGTATCTAATCTCACCGTGTTTGATAAAACAATCGCTCATAAGACGAGAAATTCTGCCTGCTAAATCCATAAAATCGGATGACCTGGCAACTTCTGTGCACCTTCCGCCAACCAAACGGTACAAATACATATCGTTTGAAATATGACGATGTAGGCGCTCAAGTTGATGCCTAAGCGAGAGCCTTGGTCGCTTGTCTTTACTCTTGTGTAGCGTAACCCGTTCCGTAGCAATAAACATAGTAGCCACAACTTCAGACAACTCTTGCGCGTAGTCGCAAACTGCCTCAAAAGTAGCGCCAGACGTTCTTGCCACACTAAGACGCTCAATCATAATACCCATTGCAGCGGGCATATTTCCGCTATCTACCAGGTAAATTGCCTCTGCAATATCAGGGTTATTCTCGCAAGCTTTTCTTGCTGTTGGAAGCGAATCAGAAAAGTCCTCACTTACATGGAGCGAGAGGATCTTTTGTACTCCCGACTCTAAAACGCTTCTATAAAACTCACCAACCCGGTCAACATCAGAGGCTAGGGCTCCAGGGATGACAGAAACCCCCAGGGCTTCAAGCTGGGAAGCTTCAAGCCCACAGGGGTTATCGCAAACTAATGCAAATGTCGAGCAGTCCGAAGACGCCACGGGTTACCTCCAGTAGCGGTCGATTGTCTGCTCGCGGTCTGGACCAACAGTGATGATAGAAACGCGTACACCAGCAAGCTGCTCCAGGAAATCAATATAGTCCTTAGCCTCACGAGGCAGCTGGTAGAAGTTACGGACATTGGAAATGTCAGACTTCCAACCAGGAAGAGTCTCATACACGGGCTTTGCGTGATAGAAAACGCTCTGGTGCTCAGGAACAGTCTTGTAAATCTTGCCATCGCACTCATAGGCAACGCAGACCTTAATCTCATCCAGACAACCAAGAACATCGAGCTTGGTAATTGCCAGGTCAGTAAGGCCATTGATGCGAGCTGCATAGTTAACAACTACTGCATCATACCAACCACAACGACGCTTACGACCAGTAGTTACACCATACTCGTGTCCAACTTCACCAAGAAGATCGCCGGTCTCATCAAAGAGCTCAGTTGGGAATGGACCAGAACCAACGCGCGTGAGATATGCCTTAGCAATACCGAGTACGCGGTCAATATTGGTAGGACCAACGCCAGAGCCAGTAACTGCACCACCAGCAGTGCAGTTAGAAGAGGTAACAAAGGGGTAGGTACCGTGGTCAATATCAAGCATGGTTGCCTGAGCACCCTCAAAAAGGATGTTCTTACCGCCCTCAAGTTGCTCATTCAGGAAGAGTGAAGACTCAACAATGTAAGGACGGATGCGATCTGCATAAGGCAGGTATGTCTCGCAAATCTGATCAACGGTATAGGTTGGTAGGCCGTAGACGAGACCAAGAATAGGATTGGTGTACTCAAGAGCTGCCTCGAGCTTCTTACGGAAGATCTTCTCGTCAAGCATGTCCTGAATACGCAGACCAGTGCGGTTCATCTTGTCCATGTACGTTGGTCCGACACCACGTTTAGTGGTACCAATGAGGTTTTTGCCAAGCTTCTTCTCGTGAGCGCCATCAAGATCTTTGTGGTACGGCATAACAATGTGAGCGTTGCCAGAGATCTTCAGCAAATCGCAGGAAATACCCTTGCTTTCCAGCATATCAATCTCGCCGAGAAGGACCTCTGGATCAACAATGCAGCCATTGCCAATAACTGGATAGGTGTTTTCATACATAACGCCAGATGGAACTTGGTGAAGGGCAAGCTTTGTGTCACCAGCAATTACCGTGTGGCCAGCATTTGCACCACCTGCGTAACGGCAAACAACGTCGAAATCTCCGGAAATGAGGTCGGTTACTTTACCCTTACCCTCGTCTCCCCACTGAGCACCAACAAGTACGGAAGCTGGCATAAGTTCTCCCCTATCGCAGCTATCTACAAACACGACCATTACATGACGGTTGCAACCTCTTTAGGGGTTGCTTCATAAGTATATCTAATACCGTTGGCAAAAGCACAGAAGCCCAAAGGTTTTGTCACACATAAGAAACGATTAGTGCGCAGGATTTGCCATTGCCGCGTATTGCGCTGCATCGTTTTCTGAGTAGTTATTGCCCTGATAAAGCTCAACAAACTTAGTTGACGTTGGCATAAACATGACAGGAACATCCCTCAGAGCGCCTGCACGGTTCTTTGCAACGATGATATTGGTGACGTCTTTATCTGGACGGTCATCACGCGCTGCCTCTTCATCGCTAAGCGAACGGTCAAGCAGCAAAACAATATCTGCATCCTGCTCGATAGCGCCAGACTCACGCAGGTCGGAGAGTTGTGGACGCTTGCCGTTTCTGTTCTCAAGCGTACGGTTGAGCTGAGAAAGCGCAATAACGGGCGCCTTAAGGTCTTTGGCCATAATTTTGATACCACGAGACATCTCAGAAACCTCAGTTGCACGGCTATCTGCACGGCCCTTCTCGGCTGGTGGAGAAAGCAGCTGGAGGTAGTCAATAATGATGACGCCTTTCTCAGCCTTGTTAAGCATTCTGCGGGCTTTTGCGCGAATTTCTGTAACTGTTGTGCCTGGAGTATCGTCAACGATGATTTTAAGGCGAGAAATACGCTCTGCTGCCTCCAGAAGGGTGGGCCACTGCTCATTCCTGATGTTGGAAGAACGAATAGTCTGCAAATCAACCTTAGATTCAGAAGCCAAAAGCCTCTGAGCAATCTCAATTTTGCTCATCTCGAGCGAAAAGAGCGCAACAGTTGCACCGGATACTGCAGCGTTGTACGCCATGCTGAGAGCAAACGACGTCTTACCAACACCAGGACGAGCTCCAATAACAACCATCTGGCCAGGTCGAAGACCCTGAAAAAGTTTATCGAGCGTTGCAAAACCAGTCTGAACGCCCAACTCAGATGCGTCTTTTCCAGCATTGTGCTGCAGCTCATCAAAGAGATCGGTCATGATATCCTCGATGCCCTGTTCTGACTGCTGGACGTCCCGGTTAGTTACATCAAAAATAAGCTTTTCTGCCTGATCAACTACTTCTTTTGTGTCTTCTGGAGCGTTGTATGCAAGTGCGGAAATCTTTGCGGAAGCACTAATCATCTTTCTGAGTGTGGTATCACGATGTAGCATGACAGCATGGTTTTCCCAGCCGACCATTGCCAGCGGATTATTACCAAGCTCAGCAAGGCGCACAGCCCCGCCTGCGCGCTCAAATTTACCATTGCTCTTTAGATGATCTGCAAGGGTAATCAGATCAACCGGTTTGTTATTGTCAAACAGCGCCTTAATTGCCTCAAAAATAATTTGATTGGAAGGAATATAGAAATCTTCAGAAGAAAGCCTAATAAGGCATTCCCCTCTAATCTCTTCAGAAAGAATCATTGCGGAAAGAATGGAAAACTCGGCATCGGAATCTTGTGGCATAGAGGCATTCTCTAAAGCCGTCAATTGCGTAGGATTCATCTCAAACGAGTCTTGTGCCATCGTCTTTTCCAATCATATTTTCTGTGGATTGAATCTGAATAGTAGTGGACTTTTTAAAAAAATAAAGAGTCATTTTGGCTTGCAAAATTCAGAAAAATAAGTCTTCAACATGATTTTTCAAAACTCACATAGTCTGAGCGGGATTTCCTCGAGTTTTCAACGTTTTCAACAATTTTTAGACTTTTTTCAACGTGTAGGCTTTTCTTCACAATTGCTTATCTGCGGTTATACAAACCAGATTACAATTCCGCAGGTTAAGTGAATATGTTTTACATAACATTCTGAATAACCCCAGGTAGAGTATAAAAAATTATACCGTCTGGTCTACACATAAAAAGACCACCCCTTTGTTATGTTGGACAAAGGGGTGGTTCGAACAAACATTCCATTCTTTTAAGATGGCCTTGCTTTTTCTAAAAGCGCATAAATCTGTAGAAAACTGCAGAAATTGTATAAACCACCAAAAAATGCAGGAGAACAGTGTTTTATGCATGCATAAAACTACTCAGCGGACTCAACCTCAACCTCGACGGTTGCCTCTGCGACAACCTCCTCGGTCTCCTCCTCTGCAGGAGCAGCGTCGTCCTCGCCAACAAGAACAACGACAGTTGCGGTAATGTCACGGTAGAGCTCAATGGTGACATTGTGGCGACCAGCGGTCTTGATAGCGGAGCTGCGAGCAATACGCTTGCGGTCAACGGTGACGTTGAGCTGTGCTGCGATTGCGTCAGCGATCTGAGCGGTGGTGACGGAGCCAAAGAGCTGGCCCTCCTCGCCGATGCGAGCGTCAACAGTTACGAGCTTGCCATCAAGAGCTGCCTTGGTAGCATTTGCGTCAGCAATACGCTGCTCTTCGCGCTTAGCGATATTGTGACGACGCTCCTCAAGCTGCTTGATGTTACCCGGTGTAGCAGGCTGGGCAATCTTGTTGGGGAACAGGAAGTTCTCCGCATAGCCCTGTGCGACCTCTACGATGTCGCCTTCGCCGCCCTTACCGCGAAGCTCGCCCAAGAGAATAACTTTCATGGGAAACTCCTTTGATGAGTCGATTGTCTCGACTAGTTGTTGTTTATCGTAGGTTCTGAATCCTGGCTTCCAAAGCGATTAAGCTTGCGGAAGTTTGCCCAGGCATCAATGAATCCTACGAGAGCCATAACGCCTAACTGAACTTCTAGCATGCCTGCCAATACAAACAGTGACAAAGAAAGTGCTGGCGAGAAGTGCTTCTCGCGCACAAACCATGTGAGCACCGCAAGGCCCTGAAGTGCAAAAACAATGCGTAGAGCCATAAATACGTTCAGCGTAATAAGCTGAAGTATGTCTTGTGCAGACAAAATGGTGCTTGAAAGTGCATAGACGAACAAGTTGACCACTGCAAGTGCGCAGATCCAGAATGGAACATCCATCAGCTGGAACTGTGGCAGCTTCTGTGGGTCTCTTGTTAGTGCTTTATACACTGTTTGAGCCCCAAAACGCGCAATTACAAAATATAAAAGCGCCATGCTGGTATAGCTGGTTGGCCAAAAGAGCATAAAGAGCGCCTTTGCGGTTGCAAGGCCCTCTTGGATGTCTGGAGTGGCATTAGTCACCTGCGAAGCGTATTGATTGAATACGCTTTGTGCAAGTTCAGGAAGACTTGTTCCGGCCATTGCGGCAAAGAACGCGTCATATCCCAAAAGTGCCAAGGCTGATGCCCCTACAAGAAGAGATCCAACACCTACAGTGAGTTTCTCAGTTGCAAAAGCGTAGCCAACTCCAAGAGCAAGTGCGCATGCAGTAACCGAAGTTGCTGTCTCGGTTGGTCCCGACATGAGATATGCCACTACGCCTGTTACAAGTACAGAAGCAATAGCTGGACCAAACCATCCGCGCCCTTTTTTGCAATAGACAGCAATTACCATGCCATAGGCAACAAGGGCAGATCCAATGAAGGACATAAGCCCGGTAATAACTCCACCAATAACACAAAGCACAAAACCTTGCGTATACGTTGGAGTTCCAAACGGCTGCGGCTTGCCTCCGTTTTGGTTGCTTGAACCGGCAAAATTCTGTGGGGTATCAGTTGGGCGAGAATACCCTTCTGGTACCTGAGGAATGTTTGTGTCCGGTCTATCCATTGCTAACCAACTCAACCTAAAGAACAGATAGGTTATCCGCGACTACGGCCACCGCGGCTGGAAACCACAGGGACGGTGTAGGGCAGAAGTGCCATCTCGCGCGCGCGCTTGATAGCAAGTGCAATGTCGTGCTGGTGCTGCGTGCAGGTGCCAGTGACACGACGAGGCTTAATCTTGCCACGATCGGTCATGTACTTACGAAGAAGCTGAGTATCTTTGTAATCGATGAACTCAGTCTCCTCCTTGCAGAACTGGCAATACTTGCGACGCGGCTGGCGCTGAAAATCTTGTTTCTGCTGAGCCATGTCTTTTACCTTTCAGATGACAGTAACAATTGTGTTGCTGTCTGACGTTTAAAACGGAATATCAGCATCGTAGAACTCCTCGTCTGGCGGAGCCGGAACGGGAGCGGGTGCCTGAGGAGTTGGAGCTGCATAAGATGGTGCGCCCTGTGACATAGGGGCTCCACCCTGCTGATTCCTAGAGAGGAACTCGACCTCATCAACAACAACCTCAAGTTTGCTGCGACGCTGTCCTTCCTTTGTCTCCCAGGAGCTGAATCGAAGCTTGCCCTCAATAGCAACCTTCGAACCCTTGGAGAGGAAGCGGGAAAGTGCTTCAGCACGCTGACCAAACACTACGCAGTCGATGAAGTTAGGGACATCTTCCCACTCACCAGTCTGCTGATTCCTGCGACGATCATTAACTGCAACGCCGAAGGAGAGAATCTGGGTGCCGCCTGCTGTGGAGCGAAGCTCCGGGTCACGAGTCAGGTTACCCGAAATATTAACCCTGTTAATGCTCATAAATCTCACTACCTCTCATCGTGGAATAACTCCACTTTTCCATTACAAGGACTTAATCCTTATCGACTCGACGCACAATCATGTGACGCTTAACAGCATCATTGATTCGCAGGACTCGATCGAGCTCTGCAATCTGCGTTGGATCTGCATGGAAATTGATGAGGGTATAATCACCCTCGGTAAGATCGTCGACCTCAAAAGCAAGTTTGCGCTTGCCCCAGTCCTCGACGCTGTCGACTACTCCGCCGTCAGTGGTAAGAGCGACGTCAATACGCTTCATTACGCCAGCGCGGTCTTCCTCAGTGGAAGCTGGGTCAACAAAAAACAGCAGTTCATAGGCCTTCATATTGTCACCTCCTCTGGGCTAATGGCTTCGGGAAGTGAAGGTGCACCCGAAGCAGGAAAGTTCGACCAAGCATCATACCACATAAATGCTTAAATACGAAACGAGCCCACAAAATTTCTCACATGCAGTCCACATAAAAGAGGGTAAATTAACATTTTTTCACCATTTTGCCTCTACTTTGTCTTGCTTATATCCCCAATCTTTCTCATTCCAGGTTACTAGTGCATCTCAAAAATTATCGTATTGAAATAGAAAAACGGCCATCACACAATCTGCATGATGGCCGTATTGTTTAAATAAGCTCTACGTTACTGAGCTGCAGGTCCCTCAGGATTCTGGGTTGGAGCATCCTGTGGAGCTGCTGGAGCCTCAGGTGCTGCTGGAGCAGTTGGGATAACTGGCTCAATAACAACACTTGGAGCTGGTGCAGGCTCTGGAGCTGCAGGTGCTACAGGTACACCCGCGACAGGTGCCTCAGGAGCAGCAGGAGCAACTGGTGCTGCTGGAGCCTCAGGAGCTACAGGTGCAACTGGTGCTGCTGGAGCCACTGGAGCAACAGGTGCAACAGGGGCAGTCTGAGCTGGCTCAGCTGGTGCTGCAGGTGCAGCTGGAGCTGATGGAGCCACTGGTGCTGCTGGAGCCTCAGGAGCAGCAGGAGCAACGGGCGCTGCTGGAGCTACTGGTGCTGCGGGAGCTGCAGGTGCTGCAGGTGATACTGGTGCAGTTGGAGCGTCTGTAGGAGCAGCCTGAGATGGCTCGGCTGGGGCTGCAGGTGCAACTGGAGCTGCTGGAGCTGCCGGAGCAGCAGGTGCTGGAGCAGCTGTTGCAACTGGAACTGCTACTGGAGCAACGGTTGCTGCTGGTGCGGTTGGAGCAACTGGTGCTGGAGCTGCATAAGTAGCAGCCGCGCCATCGCGAGGATCGTTAATGAATGGGGGCAGTGGATCGTTGCTCTGTCCCCATGCAGCAACGTTGAACTGACGCATCCAAAGAGCGATTGCGTTCTGCATAAGAAGCATGACGATAAGACCAACAACGTGACCAATATAGCCAATAACCAGGAAAATTGGTCCCATCTGAATGAAGCCGCGTGCAAGCAGGGCAAGCACAATAAGACCAAGCTGCTGCTGGCTGGAAACATTCTGAGTTCTTGCAATGGTTACAGCCTGGGTACCAATGTTGACGAACATGCTGATTGCAGCACTACCGCTGATGATGCCCATAATAATAGAAGTAATAATGCCAAGTACAATGCCCATACCAAAGATACGGAATAAGCCGCCCATGTCATGCTTAATCATCTCAAAGATATTCTTAAAAGCAAAACCGGCAGAAATATTACCGTAAACTGCTGCACGCACCTGAATAACGTTGATAAACAGCGGATAAACAAATGCTGCAACAATAAAAACTGGAATAAGAATCAGATTGATAACTGGAATAAAAGAAAGGATTCCCGTTGCAATGCTGTATGCCAGACCAAAGGCAAGTGCAATGACAACTGCCTTGAGGCCAGTAACAATGTAGGTGCCAAATTTGAAGTCTTTCTGCTTTGGACCAGCATTGATACCCCATGCAGTTACGCGTGCAGTCTCAAGTGCATAACCAACAAGCGCAAGAATTCCAATAACCGGAATAAGGCCAAACAGAGCCATAATGAGGACGGGCTTCCACCAACCCTTTTCCATAGTCAGAAGTGCCCAGGAGCGTGCAAAATAGCGATCGCGCCTGTAGCCATTCAACTCATCTGCTGAAACAGCCATTTGATTCTCCCCTCGTGTCAAAAAAGATGACATCGAATTACTAAGCCAAAACATTCTATATAAAAACGAGAAATAAATATATCTTCATTAGTAACAATTAATCAAATCAAAATGTTAAATGGCGGAGGAGGAGGGATTCGAACCCTCGTACCCCTAGAAGGGGTAAACGGTTTTCGAGACCGCCGCATTCAACCACTCTGCCACCCCTCCGAAGGGTGAAACGGCGCCCGTAGGCGCCGTGAAAATTCTGGCGGAGAGTCAGGGATTTGAACCCTGGAGACGCTTTAGACGCCTACACGATTTCCAATCGTGCTCCTTCGGCCACTCGGACAACTCTCCATATAAAACCGCACGGGACAGTATAGCGGATTTCTCACCAATATAGGGCGAGAAGTTCTGTGTATTTTTAATACTTGTGTAGTATTGTCATACTAATAAAAACAAAAACACCAGTAGGAGGTATGGATGCCACCGTTTTTCTCGCCATATGGCACAGATGCAATTTCTGTGGGCATCCCCTACTGGCTGGACCTTCTTACCGTAATTATTGGTGCAGTCTCGGGAATTTTGGTTGCACGAGACCGTCACTTGGATCTTGTCGGCTTTGTGGGTCTGGGTCTTCTGGGCGGCCTGGGAGGCGGACTTATCAGGGATGTCATGATGCAAGAAGGCGGCGTCTACATGCTCAATTCTCCCTACGCCATTCCTGCGGCAGTGTTAACTGCCATTCTGCTCTTTATGTTCCCTGAGCCCCTTGATCGATTCCCTCGCATGCTTGAGTGGACTGACATTATATCCGTTGGCCTCTTTGCCGTTGTTGGTACCGATAAAGCCCTGGTATATCACTTGCTTCCCTTCTCTGTTATTTTGATGGGAAGCATCACGGGCGTGGGCGGCGGCATGCTCCGCGATGTTTTTCTTGGAGATATCCCTCGTATTTTCCAGCGAAGCAATCTCTACGCGTTTTGCGCGGTTGCTGGCGCCACCTCATATTGGGCGCTCGTTTCCTACGCTGGAGTCACCAAAATCTGGGCAGCCGTTGTATGCGTTGCTGTTACCGTTGGCCTGAGGCGTTGGTCGCTCAAGTACAACGTGCTTTCTCCAGCAGACGTTGATCTTACGCCGCATGTCATGCGTGGTGTCGACAAACTTCGCCGCAAGTCACAAAAGCCTGGAAAGCAATCTGATCAAGATATCGCTTCAAAGTAGCAAGCTACTCTACCGCCACTTCACGCTACTCAAAACACATTATCTGCCTGCGTTTTATTTAAAATCCACCTAACACAAATCTGGCGAGAAACCCCTGCAGCTGCAAGTTTTTCTCGCCAGATTGGCTATCTGTAAACGATGCTGTTACTTCTTGACCATACCGTTACGAACTGCCCACTTACGGCGCTCGGTCTCGGAAAGAATACGCTTACGCATACGAATGTTGACTGGAGTAATCTCAACAAGCTCGTCATCCATGATGTACTCCAGAGCCTCTTCCAGCGTAAACAGGCGTGGAGGAGTCAGCTGAACTGAAATATCTGCAGTTGAAGACCTCTGGTTGCCCAAAGACTTGGTACGTGCAATGTTAACAACCATGTCGCCTGGCCTTGAACGCTCGCCAACAAGCATGCCTTCGTAACACTCAACGCCTGGAGCAACAAAGAGCTGTCCGCGCTCCTGAAGGGTACCAAGTGCGTAGGCAACAGCCTTCTCGGTGGACATAGAAATCATGGCGCCATTCTGACGGCTGCCAATATCACCTGCAAAAGGACCATATTCAAGGAAGGTGTGGTAGAAGACGGCGTCGCCATGAGTGACGTTCATGACACGGGTCTTGAGGCCCATGATGCCACGGGTTGGAATCTTAAACTCAAGGTGCGTCTGAGTCTCGCCGGTGTCCATGATGGTCATTGTGCCGCCAACATTACCAAAGACCTCGATGACCTTGCCAGCGTACTCTGGGTTGCACTCAACAACAGCCTGTTCAATAGGCTCAAGCGTATGACCTTGAGCGTCCTTCTTGAACAGAACGCGAGGGCGGCCAACCTGGAATTCAAAGCCTTCGCGGCGCATGCTCTCCATAAGAACGGAAAGGTGCAAAATACCGCGACCAGAAACCTCAATGCCTGTCTTATCAGGGAGCTCCTCGATGCGCATAGTAACGTTATTCTCGCGCTCGGTCATCAAGCGCTCTTTGAGCTGACGGCCACCAACAATGTCTCCCTCACGGCCAACAAGTGGCGAGGTAGAAGGCTCAAAAATAATTGAAAGGGTTGGTGGGTCGATCTCAATTGGATCCAGCTCAACAGGATTCTCTGGATCTGTGTAAACATCACCAATATCAGTGTTGTCAACACCAACGATTGCTGCAATATCACCTGCGTCAACCTCGCTGCACTCCTTACGGCCCAGGTAGTCAAAGGTGAACAGCTGCTTAACCTGGCTCATAGCACGCGAACCGTCGTTTTTAACAACAAGAATCTTATCGCCGGTATGAACAGTTCCGGAATACACGCGGCCAATACCAATACGACCCAGGTAGTCAGAGTGGTCAATGGTGACACACTGCATAGCAAGAGATCCATCAATATCAACGTCTGGTGCTGGTAGACCATCAATAATCATGTCGAGAAGAGGGAACATGTTGTCATTATCATCGTTTGGATCAAGGCGAGCGTAACCGTTAACACCAGAAGCAAAGACGACGTGCTCCATGGTGAACTCAAGCTGCTCATCAGTTGCGCCAAGGTCCATCATCAAGTCAAGAGAATCGTTGACAACAGCTTCTGGGCGAGCGCCATCACGGTCAATCTTGTTGACAACCATCATGATAGAAAGACCAGCATCAATAGCATGACGCAAAACAAAGCGAGTCTGTGGCATAGGGCCCTCAGCTGCGTCAACCAAAAGCAGTGCACCGTCAGCCATCTTCAAAACGCGCTCCACCTCGCCGCCAAAATCAGCGTGGCCAGGGGTATCAATAACGTTAATCTTAACGCCCTTGTACTCAATAGAGATATTTTTTGCCAGAATAGTAATTCCGCGCTCACGCTCCTGATCGTTGGAGTCCAGAATTCTCTCTTGAACCTGTTGATTCTCGCGGAATGCATCGGTTGCCTTAAGCATCTGGTCAACCATGGTGGTCTTACCGTGGTCAACGTGGGCAATAATGGCGATGTTTCTGATGTTGTCTTGACGCATAAGTCTCTATCTCTCGAAGGTATATGCTCAGATTTGAACAACTCAAGTCTAAGTTTTTTATTAGCTTTAGCACTTTAGTGCAAATACGTGTTCACAATGGCCAGAAATTTCAATGAACGCAGCTTTTTCACTACAGAAGCGGCTCAAGCTCCCCTGCTGGCGCAGGATCTGACCACACAAACTGGTCGCCTTCACCCTTTCCATCAATTAAAGAATAGGCCGAGAAACTCTTATAGCCCTTCTCGCCAAACTCAAGAAGCACAGCATCCTCGTAGCCGCCGTCCTTAAGTAGCTCAATTGCCCCCTCATACACAAGCGCGTAACGAACAGGCTCCTCAAGTCCCGCTTCTGTATCGCCCTTCTGTTTGACAAGGTCAAGCACGCGTTTATGGGCTCCCTCAAGCAGCTCCTCTGGGCCGTCATCGGAGAACTCATAGCTTGCAACAGTGCCTGCTGCATCCTCAACTACAAGCAAAACGTTGAGTGATTGGCCATCTGCAAGCAAGTCAAACGCATCTCCAAGCAGCTCAGTTGAGAGCATATCAAGCTCGGGAGAAACTCCGTCTTTGCGCTCGTCGTTTTCAGCCATGCCGCTCCTTAGCATCGTTTCCGTAGTTAATAACCTCTATGATACATCGCACAAGAAAAGAGGTCGAAAGCAAAAAGCCTTCGACCTCTCAGGTTTGTCAGATTTCTGTCTAAATTTAGACAGCTAAGAAGCTGCTCCTACAAATGCAAGCGCTTACTCCGCCAGAGCCTCACGAATGCGTGTAGTAACGCCTTCGAGCCTATAGCACTCAACATACTGACGAAGAGGACGCTTAATGTGGTCAACCACAAAGCGCTGACCATCAATGTTGAACTGAGCAAGGTTGTTGTACAGGTGTTCAGTTGCAGCCTTGACCTCGTCATCATTGAATGCGTAGTGACCGGAAATATCAAGAATATCCAGAGACAGTTTGTGGTCAGCCAGAATCTGCTCAACGGTCAAATTAACCTGGTCACCCACCATCCACTTGCGCCAACGCTCAGTTTCAATCGCCTTGACCAGAAGGGTATTTCTCAAGCCCGAGACTTCTTCTGCTTTCAGCAAGCCCTCTTTGACGAGAAGATCTTCAACATCGCAAAGTTTTAAGTAAGCGCGAGTCTCTTCTGTTCCGTACTGTGGAGCAACGTTTGAAGCGGTAACGTTTGCGGGAGTATGCTCAAGCAGCGTTACGTCATCAAGATAGTCTGCATTATGCTCTTTAAGACCCACGCCGTAGCTCTTTGCCATCTCGGCAAGGCTAATAGCAGCCTCAAAATCGTAGTGACCAACCTGCTCAGTAAGGCGGGTAAGCGTTCCGGTCTGTCCAACAATAAAGGTTGGCATGGGCAAGCCCTTAGCGGTCAGCTCACTCTTGAGCTGCTCAATAAAGGTGTGATACTTGTCGGTAGAGGTCAAACCACCGTTTGTTTCCTCGGTACCAACCTCATAACCAATCTCGGGAAGACCGCGAGAAACACGTTCCTTCTCGCACCACTCAATCAAATCAACCGTACGACGAAGAACCACGTCAAGCGGAATAACCTTGCCAATCTCAAAAGGATCCTTGGTTGGGTCAATCATCAGAAGGTCAAAACCGTTAAGCATGTCGGCAAGATAAGACTTCTTGGCAAGCTCCATAGCCTCATCTTCTGGAAGGTGAGCGTTGCGCTCCTCGTCGCGCTGCCAAGGGCCACCGTGGTCGCGACAGAGGTAATACAGTCCGTCAAAGCCAACCTTCTGAGCTGCTTCAGCAATGTCTTCCGAGAAACGCTTCTGATCCCAAGAATTTACGTATCCTCCACCAAGCTCATCAAGATCAACCTGGTTTCGAGATGCAATAAACATCAGAGGAAAATCGCAGTCTCTACCAAGTTCAAAAGCTGCCTGGAGCAGGTTGGGCGACATTGGTCCAATTCCTAACAACGTGGCTGACCTTCCTGTATCCTGAAGCTTAAGCAACCCTTCAACAGCTTTTTTGATTGGTAGCTTTTCCATAATTACCCCTTCCCAAGAGTGTTTCTTGGTAATAAGAAGGGCGTGAGGGTTGAATCCCTACGCCCCTCTCCTTTTAACTTCAATTTATAAGGTCTAAGACCAACGGATCTTCTCGCCATACGTTAATGCTTTAACTAAAGCGCCTACAGGACGTGAACCTCGTCCTTAGTGAAGTCAACAAACGCGCGATCTCCCACGTTGTAAATCTTGTGGGTACGTGGGTTGAAATCGGTAATCTTGATGAGGGCATCGCCTACCATAACGTGGTAGTTCTGGTAGTGGCCCATGAATCGAGAAAGAACTACCTCGCAGGCAAGCGTTCCCTCGTCAGCAAGGCGTGCAGACTCTGGACGAAGAACAATGCAGCATTCCTCGCCCTTGTCCAGGTGAGAACATCCGCTGGCCTCAAACTCATGGCCCTCAAAGCGGCAAAGTGCAGTCTCAGAATCAAGCTTATCTGCAATGGTTGCATGCAGGAAGTTTGACTCACCAATAAAGTCTGCAACAAACTCGTCTGCTGGGTGATAGTAAACCGTCTGAGGATCGCCAACCTGATCCACAACACCCTTTTTCATAATGATGATGTTGTCTGAAAGCGCCATTGCCTCTGACTGGTCATGTGTGACGTAGATAGCGGTAATGCCAGCCTCCTGCTGGATGCGACGAATCTCGTTACGCATGTCAACGCGGAGCTTTGCATCAAGGTTTGAAAGGGGCTCGTCAAAGAGAAGAACACTTGGCTCAATAACCAGAGCGCGAGCCAAAGCAACACGCTGCTGCTGACCGCCAGAAAGCTGATTGGTCATGCGCTCTTCCATACCTTCAAGTCCAACAAGACCAAGAATATGAAGGACCTTCTCGCGAATTACCGCCTTATCCATTTTGCGGAGCTTAAGGCCGTAGGCAACGTTATCGAAGATGTTGTAGTGAGGAAGCAATGCATAGCTCTGGAACACCATGGCGGTATCGCGCTTGTTTGGAGTAAGCTCATCAATCTGCTCATCACCAAGGAAAATCTTTCCCTCATCAGGGCTCTCAAAACCAGCAATCATTCGCAGAATGGTAGTCTTTCCGCAGCCAGAAGGACCAAGCAGCGTTACAAACTCGCCAGGAGCAATAGTGATGTTAGCATCTTGAACTGCGTAGAAGTCTTTTCCAGTCTTCTGATCCTGATAAATCTTAGAGATGTGCTCAAGGCGAACGCCCTTTTTCTCTGTAGCCATGTGTTACTCCTCCTTGAGTGCTCGGCTGGTGCCAAAGTGTTTGATGGCCCAATTCATAAGCAATACCGAGCCATAGGTAATAACAATCAGAATTGTTGCAAAGGCACAGGCCATACCATATGAACCCTTACCAGCAAACTCATTAATCTGAACGGTGATGAGCAGGAACTCTGGTGTGACCAAGAGGATAACTGCAGAAATTGCGGTAATGGAACGAACAAACGCCGTTACCAGGCCCGACAAGAACGAATCTTTAATCAGCGGCAACGTAACGGTCATAAACACCGTAAAGCTGTCGGCACCCATGTCGTATGCGGACTCCTCAATAGATTTATCAATCTGTCGAAGTGCCGAGATACCCGAACGTGTTCCTGTAGGAAGCGAACGCACGACAAAGACAATAATCAGGATAAGTCCCGTGCCATACAGGCCCTGCAAAAATCCTGTGTGCATAACACCGCTTGAGAAACCGCGAATGTAGCCAACGCCCAAAACCGTACCAGGAACTGCCATTGCAAGCATGGATACAGCCTCGATAAAACCACGACCACGGAAGCGGCGCTTTACTACTAGATAAGAAATGATCATCGAAAGCAAAGCGGTAATTGGTGCCGCAATGAGCGAGAGCATAAACGAGTCACTAAACGCCTGCAGACCGTGATGCTTGGTAAATACCTGCTCAAACCACTTTGTTGTTAACTCGTAATTAGAGCCCCAGGAACGAACAAACGAACCATAAGGAACGCAGAGGTACATGCCAATAACAAAGAGTGCAACCAGCGCGCAAAGAATGGTAAGTGGAATGCGGACTGAGTTGTCTGTAATAAGCATCCTAGCTCGAGTTGCTTTGCCCGAAAGTGTAGACGTACTCTTTGCTTCCAACACAAACTTCTGAACAACAAACATGAGCAGCGTAATGGAAAGAAGAACAACAGCCATTGCAGCCGCACCCTGCTTGTCGTACGCGCCTGTAATCTGCAGGTAGATAGTTGTTGCTAAGGTATCGTATGAGCCACCAATAATCATTGGGTTAGCAAAGTCTGCAATCGATTCAATAAATGAGACGAGAAAAGCGTTGCCTAAACCAGGCAAAATAAGAGGAAGTGTAACGCTGGTAAATACTTTCCAGCGGCTTGCACCCATGTCACGTGCTGCCTCTTCAAGAGATGGGTCAATGTTTTTGAGCAGACCCTTAAGCATCATGTAGCACACAGGGAAGAACGACATAGTCTGGACAATAAAAATGCCCCAGAAGCCATAGATGTTGTTGTCAAAAATTCCTAAAAGACCGCGGGTAATCAGGCCTTTCTTGCCAAACATCATAATCATGGAAAGCGAGAGAACAAATGGTGGGGAAACAACAGGAAGCATGGAAACCACGCGGAAAAGGCCTGTCATAAATTTTGTACGAAGCTTTACGTACACTTCAACATAGGCAAAAAGAAGGCCAATAAGCGCTGATAAAATGCCTACCGCAAAACCAACTCTGAGGGTGTTAGTAATTGCGCGATCAAACGAAGGCATAGCTAAGATGCGCGTAAATACATCAAACGAAATCCCATTATCGGAGACTACAGAGTCAACCATAAGAATGGCAAGTGGATACAAAATAAAAAGGGTTAAGAAGGCGATAAGAACGACAATGGTCGTTATCAAAATTGGATCGCCAAGGAGCTTTTTTCGCTCAAGTTGAGCGCTCTGGGATTTTGCCATGCTGGTCCTAACTCTGAAACACTAAACCTATACGCAAAGCTCTATGTGGAACTGGGTAGGCAGCTCTCTGCCTACCCAGTATAATCTGCCACTCAGATCTTGAGCAACGGCATTGTTTGTTTGCTTGCTGGCGTTGGTTTTACTCTGTCTTGAAACGGCTGTCTCCGCCGCCGAGCGCTTCCATAACATCCTTGACGTATTGCTCCGTGTGCTGCTTAGCATCTTCGAAGTTGTAGTCCATGACATTGTTTGGATCAAGGCCGTACTCAGTAGCAATCTCGGGCTGCTTTGCGTTGTCAATTACCAAGAACTGATACGAGCCGTTCTTCTGAGCAAGATCGACACATGCTGGTGAAAGTGCATACTCAACCCAGAGTTTAGCTGCGTTTGGATGTGCAGCACCCTTGAAGATTGCGGTTGCACCAACCTCGTATGATGCACCAGAGCTTGGAATCTGAAGACCAACATTCTCATGCTCTTGGTCAACAATTTGATAAATGCCGTCGTGGAGCATACCAATTCCGATGGTGCACTCGCCCGTTCCGATAGCCTTGGAAGGACCAGAACCACTCTTGGTGTACTGAGCAATGTTCTTATCAAGGTCAACAAGATACTGAATGCCCTGATCGTGACCGTACTTCTGAATAACGGTGTTGATGATCAGCTTTGCAGTACCGGCGGTATTGTAGTTAGAAGACCAAATAAGACCCTTATATTTAGGATCGATAAGATCCTTGTAGTCCTGAGGCACGTCAAGCTTAAGACGCCCAAGCTCTTCCTTATCGTACAGAATGCCCAGGATGCCCTTATAAATTCCGTACCAGTCCTTATTTGTACTCTTGAACTTATCGGAAATAAGGTGAGACGCATTCTTTGGCTCGTACTGCTCAAGAAGACCCTTTGAGGAGGTGACATTGTAAGGATCGGTTGTTCCGCCGAACCAAACATCTGCTGATGGATGGCCGTTCTCTTCCTCAATCTTTGCAGCAACTTCTCCGGTTGAGAGACGCTGTGCCTGAACATCAATGCCATACAGACTCTTGAAATTGGCGCAAACTGCGTTTATATACTCTTCCTCACAAGAGCCGTAAACAATCAGCTTACCCTCTTCTTTTGCTGCCTTTACCAGCTCTTCTGGTGCTCCAACCGCGTCTGTAGAGTTGGTGTCAGATTCTTTTTTCTCGCCAGCATCAGAATCGGACTTTTTGCAAGCTGCGATACCAAGGCCTGCTACAACTGAGCTGACTCCAAAAAAGTTACGACGAGTAAGGTTTGACATAAGAACTCTTTTCTCTCCTTGTGGTCACCCACAGCTCCAATGAAAAGAACGTACTCCTGTGTAAATCGTACTCATGTTTATTTAGAAATCGCGCAACTATTCGATAAGTGGGCAAAAATAGCGGTCGTCGGTATGTTTTATGCCTCAGCCGTACTTTTTGTAAGTTTTATTTTGAGTAACAGCTAAGCAAAAAGGCCAGGGACAAAATCCCTGGCCTTGAACATTTGGTGGAGAATAGGGGGATCGAACCCCTGACCTCAGGCTTGCAAAGCCCGCGCTCTCCCAGCTGAGCTAATTCCCCGTACTGTCTTCTGGTTGGGCCCAGAAGGTTTTAATAATCACCCCAACGGCGACTCGGCTAACGTTGGGGTGACTATTGTCACATAAAATGGTGGGCCTGACAAGGTTTGAACTTGTGACCTCCCGGTTATCAGCCGGACGCTCTGACCAACTGAGCTACAGGCCCAACGCAGGGAAAAATAATACCTCCATAATTCTCATAGGTCAACACTTTTTTTATTTTGTTTTAAACTTTCTTGATACTGGGTATGAAGAAAGAACAGATAGTCGTAAACTATCTGCCCAAAGATTGATAAATGGCGTGCTTTTTGGAGTTTTTGTGTCACTAAAACGTATGGACATACAGACAGTTGTTGTCGGAGGAGGTCCTATCTCTTCCGTTATTGTCCTGCGTCTTCATGATCCACGCGGGGTCTCTACGCTCAGCCTACCTATTAAGATTGGCAACATTGAAGCCTCTGCTATCAGCCTTGGTATAGACCAAGAGTCTACCCAAAGACCACTCACACATGATCTTCTCCGCTCGGTCCTTGACTCGCTGGATGCGGACATTAAGAGTGTGCGCATTGTAGGTGTCCGTGGCACCACGTTCTTCTCGCAAATTGAACTTATCTCCAAAGAGGGAGAGCATATTTACGTGGACGCTCGTCCATCCGATGCAATTGCGCTGGCAGTAAGAACAAACGCCCCCATCTTTGCAGATGAGAGCGTTCTAGAAATTGCTGCTGCTCCGGATTTTACTGATGTCGAGAAGAACGTTCAGGCCCAAGAACTTGAAGAGTTCCACCAGTTTATTGAAGACCTCTCCCCTGAAGACTTCTCTTAAACCTGCCCTGAATCATATTTTTACACTAAGCTCCAAGCTGTATGGTCTGTGTGGAGCAGTTTGTGTGCACGCTCTGATCCCCGCTCTCCCAGGTAATTGTCATAGCAGGCAATAATCATAGGATTCTCGTGGCAGAAACGTACCTGGGCGGCGTTGTCCAACGTTCGTAAGACTTCCATTCTATCTGGAACACTATTACAGCCATCATGAATTGGCTGTCCACCACCGCCAACACAGCCTCCAGGACAGGCCATTACCTCAACAAAGTCATACGAGACTTCTCCTGCTGAGAGTGCTTCGAGCAGTTCTGAGGCGTTCTTTAGTCCATGAGCAATGGCTATGTTAAGCTTTTTACCAGGCAATTCAAAGGTTGCCTCTCGCCAGCCCTTCTCGCCACGAATAACCTCGAACGTGTCTACGCTTGGATTTTCTCCAGTAACAAAGTTGTAGGCACTTCGGAGCGCCGCCTCCATGACGCCACCCGTGGTGCCAAAGATTGTACCCGCGCCAGATCCAAAGCCCAGGGGCGTATCAAGGGGCTCTTCTGCAATCTGCGCCACATCAATGTGAGCGGCTTTGATCATGCGGCAGAGTTCTCTAACCGTAAGAACGGTATCGACATCCTGATCTTCTCCATTTGCGCTGTTCATTGATGGGTATGCGGCTTCTTCTTTCTTTGCAATGCAGGGCATGGCGGAGACCGAATAAATGTCTTTTGAGTCAACTGCTAGGGCTTCTGCATAATAGCTCTTTGCAATGGCACCAAACATTTGCTGCGGAGACTTAGCAGAGGACAGCTGTGGCAAAAACTCTGGATAGCGAGCCTTCACAAACCTCACCCAGCCAGGACAGCACGAGGTAAAAAGTGGGAACTTGTGATCTTTGCCGTCAGTGAGTATATGGATGAGCTCGGTTGCTTCCTCCATGATGGTAAGATCTGCCGCAAAATCAGTATCAAAGATGTAATCAAAACCAATCTTTCTCAGACAAGCTGCTAGGCGCTCTACCGTAGCTTTTTCTCGTGGTAGGCCAAGTTCTTCTCCCCAAGAAGTCCGCACCGAAGGAGCAATTTGAATGAGCGTTATCTTCTGCGGTTCATCAATTGCCTTAAGCACGCGCTCAGTATCATCTCGTTCTCTCAGGGCACCTGTTGGGCAATTAACCACACACTGTCCGCAGATGACGCAACCGGATTCTTGAATGGTCTTTTTACCTCGGACGTTAATGGATGCGTGAATGGTTCTATTAGAGATATCCCAAACACCAAGCGTCTGGACCTTCTCGCAAACCTGAATACATCTAAGGCACTTGATGCACTTATTGTTGTCACGAATGAGGGGGAACGCCGTATTCCATTCCTCGTTAGGAAGCTTCTTTTCGTAAGGCTTTGAATAAATTCCCAGGTCATTTGCAAGAGACTGGAGCGAGCAGTTCTGTGAACGCACGCAACTTGTACACTCAGAATCGTGCTGAGAAAGCAAAAGTTGCACGTTTGTCCTACGAACTTCTCGCGCCTTTGCACTGTTTGTCTTTACTACCATGCCTTCAGCAACAACAGTGGTACAAGACGCCACAAGATGATCTGCGCCTTCTACCTCAACTGCACAAACACGACAGCCTCCTACCTCGTTAAGATCCTTGAGGAAACACAAGGTTGGAATCTCAAGTCCAACAGAACGGGCGGCGTCCAGAATGGTCGTATTTTCTGGAACGGAAAGTTCAAAGTCATCAATTATGAGGTTTACCATTGGTGATTCCTTCCCCCTCTGAAGGCACCATAGCCAAAGTGGTCACAACGCAGACAGCGAGACGCCTCTTGATGAGCCTCTTCTTCTGTCAGGCCAATCTCAACCAAGTTCCAGTCGTGAACACGCTCAGATGACTCCCTTTCTTTCATCTCACAACGACCGCACTGCCTAAGACCCTTGATCTTCAGTGACGGAAGCTCCACGTTAAGCGTGACTTTGTGGTCACATCCAAGCGACCGGTCAATATTTGCAGCGGCAACTTTACCTGCTTCAATAGCTTTGATAACCGTTGAAGGCCCAGACTTACAATCTCCTCCCGAGAACACACCCGGGAATCCCTCAATAGAGCCGTCTGAAGCCGTCACAATTCTATTTTTCTGTACGGGAATGCCAATTGCCTCAAAGGTTTGGTACTCAATATCTTGTCCAATGGCAACAAATACCTTGTCACAGGGGACAACTCTGGTTTCTTCTTGCGATGCACGTGGAGCAGGACGACCCCACTTAGGAGCGCCAATGATCTGTGGTTGGACGAGAAGACCGCTCACATTTCCAGCTCCATCTGAAACGATGGAAAGAGGAGAAGTAAGCTCCAAAATCTCGCATCCTTCTGCCTGAGCTCCAGCAATTTCTGCATCTTGTGCCGTCATATCTGCGATGCGCCTACGGTAGACAATGGAAACCTTCTTGGCGCCCAGCCTAACGCTGGTGCGGGCAACGTCCATGGCAACATTTCCGCCGCCAATGACAACTATTTCCTGGCCAGAAAGATCTGGAATATCGTAGTCCCCTACTGCACGCAGAAGCTGAACTGCGGATTCAACACCGTTAAGATTTTCTCCCTCGAGACCAAGCTTTTTATCCGTATGTGCGCCAATTCCCACGAAGACTGAATCGTATATTTTTCGGAGCTCTTGAAGTTCTTCTCCCAAAACAGGATGTTCAAGCTCAACTTCAATACCGGCGGAAAGAAGCCAATCAATCTCTGACTGTAGCCGCTCGCGAGGTAAGCGATAGTTTGGAATTCCGTAGCGGAGCATACCGCCCAAGTGTTTTCTCGCCTCAAAAATCTTTACACTGTGCCCCATGGTTGCCAGGTAATAGGCACATGAAAGACCTGCTGGTCCGCCGCCAATAACGGCAACTTTCTTTCCAGTTGCCGGCGAACACTCAGGAGTGTATGTCTCTTCCATATGCTCAGCCGCATAGCGCTTGAGCGCCAAAATATTGAGCGGGTTATCCACCATGGCACGACGACAGTGCATCTCACAGGGGTGTTCGCAGACAAGTCCGCAGACTAGAGGCAGCGGATTGTCTTTTCTGATGACCTTGATAGCGTCGGTATAGCGTCCTTCTTCTACCAGAGAAATATATGCAGGAATATCAACGTGAGCAGGACACCCGCGTACGCATGGAACTTCTCCCTGCACGTCATAGCCACATGAGTGCGTCTTAACGTGCTGCTCAAAATCATCTCTGAAGCCGGAAAGTGCGGTGAGTACCATCTCTCCTGCTTCATAACCGATGGCACAATCGCTTGCAAGATATGCTGTTTTAGCAGTTCGTTCAATAAGCTCAAGGGTGTACTCAGTTGCTCTATTTTCAAGCACGTCATCAAGCAGATTGCTAAGAGCACTGAGCCCGATTCTACAAGGGGTACATTTTCCACAACTCTGGGTAGCGCAGAGTCTTACCAGCGCAGCTGTAAATTCGACCGGGCAAGGCACAATTGAACTCACCGAGAGGCGACGCTCAAGAGCATCTCGCAAATCGTCCATTACGGTCTGTGCGTGGCTAAGCTCCATAACATGAAGTCTGGCCATTGTTCTCTCTCCGTTAATTCCAAAATGACTACTACGTGCAGTTTGACGCTAGTCGTTCCCAACTTTAGCCTAGGCAAAAAGGACAATTGGCGCATCTTTTATATAAATGTCATTACCGTTAACGTGCTTATTTCTTCGGTAAACGAAAAGAGCTCAAGGAATTTAATCCTTGAGCTCTTCAAATTACGTATAGCTGAAATGCTTATTCGTCATCATCCAGCAGTTCGTCGTCGAGTACTTCTTCTTCGTCTCCGAGGTCAACGGACTCTGTCTCATCGGCGTCGCGAGCGCCGGCTGCCATCAGATCTAGCATTCCCTGATTCTCCGCATGCTTTGGAGCCTTCTTTTTGTGGGCGACCATACGAGCAACTGCAGAAACAAGATCGGTACCAGAGAGGTTCATGACCTTGACGCCTTGAGTAGAGCGACCAAGCTTAGAGATATCGCCAGCCTTAACGCGGATGACAACGCCTTCCTCGGACATGATCATAATCTCGTGTTGAGGACCAACAACACGGCAAGCAACTAGATTACCTTTCTTCTCCGTCATTGTGATGGTGAAGACACCCTGTCCGCCACGCTTGTGGACTGGGTACTCAGAAATTGCCGTACGCTTTCCGTAGCCCTTCTCGGTAATAACAAAGAGGTCACCGTTGCCGTTGGTAATTTCCATGCCAAGCATGGTTGCGTCACCCTTGAGCGTAATGCCTCGAACGCCCGAGGTACCGCGACCCATGCTTCTTGCCTCAGCCTCGTCAAACAGGATTGCCTTGCCGTCAGAGGAGCACAGAACAACCTTGTCACCTGGGTGGACACGACGAACGTTAACCAGCTCATCGTCGTCCTTAAGGTTGATGGCAATGAGGCCATCCTTACGGGTGCGGTCGTACTCAGACATTGCGGTCTTCTTGACCATACCTTGCTTGGTGGCGAACATCAGGTAGTTGTCTTCTGGGAAGTCGCGGGTCGTAATAACTGCCTTGACCTTCTCGCCCTCTGAAAGCGTCTCAATGACGTTAACGATAGCGCTGCCCTTAGTAGTTCTGCTTCCAACAGGAAGTTCATGAACCTTAAGGCGATACACCTTACCCAGGTTGGTAAAGAACAGCACGTAATCGTGGGTAGATGCAACAAAGAGGTTCTCGACAAAATCGTTCTCTTTGAGAGAGACGCCCTGAACACCCTTGCCTCCGCGCTTCTGGGAGCGATAAATCTCAACAGGAACGCGCTTTACATAACCTGCGTGAGTGACGGTAATAACCATATCCTCTTCAGCGATGAGGTCCTCAACGTCCAGGTTCTGAATGTCCTGGTCAGAAATTTGTGTACGACGCTTATCAGCATAGCGGTTAGAGATTTCTCGGAGCTCATCAGCGATAACGGCCAGAATCTTGTCCTCATGGGCGAGAAGATCCTCGTAGTAGGCAATATCAAGCCTGAGCTGAGAAATCTCATCCACAAGATCCTGACGTGCCAGGCCGGTAAGACGGCGAAGACGCATCTGAAGGATTGCCTCACCTTGAATCTCATCCAGACCAAAGCGCTCGTTCATACGTTGCTTTGCTTCAGTATCATCTTGAGAGCTGCGAATGATGTGAACAATCTCATCGATGTTATCAACTGCGGTCAGAAGACCTTCCAAAATGTGGACGCGCTTCTGTGCCTTATCCAGGTCAAATTCAGTACGACGACGTACAACATCAATCTGGTGATCAATGTAATGACGCAAAATCTCACGAAGAGAAAGAGTACGAGGTACGCCATCAACCAACGCCAGGTCAATGATGCCAAAGTTGGACTGAAGCTGAGTCTTCTTGTAGAGATTGTTCAGAACAACCTGTGGAACAGCATCTCGCTTGAGGTCAATGACGATGCGCATGCCCTTACGGTTGGACTCGTCGCGCATGTCAGAGATGCCCTCAATTTTCTTCTCATTGACTGCTTGAGCAATCTTCTCCTGGAGAAGACCCTTGTTAACCTGGTATGGAATCTCAGTAACAACAAGGCGCTGACGACCGCTCTTTACCTGCTCAACGTGAACTTTAGCACGGACGGTAATAGAACCGCGTCCTGTCTCATAAGCATCCTTAATGCCCTGGGTTCCCATGATAATGCCACCTGTTGGGAAGTCAGGACCAGGAAGGACAGTCATGAGCTCCTCGGTGGTAACCTCGGGGTTGTCAATCATCATACAAACGGCATCGGTTACCTCACCAAGGTTATGAGGAGGAATGTTGGTAGCCATACCAACTGCAATACCTGAAGAGCCGTTTACCAAAAGATTTGGGAAACGAGCAGGAAGAACTGCTGGCTCTGTCAGTGACTCATCATAGTTTGGTTGAAGATCAACAGTGTTCTTGTTGAGCTCAGCCAGCATTTCCATAGCACTTCTAGTAAGACGTGCCTCGGTATAACGCATTGCAGCTGGCGGATCGCCGTCGATAGAACCAAAGTTTCCGTGACCATCAATCAGAGGAAGCCTCATCGAGAAGTCCTGAGACATACGAACCATAGAATCATAGATAGCGAAGTCACCATGTGGGTGATACTTACCCATGACTTCACCGACTGCCCATGCGGACTTCTTATGTGGACGATTTGGCGTAATACCAGCCTCACTCATTGCATACAAAATGCGGCGGTGGACAGGTTTAAGACCATCTCGAACATCAGGAAGTGCACGAGCAACAATAACGGACATGGAATACTCAAGGAAGGAGGTCTTCATCTCTGAGGACAAATCAGTTGGCTTAAGCGTGCCGCCATGAATATCAGAGAGGTCAAGACGAGTACCAGCCTCATCAGTGATGATGTGTGAGGCATCTGTTCCTGTAAGTCTGACACCAGTCTCTGGATCAAACTCGTCAGAATCGTTCTCTTCTACCTCATCCTCTTCGTATTCTTCATCCATATCATTTTGTGCATCAAAGTCTTGATCCTCGTCTGCACCAAAAAGATCGTCGTTCAAATTTTTATCGTCTGCCACAAGTTACCCTTTCATTTTCTGTATAACGGTTTGACGAGAAACCATTAAATGTCCAGGAAGCGGACGTCTTTTGCATGTGTTTGGATAAAGTCTTTACGCTTCTCTACCTGGTTGCCCATAAGATCAGAAACCGCGCGATCAGCTGCAAGCGCATCATCGATAGTGACCTTAAGAAGAATGCGGTTCTTTGGCTCCATAGTGGTTGCCCACAGCTGCTCTGGATCCATCTCACCAAGACCCTTGTAGCGCTGAATGGTGTACTTGGTGTTGTCCTCATACTTCTTTGTCTCAAGTGCAAGTTCTTCATCGGTATAGATATATTTGCCGTTTTTCTTACCCTTAGGCTTAATCTGATACAGAGGAGGCTGCGCAACGTAGATATAACCTGCGTCAATCATTGGCTTCATGTAACGATAGAAGAAGGTAAGCAGAAGAATTCTAATGTGAGAACCGTCAACGTCAGCATCGGTCATGATGACAATCTTGTGGTAACGGGCCTTCTCAAGACTAAATTCTTCACCAACACCCGTACCAATAGCAGTAATCAATGAAGTAATGGTATCGGAAGAAAGCGCACGATGTGCCTGTACGCGCTCAACGTTCAAAATCTTTCCGCGAAGTGGAAGAACTGCCTGAATGGAACGATCACGTGCCATCTTTGCAGAACCACCTGCGGAGTCACCCTCGACGATGAAGAGCTCAGTCATCTCTGCATCACGTACGGAGCAATCTGCAAGCTTTCCAGGAAGAGCCGCAGACTCAAGAAGTCCCTTACGGCGAGTGGCTTCACGGGCTTTACGAGCAGCAAGACGACCCTTTGCGGCCTGAGTTGCTTTTTTAAGAATCTCTTTTGCCTGGTTTGGATGCTCTTCAAGATACTCTGAAAGACCCTGAGTAACAATCTTGTTAGTAAGGGTTCTCATGTAAGAACTACCAAGCTTAGCTTTTGTTTGACCCTCAAACTGAGGATCTGGAAGCTTAACTGAAATTACTGCAGTAAGGCCTTCTCGAATATCATTACCCTCAAGCTTAGGATCTTTCTCTTTAAGAAGGCCCTGCCTGGTGCCGTAATCATTTACTACCTTAGTAAGAGCGGTACGGAAGCCCTCAAGGTGCATTCCGCCTTCCTCAGTGAAAATATCATTTGCAAACGAGAGAGTTCTATCGCTGAACTCAGTATTCCACTGAAGTGCAACCTCAACCTCACCCATCTGCGACATAGGGGCATCAGGATCAGATTTACCTTCAATATAAATTGGGCGAGAAAGTCCTGGTAAAACGGTTTTCTCATCATTAAGGTACTTAACAAAGTCAATGATTCCACCAGCATACTGGTAATCAACCTGGCGAGGAGTAAGCTCGCGCTCATCAATAAGGGTAATTTTAAGATTCTTGTTAAGGAATGCGGTTTCCTGAAGACGATCGCGGAGTGTATCAAAGTTATATGTAGTGGTCTCAAAAATCATGTCATCAGGCCAGAAGGTAATAATGGTACCTGTAGTCTTAGAAGTACCAATTTCCTTCATTTTCTGAACGGTTTTACCGCGCTCAAAAACCATCTCATAGATCTTACCGTCACGCTTAACCTGTGCAACAAGCTTCTTAGAAAGAGCGTTTACAACAGAAACACCTACGCCATGAAGGCCGCCAGAAACTTTGTATGCGTCGTTATCAAACTTACCGCCTGCATGCAGAATAGTAAGAACAACCTCAAGAGTAGGAATTTTCTTCTGTGGGTGCTTACCTACTGGAATACCACGACCATTATCTTCAACAGAAATAGAGTTATCTGGATGAACGGTGACCTTAATCTTAGAACAGAAACCGGCCATTGCCTCATCGACTGAGTTATCTACAATCTCCCAAACAAGGTGGTGGAGACCAGATGCTGAAGTTGTGCCAATGTACATACCTGGACGTTTACGAACCGCCTCTAGGCCCTCGAGAATTTTAATCTCGCCCTCGCCATAGTTATTTTCTTTTGCCACGAAAGTCCTCTCTTAAATTGTGAGCGGAATGATATGACTATTTTACTATGAAATCGCCAAAATCAACTCGGCACAGAGAAATTTCATTGTTTAAACAGTAATATTTGGTATCTGAGAGGCTCTGTAAAGAGATTTAAGGACAGATTAGTGACAGATTAGACTAAAGACTCTTTTTTTGTCTAAAACTTGCTTCAATCGCTTTATAAGCCGTTGACTTAAGTGGCTCAGAAAGTCCAGAAACTAACTCAGAAATTTGTAATTTCTCTTCTGGTGTGAGTTCTGGAAGATTTTTTTTCTCTACTTTTTGGCCTTGTGTTTGCTGTTCTGAAGAATTATCTTCTTTACCAGTATGTCTGTTGTATTTATCCAGCTTAAATTCAAGATCTGAGAATTCTAGACCTTGCTCTGAAAGCCTGGCTCTATAAATTTCTCTTTGTGCAAGAAAATCAATCATACACATACGATTATCTACATAGACTGTAAGTACAGGGTACTCTCTACCTGTAACTTCTCTAACAAATACGCCGGTTGTATGTTCTGTCTCTCTTTCACCATTTGCTTCAACCCACGCAAGATAGGCACGACGATTTTTTGACATGCTCTTAGAATCTCTGAAGGTTCCAAGCAGAGAACTCATTAAATCTTTTGCATTTTCATTGCCACCGCGCGCAGGTTTTTCTTGTTGATTATTCATCGCTAAACCTAACTATCTGCGCTTTTTCTAAAATTTCATCGGAAAAATATCCAAGATTAGTAGTGGTAATTACTGTTTGTATGTCATGAAAAGCAAATTCCATGATGGCTTTTCTACGGTCTTCGTCAAGTTCACTCATGACATCATCTAAAAGCAACAAGGGCTTCTCACCAAGTATTTCTTCTGAAAGGAGAACCTCTGCCATTTTAAGTGCTAAGACAACAGTTCTAATTTGACCTTGAGAACCAAAATTTCTAGCGTCTTTACCCTCAATTAAAAACTCAACGTCGTCTCGATGAGGTCCTTTTGTACTTTGCTGACGACGAATATCATCCGTGCGAGCTTCGTTTAAAACCTTCAAGAATTGATCAGTAATTTCTTCTCTAGTGGCCTCAAGAGAAACCTCTCCAATTGAAGAAATATAGTTCATTTCTAAGTATTCTCCACCAGAGAGTTCCTGGTAGATCTCACATGTCTTCTTTGCCAGGCGCTCAAACAAATGAATACGCGCATGAAGAAGCGTAGCTCCTCCCCTTGCAAGTGAAACATCCCATGCGTCGAGAAGGTTTTTGTCAGGCCAATCTGATTTGAGAAGCTTGTTTCTTTGTTCAACAGTCTTAATATATGACGAGAAAACCTTAAAGTAGCTTTTATTTGCCTGGCGGCCAAAGTCATCAAATTCTTCTCGGCGATACGATGCGCCACCTTTAATCATTGAAAGGTCATCAGGATTAAATAGTACCGACATCAGTGTTCCAGAAATATCTGCAGCCTGACATTTCTTGCCATTCTTTAAAAATTGACGGCGGCGTTCTGTAATGGTGCAGATATTTTCTAGCTTTCTTCCATCTCCTGTAAGAGAAATCTCTATCTTTGCCTCAGAAGTACCTGTAAGAAGGAGTTGTGAAGGTGTGGGCTTTCTAAATGAATATCCAGCAGTTAGAAGTTGTAGTGCTTCAACAGTATTTGTCTTACCCGCAGCGTTCTTTCCTACAAAAATAGTAGTTTGTGCAGATAAATCTATCTCTTTCGAAGAAAAACAACGAAAGTTATACAGCGAAACATGTTCAACTTTAAGTCCCACACAACCCCTATCACATTAGAGGCGAACAGGCATCAGAAGATACAAGTAGTTAACCTTGCCATTTGATTTGAAAATAGCTGGCTGAGAAGGACCTTGAAGCTCAAGACGCAGAAGGTCCTTAGAAGGAGCAGCATTTACACAATCAAAGACATAGTGATAGTTCAAAGCAATTGAAAGAGAATCTCCCTCAATTTGAGCCTCAATATGTTCAGAGGATTCTCCCTGATCTGGTGAAGATGCAGAAAGTTTAACTTCTTTACCGTCGGCATCAACATCAAAGCGAACTGAAGGATTTGCCAGGGCAATAACAGAAACACGCTTCAGCGCTGCAGAGAAATCTTCAACGTTAATATCAACTGATGCAGTGCAAGACGTAGGAAGTAGCTGCTTATAGTCTGGGAAGTGACCTTCAATCTTACGAGAAATGTGAGTAGTATTTCCAAACTGGAAGACTACTTGGTTATCTGTAGTACCAATCAAAACCTTCTCAGTCATGCTACGCATGGAGAGAACATCATGGAAAACCTCGCCAGAGATAATTGCACTAAAAGATTCGCCAGCTGGAGTATCTGTATTGGAATCACAAACAGCAAGACGGAATGAGTCAGTTGCAACAAGGCGAATAGTGTTGTCTTCAACAGTAAGAGAAATTCCTTGAAGAATAGGACGAGATGCTTCCTTTGAGGTTACGCGATAAACCTTATCAACCATGGTTGATAGAAGCTGACTTGGAAGTTCACAAGTTTTCTCAAGATCAAACTCTGGGAACTGAGACCAGTCCTGTGCAGAAAGCGTATTAAGTCTAAAAGATGAACGTTGGCATGTTACAGAAAGTGTGCGCTCACCACCTTCAAAAGTAATTGCAGCATCAGGAAGATTTTTAACAATGTTCTGGATAACCTTTCCAGAAACAACTGTTTCTCCTTCTTCTTCAACATTTGCCGCAATTTGATGCTTAATAGAAATAGTTAAGTCGCTGGATTGTAGTTCAAGCATGCCACTAAATGCTTTGAGATAAATGCCAGAGAGAATAGGAAGCGTTGTATTAGAACCAATGCCTTTAGAAACAATATCAAGTGCCGTCTGGAGAGCGGATTGACTTACGGTAAATTTCATGACGACCCTTTCTATTATTTCTTAGATAAGAATAAAAATATCGTAGTAATAATAAGCTATGTTGAAAAGAAGAAAGCTTTACATTTCTAGAGGTAGAAATATGTTTCTAGAGGTCAGGTTTGTTTGCTTATTCTTAACATTCATAAACAAAGTAAAACTCACCTTTCCAAACTCTCAACAACAAATTATTACTTCTCTTCACCAATTAACATCTTACTAACAGGTTTTAAACACTAACTTTGTTCAAAGATAGTTTTCTTGAGTTGAGAAATTTGATCATAAAAGCTTTTGTCTTCTTTGATTCTCTCTTCAATTACCTCAATGCTATGCAAAATAGTTGCATGTTTTCTTCCACCAAAGTGCTTACCAATATTTACCAACGTGTACTGGCAAAGATCGTGTGCAAGATAAATTGCAACGTGACGAGGTTCTGCAATCTCTTTATTTCTTTTGTTACCAACAATGTCGCGGTGACTAATGCCATAGACATTCTCTACGACTTCTTGGACCTTCTCGATATTTACGGTCTTTGAAACGCGGCGCCAGAGAGTGTCTGCAATCTTATCGATTTCTTCCTGTTTTATATTTGTGCCAGATTCTTTTGCCTTAATCTGACCAGTAACACAACGATTACAGAAGCCCTCAAGTGTTCTAATACTTTGACCGGCTTTGTCAGCCATGTAGCGACGGATGTCTTCTGGCAAATCATCTGCAGAAAGAGAAGAATTTCTCTCTTTAAAAGCGCGGTCGCAGAAGACATGAATAAGATTGAGTTTCATCTCGTAACTTGGAGACTCAATACCAATAACAATTCCACCACTCATACGAGAAGTAATACGATCATCAAAACCGTCAGATCCCATACCAAGCTGTGCCGGGGTTCTATCTGCGGCAAGAATGATTTGCTTACCTCTATCAATGAGAGAGTTAAAAATATTGAAGAAAAAGTTAATAGTACCTGCTTTACCAGCAAGTTTTTGGACGTCGTCAATAATAAGAACATCAATATTTTGGTAGTTGTTACTAAGTTCTGTTGCCGCGTTTCCTGATGCATTTTTACGAACTGCATTTACGTAGTCATCAACAAAGGCATCTGCATCTTTATAAACACAAACACGTTCGATATCTTCAGAGTTAATGTAATTTTGAACAGCTCGTAGAAGGTGAGTTTTTCCAAGGCCGCTTGCACCGTAAATAAAAAGTGGGTTTGCCTTACCTTTTGCATCGTTTGCAACATTTAATGCATGCTGATGTGCAAGCTCGTTTTCATCACCAACAACAAAACGATCAAAGGTCAGTGTTGAATTAAAAGAGGTTTCTTCATAAAGAGGGTTACTCTTACGACGCTTCAGTGTTTGTTGTTTTAGCTCTTCAAGGCTTTGCTCCTGGGATTCAAAATCTTGAATTTGTTCAGGGACATATGCTTGTGTAGGCGTAGTTTTTTGTTTCCACGCATTGAACTCCTGGGGAGTCATTGTAGAAGTGGTTGTAACAGGAGCCGAAGATTTTGTGAGAGTAAGACTCAAAATAATATCTTCAAAAGCGGCAGCTGAAAGACATCTTTCAACAATCGGAAGATTTTTAAGGATACGATTATATGCCAGACGCATGGGGGTCTCAGCATATAAAGTATCTTCTTCAACTTTGACTGGAGTGCAGGTTCTCAGCATGGCGATAAAAGCCTCCGGTTGATTTTCTTCAACTAAGAGGTCAAGTGCGTCCTGCCACAGTGCTACTGCGTCTGAATCAATTGATGCATCCATACGTATCCAATCAAAATGTTGAAAATTGGGATACCTAGTATAGATGAATGTTGATAACTTTCAGGGAATAATGTTGAGAAACTCTATGAAAGGAGTGTTTCTCCAATTTTTGTGAGTTTATATTTTTGCCCAACTTTTCCAATAATTCCTATATTTACCAGCGATTTTAGTTCTCTTGACCAGGTTGGTGTAGAAAGTCCAAAGGTAGTAGTGAGCTCCGTCGCACCAACCCATTCATGTTCAGAAAGATATTGGAGAACAAGTTTTGCTCGATCTGTGAGTACTAGATTAGGAAGTTGAGGAGCAAGCTTTTCTGATACAGGTAAAGTAATACTTTGATGAGCTGCAGATTTCTGAGTAACAGAAAGAGAATCTTCAGTTTCTTCTTGAGTCGGAAGCGTTTGAATATGTGCATCCTTAGAGCGACGGGTTGATAAAGTAACAATTGTTCCGCCAGAAATATTATCTTCAAGGGTAAGGCTTCCACCCTTCTCAACCATGTATTGTTGAGCATAAGGGAGGCCAAAACCAACACCTCTGATGAAAGATTTCATTTCTTCCGTGGCTGATGAGGTACCAAACTCCAACGCACGATTTTTCTCTTTGATACCTGGTCCCTGATCAGAAAATCTAATGGTATTTCCGTTGTCCATGATTGAGATAGTTGGTGCTACAAAATGTGCATGAATAAAATTTTCAACAATCTCACGCATAACCATAAAAGGTATTTGACCACCTTGTTCATGAGCTAGTCGATTTACGGTAGCCGCAATTTCATCAAGATAGGCACGGACATCTTTCGGTTCTACAAGGACAACACGAGGTGCTGCAGCCTTATCGTCATACACCGCAATACGCGCTGCGTAACGAACAGTTAGAGCGTTTTCAGGACTAACATTTTTTTCATTCTGGTTGGTATTTTCCTCAACAAAAGGAAAAAAATCTCTTGGCATGCCACCTCCTTTTCAACAATTGTTAAACAAATGAAGAAAACTTTTCTTTTTCTTTCACGATGAATGAAAGTTTTCAACAAGTGTTAAACATATGTAGATAACTTTACTTCTTTGTAAAAGACGTACTGAATGATAGTAGCATTTAACGGATATATTTCTTATTACAGAAATATTCATTTCAACAAATTTCTTCATTCATAGATTATGAAATTATCCGATCCGATGGGTTTCTCGCTCATTAATTGGAAAGAAAAAGAGAAAAAGTTGAGGTATTTGCGTAAAAAATTTGACATCTCCATATAAAGGCGAGTACAATCTGAAGGCTTTTTAATCGATACTGTACCCGTTCGGGAGGAAATAGCTATGAAGCGTACCTACCAGCCAAATAAGCGCAAGCGCGCAACTACTCACGGTTTCCGTGCACGTATGGCAACTAAGAATGGTCGTGCCGTTCTCGCTCGTCGTCGTCTTAAGGGCCGTAAGCGCCTCACCGTCTAAGGAATGTTTTTGTGAAGACCATTAAATCTCGTTTTGAGTTTGAAAGGGTCTTCTCTACGGGGAAGAGGGCTCAAAGTTCCCTTCTTCGTATACGAGTAGCACCATCCACTAAGGCACATCCTTCCGAGGTAGCCTTTGTAGCTCCAAAAAGATTAGGTAACGCCGTATTTAGAAACAGGTGTAAACGTGTTTTACGCGAAGCCGCTCGGAAGAGTGGTCTGCCTGTTGAGGGATACGGCATTATTCTCTTTGCGACTAAAGATACGCACAGCACTAATCCTGCTGATGTGAGTAATTCTTTGGATGTCTTATTAAGAAAGACAGGGGTTAAATGAGCGAGAAAAGACAAGAATCTTTTCTTTCAAGTTTGTTCCTGCATGCTATTCGTTTTTATCAGAGAAACATTTCTCCCCTTTTTAAACCGCACTGTATCTACAGGCCAACATGTTCTGAATATGCAGTTCAAGCCATACAAAAGTATGGTGCCAAAAAGGGAAGTTGGCTTGCTCTTAAGCGCATTGCACGCTGTCATCCCTTTCATAAGGGAGGATACGATCCCGTTCCGTAAAGGAACACACCGGAGGAAATATGTGGGATTGGATTGTTAACTTTCTATACACAGTCTTGTCGAGCCTTCAATCTGTCTCGGGAGACTGGGGTATGGCAGTTATCCTGCTGACCATCATTATCCGTATTGTTCTGGTTCCACTGACCAACAAGCAGACAGCCTCTATGGCTCGTATGAGTGTTGTTCAGCCTAAGATTAAAGAGATCCAGGAACGTTACGCCGATGATCCTGTAAGGCAGAACGAGGAGATGCGTAAGCTTTACGCTGAGATCAACTTCAATCCTTTGGGAGGCTGTCTACCACTGCTTTTGCAGTCCCCTATCTTCATTGCACTCTTCACTGTTGCAAAGATGGTCCCAACCGACTCTCGCTTCTACAACATCCTTCCTTCTATCGCCCAAGCAACTTCAGACATTTTTGGTAATAACGGTCTTGTAGCTGCAATTCCTTATATTGTCTTTGTACTTTTGTTTGGCCTTACTACCTTCCTCTCTATGGCAGTAAATGCACGTACGAGCTCTGGTGAGCAGCGCACTCAGCAGTACATGATGGGTGGCATGATGACTCTCATGATGCTGTGGTTTGGTTGGACTGTTCCTGCAGCAGTTCTTCTCTACTATGTCACCTCTGGTATTTGGCAGCTTGCTCAGCAACAGCTCATTACCAAGCGCATCATGGAAAAAGAGAAGCTTAAGGCTGAAGCCCAGATGGCCAACAAGCCAATTGAGGTTGACGTGGTTAGAAAAGAAAAGAAGCCACGTCCACATAAAAAAGGCTAAAACCTAAAAGTTAATGAAATAACTTTTGTTTGTAAAAGTCACAATGCAAGAATTGATAGTTAAATTATTTATATTGACTGGAGGACGACATGGAGGATGAGACTTTCGTTTCTGAGCCAAACGCTCTTAATGAGTCTCCTGTCGTTGATTTACAAGACGAGTTTGCTTCAATCCGCGAGCACTTTGAAGCTGGACTTCAGCTCACTGATGCTGAGATGAATAAGATTGCTGATACTGCAGTTTTCTATCTCAGAGAGCTTCTCTCTTTCTTTGGCGAGAATACCTGTGCTATCGATGAGTATGACGGTGAAGATGGAGAGCTTATTCTTGATGTAACCGGAGGGGACCTTGCTATCCTGATCGGTCGTCATGGCAATACTCTTGAGGCCCTTCAAATGGTTCTCTCTTCTCTTATGAGCGCTAAGCTTCATTTCCACTACCCAGTGTCTGTTGATGTTGAAAGCTATAAGAGCCGTCGTCGCAATAAGCTCCAGGAGATGGCTCTCTCTGGAGCAGCTCGTGCTAAGAAGACTGGTAAGGTTTCTCTTGCACCAATGAGCGGCTATGAGCGTCGTATCGTTCACATTGCTCTAAGAGATAATCTTGAGGTTACTACTCACTCTGAGGGCGATGATCCTTACCGTCGTGTTGTAATTACCGCAATCAACGGCTAAGAATCACGACATAGCTTTGTTATTTCATTGAGGAAGGTTTACGCCTTCCTTTTTTTTTGTGACAATTCTTCTTGTAACAAGAAGTTTTGTCACAGGAGCTGTTATGTCAGAATCAGAGAAGACCATTTACAATTCAAAAGAGAGTTTACTCAAGGAACTTCTTCTTAACTATGAAATTAATTCAACAGAGCTCCAGAGAAGACAACTTCTAAAACATATTGAATTACTCACCGAGATAAATAAAAAACTAAATCTTACTAGAATTACTTCTATTGATGATGCATTAGTTCTTCATATTCTTGACTCGTTACTTCCCTTAAAGGTTTGTGATGATTTTTTAACTAACGAGAAGAACTATATTGACATTGGAACAGGTGGAGGATTTCCTGGGTTGCCACTTTCAATTATGAGTAATAATCATTCGCTGCTAGTTGATTCTATTGGCAAAAAAGTCAATGCGGTTCAGATGATTATTAATGAGATTGGTCTTGGTAATAGAGTTAAGGCCGAAAAACTCCGTGCAGAAGAAATTCCTTCCAGCTATAAAAATATGTTTAATTTTGTGACTTTTAGAGCAGTTGCAAAGACAAATATTCTTTTGGAGTACGCAGAGCCTTTCTTAGCCCACCAAGGTACACTTATAGTAATGAAGGCCAATGTTGATAAGATTGAGCTTCAGGATGCTTCTCAGGCTGCCAAAATTTTTGGGTATGAAAATGTTTCACGTGAAACATTTGAGTTACCAAACAATCTTGGCCATCGAGAAATTCTTTTATACAAAAAAGTTGCAAAGAGCAAAATCAAATTACCAAGAAAAACTGGAATGGCTAAATCCAACCCGTTTGTTGCAAGAAGAGGGTAATTGTGGAATGTTTCACGTGAAACATTCTGTATTATTGAATAAACTTGGTCAAACGGAGGATAAATGAGCTACAAAGACCTTTTGAGGGGATTTCAGGATAGAGATCCTAAAGTTCTGGCAGTAATAAATCAAAAAGGCGGAGTTGGAAAATCAACTACCGTAATTAATCTTGCTGCTGCTTTAGGTGAAACAAAAAAGAAAGTTCTTATTATTGATTTTGATCCACAGGGAAACGCGACAAGTGGTTTTGGAATTGATAAAGAAGAACTTGAAGCTGATATTTATGACGTGATTCTCAATGAGACGCCAATTGAAGAGGTATTGCAGCAAACAGTACAGAAATACGTAACAATCGCTCCGGCAACAATTCAGCTTGCAGGTGCAGAAATTGAACTTGTCTCCGTTGACTCAAGAGAAAACATATTAAAACAAGCAATTGAACAGGTTAAAGAGTATTTTGACTACATTTTGATTGATTGCCCACCATCATTAGGACTTCTCACAATTAACGCTTTAGTTGCAGCGAATAGTATTCTTATCCCAATTCAATGCGAATATTATGCATTAGAGGGTGTTACTAAGATTGTTGAATCAATGAAGATGGTACAAAAACAGTTTAATCCGGAATTGGAAATCTTTGGTGTAGTAATGACCATGTTTGATAGTCGAACTTCCCTCTCTAAGCAGGTTGTTAACGAGGTCACTAACTACTTTGGAAACAAGGTATTTAAGACGCTCATTCCAAGAAATGTCAAAATTGCTGAAGCACCAAGTCATGGTTTACCTGTAACCATGTATGCCCGTATAAGTATGGGAGCACTTGCATACAATAAACTTGCGAAGGAAGTGAATCGCCGTGGTTAAAAAATCAGGACTTGGCAAAGGTCTCAACTCACTGTTTAACGAGGTAGATGCAGAAGTTGGCAACAAGAAAGAAACCACTACGCTACCTTTAAAAAAGATTAAGCCTAATAAAGATCAGCCTCGTAAGCGTTTTGATGAGGCAGAGCTTGCAGAGCTTAGTGATTCGATTAAGCAAAATGGCATTCTCCAGCCACTTCTTGTTCGCGAGAAGGGCGACCACTATGAAATAGTTGCTGGTGAGAGACGTTTTCAGGCTGCAAAATTAGCAAAATTAGAGGAAGTACCTGTTGTAATCAAGGCAATTTCTGATGAGGAAGTATTCAAACTTGCGCTCATTGAGAATCTGCAGAGATCTGACCTAAGCCCAATCGAAGAAGCACAAGGTTATAAGCAGCTAATTAAACAGGAGAACATAACCCAAGACGATTTGGCTAAGGTTCTTTCAAAATCTAGATCTGCAATCACAAATACCCTACGCCTTCTTGACCTTCCAACAGAGGTGCAGACGTTGATGGCGGAAGGACGTATTAGTGCTGGACACGCTCGTGCAATTCTTTCCGTTAGTGGTAAAGAAGGAAGAATTAAACTTGCTCAAAAAGTAATAGAAGAAAATTTGTCGGTCCGGCAGACAGAAAACCTTGCTCCACTATTTTCTGTCACTAATGTTGAGAAACCAAAAAGACAACCAACTCCACAAGCATATAAGCGCGCGGCAAGGCAATTAAGAATTGTTTTGGATACTCCAGTCAAAGTGCGAAATGTTCGCGGCAAGAATAAAATTGAAATTGAATTCAATGATGAGGATGAGCTTGCTGCATTAGTTAAAAAACTATCAAATGGTAAAGAAGCATAATGAAAATCAAGTTTGCAATCATATCTACAGCTTCATTGCTTGGAATAGCTTTTCTTGCTAAACATGCTTTGTTAACTAAAGAGGCACAAAAAAGCTTTCTTTATGCATTAAGAAGGTCGAGAAGAGCTCTTGATGCGATTCTTGCCGATTATTCAAGCGATGGTGGTAAAAAAACTACTAAAAACATCCTTACCCACCAGGCGAGAGTAGAAAAAGAGTGGCTCAGAGCAATACAATAGAACAAATGTTCTATATATGTAGTAAAATAGAAGGGGCGTATAGCCCCTTCTTTGTTTTACGTGCATGTTTTGTGCTGTGTCTAACGGGCGTTTCTCTTCTGAAAAAGCTGACCACAAGCAGCGTCAATGTCAGATCCACGAGAAAGACGAATAGTAGCTTCAACACCAACAGAATTAAGGCTGTTTACAAACTCCTGTGCACGAGCAGGGGAGGTTGGATGGAATTTAGACCCTTCAATCTCGTTAAGCTGAATGATGTTGACATGGCAAAGTGTTCCTCGACAGAAATCCCTTAAAGCACCAAGCTCATTGTCGGAATCATTGACGCCCTTGATTAGCGCATATTCGTACGTTGGACGTCGACCGGTTTTATCGACATATTCGCCCATAATGTCATACAGGTGAATCAAGGAATACTTGCGTACCCCTGGCATAAGAGCGTCACGCGTCTTTTGGACAGCTGAGTGCAAAGATACAGCAAGGGTGAACTGCTCGGGCTCTGAGGCAAAACGTTTAATCATTGGAATAACGCCACAGGTAGAAACGGTAATATGGCGAGCACCAATACCTGCTCCATCTGGGGAGTTAAGACGTCGCATGGCCGCGAGTGTTGCGTCGTAGTTCATAAAAGGCTCGCCTTGCCCCATAAGAACAACACTGGTAACGCGAGCGTCAAAGTCGTCGCGAACGTGCATAACTTGCTCGTAAATCTCACTTGCAGAAAGAGAACGCGTAAGACCAGCGGCCCCCGTTGCACAGAAAGCGCAACCCATGGCGCAACCCGCCTGTGTAGAAGCGCAAACGGAAAGCTTGTTACCGCTTGGCATGCCAACACATTCAACAGAAGTGCCGTCAGGGTAGCGGAGCAAGTATTTTCTGCTTCCGTCTTCAGAAACCTGACGAACAATCTGCTCAGCGCCATCAAGAGTTACCTGGCTAGATAGTTCTTCTCGCAAAGTTTTTGGGAGGTTGCTCATTTGATCAAAAGAAGTTGCGCCTTTAGACCAGATCCACTCTTCAATTTGCTTTGCGCGGAATTTTTGCTGGCCAAGTGAAGTTACCAGATCAAGAATTTGCTCTGATGAAAGGCTTCTAAGGTCAGCTTTAGCACCACTTTTTTGTGGATGAGGGTTAGTCGTGGAAGCGTCTAAACCGTCAGCCGTATTGTTTGCGCCGTCAAGAGTATTATTTGGTTGCATTTTTGTCCTTCTCCACCTCTTCTAAGCTATCTGCGGTATCTTAGAAGAAATACGTTTACTAGAAGTTTACCCTATGGGAGACATATCTGAAGGAGCGGAAATGACACGCGAAGAGCTCAAAAAGCTTCATGTAGCAGTTGTTTCAGGCGGCTGGTCAGACGAGCACGAGATTGCAATGGAGTCTGGTAGACAGTGCGCAACAGCACTCAAAGAAGCAGGCTTTACTAGTGTTGACCTGCTTGATGTTGCAGAAAAAGACTTTGTGGTGACCCTTGCTCAGGGAGGCTATGACGTCGTTTACGTTGCCATGCACGGACGTTACGGTGAGGATGGCTGCATCCAAGGTCTTCTCGAGATTCTGCACATTCCTTACACGTTTTCCGGCGTTCTTGCGTCAGCTATGGGTACTGAAAAAGAGCTCGCGAAGCTCATGTATCGTGAAGCTGGCGTTCCAACACCCAAGGGAATTGATGTTCCTGCAGGTACCGTCTTTACTGATGAGCAAGTAGACCAGCTTATCGAAAATCTTGGTTTCCCCATGTTTGTAAAGCCTTCCGGAAATGGCTCCAGCTATGGTGTTACGCGTGTTACTTCGCGAGAAGGGCTTCCAGCTGCACTTGAGCTTGCAGGAGAACAAGGCGAGCGCATTCTTATTGAGGAGTGCGTCGTAGGCATGGAGATTACCGTGCCTGTTATTGGTAACGAAAATCCAACTGCTCTCCCAATTGTTGAGATTGTTACCGGCGATGAGTTCTATAACATCAAGACAAAGTACGAGCCTGCATCCCTGCACCATGTAATTCCCGCCCGCCTTGAGCCAGGTGTGTACGCACGCGCTCAGGAGCTGGCCATTAAAGCCCATAATGCCCTGGGTTGCCGCGGCGTTTCTCGTAGTGACTTTATTGTTACCGAGGATGGCGAGCCAGTGGTTCTTGAGACAAATACCATTCCTGGTATGACGGCTCGTTCTTTGCTGCCTGACTCCGCTCGTACTGGCGGCATTGATTTTCCTGAGCTTTGTACGCGTTTTATTGAGCTTGCTCTTGAGAATCGTCAGTAGATTTGTAGGTTATGACCAGCAATAAAAGCGCTACACAAAGACTAGAAGAACTCATTCTTCCAGGCACCCCCTCTGCAGTTCGAAAAAAATATTTAGAACTTGCAGAGAGGGCGGAGTACGAGTCATTTGATGTCTTAGAGGATGACATTGTTGTTTTGGATACCGAGACAACAGGTCTGTCCTTTAAGAAATGCTCTCTTATTGAGATTTCTGCTGCTAAATTGAGTGGCAGAGAGATTGTGGAGCGCTTTCAAACCTTTGTTGATCCAGGGTGTCCAATTCCAGAAGAGATTACGGCCCTAACTTCAATCACCGATGAAGACGTTAAGGGCGCACCAAGTGCAAAGGAAGCCGTTGCTGCCCTTGCAGAATTTGTTGGCGGTCTCCCGGTATTGGCGCACAACGCCACGTTTGACCGCACGTTTATTGAACGCGTACCTGGTGGAACTTCAGTTTCTGATACCTGGATCGATACGCTGGCGCTTTCGCGTATTGCGCTGCCACGACTTTCTTCGCACAAGCTTTCGAGCATGGCAGAAGCTTTTGGCACCATGAAGGTCACACACCGTGCAAGTGACGACGTAGACGCTCTTTGCGGGATGTGGCGCATCTTGCTTTTAGGACTCATGAATCTGCCCCGCGGTCTTCTCGCCAAACTGGCATCAATGCATGACGGTGTGGAGTGGACATTTAGGCCAATCTTCTCATTTTTGTCGCAGATAAAGGAAGAAGAGGCTGTTCAGCGGGGTGTCGCAAAGAAAGACGCAACAGGCGCCGAGCTTGCAGATGCGGAGATTTCGGGCACGTTTTTCTCGCTCAAAGACATTCGCAGCCAGCTTGTCGCAGGCATAAAAGCAAAGGCGAGAAGGGATGCGGATGACCCTGAAACGCCCGCTATGCTGCCAATTTCTAAAGACGAGATTCACCGGGCATTTGCTAAGCCAGGCGTTGTTTCGCAGATGTATGACAAGTTTGAGACGCGTAGCGAGCAAGTAAGCATGTCTGTCGAAGTTAGAAATGCGCTGGTGACTTCATCGCATAGAGAACTTGAAGCCGGAACTGGTATTGGAAAGTCAATTGCATATCTGTTGCCTGAAGTATTGTTTGCGCAGAAAAATGACGTTACGGTAGGCATTGCCACAAAGACAAACGCCCTTACTGACCAGCTTGTGGCGCATGACCTTCCGGCGCTTGCACGAGCACTGCCCAACGGATTGAGCTTTTGCAGCTTAAAGGGATATGAGCATTATCCGTGTTTGCATCGTGTTGATAGGGCAGCTCTTGAGGAGTTGCCGCTGACACTGATTGACCAGGAAGGTCGCTCGAACAATAGCGTTGCGTCCGATATGCTGACCGCAATTGCGGTGATTTATGCATACGCTTGCCAGTCGGCTGACGGTGACTTGGATGCCTTAGGAATTCGCTGGCGTTCGGTCCCACGAGAGATGGTAACTATCAAAGCAGCAGAGTGCTTACGTTCCAAATGCCCCTACTATCCTCACGAGTGCTTTGTTCATGGTGCGCGCAAACGTGCGGGATCTTCTGATGTTGTGGTAACTAATCACTCACTGTTGCTGAGAAATGTTGCTGCTGACGGTAAAATTCTACCTCCTATCAGGCATTGGGTAATTGATGAGGCTCATGGTTTTGAAGCCGAAGCTCGCCATCAGTGGGCAGTAGAAATTTCTGCCAAAGAGATGCGAAACGGCTTTGAGCTGCTTGGAGGCATCAAGTCCGGCGCTATTCACGCCGCCATGGTTGGTGCCGCCAGTCTTGAAGACTCTACGTTGCTCACGGGGCTTCTCACTCGTTCTGCTGCTGCAGTTCAGCGAGCTATGGCAGCTATGGGCAATCTTATGGCTACCGTGCATGAGTTGGCTCCGCTCGCAAAAAGCGATGGTGGTTACAATTCCCTTCAGCTTTGGATTAACGATGAAGTGAGAGACACAGAGGAATGGAAAGAGGTTCTAGAGACCGCTTTCATTGCGCTCTCTGCTCTTGAAGAGGCAGCGCTTCGAATAGGGAAGACCACCGAAGCCCTCATTGCATCAGCTCCAAACCTCGCGAGCAATCTGAGCGAAGCAGGGATGTTCTTGAGCACCCTTCTGGAGTCACTGAAGCTCATCTGCGAGGGAACGGACAAGAGTTACGTCTATTCAGCAAAGCTGACCCGACTGAAACGTGATATTGGCTCTGAAGCCCTTATGGCCGAGAAGCTCGATATTGGAGCTGAGCTAGCGCAAAAATGGCTTCCTGAGACGCATTCTGTTGTGTTTACCTCGGCAACTATTGCCGTTGGAGACGATTTCTCGCATTTTGAGCATGCTGTTGGTCTGGATAGAGGTGCGTTCGAACACAAGAGCCTGCACTTAGATTCCAGCTTCGACTACGAAAATCACATGGGCGTTTTTGTGGCTGAAGACATGCCTGCGCCGACTGATCCGGGTTACTTAGATGCTTTGGAAAAGCTGTTGTACGACGTCCACGTTCAGATGGGCGGATCGGTGTTGACGCTCTTTACCAACAGACGCGACATGGAACGCCTCTTTGAAGTGCTGGAGCCACGCTTGAGTGAGCATGGCCTGAACCTTGCTTGCCAGGAACGATCTTCCTCCGCACGTCGTGTGCGTGAAAAGTTCCTAGCCGAAAAGAACCTCTCGCTGTTTGCTCTTAAATCGTTCTGGGAAGGCTTTGACGCTGCGGGAGACACGCTTAGGTGCGTGGTAATCCCTAAGCTTCCGTTTGCAAGCCCTAACGAGCCGCTGGTCAAAGAGCGTGAGGCGCGAGAAGATCGTGCTTGGTGGCGCTACTCTCTGCCAGAGGCAGTAATTGCAACAAAACAAGCAGCTGGTCGCCTTATTAGAAGCGCTGAGGATAAGGGCGTTTTAGTGCTTGCCGATTCTAGGCTAGTGTCCAAGCGATATGGCAGCTCGTTCTTGAAATCGCTGCCTAACAAGGACTATCAACGCGTTAGTACAAAGGACATCTCCGAACAAATTGCCAAGTGGCGAGAAGAACACGACGCGTAGCAGGGTTGGGAACACCTGATTGTCTTAGAGCTGATCTTCCGCAGCAAGTAAAGATGCAGCGTAAGCGCGCATTGCGTGCATCACGGTCTTATCTCCGGTTGTTACTTTTCCCTTAAGGGCAAGCAATCGCTGTAGCAGCCATGTTCCGCCGTAGTAGGGGATAGTTGCTTTGATCTCTGCAGTATTGCGTTGATTTCCAACCGTTTTGAGTCCCGGCCACGAATAGTGTGTAAGAGCGTTTTTATCGAGGAAGATAAGCTCTACTAGCTGAGACTTTTCTTGCACAGCAGAATCTTTTACGCGTTCTGCAAGCTTTCGTTGTTCTAACGAAGAGGACTGCGTTTCAATGTGGCTCATACGATTAACTCTAAAGACTCTTTGCTGTCCTAGATTTAAATCTACCCCTTCAATAAGCCACCCGTTTTCTCCGTACGAGAGCTTAAAGGGAAGGACCTCTCTCTGGCTAATTGCAGCGGCTCTATCATTGCGAGCTTCAGCGACAGCCATCTCAGAGCGATAGTCAAATAAAATAACTTGTGATTCTGCAATTGCATTTGAGCAGGTGAGGAACGTATCCACTTCTTTAGAGTGACTTTTTGAGACAGGCGAAACCGAAGAACTATCCGGTGAAGAGCTCTCCGTATATGGAGACTCCAAGAGGCTCCAAAATGCACTTTCTCGTGGCAAAGCAAGAGCGGTAAAAGCCTCTTTGAGCGCTAGGGTTTCTTCGCCCGTTAAGACAAGCCTGCGAGCAGAAAAGGGAGACTCTCCAACAAGTGTCAGAGTATCTTGGTCTCCCGTAAGCGGGAGGGGAAGATAGCCATTCTCGTCTGTGAGCTGCAAAAGCTCCATCAGAATAGCAGCCTCTTCTAAGGAGATACCAAATCGCGATTGAACCGCGCTTAGCTCAACGGCGTCAAAAGACTCCCTTAATGCAGAAGCAAGCAGTATGAGCTTATAAACAACTGACGATATGTTTTTTCTTCCAAAAGAGGTGTTTTTAACAGCCATGTGCAACCTCGTTTAAAGACTCTTTCCACTTTGCGAGAAGAGACTCTGGGGACCTTGGAATTAATCCATGAGCAAGAATCCAAGATAAAGCAGCGTCTTCATGAGCGTAAGCAAGGGTCCACAAAGCACCATTAGAGAGAAGCTCAACATCCCCCTGACCTTGCGAGAAATGCTCAAAAGCAGCGAGTGTGTTTTTGGGAATAAACGCAGTAAGCGTGCCTGCTTGCAATCCGAGTTGGAAATCAAGAAGGTCATAGTCTTTTGAATCAAACTCTTCTGGTATGGAGAAGAACTCATTTTTAAGAATCGCAGCTTCTAAAACACGGTCAACGCGAAAAGTTTTGATGGAAGCGGTCTCAGTACCGGACGAAAAATCTTGAGCCACAAAGTAAAGAAGACCCTGTGCAACAAAGAAGTCCATAACACCCAGATGCTTTTGTTTAATCTGGTCCTGTGAGTTTGTATAGGTAACGTTTACCAGTTGTTTAGAGCTGAGGGATTCGTATAGAACAGGAAAGACTTTGCTTTGGGAAGATACGCTGAGTTTTTGGCTGTCTGGTTTGCCTGAGTCCAAGGAATAAAAGTTACCTATAATTTTAGAGAGCGCGTTTCTCAATTCCTCTTGGTATACAAAAGTTGTATCAGTGAGAATTGCGCTGCAGATTACCAACAGCTGATTGGCATCTTCAGAGCTTAAGTCGTACGAGGAATCAAAGAAATTTGAGTCCGAAAGATAGAATGACTTTTCTTTACCTGTTTTTACCTCTGTAATTGCAAATCCAAGCTGTTTCAAAACAACGCGATCTCTTGAAAAAGTTCTTAAAGCAGAATCGGTAGATAAATCTGAGTAAATCGACGTATATATTTCTGCCGAGGGTAGAGGTCCCTTTTGAAGTAGCAGCATAAAGAGCGAGAAAATCCTCCAGGCACTGAGTTCATTATTACCTAGAGTTTGATCGTTTGGAGCCATATCCACCTCCCGCTTTTTGCTAGTTGAACTCAAATCTCTCTAAACATATACGAAAGTTTTTGATATTTAGTGCAGAATTTCTAAATTTGGACGTAAAAATACACTTTAACCGCTATATTTCGATATAAGACGTATACTAATGACGTATGTATGAAACCTGTCAGAAGACATGCAACGAAGGACGCAGTATGGCCATTACACATGACTATGTTGACTATCTAGATGAGCAGATTGATATTGCTCCTGCTGGTAGCCAAGAAGAGCTTCAAGCTGCTCAAACTATTGCTGAAGAGATGAAACTTCACGGTCTCGAAGCAACCATTGAGGAGTTTGATGCTAAATCAATTAAGAGCCTTGGCTATTCCATTTATCTGATTCCCCTTTTTATTGGTATTATCTTTGCGGGAACTGGCAGTGCTCTCCTCATCACTCTTGGTGTTCTTCTTGTTGCTGGCTTTGGCGCTCTTGCTTGCATGAAGTATTTTGGCAATGACATTCTGGGCTCTATGGGGTCTTCCATCAGAAGTCAGAACGTTGTCGCTAAACATGAGGCAACTGGTGAGCTTGTTGCAAAGGGCAATCGACCAATTGTTATCGTTGCTCACTACGACTCACCACATACCAACTTCCTTGTTGAGTCTCCTGTTGCTAAGTATCTCCCTCTTGTACAGAAGTACGCACGTTGGTGTGTTGTTGCTATTTTCGTAGCTACGTTTGTTCAGATTCTTCGCTTCCTTCCTGATTCAGTCCGCGTTCTTTTCTGGATCGTTGGCATTCTTGCTGCTCTTCCACTTGTTTCCCTTTCTGTTGCAGACATTGCAGAGCGTTTTGCGCCTTGTACCATTGGTGCAAATAACAACAAGTCTTCTGTTGCCGCTCTTCTTGGTATTCTTGAAAACGTTCGTCCTACTGGACATCGTCCTGAGGTTGTTCATCATTTTGCAGGAGATGCAGCGGCTCTTATGCCAGAGCCAGATGAGGTGGTTGGCGTACGTCATGGTGAGGAAGTTCTTAACTCTTTGGGTATTCTTCCTGAGGATTGCGAATTAAGCTACGTTGCTTACGACACAACAGGCGCAAGTCAGACAGCATCTCTTGAGGATGTTGCTGAGGCTGTCAATGCAACCACAGAGGATGAGCGGGCTGATGAGGCTACCTCTGATGAGACTGTTGTGTACGACTCTGTTGACGACGAAGTTAATGCAACTATGCAGCAGGTTCACGAATCCGCAGACGCAAATGCAACGCTTGTCCAACCAGAAGAAGAGCATGCTCTGCACGCTAAAAATGACTTTGCTCGTCGTGCTTCTCTGTTTGATCTTCCTGACCCATCTGGCGAGGCCGTTGACCCACTGGCTCCATCTGCTGAGCCTGTTACTCATTATGTTCCATCTGCTGCTCCAGAAGTAGAGGAAACCGAAAGTCCATTTGAGACCATTTCTGCTGACGAGGGCATTTCAACCGAACAGGATGAAAAGACCCCTGAGGCAAAGCGTCGCTCATTTAGACTTTTTGGTCGCAATGATGGTCCTTCTGATGACTGGAAGGGCGGTGCGGCACCTTCAGCAGAGCTTCGTGAGGATGAAGAGTCTGAGGAAGAGCCTTCTATTTCTGAGGATGACCTACGCAATGCCGTTCTTTCTCTTTCTGATGATGAGCTTATTTCTCACGACATCTGGTTTGTAGCACTCGGTGCATCTGACTTTGATCATGCTGGCATGAGAGAGTTCCTCGCTAAGCACAGAACAGATATCCGCGGTGCGTTCCTTATCAACCTTGATTGTGTTGGTTCAGGCAACCTTTCCATTCTTAAGAATGAGGGAATTGGAAATGTCCGTCGTGCTGACCGCAGGATGACTCGTCTTCTTTCTACCATTGCAACCGATCTTCATATTGATGTTGAGCAGAGTGCATTTGACTGGGGCACCACTGATGCAACTCCTGCAATGCAGAACTCTGTTCGCTCCGTTACCTTGATGGGCTTAAATGAGGATGGACTTCCTGCGCTTAGCCGTACCGCTGCTGATGTTCGCGAGAACGTTAATGCTGGTCAGTGTGCTGACGCTGCAGCCCTTGTTACTGAGCTTATTAGACGTTCATAAACGAACAAGAAACTAGTACAAATTTTTAAGAAAGGGCAGAGAGTTCTGCCCTTTCTTTGTTTTGAGCAGCAAGACAAGATCACACAACTAAAGAGGACGTCTTATTTTTGCTGTAAATACATGAGTACATCCAATAAGTACTGATCCTGCCAGAGCAAGCAAAAGAGGAATTGCATACGCATTGTCTGCCGTGCCCGGAAGATGGGGCTTGGGAGCTACGCGAATAGTCTGAGCTTTAGAGTGACTGTCGGTGTGCGATGCAATCTCTTCACCACTTTTTGAGATTGTCTCATAGGCAGTAACTTCTTTGCCCTCCAGTGAGGCGGTCTTTACAGAAAAAGGAACTGCAGCTTCTCCTGATGAGGTAGGAGCTTTGAAGTGGACAGTTCCGCGAGCAACAGGCTCTGCCGTACCTTCTTGGAGCTGCTTTGTTTCATAGAGTTCTCCAGTAATTTCGTACTCTTCCCCTGGAGTAAGCCCTTCATATTTGATGTGATCAACAAGATTGAGCGTCTCGGCATATTCAGGATTTTTTGATCCAGCAGCATCTACAAGCATTGTTTGTAAAGAAATTCTTTCATCAATGAGCTCGGGCGCTCCTACGGTCTCTTCAGAAGTAAGGGTAACCGTGGGGTTCCATTCTTTGTTAAGAGAGTATCCTGCTGGAGCCGTAACCTCTTTAAGTGAATAGGAGCCAAAGGGAAGACCTTCAACAGCAGCCTCTCCAAGCTCGTTTGTTTCTACTGTGGTGACAACTTCGTGAGGAGCAATCCATTTTCCCTGATAGAAGATGGGCTGAGCAGAGCTATTAGTTAGCTCAATTTTGGCGCCCTTCAGACTTGGCATTTCATCTACTTCAGAATAACCATCAGGTGAACTTAGAGAAGTATGCCCGATTTTCTTAACTTTAAGATTTCCTCTTATTACTTCATCTTTAAAGGTAAAGGAGTGTTCAGATGAGGAATTCTCTTTTCCGCTAGAAAGATTTGTCCAGATAAGGTTGCCGTTTTGGTTTGATAGCTTCCAGGTTTGAAGAGAAAGTTCTGGGAGTTTATAGCCCTCAGGAGCTTGAATTTCTTCGATTTGGTAATACCCCAAAGGTAACCAGGGTTTCTCGCCAAGTGTAAAGAGGTCATCTCCAGAAACCTTATGGTCTGCATCAAAAGAAACAAAACCTTGAGCATCTGTTGAGAAAACCCATGTTCTTATTGTTGTTTCAGCAGAGCCGCTATAGATCACTTTAAAAAGTGCGCCCTGCAGCGTCGCGTTTCCTTGGGGAGAAGCATTTTGCTGCTCAGAACGAGCGTTTTCGTCGAGGCTAGTGCTGTGGTCAAAGTCTTGTTTTGAAATGCGTAGATTAAACTCTCCGATAGGAGTATCGGTAACTGTGAGAGTGCTCTCTTTCTGGTTTGTTATTTCTACAGCATGAACCGACGGGTCAAGAAGAAAACCTTTTGGAGCAGAGGTTTCCTTTACATATACCGTTCCAACTGGAAGTTCATTGAGTGTTGCAGAGCCATATTTATCAAGAGTGAGACTGCCAAGAAGATTGGTGCAACTTTCGTCGGAATATACTCCGTAGACAGCGCCTTCTAGGGAGTAGTGCTCGTTATTGGAGGTGACATCAGGCAATAAGGAACTTTTGGTAATTTTGAGTGAACCAGCTTGCTGTCCAAAGAAAAACAGAACTTGCTTGTCTCCTGTGGGTACAAAGAGCTTTGCAACTCCGCTCTCTGGACCGCCACCATTGTTTTGGGCGTAGTTCATAGCATCGGAATAGAACTGCTCAATAGGTAGATGAAGTTCTGCCTGAGGAACACTTACCGCAAGTGCATGGGCTTCACCACGCATAACGGCCCATAGTGCAAACTGTGTGATGGCTCGCGACTTCCATCCCGTATAGCCATACACGTCCTTTTCTTGGGACGCAGTAGCTCCGTGATAGATGATGTAATCAATAGCTCGAAGCTGTTCATTTGTATACGTTCCACCGCGAACGCCGTTGGCTGAGGTGAGCTTTGTATAAGATTGCGGGTCAACCACACTTCCCGTTGCTCCTGGCCATGCACCATAGTGGTTAAATTCATCTCCACAGTAAAGATAGGTACCATCGCTAGCAGTCCACATGGGAATTTGCTGTCCACCAGGAAAATCTTCTCGTTGTGCAACGGTAAATGAGAGTTCTTGTGCAAAAGCAAGCCTATGAGCAGGCTTTAGGAAAAAATGGCTGAGGAGAAGGGCTCCAATTAACAGAGGAATAAACCAGGAGTGAAAGACAGAAGAAGGGGTTTGTCTTCGTGCAGCTGTTTCCTTCTTAGGTTTTGGGGATTTTGTGATAAACATACGTGCCTCCAAACTGAAGAATCAGAGGTAGATTGTGTATATGGAGATATTTGGTAATGCATAAATGTGAGCTTTTGTTGCAACGTATAGACAATTAGTGTTAACGTATTCAGTAATCAGTAACACTTACTAATTAATGAGGTTATCGTGCGTTACAGCAAGCAACGTGAGGCAATTCGTACTTACATGGAAGGTCGCCATGACCATCCAACAGCAGATAGTGTGTATGCAGCAGTAAGAGAAGAGCTCCCTAACATCTCTCTTGGAACCGTATATCGCAACCTTATGCAACTTGTTGATGCAGGTGAGCTTCAGGTTGTTAACACAGGGGATAACATCTCTCGTTTTGATCCAACCACAACCGAGCATGCACACTTCCAGTGCCACGAGTGCGGTCGTGTCTTTGATGTAGAGGGACCAATTCTTAGAGACCTAACCAGTCTCACCAAGGATTCTTGTGGCGAGATTGATTCATATGCCCTGTGTTTCACGGGTATTTGCAATGAGTGCCTAACTAAGAATCCGGCACTTCACCACAGCGTTAACTAACTGCATAGCAGCAATCTGATTTACGAGAGGACCGGATTTTCCGGTCCTTTTTCTTATGGTGGAGCTTCTGGCTTGCGAGAAAACCTATCAGCTAGGCGTGAACGCAGGCCTGCGTGCCCAACAGAAGGGTAGCTGCTGGGCAGAATGAGATCGCCGCCCAGTAACTTGGCCCGAGGAAGGTGGAGTTGTCGGGTGGAGAGCAGGCGTCTATAAGAGGTGGGATAATGGTGTGCCGGGGTTTCTCGCCAGAAGTACTTTTGCATGATGCTCCTTTCGTTGGAGAGCATGCTAAAAGGTGGCTTTGTGCCCAACTTATCCAGTAGTTGACCGGTTTCTGTTAGGAAGAATTTATGTAGTTGGATGTTTTACGTATAGCACCAGCTGGGCAGAAAATGGTATATCAATTTTTTATCTATCTGCTGGATAGACGATTAAAAGCCAAAAAATACTATGATAAAATCTACACAATTGCGGGTATCGCCAAGTGGTAAGGCAATGGCTTCCCAAGCCATCATCCGCGGGTTCGAATCCCGTTGCCCGCTCCATGGACATGCTGAGCCCTTCGGGGCTCTTTTTATGGACAAGTTCGGAATTTGGCGTTGTAGGGACCGCCGTTCGGGTAGAACTTGTACGGAAATATTTTGTACGATGCGTGACTTTATTTGAGCGAATTTGAAGAGCTAAGGGGGACAACATGGCACAGATTCCTATGACAGACCAAGAGGTAGAAATTGCCCTTGACGCATTGTCTGATCAAATTGATAAGTATGCTGAGCTTCTTGTGAAGAAAGGCTGCGCAGTTTCTGAAGGAAGTCAGCTGGTCATTAATGCTTCAATTGAGATTGCCGACTTTGCCCGCAGAGTTCAGCGAGCAGCTTATGCGGCGGGCGCAGAATTTGTCACGGTTATTTGGGGTGATCAAGAGTCCTCAAGGATCATGTACGAAAACGTAGATCTAGAGCGTCTTTCTAAAACACCAAGCTGGAAGATTGAGCAGCTTAACTCCCTTGCTGAGCAGGGTGCAGCATTTTTGTTTCTCTCGTCTGATGATCCAAACGGTCTAAAGGGTATTGACCCAGAGAAGCCAGCCGCTGTTTCTCGTGCAAGAAACTTGGAATGCGAGGTCTTTAGAAACGGCATGGACTTTGGCAAGAACGTTTGGTGTATTGCCGGTGTACCTGCAGCTAAATGGGCAAAGGTGATTTTCCCAGAGCTTTCTGAGGCTGAGGCAATCTACAGGCTTTGGATTGCAATTTTGGACGTTGCTCATGCAAGTGGAGAAGACCCTCAGAGTGCTTGGGAGACCCACAATGCAACATTTGAGAAGACCAAGCGCTTCATGAATTCTCATCAGTTTGAAGAGCTTCGTTATGAGTCTTCAAATGGAACTAACCTGACTATCGGAATGAATCCAGGACATCTTTGGGAGGGCGGTGCTGGAAAGACGCAGGATGGCACAATGTTTTTCCCCAATATTCCTACCGAGGAAGTCTTCACAACACCAAATTATCGTAAGGTAAACGGTACCGTTCACTCTGCGTTACCTCTGATTCATGCCGGCCAGATTGTTAAGAACTTCTGGTTTACCTTCAAAGACGGTGAGGTAATTGACTACGGTGCTGAACAAGGTAAAGACGTACTGACCTCAATTGTTTCTCAGAAGGGTGGCAAGTACCTGGGAGAATGCGCCCTCATCTCCAAGAATACGCCTATTCGCCAGAGTGGCATTTTGTTCTATGACACTCTGTATGACGAGAATGCCAGTTGCCACTTAGCACTTGGCATGGGCTTCCCAGAGTGCTTAGAGGGCGGCCTTGAGATGAGCCCAGATGAGCTCTTGGCTCACGGTGTTAATCAGAGCACTACGCACGTTGATTTTATGATTGGTGCAGACGATTTGAACATTTGGGGAATTTCTGCCGATGGAAAAGAAACACCAATTTTCGTAAATGGACAATGGGCATGGGAGTAAACTGCTACACTATCCTAGTTGCGTGGTAAAATTGCCACGCCCGATAATGGGCCGTTAGCTCAGTTGGTAGAGCAGGGGACTTTTAATCCCAAGGTCTAGGGTTCGAACCCCTAACGGCCCACCAGGTAATTCAAAGGTCGGGTACCATAGTGGTACCCGACCTTTTCCTTTAAGAGCAGAGGAGTTTCATCGTGGTAGATCGCTACACCGGCAAAGAAATGGGCCACATCTTTTCTTTGGAGAACAAGTACGCTGTTTGGCAGGAGATTGAAGTCCTTGCGTGCGAAGCACAGGCTGAGCTGGGTGTTATTGGTATCTCTCGCGAAGAAGCAGCTTGGATCCGCGAATATGCTGCGTTTAACCGCGTTGAGGTAGACGAGATTGAGGCTGTCACCAACCACGACGTCATTGCTTTTCTAACCAACATGGGCTCCTACATTGATGCCAAGGTTCCAGAGGGTGAGCTCAAGCCAAGTCGCTGGGTTCACTACGGCATGACCTCAACGGACCTGGGCGACACTGCTCTTTGCTATCAGCTCACACAGGCGTGTGATTTGCTCATTGCTGCAGTTCGTCGCTGCGCTGCTATCTGCAAGCGTCGTGCTTTTGAGGAGCGCAACACTCTGTGTGTCGGCCGCACCCACGGCATTCACGCAGAGCCAATGACCTTTGGCATGAAGTTTGGTAGCTGGGCTTGGGAGTTCAAGCGCGACCTTGACCGCTTGAAGGATGCTCGCAAAAACGTTGCCTACGGTGCTATTTCTGGTGCTGTTGGAACTTACTCTTCCATTGATCCTTTTGTTGAGGAGTACGTTTGCGAGAAACTCGGCCTTGTCCATGATCCACTTTCAACCCAGGTGATTTCTCGCGACCACCATGCGTATCTTGCTGGTGTTTTGGCAACCGTTGCCGCTACCTGCGAGCGCATTGCAACTGAGATGCGTGCGCTGCAGAAGACTGATACCCTCGAGGCTGAGGAGCCATTCCGCAAGGGCCAGAAGGGCTCTTCTGCTATGCCTCACAAGCGCAACCCTATTACTGCCGAGAAGATCTGTGGTTTGTCCCGCGTAGTTAAGGCAAACGCACAGGTTGCTTTTGATAACGTCGCTCTCTGGCATGAGCGTGATATCAGCCACTCTTCTGCTGAGCGCGTTGCCCAGGCAGACAGCTTTATTGCTCTTGACCACATGCTGTCAAAGCTTGAGTTCCTGCTTGATGGCATGGTCCTGTATCCAGAGCAGATGATGGCCAACCTCAACAAGACTCGCGGCATGCTTTTCTCGTCAAAGGTTCTTCTTGCCCTGGTAAACACTGGTATTACTCGCGAAGAGGCATACAAGATTGTTCAGTCTAACGCTATGAAGGTCTGGGCCGATATTCAGCAGTGTAAGGAAGGACCATCTTACCAGGAGCTTCTTGAGGCGGATCCTGCTTGCACATTGAGCCACGAGGAGCTTGATAAGATTTTTGATCCTCGTGCGTTCCTCACCCGCTCAAGCGTTCTGTTTGACCGCCTTGAGCATCTTGAATTGGACTAAACCGTGTCTCTCTTTGGGAACATTTCTCGTCGAAACTTCTTTAAGACGGGAGCGGCTGGTGTCGTAGTTGCGGGTGCAATTAGCATAGCGGCAGGCTGTTCTCATCAAGAAGGCTCGGGAGATGCAGGAAAACCACTGGTACTGGACGAGTCTTCTGGCACAAATGTGCTGGACTCCTATAGCTCAGCGGAGTATTCCGCAGAGCCAAGCCAGACGTGGACACTTCCTCTGGGTAGCGTTTTGCATCCCGCAGAGGGTAACTGGATTCCCGTTACTACAGTTGGCGCATCCGCTACGCCAATGGTAAAGGGTTCAGTTCTCTCGCTTACGTCCGGCCAGGTAGTTGATGTGGTTCCTGCGGCTCAGATGAATAACACAACAGCAGTCATCTACGATGTCCGCTGCTCTGATTCTGTGTACGCATGGGTCGAGGTGGATACCACAACTTTTGACTGGGAGCTTCTTGCCGCACCTTTTGCTGATGGTAAGCTCACAGGAGATGCAACGGTGCTCTACAAGGCCGATAAAAATTGGGATCCCGCACCGTTTTCCTGCGCAGACGACATGGTAGTCTGGCTGGTACAACCATCTATATCGGGCGAGAAAACCCGCGAGGCATCTCACTGCTACGTTTGGCACGTGGGTGATGCCGAGGGAACGAATGCTGTTGAATCTCCAGGCAGATTTGGTACAGCACCCTCTGTCTCTAAGGGAGTGGTTACCCTCACCCCTCGTGTTCGTGCGTCCGAGGGCACATTCTATGGCGTTACGGCATACCTGCTTGGAGATAATCTCAAAACCAAGATTGACCAGCTGGTTATGCCCCAATCGGTCAAGCCGTTTGCAGCAAGTCGCGTAGATGATAAGTTTATTGTTTCTGTTGAGGCCAGCTACGATTCAGGTGGTCTTTTAGGAAAGATGGGCACGTACATCTTGCCCGCTTCCGGAGAAAGTCCTTATTGTGTTGAGCGAGAGCCTTATGCAATATCCGCAGGTAAGGGTAGTCTCTATATTGTTAAGAGTCGCGCATCTTACGTGCTTGTAGATACGCAAAACCAAACAGCAAACTGGCTGTACTCAATGGATAGAAGTGTTGATTATGGCGAGTTTCCAGCGCGAGAAGGAAGCTGCGATTCCTTTGTAACCTTCTCAACAGTTAAGGATCCTACCAGCGGATATCCTGCTTCTGTCACGGTTCGTGTTTTTTCTTTGTAGATTATTTGTAGTTATAGCGATAGAATGAATACAACTAATTAATGAATAATCGTAATGTGCTATAAGCGCAAGCATGTACGATCAAACGAAAAGGGGAGACAATGGCTTCCGACGAGAAGAAAATTCTGATTGTCGAAGATGAGAAAGTCATCCGTGACGCCGTCTCAGCATATCTTGAGCGTGAAAACTATGTTGTCAAGGGTGTTGGCGACGGTCAGAGTGCAGTTGAAGAGTTTGAGAAGCATGCATTTGACCTGGTTATTCTTGATCTTATGCTTCCAAAGCTTTCCGGCGAGCGTGTTTGTCGCGCCATCCGAGACACCTCCAACGTGCCTATCATTATGCTCACCGCAAAAGGTGAGGTAGAGGATAGGATTATTGGTCTTGAGCTTGGTGCTGATGACTACCTTGTTAAGCCCTTCTCGCCACGTGAGCTGGTAGCACGTGTTCGTGCACTGTTCCGTCGTACTTACTCGGAGCCAGAAACTGCTGTTGACGTGCTTGATTACGGCACACTGACCATTGATATCTCTGGTCACAAGATTCTCATAAACGATGAGGAAGTTGACCTCACCGCTTCAGAGTTTAAGCTGCTTACCACCCTTGCTCGCTATCCTGGTCGCGTATATACGCGCATGGAGCTTGTCGAGAAGGTCCTGGGTTACGATTTTGAGGGTTATGAGCGCACTATTGATTCGCACGTCAAAAATTTGCGCGCAAAGCTTGGCGATGACCCTCGTAATCCTCGCTGGTTGTTTACCGTTCATGGCGTTGGTTATCGCTTTGAAGCTGGTAATGCTAGCCATGAGTCCTAGACCCCGCGGCTTTGGCACTCTTTAAAAAACATCAGTCGAACTCTCTTAAGAACCCTCCGGAAGCTGAGGGTTCTTATAAAACTATCAAGCCTGAACCCATTGGAACTCAGAGCTTTACTACACGCATGGCAGCGTTCTTTGCTCTGACTGCTGTCATGACAGTTTTGGTGCTTATTACCGTTCTTGGCATTGTGTGGGAAAATCGATTTACAACGTATACCAGGGAAAATCTGCAGAGCACCGTCAATATCACTGCCTTGAGCATGTCCCAGGCGTACGCAAGAGCCGACGGTTGGGACGCAGACGTTCTCTCTATTGCACGCCAGGCCTCTGCAACAAATCCCGACATTGGTATCCAGGTAATTGATGTATCTGGTGTAATTCTCTATGACGATTCATCACCAAACGCACGTCGACGCGGTGCAGGTAGTGATCTATCTGGTCCTCAGACGGGCGACGCAGTTGTATATGCAGTAGTTCAAAACCTGCAGGGCGATGCGGTAGGTAGCATCAGAATTTGGACCTTTGGTACGGAACCCTTCTTGACACAACGTGATATTGCCTTCCGCAATGGTTCTTACCAGGCAATCAGTTTGGCTGCAGCCATAGCTATTTCACTTTCCGGCCTCATTGGCATCTTGGCGTCACGCTCGCTCACCAAGCCGGTTCGCCTTATTACTGAGACAGCCGTTCAAATTAGAAGTGGCAACCTTACCGCACGGTCCGGTATCCGCGGCGAGAATGAATTAGGGCGTCTGGGAGAAACCTTTGATGACATGGCGTCTGCACTCGAAAGAGACATTAAGCTTGAACGCCGCCTGACCAGCGATGTTGCCCACGAGCTCAGAACACCACTTATGGCTATCATGGCCACAGTTGAAGCCATTCAAGATGGCATTCTACCTGCAGATGAAGAGCGCTTGGAAAACATTGTGTCTGAGAGTAGACGTCTTTCTCGCCTGGTAGATGCCATGCTTCACCTTTCAAGACTGGAGAACGGCAAGACTAAGTTCAATCCAGAAAACGTCAATGTTGTAGCTATGGTGGCGAGTCTTGTTGCAGTACAAGAAACACTCTTCAAGGAAAATAACCGCACGTTGACCTTTGTAGATAAGACTCCAGATGGCAGTTGCTACGTTGAGATTGATTCGGACATGATCCGAGAGGCTCTGACCAATCTGCTGAGTAACGCTATCCGCTACACTGATGCCGGCGGCCACGTTGTGATGACTGTAACAATTGATAACACCGACGCAGTTATTTCTGTTGCAGACGATGGCATGGGTATTGCTCCTGAGGATATTCCACAGACCTTCTCGCGATTCTGGCGTGCAGAAGAAAGTCGCGAGCGTGCGTCAGGTGGTCTTGGCGTTGGATTGGCAATCACAAAAGAGATTATGGACCGCCACAACGGAACTATTTCGGTAGAGTCCGAGCTTGGCAAGGGCACCACGTTTGCTTTGCACCTGCCGCTTTCAATTCAAAATAATAACTCTGTTACAGATACCTTGTTGTAGGCTGATTTCCAAGCATTTTGCCGTACAATCAAAAGTCCTGCAAAACAACGCGCTTTGCGCAGAAGTGAGGTCATTGTGGCTGGAGCTGAGCTTCGTCCCGATTCGCACGGTAAAGTCCGCGATATCTACGATTGTGGCGACAAACTTTTGATGGTTGCGAGCGATCGCATTAGTGCTTTTGACTTTATCCTCCCGGACGAGATTCCTTTTAAGGGAGAAATTCTGACGCGTATCAGCGCATTTTGGTTTAATCGCTTCAAAGACTTACTTCCTAACCACATGATTTCCGTTCTGCCAGATCAGACTCCTGAGCAGTTTGCAGACTACACAGAGTACCTTGCTGGCCGCGCTATGCTGGTTAAGAAGGCTCAAACAGTGCCTATCGAGTGCATCGTCCGCGGTTATCTCACTGGCTCCGGCAAGAAGACCTATGACCAGGATGGTACTGTTTGCGGCATAAAGCTCCCTGATGGTCTGACCGAGGCATCAAAGCTTCCTGAGCCAATTTTCACGCCTTCCACCAAGGCTGAGATTGGCGATCATGACGAGAACATCTCATTTGAGCGCTGCTGCGAGATTGTTGGTGAGGATGTCGCAACTCAGCTGAAGGATGCTTCGCTTGCAATTTACAAGGCCGCCGCAGAATATGCTGCAACTCGTGGAATTATTATTGCGGATACCAAATTTGAGTTTGGTTTTATCGACGGAAAACTTACACTTATTGATGAGTGCCTTACACCTGATTCAAGTCGCTTCTGGCCTGCTGAGGGTTATTCTGAGGGACACGTTCAGCCAAGTTATGATAAACAGTATGTTCGCGATTGGCTGAAAGCTAACTGGGATATGCAGGGAGAGCCACCTCATCTGCCAGAAGAGGTAATTGAGGGCACGTCCGAGCGCTATCGTACGGCATTCCAGATTATTACGGGAACTGAGTTTGAACCATTGAAGGAGACCAATGTCACTGCGTGACACCATTACAGGCGCAACCAAAGAAGCGCGCGAGGCTACCGCAAGCCTTTCAAAGAAAGAGAACTCTGAAGAGGCTGAGCGTCCTACGTACTCCGCTTTTGGTCGCAAATCTGCTGCTACTGCTAAGCCAGCTCGAGAAGCGGCTTCATCTGTTCGCGTGAGTGTTTCTGGCTCCAGTTCCAGCACTCCAAAGAGCAAAGAAGAGAAGCGTGCTGCACGTGCTCGTCAGCGCGAGCGTGAGGATATTCGCAGCCGTGGCTTTGAGGCAATGCTGCGCGCCGATCCAGAGTATCACCGTGCTGAGCGCATCTGGTGGGTCTTCCTGGGCCTTGGCTTTGTTGCAACCATCATTACGTTGGTGCTTTCCTACATGGTTCCTGAGTCTAGGGACCTGAACACCGGCGTGGGTATGATCTCCGCTATCATGCTAGTCTTTGCATATTTTTGCATCTTTGGTTCGGTTATTTTCAGCTTCTTTAAGATGCGTCCTATTCGCAAAAAGGTTGAGGCTAAGGTTGCGGGTATGACCGATAAGAAGCTCAATGATTTCTATCTTGAGCGTCAGGCTGAGTACGACAGAAAGAGAGCTGAGCGTAAAGCCGGTCGCAAGTAACGTTTGCGCAGATTGACCTACGTGAGTAGAATATCCCACATGCCCTCGTAGCTCAGGGGATAGAGCACCGCTCTCCTAAAGCGGGTGCCGGCCGTTCGAATCGGCCCGAGGGCACCATTGATTTCGAACCGGCGGCTTCGCGCTGCCGGTTTTTCTTTGCTGCAGAGTGTTTAGCGTTGGCTTTTAGGTTATGCGCGCAAAATAGTGCGGTTTGGTTTTGTCTCGCTGAAGAATCGATTAGCTTTTAATCAAGATAACCGGACAATTAGGGGATCACTGTCTGACAATTAGAGAGCGCCAACGCTTGATATACATTTCTATGTATAAACTTTATTTAATATGCTTAAAAATGAATAGCGTCGTATAAAAGATTAAACTATAAGTAAATTCCGCACCTAAGGAACACATCTATGTCGGATATTCTGCTCAATTACGGGCATATTACACACCTAATGACGATAATCTGCATGCCTTAGCTATTTTCGGCGTAATGTATACGTCTTTTTGTCAGATTATCCGACATAGGTGTGTTCAGCCATTATCAAATGAGTCCGATCGGCCGTATTCCGAAAAATGATACGAGTAAGCCTTAGTCATTCGAAGGCGTTTTTGTTGCCGGAGACATTCGTGATAATCGCAGCAATGAAGTGCTCGCAGCACTGAAGCGCTCGCAGCACTGAAGCGCTCGCGTCGCCTGAGCTGATGACGATACGTGTTGGCATCGAACTATTTCTGTGGCAGCAAAAAAGCCCTGCAACCGCACTCGGTTGCAGGACTTGAACGTACTGGTTGAACTCATTGCACGCTTGAATCCGCTCGCCGTGCATTTGTAGCTGCGCATCGTGGGCCGCGTTTCGCGCTTGGAGCCGCACGCTGCATGCTGCAGAGTTTACGCGGATGGGCGAGGACCGCTCGAAACACGGATGGTGATGGTTGCACCAGGAGCTGCGCTTGTAGGTGTCTGTCCTACAACGTTTCCGGTAGCAACGCTGTTGTCGTAGACCCAGATGGTGTTGACCTGGAAACCAGCGTTTTCAAGCGTAGTCTGAGCACTCTCAAAGTCCTTACCAACGACGTTTGGAACAGATCCGCTTTGAGCACCGGAAGAGACGACGATGGTGACAGTAGATCCCTTATCTGCCTTGCCGTTTGCAGGAGATTGAGAAATAACGCGACCCTCAGGAACGCTGGAAGATGGTTGCTCCTGAGTGTTTACCTTGAAGCCTTTCTCTTTCAAAACCTCAGATGCGCGCTCTTCGGTCATCTCGGTAACGTCTGGAACGTCGACCTTGCCCTTTCCAGAAGACAGGTGATAGGTAATGGTGTCGCCAGCCTTAGCATCGCTACCTGCAGCTGGTTCCTGAGTTGCAACGTATCCAACGGCTACGTCATCTGATTCAACCGAATCACCATTTCGAGCCTTGAGACCAACGGCTGCAAGTGCAGACTCTGCCTCCGAAGGCGTCTTATTAGTGAGGTCAGGGACCTTTACGGCAGCTGCAGGTTTGGCTCCCTTAGAGACAACGAGGTTGATAGCGGTTCCTTCAGCAGCCTGTCTGTTAGCACTTGGTGTCTGGTCAATGACCTGGCCTTCAGGCGCGGAATCGCTATAGCTTTCTGTAACAGTTCCCAGTTTGAAGTGACTGTCTTGCGCATTGAGTGTCTGAGTTGCCTGGTCACGCGTCTGTCCAACAAACTGTGGGACCAGATACTGCTGGGCGGAGTTGCCGAGCATCTGTGCAATAGCAAAGCCAGCAAGAGCTAAGACAACTAAAGCGCCTAGAACGCCGAGAATAACATTGCGCTTGCGACGTTTATTCTCGCGCCTGTCAAGCTCGTCAGCTTCTTCACGAGAGTGAACGCGGTTGAGGCGACCGGTATCGCCACCACGAGTCATGTAGGTGTTGGAACCATCAATGCCACGGCGATCAAGCCTCGAAGTTGGCTGAGGTGGGGTTACGATGCGAGGGCTGACGGTGGTGTTGCTTGGAATAGTGGCGCGACCAGCGATAAAATCGCGAAGTGCGCGAGCAAGCTCGTCGGCACTCTGATAACGGTCTGCTGGATTTTTCTCCATGCAGCGAAGAATGATTGCCTCGAGAGCAGGGTCAACGTTGGGGTTGATTAGCGATGGTGGTTGAGGAGCCTCGTTGACCTGCTTCATGGCAACACTAATGGCGTCGTCGCCAGCAAAAGGAACGCGGCCAGTAGCAGCCTCGTACATGACAATACCCAGGGAATAGATATCGGTGGTTGGTCCCAAGGGCTTGCCGGTGCTTTGCTCTGGAGAAACGTAGTGAGCGGTGCCAAGAACAGAGTTATCGGTGGTTAGACTGCTGTTCTTTGCACGTGCAATACCAAAGTCCATGACCTTGATGTTGCCATCAGGTTGAACCATGATGTTTTGAGGTTTGATGTCACGGTGAATGATGTCGTGACGGTGTGCTACAGAGAGCGCCTGAGCAATCTGAGAGCCAATCTGAGCGACCTTACGGGAATCGAGGGCACCATGCTTGCGGATACCGCTCTTGAGGTCTGTGCCGCGGAGATACTCCATGACAATGTAGTAGGATTCTCCGTCTTTACCCCAGTCGTAGACAGAGACAATGTAGGGACTAGAAAGAGCCGCAGCAGCTTGAGCCTCCTGCTTGAAGCGAGCAGCAAAGGATGGATCATTTGCGTACTGTGGGAGCATGGTCTTGATAGCAACGGTACGGCCAAGGACCTGGTCCTGTCCGCGGTATACGGTTGCCATTCCACCGGTACCAATCTTGTCTTGTACCTGGTAACGCCCACCGAGCATTCTACCTGGCATAGTTAAACTCCTATCAAGCGTGCGATTTTCTCGCCACGTCACTTACTATCTTAGGACACACGGTATCTCTTGGCGAGAAAACCGTGTGTTGGTTTGAGTGCTACGAAGCGGCACCCAAAGCCTGGATGTTCAAGCACTGGGCAAGAACACGCCCGCCAATCTGAGCGCCGTAACCCAGGACGTTCTCGCCGTTACCCTCGATGACAACAGAAACAACAAGCGTTGGATGGTCATACGGTGCAAAGCCGATAAAGAATGAATTGAAGTTGCCGTTCTCAACATCAGCAGTACCTGTTTTACCTGCAATCTTGACACCCTGAACGCGTGCCCCCATACCGGTGCCTGACTCGACAACGCCAAGCATTGCCTCTCTGACCTGGGCAGCAGTATCTGCAGAAACTGCTTGGCCAAGAGACTTAGGTGACGTTGTAGAAACAACGGCTCCCTCAGGCGAGAGAACACGATCAACAATATAAGGATTCATGACCACTCCGCCGTTTGCAATTGCTGCCGCAACAACAGCGTTTTGCATGACAGTTGTCTGAGGACCTGCTGGACTTGTATGTTCACCAACAGGAAGGCCACAGGATGCCCAACCAAGCTCCCAAGTGGTCATTTCTGCAGGATTTGGCATCAGCGATGGAGCTGTGGAGAAGTCCTGTCCAAGTGCCGTGCCATAACCAAAGGCGCGGGCATAGCTGACTAGATTATCAGCGCCAAGAGCAACACCAAGCTGCGCCAAAGCCGTATTGGAAGAGCGAGCAAATGCCTCACGTAGAGGAATGGTACCCATGTCCTCATTGGCGTAGTTGTGAATAGTACCGCCGCCAAGCTCCATAGTGCCTGGAGCCGAGTAGGTGGTGTCCAGCGTGGTGGTATGTGTATCAATTCCAGCTGCAAGCGTCACGGTCTTGAATGAGGAACCAGGAGAGTAAAGCGCTTGAGTTGCTCTGTCAACCAGCTGGCTTCCGGTACCGGATTCAATAACAGTTCCCAGCTCAGCATGGGTGTATGAAGGAGTCGAAGCCTTTGCAAGGACCGCGCCTGTAGTTGGATCCATAACAACAATAGAGCCTGTGTGGCCTTGAAGCGCAGCCTCTGCCACAGCCTGCATCTGAGAGTTGATAGTTAAAACAACGCTTGAGCCAGCGGTATTAATGCCGGCCATCGAGTAGAGAGCACTTCTCCAGTCGGAGTGATCTGCATGACCAGTGAGCGTTTCGTTCATGGAAGACTCAATACCCGAGGTGCCGTACTGAGTAGAAATGTAGCCAACGGTGTGAGAGGCCATGCCATCGTGCGGATAGTTGCGCACGTAGGTACCGTCGTCCTGCTTGACGCTTTCTGCCAACGTTACGCCATCAGAGGTCATGATGGCGCCGCGCTGAACGTAGGCGCTCTTAGCAATGGTGTGGTTGTTGGTGGGAAGCGCCTGAATTCTCGACGCATCAATAACCATCAGGAAGGTCAAGTTGCCGAGAAGAACCGTGAAGAAGAGGGTAAATACGGTAACCAAATTTGTGAGGCGTTTTCCGAGAGCAACACGGCCCAGAACGCCAGATTCCTCAGACTGCAAGCCAAAACCACCGCGGATGTGATTGCCATGCAGAACAGAAGAGGCATGGGCGCCGCCAGAAGAAACAGCAAGCCTCTGAGAATCAAGTGCCTTTTTGCTTGGTTCAAGCTCAGTCTCACGACCTGTACCCTCGTCACCTGCTCTGAGCAGGAGTGCAACAATGATAAAGCTGGAAAGAAGGGAACTACCACCCTGACTCATGAAGGGCAGAGTAACGCCGGTAAGAGGCATAAGCTTAGTGACACCCGCAACAATAAGAAAGGTCTGAAACGCCAGAACACTGGTCAGACCTGCTGCGGCAAAGGCAGAAGCATCGGATTTTGCACGAGCAGCTGTTGCAAGGCCACGTACTGTGAGCAGCAGGAACAGCGTAATAATTGCAGCTCCGCCAAAAAGACCCAGCTCCTCAGCAATAGCCGAGAAAATGAAGTCAGACTCAACAACAGGGATGAGTGTGGGCATGCCCTTGTCAATACCGGTGCCGGTTAAGCCACCGTCAGCAATGGAGTAAAGAGATTGGACAATCTGGTAACCATCGCCAGATGGATCCTTAAACGGATCAAGCCAAATGTTGACTCGGGTTTGAACGTGAGTGAAGAAGTGGTAAAGCACCACACCACCAATAGCAAGCAGGGCAACACTGACGAAAACATAACTTGCGCGACCTGTTGCGACATAGAGCATGATGACAAAAAACACGAAGAAGAGCAGTGCGCTACCAAGATCACGCTCGAAGATAACAACAATTAGACTGATGCCCCACATGACAAACAGTGGCAAAAGCATCTTGAAACGAGGAATGCGGAAAGGTCCTACAGAACGCATGGAGACCGACAGGGCTTCTCGATTAAGTGCCAGATAAAACGCCAGAAAAAGCGTGATAGCTATCTTTGCAATTTCGCCAGGTTGAAAGGTAAAAGCACCAAAAGAAATCCAGAGTTTTGCGCCGTATCGATCTTGACCAATAACAATTGGTAAAAGCAACAGTGCAACACCGAGAATACCAATAGAATATTTGTAGCGCGCGAGTGCATCCAGATTTCTTATGACGGCAAGCACCACAACCATGGCTACAACAGAGATGAAGAGCCAAATGGTCTGGTTGACCGCAAGGTTTGGCGCAAGCCTGGTGACCATAGTAATGCCAATTCCCGAAAGTACAAAGACAATAGGAAGAATGGCGGGGTCAGCTGCTGGAGCTAAGAATCTAATAGCAATGTGAGCAATAGTAAATGCTGCAAAGAGACCAATAGGAACGGCCATAGTCTCAATGGTGAGCGTTGAGCGAGCAGTAACCATATACATGGCGTACAGCAAAAATACAGGAATTGCGCCTACGAACAGCAAAAAGAGCTCAGTATTACGCCTTAGTCCACCTGTTTTTTCCATTCCTACTCACCTCCCGAACTTGTTGTTGAAGTTGTTGTTTCCGGTGTTGGTGTTCCGCCAGATTGAACATCTTCCTTCTTTTTGACTGCTTTAGTGTTGGCGTCATCAATTTGCTTGCGGTAATTCTCAACAGTGCTATGAGCTTCGTCCTCGTTTTTGACACGAATTCCTTCGGCCAGTGAGTCTTGAACTGCGTCGGGTAAATCCTTTACTTCAATCGACGTAGTTTCAACAAGAGACGACATGTTGAAACCAGCAATAGTAGTTGGTATACCTCGATAGACGCCTACGGTAGTTCCGTTGATACCTAGATACCACTCACTACTGACAAACAAGAAGACCACCGCAACGGTAGCTGCAAACAGCGCAAGGAACGATATAAACGTTGCAATAACACCGCGTGTAAGGTGGCGTCTCGTTTGGTCAGCAATGCCATCGTCCAAAACATCGATGACAACAACGGTAATGTTGTCCGAACCGCCGTAGGTAAGAGCTGCAGAAACAAGGTTGTCAGCAGCTTGTTGCGGCGTGACATTTGAGACAGCAATAGATTCAATCTCATCGTCGGGGACCATGCCCGAGAGGCCATCGGAGCACAAGATGATGCGGTCACCATCAGAGACTTCAAGCGAGAAGTGATCTGCATACATATCGGGATCAGAACCCAAAGCACGGGTCACTACGGAGCGAGAAGGATGTGATCGAGCTTCATCAGCAGTAATCTGACCGGAATCGATAAGCTCCTCAACGTAGCTATGGTCATGGGTAATGCGGACCAAAGTTCCGTGATGAAGTAGGTAAACACGGGAGTCACCTACGTGAGCAACAGCCATCTGGTTGCCCTCGATAAGGACAGCAGATGCTGTCGAGCCCATGCCAGGCTTGCCAATACCCTTTGCAGGAGCATCAATAACTTCCTGATTAGCGGCCTCAATTGCCGCACCAAGACGGATATCGTCTGCGGTACTTGGCGCCTGCTCAGCAATAACCTTCACAGCAATAGAGCTAGCCACCTCGCCGGCAGCGTGTCCACCCATACCATCGCAGACAGCAAAGAGAGGTGTGCGCAAAAGGAATGAATCCTCGTTGTGTTCACGAACTAATCCCACGTCAGAGCGGGCGCCCCAGGAAATAAAGGTGTTAGATCCAGAAACTGCTTCGGCATCGCATCGACCGTCAAGCGGCAGCTCACAGCGGCCAGGAGCACTCACAGGCTCTTGTGTAGGTGTATCAGAAATATGTGTTGTATCAGAAGAAACCATGAGCCTCTTATCGACGTCCAACACGCATAATCACATCGCCGACCTGAACTTCGTCAGTATCACGAAGGGTAACAGGCTGTTCGATAAGGTGACCATTAACCATAGTTCCGTTTGTGGAACCAAGGTCTTCAAGCACCAGGGCAGGACCCTGGATAGTAAAGCGAGCATGAGTTGCAGAAACATAAGGTTCGTCAATCACGATGTCAGAAGAGGGAGAGCGCCCAATGACAACGGGGCCTAAGATGTCTACGTGAAGGCCACGTAAGGACTTGACGCCCTTCTCGACATCAACAGACCAAATGGCACCGTCTTTTCGCTGCCCGCGAACAAGGCCAATGCCCGTACGCATGACTGAGAACAGAAAAATATAAAGCAGGACGACAAGGAGAACGCGTCCTGCAAAAAGAATCAAATCAATCATTAGTTCTCCCGGAACTGAAGGTCCATAAGACCAATAGTAATGAGGTCCCCGTCTCGCAAAATAACCTCATCTACGTCGATATCGTTGACAAGCGTTCCATTAGTGGAGTGCAAATCAGCAATATGCCAATCATGACCGTCGTAGGTCATCTCGGCGTGACGTCTTGAAACGTTAGGATCGCGCAAAACAACATCAGCCTGAGAGCGCTCGCGACCAATAATGGCGCGAGGAGCTTCGACGCGATATGAGCGACCACTCTGGCGGTCAATTAAGATGCAGGTGGCATTCATGTTTGCACGAGGAGTTCCCTGTAGAGCGCGAGAAGAACGTCCGCCCATGCCATTGAGCTGCGCATCAAGCGAAGGTGTCACACGGCGCTGAGTCATGGGAACGGGGGCCGCGGTTGGAATAGCGCCGTTCATAGGCAGATCAGGAAGTCCATTGGAAGCAGGAAGAACGGGCATAGGCGTCGATTCTGCTGCGGAAACAACAGGAATAGCGCCCTGCGCCTCAACAAAATCTGGTGGCATAACAGCAAGGCCCGCGTCGGTGCCAGCAAGATCTCCGAGTACCTCTGGCGTTGCATTTTCTGCGGAAACAGGACGAACCACAGAAAGAGGATCTGGCTCTGGCTGTGGCTGAGCGACTGCGTGTGGATTGTGCTGCTGTGGCATTTGCGCTGCAGCTCCACCAACGCTTGAGTTGCCACCCAGGAAAGCACGTTCTTCATTGCGTAGCTGGTCAAGAGTGCTGCCGTCAACGTTTTCTGCAAAAACCGCAAATCTGCCTGGCTTCAAGGTCGGGTCAACCATGAAGCGGACAAGAGGCTGACCGACAAAGACATACTCTTTTTGCTGAGCCTGTGTGGCTACAAAGTCTGAAATCTCTGCCGTTAGATCAGCATAAAGAGGGCGCATCAGTGAATCGTCTTGAGGTGCAACTAAAACGGTATACAGAGCTGGTGCCGTATCTATACCATCAATCTCATACGTTTCACGTTCCATCTCTTTAGCTGCGCGTTTAGCAAGCTTCTTGAAAGAGAAGGGCTCTGCGTATCCCTGTGGTGCGGCACCAAAGACCGAACCAATACGGTTTTCAAATTCACTAAGAAAGCTCATCTAATTCCTCGCCTTCCTGATCCGCATGAAGTGGACCTATCAGGACAATTGCAATGCATACAAGTACACATAAGAATACCGTAATTAGTACTGAAACTATACTTTCAACTAACCAAAAATTAGGATTCTCCATCCAAGCTGCCCATATAAAGCCCCCTGTAAGTATTGCAGCGCAGACAATTTGTCCAAAAATCATCCAGCCACGGCGCCTTTTTTGGCTCAAAAGTGAACCTAAAAAGGCAGAAAGCGCACAGGATCCAAAGCGAACCCAGAAGGGAAGCCCCGAAGCAAGCGAGGTGTAGTCATAAGCAAGGGGTGTTGCGGCAAAACCCAGCGATAGGCCCCTGACCATAAGAATTGCAAAAAGATAGCTGAATGATCCTGTTAAAACTGCAGCTAAAGGTCTCATTGTTGCCGAGGCAAGAGCAGGCGCAAAAACAGGAGCAGGCAATAGAGCTCCCGTAAGGCAGTTGATGCTACTGAATTTTGAAACTCTTCCCGCAAATGCCCACCAGATAACGCTTACTAAAGTTACAAGCGTTGCAAAAGGAAACGAAGTGCTGGTAGGGCTGATGCTTGCCAGTGCATATACTGCACATGCAATCACAAGAGCTGAAGCCAGAGGTGTCCAAAGAGCGGCAGCTGCTGCGCCCACAAGAGTGCCTGCCACAATGAACGTAAGCGATTCCGGAGCAATAAGGATAAACAACTGCGCGAGAAGGGCTGCGGTGACCAGGGCTGATACGCCACGTACGGCCACCGAGGGCAGCCAGGGGAAGCGAATTGAGAGTGGAAGATGCTTGACGTCCCAGGTCTCGGTCTCCTCTTCTTCTGACTGTTCTACCAGGGATCTGAGGCTTTTTTCGCCCTGTTTTTCGTTGCCAAGAGGAGTAACAATTTCTTGCGCAAACTCCAAGACGCTTCCCTGTCTCATTGACGGCTCAGGGGAAAGCGCCTGCGTTAGAGCGGCATCTACAGCAAACGGAACCTCGGGATCTTCTTTGAGCAGAGGAAGCTTTGGCCCCTTATATATTCGATCAAGAGACTCTTTAGCTGTTCTACCAGCAAATACATTAACGCCCGTCAAGGCCTGTCTCGAAACAACAGCAAGCGAGAAAATATCGGCTCGCTCATCAACAAGCATACCTTCAACCTGTTCAGGAGGCATATAGCCTACGGTACCGCCACGGGCGCCGCCGTAACCAGCGGCCGAGGCAAGCGTTGCCATACCAAAATCGGCAAGTTTTACGGTACCCTGGCGGTCAATCATGATGTTTGTTGGCTTGATATCTAGATGAAGTACGCCATTATCGTGGGCATATTGCAGTGCCTTCGCAAGCGAAGACACCATATGGGAAGCCTCGGCGTAGGTAAGGTAGCCACCTTCAACACGAGCCAAGAGTTCTGATAAATTAAGACCGTCAACAAACTCCATGACCAGATAGGCGTAATCGCCTTCAATCTCAAAGTCATGAACGGTCACAATGTTGGGATGAGCCAACAAACAGGCAGTTCTTGCCTCAGAGAGAGCCTCGTCAACGGTAGAAGCAAGCACTCCGGGTGTTTCAGAGGCGCCTAACAGCGGCATGCGTTTAATGGCTACGCGCCTCTGCAAACGAGTATCCCAGCAGGTACAAACGGTGCCAAAACCTCCGTTACCTCTGCGAGCAAGAACGCGATATCGGTCCAGCAAAATCTCTGGCTCAGCCGCAGGAGATGCCTGCTGAGCAGAAGGCGAATGTAGATATGTAGTCTGCGTGGTCTGTGACCGCGAGTCACTCACGGCAACCTCCTGTGTTTAAAGTGTGTTTGTCGGCCGTGACTGTCTATATTCTACCGCTGAAAAGAATTTTCTTATATATCTATTGTTTTTCCATGAGAAGAAAACAAAATGTTGTAGTATTATTCCCTAGCACGCGGGTGTGGCGGAATTGGCAGACGCGTACGGTTCAGGTCCGTATGAACGCAAGTTCATGGGGGTTCAAGTCCCTTCGCCCGCACCATTTACATTTAAAAAGCCCCTTCACGGGGCTTTTTTGTTGCCTATTTGTTGTCTGCCTCAAAGTCAGACCAGCCTTCTTGGTCTTCTCCAAAGAGATCCCAGTCATCTTCAGTCTTTTTGTGGTTGAAATACATCTTTTTAGTTTTGCGCTCCAACACAAAAGAAATGACCAAAAAGAGCAAAATTCCACCAAGTACGAGGAACAACACACCGGTTTTATCGCCAAAAAGCCAGCCGACAAATGAGTTAATTGCGTCCATAATCCAGCTCCAGAACATGTGAAGGGTTAAGAATCTTAATACAAGTATATACTTGGTAGGCTATAAGAAAAAATGCACTGCTAAAAAGTGTTGATTCAAGGAGAAGCTGCATGCTTGATATCAAATTTGTGCGCGAGAATCCTGACCTCGTAGATAAGGCTTGCGAGTCCAGACAAAACGCCCATTGGGATCGCGAGAAATTCTTTGAGCTTGATGAGGAGCGCAGGAGCGTAATTACTGAGGTTGAGACGCTTCAGGCAGAGCGCAACGCCGTTTCTAAGCAGATTGGCCTTCTTATGCGTGAGGGCAAGAAAGAAGAGGCTGAGGCAGCTAAAGAGCAGGTAGCAGCTAACAAAGATCGCATCGCAGAGCTTGACCAGCGACGCAGTGAGGTTGAGGAAGAGCTCACTGCCCTTGTTGCAGCTATTCCAAACATTCCGGATGCATCTGTTCCTTACGGTAAAGATGACTCCGATAACCCAGAGGTTCGTAAGTGGGGAGAGCCAACTCAGTTTGACTTTGAGCCAAAAGCACACTGGGATCTTGGCCCTGAGCTTGGCATGATTGACTTTGACCGTGGTGTAAAGCTTGCAGGAACTCGTTTCTATCTTCTTGGTGGCATGGGCGCTCGTATGGAGCGCGCGCTAATCAACTTCATGATTGATACGCACAACCAGGCTGGATTCAAAGAGTGGTGGCCACCAGTCATTACCAATCAGGATTCTCTGTATGGCACCGGCCAGCTTCCTAAGTTTGAGGAGGACCTCTACCACGTCCAGCCTGACCTCTACCTGATTCCAACTGCTGAGGTCCAGCTGACCAACATCCACCGTGATGAGATTCTGGATGCATCTCAGCTTCCTTTGCTCTACACCGCATTTACACCATGTTTCCGTGAGGAAGCAGGATCAGCTGGTCGAGACACGCGTGGTATCATCCGTGTTCACCAGTTTGACAAGGTAGAGATGGTCAAATTTGCAAAACCTGAGGATTCCATGAATCAGCTTGAGTCCATGGTTCAGGAAGCCGAGAAGATCCTTCAGCTCCTTGGTCTTCCTTATCACGTAGTTACTCTTTGCACTGGTGACATTGGATTCTCTGCATGCAAGTGCTATGACATTGAAGTTTGGCTCCCAAGTTATAACGCATACAAGGAGATTTCTTCCTGCTCTAACTGCTGGGATTTCCAGGCTCGCCGTGCAAATATTCGCTATAAGGATCCTGCTGAGTTCAAGGGCACCCGCCTGGTTCACACGCTTAACGGCTCTGGTCTGGCAGTTGGCCGAACCATGGCTGCAATTATGGAGAATTATCAGAACGCAGATGGCTCTGTTACCGTGCCTGAGGCGCTCCGTCCTTACATGGGTGGTATTGAGGTTATCCGTCCTGAATAGTTTCTCTTTTTAATCAAAACTGATCCAATCAATGAAATGGTCTTCTACAGAAGTGTGGAGACCATTTCTTTTATAGATTTATAGAACATATGTTCTATAAATCAGCTATACTGAGATCAGTAAAGGAAGAAAGAGGTGGCTATGAAAGGTTTGGTAGAGGTACAGAAAGATATCGTAGTAAGACAGCTTGTGCAGGGCGGTGCGGCAGAAATTGGCTTTGGTCATAAGGAGTTTTATTCAGAGATTCATATTTCACCAGAGCAAGTTGAAACTTTAAGAAAATGGATTTCAAGCCAAGGCAGAGTGGGCTTAAAAGACTTAAGTCCGCAAGAGTACCTGGAGGTTATCATGGCAGAAACATGTATGGCTGAGGTAATGGATGAGCTTGATGAAGCCGGCGTTTCCTACCAGTATTTGTATGCAAACTCTTCAGGGGAAGTAGCTTTAAGACCAGGTAGATAACAAAAAGAGCCCCCGAAGGAGCTCATAAGTTCAAGTGGTGCGGCGTATAGGATTCGAACCTATGACGCCCTGATTCGTAGTCAGGTCCTCTATCCAGCTGAGGTAACGCCGCGTGCAAGTAGATAGAATGCCATTTTCCAACAGAAAATGCAAGACTAATCTGGGAAAAAGTTCTTTTAGGTAAGAAAAAAGCTCGTTGCAGAGAGGCAACGAGCAGAAAATTCTGGCGGAGAGCTGGGGATTCGAACCCCAGATGGGCTTGGGGCCCATACTCGCTTAGCAGGCGAGCACCTTCGGCCTCTCGGTCAGCTCTCCAAAATGGGTGCTTGAGAATGATACCCCGAACTGGCTTCACTCACAATAAGACATTTTACAAAACATGTGAAAAATGCTCAACAACCACGTTTTTTCGGTGAGCGCGAAGTACATCCCATGAAAAGCGATTGGCAACTTGTGCTGCAGAAAGAGGTTCTTCTTTTTCTGCAAGACCTACGCAATAAGCAAGAAAGCCAAGAATTTCTTGTGGTGTTTTTCCTTGGTCTCTCAGAACACCAAGATCTAGATCGTGATTGCGTTTAGAAAGTCTCCTGCCATCTGGCGCAACAAGTAGCGGGAGATGAGCATAGATGGGATGAGAAAAACCAAGCACGTCTTGCAAATAAAGCTGTCTGGGAGTAGATGAAAGAAGATCTGATCCTCTAACTACTTCAGTTACGCCCATGTCAGCATCGTCAACTACTACAGCAAACTGATATGCAAAGACTTCGTCTGCACGCTGGACAATAAAGTCTCCACATAATTTAGAAAGATTTTGAGATGTTTGACCATAGACTTTGTCTTCAAACGCGTAGGTCTTATTAGGAACTCGTATGCGAGTTGCTGGAATTTTATGTTTGGAAAGCTCTTCACGCTCGGATTTGCTCAGGTCGCGGCAGGTTCCCGCATAGACATATGCACCATCGCTGGCATGAGGGGCTTGTGCAGCGTGTAAGTCCGCTCGGGAACAAAAGCAAGGATACAAAAGTTCCTGTTGTTTCAATTTCAATAGAGCGTCCTGATAGAGCTCCGTACGCTTGCTTTGGAAAAACGGCCCTCTGTCCCAAGTTAGTCCCAGCCACTGTAAATCATCCAGGAGAAGAGAGGTGTATTGAGGATTATGAGCACGAATATCTAAGTCTTCAATGCGAAGAATGAAGCTGCCATTTTGGGAGCGAACGCTGGCCCAAGCCATAAGCGCTGAGAAAACGTTGCCTAGGTGCATCCTTCCAGAAGGAGTTGGCGCAAATCTTCCAATGTAAGAACTCATTCTTAGAGATCTCCCGCATAGATATAGGCAAATCCATAGTCTTTTGTTGATGACTTAATAGCTGCCTTATCTTTACAGGTGAGGCCTTTGTGCTGATAGAAACCAAAGTCGCAATCGTCATCAGTTGCAAGGAAGTAATGCTTAGCTCCTTGCTCTTTCATAAAGTCCAGAACGTAGGAGAAGAGCATGCCTCCAATACCTTGGCTCTTTATAGCGGGGTTAACACAGAACAGAGTAATTTCCCATTTGGCATCGTTAGTGTTTGTGTTCCAATAGTCATGAACAAGATGAGATTCGACATCACCAAAGATCTCGTAGTCCTTAAAGCGAGCTTCACTCAATAGTTCCTTAGCTTTTGCTGTTGTTTCGTTTTCTAACTTCTGCCATTTTTCAAAATCTGCTGGAGTTTCTCCGTTTGAGCAGAAAATAAGACCAAGTATTTGACCATCTTGCTTTGCTACAAAGCGATGAGTAGAAATGCTAATAAAATGGGCGATATCAATAGTTGCAAGTGAGCGACTTTCAACTTTTGAGTCATCGTCATCCAAGTACCAGACGCGTTCAACGATTGATATAAGTTCTGATAAGTCAGTATCTTCGAAGGGGACTATGATTGGAGTATCGGCAGACATATGAAATAGTTCCTTTCAGGTGTTTTACAGCGGAAGATTATAGAATAGTTTCAAGTTTGTTTACATCTAGTACGTAGTGTTTCGCAGCTGATAGGCTGTAAGTGTTTCTGATAGCAAGTGTCGAACACAAAGGAGCGGCAATGGCTGAGGCCCCTATCAAACGTGCGTTAATTTCGGTAACAGACAAAACAGATATTGTTGAATTTGCACAAACGCTTACTAAAGAGTTTGGCGTTGAGGTAATTTCAACAGGTGGAACCGCAAAAATCCTCGAAGAGGCTGGTGTGCCTGTAGTTCCTATTGAGTCTTATACCGGATTTCCAGAGATGATGGACGGCCGCGTTAAGACGTTGCATCCTCGTGTTCATGGTGGTCTTTTATGCCGTAGAGGTAATCCCGGTCATGTCGCAGACGCAGAGAATAATGGTATTGGCATGATTGACCTGGTCTGCGTTAATCTCTATGAGTTTGAGAAGACTGTAGCTGATCCATCAGTAACTCTTGAAAATGCAATTGAGCATATCGATATCGGTGGACCTTCAATGCTCCGCTCTGCTGCAAAGAATAATGATTTTGTTACGGTTGTTGTTGATCCGGCAGATTATGGTCGTGTTCTTGATGAGATGCGTGTCCATGACGGTGCAACTACAAGGGCTTCTCGCCAGCAGCTGGCTTTGAAGGTATTTAAGACAACGGCTGCATACGATGGCGCTATTGCCGCATACCTTTCTGGTGTTGTTGAAGCAGAGCAAAGTAAATTCCCAGAGACCTTGCTGGTAAAGGCAACAAAAGAACAAGATCTTCGTTACGGAGAAAATCCTCAGCAGTCCGCAGCGTTTTATAAGATGCCTGGAGCTCCTGCACACTCTCTGGCAAACGCTCAGCAACTTCAGGGTAAGCCCTTGTCTTACAACAATTTGCTTGATACTGATGCAGCTTGGGCTGCTGTTCGTGAGTTTGATGACCCATCAGTCATCATTTTGAAGCACCAGAATCCTTGTGGATCTGCTACGGCGGAAAATGTTGTTGAGGCATACGATCGAGCATTTGCTTGCGATCCAGTCTCTGCATTTGGTGGAATTATTGCAGTTAATAGAGAGGTTCCGCTGGAGTTTGTTGAGCACTTTGCAGACATCAATAAGCAGTTCGTTGAGGTTCTTATTGCACCAAGCTTTACAGAAGAGGCTCTTGAGCGCCTGTCAAAGAGAACAAATCTTCGCGTATTGGCTACGGGCGGAATCGATAGAAGCCGCGAGCTTGAGATGAGAACTGTTGACGGAGGTCTTTTAGTACAAGACCTTGACCACGCAGACGAAGCTGCAGATAGCTTTGAGGTTGTTACTAAGCGCCAACCAACTCCAGAAGAGCTGAGCGATTTGGTATTTGCTTGGAAAGTTTGCAAGACCGTTAAGTCAAATGCAATTTTGGTTGCAAAAAATCAGGCTGGAATTGGTATGGGACCAGGTCAGCCTAATCGTGTTGACGCCGCTCTTCTCGCGTGTGAGCGTGCAGAGGCAGCTTGTGAGCGCATGGGAATTGATTCAAAGAATCTTGTGGCAGCATCTGATGCCTTCTTCCCATTCCGAGATAACGTTGACACACTAGCAGCTCATGGCATAACGGCTATCATTCAGCCTGGCGGATCGGTCAGAGATGATGAATCTATTGCTGCTTGTGATGAATACGGCATTGCAATGGTGTTTACAGGCAAGCGTCACTTTAGGCACTAATCTGCTAATTCGGGACTAGCAGTTCATTTTAAAAAGTTGGGGGAGGACACTGTGGACCAGGAAGAGTTAGAAGCAGCTCAGAAGTTTGAGCTTGATAATCCAGAACTTGTTTGTCGTTGGAGATTATCTGGAGGTGTCCTCCCTCTTGATAACAGGCACTTACGTGCGTTGAGCAAGCGAGTTGTTGCGCAAAAAGAGGTTTCTCCGCACTTGATTGCTTGGGCTAAGCAGCATATTGAGGGAACGCTTAAAGAAGGGTCACAAGAGTTTCCAGATGGCGTTCTTATGATTTTGCTTGAGAGCAATGGACAGGCTGCTATGACTGTTGGACCTTACCAGTCTTTGGATGAGCGTTCTGTTCTGTCTCTTGCGGGACGCGCAAGGATTTCACAGCGAGAAGAGCAGCAAACTCATTGTGCACCAGAGGTGCTTTGGGTGGTAAAAGATGGAAAGCTTATTGCGGGTGTCTCGGAAGAAAGCGTTCGATCGGGAGTCACAAGTTTAGTGTTAGACCTGGCACAGACTCTTCGTGAGCCAACAGAGTTTAATCCAGACGTTATTGCCCAGGTATTTGATGGAACCGCCGAATTTGATGAAGCTTTCCTTACTTCAGATGAACATGGAATCGTATGTGCTTCTGATGCTCAAGGCGAGATAGGAGAGCGTTTCTTATTTGGTTACAAGAAACTTTGTGAAATCAAAGCTGCTAAGTAATCAGATAAGTACGATATTTAAGGCTCGTCCAGCAAAGGGTACGCAACGCACGATGAAGTTGTCGCACGTTGAGTGCCTACGTAAAAATCTGTCTGTTTTTCAGACAGATGGCTGCTTGTGTACTTGAATATTTTGTCGATTTACAAAAAACTTGCACTTTAGTGTTATGTTTATTTTGTAATTTCGCAGGTAGAAATTCCTACCTGAAAATAGGTATTTGTCAGCTTGTATTTCTGATTTGTTTCATTGTTTTTTTGCGCAATAATAAAAACATTATGCGACCGCTGCCGGCCGAACTATGAAACATGTTTCCGTAGTCACCCAGGGTCTACAGCTTTATTTTGGATCGCACAGACGCATACTGTGAGAAATCACAGATTAGGCAAGGAGAGGAAATGGCAAGAAAGTTTAAGTCCATGGACGGTAACAACGCCGCGGCTTACGTGTCGTATGCGTTTACCGAGGTAGCGGGCATTTACCCAATTACCCCATCAAGTCCAATGGCAGACTATGTTGACCAGTGGTCCGCACAGGGAGTAAAGAACATTTTTGGTTCAACCGTTAAGGTTGTCGAGATGCAGTCTGAGGCTGGTGCAGCTGGTGCTGTTCACGGTTCTCTTGGTTCCGGCGCTCTGACCACTACATACACCGCTTCTCAGGGCCTCTTGCTCATGCTTCCAAACATGTACAAGATTGCCGGCGAGCAGCTCCCTGGTGTTTTCCACGTCAGCGCACGTACCGTTGCAACTCATGCACTGAACATCTTTGGCGATCACTCTGACGTTATGTCTGCTCGCCAGACTGGCTTTGCACTTCTCGCAGAAGGCAACGTCCAGGAGGTTATGGACCTCGCTCCTGTTGCTCACCTCGCAGCAATCAAGGGCAAAGTTCCATTTGTCAACTTCTTTGACGGCTTCCGTACTTCTCACGAGATTCAGAAGGTTGCTGTTTGGGATTATGCTGACCTGGCTGAGATGTGCGACATGGACGCTGTCCAGGCATTCCGTGATCACGCATTGAACCCAGAGCATCCATCAAGTCGCGGTTCCCACGAAAACGGCGACATCTTCTTCCAGCACCGCGAGGCATGCAACGAGGTTTACAACCAGCTGCCAGCAGTTGTTGAAGATTACATGAACCAGATCAACGCTAAGCTTGGCACCGACTATGGCCTGTTCAATTACTACGGTGCAGAAGACGCTGACCGCGTTGTTATCTGCATGGGTTCCTTCTGCGATACCCTTGAAGAGGTTATCGATTATCTGAACGCTCATGGCGAGAAGGTCGGTCTGGTTAAGGTCCGCCTCTATCGTCCATTCTCTGTAAAGCACTTTGTTGACGTTCTTCCTGAGTCCGTCAAGAAGATTGCTGTTCTTGATCGTACTAAGGAGCCAGGTTCCGTCGGCGAGCCTCTCTACGAAGACGTCATCACCGCTCTCTACGAGGCTGGTCGCACTGGCATCAAGGTTGTTGGTGGCCGTTATGGTCTTGGTTCCAAGGACACCCCACCAGCATCTGCATTTGCAGTTTTCGAGGAGCTCAAGAAGGATAATCCTCAGCGTGAGTTCACCGTTGGTATTGTCGATGACGTTACCAACCTCTCTCTTGCAGAGGATCCTGAGGCTCCTAACACTGCAGCTGAGGGCACTATTGAGTGCAAGTTCTGGGGTATCGGCGGCGACGGTACCGTTGGTGCTAACAAGAACTCCATCAAGATTATTGGTGACCACACCGATAAATATGTTCAGGCATACTTCCAGTATGACTCCAAGAAGACCGGCGGTATCACCATCAGCCACCTGCGCTTCGGTGATCACAAGATTCGTTCTCCTTACTATGTCACCAAGGCAGACTTTGTTGCATGCCACGTTCCTGCATACATCATCAAGGGCTACAAGATGGTCCGCGATGTCAAGCCTGGCGGTACCTTCCTGGTCAACTGCCAGTGGGATGCAGAGGAATTTGCACACCACCTGCCAGCAGAGGCAAAGCGCTACATTGCTAAGAACAACATCAACGTTTATCTGATTAATGCAATTGACCTTGCCAAGGAAATTGGTATGGGCAAGCGCACCAACACCATTCTTCAGTCCGCATTCTTTGCTCTTGCAAAGGTTCTCCCAGAGGCAGACGCACTTCAGTACATGAAGGACGCTGCAACTCATTCTTATCTGAAGAAGGGCCAGAACATTGTCGATATGAACCACAAGGCAATCGACGCTGGTGCTACTGCATTTACTAAGATTGAGATTCCTGCTGATTGGGCTACTGCAGAGGATGCTCCAAGCACAATCACCCTTGAGGGCCGCGAGGCTCTGCTCAAGCAGGTTCGCGACATCATGACTCCAGTCTCTCGTATGGAGGGTGACGCACTTCCTGTTTCCGCATTTAAGAACCACGCTGATGGTCAGTTTGAGCTTGGTGCTGCTGCTTATGAGAAGCGTGGCATTGCTGTTGTTGTTCCTGAATGGAACGTCGAGAAGTGCATCCAGTGTAACCAGTGCGCTTATGTCTGCCCACACGCAGTCATTCGCCCATTCGTCCTTACCGACGAAGAGGTCGCTGCTGCACCAGCACAGTCTCAGTTCAAGGATGCCGTTGGTCCTAAGGCTAAGGGCTACAAGTTTGAGATTGCTATTTCTCAGCTCGACTGCACCGGTTGCTCCAACTGCGTCTACATCTGCCCTGCAGATGCTCTGACCATGAAGCCAATCGAGGAGCAGGAGTCTAAGCAGGAGATCTTTGACTACGCAGTTGCTCATGTCTCTGAGAAGACTGAGCTTGTTGCTAACAACGTCAAGGCATCCCAGTTCAAGAAGCCACTGCTTGAGTTCTCTGGTTCCTGCGCAGGCTGCGCCGAGACCAGCTATGGTCGCCTGGTTACTCAGCTCTTCGGCGATCGTATGTACATCTCTAATGCAACTGGCTGCTCCTCTATTTGGGGTAACCCAGCTTCTTGCTCGCCATTCACCACTGACGCAAATGGTCACGGTCCTGCATGGAATAACTCTCTCTTTGAGGACAACGCAGAGCACGGCATGGGTCTGATGCTTGGTCACCAGTCTCAGCAGAAGCGTCTGATTGAACTTGCTGAAAAGCTTGTTGAGGATGAGGCTGCACCTCAGGACCTCAAAGATGCTGCTAAGGCATGGATTGATTCCGTCAATGACGCAGCTCTCTCCAAGGAAGCTTCCAAGACCTTTGTTGTTGAGCTTGAGAAGTCTGATCTTGCAGTAGCTAAGGAAATCCTTGCTAACAAGAGCTTCCTCACCAAGAAGTCCTTCTGGATCTTCGGTGGTGACGGTTGGGCATACGACATCGGCTTCGGCGGCCTTGACCACGTGCTTGCTTCTGGCGAGGACATCAACGTCTTTGTCTTTGACACCGAGGTTTACTCCAACACTGGTGGTCAGTCCTCCAAGGCTTCCCGTCTCGGTCAGGTTGCACAGTTTGCAGCAGCTGGTAAGAACATCAAGCAGAAGAACCTCGCAGAGATTGCTATGACCTATGGTTATGTCTATGTTGCTCAGGTCTCCATGGGTGCAAATCTTCAGCAGACTCTGAAGGCAATTGCTGAGGCAGAGGCTTATCCAGGACCATCCCTCATCATCGGTTACTCTCCATGTGAGATGCACTCCATCAAGGGTGGTATGGCTCACGCACAGGAAGAGATGAAGAAGGCAGTTGATACTGGCTACTGGAACCTCTACCGCTTCAACCCAGCTGCACCTGCAGGTAAGAAGTTCACGCTTGATTCCAAGGAGCCAAAGGGTGGTTATCAGGAGTTCCTGATGAACGAGGCTCGTTACAGCCGACTCACCCGTGAGTTCCCTGAGAACGCAGAGAAGCTCTTCAAGGAGAACGAGGCAGCTGCTATGGCTCGCTACGATCACCTTGTACGCCTCTCTGAGCTTTACGCTGCAGAGAAGAAGGAGCAGCCTGAGGAGTAAGGTAACTTACCTTCACGTAGCTTCAGCCGAGCCAGGACATCCTGGCTCGGCTTTTTTATGCGTCATTTTTGGCGAGAAGCTCTGTGTTCTTCAAGCCCTTCTCGCGAGGTGATAAACTAGAGAGACTTTGCTCACGATGGGAGTTACTGTGGCACAAAAAAAGAGCAGACTATTTCCTGTAGCTTTTCTCGCTGCTAAAGCAACACTTGCAGCACTTAGGTTGACTAATCACGAGGGCGGAACTCTACCAGGATTTATTGCTGAGACCATTGATCCCGCATTCCTAGGGGATATCGCTAAGCCTGAACAGGTCGTCTTTATCACCGGCACAAACGGCAAGACAACCACCAATAACCTGCTCAACGATCTTCTCGCGGATAACGGCTACCAGACCGTGACTAATCGAGTTGGCGGCAACATCTCTAGTGGCTTTGCAAGCTCTTTTGCAAAGAACGCTACGTGGAAGGGAACTTCAAAGACCAAGCTTGCGGTTATGGAGTTTGACGAGCTCTCTGGACCTCGCATTTTCCCGTATCTGCAGCCTGATATTTTGTCTGTTACCAATTTGTTCCGCGATACATTCTCTCGTAGCGCAACGCCAGACTACGTGTTTTACGTGATGGACAAGGGGATTCCTGCCTCTACACATCTGATTCTGAACGCAGATGACATGATTAGCTGCAGGCTTGCTTCTCAATGCACCCATCGTACCTATTACTCCATCGCAAAGCTGGCTGATGACACGGCTGAGCCAGTGGGCATTGTTTCAGATCTCACCGCATGTCCTCAGTGTGGCGGCAAGCTTAAGTGGGATTATGCTCACTTAAGGCATCTTGGCCACGCAACTTGTGAGGAGTGCGGCTATACCAACCCAACTCCTGACTACGAGGTTATTTCGGTTGAGCCAGAGACCGGCAAGTTTGTGGTAAAGGAGCACTGCTACGAGGGAGCTCCAACATACGAGTACAAACTCAACAGCTACTCAATCGTCAACCTCTATAACCTGTTTGTAGCTATTGTGACCGCTCGAGAGATGGGTCTTGCGCCAGCAACTATCGCAGCCTCTTTACAGCGCGTCAACATTGCTTCCTCCAGGTATAACGAGATTGACTACAACGGTCGTCGTCTTATCAGCATGGCCTCTAAGGGCGAGAATGACACGGCAACCTCAGTCACCATCGATATCCTGCGTAAGCAGCCAGGCGATAAGGCAATTATCATCATGATTGCTGACGCCTATATGGCAAAAGCAAAAGATCAGACTGAGTATATTGGCTGGTATTACCAGACCGATTTTGAGTTCCTGCAAGATCCAAGCGTCAAGCAGGTCATTATTTACGGTGACACATCACTTGACCTACAGCTTAGGCTGAGACTTGCCGGTATTGATCCAGCTAAAACCTTTGTGGCAAGCTCTCCTGAAGAGACCGCTGACCTGGTTGACCTTAACGCTTGCCAGCACGTTTTTTATGCACACGGCCTCTACAACGGCGGAATTGCTGACATCAGCAGAAATCGCATCATTGAGCGCTTGAAACAGATGGAGACCTCCCATGAGTAATCCAGCAACTAAGATTGAGATTCTGTATCCAGAGTATGGCAACCAGGGTGGAGACAACGGAAACGCCCTCTACCTTGAGGCTTGTCTTCCAAAAGAGAACTTCGTGTATACCTCTCATGCGGCAAAACCTTACTTTGTCGAGAACACACCGTCAGCAATCATCATGGGCGGCATGACAGAAGCCCAGCAAGAGCTTGTTATTTCTCGCCTTATGCCTTACAAGGACAGGCTTGCAGAGCTGGCTGATCAGGGCGTTCCTATGCTGTTTGCGGGCAACGCTTCAGAGCTTTTTGGCGAGAAAATCGTCAATCCTGATGGTTCTGAGGTTAAGGGTCTTGGCTTATTTAAGTTCACGACCACTCGTTATATGCCTCAGCGTTTTCATGATGTTCAGGTGGGTGAGTTTGATCCTGGCAACGGTAAAGGGCCCTTTACTGTTGTTGGCTTTAAGATGCAATTCACGCTCACTGAGGGGGATAACGCCAATTGTTACTTCCTCAAGAATAAGGTGGGTTTTGGCATCAATAAAGAAAACAAACTTGAAGGCTTCCGTCGTAAGAATGCTATTGCCACCTGGTTGATTGGACCTCTACTTCCTTTGAATCCTTATCTCACACGTTGGATTTTGGATATGGCGGGCGAGGAAGACACTCCTCTTGCCTTTGAGGAAGAGGCTGTTGCCGCATATCAAAAGCATGCTCGTGAGATGGTCTATCCAGGAATGCACCTACATTATTAAACGCGAAGCTTGCTTGACCTTGCACAAGTATTGTGAGGTTACAGTTCAAATACGCCCGCAGTTCAAAGGCATATTTTATGGTGGTTCCAAGGTATATTTGAGTGGCTCATTTGCTCATACATCGTTTTCGTCGTATCATGAATTAGTTTTTTAGCGTTATACAAGGGGATTGTTTTGCCACAGATTTCTTCAGCACTTGCAACAAAGCAGCGCGCTCAGCGCCTTGCTCGTATTGGTATCATTGCTGCTCTTTATGCAGCACTTACACTTGTAACCCTTCTCTTTTTAGGCGGTCTTGCCTGGGGTCCTGTACAGTTCCGCGTTTCAGAGGCGGTTGTTGTTCTTGCCCTGTTTACTGCTGATGCAATTCCGGGCCTCGCTCTTGGTTGCATTATCGCCAACCTTGCCAACATGGTTATCTCAGGCACCGGTGCTTTGGGTCTCTTAGACGTAGTCTTTGGTTCTTTGGCAACCGCACTTGGAGCATGGTTTACCTGGAAGAACAAAGATAACGTGCCACTGGCTCTTCTCGGTCCTGTTGTTGCAAATGCCATTATTGTTTCTGCGTATTTGCCAATTTTGCTTCAGGGCTTGGGATTCTACACAATTCCATTTACCACTATTGAGTTGGACGGCTCGTATCCATTTATGTTCCTGTTTGGCTTTATTACCACAGGGTTGGGAGAAGCTGCTGTTCTTTACATACTTGGTACTCCATTGGCGCGCGCTCTGAAGAATTCTCCTTTGCCGCTGCAGCTTGCATCTGATGTTGTTTCCCCAGAATCAGCGGGAAAATAAGACGCTATGCATAGATTGGCTCAGTACATACAGAGATCAACCAAGGTCGTTTTGATTCTTCTTGCCTGTTTGTTGCTGGGCTTACTTTCCTGGAGCGTCATGGTAGACAACTTGTTTGCCGCTTTGGTCGCAGGAGGCGGACTGGCTACGGTCATTATTTTTGGGGGCACTACACAGCCTGGCGCTGATAGCACAAGGTCTCAGGCAACAGAGCGTACCCTTGAGGTTGCTTCTAAGACACTCAAAACACTACGTGGTGGCCTCACGCAAGAGACAGCGCCAACAATCTGCACGTTATTGCTTCCAGAGACTTCAGCTGTTGCAATTTCCATCACCGATACCGAGTATGTCTTGGGCTTTGAGGGAGATATTGCAACCACTCATATACCAGGTTCAAGGGTAGTTGGTCCTGCAACAGAGGTACTAGAGAGTGGCCGCATGGAGACGTTTGTCTCAGTAGATAGCCGACAGCAGGTACTGCAAAGGCGAGGTGGCTTTGGTAACGGCGGTAGCTCCTTTGGCATCATTGTTCCACTGATTGTTCAGGATCGCCCAGTTGGAACCATTAAGCTCTATTATCGTCGCGGTATTGAAATTGACCGTACGCAGTTGGCAATTGCTGAGGGTTTGGGCGAGCTTCTCTCCACACAGCTCTCTTCGTATGAGCTTGATCGACAAGCAGAGTTGACCGCTCGAGCCGAGGTTAAAGCCTTGCAGGCTCAAATTAACCCGCATTTCTTGTTCAATACGCTCAATACTATTGCATCACTTACGCGCACAAATCCCAACAAGGCCCGAGACTTGCTTCGCGAGTTCTCTGTGTTTTATCGTCGTACGCTCGAGAGCTCTCAAGGTGCGCTTATTCCGCTTTCTCAGGAATTGACACAAACACGTAGGTATTTGACAATTGAGAAAACTCGTTTTGGGGAAGAGCGTATCCAAGAGTCTGAGCATGTCGATGAGGGATGCGAAGACATACAGGTCCCATCTTTTCTGATTCAGCCTATCGTTGAGAATGCTGTAAGGCATGCCATGAAAGACGAAGGCGCACTTCATATTGATATCCACGTCACACGCGACGAAGATGATATCCTTATATCTGTTGCTGATGATGGTCTTGGAATGGATGAAGAGACTGTTTCTCGCTTGCTTAATGGCCAAGGTCCTATCCCGCAGGATTCTTCGGGGAGAAGTGGGGGCACGGGCATTGCCATTAAGAACGTAGCTGAGCGAGTTGAGCGCTTCTACGCTGCTGGATCTGGCATGGAAATCATGTCCAAACCAGGTCAAGGCACGTGCGTGACACTCAAGCTTGCAGGCGTGGCTCTGCAGGCAACAGCATTGTAGTACACGGTTTTTGCTTAACGCTGCGTTAGGCTGTTGGGAGATGAATGACATGCGTGCCATGATTGTTGACGACGAGGCTCCAGCCCGTTCTGAGCTCAAGTTCTTGCTTGAGGAGACTGGCCGTCTCGAGGAAATCATTGAGGCCACAAGTGCAAGGGATGCTGTCGAGAAACTCATGGAGTCTCGTGTCGAGGTCATGTTCCTTGATATCTCTATGCCTAAGACAAACGGAATGCAGCTTGCAGAGGCTCTTCATAAGCTGAAGAATCCTCCACAGATTGTGTTTGTTACCGCATACAGCGAGTATGCACTGGACGCTTTTGGCGTTAGCGCCGTCGATTATCTGATGAAGCCCGTTGAGACCGAGCGTCTTGAGCAGGCCCTTGATAAGGTTGAAGAGCGCCTACGCCCACAGTCTCCTATGGCAACCATTGAGCGAATTCCTGTCATTAAGAGTGGAAGCAAGGTTCTTGTTCCTATTGATCAGATTCGCTTTATTGAGGCAAAAGACGATTACTCCTGCATCTACACAGAAGACGATCGCTTCCTGTCCACTATTTCCCTACAGAAACTTGAGGAGCGCCTGGCTCCACACGGATTCTTCCGCATCCATCGTAGCTTTATCGTGAATCTTGAGTATGTTGACGATGTTGAGGTTATCTCTGCTGGTATCCTACAGTTGACTATTCAGGGATTTGAGGAGCGTCACATTTCGGTATCTCGCCGTCGTGTGGTTGCACTCAAGCGAGCGCTGGGATTGTAGAAGTTCAAAGGGTTTCTCGCCAGAAGCTTTAAAGCATGCGTAGGAGTTTGGTATGGCACTTGTAAGGTTTGATGTAATTTCAGATACGCATGGGTATTTGTCATCTGAGTTGCTTGAAGCTCTGCAAGGTGCCAACTACATTGTGCATGCAGGGGATATTACCTCAAACGCTGATTATCAGACACTGCAGAAGATTGCTCCCGTTAAGCTTTGTCTGGGCAATAATGACTTCTGTTACAACTATGGACCTATGGTAAAGAAGAAAATCATTTTCTTTTCCGCAGGCCTTAAGTGGGAAGTCTGCCATTATCGCGAGAGACTTGATTTGACTAAGTGTAATGTTGCTATTTGTGGTCATACGCATAGGCCATTTGTCCAGCGTGATGAGTGGACAAACACTCTTGTTATGAATCCGGGAAGCTCTACGTATCCACGCGGTCGAGAAGGAGCAACCATGGGTCGTATTATTGTTGATGATGAAACTGCGCAGGTAGTAAGCGCAGAAATAATCAGTCTGTCTTCGTTTGAGGTACTTTCTTCTTGTAAATAAGAGAAGGTACCATCAGCTTGGTAAAGAGCACCAGCCACACAAGGGCAAGAGAGAAGCCACCAATAACGTCGGTGGCGTAGTGAACGCCCAGGTAAATTCTGCTGATGCCAATCATAACAATGACACCTGAGAACAAAGCGCACCACAGCCAGCGCTGCAACTTATCTTTCTCGTAATGCCAGACAAGCCAAATAAGCAGGCCATAAAAAGCCATCGAGAACATCGAGTGGCCCGAAGGGAAGCTGTAACCAGTTTCAACTACCAGTCTAAATCCATCCGGACGAGGGCGCTGGACAATAGCCTTAAAGATAAGATCAACGGCAACAACACCAACTAGGTTGATTGAGGCAAGCCTGCCAACACTTGGTCCTGGCGCAAAAGCGGCAACCACAATAAGCATGACAATAACGGTAACAGGACTTGCAAGTCCGGAGAACCCTTCCATGATTTCTGTGAGAAGGGGAGTTCTGAGGTGGACAACAAAAAGCCTGTAGGCAAAGTGATCAATGCCAATGACGTCGCCTTCAGAAACGTCAATTAACAGAAAAATAAAAATTGCTGATGAGACAAGCAGAATGATGGTAGAAAGGCTAGCACGCAGGCGCTGTAGAAAGAGACGCTTGCGAACTCCTGTTAAAAGTCCTGTCTTTTGAGCATCAAGGCTTTTATCGGCCATTAGTTCTCCTTGTAACAAAAAGGCGGCACGCCGATAGACGTACCGCCGCTTAGTTCAATGATAAGCCAGCGCAAGCGCGTGGCACACAAGAACTTACAGGTTAGCGTTAAGCTCAGAAACGAGGTCAGCCTTAGGAAGATTACCAACCATGGTGTGAACTGGCTCACCGTTCTTGAAAAGAATAAGAGTTGGGATAGAAACGATGCGGAAACGAGTTGCAAGATCTGCCTCGTCGTCAACATTTACCTTGTAGACGTCAAGCTTGTCTGCCATCTCATTGCCAACTTCCTCAACGACTGGGCCAAGAGCGCGGCAAGGACCACACCAGGATGCCCAGAAATCAACGAGGACAGGCTTATCTGCGTTAGCAAGAACAGAATCGAACTCTGCAGTAGTGAGCTGCTGTGCCATAACGAACCTCCATTTACATACGGCTATAAAGCCATTTATTTTTTACTGCTAGCAAACTTATCCCCAAATTAGAAAAGTGTATACACAAAACTTTATAGACTTGCTCAAATTGTGAATTACGTGCATAGTTGGCATAAAGAAAAGAGGTGCGCATGCCAAGCGAAAGATCTAAGCGAAAAGATGCTTATACGGCAAAGACTACACAAGAGTTTAGAACTTTTGCTGTTCAGGGGGTATGTATGGCAGGCAATGCGTTTGCATCAGTTTTACTTGTTAAGGGACAGGAAGACTTTGAAGAGGCGGAGCTTTCTGCACTTCGAGCGTCTTTAGAGCATTTGGGTTACGCGCCCGAGGCATGGGCAACGTTGCTTTCTACCACAAAAACCGGAGAGTCTATAAATCCAGAGCTTGTCAGGCAGGCGATAAGTGCCTTTAGTCCAGATGCAGTATTGATGGTTAATGATGCAGCCGTCGCGTCAGTGCGCAAAGCATACGCCGACGAACTTGCTCAACTAAAAACTGACGCCGAGAAGACCTTCTCGCCCCGTGTTCTTGTGCATGTGTGTGGAATGCGCATGGTAAATCTTGATAATTTTGCCTCGGCGCTTGATGATCCTCATCAAAAGCAGATGCGCTGGGCTGCTATTAAACAAGTTCCACCTTTGGGAGAACCTTATTAGTAATGATTTGTCGTATTTTTTACAAAAAACGACATTGTGGCGTTTCATGAGCGTTGCTCAGATTATCCTTGAAATAGTCAAAAGAAGGAGACTGCTATGGCATCACCTACAGCACCACATATTTTGCCTACTGACGCAACACAGACTAAGGCATGGCGCGCCCTTGCAGAGCATTACACCAGCTTAAAAGATACAAAAGCTACGCTGAAGAACTGGTTTGCAGAAGACCCTCAGCGTGTACAGAATATGTCATTTGAGCTAGACCAGTTTCTGATTGATCTTTCAAAAAACCTTGCTACACAAGAGACGCTTGATCTTCTCTGCAACCTTGCAAAAGAGGTCAAGCTTGAAGAGCGTAGAGACGCCATGTATGCAGGCGAGCATATTAATACTACTGAGAATCGAGCGGTTCTCCATACGGCACTTCGTCGTCCCGCATCTGAGGCCGGCACGCTTATTGTTGATGGACAAGACGTTGTCGCTGACGTTCACCAGACGCTGAACAAGATGTATGCCTTCTGCGATCGAGTTCGCTCGGGAGAGTGGAAGGGCGTTTCTGGTAAGCCTATCAAGACGGTTGTAAGCATTGGCATTGGTGGCTCTGATCTTGGTCCGGTTATGGTTTACGAGGCTCTGAAGCCTTTTGCAGACGCAGGTATTACTGCTCGTTTTGTCTCCAACATTGATCCGGTTGACCTTGGCGAGAAAACCGAGGATCTTGATCCAGAAACAACACTCTTCGTTATTGTTTCCAAGACCTTTACTACGCTTGAGACTCTTACTAATGCTCGTTGTGCTCGCACATGGCTTTTGGAAAAGCTGGCTGAACAGGGCGTTATTGATGGTTCAGACGCTCAGAACGCAGAAGCTATTCGTAAGCATTTTGTTGCTGTCTCCACTGCACTTGATCTGGTAGAAGACTTTGGTATTGACCCAGAGAATGCCTTTGGTTTCTGGAACTGGGTTGGCGGCCGTTATTCGGTTGATTCTGCAGTTGGTCTGGTGCTGGCAATTGTTTTTGGTCCACAGCGTTTTGCAGAGTTTCTTAGCGGCTTTAACGCAGTTGATGAATATTTCAAGACAACCCCTCTGAGGCAAAATGTTGTTGCTCTTATGGGTCTCTTAAACGTTTGGTATGTTAATTTCTTTGGCGCGGCATCTCATGCGGTACTTCCATACAGCCAGTACTTGCATAGATTCCCTGCATATCTCCAGCAGCTGACCATGGAGTCCAACGGCAAGTCTACACGCTGGGATGGCACTGCGGTTACCTCTAAAACAGGTGAGATTTTCTGGGGAGAGGCTGGTACCAACGGTCAGCATGCTTTCTACCAGCTTATTCACCAGGGAACTCAGATTATTCCTGCTGATTTTATTGCGTTTGCAAATACCGCATTTGCTACAAAAGATGCAGATCTTGATGTCCACGAGCTCTTCCTCTCCAACTTCTTCGCACAGACCAAGGCTCTTGCTTTTGGCAAGACCGCTGATGAAGTGCGAGCTGAAGGAACCCCCGAGTGGATGGTTCCTGCACGCGTCTTTGAAGGAAACAGGCCAACTACCTCTATCTTTGGTAAAGAGCTTAATCCACGCGCTGTTGGAACGCTCATTGCGCTCTATGAGCACATTACCTTTGTTGAGGGCGTAGTGTGGGGCATTGATTCGTACGATCAGTGGGGTGTTGAGCTTGGTAAACAGCTTGCAAAGCAAATTTTCCCTGCAATTCATAATGACGTAGAACTGGACAAACAAGACGCTTCTACTCAGGCTCTTGTTGCGTTCTATCGCAGAAACAGAAGGTAATTGCATACTAAAACGTTTTTCTTGCTATGTTGTTTTTGCGTTCGAGTGTCCAATAAGGTAGAGTATCTACAGCGCATTGAGTGGGTGCGGATGACGTGACACCTCGAACCTGGTCAGGATCGGGAGATAGCAGCCATAAGGGGTCACTCGCGGGCATCCGTTCCCACTCAGTGCGCTTTTCTTAGGCGTATCTCTTAGTTTGCCGCGACATTTGTCACGACGATTGGAACTCGATGGGTTTTGTAAACTACATCATTGAACTGCTTAAAGATCCTCGCACGTTTATTGCTTCAATGATTGCCGCTGGTCCTTTTGCTGCTTATGGCTTTGTATTTCTAATTATTTTTGTAGAGACCGGAGTAGTTTTCTTCCCATTTCTTCCTGGCGATTCTCTGCTCTTTGCAGCAGGATTTTTTGCTCACAACGGTGGCTTCAACATTGCTTTGTTGCTGGTTCTGACTTGGGCTGCAGCTATTTTGGGCGATCAGATGAACTTCATGATTGGCCACTTTTTTGGACAGAAAATTATTGCTTCTGGAAAAGTTAAAGCGCTTACGCCTGAGCACCTTGAGAAGACCCAGAAGTTCCTAGACAAGCACGGTCATCTTGCAATCTTTCTAGGACGTTTCTTCCCCTTTATCCGCACGTTTGTGCCTTTTATCGCTGGTATGGGCGGCATGCACTGGCGCAACTTTGGTATCTACAACATCCTGGGCGGACTCACCTGGTCTACGATGTTTGTACTGCTCGGTTACTTCTTTGGCGGTATTTCCGTTGTTCAGGAGCACTTTGAGTTGCTGATTATTGGAATTGTTGGCGTTTCAATTATTCCAACAGTTGTCGGCCTTATTCGTGGCCGTATGAACAAGAGCGAGAAGAGCAGTGAAGAAGCCACATATACAAACGAAGACAAGGTTTAGTAGCAAGCTTTTACACTTCTCGAAGTTTGATGAAAGAAATCCCGTCAGGAAAGACTTGGCCTGGCGGGATTATTTTTACTCTTTGGAGAGCTGATAGGTATCAGTAAAGGTAACTGTCTGACCGTTTTCTGTGTGAGTGGAAATAAGCTGAGCCACAACGCTTCTGTTGGCAATATCAAAAGTGACCTTCAATTGTGGCTTCTGAGGTGTAGCGCGAGCTGCGCTAGAAGTGGAATGAGCGTCTAGGCTCGCATTGGTTACATCGACTGTTCCAGAAACCTGGATTTGATCTCCGATTGTTCCTGAAGTTGCAAGAGAGACAGAAGCATTCTTAAACTCAGTGTCACCAGGGTACCAACGATATGAGGTGCTGAGTGCTCCATGGTCATGCACAACACCCTCTGCAGTAGCTGTAAGTACCAGTTGATCACGAGAAAAACCAGCAGATGTTACCGTCAACGTTAAAGGATTGGTTCGACCGGCATAGCAAGGGCTCCCGCTGCTTGCTTCGCAGCTGACAAAGGAACCCTTCCACGTTCCTACGAGCCCGCTGTAGTCATACTTAAGTCCTGCCGAGGGGTTGGCTGTGTCCAATGCCCAGGTACCCGTAGAAGCATCAAAGGTAAATGAGGCGGTAATTTCACAGGTGAGCGAACCAAAGAAGGTTGGTGAAACACCCGACATTCTTACCCAGCAGGTTTGCTGTTCACGGTCAAAGCCCGCATCAAGAACGGTGAAGGTTGCATCAGAGAACTGCGAGCTATAAGAAATAGCTTCGTTTGGATTTTTCTCATCAAGTTTTGCTAGCACATCGCCAATAGCGTCAAGGACTTTTGTGGTGGAAACGCCCGAAGTTGCCTGGTAGGTAACAGATTGTGATTCTTCGTCACCAATGGCGTTCCAGCCCTGGGTATTTGCGTATCCGAGCTTGGTCATCTTTGTGGCAACAAGAGCGTTTCCTGTGTACGTGAGACGCACCTCAGAGTTGGCATAGCCTGTTGCGCCAAATTGTGCGGCGTCACTAGAGATAGCAGTTGTGCTTCTTGTGCGAGAAACCACTTCAATGCCGGTAAGCAGTAAAGATTCATCTGCGTCGTATTCACCAGGAGTCCATGTTGGAGCTGCTGCTCGTGTACGAGCGTCAGCGATAACGATATCTGTTGAAGGCACATTGCTGACACGAATAAAAAAGACGATAACAGCAGATAAAAGGGCCAGGCTCAAGAGTACAAGAACACCCGAAAGCAAGCTGTAACGACGTACAAACCTATACAGTGCACGACGTCTACTGCGTAAATATGAGAAAAGTGCGTCAGAGACGTCTTTGATGGACGCAGCATCGTCGCTTTCAGAGGTGTTTTTGTTGGAGCTTTCAGGAGTAGCCTCGTTTGCATGCTCATCAGCGGATGTTTCAAGTTCTTTGAGACGTGCTTCAACAACAGAAAGATCTTGCGTTAAAGCGGCGTCATTGAAGACTTTCTCCAGGTCAGTAGTACTTTCTGCGTCGTTTTCAGGAGATTCATCCTCAGAAGTTAAATCATCATTGTCGTCTTCATCATCAAGACCAGGGAAAATTGGGCTGACAACTTCCATAATATAGTCTTCATCGGCAGCTGCCATATCAGCGGCAATAGGATCAGTGACCTCTTCGAGCTCGTCGGTTTTCTCGCCGTCAGCGACGATTTCCGCAGGAGCATCAGCGTCAAGGATCTTCTCGTCGGAAGAAGGGGTATCTGGTTGTGAAGTTTTGTTCTTAGAAGTCATAGCGCCTCATTACCGTCTAAACCTGGTGTAATTTTCTCACAATTAGAAGACTTGTGTACCCTCATCCTGTGCAGATAGCGAGGTATCGGTATAAAAACTGCCTAGTGGTGGTACACTTCTTTAGTTGAAATCTCACTTCGCAAGCAGCTTGTGTGCAATTTTTGCCAGTTGGCAGGGGCGCCAAGCACGCACGAGGCATGTATCTTAGGAGCAGGAATGCGCGACAAGTTAGAAAAAATTGTTGAGGCCTACGCTGAGCTTGAGCAGAAGCTTGCTGATCCATCTGTTGTCTCTGACCCAAAAGAGTATGCTCGCGTAGCAAAAGAGCACTCTAATCAGGCAGATCTTGTTGCTCACGCTAATAAGTACATCACAGCTCTTGATGACATTGAGGCTGCAAAAGAGCTTCTCAACGCCACTTCTGATCCAGAAGAAAAAGAGATGCTGCAGGAAGACATTACTGCTAACGAGGAAATGCTCCCACAGCTTGAAGATGAGATTAAGGTCATGTTGATTCCAGGCGATCCAAATGACGAGAAGGACACTATCGTTGAGATTCGCGCTGGTGTCGGCGGTGATGAGGCAGCAATCTTTGCGGGTGACCTCTTCAAGATGTATGAGCGCTTTGCTGAGGCTCGTGGCTGGAAGACAGAGGTTCTGTCCAGCTCACCTTCTGAGGCAGGTGGCTTCAAGACCATCGAGTTTAAGATTGCTGGCGAGAAAGTCTATTCAGTCATGAAGTACGAATCCGGTGTTCATCGTGTTCAGCGTGTTCCGAAGACTGAGTCTCAGGGCCGCATTCAGACCTCTACCGCAACTGTTGCAGTTCTCCCAGAGGCTGACGAGATTGATATTCAGATCAACCAGGAAGACCTTCGCATTGACACCTATTGCGCATCCGGCCCTGGTGGTCAGTGCGTTAACACCACCTATTCCGCGGTTCGTATTACTCACCTGCCAACAAATACCGTTGTCCAGTCTCAGGACCAGCGTTCTCAGATTCAGAACCGCGAGGTTTGTATGCAGATGCTCCGTGCGCGCCTCTACGAGATGGAGCTTGAGCGTCAGCAGGCTGAGCAGGGTGCAGAGCGTCTTTCCCAGATTGGTCATGGCGCACGTTCCGAGAAGATTCGCACGTATAACCAGCCACAGGACCGCGTAACCGATCACCGCGTTGGTTTCAATGGCACCTACAATGGCGTTCTTCTGGGCGATACCCTGCCATCCGTTATTGAGGCTCTTGCTGCAGCGGAGCGTGCCGAGAAACTTGCTCAGGCTGTGTAAGGCGCAAACTTCATGACAGATGAAGTTTGGACAATTCAGAAAATTTTGACGTGGACTACTCAGCACCTGGAAAAGAAAGGTGATGAGCATCCACGTCTTTCTGCAGAATGGCTCCTGTCCGCAGTGACAGGTCTTTCTCGCGTTCAGCTCTACACTAACTTTGACAAGCCGCTTTCCGCTGATGAACGCACTCGTATGCGTGAGGCTATTAAGCGTCGTGCAGAGGGTGAGCCGCTTCAGTATGTGACGGGCGAGATGCCCTTTAGACACCTGGTTCTTACCTGCGAACCGGGCGTGCTTATTCCACGACCAGAGACAGAGGTGCTGGTAGACGTTGCGTTAGCAGGCGTTGATGAAGCAGCTCCAAACGCCGACGGTGAAGTGCGCGTGCTTGAGGTTGGCGTAGGAACGGGTTGCATTTCGCTCTCTATTGCTACTGAGCGCCCACAGGCGCGCGTTTACGCTACGGATCTTTCTCCTCAGGCAATTGCGCTGGCAACCCGTAACAGAGACGCTTTGGACCTCCAGGAGCGCGTGGAGCTCATTGAGTGTGATCTGGTAGAAGGCGTGCCCGCTGAGCTTACACAGTCCTTCTCGGTGTTGGTGTCTAATCCACCGTACATTCCTACAAGTGTGCTTGAGCAGGAAGTTCCTGCTGAGGTCAAGGGCTTTGAGCCTGAGCTGGCGCTTGATGGGGGAGAAGATGGTTTAGATGTCTATAGACGATTGCTAGAAGCGGCTCCCCGCATGCTTTTACCTGGTGGAATGCTCTGCATTGAGCTTTACGAGGGACATCTGGATAAGGCGGCACGTCTTGCCGAGGAACAGGGCGTTTGGGAGTCCGTTGAGGTCAAAGAGGATCTGACGCACAGGCCGCGCATTCTTGTAGCGCACCTGGCAAAGTAGCACTTCAGCCGCCTGGCGAGAAAATCTGTGTATCTGTAATAACAATGAGTCGAGGGTTTTATGAGAGAGTACATCAAAGTTGATCAGATGAATCCAGAGGCATCTGCGGTCTCTCTAGCGGTTGAGGTGGCGCGCCAGGGTGGTGTGCTTATCATGCCAACTGACTCTGTCTACGGAATTGGTGTGGCAGCAACTCCTCAAAATCCAGGCCATAAGCGTATTTTTGAGATTAAGCAGCGCCCTTCAACACAGACGCTTCCCTGGCTTGTGGGAAGTAAATCCGACTTGCAGAAATACGCTCACATCACACATGACTGGGCATATAAGCTGGTAGATGCTTATTGGCCAGGAGCCCTTACCCTCGTGGTTAATGCATCAGAAAACGTTCCTGATGAGTACGTTTTGCCAGATAACAAAACCATTGCACTTCGTATGCCCAACTCACCTCTGGTGTGTCAGATTGCACAGCAGCTTGGATGCCCTTTGGCTACTACCAGCGCTAATACGCATGGAGCTCCTTCTGCGGTTGATGGATGTGGTCTTGAAGCAGGCCTTGTTGAGCAGGCAGACCTGACACTTGACGGAGGTCCTGCGCCTCTTGCTATTGCGTCGACCATTGTCGACTGTACAGGCGATGAGCCGCGCATTTTGCGCGAAGGTGCTCTCTCAACCAAGAACATTCTCGCCACTGCAGGATTTGCAGGAAGATAAAAAATCCTATCCCTTTTATGTGTTTTGGCTGCAGCTTTTTTCTGCATGCGGTACTCTCTATAGGAGTGAATTTTCTGAGGAGGATACGTATGCGTATTGCAGTTGGTTCCGATCACGCTGGCTTTATCCAGAAAGATCCTATCATTGAGCACATTAAGTCGCTTGGCCATGAGGTTTTGGACTTTGGTCCCGCAAATGATGACCGTGTTGATTACCCTGATTTTGCAGATAAGGTTGCTCGCGCTGTTGCGGCAGGCAAGGCAGATCGCGGCGTTTTGATTTGCGGTACCGGCATTGGTATTGCTATGACTGCCGATAAAGTCCCTGGTATTCGCGCAACTCCTGTTCAGACTGTTCAGTTTGCAGAGCTTGCTCGTGAGCACAACAATGCAAACGTCATCGGCCTTTCTGGTCGATTCACTGACCTTGCTGTTAACGAGGCTATTGTAGATACCTTCCTGAGCACTGAATTTGCAGGCGGCCGCCATACAGGACGTGTCGAGAAGATCATGCGTGAGGATGACCCTGACTTTAAGGGCGTTGACGCTGAGTAAGTGGACAGCAGATAGAGTGCTGTTGAGGTAATACGTACGCAAACCTGCAAAACTGTTTAGACACGACAAATAAACTGCAGGTAAAGCTCTTGGAGGGAGCATTATGGCAGATTACGATGAGTCCAGACTTACGGTTGTTGACCACCCATTGGTTCAGCACAAGCTTCACATTCTTCGTGACAAGACAACCACCACTAAGCAGTTCCGCGAGCTTGTCAATGAGCTTGCAATTCTTGAGAGCTACGAGGCTATGCGCGACTTCCCACTTGAGGACGTCGAGGTAGAGACCCCTCTTGAGACTATGACCGCTAAGCGTATTGCTGGCAAGAAAGTTGCCATTATTCCAATTCTTCGTGCTGGCCTTGGTATGGTTGACGGCATTCTTGAACTGGTCCCATCTGCTCGCGTCGGACACGTTGGCATGTATCGCGATCCAGAGACACACCTTCCACACCAGTATTACTGCAAGTTCCCTGCAGACATTGAGAATCGTACTTGCCTGGTTGTTGATCCAATGCTGGCAACTGGTGGTTCTCTTACTGCTGCTATTCAGTTCCTGCGCGAGGCTGGCGTTAAGGATATCCGTTGCTTGACTATTGTTTCTTGCCCTGAGGGCGTTAAGGCAACGCTGGACTTTGACCCAGAGGTACGTCTGTACACCTGCACTGTTGACCGTCAGCTGAGCCCAAATGCTTATATTCTTCCAGGACTCGGCGACGCAGGCGACCGTATTTACGGCACCAAGTAAGTAAACACGCGTGTTCTCTGCAAGCTATAGAGTTGCAATCACATAAGTGTTTAAGCGAGCCCAATACTTACCGATGGTTAGTATTGGGTTTTTGCTATTTAGATAATCCTTCAGTTTATTATATTTTGGCTGCTAAAAGATAAAAATCTTTGCAATCACCTGCGGAAATTGATACAATTATTATCACATGGACATAACTGTGTCTGCCAAGAAAAACGACATAACAGCAGCTTGCGAGTGTTATAGTAAGAACCAAACAATAACGGCGAGTAACACGAAATGTGTCAGTAATGTGAGAGTTCGAACATACGTCAATTATTTGATTTTGTAATCGTGACTATGCATACATTTAGTGATAGTATCGCCGTTCGTCGCAAATATGCACGCCGAGTGGTAGGTAATACGCGCTTAGTGGCATATTCTTGGCATCTTATATTGCGTTTCAAGTATGCTGAGCAGTGACGGGCAATCTGAAATGGTTGCAGATTGTATGGGGAGGTTGAGACAGAGTGGATGTTCTTGCGCAGTTGCCAGCTGAGATGGAGGAGCTGCTCGAAAGTTTTCTGCCACACGCACTGGTTGGTAATACCACTGTTGGTTTTACGAACTACATTTTCTACTTCTTGATCGCTGCTGTAATTTTCCTTATTGTCTGCTTTAGATTTAAGAAAAAGCAGGCAGAGAATGTTGTTCCTCAGGGACGCTTTGTTAATGGCGTTGAGTATTTAATTGAGTACATTAGGGACGATGTTTGTAAAGCTTCTCTTGGAGAAACTTGGCGCACGCACTTCCCCTTCTTAATCACCATGTTTATGTTCATCTTAATCAATAACATCATTGGCCTTATTCCTGGTGCACACCCAGGTACCGGCACTATTGGTGTTACTGCTGCTCTTGGTCTTTGCTCCCTTGGATACTTTATGTATGTTGGCGCAAAAAAGATGGGCGTCATTGGCTACATTTTAAGCCTTGCGCCAAAGGGTGTTAATCCTGTTATTGCAGCAGTTATTTGGGTTATTGAGGTCTTCTCAACATTCCTTCGTTTGGTTACTCTGGCTGTCCGTCTGTTCTGCAACATGTATGCAGGTCATATTGTTATGGGTACCTTTGCAATTCTTGCATCTATGTACTTCATGCCAGCACTTGAGAACTTCTCAGCATCAACAGCTGCTCAGGCGGGATTCTCGCTTTTCTGGATCTTGCTGTTGATTATCATTTACTTGGTAGAAACTATTGTTGCCTTCATTCAGGCATACGTTTTTACCCTGCTCTCTACTGTCTATATCCAGTTGGTAGAGTCTGAGCACTAAGCTGAACGCTTAGTGTGCGACATTTGTCGCATCCGTGCCTTTGGGCATAAAGTGGCGTCTTCTGAGTCCACGCTCAGTTGATGATAGGTATGTACATTGGTCGCCTTGAGAGGGGCGAACGAAAAAGGAGGAATCGTGGGTATTTTCGGATATGCTATTTGCGTTATCGCAGCAGCAGGTTGTATTAGCGCCGTAGCAATGACCGCCGCTAACAACATGGCTCGTCAGCCTGAGGTTCAGGGTCGTCTCTTCACAGTCTTTATTCTTGGCTGCGCATTCATCGAGGCACTTACCCTGATTGGCTTCGTTGTTACCCTGATGGTTAAGTAAATTACTGTTTGTAACAGCGAAAACGCTACGTTGGAGGAATGCATGAATACGATTTGTAAGGGAGTTAAAAAAGCCGGCACAGTAGGTGCAACCGCAGCTCTACTTGTGGCATTGGCTCCCTCAGTCGCACTTGCCGAAGAGGGTGCAAGTGGTGCCGACATTCTTCTTCCAAAGCCTGCTGAGTTCGTTCCTGCTCTGATTGCTTTTTTGGTCATCTTTACCGTTGTGGCAAAGTTTGTTTGGCCTTCTGTTTTGACTGCACTTGATAATCGTCAAGAGAAAATTCAAGGCGATCTTGATGCAGCAGCAAAGTCTCGTGAAGAAGCAAACAAAGACCGTGAAATTGCAGCAGCTGGTATCGATGTAGCAAAGCAGCAAGCAGACGAGATTGTCTCCGCTGCCAAGCGCGAAGGCGAAGAAGAGCGTGCTCGTATTATCGAGCAGGCAAAGGTAGAGGCTGCCGAGATTGTTACTAAGGGTAAGGGCGTTGTTGAATCTGAGCGTCGTCACGCTATGGCTGAACTGTCTGATTCCGTTGTTGATCTTGCCGTTGATATTGCCGGAAAGATTATTGGCAACGAGCTGTCAGTTGAGCAGCAGCGTGCTCTTGCCGAAAAGTACCTTGCGGAAGTAGGTACTTCAAATGAGCACTAATAAAGACGATCAAGACAGAAAAGTAGAGGGCTATACCAGGGCACTCCTGGAGGCTGGCCGTGCAGAGGGACGCGCAACCGCAGACCTTGTGCAGGTTCAGCACGCAAAGAAGTTCTCTCCAGAAGTTCTTGAGACTCTTGGTGCTATGCAGGCGAGTGAGGATGTTAACCTTATCGACGATGTCGCCTCCACGTTCAAGGAGCTTCTTGAAGAAGAAGATAAGACACTTACGGTAACGGTAACCACTACAATTCCTCTTGATGATGAATTGCGTGCAAAGATTATCGAGAAGCTCGAGAAGAACTTCAACAACCAGGTGTATCTCATTGAGCGTGTTAATCCCAAGATTTTGGGTGGCATCGTAGTAGAGGCACGTGATCATCGTTATGATGCATCGGTAAAAACACAGCTCACTCACATTAAGAGTAGGCTCTCTTCAGATCACGTTGAAAGTGAATTGTAATGACTGATAAGACCACCATACAGGAGGGAACGCTGAGCTCTGATGTCGTAATGGCACAGCTCAGAGAGCGCCTTTCTAAGGTCAACTCAACCGTATCCCAGCAAGAGGTATCTGCTGTTACTGAGGTAGCAGACGGTATTGCTCGCGTCGCTGGTCTACGTAGCGCTATGGCAGGCGAACTTCTTGAGTTCACCAGTTCTGTCACCGGCCACAGCGTATTCGGTCTTGCTCAGAACCTTGATGAGACTTCTGTCGGTGCAGTTTTGTTCGGCGAAGTTTCTGAGATTAAGGAAGGCGACGAGTGCCGCACTACCGGCCGCGTTATGGATATCCCTGCTGGTTACGACATGCTTGGTCGTGTTGTTAACCCACTAGGTCAGCCTATCGACGGTCTTGGTGCTATTCATGCAACTCATCGTCGTCCTATTGAGTTCAAGGCTCCTGGCATCATGCAGCGTCAGCCCGTTTGTGAGCCAGTTCAGACTGGTCTTCTGGCAATTGACGCCATGGTTCCCGTCGGTCGTGGTCAGCGTGAGTTGATCATTGGTGACCGTAAGACCGGCAAGACCGCTATCGCAATTGACGCTATCGTAAACCAGAAGAACACCGACATGGTTTGTATCTATGTCGCCATCGGTCAGAAGGCATCTACGGTTGCAAACATCCGCGAGTCTCTTTCCCGCCATGGTGTTCTTGATAAGACCGTTATTGTTGCAGCTACCGCAGCTGATTCCGCTCCAATGCAGTACATTGCTCCAATGGCAGGTGCTGCTATCGGTGAGTTCTTTATGTACAACGATAAGGACGGAAACCCAGCAGACAAGGATCATCCAGGCGGACATGTTCTTGTTGTCTACGATGACCTGTCCAAGCAGGCAGTTGCATACCGTCAGATGTCACTGACGCTTCACCGTCCACCAGGACGTGAGGCATATCCTGGCGATATTTTCTACCTGCACTCACGCTTGTTGGAGCGTGCATGTAAGCTCTCCGATGCAAACGGAGCAGGTTCACTTACAGCACTTCCAATTATTGAGACGCAGGAAGGCGACGTTTCTGCATACATTCCTACAAACGTCATTTCCATTACAGATGGTCAGATTTATCTGCAGTCTAACCTCTTCTTCCAGGGCCAGCGCCCAGCAGTCGACGTAGGTATTTCCGTTTCCCGCGTTGGCGGCGACGCTCAGGTCAAGGCTATGAAGCAGGTTGCAGGTACGCTTCGTTTGGACCTTGCAAGTTATCGTGAGAAGCAGGCATTCTCGCAGTTCGGATCCGACCTGGATGCAACTACGCAGTACCAGCTCAACCACGGTGCTCATATGATGGAGATGCTCAAGCAGCCTCGTTATTCAGCTCTGGATGTTGTTGACCAGATCTGCGCAATCTACGCTGCAAAAGAGAACTTTATCGATGACGTTGACCTTGAGAACGTTGCTCTCTTCCGCGATGGCCTTGCTCAGTACATGAGTGAGTATCACCCACAGCTTCGCAATTCTCTGCGCTCAGGCAAGATTTCTGACGAGCAGGCAGAGCGCTTGAGTGATCACATCAAGCACTTCAAGGCTAAGTTTATGGAAGAGCATCCAAACAAGGTTGTGGATGACGCAGAAGCTAATGCTGATAAACCAGGTTCTTTTGACGCAGTAACCCAAGGTTCATTGCAGGAGTAATCACCAATGGCGAACCTTCACGAAATATCGAGGCGTATGAGCTCCATCAGGAGCACCATGCAGATTACGCGTACTATGTCGATGATTTCGACGGCGCGTGTCCGCAAGGCACTTGATAGGGCCGAGGCTGCTTCGCCATATAAGGATGCTATTACCCTTATGCTTGCAAACGTTGCAAGCGCTAGCTTTAACCCTAAGAAACAGCCTCTTCTTTCAACTCACAAGGTCGAGAAGAACGTGTTGTTCTTGGTCATCGCATCTGACCGCGGTCTTGCAGGCGGATTTAACATTCTGCCCCAGCGCGAGGTTGAGCATGAGATGGCGCGTCTCAAGGCAAAGGGTATATCTTCCGAGGTAATTACTTGCGGACGCAAGCCAACTGAGTACTTTTCGTATAGAAACATCAATCCGGTTATGTCGTATGTAGGCATTTCCTCTGAGCCTACCGCTGACCAGGCCGACCGTATTGCCTCCTATATCATGGATGGCTATATCAAAGGCAAGATTGACCGAGTAGTAATCAAGTACTGGCACGCAAAGAACCGTGTTGATCAAGAGCAGGTAACAGAACAGCTTCTTCCTGTTTCTCGCGAGAAACTCACGATTCCAAATAAACCACGTACCGAAGAAGCCCTCTCACAGGTGAAGACATATAACAAGAGTGACTATCACTTCTCGCCTTCTGCTTCTCAGGTACTTGATTCGTTGATGCCCGCCTATATCAAAACGGTCATTTTCCACGCACTTCTTGATTCTGCTGCAGCTGAGCATGGTGCGCGCCGTCGTGCAATGCAGTCTGCAACTGATAATGCTGAGAACGTCTTAGGCGCTCTCAGCCGTACGTACAATCGCGAACGCCAGGGCGCAATTACTACCGAGCTCAACGAGATTATCGGTGGTGCTGCAGCATTGGAGGATATGTAATGTCAGATATGCAAGTAGAGACTTCTTCCTTTGAGGAAGCTATTCTCAACAAGCGCAATCAGCGCGTTGACGATGGCGTAATCGTTCGCGTAGTTGGACCAGTTGTCGACGTTAAGTTCGACGGACCTGTTCCAAGCATCTATACCGCACTGACGGTAGAGGATGACACGCCTGTTGGTCACGTCAGCACCGTCCTTGAGGTTGAGTCTCAGCTTCACGGTGGAGTTGTTCGTACCGTCGCTATGTCGTCAACTGATGGTCTTCAGCGCAATCTTCGCGTCAAGGACACCGGCAAGCCAATGATGATGCCAGTAGGCAAGTCCACACTGGGCCGCGTCTGGAACGTCATGGGTCAGCCTGTCGACGGTGGAGAGATTCCTGAGGACGTTGATTTTTATCCTATTCACCACCCAGCACCTCTCTTCGAAGAGCTCACTACTGAGACAGAGATCTTTGAGACGGGTATCAAGGCAATCGACCTTCTCGAGCCTTATGTTCGAGGCGGAAAGACGGGCCTCTTCGGCGGCGCTGGCGTTGGTAAGACCGTTCTGATTCAGGAGCTTATTAACAACCTGGCTCAGCAGCATGGTGGTACTTCTGTATTCACCGGCGTTGGAGAGCGTACTCGTGAGGGTACCGACCTCTTCCTCGAGATGACTGAGTCTGGCGTTATTAACAAGACCTGTCTTGTCTACGGTCAGATGAACGAGCCACCAGGAGCTCGTATGCGTGTTGCTCTTGCAGGTCTTACCACTGCAGAGTACTTCCGCGATCAGGGCCAGGATGTTCTGTTGTTTATCGACAACATCTTCCGTTTCTCCCAGGCAGGTTCTGAGGTATCCGCACTGCTCGGCCGTATGCCTTCTGCAGTTGGTTACCAGCCAACCCTGGCTACAGAGATGGGTGAGCTTCAGGAGCGTATTACTTCCACTAAGGAAGGCTCTATTACTTCTGTACAGGCAGTCTACGTCCCTGCAGACGACCTTACCGACCCTGCTCCTGCTACGACCTTTACGCACTTGGATGCAACTACCGTTCTTTCTCGTGCTATTACCGAGCTTGGTATTTATCCAGCAGTTGACCCTCTGGCCAGCTCTAGCTCCGCTCTTGATCCTTCCATTGTCGGCGCAGAGCACTATCGCGTTGCTATGGCAGTTCAGGAGACCCTGCAGGAGTACTCTGACCTTCAGGACATCATCGCAATTCTGGGTATGGACGAGCTCTCTGAGGAGCAGCAGCAGACCGTTGCTCGCGCTCGTAAGATTCAGCAGTTCCTCTCTCAGTCATTCCATGTTGCCGAGAAATTCACCGGTAACCCTGGCGTGTACTGCACCGTTGAGGAAACCGTTCGCTCCTTCGCAGAGATTATTGACGGTAAGTGCGATGACCTTCCTGAGCAGGCCTTCCGTTTCGCAGGAACCATCGAAGACGTTCGCGAGCGCGCTGCAAAGATGGCCGCTTCGGATAGCTCACAGAACTAGGATTTCTCATGGCTGAGTTGACTTGTCAGTTTGTCAGACCAGATAAGCTCCTTTACGAAGGAACTGTAGAAAGTCTGATTCTTGCTTCACCAGATGGAGAGTATGGTGTGTGGCCAGGCCACGCACCAGAAATCATTGCGCTTGGCGATGGTGTTGTAAGGCTGCATATGCCTCATCCAGAGTCTGAAGAAGAATCTACGACCAAGATAGTGATTTCTGGCGGATACGCAGAAATCGATCCAACAGGAGTCATTATCTTGGCCGATCATGCTCGCCGCGTTGATGACATTGATGCAGATGTTGTGCGCGAGACAAGAGATGACGTCATTGACCAGATGCTTTCTCTTCCAGAAGACGATAATCGTCGTGCCTACTACGCAAAAAAGATAGACTGGTGTAATCTACTTCTGAAGCAAGTGGTTGAGGAGTAATCTTCACACTGTCGTTTTCGGAGGTTTATGGACGTCATAAAAGTAGTAGGTGGCCATTCTGTAACAGGAGAGGTCACTGTTGAGGGTGCAAAAAACTCCGCCCTTAAGTTGATGGCTGCAACCATCATGGCCCCTGGTGTTACCACACTTACAAACGTTCCTAATATTGCAGACGTTCACGTCATGGGTAAGGTACTCAAGACGTTGGGCGCTCGTATTGAGGTCGTTGGTCTTCACGAGCTTAAAATTGATACTACTGATATTACAAGCTGGGAAACTCCTTACAGTCTTGTTGCGCAAATGCGCGCATCAACTGCTGTTTTGGGTCCCTTGATTTCCCGTTTTGGCAAGGCAGTTGTTGCCATGCCGGGCGGCTGCAATATCGGTGCACGCAAAATTGACATGCACATTCTTGGCCTTGAGGCCTTGGGTGTTAAATTTAAGGTTGAGCACGGAAACATTCACGCGAGCGCCCCTCATGGCGTCAAGGGAGAGACGGTCTCTCTGGCCTTTGCTTCCGTTGGTGCAACAGAGAACCTCATGATGGCATCAGTCTTTGCGAAGGGTGTTACCGTCATTGACAACGCTGCCCGTGAGCCAGAGATTGTTGATCTTGCTAACATGCTCAACAAAATGGGAGCAAATATCCAGGGTGCTGGATCTCCTGTCATTGAGATTCATGGTGTAACTGAACTGCATCCTGTTGAGCATGCGGTTGTGGGCGACCGTATTGAGGCGGGTACCTTCCTGGCTATCGGCGCGCTAACCGGCGATCCTATTACGGTTCACGGCTTCGAGCCTGCTCATCTTGGCCTGGTGCTCAAGAAGTACGAGCAGATGGGCATTACTATTGAGACAGGGGATAGGTGGGCACGGGCTTCTCGCCAGCAAGATCTTAAAGCCATCGACATCCAAACGCTGCCATTCCCAGGATTCCCAACAGACATGCAGGCCCAGACCATGACGCTGCTTGCACTGGCTCAGGGCACGTGCATCATCACGGAAAACGTGTTTGAGAACCGTTTTATGCTGGCATCCGAGCTCTCTCGTATGGGAGCTGACATTACCATCGAGGGCCATCATGCTATCGTTCGCGGTGTCTCAGGTTTTGAAGGCGCACAGGTTAAGTCACCTGATCTTCGTGGTGGTGCCGCTCTTGTTATGGCTGGTCTTGTGGCTGAGGGAGAAACTACCGTTTCTGCTATACACCACATCGATCGTGGCTACGAGGGATTTGTCGAGAAACTCGTTGCTTTGGGAGCCGATGCTCAGCGCACCACCATTCCAGACGACGACTTTATCGAAGGATAGTTTGTGTCAAATACGTCAAAGAACACTCAGTTACCTGCTGACGGGACTGCAGAGAGCGCCGCTACAAGTGCTTCTCCGTTTAGCCGTTCTCAGGCAGAGGCTTACCAAAAGCGCCGCAAGCGCGTTTTCAGAAAGCAGATAGTTGTAAGGACACTTTTATGTACCCTTGCTGCTGTTTTTGTGGCTGCGCTGGTAGGTGTAGGCATTTGGTATGCAAGTGTTCAGGCTCAACTCAATAACTCGCAGGTCATTACTGCGGAACTTCGCCAGACGCTTCAGGAGCCCACGGCACCAAGCGATCCTTACTATGTGCTGCTTTTAGGCACTGATGGCCGCCCTGGTGAGACCGAGTACCGTGCTGATTCCATTATTTTGGCGCGTGTTGATCCTATCCATAAGCGCGTGACCATGCTCTCTATTCCACGAGATACGCGCGTCTTGTGGAAGGGTTCGTACATGAAGATCAACGCTGTGCACTACTATGACGGCGCAAATGGCATGGTACAGGTGGTAAACGAGCTCTGCGGTGTGCGCATTGCACATTACGCTGAGGTCAATTTTGACGGCCTTGCGGGCATCACGGACGCGTTGGGCGGCGTAACCGTTAACGTTGAGCAGTATATGCGCGATACAGAAAACTTTGACGACGTTGTAGAGCTCTATCCTGGCGTTCAGAAGCTCAACGGCGCTCAGGCGCTCTTCTTCACACGTGTTCGCTACGCCTTTGCGGACAGCGATTACACCCGCATGCGTCACCAAAGAACATTTATCAAGGCTATGATTGCACAGATTTTGAACACAGATGACCCTGTGGCCATCGCCAACATTGTCAACTCTACGGCAAGCATGGTCATCACAGATCTCTCTGTTCCAGAGATTGTGTCTTTGGGCACGCAGATGATTGGTATGAACACCGAAAAGGACATCTACACCGCATACGTTCCTTCTGAAGGCGCCGAAATCGGCGACCAGTCATATGTCATTGCAGATGAGGACGCTCTTGCAAAGATGATGAAGGTCATCGAGGCGGGAGAAGATCCGTCCAGCTTAAACGAGCAGACAGATGCCGAAGCAAACGCTGAAGCGGCAGAGAAAAACTCTGAGGAGTCCTCGGAATCTTCAAACAGGTCTTCTCGTCAGTAGATTCTAAGTGTCACTTTTGGGTATCATTCAAGTATTAGAAATACATTTGTTGCATAAAGCAACCAATTTTGCATGGAAAAGGCTGCCTGAGCAGCCATCGGAGGAGATTTATGGCCAACGATAACGTACAGAACGAGCACGCACTGACAAAAGCAGGCGAGGATTACCTTGAGGCAATCTATCGCATTGCCCTTGAGCAGCCAGAAGACGATAAAAGCGTCCGCTCCGTTGATATTGCTGAGTCCCTGGACGTCTCAAAAGCAAGTGTCAACAAGGCGTTGACCCAGCTCAAAGAGCAGGATATGGTCGAGCAGAGTCGCTACGGACGCGTTACGCTGACCAAAGAAGGCGAGGCAAACGCTCGCAGCACCTGGCGTGCTCATCGTGCACTTCGTGTCTTCCTTGAGCAAGATCTAGGTGTTGATACAGAAACTGCAGACGCTGAGGCATGTCTCATGGAGCACTCACTTTCCTCTGATACGCTCAAAAAGCTCATTACATTCCTTGAGAAGCGCGGTATTGAGATTCCAAGCAAGTAGTTCCGGGTAGACGTTTGTTCTCACAGCTTACGGACGGTAAAACCGCCACTTTATAGGCGCACGTTAGGTGCGCAGAGCCACTAGGGCTCGTAACTGAAAGGTACTTACATGAAGGCAATTATCCCAGCAGCAGGTCTAGGTACACGTTTTCTACCTGCAACAAAGGTAACCCCTAAAGAGCTGTTGCCTGTTTTGGATAAGCCCGTTATTCAGTATGTGGTCGAGGAGGCTCTTGAGCCAGAAGAGGTTGATGAGGTAATTATCATCAACTCTCGCGAGAAGCCACAGATTGAAACGTACTTTGCAACTGATCAGAAGTTCGAGGATGATCTTGCTTCTCGTGGCAAACAAGACCTTGCCGATAAGGTCCATGCAGCTTCTGCACTTCCTGTTTCCTTTACCTATCAGGACAACCCTCGTGGTCTTGGCCACGCAGTGCTTTGCGCTGCTGACGGTGTAGGCGACGAGCCATTCTTTGTGCTTCTCGGCGATTACTTTGTTCCAGAGCGTCAGATGTGCATTCGCATGGCAGATATTTCCAAGCAGCACAACGGAGCTTCTGTTATTGCTGTTGCTCCAGTACCTGCAGACCAGGTAGATCGCTACGGCATCATTGCGGGTGAGTGTGTCTCTTCTCCTTCAGATGATAGCGAGGGTGAAGGCGCTGTCTGGAAAGTCACTGGTCTTGTCGAGAAACCCCGTCCAGAAGACGCTCCTTCTCACCTGTTTATTGTTGGTCGCTACTTGCTTTCTCCAAAGATTATGGAGCTCCTGGCAACACAGGGTCCTGGCGCTGGCAACGAGATTCAGCTAACTGACGCAATGGGGCGCCTGCTTGCTGAGGAAGAGATGTACGCGCTGGTAATTGATGCTGAAGAGGGCTGCGATACCGGTACTCCTGCAGCTTGGGCAGCAACCAATGCTCGTATGGCGCTCTCTGATGAGGGTTGCACAGAAGCATTTAAAGAGGCGCTCGGCAGCTATGCCAACCGCATTGGATAAAAGACCGGACATACTTCGTTTTGGCAGCGATGGCTGGCAAGCCCGCTACGATAAAGGCTTTACCAGGGATAATGTAGTTAGACTTGCAGAGGCCCTTGGTTCCGTTTGGGCAGAAGAGACACCTGGCGGTATCGTCTTTGTTGGCTTTGACACGCGCTTTGAAGCAGACTCGTCCGCGCTTGAGGCGGCTGCAACGCTTGCTGCCTTTGGCCTTGACGTGCGAGTTTCCGAGGTATTCTGCCCCACACCTGCAATTTGTTGGGCCTGTGCGCATCACGCTCATGTTGCCGGCGGTCTTATTATTTCTGCGACAGAACTCTCCTGTGAATACTGCGGCATGATTATTCGTGCTGCTAATGGAGGTCCTGTTTCTCGCGAGTTTCTTGAACGCGTCGAGGCTGCAACTCCACTTGAACCAACGGAAGAGCGTGGTTCCTTTACTACCACCAACGTTGTTGACCCCTATAAAAAAGCTCTTCTCGCGCAAATTAACGTATCTGCTATTAGCAAGGCACGTATACCCGTGGTAGTCGATCCAATGTATGGCGCTGCAACTGACCTGCTTGCTGACGTGCTTGTTGCCGCAGGATGCGTGGTGCATCAGATGCATCAGGGTCCTGTTAGGGATTTTGGTGGCATTCATCCTCAACCGGCAGATCCCTGGGCAGATGAATGTTCTTCTACGGTGGTAAGTCGTCGCGCACAGCTTGGTTTGCTGGTAGATGGCGACGGCGATCGTGCTGCCGCAGTGGACGAGACCGGACGACTCCTCAGTCCTCATGAACTGATTCCGCTTATTACCCGCCATTTGGTCCAAAATCGTAAGCAATCAGGACGTGTCATTTCAACGTTAACCTGTTCTGCATCAGTGTCTAGACAGGCGTCCCACCTGGGCTTAGAGTCTACAAGTGTTCCCGTTGGCTTTGCGCGTTTGTATTCGGAGATTGAACAAGGAGACGTTCTTCTCGCTGCAGAGGAGTACGGTGGCATGTGTATTCCAAGTCACCTTCCAGAGCGAGACGGTTTGCTTGTGGCCCTGCTTGTAGTAGAAATGCTTGCATATACCCATAAATCGCTTGCGCAGCTCGTTGCTGAGGATGAGGTTGAGCTAGGCCGTATGTGCTACAGCAGGCGAGGAGTGCGTCTTGATGCTGCAGCTACTCAGGCATTTAGGAATATTCTTCCAGGTCTTAATCCAGAAAATGTTGCTGGTAAAGTCCCTGTCTCAGTGAGCCACGCCGATGGCCTAAAGCTGCAATTTAAAGACGACTCCTGGGTGCTTATCCGTCCTTCTCGCATGGATGCCCTGGTACGCGTGTATTCTGAGGCTGCAAACGAGACGCTTCGTGACGAGCTCCTTGATGCAGCCTGTCAGATTGTTAAAAACGAAGTATAAGTTTTACAGCATCATAGCCACCTTTTAGCAACTATATATACAACACTATATATAGATAAATACTTAGCGAGAAACACAAGGCAACTTGTTGCAAAATACAAGTTAAATAGGGAATAAAGTCGCTGCAATTACTCAATTGTGTAGAAATTGTGAAGGAATTAAGAAGATACAAATTCTTGTTCACAAACGAGTCGTAAGTGCGTATAGTTAATCCCCGCGCCGCGCACCACGCAATGTGAAATCGCAGCGCAGCGAACCTTGAAAACCGGATACTGCGATCGAAAGATCAGCAAAGACAGACAAGCGAAATTCGAATTTGAACATTTTGTTCAATAGTCAATTCATAATTTCAGCGAATCCGAGATCAGCGGGATTTTAGAGACGTGGATTCAACTCAACTTTAAATTGTACTGACTTTTAGTCAGTTAAATTTTGAATGGAGAGTTCGATCCTGGCTCAGGATGAACGCTGGCGGCGCGCCTAACACATGCAAGTCGAACGATTAAAGCACCTTCGGGTGTGTATAAAGTGGCGAACGGCTGAGTAACACGTGGGCAACCTGCCCCTCTCATTGGGATAGCCACGGGAAACCGTGGATAATACCGAATACTTCGGGACTTCCGCATGGAAGACCCGAGAAAGCTCCGGCGGAGAGGGATGGGCCCGCGGCCTGTTAGCTTGTTGGTGGGGTAACGGCCTACCAAGGCAATGATGGGTAGCTGGGTTGAGAGACCGACCAGCCAGATTGGGACTGAGACACGGCCCAGACTCCTACGGGAGGCAGCAGTGGGGAATCTTGCACAATGGGCGAAAGCCTGATGCAGCGACGCCGCGTGCGGGATGAAGGCCTTCGGGTTGTAAACCGCTTTCAGCAGGGACGAGGCGAAAGTGACGGTACCTGCAGAAGAAGCCCCGGCTAACTACGTGCCAGCAGCCGCGGTAATACGTAGGGGGCAAGC